>ERZ1673697.33-NODE-33-length-212943-cov-10.243029_pt1 | contig 212943 bp, 207 predicted proteins | sample MGYA00580227_ERZ1673697 | MGnify/ENA primary metagenome ERZ1673697 (study PRJEB41218, sample SAMN15661759) | gut metagenome | host: Homo sapiens | place: Canada: London | collected 2015-08-20/2019-03-30 | study: EMG produced TPA metagenomics assembly of...
CCCACGTATCCAGCTTGGAAGGCTGGTGTTCTACCATTGAACTACACCCGCAGAGGTCGTCCCACATTCAGCTTTACGAATATACCATCTCTGCGCGGTGTTTGTCAAGCAAAACCTGTTCAAAATGCGAAAAAATCGAAAACCGGGGGACGGCGCAGGCCGTCCCCGCGGATTTTTCAGCGGTGAAAGAGCTTTTTGGTCTGGAAGCGCGGCTCAAACGTGATGTTCACCTCAAGCTTCTTGAACACATTCTCGTCCACGTGCGAGAGGATGACGGACGAGTGCGCCTCGCAGTGCGCCAGCTTTTCGAGCTGCTGCATGGCGGTCTCGGCGGTCGGGTCGCTCACGGCGCAGATGCTCAGCGCCACGAGCACCTCGTCGGTGTGCAGGCGCGGGTTGTGGTTGCCCAGATGCTCGACCTTCAGGTGCTGGATCGGCTCGATGATCTCGGGCGAGATGAGCGTGACGTCCTTCGGGATGCCGCCGAGGTATTTGAGCGCGTTGAGCAGGCAGGCGGCGCTCGCACCGAGCAGGGAAGAGGTCTTGCCGGTGATGATCGTGCCGTCGGGCATCTCGATGGCGACGGCGGGGGCGCCGGTCTCCTCGGCGCGCCGGAGCGCCGCGCCCACGACCGGGCGGTCGGCCGCCGTCAGGCCGAGCTGGTTGAGCAGCAGCTCCTGCCGCTGCGTCTCGACCGGGGCGCACAGGCCGCGCAGCTGCGCGCAGGCGGTAGCGTAGTAGCGGCGCAGAATTTCCTGTTTGGCGGCGGCGCAGCAGACATCGTCGTCGCTGATGCAGTAGCCCGCCATGTTCACGCCCATGTCCGTGGGGCTCTTGTACGGCGAGCTGCCGTAGATGCGCTGGAACATGGCGTTGAGCACGGGGAAGATCTCCACGTCGCGGTTGTAGTTGACGGTCGTCACGCCGTAGGCCTCGAGGTGGAAGGGGTCGATCATGTTCACATCGTCGAGATCGACGGTCGCAGCCTCGTAGGCGAGGTTCACGGGGTGGCGCAGCGGTAGATTCCAGATCGGGAACGTCTCGAACTTGGCGTAGCCCGCGCACACGCCGCGCTTGTGCTCGTGGTAGAGCTGACTCAGGCACGTGGCCATCTTGCCGCTGCCGGGGCCGGGTGCGGTCACGACGATGAGGCTGCGCGTCGTCTCAATGTAGTCGTTGCGGCCGAAGCCGTCGTCACTGACGATGCGCGCGATGTCGGACGGATAGTCCGGGATGATGTAGTGCCGGTACACGCGGATGCCGAGCGCCTCGAGCCGGCGCTGGAACTTTTCGGCCGCGGGCTGGCCGCGGTGGTGCGTGATGACGACGCTGCCGACATACAGTCCGCAGCCCTGAAACGCGTCGATCAGGCGCAGGGTGTCGTCGTCATAGGTGATGCCGAGATCGCCGCGGCGCTTGCTGCGCTCGATATCGTCGGCCGAGATGGCGATGATGATCTCCGCGTCGTCGCGCATCTCCATGAGCATGCGCACCTTGCTGTCGGGGGCAAAGCCCGGCAGCACGCGCGACGCGTGGTAGTCGTCAAAGAGTTTGCCGCCGAACTCCAGATACAGCTTGCCGCCGAACTGACTGATGCGCTCACGGATCTTTTCCGACTGCATCCGGAGGTATTTATTGTTGTCAAAGCCGATCGCCTGCATAGATCTTTCTCTCCTCTGTCTCAAGCTATCAAACAAACACTTATTTTACAGCATTCGATCCGTTCCGGCAATGGGAAAATGCCCAATCCGGTAAAAATTTATTGCGGGGCTGATTCGCTCTTTTTTTATTCATAAATGTATGGTATAATCCTAAATTACACTGGACAAGGAGTGTCAACAAATGGGTTTTCTCAAAAAAATATTTGGTTCTCACAGCGACCATGAGCTCAAGCGGCTCTATCCGATCGCTGATAAAATCGAAGCCATGTCGGACGAGTACGCCGCGCTCACGGACGAGCAGCTGCGCGCCAAGACCGACGAGTTCAAGCAGCGCTACGCCGACGGCGAGTCGCTCGACGACCTGCTGCCGGAGGCGTTTGCCACGGCGCGCGAGGCCGCGTGGCGCGTGCTGGGCATGAAGCCGTTCCGTGTGCAGCTCATCGGCGGCATCGTGCTGCATCAGGGCCGCATCGCCGAGATGAAGACCGGCGAAGGCAAGACCCTCGTCGCCGTCCTGCCAGCGTACCTCAACGCGCTCACCGGCGAGGGCGTGCACATCGTCACCGTCAACGATTATCTTGCCCGCCGCGACAGCGAGTGGATGGGCAAGGTCTACCGCTTCCTCGGCCTGAGCGTCGGCCTGATCGTGCACGACATGTCGAGCGCCGAGCGCCAGCAGGCCTACGCGGCCGACATCACCTACGGCACGAACAACGAGATGGGCTTTGACTACCTGCGTGACAACATGGCCATCTATAAATCCCAGATGGTGCAGCGCGGCCACGCCTTCGCCATCGTCGACGAGGTGGACTCCATCCTCATCGATGAGGCGCGCACCCCGCTCATCATCTCCGGCCAGGGCGACGAGAGCACCGACCTCTACCGTCAGGCGGAGAATTTTGCCGCCCGCCTGACGTGCAAGTCCTACGCCTCCATCGACGATAAGGAAGAGGAGGACGAGGACCTCGACGCCGACTACGTTGTCGACGAAAAGGCCCGCACCGCGACGCTCACCGCCCGCGGCATCGCCAAGGCCGAGACGGCCTTCGGCCTCGAAAACCTCGCGGATATCGAAAACGCCACGCTCGTGCACCACATCGATCAGGCCATCCGCGCCCACGGCATCATGAAGCGCGACATTGACTACGTCGTCAAGGACGGCGAGGTCATCATCGTCGATGAGTTCACCGGCCGCCTCATGCTCGGCCGCCGCTACAGCGACGGTCTGCACCAGGCCATCGAGGCCAAGGAGCATGTGCGCGTGCAGAGCGAGAACAAGACCCTCGCGACCATCACGTTCCAGAACTACTTCCGTCTCTACGGCAAACTCTCCGGCATGACCGGCACGGCCATGACCGAGGAAGAGGAGTTTGCGGCCATCTATAACCTCGACATCATCGAGATCCCGACGAACAAGCCCGTCATCCGCATCGACAACCCCGACGTCGTGTATAAAAACGAGGCCGGCAAGCTGCGCGCCATCATCGAGCAGATCCGCGTCTGCCACGAGAAGGGCCAGCCGGTGCTGGTCGGCACGGTGTCGATCGAAAAGAGCGAGCAGCTGTCCAAGCTCCTGCGCAAAGCGGGCATCCCGCACAACGTCCTCAACGCCAAGCACCACGAGAAGGAGGCCGAGATCGTCGCGCAGGCCGGTAAGTTCGGCGCCGTCACGATCGCGACGAACATGGCCGGCCGCGGCACGGACATCATGCTCGGCGGCAACGCGGAGTATCTGGCCAAGGCGGACCTGCGCAAGGCCGGCTTCACGGAGGAGGTCATCGCCGAGGCCACCGGCTATGCCGAGACCGAGGATGAAGAGATCCTCAAGGCCCGCGCCCTGTTTGCCGAGCGCATGGCCGAGCACAAAAAGAGCATTGATGAAGAGGCGGACCGCGTGCGCGCGGCCGGCGGCCTGTATATCATCGGCACCGAGCGGCACGAATCCCGCCGCATCGACAACCAGCTGCGCGGCCGCTCCGGCCGTCAGGGCGACCCCGGCGAGAGCCGCTTTTACATCGCGCTCACGGACGACGTCATGCGTCTGTTCGGCTCCGAGCGCATGCAGAGCATGATGGAGACGCTGCGCGTCGACGAGGACACGCCGCTCGACCACAAGATGCTCTCCAACGCCATCGAGCAGGCCCAGCGCACGGTCGAGAGCCGCAACTTCCAGGCCCGCAAGAACGTGCTCGAATACGACGATGTCATGAACGTGCAGCGCAACGTCATCTATGAAGAGCGCCGCAAGGTGCTCGACGGTGAGGACCTGCAGGAGCACGTCCAGCACATGATCCGCACCGTCATCACCGGCGACATTGCCGCCGGCATGGCGGAGCACCACCCCGAAAATGCGAAGGACCTGCACGAGATCCTCGCCCCGCTCGAAAAGCTCTTCCCGTGCGACCTGAGCTATACGGCCGAGGAGCTGCACAAGCTCACGCCCGACACGCTTGCCGACGCTGTCTACGACTGCGCCATGAAGGCTTACGCCGCGCGCGAGGAAGCCTTCGGCCTGCAGCCGGACGGCACGCCGCTCATGCGCGAGCTCGAGCGCGTGGTCATGCTGCGCGTGGTCGACGAATACTGGATGGATCACCTTGAGGCCATGGACGACCTGCGTCAGGGCATCGGCCTGCGCGCGTACGGCAACGTCAAGCCGGTCGATGAATACAAGCGCGCCGGCTTTGACATGTTCGACGAGATGGTCAACGGCATCCAGAGCGAAACGGTGCGCCGCCTGTTCACGGTGCGCGTGCGCCGCGAGCAGAAGCTCGAGCGCAAGACCGTTGCCCGCGGCGCCGCGACCAACGCCGGCGGGGACGACAGTGAGAAGAAGCGCCCTGTCCGCCGCGTCAAGAAGCCCGGCCGCAACGACCCGTGCCCGTGCGGCAAGCTGCGCCCGAACGGCCTGCCCATGAAGTATAAGGACTGCTGCGGCAAAAATGCATAACCATAACGAAGTCACTTTCCCGCTGCACGCTGCGCGCGGCGCAGCGTACCTGACCGCGCCGAACATCGCGGCGCGCCACGCCTTTTCCACCCGCCTCGGCGGCGTGAGCACCGGCGTGCTCGAGAGCCTGAATCTCAGCGTCCGCCGCGGTGACACGCCGGAAAACGTGCGTGAAAACTGGCGGCGCCTCGGTGCGGCCGCCGGTCTGGATCTGACACGCGCGGTGTATGCGCAGCAGGTCCACAGCGCGGAGGTGCGCATCGCGCACGCGGCCGACGCGCAGCCGCCGGAGCTGGAACCCCGCTTTACCTGCGACGGCTTTGTCACGAACGAACCGGGCGTCCCGCTCGCGGTCTTTATGGCCGACTGCCTGCCCGCGCTGCTGCACGACCCCGCTGCCGGGGTCATCGGCGCGGTGCACTGCGGCTGGCGCGGCTCGGTGGCCGATATTCTCGGCGCCGCCGTCGCGCAGATGTGCGCCCTCGGTGCGCACCCGGCGGACATCCGCGCCGCCATCGGCCCCGGCATCGGCGCATGCTGCTTCGAGGTCGGGCCCGAGGTCGTCTCTGCGGCCGAAGCCCTGCTGCATGAGCCGCTCGGCGCGCTCGTGCGCCCGCGCGCAGACGGCAAGGCCCTGCTCGACCTCAAGGGCGTCAATGCCCGGAGACTTGCGCAGCTCGGCGTCCCGGCGGGGCAGATCGCCGTGTCGGACGCCTGCACCATGTGTCGGCCGGACGTGTTCTGGTCGCACCGCGCGACCAATGGGCAGCGCGGCGTGCAGGCCGCCGTCATCACCCTGTGACCCAAGGGGGGCAGACCATGAAACATTTGCACCTGACCCGCGTGCTCGCGTTCGCGCTTGCGCTTGTGCTGCTGCTCGGCTGCACGGCCTGCGGCAAAAAGGCCGCGGACGACACCGGCGACACCGTCGGCCAGAAGGACACGCAGACCACCGTTGAGCTCGACGGCAAGTTCACGCTCAACTACAGCGCGTCCGCCGGCATGAACCCTTACAAGACGCAAAATTCCGATAACCTCGCCGTCTGCGGCCTCGTGTATGAGACGCTCACGGAGCTCACCGATGCCTTTGAGGCCGAGCCTGGCCTGTTCACCGCGTGGAGCAGCGACGACGGCGAGACCTGGACCTTCACCGTCAATACCGACCGCACCTTCCACGACGGCCACCAGCTCAATGCGCAGGACGCGGCCTATACCATCCAGACTGCCGCGGCATCGGCCCTGTATGCCGGCCGCCTGAGCGCCGTCAAGGACGTCAAGGACAACGACGACGGCACCGTCACGGTCACGCTCTCGCGCGCGAACACGCAGTTTCCCGCGCTGCTGAACATTCCGGTCATCGAAAACGACGCGGCCGACAGCACCTACCCCAGCGGTACGGGGCTGTATCAGTTCGCGTCTGACCACCAGAGCCTCACGGTCTATTCCGGCCACCCGGATGCGGACAAGGCCCCCGCCGACGCGATCTATCTCATGGAGTGCAAGTCGGTCGAGGAGATCGTCTCCGCGTTTGACAACGGCCAGCTCGACCTTGCGCTCAGCGACCCCAGCTCCGGCACGGACCTGAGCTTTTCGAGCCTGAACGACCAGCGCCAGTATGCCACGACGAACCTGCAGTATGTCGGCTTCAACACCAACAGCAGCTTTTTCATGACGGCGCGCTACCGCCAGCCGTTCAATTACGTCATTGACCGCACGTTCGCTGTCGCGCTGCTGCACGACTGCGCCGTCGCCACCGCGCTGCCCGTCCACCCGGCGAGCACGCTCTATGACAATACCCTCAACGAGTCGCTGGCCTATGACCTCGACAAGGCGAAGAAGCTGCTTGACGAGCTGAAGATCGTCGACTATGACGGCGACGGCGAGCGCGAGTACATTCCCGACGGGCAGTCTCCGCTCGACATCAGCCTCTCGCTCATCGTCTATGCCGACAGCACGGCCAAGGTCAGCATGGCCAACAAGATCGCGGCCGACCTCACGAGCATCGGCATCCCCGTGAAAGTGCGCGAGCTCAGCTGGGACAACTATCAGGACGCGCTCAAGGGCGGGAAATATGATATGTATTACGGCGAGGTCGCCCTCCCGGCGGACTTCGACCTCTCGGCCTTGCTCAAGGCCGGCGGCTCGCTCAATTACGGCGGCATCACGACCGGCACCTATGCCGATGTCATCAACGCCTACCTCGCCGCCGCAGACACGGACCGCGCAGCGGCCTGCCGCACCATGCTCCAGACCATCTCGGACACCGCGCCCATCGTGCCCGTCTGCTTTGAAAAGCACTGCCTGTATGTGCACCGCGGCGCCGTCGGCGGCTTTGCTCCGACGAAGTACAACATTTTCCGCAACATCACGGATTGGAAGATCAATAACGCATGAAACAAGCGTGGATCGCGCGTGCCAAGCGCTTTGCCACCTATGCGCTCGTCGGCTGCTTCGATACGGGCATGGACTGGGTGGCGTTCACAACCGCACACGAGCTGCTGCATTTCACGCCCCTGATCTGCCAGGCGATCGGCTACATCGTCGGCACGGCCTGCAGCTATTTTCTCAACGGCCGCATCACCTTCCGCGACGGGCACATCGCCCGCTGGCGGCAGTGCCTGCGCTTCGTGGTGTGGAACGTGGTGTCCCTCGGCGTGAGCGAGCTGATGATCGGTCTGCTGACGCACTTCGGCCTCAACCCGTATATCGCCAAGGTCGGCGTCACGCTCGAGGTCGCGCTGTTTAACTACTTCGGCTATAAGTACATTGTGTTCGCAGTCCCCAAACAAACGGAAGGAGAGCAGGATCATGACAGATCGTCAACTGATTAACCTGGCCGAGCAGGCCTCCCGCAATGCCTATGTCCCGTATTCCCACTTCGCCGTCGGCGCCGCGCTCGAGTGCCGCGACGGCACGGTCTATACCGGCTGCAACGTTGAAAATGCCGCCCTCGGCAGCACCATCTGCGCCGAGCGCACCGCCGCCTGCAAGGCCATCAGTGAGGGCCGCCGCGACTTTGTGCGCATCGCCGTCTACGGCGACGGCGAGCACTATTGCTACCCCTGCGGCGCGTGCCGGCAGTTTCTGGCCGAGTTTGCGCCTGATATGGAGGTCCTGTCTGCCATGGGCGGCGGCCGCTATGTCAGCAACCACCTGAGCGAGCTCATGCCCTATACCTTTAATTATTAAGGTATCCGCCATGGAACTCGAACAACTGCGCATCTTCTGCACCGTCGCCGCCTGTCGCAGCTTCACCCGCGCGGCAAAGCAGCTCTTTGTCAGCCATTCGACCACCAGCCGCGCCGTCTCCGCCCTCGAGCGGGAGCTCGGTGTGCCGCTGCTCGCGCGCGACCGGCATACCGTCGCGCTCACGCCCGCCGGGCAGACGCTCCTGACCGGGGCGGAGGACCTGCTGCGGCAGGCCGACGCGCTCGCCGCCGCCGTGCATACGGCAGCGGCCGCGGCCCCGGAGCCGCAGGATCCGCCGGAAACGTAATTTTGGCGGACTGCACAAACTTTTTTGCAAAATTTCTACGTTTGAGCGAAAAACCCTCTTGACATTCCGGAGGGTTTTTGCTATTCTTATGAAGCGCCTGTGCGGAAACAGGTGCATTCTGCGATGAAACGGGAGATTGCGGAGCCTGTCTCCGGTAACTTCCGTGGAGTATGTCCGCTGCCGCGCCTTTGCACGGCAGACAATCGGGCGGTTGAGTCAGCCAGCACTTGCGTATATCACCTGCGCGGCTGCATACCGGCGAGAGCCGGTTTGTTTTTCGGGCAGGGTTTGATACGCACGGAACGGTGTATGGCGATCTCATCCGTGCGAACCAGGCGGAGCCAATGCCGCCAAAAAAATTCGTAACGGAGGAAACAACATGGCAACCACGAGCAACAAGAAAATGATCCGCATCCGCCTCAAGGCCTACGATCACCAGCTGATCGACAAGGCGGCGGAGAAGATCGTCGAAACCGCAAAGCGTACCGACGCGAAGGTCTCCGGCCCCATTCCGCTGCCGACGAAGACCGAGATCGTCACCATCCTGCGCGCTGTTCATAAGTATAAGGACAGCCGCGAGCAGTTTGAGCGCCGCACCCACAAGCGCCTGATCGACATCATGAACCCGACCCAGAAGACGGTCGAGGCTCTGATGAATCTGGAGCTGCCGGCCGGCGTCGAGATCGACATCAAGCTGTAAGCACATCCCGTTAACCCTGCGCGCGAGCGCATATTTACAAAACCCGCAGTCCGCAGCTTGCGTGTGCGGACGGGTCAAGTCAGCAGCCTCTGGCCATGAGCTAAGCGAGCTGACCAATAACCTGAAGGAGGAACATGTATGAAAACAGCCATCATCGGTAAAAAGGTCGGCATGACGCAGATCTTCGATGAAGCAGGCAAGGTCGTCCCCGTCACCGTGATCGAGGCAGGCCCCTGCACGGTCACCGGCAAGATGACCAAGGAAAAGGAAGGCTATGAAGCCGTCCAGCTCGGCTACGAGGACGTCGCCGAGAAGAAGCTGACCAAGCCCGAGAAGGGCCACCTGGACAAGGCGGGCGTCGGCTACAAGAAGCATCTCAAAGAGTTCCGTCTCGAGGACTGCGCCTCTGTCAATGTGGGCGATGTCATCAAGGCCGACACCTTCAAGGAAGGCGACAAGGTCGACATCACCGGCATCAGCAAGGGCCACGGCTACGCCGGCGTCATCAAGCGCTTCGGCCAGGGCCGTACCCCGACCTCCCACGGCGGCGGCCCTGTGCACCGTCACGCCGGCTCCATGGGCTCGAGCACCGATCCTTCCCGTATCTTCCCGGGTAAGAAGCAGGCTGGCCACATGGGCGTGGATCAGGTCACCGTCCAGAACCTCGACGTGGTCAAGGTCGATCCCGAGCTCAACATGATCGTTGTGCGCGGCGCGATCCCCGGCCCGAAGGGCGGAATTGTCTATATCAAGAGCACCGTCAAGAAGACCATCGTCAAGAAGGGCGACGCTGGCGTCAGCACCAACCCGCAGAAGGCCTCCGGTCGTAACCCGCAGAAGGCTTCTGCAAGAAAGTAAGGAAAGGAGAGAGCGAATATGCCTACTGCTAAGTTGTTTAATATGGCCGGCGATCAGGTCGGCGAAGTGGCGCTCTCCGAAGCCGTTTTCGGTGTTGAGCCCAACGAGTCCGTTCTGCACGATTCCGTGAAGAACCACCTGGCCAACTGCCGTCAGGGCACGCAGAGTGCGCTGACCAAGGGCGAGGTTTCCTACACCACTGCAAAGCCCTGGCGCCAGAAGGGCACCGGCCGCGCACGCGCCGGCTACAAGGGCAGCCCGGTGTGGACCCACGGCGGTGTCGCGTTCGCGCCGAAGCCGCGTGACTACAGCTACACGCTCAATAAGAAGGTCAAGAGACTGGCCCTCAAGAGCGCGCTGAGCGCCAAGGCCGCTGCCGGCGAGATCCTCGTCGTTGACGGCATGGCTGTCGAAGAGATCAAGACCGCCCCTGTCAAGGCGTTCCTGACCAAGATCGGCGCCGACGGCAAGGCTCTGCTCGTGACCGAGCAGGTCGACGAGAAGCTCGTCAAGAGCTCCCGCAACATCCCCGGCGTGAGCAGCACCATCGCCACCATCCTCAGCCCCTATATGATCCTGACGCACCGCGTCCTGGTCGTTGACAAGGCTGCGCTCCAGAAAATCGAGGAGGTGTACGCATAATGAGAACCGCTTACGATGTCATTATCCGTCCCATCATCACCGAGCAGTCCATGGAAGACCTCGACATCAAAAAGTACACGTTCGAAGTCGCCAAGGATGCGGGAAAAATTGAGATCAAAAAGGCCATCGAGGAGATCTTCGACGTGAAGGTCATCAAGGTCACCACCGCGACGATCCGTGCCAAGGAGAAGCGCGTCGGCGCCAACCCCTCCGGCATGACCGCCACCCGCAAGAAGGCCGTTGTGAAACTGTCCGCTGATTCGAAGAACATCGAGATCTTCGAGGGCATGGTGTAAGGGAGGAATTGAACAATGTCGATTAAAACCTATAAACCCACCACGCCTTCCCGCAGACATATGTCCGTTTCCGGCTTCGACGGTGTCGATAAGCACGCCAAGCCGCAGAAGGAGCTCGTGGAGGTCCTCAAGAAGCACTCCGGCCGCAACAGCTACGGCCGCATCACCGTCCGCCATCAGGGCGGCGGCAACCGCAAAAAGTACCGCGTCATCGACTTCAAGCGCGACAAGATGGACGTGCCCGCCACGGTCCTGCGCCTGGAGTACGATCCGAACCGCAGCGCCTATATCGCCCTGGTCGAGTACACCGACGGCGAGCGCCGCTACATTCTGGCCCCTGTCGGCCTGAACGTGGGCGACACCGTTCTGTCCTCCGCCGCGGCGGACATCAAGCCGGGCAACGCCCTGCCGCTGGCCAACATCCCGGTCGGCACCGTCATCCACAACATCGAGCTCTACCCCGGCAAGGGTGCGCAGCTGGTCCGCTCCGCGGGCGTCGCCGCGCAGCTCATGGCGAAGGAAAACGGCATGGCTACCGTCCGTCTCCCCTCCGGCGAGTACCGCAAGGTCCGCCTCAACTGCATCGCCTGCATCGGCCAGGTCGGCAATGTTGACCACGCGAACATCGCCATCGGCAAGGCCGGCCGCAAACGCCACATGGGCATCCGCCCGACCGTCCGTGGTTCCGTTATGAACCCGTGCGATCACCCGCACGGCGGCGGCGAAGGCAAAGCGCCTGTCGGCCGTCCCGGCCCGGTCACCCCGTGGGGCAAGCCGGCGATGGGTTACAAGACCCGCAAGAAGAAGAACGCGACCGACAAGTTCATTGTCAAGCGCCGCAACGCGAAGTAAGGAGGGAATAGGTAATGAGCAGAAGTGTTAAGAAAGGCCCGTTTGCCGCTCCCGAGCTGCTGAAGCGGGTCGATGAAATGAACAAGGCCGGCGAGAAGAAGGTCATCAAGACCTGGAGCCGTTCCTCCACGATCTTCCCGTCCTTTGTCGGCCACACCATCGCTGTCCATGACGGCCGCCGTCACGTTCCGGTCTATGTGACCGAGGACATGGTCGGACATAAGCTGGGCGAGTTTGCGCCCACGCGTACGTTCCGCGGCCACGCCGGCAGCAAGACTGTTGGAAAGTAAGGGGGAGAGAACATGGAAGAACTGAAAACTGCACGTGCCCAGCTGGTGCACGCCCGTATCGCTCCCCGTAAGGTCCAGATCGTGTGCGACATGATCCGCGGCAAGGACACCAAGGTCGCCGAGGCCTATATGGCCAACACGCCGAAGGCCGGCTGCGAGCTCATGCTCAAGCTCCTCAAGAGCGCCTGCGCCAACGCGGAGAACAACTTCGAGATGAATCCGGACAACCTCTACGTTGCCGAGGCCTATGCCACGGCCGGCCCGATCCTCAAGCGCGGCCGCCCGAGAGCTCAGGGCCGTATGTACCGCATCAACAAGCGCACCAGCCACATCACCATCGTCGTGGCTGAGAAGGCATAAGGGAGGAGGCAGACGATATGGGACAGAAAGTTAATCCGCACGGCATGCGTGTCGGCGTCATCAAAGATTGGGATTCCCGCTGGTATGCCCGTGACGAGAAGGTCGGCGACCTGATCGTTGAGGACTACAAGATCCGTGAGTACCTGAAGAAGACCCTGTATTCCGCAGGCATCCCGAACATCGAGATCGAGCGCGACAGCGCGAAGGTCCGCATCTATATCCACTGCTCTCGTCCGGGCGTTGTCATCGGCAAGGGCGGCGCGGAGATCGAGCGCATCCGTCTCTCCGTCGAGAAGATGATCGGCAAGCCGGTCGCTCTTTCCATCGTGGAGGTCCGCACGCCCGATACGAACGCGCAGCTCGTCGCTGAGAACATCGCCGCGCAGCTCGAGAAGCGCATCGGCTTCCGCCGCGCGATGAAAAACGCCATGGGCCGCGCCATGAGAATGGGCGCCCGCGGCATCAAGATCATGTGCTCCGGCCGTCTGGGCGGCGCCGAAATCGCCCGCACCGAGTGCTACCACGAGGGTACCATTCCGCTGCAGACCATCCGCGCGGACATCGAGTACGGCTTCGCTGAGGCTGCCACGACCTACGGCCGTGTCGGCGTCAAGGTCTGGATCTACAAAGGCGAGATCCTCTCCCAGAGCCTGCGCACCACCCCGCGCACCATGGATCTGAACAAGCGCGACGACCGTCGCCGTGACCGCCGTGACGGCGATCGCAGAGGCCGCGGCGGCTACAACCGCGACCGTCGCGACGGCAACCGCCAGGGCGGCCGTCCGGGCTACCAGGGCGGCAACCGTCCGCAGGGCGGCTACAACCGCGGCCCGCGTCCGGCAGCTTCCGCTGCTCCGAAGGAAGGAGGCAACAACTAATGCTGATGCCGAAAAGAGTGAAGTACCGCAGAGTGCAGCGCGGTCGTATGACCGGCAAGGCCCTGCGCGGCAATAAGGTGACCTATGGTGAGTTCGGCCTGCAGGCGCAGGAGCCGGCCTGGATCACCTCCAACCAGATCGAGGCGGCCCGTGTCGCCATGACCCGTTACACCAAGCGTGGCGGTCAGGTCTGGATCAAGATCTTCCCCGACAAGCCGGTCACGCAGAAGCCGGCCGAGACCCGCATGGGTTCCGGTAAAGGTTCTCCTGAGTACTGGGTCGCCGTCGTGAAGCCCGGCAGAGTTCTGTTTGAGATTGCTGGTGTGCCGGAAGAGGCTGCCCGTGAGGCGCTGCGTCTGGCCAGCCACAAGCTTCCCTGCAAGACGAAGATCGTCAAGAAGGAAGACACTGAGATTGGTGGTGAATAAGATGAAAGCTAGTGAAATTCGCTCCATGTCCGCCGCTGAGCTGGAAAGCAAGCTGGTCGAACTGAAGAAGGACCTGTTCATGCTCCGTATGCAGCACGCTACCAATCATCTTGACAACCCCGTTAAGATTTCTGCTGTGCGTCGCGACATTGCCCGAGTCAAAACCGTGCTCCGCGAAAAGCAGCTCGAGCAGTGAGGAGGTAAGTGAGAATGAACGAAATGAGAACGACTTCCCGCAAGACCCGCGTCGGCAAAGTGGTGTCCGACAAGATGGACAAGACCGTTGTCGTCATCGTGGAAGACCACGTGGCGCACAAAGTCTATAAAAAGATCATCGGCGAGACCTACCGCCTGAAGGCACACGACGAGAACAACGAGTGCCACGTCGGCGATATCGTCCGCGTGATGGAGACCCGCCCCCTGTCCAAGGACAAGAGATGGCGCGTGGTCGAGATCGTGGAAAAGGCGAAGTAAGGAGGCAACAACATGATTCAGCAGGAAAGTTATCTGAAGGTTGCCGACAATACCGGCGCCAAGGAAATCAAGTGCATCCGCGTTCTCGGCGGATCCAAGCGTAAATACGCCAGCATCGGCGACGTGATCGTCGCTTCCGTGCGCAAGGCGGCCCCCGGCGGCTCCGTCAAGAAGGGCGACGTCGTCAAGGCTGTTGTTGTCCGCACCGCGAAGCCGGTCCGCCGCGCGGACGGCACCTATGTGCGTTTCGATGAGAACGCCGCCGTCCTGATCAACGGCGAGGATAAGAACCCCCGCGGCACCCGTATCTTTGGGCCCGTCGCCCGTGAGCTCCGTGACAGTGACTTCACGAAGATCCTGTCTCTGGCTCCCGAAGTTATTTGAGGAGGGCGCAGAACATGAACATCAAAAAAGACGATAAAGTCGTTGTCCTGTCCGGCAAGGACAAGGGCAAGGAAGGCAAAGTCCTGTCTGCTGACCCGAAGGGCGGCAAGCTGATCGTGGAGGGCGTGAACGTCGCCACGAAGCACCAGAAGCCGAAAAACCAGCAGGATCAGGGCGGCATCATCAAGACCGAAACCCCGATCTATGCCTGCAAGGTCATGGTCGTCTGCCCGAAGTGCGGCAAGCCGACCCGCATTGCGCACAAGATCACGGACGGCAAAAAGGCCCGCATCTGCAAGAAGTGCGGCGCCGAACTGTAAAGGAGGGAGCAACGAACTATGGCAAATATGCCTTCTATGAAGAAGAAGTATGTGGAGGAAGTCGCTCCCGCTCTGATGACGAAGTTCCAGTACGCGAGCGTTATGCAGATCCCGAAGATCGAGAAGATCGTCGTCAGCGTCGGCTGCGGCGACTGCAAGGATAACGCCAAGGCGCTCGACGCCGTCATCAAGGACATCACTGCGATCACCGGCCAGAAGGCTGTCGCGACCGTCGCCAAGAAGAGCGTCGCGAACTTCAAGCTGCGTGAGGGTATGCACGTCGGCGTGAAGGTCACGCTGCGTCAGGACCGCATGTGGGAGTTCCTGGACCGCCTGTTCAACATCGCGCTGCCCCGTGTCCGCGACTTCCGCGGCATCTCGGCCGACGCGTTCGACGGCCGCGGCAACTACAGCCTCGGCCTCAAGGAGCAGATCATCTTCCCCGAGATCGAGTACGACAAGATCGAGAAGCTCCGCGGCATGAACATCGCCATCATCACCACCGCCAAGACCGACGAGGAAGCACGCGAGCTGCTCAAGCTCATGGGCGCCCCGTTCGTCACCAAAGCATAAGGGAGGAGCGACACAATGGCTAAGAAATCTATGATTCTCAAGCAGCAGGCGCCTGCGAAGTACTCCACCCGCCAGTATAACCGCTGCAAGATCTGCGGCCGTCCCCACGCTTACCTGCGCAACTACGGCATCTGCCGTATCTGCTTCCGTGAGCTGGCGTACAAGGGCCAGATCCCCGGCGTCCGCAAAGCCAGCTGGTAAAAATTTTCCGCCATGCATCGTGAGCCGCGCTTGCTGTATAGAAATACAGCCGCGCGCGGCGCACATCGCCTGATGAAAAATTTCCGCCCAGTGCTGAACATCACGTTCAGCCCCAACTTCCGTAAGTTCGCCCCGCGCAGCCGCAGCTGGATCTGCGGCTGTCGGTGCGCACTGAAATACGGTGCCGGTCCTTATGATCTGAGCCCCGGTGCCGCGCCCCGCCCATGCCTGCGCGTTTGACCCGACGCCCATGCATGGTACCCCGCTTTTGTGCCGCCCGGCACCGCGGCCGTGCCGCCGCCCCGGCGGCGACATGAAAATGGACCGTGCGTCACGAAAGCAAGCTTTTGCCCCTTCGCAGAAAGGGCAGGGATGACGAAAGGCCGCAGGGAATCAAGTATTCATGCGGAACCTCGCCGCCCAAACCGTATCATCGGTAACTTCTAACTAAGGAGGAAACACAAATGCAGATCACCGATCCCATCGCCGATATGCTGACCCGTATCCGCAACGCTGGCAGCGCTCGGCACGAAACCGTGGACATCCCGAATTCCAAGATGAAGAAGGCCATCGCCGAAATTCTTCTCGAGGAAGGCTACATCAAGAGCTTCCAGCTCATTGATGACGGCACCCAGGGCATCATCCGCGTCACCCTGAAGTATCTCCCCGGCAAAGAGAAGGCCATCCAGGGCCTCCGCAGAGTCTCCAAGCCCGGCCTGCGTGTGTATGCCGGCGCTGACGAGCTGCCGCAGGTCCTGCGCGGCCTCGGCATCGCGATCATCTCCACCTCGAAGGGCATCATGACCGACAAGAAGGCGCGTGCGCAGCACGTCGGCGGCGAAGTCCTCGCGTTCGTGTGGTAAGGGAGGTACAGAACAATGTCTAGAATTGGTAGAGCTCCCATTGAGATCCCCGCAGGCGTCGAAGTCACCTGCAACGGCAACGTTGTCACCGTCAAGGGCCCGAAGGGCACCCTGTCGCACAACGTGCACCCGGACATGACCGTCACGGTCGAAGGCAACACCATCCACGTCACCCGCCCGAGCGATGACAAAATGCACCGCTCCCTGCACGGTCTGACCCGCACGCTGATCCACAACATGATCATCGGCGTGACCGAGGGCTTCAGCAAGACGCTCGAGATCAACGGCGTCGGCTACAGAGCCGCGAAGGAAGGTCAGAACCTGGTCATGCACCTGGGCTTCTCGCACACGGTCACCGTGTCCGAGAACGCGGACATCCAGATCGATGTCCCGAACCCGAACCAGGTCATTATCAAGGGTATCGACAAGGAAAAGGTCGGCCAGTTTGCAGCAGAAGTGCGCGCGAAGCGTCCGCCCGAGCCGTACAAGGGCAAGGGCATCAAGTACGATTACGAGCATATCCGCCGCAAAGAAGGCAAGACCGGCGCGAAGTAATTGGAGGTGTGCCTGAATGATTAAGAGACCGAATACGAAAGCGCAGCGCGTTCGCCGTCACCAGAGAGTGCGCGGCAAGATCTCCGGCACGGCCGAGAGACCGCGTCTGAGCGTGTTCCGCAGCGAAAACAACATTTATGCCCAGATCATCGACGATGTCGCCGGTAAGACGCTCTGCAGCGCCTCCACCGTGGAAAAGGGCTTTGAAGGCAATGGCGGCAACTGCGAAGCGGCGGCCAAGATCGGCAAGCTCATCGGTGAGCGCGCCGTGGCAGCCGGCATCACCGAGGTCGTGTTCGACCGCGGCGGCAATGTGTACCATGGCCGCGTCAAGGCTCTGGCAGAAGGCGCCCGCGAGGGCGGCCTGAAGTTCTAACGGGAGGAGGAAACGAAATGGCATATAACAATGACAGACGGGACAACCGCCGCAACCGCAGCGATGAGCCCCAGGAATTCAGCGAAAAAGTCGTTGCCCTCAACCGCGTTTCCAAGACCGTTAAGGGCGGCCGCGTCGCAAAGTTCTCCGCACTGGTCGTCGTTGGCGACGGCAAGGGCCGCGTGGGCTTCGGCCTCGGCAAAGCAGCCGAAGTTTCCGAAGCGATCCGCAAGGGCCTGGAGGACGCGAAGAAGAACCTGACCACCGTGACCCTGCAGGGCACGACGATCCCGCACGAGGTCATCGGCGAGTTCGGCGCCGGCCGCGTGCTGCTCAAGCCCGCCGCACCCGGCACCGGCGTGATCGCCGGCGGCGCCGTGCGTGCCGTGGTCGAGGCTGCCGGCATCAAGGACATCCGTACCAAGTGCCTGCGCTCGAACAACCCGGCGAACGTTGTCGCCGCGACGATGGAAGGTCTGAAGTCTCTGCGCAACGCCCAGCAGGTCGCTGCTTACAGAGGCAAGACCGCCGAAGAGATTCTGGGTTAAGGAGGGGCTGAGACATGGCAAATCTGAAGATCAAGCTCGTCAAGAGCCTCAGCGGCCGCAATGCCAAGCACATTGCCACCGCCAACTCCCTCGGCCTGCACAAGATCGGCAACGAGACCGTGCAGCCCGATAACCCGCAGACCCGCGGCAAGATCGCCAAGATCGGCTATCTCGTCGCCGTCACTGAAGAAGAATAAGGAGGGCCCCAGAAATGAATATCCACGAACTTTCTCCCGTTGTGGGCTCCACCCATGTCGGCAAGCGCAAGGGCCGCGGCCACGCGACCGGCAACGGCAAGACCGCAGGCCGCGGTCATAAGGGCCAGAAGGCCCGTAGCGGCGGCGGCGTCCGTATCGGCTTCGAAGGCGGCCAGATGCCTCTGGCCCGCCGCATCCCGAAGCGCGGCTTCCACAACATCTTCGCCAAACCGCTCGAGAGCGTGAACGTCTCCGCTCTGGAGAAGTTTGAAGACGGCGCTGTCGTCGACGCGAAGGTCCTGCTCGACGCCGGCATCCTCAGCAAGTGCACCTACGGTGTGAAGATCCTTGGCAACGGCGAAATCACCAAGAAGCTGACTGTGAAGGCTTCTGCGTTCTCCGAATCCGCGAAAGCGAAGATCGAGGCAGCAGGAGGAAAGGCTGAGGTGGTGTAAGGTGCTCCAGACATTTCGTAATGCATGGCGCATTGAAGAACTGCGCAAGAAAATTCTCTTTACGCTTCTGATCGTCCTGCTTTACCGTCTCGGCAATGCCGTACCCGTACCTTTCGTCGACACCAAAGCACTGGCCGACTACTTCCAGGCAAGCGGCCTGCAGAACACGATCCTGGGCCTGTTCAACGTCATGTCCGGCGGTGCGTTCTCGCAGGCGACGATCTTCGCGCTGTCCATCCAGCCGTACATCAACGCTTCCATCATCATTCAGCTCCTGTGCATCGCGATCCCCTCTCTGGAGCGTCTGCAGAAGGAAGGCGGCGAGGAAGGCAAGAAGAAGATCGCCAGCATCACCCGCTACAGCACAGTCGCCATCGGCCTGCTGCAGGGCTTTGCGTATTATATGATGATGCGCAACTACAGCCTCATCAACGCGGACTTTGCCAGCAATGTCTGGGCAGCCATAGTCATCATCCTGACCTTTACGTCCGGTTCCGCCCTCATCATGTGGCTTGGTGAGCAGATCACCGAGTTCGGCATCGGCAACGGTATCTCGATCATCCTGTTCGTGAGCATCGTCGCCCGCTTCCCGAACTCCATCATCCGCCAGATCAACAACGTCGCTAACGGCGACCTCGCCTGGTGGGTCCTGGTGCTGATGTACCTCGGCGCCCTGCTGCTCATCGTGCTCATCGTACTCGTCAACGACGCGGAGCGCCGTCTGCCGGTGCAGTATTCCAAGCGTGTGGTCGGCCGCAAGATGTACGGCGGCCAGAGCACGCACCTGCCGATGAAGGTGAACATGAGCGGCGTCCTGCCGATCATCTTCGCCCAGTCGATCGCTGCGCTGCCGGCCACTATCTGCGCCTTCGTTCCGAAGTGGCAGAACAGCTGGATCATGACGCACGTTTTTGATACGACCACCTGGCCGTATATCGTCATCTACTTCCTGCTCATCATCTTCTTCAGCTACTTCTACTCCACGATCCAGTTCAACCCGATCGAGGTCGCGAACAACCTGAAGAAGAACGGCGGGTTCATCCCGGGCTTCCGTGCAGGCAAGCCGACGAGCGAATTCATCCAGAAGGTGCTCAACAAGATCACGCTCTTCGGCGCGATCTACCTGAGCGTCATCGCGATCACGCCGCTGATTATCAGCGCGTGCTCGAAGGCGGAAGAGCTCACCGGCATCTCCCTGGGCGGCACGTCCATCATCATCGTTGTCGGTGTTGCACTTGAGACCGTCCGCGCACTCGAGGCGCAGATGCTCATGCGCAACTACAAGGGCTTCCTGAGCTGATAGGAGGATGCACACAATGAAACTTGTTTTGTTAGGTGCCCCCGGTGCGGGCAAGGGTACGCAGGCTGAGATCCTCAGCCGCAAGCTGAATATCCCCACCATTTCCACCGGCAACATCCTGCGCGCGGCCATGAAAAACGGCACGCCCGTGGGCCTGAAAGCAAAATCCTACGTGGAAAGCGGCAAGCTCGTTCCGGACGACGTCATCATCGGCATCGTCTGCGAGCGTCTGGCTGAGCCCGACTGCGCCAATGGTTATATCCTCGACGGTATGCCGCGCACCATCCCCCAGGCGGAAGCTCTGGAGCAGCACGGCATCGACGTCGACACCGCCCTCTCGATCGAGATCGCGGACGAGACCATCATCGAGCGCATGTCCGGCCGCCGGACCTGCAAGGACTGCAGCGCCACGTTCCACATCGTCTCCAATCCTCCCAAGGTGGAAGGCAAGTGCGACTTCTGCGGCGGCGAGCTGACCATCCGCAAGGACGACGCTCCCGAGACCGTGAAGGCGCGCCTGGACGTCTACCATGCCGAGACCGAGCCGCTCAAGGACTTCTATGCCCAGCGCGGCAAGCTCGTCAAGGTCGATAACCAGCCGACCATCGAGGCCACGACCGCTGCGATCGAGAAAGCTCTGGGTCTGGAATGATCATCATCAAGTCTGATCCGGAAGTCGATCTCATGCGGCAGGCCGGCCGGATCACCGCTGGCGCGCGCACCGTCGCGCGTCAGATGGTGGAGCCGGGCGTGACCACCCGCCAGATCAACCGCGAAGTGCACAAGTTCATCACGAAGTCCGGCGCGTCGCCGTGCTTCATGACCGACGGCGGCTTCCCGACGGCGGCATGCATCTCCGTCAATGACGAGATCATCCACGGCATCCCCGGCGACCGCGTCCTGCATGAGGGCGATATCGTCAGCGTCGACGTCGGCGCCCGCTACCGCGGCTTCAACGGCGACTGCGCGGGCACGTTCCCGTGCGGCAAGTGCTCGGATGAGGCCCTGCGCCTGATCCGCATCACGCGCCAGAGCTTTTTCGAGGGCATCCAGTTTGCCCGCGTCGGCTACCGCATCTCCGACATCGGCCACGCCATTCAGGAGTACGCCGAGAGCTATGGCTACTCGCTCGTGCGCGAGTATGTCGGCCATGGCGTCGGCGCCGGCCTGCACGAGGCACCCGAGATCCCGAACTACGGCAAGCCCGGCCACGGCCCGCGTCTGCAGAAGAACATGACGATCGCCGTGGAGCCGATGGTCAACGTCGGCGGGTATGAGGTCCGCGTTCTGGACAACGGCTGGACCGTGGTCACGGCGGACGGCAGCCTGTCGGCGCACTACGAAAACTCTCTGCTCGTCACCGACGGCGAGCCCGAGATCCTGACGTTCGCAGACGACATTTGACGGGCGCGTCCCGAAAAACCTTAGGAGGTTCAAACACCTTGGCAAAAGACGATGTAATCGAGCTGGAGGGCACGGTCGTCGAATCCCTGCCCAACACGACGTTCCGGGTTGATATCGGCAACGGCCACATCATCCTGGCGCACATCTCCGGAAAGCTCCGGATGAACTTTATCAGAATCCTCCCCGGTGACAAGGTCACGGTTCAGATGTCTCCGTACGATCTGACGCGCGGCCGCATCACCTGGAGAAGCAAGTAGGAGGTTAACTACAATGAAAGTCAGACCGAGTGTCAAGCCCATGTGCGAAAAGTGCAAGGTCATCAAGCGCAAGGGCAAAGTCATGGTTATCTGCGAAAACCCGAAGCACAAACAGAGACAGGGCTGATCTGACCCTGTAAGTCCTAACACATCCGCGCCAGAAGGTCGGCTCCCTCCGGCGGGAGTAAGTCGCCTCCCTTTTTGCGCGCGGAACAAAAATTTCGAAAGGAATGATCGAATAAGATGGCACGTATCGCCGGCGTTGACCTGCCCAAGGACAAGCGAATTGAAATTGGCCTGACCTACGTTTATGGTATCGGCAGAACCAGCGCGAAAAAGATTCTTGAGATGACCGGCATCAATCCGGACACCCGCGTGAAAGACCTCACCGACGAGGAAGAAGCAAAGATCCGTGAGTGCATCGACCACCACTTCATCGTGGAAGGCGACCTGCGCCGCAGCGTGGCGCTCGACATCAAGCGCCTGACCGAGATCGGCTGCTACCGCGGCCAGCGTCACAGACGCGGCCTGCCGGTGCGCGGCCAGCGCAGCAAGACCAATGCGCGTACCCGCAAGGGCCCGAAACGCACGATCGCCAATAAGAAGAAGTAAGGGAGGGATATGTAATGGCAAACGCAGCAAAAGGCAAGAAAGTTCGCACGCGCCGCAAAGAGCGTAAGAACATTGAAAAGGGAGCCGTGCATATCAGCTCTTCGTTCAACAACACTATGGTCACCATCACGGACACCCAGGGCAATGCGCTCTCCTGGGCCTCCGCAGGCGGCATGGGCTTCCGCGGAAGCAAGAAATCCACCCCCTTCGCCGCACAGACCGCTGCTGAGACGGCTGCCAAGGCGGCTATGGAGCACGGCCTGAAGACGGTCGAAGTCTTCGTCAAGGGCCCCGGCTCCGGACGTGAGGCTGCGATCCGCGCCCTGCAGACGGCAGGACTCGAGGTCACCATGATTAAGGACGTCACCCCCATTCCGCACAATGGCTGCCGTCCTCCGAAACGCCGCCGCGTCTGATTGAAGGAGGGAAATGAATTATGGCTAGATATACCGAAGCTGTCTGCCGCCAGTGCCGCAGAGAGGGCCAGAAGCTCTTCCTCAAGGGCGACAGATGCTACACCCAGAAGTGCGCGATCGACTGCAGAGGCTATGCCCCCGGCCAGCACGGCCAGGGCCGCAGCAAGACCTCTGAGTACGGCTCCCAGCTGCGCGAGAAGCAGAAGGTCCGCCGCTACTACGGCGTGCTCGAAAAGCAGTTCCGCAGCTACTTTGCCATGGCCGAGAAGCGCCAGGGCATCACGGGCGAGAACCTGCTCGCCATTCTGGAAACCCGTCTGGACAACGTTGTCTACCGTCTCGGCTTCGCCATGAGCCGTGCGGAGGCGCGCCAGCTCGTGACCCACGGCCACTTCACTGTGGATGGCCGCAAAGTCAACATCCCCAGCTTCCTGGTCAAGCCGGGCATGGTTATTACGCTCAAGGACTCCAGCAAGAGTCTCGACAAGATCAAGGCCAACGTCGAAGCGAACGCTTCCCGTCCGGCGCCGAAATGGCTGGACTACGACGCCAACAACATGGTCGGCAAGGTCGTGGCCATGCCCGCGCGCGACGACATTGATCTGCCTGTCGAGGAACACCTCATCGTCGAGCTGTATTCCAAGTAATAAAGAGACCCTCAAATTGGTAAGCTGACATCCGCAGCGCCGCTACGGCGCAACAACACAGTAAGGAGGGTTAAGTCTAAATGATTGAAATTGAAAAGCCGCGCATCGAATGCCAGGAATCCCCGGACGATATCTCGTATGGCAAGTTCGTCATTGAGCCTTTGGAGCGTGGCTACGGCACGACCCTGGGTAACTCTCTGCGCAGAGTGCTGCTTTCTTCACTGCCCGGCACGGCCCCGACGTCCATCCGGATCGCCGGTGTGCAGCACGAGTTTTCGACGATCCCCGGCGTCAAGGAAGACGTCACGGAGATCGTGCTGAATGTGAAGGGCATCATCGCGCGCCTGCACTGCGACGGTCCCAAGACCGTCTATATCGAAGCGGCAGGCGAGTGTGAAGTCACTGCCGGCGATATCAAGGCAGACGGCGAGGTTGAGATCCTCAACCCCGAGCTGCACATCGCCAGCCTCGGCCCGGACGGCGCGCTCTCCATGGAGATCACGCTCGCCCACGGCAGAGGCTACGTCCCGGCGGACAAGAACAAGAGTGCGCAGCAGGTCATCGGGACCATCCCGGTGGACAGCATCTACGCGCCGGTCCTGAAGGTCAACTACGCTGTCGAGAACACCCGTGTGGGCAACCAGACGGACTTCGACAAGCTGACCATCGAGGTCTGGACCGACAAGACCATCTCGGCGCGCGACGCGCTGAGCCTCGGTGCCAAGATCCTGTGCGATCTCTTCACGCTCTTCACCGATCTGTCTGACACGGTCGGCAACAGCTGCACGGTGGTGGAGAAGGAGCCGGAGCGCCCTGACACCGTCATGAAGATGACGATCGAGGAGCTGGATCTCTCCGTGCGCAGCTTCAACTGCCTGAAGCGCGCGAATATCAACACCGTCGAAGACCTCACGAACAAGACCGAGGAAGAGATGATCAAGGTGCGCAACCTTGGCCGCAAATCCCTGGAAGAGGTCGAGCACAAGCTCGCTATGATGGGCCTGAGCCTGGCGAGCGACGACAACCAGTAATAACCAGTTACTCTTATCAAGGAGGAAAACCGATATGCCCGGAACAAGGAAACTCGGTAAGACCACCGATCAGCGCAAGGCGATGCTCCGTCAGCAGGTCACGGACCTGCTCGACATGGGCCGCATGGAGACGACCGTCTTCCGCGCAAAAGAGATCGCGCCTCTGGCCGAGAAAATGATCACCCTTGGCAAGAAGAAGGACATGGCTGCCTACCGTCAGGCGCTGGCCTTCATCACCCGCGAGGATGTTGCCAAGAAGGTGTTCGATGAAGTTGCCCCGAAGTATGCCGACCGCAACGGCGGCTACACCCGCATCACCCGCATCGGCACCCGCCGCGGCGATGCGGCCGAGATGGCTGTCATCGAGCTCGTGTAAGGAGCTTCCGAACACAAACCGCAACGCACCGACTGCATTTGCAGCCGGTGCGTTTTCGTATTTTACAGACCGGTACTGACTGTGGTATAATCATCTTTCAGACAGACAACAAGGAGGGACGTGTATGCGCATTCTGGTCGTGGAAGATGAACAGGACCTCAACCGCATCCTCGCCAAAACACTCACTGCCGAGGGCTATAGCGTCGATGCCTGCTTTGACGGCATGGAGGCGCTGGACTACCTGGAGGGCGCGGAGTATGATGCCGTCGTGCTCGACGTGATGATGCCGCGCATGGACGGCTTTTCGCTTCTGGCGCAGATGCGCGAGAGCGGCAGCGAGACGCCGGTCATCTTCCTCACGGCGAAAGACAGCGTGCCCGACCGTGTGCACGGGCTTGACGCCGGGGCGGATGATTATCTTGTCAAGCCGTTTTCGTTCGACGAGCTGCTGGCCCGGCTGCGCGTCGTCACGCGCAAGCGCGGCGGCAGCGCCACGAATGTTTTCACCGTCGCCGACCTCACGGTCGATACCGCCTCGCACCATGTCACGCGCGGCGGGCGCACGATCGCGCTCTCGTCCAAGGAGTTTGCCCTGCTCGAATACATGATCCGTAACCGCGGCGTCGTGCTCTCGCGCGAACGGATCGAAAACCATCTCTGGAACTATGACTACAGCGGCGGCTCGAACGTCGTGGACGTGTATGTGAGCTACCTGCGCCGGAAGATCGACGCGGACTATCCCACCAAGCTCATCCACACCGTCTGGGGCGTCGGCTGGGTCCTGCGGGAGGAAGTATGAAGCGTCCGTCACTGAAATTGCGTATCACGGCATGGTTCGCGCTTATGATGTTCGTCATCGAGGCGCTGGTGCTCGCGTTCCTGCTTGCCGTCAACGGCACGGTCGCCACGAACGACCCGGAGGCGCGCCTTGTGCGCATGGTTGAGCACAACGCCAACCGCGTCAAGTACAATAACCGCCAGTTTCGCTTCAGCCGCATCCATTATAACCGCAGCGGGGTCTACACCGTGCTCTATGACGCGGACGGCAACGTCCTGCAGGGCACGTTCCCGGCGGAGTTCACGCCCGCAGAGCCCCTGCCGCTCAGCAGCGAGACCGTGCGTCTCGTCGACTGCGGGGACAACGAATATTACGTCTACGATGTGCGCGTGGACATGATGGTCGGCAGTGTCTGGCTGCGCGGTGTCATCAACGCGGACGCCAACGGCGGCGTCATGCGCGTCATCCTGCCGCTGGCGTGGTCGCTGCTGCCGGTGCTGCTCGTGCTGTCGGTCCTCGGCGGCTATTTCATTGCCGGCCGCGCCCTGCGCCCCGTGCGCCAGCTCACGGCCGCGGCCAATGCCATCTCCGACGGGCAGGATCTCAAGGCGCGCATCGGCCTGCCGCACACGAGCGGCAGCGACGAGATCTATCAGCTCTCGGCCTCCTTTGACAACATGTTCGACCGGCTCGAGCGCTCGTTCGAGGCCGAGCAGCGCTTCACGTCCGATGCCTCGCACGAGCTGCGCACGCCGACGACCGTCATCCTCGCCGCCTGCGAGGACGCGCGCAAGAACGCGCAGACGCCCGCGGACTATCAGGCGGCGCTCGATGTCATCGACCGGCAGGCGCACAAGATGTCGGCGCTCATCCGCAGCATGCTCGAGATCACGCGCCTCGACCAGGGCACGCAGAAGGTGAACTGGGAGTATGCAGACCTGTCCGACCTCGTCACCGTCATCTGCGACGAGCAGGCCATGGTCGCGCGCCGCGGCATCCGCATCAGCTGCGCGGCCGAGCCGGGCATCTTCATCGACATGGACGTCTTTCTCATCTCGCGCGTCGTGCAGAATCTGCTCGACAACGCCTTCAAGTTCGGCGTGGACGGTGGCTGGATCCATGTCACGCTCCGGCGCACGGCCGCGGGCGCCGAGCTGAGCGTGCAGGACAACGGCATCGGTATCTCGCAGGAAAATCTGGATAGAATATGGCAGAGGTTCTATCAGGCCGACCCCAGCCGGCAGGAAAACGCCGGTCTGGGCCTGGGCCTGTCGATGGTGCAGCAGATCGTCACGCTCCACGGCGGCACGGTCGCCGTCACGAGTACGCCCGGCCGGGGCGCGACGTTCACGGTCACGCTGCCCGAACACCACGGAAAAGAGGAAAGCTGATATGAAAAAAACCGTTTTGCGCGCCTATGCCCGCCTGATCGCGGAGGTCGGCGCGCGTGTGCGCAAGGGACAGGACGTCGTCATCGAGGCCGAGCTCGACCAGCCGGAGTTTGTGACCATGGTCGCCGATGCGTGCTATCACGCCGGGGCGCGCAAGGTCACGGTCACGTGGAAGCACCAGGCGCTCGAGAAGCTCGCCATCCGGCGCGAGCGCGTCAAAACGCTCCAGACCGTCGAGGACTGGGAGCGCGCAAAGCTCCAGCACTATGTCGACACGCTCCCGTGCCGCATCTATCTGCTCAGTGAGGATCCGGACGGCCTGCGCGGCGTCAGCCCCGCGAAGATGGCCCGCGCCCGGCAGGGGCGCTACAGCGTCATCAAGCCCTACCGCGACCAGATGGAGGGCCGCTACCAGTGGTGCATCGCGGCCGTGCCCGGCGCGGCGTGGGCGAAGAAGGTGTTCCCGCACGAGACAAAGGCCCGCGCCGTCGAAAAGCTCTGGGAGGCCATCCTGCACACCTGCCGCGTGGACGACGACCCCATCGCCGCGTGGAACGCGCACAATGCCGACCTGCAATCGCGCTGCGACCACCTCAACAGCCTCGGCATCGCGTCGCTGGAGTACCACGCATCCAACGGCACGAACCTCACCGTCGGCATGATCCCCGAGGCGCAGTTTTGCGGCGGCGGAGAGTACACGATCGGCGGCAGCTATTTTAACCCCAACCTGCCCACGGAGGAGTGCTTCATCTCGCCGAAGCGCGGCGAGGCCGAGGGCGTCGTCTACTCGTCGAAGCCGCTTTCGTATCAGGGCCAGCTCATCGAGGATTTCTCCATCCGCTTCGAGCACGGCCGCGCCGTCGAGGCGCACGCGCGCACGAACGAGGCCCTGCTGCAAAAGCTCATCGCCATGGACGAAGGCTCCGCCTACCTCGGCGAGTGCGCGCTCGTGCCGTATGACAGCCCCATCAACCAGACGGGCATCCTGTTTTACAACACGTTGTTTGATGAAAATGCCTGCTGCCACCTTGCGCTCGGCATGGGCTTCATCGACACCATCCGCGACTACCCGAACCGCACGCTCGAGGAGATGCGCGCGCTCGGCGTGAACGACTCCATGATCCATGAGGATTTCATGATCGGCACGCCGGATCTGGCCATCACGGCGCACTGCCGCGACGGCCGCACCATCCCCGTGTTTCGGGACGGGACGTGGGCTTTTTGACCGAAATCCCACTTTTTCGTCGAAATACCGCGAATTGTGGTGCGCTCCGATTTTGAAGCGCACCATTTTTCTGCCAAAGTGGGGAATTTGCGCGCAAAACCGTTGCATTTTCGCGGCGCGTATGGTAAGATACGCCTGCACGGAAAATCTTACCGCTTACTTGCACCCGACAGGAGGTGACCGGCATGAAGCGAGCCCTTTTGTGCACCCTGATCGCGGCAGTGCTGCTGCTCAGCGCCTGCTCGCGCGCATCGGAGAGCACCGTGCGCGCGCCGGATGCCGGCGCACCGCTGACGCTGTGTCTCGGCGCCGGGCCCGCAACGCTCGACCCCGCGCGCACGGAAAACGGCATCGGTGCGACGTATGTGGTCAACCTCTTCGCCGGCCTGACCGGCTACCGCGCCGGCGGCGACGGGGAAGCGGTGCTCACGCCCGAGCTGTGCGCGGCCCTGCCGGAGCCGGAGCCTCTGCCCGATGGGCGCATGCAGTATGTGTTCACGCTGCGCGACAGCCTCACGTGGTCGGACGGTGCGCCGCTCACGGCGGCGGACTTTGTCTATGCGTGGAACCGGGCGAGCACGCTCGAGGACGCGGCGGCGCCGTATCTCTTCGCCTGCATCGACGGCTACGGCACCGGCCGGCTGAACGTCACGGCGTCGGCCGACGGCCGCACGCTCACCGTCGTGCTCGCGGAGGCCATGCCGGCGTTCCTGCAGCTTTGCGCCCAGCCGGCGTATGCGCCGGTGCCCTCCGGCGTGGCGGACGCCACGAGCTGGACGGCCGACGGCGCGGCCTTTGCCGCCAGCGGGCCGTACACGGTCGCCACGTGGACGACCGAGGGCCTCACGTACACGAAAAACCCCGCCTATTGGGACGCGGACAACGTCGCGGCCGAGACGGTGCGCTTCGTTTTTCAGAGCGATCCCAATGTTGCAGAGTCCGCCTTCCTCGCACGGGAGTATGCGCTCAGCTGGCCGGTGCCGGACGCGGCGCTTGACGACCTGCGCGCGAACCACGCGCCCGAGCTGCGCACCGTCAGCCAGCTCGGCACGTACAGCCTCTGCTTTTCCATGAGCGACCCGGCGCTGAGCGTTTTCTCGCAAGAGGAGCGCGCGCAGATCCGCACGGCGCTCGCCCTGCTCATCGACCGCAGCTATCTCTGCAGCGACATCACGCCCGGCGCGCAGCAGAGCGCGAACGCGCCCGTCCCGCCCGGCATCACGGACGCCGACGGCAGCGCCTTCACCGCGCATAACGGCGTCGATGGCAAGGGCGGCGGCTATTACGGCAGCGACTATGAGGCCAACTGCAAGCAGGCCATCGCGCTCCTGCGGCAGGCGGCGGAGTCGTCCGGCCGGTTCACGGTCAACGCACAGGGCGTGTGCGCCGGGTTCCCGGAGCTGACGTACCTGACGTCCGACGCGGCGGGCCACGTCGCCATCGCGGACTATCTGCAGTCGCTCTACGGTCGCTACGGCATCGCGCTCACGGTCACGGCGCAGGACATGGACACCTTCCTTGCCAGCCGCGCCGCCGGGGGCTACTCCGTCACGCGCTGCAGTTTCAGCGCCGATATCGACGACCCCATGCCGTTTCTCTCCCTCTGGGCGAGCGGCGCGGGCAGCAACTGCGTCGCCCTCGGCCGCGGCGCGCACGCGGACTACGCGGGCTACAGCGTCACGCTCGACGGCCGCACAAAAGACAACTGCACCTGGGCGGAGTCGTATGACGCGCTGCTCTACCGCATCCAGAGCAGCGGCGACACGGCCGAGCGCTATTCGCTCATGCACCAGGCCGAGGCGCTGCTCATGCAGACGGGTGCCGTCTGCCCGCTCTACTGGTATACGGACACCTACCTGTGCAACACGCACGTGCAGGGCCTGCTGTCTGGCCCGCTCGGCGCGCAGTACCTGATGGGCGCGCAGGTGGAAAAGTGAATGAAAAACAGCCCCACCACCGGTTTCCCAGTGGCGGGGCTGTTGTAATATGAAATATCACAGGAACACGAAAAACAGCATCACGATCAGGTACGCGAACGCGAGCGTCATCGGCGCGAGCGCGAGCACGGCGGTCAGCCGCCAGTCGTCCGCGTCCTCCACGACCGTGCCCTCGTATACCGGCTCCCGCGCTCCGGCGAGCGAGCCGTGCAGGTAGCTGCGGTAGAGCTTCAGAAACTGCTTGCCGTCGCGGCGGCCGATGCTGTAGGATGCCTGCTCCGGCGTGCGGGGCTGCAGGGCGTGGTGTGTGCGCATCCGATGTTCCTCCTCCTGCACCTCGAAAGGTGTCGAATCTTTCACAAGGCTATTATACGCATCCGGACGCCGCGCGTCAACCGGGTAAGTTTTCCGGCGCGGCGGTCTCGGGCGCGTGCGTCGCGTCTGGCGACGGCTCCGGTGTGACCTCCGGGGACGGTTCCGGCTCCGGTGTCGGTGGCGGGGGCAGGATGATCTGCGGCAGGGTGTTCGGCGTGGGCGTCGGCGAGGGGGCCACGGTCTGCACCGGCGTGGGCGCCGGGGCCGGGCGCTTGCGCGGGATGCTGCCGACTGCGAGCCACAGCGCCGCGATCACGGCGGCGAGCACGGCCAGAACGACGGCCACGGTCAGGATCATCTCGCGCCGGTGCGCGTGCGCGTGCTTTTTGCGCTGGGATTCCTGCTCGGCGATCCGCGCGGCCGGCACCTCGAACCGCCGCGTCTGCGACAGCTCTTCGGCGGGCGGCTGCGGCAGGGGGACGGCCGTTTCGGCGTCGAGCGCCGTGATCTCGATGAGCACGAGCGTGATGTTGTCGCCCGGCCCGGCGGCGAGCGCCTGCGCCATGAGCGACTGCCCCAGCTCCGGCAGCGGCAGGTCGGCGCCGAGTGCCGCTTGCAGCTGCGTGTCGCTGAGTTTGCCGGTCAGTCCGTCAGTGCACAGCAGCAGCCGGTCGCCCACGGCGAGCGGCACGCTGGCCGCGAAGTACGGCATGAGCCGCTGGCGCGCGCCCAGCATGCCCAGATACTGCGTGAGCACATGCTTGTCCGGGTTATCGTCCGCGCCGGCGGCGGCAGCGCCGGCGTCGAGCTGCTCCTGATACTTGGTGTGGTCGCGCGAGATGCGCTGCAGCGCGCCGCCGCGCTGCAGGTAGATGCGGCTGTCGCCGACGTTGCAGCAGTAGGCGTGGTTGCCGGTCAGATGCACGGTCGCAGCGGTCGAGCCGCTGATCTGGCCGCTGGCCGCGATCATGTCGCACACGGCAACGTTTGCCCGGCGGAAGAAATCGAGCGCGTCAAACGGCTCGTCGCTGCTGCACGCGTGCAGCGTCTGCGCGCACAATAGCGCCGCCTGCTCGCCGTTGGCCTCGCCACCCATGCCGTCGAACACGCCGTAGATGAGCCGCTTGCTCTCCTGCTCGGCGGCCGCCTCGGCCACGGGGATGGCGGGGTTGCGCTTGAACGTGCCGTTGCAGTAGTAGTTATCCTCGTTGTTGTCCCGGCCGGAGCCGATGTTCGTCTGCGCGTAGCACAGCGCCCGCATCGTGCATCCCTCCTTTGCTGCCTGCTTTCTGCTGCTATCGTACCGTTCGGCGGCCGGTTTGTCAACGTGCTGTCGGCCGCAGTGCAGAAAAAACTCACGCAAAACCGCCGCCGTGGGGATTCCATCGGCGGCGGTTTTGTGCTATACTGGTCAAAAAAGAGCGCCGCCGTGTGTCCGGCGGCGATGGGGGAACGGATATGAACGAACGATTGGCATCGGCGCTCGAGCAGCTGCCGTTCTGGCCAAACCTGACCGAGCCGCAGCGCGAACTCGCGCGGCTCGGCGCGCGCCTGGTGCAGTATGACCGCGGCGCGCTCGTGCACGGGTGCGACGGGCAGTGCCTCGGCATGATCCGGGTGCAGACCGGCCGCCTGCGCGCGTGCATGCTCTCGGACGACGGGCGCGAGATCACGCTCTACCGCCTCACGGACGGGGACGCCTGCGTGCTGGCGGCGGCGTGCGTCATCCGGCAGATCACGTTCGAGGTGCAGCTCGTGGCCGATGCGCCGACGGAGCTGCTCATCCTCGGTGCGCACGTGTTCCAGCAGCTTGCGGCGGAGAACATCCACGTCGAGTGCTGCATGTACCGCCTTGCGACCGAGCGCTTTTCCGACGTCATGTGGGCGATGCAGCAGCTGCTGTTCACGAGCTTTGACAAGCGCCTCGCGCAGTATCTCTGGGACGAGTCCGACCACGCCCGCGCGCCCGTGCGCGCCACGCACGAGCAGATCGCGCGCGACACCGGCGCTGTGCGCGAGACCGTCACGCGCATGCTGCGCCACTTCGCCGACGACGGCATCGTCTCGCTTGGCCGCGGCACGGTCACGGTCACGGACGCCGAAAAACTGCGCAAACTCGCCGGAATGTGACTTTGCCACAGAACGCGGGTGTAAAATCTGTTAAAATCAGCACATACTAACACAGACGACAACTCCGGAAAGGAAGATTACCATGATTACACTGACGAAAGAAAACTTTGCGCAGGAGGTCCTGCAGTCCGACAAGCCCGTGCTTGTGGATTTCTGGGCGACGTGGTGCGGCCCCTGCCGCATGATGGCCCCCGTGATCGAGGAGCTTGACGCCGAGCACCCGGAATACAAGTTCGGCAAGGTCAACGTGGACGAGCAGCCGGAGCTCGCGGGCGAGTACCGCATCATGAGCATTCCGACGCTGATGGTGTTCCGCGGCGGTCAGGCCGCGGCCGTGAAGGTCGGCGTAACGCCGAAGGAAGAACTGCTCAACCTCCTCGGCTGAGACCGGGGAATTGTGGATAAGAAGGAGGAGACAAGTATGCACTGCACTGTGAAAATGACCGAGGATCTGTATTGGGTCGGCGCGTCCGACCGCCGTCTGGCCCTGTTTGAGAGCGTGTACCCCATCCCGCGCGGCGTGTCGTACAACGCCTATGTCCTGCTCGACGAAAAGACCGTCCTGCTCGACACGGTGGACCAGTCCGTCGCCGGACAGTTCTTTGAAAATCTCGCCCATGTCCTCGGCGGCCGCCCGCTGGACTACATCGTCGTGCACCACATGGAGCCCGACCACGCCAAGACGCTCGAGGAGACCGTGCGCCGCTATCCCGAGGCGAAGATCATCTGCAACGCGAAGATCCGCGACATGATCCGCAACTACTTCACCTTTGACATTGACGCCCGCGCCATCCTCATGGCCGAGGGCGATACATACTGCTTCGGCAAGCACACGTTTGCCTATGTCATGGCGCCGATGGTCCACTGGCCGGAGGTCATGGTTAGCTTTGATACCACGACCGGCACGCTCTTTTCCGCCGATGCCTTCGGCACGTTCGGCGCGCTGAGCGGCAATCTCTATGCCGATGAGTACGACTTTGAGCACGACTGGCTGCCCGATGCCCGCCGCTACTACACGAACATCGTCGGCAAGTACGGCACGCAGGTGCAGGCCCTGCTCAAGAAGGCCGCCACGCTCGACATCCGCATGATCTGCCCGCTGCACGGCCCGGTCTGGCGCAAGAACATCGGCTGGTTCGTCGACAAGTACAGCAAGTGGAGCTCCTACACGCCCGAGCAGGTCGGCAGCGTGCTCATCGCCTACTCCTCCGTCTACGGCCACACGGAAAACGCGGCGCAGGTGCTCGCCACCATGCTCGCCGCGCGCGGCGTGCGCAACATCGCCATGTACGACGTCTCCGTCACGCACCCGAGTTATGTCGTGGCCGAGGCCTTCCGCTGCAGCCACCTCGTGTTCGCGTCCACGACGTACAACGCCGGCATCTTCTGCAACATGGAGACGGCGCTGCTCGACATCGCGGCGCATAACCTCCAGAACCGCACCATCGCCCTGATCGAAAACGGCTCCTGGGCGCCGACGGCCGGCAATCTCATGCGCGGCATTCTCTCCAAGCTCAAGGATGTCACCATCCTCAACGAGACGCTCACCATCAAATCCTCGCTCAAGGACGACCAGCTCGGCGCGCTCGCCGAGATTGCGGACGCGCTCGTGGCCTCCATGCCGAAGCCGCGCCCGATCGTGAACGAGGGCAAGCAGAACCCCGCCGCGCTCTTCAAGTTCCAGTACGGCCTGTTCGCGCTCTCCGCCCGCGAAGGGGACAAGGACAATGCCTGCGTCATCAACACCGCCATCCAGATGGCCAACAAGCCCGAGCGCATCTCCATCTCGGTCATCAAGGCCAACTACACCTGCGGCATGATCGAGCGCACCGGCGTGTTCAACCTCTCGCTGCTGACCAAGGAAGTGCCGTTTGCCTTCTTCCAGCACTTCGGCTTCCAGTCCGGCGCGGATGTGGACAAGTTCGCGGACTTTACGGACTGTGCCCGCAGCGACAACGGCCTGTACTACATCAACCGCTATACGAACGCCATGTTCTCCTGCCGCGTCGTCGAGAGTTACGACCAGGGCAGCCACCGGCTCTTCATCGCCGAGATCACGGAGTCCAAGCTCTTCAGCAACGATGAGACCGTGACCTATGACTACTACCGCAGCCACATCAAGCCCGCGCCGCCGAAGCTGGCGCCCGCCGAGCAGGCGACCTGGGTCTGCTCCGTGTGCGGCTACGTGTACGAGGGCGAGACGCTCCCGGCCGATTTCATCTGCCCGCTGTGCAAGCACCCGGCGTCCGACTTCGTCAAGCACGAGGCCAAGCCCGCGGAAAAGCGCGTCGGCTTCGTCTGCACCGTCTGCGGCTACGTGTATGAGGGCGCGGACATGCCGGACGACTTTGTCTGCCCGCTGTGCCACCACCCGAAGTCCGATTTCAAACCGCTCGAGTAAGATTTCCCCGATTGTGTGAAAGCGCCCCGCATCGAATGATGCGGGGCGCGATTGCGTTTTCCCATTATTTCGGCAGCACGCGCAGCCAGTTGTCGGCAAAGAGATCCTGCAGCAGCGCGCTGTCATAGCCGCGGGCGGCGAGCGCTGCATAGAGCGTCGGATAGTCCTGCACGCCGGTGATGCCGCCGCCGAGCGTGTCGCACCCGTCGAGGTCGCCGCCGAGCGCGAGCGATTTGTCGCCGCCGAGGTCGAGCAGGTGCTCGACATGGCGCACGACGGCGTCCATGCCGTCGCCGCCGAGAAAGTCCGTGTAGAGGTTCAGGCCGACCACACCGCCGCTGTCGCGGATGGCGCAAAAGAGGTCGTCCGAGAGATTGCGCGTGTGTGCGCAGACGGCGCGGCTGTTCGCGTGTGAGGCGATCACCGGACCGAGCCCGAGCCGCACCACGTCCCACGCCGCCGCCTCCGACAGGTGCGACACGTCCGGCAGCATCCGGTGCGCGTACAGCGCACGCACAAAGTCGCGCCCCTGCGCCGTGAGCCCCTGCGCCGGCGCGTCGCAGTGCGAGCCGGCGAGGGCGTTTGCGTGGTTCCACGTCAGCGTCACGTACACGCACTCCCAAGCCGCCGCGTCGTCCAGCCGCCCGGGGTCGCAGTCGAGCAGTTCCGCGCCCTCGATGCCGAGCAGCGCGGCCGTTTTCCCGGCGGCCCAGGCGGCGCGCACGTCCCGCGCCGTGCGGCAGCGGCGGACGAGATCGGCATTGCGCGCACATTCGCGCTCCAGCAGCGCGTGCTGCCGCTGTGCAATGGCATAGAGCGGCTCATTTGCCGCTGCGCTGTCGGCAAACACGGCGAAGATCTGCGCGTGCTGTCCGAGGGCCGCACAGCGTGCGAGATCGACGTGGCCGGTGTTTTTCCGCAGCCCCTCGCCGGTGGCCAGACAGCGCGCGAGCGTGTCGCAGTGGCCGTCAAAGCAGCGCATCACGCATCCTCCCGCCGCGTCACGGCCTCGAGATAGTCATAGTACGGCAGCAGGAAGCTGAACCCGCGCACGAGCTCTTCCACCAGTGCGGGGGAGAAGAGCAGGTCGTCGTGTTCGCGCACGCACGAGAGGTCGAGCACGCGCTTATTGTACCACGGACGCAGCAGCGCGCCGGGGTCGCCCTTCGCGCGGGCGTAGTCCTGCCCGGTGAGCACGAAGGTGTCCTGCGCGTTCAGCCGCTCGGCCAGCGCCGTCAGCGGCAGGGGATCGGCGTCGATCGCGCGGCGGAAGCACGCCATCGTGTTCGCCTTCGCCCAGTAAAAGCCCATGCCGTAGCTGTAGTTGTGCGGCGTGATCTCGAAATAAAACGCCGGGATCTCCGGCCCGCGGCTGCTGTCGCACCGCAGTGTGAACCAGAGGTTCTCCTTGTACGGCCCGTTGCCGTGCAGCCGCCGCGCGTCGCGGTAGATGCGCGCCACGTGCAGGTACCACTTCCGGTCGGGGTACGCCTGCTCGAGCGCCGCCGTCACGTCCGCGGCCAGCGCCTTCATGGGCCGGTCGAGCGTGTCGAGAAATACCTGCTTGTGCTCCAGGAACCACGGGCGCTCGTTGTGAAAGCGCAGCTCCCAGAGAAAGTCGATCGTTGCGTCGGAAAAGCCTGTGAACATGTGTGTTTCGCTCCTTGTCTCTGCGTGGAAAGTATCCCTATCTTACGCCGAAATATCCGCCCGTGCAAGGCCCGGCGCGCCGGAGAAAACCCTGCTTTTTCAGGGTTATTGTCACATTGCTGAAATATGGTTGCATTTTTGGCAAATCTTTTGTATACTATCCCTTGCACGGCCGCTTTGCCGCCGGGAAAATGAAAAATTGCAGAGGAGACAAATCATGATTGACAAAATTGACAGTGTGGTCAATGCGATCAGCGGCTTTTTGTATCAGCCGTACATCGTGCCGCTGTTTCTGATCGTCGCGGGCCTGTATTTCACGATCCGCACCGGTCTGATCCAGTTCCGCCTGTTTGGCGAGTCCATCCACGTCGTCACGGAAAAGCCGAAGGAGAAGGGCGGCATTTCCTCGTTCGGCGCGCTCATGGTGTCCACGGCGTCCCGTGTCGGCACCGGCAACATCGTCGGCGTGTCCACGGCCCTCTGCCTCGGCGGCTTCGGCGCCGTGTTCTGGATGTGGGTCGTGGCGCTGCTCGGCGGGGCGAGCGCCTTTATCGAGTCCACGCTCGCGCAGGTCTATAAGAAAGAAGACGGCAAGGGCGGCTGCCTCGGCGGCCCGTCGTATTATATGGAGCAGGCGCTGCACCAGCGCTGGCTCGGCGTCATTTTCGCCGTCGTGCTCATCCTGACCTATGTGGTCGGCTACAACATGCTCGCGTCCTACAACCTGCAGGACGCCTTCGCCGGTTTTGGCTTCTACACCAAGAGCCGCACGCCGTACATCATCGGCGCTGTCCTCGCGGTGCTGTTCGCCGTGTGTGTGCTCGGCGGCGGCAAGCGCCTGACGAATATCACGGGCGTGCTCGTGCCGGTCATGGGCGTGCTGTATATCCTCGTGTCGCTCGTCGTCATTTTCATGAACATCAGGATCTTCCCGAGCGTCATCGCCAATATCTTCCGCGATGCGTTCAATTTCAAGGCGGCGTTCAGCGGCTTCACCGGTTCGTGCATCATGTGGGGCATCAAGCGCGGCCTGTACTCCAATGAGGCCGGCATGGGCTCGGCACCGAACGCGGCCGCCACGGCCGATGTCTCGCACCCGGCCAAGCAGGGCCTTGTGCAGATGCTGTCCGTGTTCATCGACACGCTGCTCATCTGCTCGGCCACGGCGTTCATGTGCCTGTGCTCCGGCGTCGTGCCGACCAAAGAAGCGGCCGGCGCGGCCTATGTGCAGGCGTCCATGCAGCAGGTGCTCGGCAGCTTCGGCCCCATCTTCATCGCCGTGTCCATGAGCCTGTTCGCGTTCACGACGCTCATCGGCAACTACTATTACTGCGAGGGCTGCCTGAAGTATATCCTCCGGCGCGACCCGAGCAAGGCGGGCATGACGGTGTTTCGTCTGGCTGCGACGGCGCTCGTGTTCGTCGGTGCCATCGTCAGCGCCGGCCTCGCGTGGGATACGGCCGATATGCTTCAGGGCACGATGGTCATCATCAACATCCCCGTCATCCTCATCCTCGGCAACAAGGGCCTGGCCGTGCTCAAGGACTACATGCGCCAGCGCAAGGAGGGCAAGAACCCCGAGTTCCACGCCGCCGACATCGGCATCACCGGCACGGACTACTGGAACTGAACCTCCCGAAAACAGAACAAAACAGAAAAACACCGGCCGTCTCGGCCGGTGTTTTTTCGCCGTGCAGACGTCCTGTCACGCAGGGATGCGGCGGTACAGCCGCGCGCGCAGCAGCGTCGCGAGCGCGAGCTTGACCGCGTCCGGCAGCAGAAACGGCAGCACGCACTTAGCCAGCACCACGCCGAGCGTGATGGCGCCCGTGCGGGTGTAGACGACGAGGAACCACGCCGTGCCGAACGCGTAGCACACGAGCAGCCCCACGGCCGCCGAGAGCACGAACACCCACTGGCCCTGCCCCCAGCGCGCCTGCGCGAAGGTGATGATGAGCGTCAGCAGCACGAAGCCGACAAGATACCCGCCCGTCGTGCCGAGCAGGGACGCAAATCCGCCGCGAAAGCCCGCAAATACCGGCGCGCCCACCGCGCCCAGCAGCAGATACACCAGCACGCTCACCGTGCCGCGCCTGCCGCCGAGCAGGCCGCACACGGCGAAGATCGCAAACGTCTGCAGCGTGAACGGCACATCCGCCGGGATACTGATCCACGCGCACACGGCGATGAGCGCCGCGCCGATCGCGCAAAAGCACAGGTCTCTGGTCGAAAATTTCATGAGGCTCCCTCCGATTGTAAAGCAAAGCGAAAAATAACTTAACAATCGGACGATAGCACACGGGCGGCGAATTGTCAACCGTTTTTGAAAAATGCTTTACAATTTGCCGGCCATCGGCTAAACTGGCACCAGAAAAAGATCAAAGGAGTGTGATCTCATGCTGCGGGACGATGTTTTGCTCCTGCTCACGGAGGCGGAGGGGTATCTCTCCGGCGAGGAGATGCGCGAAAAACTGGGCGTGTCGCGTGCGGCGGTCAGCCAGGCGGTGCGCGCGCTGCGCGCCGACGGCTATGACATCGACGCGGTCACGAACCGGGGCTACTGCCTGCGCGCGCGGCCGGATACGCTCACGGCCGGGGACGTGCTGCCCTACCTGCCGGAGGCGCGGCGGGCGACGGTGCGGTGCTTTGCGCAGATCGACTCCACGAACAGCTACCTCAAGGTCGAGGCCATGCGCGGCGCGCCGGACGGCTTGTGCGCCATTGCCGACCGGCAGACGGCCGGGCGCGGCCGGGCCGGACGGCCGTTCCGCTCGGACGCGGGGCAGGGGGTCTACCTGTCCATGCTCCTGCGGCCGAACTGCGTGCCCACGGCGGCCATGACCATGACGGCACACGTTGCGGTGGCCGTCTGCCGCGCGCTGGAGGCGTGCGGCGTGCAGCCGGGCATCAAGTGGACGAACGACCTTGTCCTCGGCACGAAAAAGCTCTGCGGCATCCTCACGGAGCTGACCGTCGAGGCCGAGACCGGCACGATCGATTCCATCGTGGCCGGCATCGGCGTGAACGTCCGCCAGCGGCCGGAGGACTTTCCGCCGGAGCTGCGCGCCATCGCGGGCTCCGTCCGGTCCGAGACGGGGCTGGAGCTCTCCCGCGCCCGGCTGGCGGCGGAGATGGTGCGCGCGCTCGACCGGATGTATCTCGACTGGCAGCGCGACCCGCGCGCGTATCTCGATGATTACCGCGCCCGCTGCGTCACGGTCGGGCGGCCGGTGCGCGTCGTGCGCGGCGAGGATGTCCGCACCGGCTTCGCCGAGGCGGTGGACGATGACTTCGCGCTCGTCGTCCGCTGGCCGGACGGCACGCGCGAGACCGTCATCGGCGGCGACGTGTCCGTGCGCGGCCTGTTCGGCTATCTGGACTGAATACAAAAGCAGCGGCTGCATCGCTTGGATGCAGCCGCTGCTTTTCTGCGCGGGTTTCAGTACGCGCTGATGGGCAGCGAGTCATCGTCCTGCCCCTTTTCCACGGAGCGGATAACGATGTCGTAGCCGACGGTTTCGTTGACCTGCACGTGCACGGTCTCGCCCGCGCGGTGGCCCATGACGGCCTTGCCGACGGGGGACTCCTTGCTGATGAGGCCCTCGAGCGCGTTTTGCCGCAGCGTCGTCACGAGGCGGATCGTCTGCTCCTCATCGTCGTCCGGGATATAGATGACCACCTTGTCGAACAGGCCCACCACGTCACCGGACGAGTGGTCGGAGATGACCTTCGCCGTGTCCACCATCCGCTGCAGATAGCGGATGCGGCTGTCGTTGCGGTTTTTCTCGCGCTTGGCGGCCTTGTACTCAAAGTTCTCGCTCAGGTCGCCGAAGCCGCGCGCCACCTTGACTTCCTCGATCAGCTTCGGCCGCAGCTGAAGCGTGCGGTAGTCGATCTCGTCTTTCATCTTCTGAATGTCGACTTCCGTCAGTTCGTCATACATGAAAAACACCTCGATTTCTCAGGCGTCCATCTTATCACATTCCGTGTCGGAAGAAAAGGCTTTGCGGTCGTTTTCCATGAGCTGCCGGCGAAAGATCGCGCGGAACACGCCGCGCGTGGCCGGCCCCGCGGCAAAGATCTGCCACAGCAGCGCCCACGGCAGGTTGCGGTAGAGCGTGGCGAGAAAGCGCGCGAAAAACTCCGCAGACCGCCCCCTGTGTTTTTGTCTGCGGCATCGTGCAGACCTCCTTTTTTGATGTGCGGCCGCTTTGCGCCGGGCAAACAAAAAAAGCGCACAGCGTCCGGTGTCCGGATGCTGCACGCTTTGCGTTCCTGTTGTGTCAGTGCTACACGAGCCAAGTTCTTTTTTAGCAGATTCCGGCCGAAAAGTCAAGCGCCGGCTCATGATTTTCCGCCGTCCGGGCACACTAGCCCATATCGAAAGGAGTGGTTCGGATGGACCTGCTGCAAGTGGCAGTCACGGCCGTGGGCGCGTTTGTGGCGCTGTTTCTGCTCTCGAAGCTCATGGGCCACCGCCAGATCTCGGAGCTGAGTGTCTTTGACTACGTCAACGGCATCACCATCGGCTCCATCGCCGCCGAGATGGCCACGGAGCTGGAAAAACCGCTGCGCCCGCTCGTGGCCATGGTGGTCTGGGCGCTGCTGGTGTGGCTGCTCGAGGCGCTGACGAGCAAGTGCCCGCGCCTGCGCAAATATATCAGCGGCGCGCCGTCGATCATCTTTGACAACGGCAAGCTCTACCGCCGCAACATGAAAAAGGCCCGCCTCGACCTGAGCGAGTTTCTCATCCAGTGCCGCCAGCAGGGCTTTTTCGACCTCGGCGCCATCCAGACGGCGGTCTATGAGCCGGACGGCCGCCTGACCATCCTGCCCGTGGCGGCCCGCCGCCCGGCCACGCCGGAGGACATGGGCATTGCCCCGGAAAAGGAGCAGATCTTCACCGAACTCATTATGGACGGCCGCGTCCTCGGCGAGAACCTGCACCGTATGGGCGTGGACGAGACGTGGCTGCTCAAGCAGCTGCGCCAGCAGGGCTATCACAGCGCGCGCGAGGTGTTCCTCGCCGTGGCCGATGCCAACAAGCAGGTGGCCGTCTACCCCGTCAGCACTTGACAAATACCCAAAATCGCGCTATGATTACTTCAAATTATTGAACTTTTGAAGGGGGGAGGCGATCAGGATGCAGCATACGGAGCTTCGGCGCACGGGGAAGTTCCTGCTCTTCTCGTGCTCGGCCGGGCTGATCGAGCTCGGCAGCTTTGCGCTCTTCAACGAGGTGTTCCGCTGGCCGTACTGGGGCGCGTACCTGACGGCGCTCGTGCTGTCGGTGCTGTGGAACTTCACGTGCAACCGGCGCTACACCTTCCGCTCGACGGAGAAGGTGACCCGGGCCATGACGCTCGTGTTTTTGTACTACTGCGCGTTCACGCCGCTGTCCACGCTGCTTGAGCACAGGCTCGCGGACGTGCAGGGGTGGAACGGCTACCTCGTGACGTTTTTGAACATGGTGCTGAATTTCGTGACGGAGTTTCTCTACCAGCGCTTCGTGGTCTACCGCAAATCCCTGGACACGAACAAACTTGCGCACACCCATTCCTGATCGGATCCGTTTCCCGGGCGCAGCGGGCGCTCTGCTGAAAAAGCAGAGCGCCCGTTGCGCCGTCTTGTATTTTCCACACAGGTTTGGTATCATAAGGAGCATGAGATCGACAGCTCCGCGCCAGGAGCGGGAGGGAACGGACATGAAAACAGCCGTCGTGACCGACGGAAAATACCGGTCGTCCATCGCGGCGGTGCGCGCGCTGCACCGCGCGGGCTATCAGGTGATCGTGACACAGACGCGTGCCGACGTGCACGCTGTGCCGGCGGTCGCGTCCTCGCGCTGCTGCGCCGCTTTCCGGTGGATCGACGGCGCTGCGGCCGACGCCGACTATGCGGACCGGCTCGCGGCGCTGCTGGAGACGTATGACCGCCCGGTGCTGTTTTGCGTCGGCGCGGTCACGCTCAATACGGTCGCCGCGCAGCGGGAGCGGTTTGCCCAGGTCGCGGATTTTCTCATCGCGCCCCGGCCCGTGCTCGACGCGCTCAATGATAAGGAGACGGTGCACGCGCGCGCGCGCAGAGCCTCGGTATTCCGGTGCCGCGGCAATATGACGGCGTGCCGCCGGAGCACTATCCCGTTGTCATCAAGCCGCACTGCGGCGAGAAATTCGGCCTCAAGGCCGCCGACCGCTACGCCGTCGCCGACACGCCGGAGGCGTATGCGCAGCTCCTTGCGCGCATGCAGCGCTACGATCCGGCGCCCATCGTGCAGGACAGGATCACCGGCCCCGGCATCGGCGTGAGCCTGCTGCTGGACCGGGACGGCCGCCTGATCTGCGCGCTGTGCCACCGCCGCATCCGCGAATACCCGGTCACCGGCGGCCCGTCGACCTGCTGCGAGAGCTTTTACGATACCGCGCTCATTGACCGCGCGTACCGGCTGCTGCACTCGTTCGGCTTCACGGGCATGGCCATGGTGGAGTTCAAGGGCAACTGCCTGCTGGAGGTCAACCCCCGCGTCTGGGGCAGCTTCCCGATGACGGAGGCGGCCCAAAGTCCGTTCACGGCGCACTATGCCCGCGCCGCGGCGGGGGAGCGGGTGACCTATGCCGCGCAGGATTATCGCCCCGGCGTGCGCATGCGTTTTCTGCTCAACGACACGCTGGCCGCGCTGCACTATCTGCGCGCCGGGCGCATCGGCGTGTTTCTGCGCAGCATTGCCGACCTGTTCACGGCGAAGGAGGCCCTGCGCTGCCGGGGCGATAACCGCGTGTTCTGGGTCTATCTGAAAAACAGCCTGTTTGCGCGCGGGTGATTTCCGCGCAGAGAGGAGTCCTGTCCATGGAGGTCAAACTCGACCTGCACATTCATTCCGCGCACTCGCCGGATGGGCGCATGTCCCTTGACGAGATCGTCTCGTGCGCGCGTGCGCGGGGCCTGCAGGGCGTCGCCGTGTGCGATCATGACCGCGCCATGACCGAGACGTGGGACGCGCCGGATTTTCTGCTCATCCCCGGCATTGAGCTCTCGACGGATCAGGGGCACCTGCTGGGCCTGTTCGTCACCGAGCAGATCGACGCGCGGGAGCTGGGCGCCGCGATCGACGCCGTGCACGCCTGCGGCGGTCTCGCCGTGATGGCGCACCCGTTCGAGCGCGGCAGCGACGCGCAGCGGCTCGATGCCTACCTCGACCGGCTCGACGGCATCGAGGTCTGGAACGGCCGGGCCGACCGCAAGAACCCGCAGGCCAACGCTATGGCGTGCGCGCTTGCGCAGCGCGCGGCAAAGCCGGTCACGGCCGGCAGCGATGCGCACCTGCCGGAGGAGATCGGCAACGGCGTCGTGACGCTGGAGGCCGACGCGCTGACGCTGCCGGCCGTCCGTGCGGCGCTGCTGCGCGGGGCAACGGCCGTGGACGGACGGCGCGGGAAGGCGCGCTGTGTCGCCGAGAGCCAGTTGACCAAGCGCAGGCGCACCCATGCCGGTGCGGCCGCCTACGTCAAATGGGCGCTCTTTGCCGCAAAGTGCTGCCTGCAGGATATCACTTGGAAAGGGGAGACCTTTCATGTCTTGGATCGTTAAAGTCGGGAAACAGGGCAAAAAGATCGTCAAGAAACTCATCACGCCCGCAGAAAAACACTATGTCGGCTACACCCGGCGCATTGAGCGCGTGCAGACGACCCGGCGCATCTGCGCCATGACATTTGACGACGGGCCGATGGGCCTGCCCGCGTCGCCGGACCGGTTTGACGGCCGCACGCTCACGGACGTCCTGCTCGACACGCTGGCGCAGTACGGCGCCAGAGGCAGCTTTGACGTCATCGGCGATACGAGCGCCAACTACCCCGACGAGGCCGGCAAGCTCGGCAGCGCCGCGTGGGGCGGCGTGCGCTTTGACCATTATCCGGACATTCACTGCGACGAGCAGGGCGGTGCGGAGCACAACGACCGCCTCATCCGCCGCATGCTCGCCGAGGGCCACCAGATCACGAACCACGGCTACCGGCACATCATTTTCGGCAAGAAGCCGTTTGTGTACGGCGCGCGCGAATACCTCCCCGGCTTTGACGCCGCGGTGGAGGATCTCAGCCGCCTGCACACGCTCATGCAGACGCGCTACGGCTATACGATGACGCTCGCGCGCCCGCCGCACTATGTGGACAAGATGACCGGCGGCTTCACCAGCTACGATGTCTATGACCATATGGGCTATCAGTACATGGCGGCGTCGTTTGACGGTGCGGGCTGGCTCCCGTCTACGGAGCCGGATCCGGAGGCGGCGCTGCAGGCGGAGATCCGCGCCATGGTTGAGCCGATGCGCAAAGCACTGGAAAAGGACCCGGACTTTTTCTGCGGCCAGATCATTTTCCAGAAGGACGGCTACAACATGGCCAAGCGCACGCCGGTGGCCTTTGCGCTCAGCGAGCAGCTGGCGCTGCTGCAGGAGTAAGGCTATCAGGTCGTGCCGGTGGGCGAGCTGCTGGCGGAGAGTCCTTTTGCGGATGTCGGCCGCGACGAGCCGCTGTTTGACCGCCTGACGGCGCTCGCGGAGCAGCGGGCGATCGTCTTTGCCGATAACCGCCTGCGGCTCGACGATCCCATGACGGTGGGCGAGCTGGCGATGCTGCTGGCGCCGAAGGCGGAGACCATCACGCGCCGCGTCGCGCAGCTGCGCCAGTCCGGCCGCGCCGGCGCTTACGACGGCGCCATGGCCTGGTGCCGGGAAAACGGCCTCATCTCCGAGGCGGCGCACCCGGCGGATCACGTGACCGCGCTGCCGGAGGCGTGGTTTGCCCCCACGGACGGCTTCACCCGCCGGGATGTCTATGCGGCGTTCCGCATGGAGCGGCTCTGAGCGATGCAAAAACAAACGGCGCCGGACGGAAGCTCCGTCCGGCGCCGTGCGCTTATGGAATCTGGAATCCCGGGAAATACTTCTCCGCGAAGGCTACCTGCGGCACCCGGAATGTCTGCCCGCGCAGGTATTCGAGGATGCCCGCGTCCGTCGGCAGCGTGAACGTGAGCTTGTAGGAGTAGAGCATCTGCCCCGTCTCGCCGTAGGTGCGGTTGATGCGCTCGCGGCCGTACTTCCCGTCGCCGAGCAGGGGGCAGCCGGCGGCGGCCATCTGCGCGCGGATCTGGTGCGTGCGGCCGGTCAGCAGCCGGCACTCGACGAGTGAGAGCCCCTGGCGGCTCTGCAGCGTGCGGTATTCCGTTACGGCGGTCTTGGCGCCAGGCTGCGGCTTTTTCGTCACGTAGACCTGGTTTTTCACCGCGTCCTTGAACAGATACCCCTCCAGCCGGCCCTCGGCGGGCTTCGGCCGGCCGGAGACGACGCAGAGGTAGGATTTTTCGATCTCGCGGTTGCGGATCTTGTCGTTCAAAATGCGCAGCGCCTCGGCATTTTTCGCCGCGATGACGATGCCGCCGGTGTTGCGGTCGATGCGGTTGCACAGCGCGGGGGTGAAGGCGTTTTCGGCCTTCGGGTCCCACTGCCCCGTCTGGCGCAGGTAGGCCTGGATGTTCGAGATGAGCGTGTCCCAGCTCCATTCGCCGGCGCTGTGGCACAGCACGCCGGGCTTTTTGTCTGCCAGCAGGATGTTCTCGTCCTCGTAGACGATGTCGAGCCGCGGCGTCGCGATCTTGAGCCAGGCATTTTGCTCCGTGGGCCTTTCAAAAAACTCGTCGTTGATGTATAATTGCAGCACGTCCCCCTCGACGAGGCGCACGTCGCGCTTGGCGCCCTTGCCGTTGCGCTTGATGCGCTTGAGGCGGATGTATTTCTGCAGCAGCGATTCCGGCAGCAGGGGAACGGCCTTGCCGACGAAGCGGTCGAGCCGCTGGCCGGCGTCATTTTTGCGTATCTGGATCTCTTTCATGTCACACACCATCTCCACGCAACGATTATCGCGGATTTTCAGCGCATTGTCAACACAAATTCCTGTTGACAACAGGGGTGGATATCATCTATAATACTAAAGCGATTGTGCGAGGTGCGCTATGAAGCTGAATCTGAGAGAAATCATAGAAATTCCCGGCGGCAGTGTTCCGTTTGCGCAGGAGCTGGACACGGCCCTGCTCGACTTTCCCTCCGTCCGGGCCTACACCGCGCCGATCACGGCCGAGGGCAAGGTGGTCAATACGGCCGGCATCCTCACGCTGCAGGGCAAACTGCACGCGGAGATGCTGTGCGTGTGCGACCGCTGCGGCGCGGAGTTTCCGCGCACGGTCGACCTCGACCTGCACGCCGACATCACGGCGGATGCGCAGGACGACGATCCTGAGGTGTTTACGCTCGACGGAGACTGGCTCGATGTGGACGAGGTGCTCTCCACCTGCTTCATCCTCAGCATGGATACCAAGTGCCTGTGCAAGCCCGACTGTGCCGGACTGTGCGACCGCTGCGGCGCGAACCTGAACCTCGGGCCGTGCCGGTGCCAAAAACCCCGCGATCCAAGAATGGCTGTATTAGAGCAGCTTTTGGATAATAAAACTGACGAAGAAGAGGAAGCTGCTCATAACAGCGACTGACGAGGAGGTGTCATCATGGCAGTCCCGAAAGGAAAAGTGTCTCGACAGAGACGTGACAAGCGTCGTTCGTCCCACTGGAAGCTCGCCGCTCCTGCGGTTGTGAAGTGCCCGAACTGCGGCGCATTCGTCATGCCCCATCACGCCTGCAAGACCTGCGGCAAGTACAACGGGCGCGACGTCATCAAGGTTGACGACTAAAAGAAGCTGAGAAGAGGAGCGCTTGCCCCTCTTCTTTTGCTATGTGCCGGAGTTTCCCGGCGCATAGCAAAGGAGATTCTGAGCAAAGGAGGCGCGGCGTATGCATCGCTGCACGATCCGCCACATCGACCCCGACAGCCCGCTGCGCCACGCGGCCCATCCCGGCGACCGGCTGGTGTCCATCAACGGCAACCCGATCACCGATGTGCTGGATTATAAATACTACGCCTATGACCCGGAGCTGGCCGTGTGCCTGCGCCGCCCGGACGGGACAGAGCACACCGTGCACGTCTCGAAGCCCCTCGGCGGCGAGCTGGGGCTGGACTTTGAGACCTACCTCATGGACAACGCCCACTCGTGCGCCAACCACTGCGTGTTCTGCTTCATCGACCAGATGCCGCCGGGCATGCGCCCAACGCTGTATTTCAAGGACGACGACGCGCGCCTGAGCTTCCTCATGGGCAATTATATGACGCTCACGAACCTGTCCGAGCGCGAGGTGCAGCGCATCATCCACCTGCACATCAGTCCCATCAACGTCTCCGTGCACGCGACGGATCCGGAGCTGCGCTCGTTTCTGCTCGGCAATCCCCGCGCGGGCAAAACGCTCGAGATCATGCGGCGCTTTGCCGACGGCGGCATCACCATGAACTGCCAGATCGTCTGCTGTCCCGGCCTGAACGACGGCGCGCAGCTGCAGCGCACGATGCACGACCTCGCGGCGCTCTATCCAAAGGTGCACAGCGTGTCGATCGTGCCGGTCGGGCTGACGAAGTTCCGCGAGGGGCTCTATCCGCTCACGCCGTTCACGCCCGAGCACGCGGCCGAGACGCTCGACCTCGTCAACGCCTTCGGCGACGAGTGTGTCGAAAAATTCGGCACGCGCATCTTCTTCTGCGCTGATGAGCTGTATCTGAAAGCGGGGCGCGCGCTGCCGCCGGAGGAGTTTTACGAGGAATTCACCCAGCTGGAAAACGGTGTCGGCATGCTGCGCCTGCAGCAGACGGAGTTTCGCTCGGCGCTGAGCCTGTCCGATCCGCCGGACGGCGTGCCGTTTTCCATGGCGGCGGGTGTTTCGGCGGCGCCGTTTCTGGAAAAACTTTTGTGTACGGCGCAGGAAAAGTATGCTATAATAAAAGGACACGTCTACGCGATCGAAAATGACTTCTTCGGCCACAGCATCAATGTCTCCGGCCTCATCACCGGGCAGGACCTCATCGCGCAGCTGCGCGGCAAGGACCTCGGCGAGCGGCTGCTGATCTCGAACAACATGGTGCGCCACGACGAGCTGGATTTTCTCGACGACATTACGCTCGAGCAGGCCAGCGCCGCGCTCGGCGTGCCCATCTACCCCGTGGACGCCGACGGCTTCGCCCTCTGCGACGCCATGTTCGGCATCCTGCCGGAGGTGCACCTGCCCGACCGGGGCAGCGGCAGCACCGACGGCGCGGAATACTACAAATACAATCCCCACAAGGAGGGATAATCATGTCCAGACCCCTGGTTGCGATCGTGGGCCGGCCGAACGTCGGCAAGTCCATGCTCTTCAATAAGCTCTGCGGCCGCCGCCTGTCCATTGTCGAGGACACGCCCGGCGTCACGCGCGACCGGCTCTATGCCGAGTGCGAGTGGTGCGGCCGCACGTTCGACATCGTCGATACCGGCGGCATCGAGCCGAGCACCGATAATGAGATTCTGCTCTTCATGCGCGAGCAGGCGCAGCTCGCCATTGACGCGGCCGACGTTGTCGTGCTCGTCACCGAGATCGGCACCGGCGTCACCGCCGCCGATCAGGAAGTGGCCAATATGCTCCTGCGCTCGAAAAAGCCCGTCGTGCTGGCCGTCAACAAAATGGATTCCACCGGCGCGGTCGATCCCGGCATCTATGAGTTTTACTCGCTCGGCCTCGGCGACCCGATCGCCGTCTCCGCCGTACACGGCCACGGCACGGGCGACCTGCTGGATGCCTGTCTGGAGCATTTCCCGCCCGAGGACGCGGACGATGCGGACGCGGACTATACCCGCGTCGCCGTCATCGGCAAGCCGAACGTCGGCAAGTCCTCGCTCGTGAACCTCATCCTCGGCGAAAAGCGCGTCATCGTCAGCAACGTCGCCGGCACGACGCGCGACAGCGTCGACACCCGCTTTGAAAACAAATACGGCAAGTATATCTTTGTCGATACCGCCGGCATCCGGCGCAAGTCCCGCGTGGACGACCGCATTGAAAAATTCTCCGTCATGCGCGCCAAGCTCGCCATCGAGCGCGCGGACGTGTGCCTGATCATGATCGACGCGCGCGACGGCGTGACGGAGCAGGACACGAAGATCGCCGGCCTCGCGCACGAGGCGGGCAAGGCGTCCATTATCGTCGTGAACAAGTGGGACCTGGTCGAGAAAGAGACCGGCACCATGGAGAAAATGCGCAAGGACGTCCTGCGCGACCTGAGCTTCATGTCCTACGCGCCGGTGCTGTTCATCTCGGCCTTGACCGGCCAGCGCACCGAGCGGCTGTTCGAGCTCATCAACTTTGTCAACGACCAGAGCGCCATGCGCATCACCACCGGCATGCTCAACAACGTCCTCGCCGACGCGCAGGCGCGCGTCCAGCCGCCGACGGATAAGGGCCGCCGCCTGAAGATCTATTACATGACGCAGACGGGGGTCAAGCCGCCGTGCTTCGTCGTGTTCTGCAACAGTCGGGAGCTGTTCCATTTTTCCTACCAGCGCTATCTGGAAAACCAGATCCGCGCCGTTTTCGGACTGGAGGGTACGCCGATCCGCATGGTCATCCGGCAGAAGGGAGAGCAGGAATGATCCCCGGACTGCTCGCGGCCATCGCCGTTTTCTCCTACCTGCTCGGCGGGCTCAACGGGGCGATCATCGCATCGAAATACGTCTTTCACCGCGACGTGCGCGATTACGGCAGCGGCAACGCCGGCCTGACGAACTTCTACCGCACGTTCGGCGCGCCCGGCCTCGCCATCGTCATCGGCACGGATGTGCTCAAAACCGTCATCGCCGTCGTGGCCGGCGGGCTCATCATGGGCACGCAGGGCGCGGCGTCCACGGGGCAGGTGTTTGCGGGCTTTTGTGTCATGCTCGGCCACATCTACCCGGTGTTTTACGGCTTTCGCGGCGGCAAGGGCGTGCTCTGCGCCGAGACGATGCTGCTGATCGTGAGTTTCCCGACCGGCCTTGTCTCGCTGCTGATTTTTGTCGGCATCGTCTGGGCCACGCGCTATGTGTCGCTCGGCAGCATCTGCGGCGCGCTCATCGCGCCCATCGGCGTGCTCGCCGCCTGCGGCAAGCTGCCGGCATTGCTGAGCCTGTTTTGCGTGATCCTGCTCGTGGTCAAGCATCGCAGCAACATCGGCCGCCTTATCCGGCACAAAGAGTCCAAACTGTCTTTTAAGAAAGACCTGTCCGATAAATTTGACGACGAAGATTTTTGAAACTAGAGAAGAGGGAATGAAACCAATGCTTGAACTCAAACACCTTTGCTTTGAGGCCGAAACGGACGACGGTGTCCGTCAGATCCTCAAGGACGTGAGCCTCACGGTCGATGAACGCATGGTCGTCATCACCGGCCCGAACGGCAGCGGCAAGTCCACCATGGCCAAACTCATCGCCGGCATCGAGCAGCCGACCTCCGGTCAGATCCTGCTCGACGGCGAGGACATCACCCACATGTCCATCACCGAGCGCGCCCGCCGCGGCATCAGCTTCGCTTTCCAGCAGCCGGTGCGCTTCAAGGGCATCACGGTCTTTGACCTCATCAGCATCGCCTCCGGCAAGAAGCTCTCGACGAACGAGGCCTGCACCTACCTGTCCGAGGTCGGCCTGTGCGCACGGGATTATGTCAACCGCGAAGTGAACGCCAGCCTCTCCGGCGGCGAGCTCAAGCGCATCGAGATCGCGACCATGCTTGCCCGCGGCACGAAGATGTCCATCTTCGACGAGCCCGAGGCCGGCATCGACCTCTGGAGCTTCCAGAACCTCATCAGCGTGTTCGAGAAGATGCACGAGGCGATCCATGGCAGCATCCTCATCATCTCGCACCAGGAGCGCATCCTTGAGACGGCCGACAAGATCGTCGTGCTCGTCGACGGCGAGATCCGCGCCATCGGCAGCAAGGATGAGATCATGCCCGTGCTCATGCAGGCGTCGAGCGTGTGCAGCCGCTTGGCTGACAAGGTCTGAGGGAGGGAAACACCATGGATGCAATTGAGAAAAAACTGCTCGAAGAGGTCGCCGACCTCCACGGCATCCCCGAGGGTGCCTATAACATCCGCGCCGACGGCAAGCTCGCCGGCCGCAACACGACCGCGCACATCAACATCGTCACGAAAGAGGACAAGCCCGGCATCGACATCTACATCGCTCCCGGCACGAAAAACGAGAGCGTCCACATCCCGGTCATCATTTCCCAGACCGGTCTCAAGGATATGGTCTACAACGACTTTTACGTCGGTGAGGACTGCGACGTGACCATCGTCGCCGGCTGCGGCATCCACAACTGCGGCACGCAGGAGTCCCGCCACGACGGCATCCACAGCTTCTTTGTCGGCAAAAACGCCAGGGTGCGCTACATCGAAAAGCACTACGGCGAGGGCGACGGCAATGGCGAGAACGTTATGAACCCGACGACGATCGTCGACCTCGGTGAGAACAGCTACATGGAGATGGAGACGACCCAGATCAAGGGCATCGACTCCACCTATCGCGACACGCAGGCGCACCTGTCGGACGGCGCCACGCTCATCATCAAGGAAAAGATCATGACGCACGGCCACCAGCACGCGGAGACGAACTTCTCCGTTGATCTCGACGGCTATGACTCCAGCACGAACGTCATCTCCCGCTCCGTCGCCAAGGACCACTCCAGCCAGATGTTCAACTCCAACATCCGCGGCAACAACAAGTGCGCCGGCCACTCGGAGTGCGACGCCATCATCATGGACGAGGGCACCGTCGGCGCGCGCCCGGAGATCACGGCAAACTCCGTCGAGGCCAGCCTCATCCACGAGGCCGCCATCGGCAAGATCGCCGGTGAGCAGCTCAACAAGCTCATGACCCTCGGCCTGACCGAAAAGGAAGCCGAGGAGCAGATCATCAGCGGCTTCCTGAAGTGAGGTGCGCGGCGTGATCGAGATCCTCTGTTTCGGCGACAGCAACACCTATGGCTTCACGCCCGACTGGAAGCACCGCTACGGGCGCGATATTCGCTATCCCGGCGTGCTGCAGGCCCTGCTCGGCGACGGGTATTACGTCGCGGAGGACGGCCTTGTCGGCCGCACGGCGGCGTTTCCAGACGATAACCGCGCGGGCCGCTCCGCGCTCGAGACGCTGCCGCTGAGCATCGAGAGCCACGGCCCGGTGCAGTATATCATCCTCATGCTCGGCACGAACGACTGCAAGATCGACAAGTCCCGTTCCGCCGAGGACGTGGGCGCCGGCATGGATAAGCTCGTGCGGCTCGTTATCGGCATGCTGCCCGCGTGGACGAAGATCCTGCTCGTGGCCCCGCCGCCGCTCGGCCCGTCCGCGCCGCAGCGCGACCCGGAGTACGACGCGCAGTCGCTCGCCGTTTCGCAGGGCGTGGCGGCGCAGTATCAGATGATCGCCGAGGCGTATGGTCTGCGCTTTCTGGACGCCGGCACGGTCGCGCAGATGAGCGCGCTCGACGGCGAGCATCTCGACCCCGACGGCCACAAGAAGCTGGCCTCCGCCATCGCGGACATCGTCCGCCGCGACTGCGAGGCGTGAGCGAGCAGGCACACATACAGCGTAAAAGAGCCCTCTGCGCGGCGGCCGGGCCGCCGCGCAGATTTTTTCTCCAAAATACAAAAACGTTCTTGACATTCGTATCGTTTTCTGATAAGATACACCTTGCCTGTGGGGGTATAGCTCAGCTGGGAGAGCGCTTGAATGGCATTCAAGAGGTCAGCGGTTCGATCCCGCTTATCTCCACCACGAAAAGAGACATCCGATTGGATGTCTCTTTTTCATTTTAAAAATTTTCGGATTTCGGCAGGGCGCAGCCGATTTGTTTTTCCTTTTCTTTTGCACAGTCCTGTTTATGGGACTGGCGCTCTGATAGTATGAAAGCGCAGAGGAAAACTGGCTTTGGGAAAGGAGAAATGATATGTGGTTTTTTGCGCTCATATATCGCTCATATATATTATTGTTGGGCTGGTTCGTGAGAGCTATCCGGAGTTTGTTGCTGCGCAGTACGATTGCGATCAATGCAGACGGATGGCGGAGTGTAAGCGCAATGGGTAGCTGCCTGCAGACTGCGAATGGTGGGGGCGCTAGCACATGACGGCGCCCGAGCTGCGGGCGTGGATCGACAGCCTGACGCAAGACATCGACTTTGCCTATCGCGGAAAATTCGGGTCGATCTGCCCATTTCATCGTGAGGATATTGCCCTGTGCTATGACGGCTATGCGATGGATGCGCACTCCGTGGACGAGGCGATGACGCTGCCGTTCATCTGCGGGCGATCGCTCAGCGAACTTTGTGAGCAACTGGATATTTGACTGCCGTGCACATACGGCGGAGGAATGAGGGAACAGGACAATGGAATTGAAGCAAGCAGAAGCACTGCTGACGGAGCTGGCGGACGGCGTCGATCCGCTGACGGGCGAGTGTCTGCCGGCCGACAGTGTCTGCAACCGGCCGGAGATCATCCGCGCGCTGCATTGCGTGCTGCGGTATGTGTCGGACCGGCCGAAGCGGTCTGCACCACTGCCCAATGCGGGCAAGCCGTGGACGGAGGCGGATGAAGCCGCCCTGATGCAGATGTTTGACGCGGGCTGTTCCATGGAGGAGATGCAGGCGCGGTTTCAGCGCACAAATGGCGCAATCGTTCGGCGTTTGGAGCGCCTCGGCAGACTTCGCCCCGGCGAAACAATAAAATAAGAAATCCCCGGCGTGCGGTGAATACCGTCGCCGGGGATTTTGAATGATGCGTTTATTTGAAAACCGAGTCAGGTTTTGGCCGCGGACGGCGGAGATAGAACCGCTGCAGTTCTTTGATCGTGTAGTTGGTGCCGAATTGGCGGTTGATGAGATTGCGCGCCATACCCCAGTTCCAGCCGTGCTCGCCAACGAGCCGGTACAGGACGTCGAGTATTTCGGGCTGCATATCGGGTCATCCTTTCTGATTCTGCAAGTTTCCCGGCCGCGTGATCCGCGGCGGTACAGCGCCGACAGGAAATGTCCCGAAATCCGGCGTTGCCGCTAAGAGACAAGATAGCATATTTCAGGCGAAAATTCAAGGAAATAACAAAAGATCCTGTATAGGTGAGATAAAGATTTGCAAAAAATCCCCGGCTGACGGCGAGAAGCGTCGGCCGGGGATGCGGTTTTTGCGGTTAATTGCCGAGGGACTTGACCCAGTCGGCAACTTCCTGCTGCGTGACGGCGGAGGCAAAGCGCTTGCCCGTCTGCCAGTCACCGGTGCCGGCGAGCGCCGCGAGCTGCGTGCCGCTCTCGCCGATGTCGCTGCTGCCGGAGGTGCAGAAGGGGATGACCGTCTTGCCGGTGAAGTTATTGGCCTTGACGAACGTGTCCACCGGCCACGCGGCGATGCCCCACCAGATCGGGTAGCCGATATAGACGGTGTCATAGTCGGCCCAGTTCGCCACGGTCGTGGTCTTGAGTGCCACGTCGCGCAGAGACTCATCGTCGTGCTCGCGCGAGACGCGGCTGTCGGCGTTGTTGTAGTCCAGGTCGGCGCTCGTGTACGGCTCGGCTGGCTCCAGCTCCAGCAGGTCGCCGCCCGTCGCGGCGGCGATGGCCTCGGCCGCGGCTTTCGTGTTGCCGGTCGCGGAGAAATAGACGACGAGCGTCTTGCCGCCGCTGGCGGCGGGGGCCGTGGTGGTCTCGGGCGCGGTGGTCTTGCTGCCGCAGGCGGCGAGGCTCAGCAGCATCAGCGCGCTGACCAGCAGGGGGATGATCTTTTTCATGGCAGTGCCCCCTCAGTCGTGGATGGCCGCGATCCAGCGGTCAATGGTCTTGTCCGGCGTGCGCAGGGTCGCATCGTCAAAGTGCACATCCAGGCCCGGCTTCACGTCCGCGCCCGGGCACAACGCCGCCACGTCCTTGAGCGTGCGGCCGAGCCAGCCGCCGTTCGTGGCGAAGGGGTAGACGGTCTGGCCGCCGAGGTCGTGCGCGGTCAGAAAAGCGCGCGTGGCCGGGGCGCAGGTGTACCACCAGACGGGCGTGCCGAGCACGATCGTGTCGTAGCGGCTCAGGTCGATGTCCATCGCCTTGAGCTCCGGCAGAAAGCCCTGCTTGACCTCCCGCTCGCCCTGTGCGACCACGTCGTCATACGAGCCGGTGTAGGGCACGACGGTGTCGATGCGGGCGATGTCGCCGCCGATGGCGGCGTGGATGCGCTCGGCGATGCGCTGCGTGTTGCCGCGGTAAGAATAGTAAAGGATCAGGGGTTTCATATGGCTTACCTCCATTTCATGTTCTTTATGGCCATCTTACTCTCTGAAGCTGACTTTAGGTCAAGGGCAAAAATGTAAAGTTTTTTGAATCTTGCCGGGCGTGACGCACACGCTGCGGCCTCATATGCCGGTTTTATCTGCCCTCGTTTTCCACTCCCTGCGCGTATGTTCCGAAAAAGCACTGCGTCACATGCGGCCGGAAATACCGCTCCGGCTTGCACGAAAGATGTCTGCAAATATCCTTCCACAGCGCGTCGTGCCCATTGTTTTCGGAGCAGTGGCCGTACTGCATCAGGCGGACGTAGTGCGCGAATTCGTGCCGCGTTGTGTCGATGATCTGGTTTGCGGAGTGCTTCGTGATCTCATCAAGATAGAAGTTGAAGCCGGTGGGCACATAGACCCCGCCGCGCCGCTCGGACACGAATTCCGCGATGGTTTTTCCGCCGTTCGTTTCCTTGCTGGTCAGAAAACGAACCGGCAGCTGATCGCCGGGATAGCCGGTCGCGTCGGACAGGCGTTTGATCTCGTTGAGAATAAAGCGCTGGATCGTTGAGATGCGGACGGGGTAGCTGGAGTGCTCCAGCGGGATGTTGACGATACGGTCGTTCATGCGGATTTTCCTTTCTTGTCTGAATGGGTGATGTGTGCCGGCGTGTGTGGGATTTTTCGTTGCGCAAACCGGGTGGCGGATGCTATACTTTACGCGCGGAATCTGTTGATTTTTGGCCGATCAGGCAGGATGATACACTTTCCTGCCGCCCTCTGCTGAGGTTATGATACCGCTTTGGCGGAGCCGGTGCGCATTTTCTTTAGAAAGCGGCGCTGAGTGCCGTCTAAAAGATTGCGGCGCAGGTTATTTGAAGCGGTTATAATGATGGCATCCACATTGGGCGGTGTATGCCCAAAAATTGATGCTTAGAGCAGAAGGGGAGCACAGAATGAATCAACAGGAAGAAATGTTCTACTCGGCAGCAACAAGCTGCGGCGGCAGAGCGGAAAATCAGGATAACTTTGCGGTTGGCGGAGCGGTGCCGTTCTGGACGCCGGAGGATCCGGAATCCGTTTTCGGGACGCTGCCCGCGGGGCAGACAAATTATTTTCTCGTTGCGGACGGTGTCGGCGGCGGCGAGGCCGGCGCGGAAGCGTCCCGCCGCGCGGCGCAGGCAGCGCAGCGCTGCTGGGAGGCAACGACGGACGTCGAAGAGACGCCGCTGGACGCGCTTGCCTTTGCGCTCGCGGACGCTGCCTATGCGGCCGTTGCGGACCTCAACGGCTCGCTGGCGGGCAGCAGTGCATCCACGCTGGTGCTCGCGCTGCTGCGCGGCAAGGACTTTTTCGTCCTGAACATCGGCGACAGTCCGGCGCTGCTGTTTCCGTCCGAGGGGGAACCGCGCGTGCTGACTGAGGAGCACAATCTTGCGGGATATAAAAAGCAGACCGGCGAGCCGGTCCTGGCGGGCGACGCGTGTTATCTGCTGCGCTTTCTAGGCATGCAGGGTAGTTCAGCGGAGAAACTCGCGCATACCTGCACCGGCGAACTGCATGACGGGGACGCGCTCGTGCTCTGCTCCGACGGCGTGACCGGGCGTCTGGATGCCGGGGCCATGCGTGATTATCTCTTTTTTGACGCGGGTGCGTCGGAGCTGGTGCAGTTCGCGGGGGACGATCCCTATGCGGATAACTGCACGGCTGTCATCGTGCGCAGGATGTGCGCATCCTGAGCGGGCTTTCCGGAGTCGTGCCGGGCTGACGTTGGCGGTCGTGGACGAAAGATAACAGCACACAGGAAGGATGGGAGAGCTATGAGCGAACAGAAAGAAGCGGGTATTCAGCAGGCGGACACCTATACGTTGGAGTCCATGCTGGCCAATGTGCAGAATCTGGAAGAGTACGAAGCGATCATGCAGCAGGCACAGAGTCAAAATGGGATCTGGAAGCAGCAGATCACAGCGGTGATGGTCGAGACGAATCTGACCAAAGACCGCTTTGCGAAGCTTGTTGCGGAAGGGTGCAACGTCAGCCGCGCCACGGCGTACTCCCTTGCCTCCAAGGCGCCGGCGAAGCGGGAGAACGTGCTGGGCATCGCCATTCTCACCGGCCGGTCGATCGACCAGACGAATGAGATGCTGCGGGAATGGGCCGGATTTTCCGGGCTTTACGCCCGCAATGCGGATGACATGATCTGGTACTATCTGGTCATGCACGGTGCGAATCTGCATCCGTATGCCCTGTTTCAGGCTTACCACGCCGTGTATCAGAAGCTGTTTCAGGCGTTTCAGGCAAGGCCGGCGGCGGAGCGCCAGCAGCTTGACGCAACCATGGTCAACGCGGCTTTCGCGCAGCTGAATAGGCCGCCACTTAGGACGATGCTGGCGGAGCAGATTCTGGAAGATGCACCGGCGGATGGCGCGCTGACGGTCGAGGGCGCGGCGGACGACGCCGTGTTTGCGGATATTGTTGACCGGCTGCTGCCGCTGATGGCCGGTGCGTATGAGCGGCTGTTTGCTCGGCTGAAGGCGCTGTGCTGTTGTGAGCCGGAGCAGGCACTCTACTGGGAGAGCGAGAAGTTTCTGGGTACATATCAGCGCTCTATGGAGCGCTTCCGCAGAGAGCAGGTGCTGCCGAAGCGGAGCTTTCTGATCGCGCTCGGCATCCATCTCGGTCTGACCGTGCGCGGCATCAATGACCTTCTCGAGCTGGCGAACATGGGGGAACTCAATCCGAAGGACAAGCTGGAATGTGGGGTCATTTTCAGCATTGAGGCGGCATACAGCCGCTATCCGTATGTGTTCCATCCGGATATGCAGCACGAGAAAGACTGGCTGCTTGGCGGCGGGCAGACGGCGGCAGCGCAGCTGTCCATGTCGGGCCTGGGCGACTATTCCGAGTCGCTCAACGAGTACATCAAACGGCGCCTGCAAGAGGATGGCCTCCAGACGGACCGTTTGGGTGCCAAAGAAGTCGAGCAGTTTTTGCAGTATCTATAAGCCGCGCGCGGCTTGTATAACAAACGCACCAAAGAGAAGGGGGAAACAGCGATGCTGACACAGGCGTTGAGAAATTTTGTCGCAAACCGGATCAGCCTGTACGGGCAACGAGGGGAAAAATGGGCGCTGATACTCCACACGAGCTGTGTCTGCTACGGAGAAGACGATCTCCGCGCGGCGGCGGAGATGCCGGAATTTTACTGGATCGTGCCGGACAATGTTCGGTACGAGCTGCAGCTGCTGCGCGAGGAATCGCGGTTCCCAAACTTTCGGAGGAACGCAAAGCGGATCCTGGATAAGGTGCAGCAAAGCAGCATTGAGAGCTTCCAGTGGTGGGATCTGGAAGATCTCTATCTGCCGTATGAGAAGAGCGGCTTGTCCAGACCTCTATGGGTGCCCAGCGACATCTGCTCTTGCAGTATGATCTTTGCTTTCGGGAATCCGTTGAAGGAAGAGGAATTCCTGCGGCGAACGCCGGACTGGCCGGGAGACTACTACATTCTGTTTAACAAGACCTGGGACCCTAACGAGGTTGCGTCCATTCAAAATATCAGAGCCGTCAAGGACTACCCGCTCATCCATCCGCAGGTGATCACGCCGGGCACGCAGGAGATTTCGCCGGATACGATAAAGGCCGAGACCTATTACCTCGAGTTGAGCAGCGGCAAGGAGCGCATCCCGGGCTCTGACCTGAAGGAGCTCAACGACATACATGGCAACTATGCCAAAATTTATGCTGTCCCCAGACATCCGGATCTGGTGCTAAAGTTTTACAGGTACGCTCCCCTGGATGCGGTGTTTGAAAGGAAGCTCCGCTGCATGATGGCATATGGAGTAGCGGGTAAAAACGTACCCGTTCAGTTTCCCGTTGCGCTGCTCACGACCGCGGACGGCACAATTGTCGGCTATGCCATGCGCAAAGCGCAGGGCATCACGCTCAGGACACTGCTAACCACCCCCACATCCCGCGGCCACGACCTGAACTTGATCTTACGCAACCTCACGCTCCTGCTCATCGAGCTGCATAGCCTCGGTTTCATCGTTAACGACCTCTCGTACAACAATATTATGGTTGACGATCAGGATCGGGTGTATCTCGTTGACACCGACAGCTTCCAGATGTGCGACTACCCCGGAGGCACGATGACGTCCTATTACCGCCATCCCGGTGTCAGGGGCAACCTGTATGCCACTCTGCGCGATCCTGTCTATGAATACTTCGCGTACGCTGTTTTGCAGCAGCAGTGCTATATGGGCTTGCACAATCCCTTAGGCGATCCGCCAGAAAGGCGGGAGGGCGATCCGGAACCAGACTGGGATAATACACCATTTGACCCGGACCGCAACTATCCCGACTCTGCGCTTGGGATTTGGAACAGTCTGGAAGCGCTTGGCTATCGCATGGGGATGCTCCGGGAGTTTACATTCCAGGAGGATCTGAGCTTTGGCGCCTGGCTTCGAATTCAGAATTTTTTTGCGTAGTGCAAAGACACCCGCCGGAAAAACGCGGCAAATAATAGATACGATCTGACATTTTGAAAGGAAAGGAAGAGAAAAATTATGAAAAACGCTCCGTTCAGAAGCCATCTCCCGCTAGTGCTGCTGATCGACATCAGCAAGTCGACGGAGGACATCCGCGAACTCATCAATAAGTGCCAGAAGCAGATGCTTCGGGCAATGATGGAAGATGTGGCATTAAGAGGCTGCGTCTATTTGTATATTCTGCACTTCAACGGGGCGTGCGAGCCGGTCGTAGAGTTTGAACTGCTCGACTCGCTGGCTGCACGCGGCGCATTGAACGACGACTCCGACGAGCTGGACATCAAAAAAAGCTATGGCTGCACGAACACCGGGCGGGCGATCATGACGGCGCTCCAGGCGGTGGATGAACAGAAGACCGAGTGGAGAAAGAACAGAGCCGAGAACGTCTTCCAGCCGCTGATGTTCCTGCTCACGGACGGCTATCCAGACGCGGGCTTGGGCGCCTCGGAGGAGGAGAAAGCGGCGGTCGAACGCGCATACCGCAACGCGGCCGAAGAGATTCAACGGCGTGAAAAGGAAGACGGCAACGGAAGAGCGAAGATTACGTTCGCGGCGGCCGGCGTCCAGCGGCGCAACGGCTGCAGCGCGAACATTCCGCGCCTGAAAGAGCTCACAAGCTACGCGGATCACGTGGTCGCGGTCACGGACGATGCGGACGGCAGCGTCGACGTTGCGGGTCTGTCGGAGTTTTTTGGCATGATTTATCAAGCGACGACGACAACAGTTAACAGAGGAACTCCGCTTGAAGATGTCATCGGGATCAGTTTCGGCGCAGCGGAGCCGAAGTGATCTGCGGTCATGGCTGTGCGGCCGGGCGGGCCGGGGAAAGGCCGACCCGCCCGGCAGAAAGGGAAACACGATTTTTATGAACATTATGCGATATTTGGGGCGCGGCATTCACCACGAGCGCAAAGACCTGCCCTGTCAGGATGTGATCCTCGACCGGCGCGCGGAAAACGGCAACCAGATCCTCGTGCTCTCGGACGGGGCCAGCTCCGCGGCTTACGCGCAGCAGGCGGCGGTGGAAAACTGCCGCGGGCTGTGCGCCTGCTTTGAGCAGCATCCGCTGGAGGACTTTCTGGCGCTGGAGGAGACCGTGCAGAAGCAGACGATCATCGACGCCTGCGCCTGCGCACTGCTGGAGTTTCTGGCGGGGCTGGAGCTGCCGGAGCAGGTGCACCTGGGGGAGCTGTCGGCGACGCTGCTGTTTGTCGTGATGGATGAGCGGCACATCCTGACCGGCCATCTGGGCGACGGCGGCATCTTCTGCGTGGACAACGGAGCGGTGGTGTATGCCTCAGCTCCGGATAACCGCAACGGCGTGTCCAACCGCACGTATTTTACCGTCAGTCAGGACGCGGTCAGCCACCTTCGGCTGCATACGCTGGACCGGACGCAGACGCCGGTCCGCAACATCCTGCTCACGAGTGACGGCGCTTACCATGCGCTGGAGGAATATTACGGCGACACGGAGCAAACCGTCCTCGAGATGATCGAGATGGTGATAAATGGCGAGGTGGCCGATGCCGCCGGCCTGCGGTCGGTCCTCAGCGAGATCGCGCTGGCGCCGATCCAGCGCATGGACGACTGGAGCATGCTGCTGGTGGATATGCAGCAGCCCGTGCCGCCGCAAGAGCCGTTGGAGCCGATGTCCATGCTGCGCGAGGAAGAGGCCAAATATCCCGGCGTGAGGAAAAAGCCCTACAGGTACCGTGTCCGCGATTGCCGTGCCCGGGAAATGACCTGGACGGCCTTTTACAAGGCGCACCGCGGTCTGGAGGATGCGGGCATCGAGACCATGGCGCTGGAGCTGAGCCGGCAGATCGAGCAGGAGCATCTGCGCGGCAGCAGCTGTGTGGATGTGCGCCCGGAGCATGTCTGCGTGACGGTCCGGCACGCAGACGCGGACGGCGGATGCGGCTATACATTCAGCCTCCGGAACGAGCGCAGGAAAAAGGCCGCGCAGACGGCCGAGCGCGCACGGGATGCGTATGCGCTCAGCGCGCTGCTCTATCAGGCCGCCGGTGAGGCGGAAGCCTTCGCGGCTGCGGAGCTTTTCCCGCCGATCCCGCGCTCGAGCGGCCTGCCGCGCACATTCTGGCAGGCGGTGCGCCGCGCCGGCTGCAAGGATCCCGCGCGGCGGCTCACCGTCGAAGAGCTCCGGCTGTTCCTGTTTGCGCAGGAGCTTGGCGATTGAGCGGCGGACCGGTCCGCGTCTTATGGTTTTCGCGGCGGCATCCGTTTGACGTGTATTATGGCAGTATCACAAAGGGGGACGCTGTGACCTCCGGAAAAGGGGAAAAATATGGCAATCTTTGACACATCCAGAGGATTTGTTCTGGAAAAAGCGGACGTTGAGCAGGTGCTGGCCGCTTATAACCGGCAGCGCGGAACGCGCCTGAAGCTGGGCAAGCTCATTGGTTCCGGCATCGGATATGTCTATGATGTGAGCGGCACCGAAACGCCGCAGGTCGTGAAGGTCGTGGATACGAGGAGAATGACGCGGTCAGATACGGCGGGCGGCGGGCCCTTCCGCCGCTGCACGAAAACGGTGCGCCCGCAGACGCTCAACAATCAGCGCTGGCTGTATCAGGTCACAAAGCTGGAGATCGAGTCCATGCAGAAGCTTGCGGGCAATCCCAATGTCATGCCGCTGTGTGATGCATTTGAGTACACGGACCCGTTTTGGGGAAATCTGTCGGCCGAAGCGTGTAACTATGAGCGGACGTTTCTGATCTTTATGCCGAAGCTGGTGCCGTTGGAGAATTATATTCAGGCGGGTAAGATCAGCGAGGATGTGCTTGTCCGGATGGCGGCGGATATCTGCAACGCCCTGTCCGGTTGCCAGAATATCAACATCATTCATCGCGATCTGAAGCCCGATAATATTTACGCGCGCATGGAAAACGGGAGTCCTTCGTTCGTCCTGGGCGATTTCGGTGCCGCCCACCGGATGCAGTCGCAGTGCGAGACCGGTGTCACGCGGGTCGGTACGGACAGGTACTGGTCGCCGGAGGTGTGTTACGGCAGAACGGTGACATACTCTGCGGACGTATATTCCCTCGGCATGGTTTTGTATTACCTTATCTCAGGCCAATTTCCGTATACGCAGATCACCGCGACCGGCACGGTGCCCGCGCAGCCGCGCCCACTGGAGGACATTTCTCCGCAGCTTGCCGCCGTGATTTACCGGGCCATCCAGTATGCGCCGGATGAGCGCTACGCCTCGGCCGGTGAACTGCGCCGGGCGCTGCTGCCCGTTCAGCGCACCGACACGGAGATCAGCGGCGGCCCCTTTAAGGCGGCTAAGCATAAGCTGCTCGATGGCAAGGTGGACGAGGCGCTGGAGATTGCCGAGCGCAACCTCGACAGCACCGAGCCGAACGGAGTTCAGTGCTTGTCACTGGCCGGCTACATCCGGTATGGGTGCGCTGCTGCGGCGGCTAAGCCGTTGGTCGGCCGGCAAGTGGAAGCTGACCTCCTTTCAGCAGTGCAGGTCGGAGATCCGCTTGCCAGCTGCGTGATCGGCATGATCTATATGGATCGGGCCAGTGCTTGTCGTAAGCAGGGCGATGAGGAAGGCAGGGTGGATTGGCAGGGCAAGGCGGTCAACTATCTGCGCAGGTCCGCGGAAGCCGGGTACACGCTGGCCATGTATCTCTACGGCCGGATCCTTTACGAGAACCGCTGCCCGGATGTGCAGGCGTGTGATAAGAAGCAGGGCCTCGATTACATCCTCAGAGCCTGTGATAACGGCTATCTGGAAGCGGTGCGCATCTTCCAGCGTATTGCCGAGCAAGATCCCGATGTACGCATCGGCGCGGCGGCAAATGAATTGATGAAGCTGGATCTGGGCGACAACTATGACGAACGGCGCGTTGCCTCTCTCAACGCGATCCTCTGAGCAAATATCCTCCCAAACAGCAAAGCGGCACAGGCGATCTGCCTGTGCCGCTTTGCTGTCCGGCGCCGCGTCCGGCTGCGTCTAAACGATTTGTTCCCGGCTGAAAATACAATGATATGATTATGTGCAAGGTGAGGAACCCGAACGAAAAAAGAGGAGGCTTTTCAATGAGTACTTTGGCGGGAGTTTTGTTATTAGTCACAATCGTAGGTGGTTTGATCGCGCTTGCATTTTCACCGAAAGTTAAAAAGTGGATGCAAAAGATGATAAGTCCGTACGAAGAGGGCGAAACGTTCGACGGAGAGAGCGCGCGCGAGCGCGCGCCGCGCGGCACGGTGCTCTATTCGAGGGAGGAGTTGCGAGCCGAACAGCTGCTGGATCATCACAAGACCACGTCCTTCCCGATCCGCCTGGATGGAAAAAATGGAGACGGATACGTCTATGTGAGCGGACCCACCGCGTCCGCCTCGCGCGCAGAGTGCGAGAAGAATGGTGACATTCTTCTCGCCAGGAGCCCTTACGTTGCGACGGTCAGCGCCCTCCACCTTGGCATTGCCAAAGACGATCAGGGCTTCTTCCTCTTTGACAATTCTTCGACCAACGGCACGGTCGTCGTCAAGGAGGATGGCACGATGGTCAAGCTCAGGGCGAAGGAACCGTTTCCGATTTCTGGGGGCTTGACCGTTTACCTCGGTCGCCAGCCGATTCGTTTTATTGAGACGAAGATCGGACTGCCTACGTTTGACGACGGGTGGAGCGGTAGAGCAAAGTCTACGGCCGCGGACGGTAGCACGCGCGTCGATGTTGGCGGAGGCGCGAAGCGCGAGCGCACGCACGTGCATCGATGAGGAGGGAAGCACCGTGGCAAGCTTGGTGATTCAAATAGCAGGCGTGATCGCTGTCATCATCGCGGCCGGGTTTGCTCTTGCCATTTTTTCCTTATCGCTGCCGCCGGCGGAGGAAAAATCGCGGGAAGCGACCCCTCACAGCGCGCCCGGCAAGGCGGCGGCACACGTGCCGCCGCGAGAGCGCGCCCACGTGCACCGCACTGCTGCAGAAACGACGCACACAAAGGAGGGAAAATCACAAAATGAACAAAATGAGTAGTACAGCGCTCGTTACGACAAAAGAGCCCCAAAAAGGCCGACACGTTCTCCGCGCGGCTTGGGAAGCCATCTTTTGCTTCATCGCCGACACACTTCATGCGTTCCTCTGCCTGCCGGACGTACTTTCCGACACACGGCGGTCGCTGCGGCCCTTGGGCGCGAAGCAGGTGCTGGTGATTGTCCTGGCAAACCTTCTTGTGGTCACCGCGTTCGGCGGTTATCTCCTGCTGCGTTTGCCGGACGCGGCCAACACTTTCTTCGCATGTTCTCTTCCGCTCTGCTTCTTTGTGCTGGTGCCTCTGTGCTGCTTTGCTTCGAGCTGCAGGGGGGACGGGGTCTTTGCCCTGACCGTGTGTGTCCTGATTGTGCTGGGTACGGTCCTGCGCGTGATGCTAGCCGCCAGTTCGCAGCAGTATAACGTGACAGCCAAAGGGCTGCTGATCACAAATTTATTGTCCATGTTTGGCGGCGTGCTTGGCTTCGTGTTTTTCTGCGCTCTACTGCGAATGCGCACGTCCAACGCTGCGGCGCTTCTGTGCCTGCTCTCCGTTGTGTGTTATCTCCTCCTATGTCTGTTCGGCAGCTCCCCGAACGGCGCGCAGGCAAAAGCCTGGCTCGTGTTTGGTAATGCCGATAGCGGTATTTCTTTTCAGTTAACAGAAGTTGGAAAATTGCTGGGGGCGGCATCTATGGCACTCGCCCTGAATGATCGCGACCGCAGCGGGCTGGGGCGGGTCTGCACTTCCTTTGCCATCCTTGCCGGCCATGCGCTCTTCCTTGCCCTCCTGGGCGAATTCGGCACGCTGCTGGTCCTGATCTTAACGTATTTCTGTCTTTTAGTGATTTTCCTTCCGAGCGCCGCGGAGCTTAAGCGCAGCTCCCTGCTGAAGGTCATCGGCGCTGTTCTGGCGGCGGCTCTGGTTGTGGCCATTTTTTCCGTCGCTTGCCTGCGCGCGAGTAACGGGTCAAAGGTGGCTGTCCTGAAACAGATCCGCACCGCTGATTCTGCGCAGGCCACCGCCGACGCCGGGGATGCGGTCACCATCGACGAAAAGATCGCGGCTGCTTGTCAGGCGGACAAGCAGCGCGCCAAGACACTGAACCCGCTCGTGAACCGCTTCGGGAACGAGGTTTGGAAAATTACGTGCCGGTTCCTTGCCATGCACAGCAATTACAAAGGCCTTTCCGACGAGCAGCTGATCGCGCTGGGTGTGAACAACTGGCAGCTGCGCAAAAACAACATGGGCGCCGCAACCGGAGGCTGGTTCGGAAAGGATGGCCAACTGGATAGCTTTGCTATGAGTGTGGCTGAATCAGATTACGCCTTCGCGTGGGCTTGCCGTTCGATTGGTGGCGTTGGGGCCATTGTCGTGCTCTTGCTTTTCTTGATGCTGCTTGTGCGCGGCAATCGGCGGCTGGGAGCCATGCAGGACCGCGCGGAGATGGCGGTCGCTTATAGCTTTCTGCATGCGATCGTTTGTCAGGCTTTTATCTGCATGGCGGCAAACCTCAACCTCTTGCCGGCCGTGGGGCTCCCAATGGCCTTTCTCAGTGAGGGCAAGGCGAACTCGGTCATCTGCTTCGTGATGGTGTTGTTTCTTCTATATGCTGGAAGAAAGGAGGGCTCCTATCAATGAACCGGAAAAAGAAAGGATTGCTTCGCACGCCTGCCGGGCGCGGCGCTGCCTGTAACGCGTTTGCGGGAGTGGTTGCCCTAGCCATGATGTTGGTCATCATGGTTCACTCTGGCATGATGCCCGGCGTTTCCAGTTCAGTCGACGCTGACCGCGCCACGGCCGCCTATTGGGACAAAGTCAAAAGTAGCATCGAAGGGACAATCTACGACCGCAACGGCACCGTGCTCTGCACCGCGTCCGAAAAGGGAAAGCCGGGCACGCTCACGTATCCCGAAAGCACGAGCTTTTTGCTGGGATATAATTCCAACATCTACGGTCAGTCCGCGCTTCGCAAAATGTATTATAAGGATGTATTGCTGAATACGGATAAAAATGGCAAGGGTGGTAGCCTGAACCTCACGCTCGATATTGACCTGCAAAACTACTGTCAAAGCCAGCTGCGCGGTCATGAGGGTGCAATCATCGTGATGAATTGGAAAACAGGCGCGCTGCTGGCCGCCGCCAGTAATAGCGACCCGAACATCACCTTCAACGCCAACGAGATCGACGAGAAGTGGGATGTGTATAATCATGGCGATCTCTGGTATAACCGCTGCTGGCTCGTCGAGGATCCGCCGGGCAGCACCCAGAAGATTATCACAGCTGCTTGCGCGCTCGAACACGGCGAGGGTGACTTCAAAATCGACGACAGCGGCAAGCTTGATATCGGCGGCGCGAGCATTCACAACTTCGGCAATGGCGTCTATGGGCGCACGGACCTGCAAAGCGCACTGGAAAATTCTGTTAACACATACTTTGCAGCGCTCTCTCTCCGGCTGGGACAGGCCCATTTCCTGGAAACGCAGGAAAAATTTCTATATAACGTGCCCATTTCGGATTTGGATTTCACCGAGCAGACGTTGACGTCCTCGGTCAGCCTGACCACGCAGGCGTCGCTCGCGATGGCGGGATACGGGCAGAGCACGCTCCGGACCTGCCCACTCCAGATTGCCTTATCGATGGCCGGCATCATGAATGACGGGGAGATCGTCAAGCCGTATTTGGTCGAAAACGCCACAATTAAGGGCAAAACCAAGCGCCAGCACAAGCCGGAAACGCTCAGCAAAGACTGCATCAGCAAAGCAAATGCAGAAACACTCAGGTCGTATCTCCATGTCACCGCCCTCGCATACGGCTTCGATGAAGCGACCTGCGGCACGGTATATGCAAAAACTGGTACCGCTGATGACAGGGGGGGCACAAATCATATCTACTGTTTGGCCGCAACTGGCGACGACTACGTTGTGCTCGTGAGCATCAGCCATACACACAGCGCTTCCGGGCTTGCCCTTCCGCTCACGAAAAACGTGCTCTCGTATGTCCACGGCATGGAGTCGTGAGGCATGCATCGCCCCCTCTGAAACAGCACAGCGCCCGCCGATTCGCGACGGGCACTGTGCTGCTTTATTTCCCTGCGCGCGCGGAAAAGTGCTCCGGGTTCTCGATCGACGTCAGCCGCAGCGGAAACGCCTGCTGGCCGAGGTCTGCATAGGTGATGATCCACGCGCCGGAGTCGATCATCATCGCCATCGACAGCAGGTCGGCGCAGTCGACCGTGCCCTGCGCACCGGCCGGGAAGCTCTGGGAAAGCAAACGGAAAACCGCGTCAAAATCCTCCGGGCGCATGCGCTCGATGGACATCATTCCGCGTCCTCCTTTTCCATCTCGCCGCGCTCGCGGTAGCAGTCGGCGAACGTGTGCTCCACGCCGCCGGATTTGTAGCCGACCATGGTGTCGAGGCAGACGGAGTGGATGCTGTGAAAGATGCTCTTTTCAATGTCGGGATTCTTGCGCCGCAGCTCGCGCAGCAGCAGCTTGACCTCCTGCCGCTTGGAGCTGCTGCCGTCGCTGCCGTGCGCGGCCGCGCGCTCGGTAAAGCGGCAGGCGCACTGGATGAACTCCAGCCCATTATAGTGCTGCCAGGCGATGATGTCGTCCTCGTGGATGCAGTACATGGGGCGGATGAGCTCCATGCCCGGGAAATTGCGGCTGCGCAGCTTCGGCGGCATGGCCTGCAGCTGCGAGCCGTAGAACATGCCCATGACGGTCGTTTCAACCACATCGCTGAAGTGGTGGCCGAGGGCGATCTTGTTGCAGCCGAGCTCGCGTGCCTTGCTGTAGAGATAGCCGCGGCGCATGCGCGCGCAGAGGTAGCACGGCGACTGCTCGATGCCGCTCGTGACATCGAAAATGTTCGTCTCAAAGATCGTGACCGGGATGTGCAGCAGCGCCGCGTTGCTCTCGATCTTCTGCCGGTTGATGGCGTTGTAGCCCGGATCCATGACGAGGTTGACGACCTCGAACGGCACGTCGCTGTGCCGCTGCAGCAGCTGCAGGAGCTTGGCCATGAGCATGGAGTCCTTGCCGCCGGAGATACACACCGCGATCCGGTCGCCGGGGGCGATGAGTTCGTACTGCTTGATGGCGGTGATGAACGGCGTCCAGAGCACCTTGTGGAATTTTTTCTGGATGCTGCGCTCGATCAGCTGATAGGGTTCGAGTTGTCTGCTCATGTTGATCGCTCCCGCTTGTAAAGAGTGCCCCTCCCTTTTGGGGCTACCCGGTAGGATACCACGTCGGGGCGTGGATGGCAAGCCGCGCTTGCCAAATCCGGCGCGGGGCGCTATCATGGGAGCATCTCAACCATCAGGAGGCAGCACCATGCCCAAACAGGCACTGATCATGATCGACATGCAGCGGGGCTTTCTCGACAGCGCGTCCCCGCTGTGCATCCCGGCAGCGGAGGGGACCGTGCCCGCGTGCGCGGCGCTCATTGACCGCTGCCACAAAGCGGGCGTCCCGGTCATCTACGCCGTGCGGCACTACCGGGCCGACGGCACCGACGTGGAAAAGCCGCGCGCGGCCGCGTGGGCGGCGGGCGGCAAGCCGCTCTCGGAGGACTGCGCCGCGCACCTGTCGGACGCGTTTCCGGCCGCATTCACCGTCCTGCCACAGGACTATGTGCTCGTAAAGCCCCGGTTCTCAGCGTTTTTCCACACGAGTCTGGACCTCATTTTGCGCCGCCTCGGCGTGCAGACCGTCCTGCTCGCGGGCACGACCACGCCCAACTGCATCCGCACGACGTGCTATGACGCCATCTCGCTCGACTATGATGCCGTTGTGCTCTCAGACTGCACCTCGTCCGTCACGGATGCCGTGCAGGCGGCGAACCTCGCCGACATGCAGCGCGTGGGCGCCATCGTGTGCGCAAGCACGGAGCTGACGCTCGCATAACCTTAGATAAAGCAGTGACCCCGGGTGCAGATCGCACCCGGGGTCGCTTTCTCAATTGGTCAGGGCGCAGTCGAGATGCGCGTGATGTTCAGCCCGCGCGCGCCGACCTGCACGCTGCCGTCTTTCAGCGAGATAAACGGCGAAAAGTCCACCGTCTCGCCGCCCGACGTGATCTCGACCGTCACGTCCGGGAAAATGTCGCTGACGTTGCAGCCGATGACGAAGGCATCGCCGTTCGTCTGCTCATAAAAGAGCGTTTTGGAGTCGGTGACCATGTCGTTTTTGTACAGGCGCACGGTCGCGTTCGGGTCGCGCGGGATGATGAGATAAAAGTCCCCGTCCGAGATGTGGTGCACCGGCAGCTCCCGGCCGCCGAAATACGTCTGCTGGAAGAAGTCCAGATCCGTCGGAGCCTGATAGCCGAGGTAGGCCGCGGCATAGAGCTGGCCGTCCGTATACGGCAGAGTGCTCAGCGGGTCTGACGTCGGTGTCGGCGTGGCCGCCGCCTCAGGTGCGGGGGTGGGCGTTGCGTCGGGTGTCTGCGCCGCGGTTCCGCAGCCGGCCAGCAGCAGCGCGCAGAGCAAAAGGGTCGAGAGGATCGTTCGCTGTTTCATAGGTCGCCATCCTTTCTGAATCGTATTGTATGCTTACGTTTCGTGCGCGTGGTCGTAGATCGGCTGGATGTCCGGCGGCAGCCGGTCCGGCAGCATGGCGTGCACGCGGTCCTCGTTGCCGTCGCGCATGGCCTGCTCGTAGTACCAGCAATGGTATCAGATCACAGCGGCGGCGTCAAGCCGCTTGGAAAAGGAGAGGACCGATATGGCCAAAAACATTCTCATTCTCAGCGCGAGCCTGCGCGCGGGCAGCAACTCCGAGGCACTGGCAAACGCCTTTGCCGACGGGGCGCGCGCCGCCGGGCACACGGTGGAGGTCATCTCGCTGCGCGGCAAGAACATCGCGTTCTGCCGCGGCTGCCTCGCCTGCCAGACGCTGGGCAGGTGCGTGATCGACGACGACGCCGTCGCCATCACGGAAAAAATGCAGCACGCGGACGTGATCGCCTTCGCCCGGCTGCAGGGCGACAACAAGGAGCTGCTGCTCATCCCCGGCGCCGTACACACCGATCTCTACGACCGAATGGATATCATCCCGTTCTACCGCATCGAAGCATTCTATCATCAGCATCTGAAATAAGGAGGTATCATCATAGTCAAACAGACTGCGGGCAGAGACGCCCTGAATGATTTTGCACCCAAATTTGCCGCGCTCAACGACGTGCTCTTTGGCGAGGTCTGGTCGCGCGAGGGGCAGCTGCCGCTCAAGCTGCGCTCGATCGTCACGATCACGGCGCTCATCAGCAAGGGCATCACGGACAGCTCTCTCACCTACCACCTCACGACCGCGAAGCAAAACGGCGTGATGAAAACCGAAATGGCCGAGCTCCTCACGCACCTCGCCTTTTACGCCGGCTGGCCGAACGCCTGGGCCGCCTTCCGGCAGGCGAAGGAGGTCTACGCCGACGACGGTGCGGACGCCAATGGCGGCCTCTTCGGCCTCGGCGCGCCGAACACGGCCTATGCGCAGTATTTCACCGGCGAGAGCTTCCTCAATCCGCTGACCGACCCGACCAAAACCGTTTTTCTCGCAAACGTCACCTTCTCACCCGCCTGCCGCAACAACTGGCACATCCACCACGCGAAGTCCGGCGGCGGCCAGCTGCTGCTGTGCACGGACGGTCTGGGCTGGTATCAGGAGGCGGGAAAGCCCGCGCAGGCCCTGCACCCCGGCGATGTTGTGACCATCCCGGCCGGGGTCAAGCACTGGCACGGCGCGCAGAAGGACTGCTGGTTCAGCCACATCGCCATCGAGTGCCCCGGCGAGGAGACGAGCAACGAGTGGCTGGAGCCCGTCACGGACGCGGAATACGCAGCACTCGACGCCGACTGTGCACAAAACCCGTGAATTTGGGCTTACCGGCACATATTTTCTGCATACCGCCACTTGTTCTTCCACCTACAACCGTGGTATGATATAGCATCCGCAAAACTCGGAGCGCTTTGCGCTCCGGGTTTTGCCGATTACGATTGCAGAAAAGGTGTTTTTCCGCTGTGCAGATTCCTGAGCAGCGGGGGGAGCTCGAGGGGGCAAGGCCCGCCTCGATTCCGATCTGCGGCGCAGGCAAGGATTGCTGCGCCGGGCGATCGCTTTTTGAAAGGACTGACGCATCATGATCCACGGTTTTCTCAAAGCCTGCACGGTCTCGCCCGCGCTGCGCGTGGCCGACTGTGCGTTCAACACGCAGCAGACCATCGCCGCCATGCAGCGCGCAGCGGCGGACGGCGTGCAGCTGGCAGTGTTCCCCGAGCTGGGGCTGACCGGCTACACATGCGGCGACCTGTTTTTCCAGCAGTCGCTCCAGCGCGCCGCGGCCAAAGGACTCGCCGCCGTTCTGGAGGCGAGCACAGCGCTCGACCTCATGGCGCTCGTGGGCCTGCCCGTTGCGGTGGACGGCAAGCTCTACAACTGTGCCGCCGTTGTCTGCCATGGGAAGCTGCTGGGTCTGGTGCCGAAAACATATCTGCCGAACTACGGCGAGTTTTACGAAAAGCGGCAGTTCAACCCCGCGCCCGCCGGCGTGCGCACACTGCACTTTGCCGGGCAGGAGGTGCCGTTTGGCACAAAGCTGCTGTTTCGCTGCGCGGAGATGCCGGAGTTTTGTCTCGCGGCCGAGGTGTGCGAGGACTTGTGGGCCCCGCTGCCGCCGAGCACGCACCACGCGCTCGCGGGCGCAACCGTGATCGCGAACCTCTCGGCCAGCGACGAGACCATCGGCAAGGCCGACTACCGCCGCGCGCTCGTGAGCCAGCAGTCGGCGCGGCTGCTGTGCACGTATCTCTACGCCGACGCCGGACACGGCGAATCCACGACCGACATGGTCTTTGCCGCGCACGACCTCATCTGTGAAAACGGCTCTCTGCTGGCGGAGTCCAAGCCCTTCGGCCCCGGCTACGCCTGCACGGAGCTCGACCTTGGCCGCATGGTCAGCGAGCGCTGCCGCAGCACGACGTTCCAGCCCGAGAGCGAAGACTACCAGACGGTCATGTTCCACCTGCCGCTGCGGGAGGTGGAGCTGACGCGGTACGTCTCGCCGGCGCCGTTCGTCCCGGCCGACGGCACCGCCCGCGCCGAGCGCTGCGAGCTCATCCTCGCCATGCAGGCCGACGGGCTGGCCAAGCGCATCGCCCACGCGTACGCAAAGACCGCCGTCATCGGTATCTCCGGCGGTCTCGACAGCACCTTGGCCCTGCTCGTTGCCGTGCGCGCGATGCGGCAGCTCGGCCGCCCGGCGCAGGACGTGCTGGCCGTGACGATGCCGTGCTTCGGCACGACGCACCGCACCCGCTCGAATGCCGAGATCCTCTGCGGCGAGCTGGGCGTGACGTTTCAGGAGATCCCGATCGCGCGCACCGTCCACAGCCACTTTGCCGACATCGGGCAGGACGAAGCCGTGCTCGACGTAACATATGAAAACTGCCAGGCGCGCGTGCGCACGCTCGAGCTCATGGACCTCGCCAACCGCACGGGCGGCCTCGTCGTCGGCACCGGCGACCTGAGCGAGCTGGCCCTCGGCTGGGCGACCTACAACGGCGACCACATGAGCATGTACGGCGTGAACGCTGACGTGCCGAAGACCCTTGTGCGCCACATCGTGCGCTATGAGGCCGATGCAGCGGAAAACGAAGCTCTCCGCGCCGTGCTGCTCGACATTCTCGACACCCCCGTCAGCCCCGAGCTGCTGCCGGCGAAGGAAAACGGCGAGATCGCCCAGCAGACGGAGTCGCTCGTCGGGCCGTACGAGCTGCACGATTTTTACCTCTACTACGTGCTGCGCTTCGGCTTCGGCCCGGCGAAAATTTACCGGCTCGCGCGCCGCGCGCTCGGCGACCGGTACCCGGACGACGTGCTGCTGCACTGGCTGAAGAATTTCTACCGCCGCTTCTTCGCGCAGCAGTTCAAGCGCAGCTGCCTGCCCGACGGGCCGAAGATCGGCTCGGTCACGCTCAGCCCGCGCGGCGACTGGCGCATGCCCAGCGACGCCTGCGCTGCCGTGTGGCAGGCGGAGCTTGACCAGCTGGGATGACATCCGCAAGAAAACCGGCCGTTCCTGCATAGGAACGGCCGGTTCTTTTTCCCACACTGCGGTTCAGGCCCCGCAGACCGCGTTCAGAGACGCGGCGTCGTAGGCCTCCACCAGCGTAAGCCCGTCGGAGACGGCGCAGTACACGCGCTGCCCGGCCCCGAGCGGCACGGCAACGGTGTGGATGCTCGCATCCGCTGCCAGCACCGGCAGATATCTATCGAGCGAGGGTACGTCCAGATAAGTATTCCCAAGCATGTCCATACCTCCGACGAACGCCACACTGCCGTCGAGCGCTTTCTCTCGCAGGTAGGAAAGCAGCGCAGCGTACACCGCGATGCCAATGGTATTGTGCTTGAGCAAACGCATTTCCACCGGGAGGCGAACGATCGCATCGAGCTTCGAGAAGTCGACCTCCGGGTGCTGCGCGCGCAGGTAGAGAAACGCCTCGCGGCAGTACGTGTCCGTGAGCGTGTTGCCGTTGATTACCTCAAACTGCCCGCTCCCCTGTACAAACATTGCCTCGACGTGGCAGAGCGAGACATCCCCCTCGGACTCGCTGACGCATTTCGCAAGGCCGGGCTTCAGCGCAGCGACACGTTCGCACACGCTGCCCTCGCCCAGCAGGCTGCGGATCGCCTTTTCATCGTAGACGATGGGCTCCGCGGCACCCTGCTCGAGCTGCAGGGCACAGTTATGTGCAATGCGCGCGGCGGTCTGCTCAATGCCACGGGCTTCGCCTGTGGCGGTGTACTCCTCAACGATCAGCGTCTGCGCCGCCTCCGTGACGGTGATGCTGCCGTCCGAAATCTTCAGCTCGTCGAGAGCGGCCGGCAGCGCGCGGGAGAGGATCTGCCGCTTCGCGTCCGCGGCGTATCCCTTGACCTCAATCGGATAGAACCGCGACAGCAGCGTCTCCGGAATTTTTGAGAGATCATTCGCGGTCGCGATGACGAAGGTGTTGTCGGTCGGAATCGGATCGATCAGGAAGTTATCATAAAAGCCCGTGCGGTCGAGCACCGAGAGCAGCGCCTCGGATGCGTTCTGGTCTCCCTCCTTCGCCGCCTTGTCCAGCTCGTTAATGAGCAGCACCATGCTGCTGCTGTGCGCTCTGCGGATGCTTTTGGTGATCTCGCCCATCGTCGCGTTGTTGTAAATGCGGGAGGTGCCGCAAAGCGTCTCGCGATCGCCCTGCGTGTTCAGATCCAGACGCTCCACCGGCAGCCGGAGCAGTCGTGCGAATTCCGTTGCCACCATCGTCTTGCCGCCGCCGGCAGGGCCGTAGAGGAGCACCCCCTGTTTCGGCATCGTGCCGGAGCGGCGGATGGCGGCTGCGATCTCGAGCAGGCGCTCGATCACGTCATCCATGCCGGTAAAGCGCGCGCCGAGCTTCTCGCGCAGCACCGCGCACGGGGGGATGTCTGTGGTGCCGGTCTGCCGCCAGTCCACCTCCCAGGCAAACGTAGCGGCCTGCAGCGCATGCTTCTGCTCATCACCCCGGAGACGGCCATAATCGACGAGCGAGTGGCCGGCCAGCATCTGCACCTTGACCGGGAGAACGTCTTTGTAAAATTCGTACAGGAGGTTCATCTCGGTGAAGGTCGAATAGTGCGCGCGCACGTCATAGTACGCGCCGGGTGCGTCGATGCCGCCCAGCAGCTTCGTGACGATCGATTGCGTCAAAGCATGCGGGATGCGCGTTCCGGTCCCGGTGCCCGGCCCGACACGGAGCGCCGTCTCCTCCAGCACGAGATCGCAGGCATAGAAGGAAAGATTTCCGTTTTCTCTGCTGAGCCTGTCGTGCCAGCCAACGTTGCCAAGCAAGGAGATCGTGAATTCGTTCTCACGGATATACTCCAGCAGCGGTGACAGCTCGTCCGGCGCCCGCATCTGCCAGATACGCGTGTCCTTGAGCTGACTCGCTCGGGATCGGAACTTGAGCTTCTGTTCAAACGCAAAACCGCCGTCAGCAGCGACAAGCCTGCCGCTAAAAACGACGAGCGGGGATGTAAGGGTTCGCACCATTTCTTCCTCGAGACTGTCGTCGGTTGAAAGGTACAGCTGCAGTCCGCCGCATGCTTTGAATGTTCTCTCCGCGTCCCGGCCATAGAGCCGCAGCCACCGCTCCGCTTCTGCCTCCGCTTTGTCGACCCAGGTCATGTATGCGGCAAGTGTCTTTTCGATTTCGGACGGATCCTCAAGATCCAGATCCTCCAGGTCCAGCTTCTTCATCTTCGTTTCTCCTTTCTACAGCGGTCTTTTTACTTCGACGATATTATACGACATTCGCCGGCGGCTTTTTTAAAAACGCTGGAATAGGAATCCACCGGCCTGGCCGGCGGTTTTTTATATACGGGCAAAGCCAGCTGTTACTAGTCAGCATGTCATATTGTGCAAATACAATCTTCCAGCCGTGAGCGTTCCGCTGCTTGCATCCTGTTCACAGGCTTAAGAATTGCCCATCGTCAGTTGCTTACCGGCCTTATCCTCATATCCTCATATAAAAATCACCGGCTGAGATTTCCTCAGCCGGTGATTTTGTCACCAGAAATGTTTCTTTTTGCACACCCACAGGCTGATGCCCACGATCACGATGCTCACGACGACGATGACCGGGTAGCCGTACTTCCACGTCAGCTCCGGCATGCCGACAAAGTTCATGCCGTACCATCCGACGAGCAGCGTCAGCGGCAGGAAGATCGTCGTCACGATCGTCAGGATCTGCATGATGCGGTTTTGCCGCGTGTCGATCTCGGCCTGAAACAGGCTCTGCAGCTGCGCGCACGATTCGCGCAGCAGCTGCGACTCCTCACGCAGGCGGATCACGCGGTCCTCGAACATGTGAAACAGCAGCTGCTCACTGTCGGTGAAGAAGCCGTTTTCGTTCTCGTGCAGCTCGCACGCCACGTCGTCGAGCTGGGAGTAGTAGCGAAACCACGCCGTGGTCTCCTTGCGCAGTGCGGTCATCGGCGCGGAGAAATCGTCCAGCTCGTGCGCCAGCACCCGATCCTCGAGCGCCTCGATGCGGTCCTCGATCTTTTCGAGCCGGTGCAGATCGCGGGCGATGAGCTGCTCAAAAAAGTCGTAGAGGAACCGGCCGACGCTGCCGTCGGTCCAGCGCTTTTCCCGGGCGATGCGGCGCAGCTGCCCCTGCAGCGCGCTCTCGTCGTCCACGAGCACGACGCGCGCGGCCGTGACGAGATAGCCGCAGGCGAGCGGCTTGCCGTCCTTGCCCTGGCACGGCAGCACGAGCGTGCCCGCCAAACAGTCCGAACGGACCTCGGCCTTGCACACGCGCGCGTCGCGCGCCGAGGGTGTGTGGTGCAGTGTCCGTTCCAGACCGGGCAGCGCCGGCTGGTGCGACAGCTCTTCGGACGTCAGCAGCACGACGGCGGGCTGCTCCGGCGCGGGCGCGTGCTCCTGCTGTGTGAGCGTCTGCCCGATGGTATACCAATACAAATGTGGTCCCTCCCATAAGTCGCGGTGTTTTTCCCATTGTAGCACACCGGGCGCGCGGACACAACGTCCGGGTGGAAATCGGGGCGCGGGTGTGCTATACTGGACAAAAATCGTACTTTGGGGGAAGCATTATGATCGTCTATTACACCGGCACCGGCAACAGCCGCTATGTTGCCCAGCGCTTCGCCGCCGCCCTCGGCGATGATCTCATCACCGCGAATGAATACATCAAAAACGACACGCCCGCCGACCTGTATTCCGATCGGCCGTGGGTGTTCGTCTCGCCGACGTACGGCTGGCAGATCCCGCACATTTTTGCGGACTTTCTCCGCCGCGGCCGTTTCACCGGCAGCCGCAAGGCCTACTTTGTCATGACCTGCGGTAGCGAGATCGGCAACGCCGGCAGCCGTATCGCGGCGCTGTGCGCGGACATCGGGCTCGATTATCAGGGCGTGCTGCAGGTCGTCATGCCGGAAAACTACGTCGCCATGTTCTATGTGCCCGGCGCGGAAGAGGCGGCGCAAATCATCACGGCGGCGCAGCCGTCCATCGACGGGGGCATTGCCTGCATGCAGCGCGGCGAGCTGTTCCCGGCGCCGAAGGTCAGCCTCATCGACCGCTTCAAGACCCACCCGGTGAACGGCATCTTCTACAAGTTCTTCGTCAAGTCCGGGCCGTTCACGGTCTCGGACGCGTGCATCGGCTGCGGCAAGTGCGCGCTGAGCTGCCCGGTCAACGGCATCGACATTGTGGATCGCCGGCCACGCTGGAACGGCGCGTGCACGCACTGCATGGCCTGCATCTGCGGCTGCCCGGTGTCCGCCATCGAGTACGGGCGCAAGAGTCAGGGCAAGCCCCGCTACCAGTGCCCGGAGTATCAATGAATACAGCGAAAAACGAACCCCGCACCAGACAGCCGGTGCGGGGTTCGCTTTGTTTACAGATAGCACTCCGGCCGCCGCTGCTTGAGGTACGGGCGCTTTTGCTCGCGCCAGAGCCGCGCCTCGGCGAGGTTGAGCTCCTGCACGATGAGCTGCTCACGGTCGTCGGCTTTGCAGATCACGTCGCCGTTCGGGTGCACGATGAGCGACTCGCCGGCGAAGTCCATCCCGTCCTCGCGCCCCACGCGGTTGCACATGGCGACGAAGATCTGGTTCTGCATCGCCTGCACGCGGATCTCCCACTCGAAGAGCTCCATGGGTTCGGCTTTTGTGTTCGCCGTCGGGATGATGACGAGGTCCGCCCCCTTGAGCGCGCACGTGCGGATGCTCTCCGGCAGGTGCCGGTCAAAGCAGATCACGATGCCGACGCGGCCCCACGGCATATCGAACACGAGAAAGCCGTCCTCGGACGGCGTGTAGTAGTCGCGCTCGTAAAACTGCGCCGCCTGCATGATGTGCACCATCTTGGCCACGCCCGCGCAGTCCCCCTCCGGCGTCAGCCAGAGGGAGGCGTCATAGCGACGGCCCTCCTGCTCGAGGTACATGTTCGGCGAGAGGTAGAGCCGGTGCGCCTTCGCTTTGTCCGCAAAGGCCTGCACCGTTGGACTGCCTGCGGAGACGACATAGGCGTCCACATTCCGGCCCGCATACTGCGGGAAAAACGGCGTGAGCTGCACCTCCGGGAAAAACAGCAGGTCGCTGCCCGCAGCAGCGTCGCAGAAGGCGAGAGATTTTTTCAGGTTTTCGTCCATGCTTCCGGTCATGGACATCTGCGCCATGGCAAGTTTCATACACGCGCTCCTTTCATGCGTCCTGCACGGTCAGGTGCAGCACGTCCGGCCGCGCATAGTGCCCGCACACATCGAGCTCCATGCGGCTTGCGGGCACGCGCTGCATGTCGAGATTGGCGTAGAGAATGTCCTCGGTGTCCCACACCGGCTGCACGACGTAGTGCCCGTAGGGGTCGACGATGCAGCTGCCGCCGCGGCAGGGGATGTCGTTCAGACGCGCGATCTCATCTGGGCAGTGCAGCCCGGCGGGGTAGTCCGCGCGGTGAAAGACCATGTCGCAGTTGATGAAGTAGCACCGGCCCTCGAGCGCGATGTGCTGCACGGTGGCCTGCCACTCGGGGTTGTCGTTCGTGTTCGGCGAGATGTAGAGCGTCACGCCCTTTTCATACAGCGCCGTGCGCGCCAGCGGCATATAGCTCTCCCAGCAGATGAGGCTGCCCATCGGGCCCCACGGCGTGTCCACGACCGGGAAATACCCGCGGTCGGCGTCGCCCCAGACCACGCGCTCGGCCCCGGTGGGCTTGAGCTTGCGGTGCACGGGGGCGAGCGTGCCGTCCGGGCAGAAGATGAGGTTGGAGTTGTAGAGCGTGCCCGTTACGCCGTCGCGCTCCGACACGCCGATGCTCACATACGCGCCTGCGGCCTTTGCCGCCGCGGCGAGGCGCTCCGTCTCCGGCCCGGGCACGACGATGGAGTTGTCGCAATACAGCTGCCAGTCCTTGCGTCCGTCCTCGTTGCGTGCGCCGACCGTGAAGCCGAACGTCATGCCGTACGGGTAGCCGGGGATGAACAGCTCCGGGAACACGATGAGCTCCGCGCCGTTGTGCGCGCACTCCGCGATCAGACGCACGGCTTTGTCCGTGCACGCGGCCTTATCAAACAGCACCGGCGCCGCCTGCACCACGGCGATGCGGCACGTCGGTTTGAGATCTTTCATATGCCTGCCTCCCTGAAAAGTGTTTTCCGCCCTTAAAATAACACGGCTTTGCTAGGAATTCAAGACGCAAAAACGCCTGCACGGTGTGCGGGCGTTTTCGGCTTGGCAATTTTCGCAAAAGGCTTCAGGCAGCCTTGGTCTTGTCTGGGACGAGCTTGTGCGCGATCAGGCACAGGAGCATCGTGCCGGCCATGTCGGGCAGCGTGTTGCCGACCGGAATGTCCACGGTCATGAGCACGCGGTAGAGCACGAAGCCCAGCACCCAGACGACGGCGTTGCACACATCGAGCCTGCCGCTCGCGCCGCCGCGCTTGAGCAGGAAGAAGTCCGTGATCTGGATGGCGATCATCGGCGCGAACACGGAGCCGATCAGGTACAGGAAGTTCGTGATGTCGTCCATCGGGAAGCAGATGGCGCAGATCGTGCCGATAACGGTCACGATGAGCGCGGCGTACTTGCCGTTGATCTTCTTCGACAGGGACTCGGCCGAGATGCCGGCGCTGTACGCATCGAGGAACGTCGTCGTGACGGTCGAGAGGATGAGGATGAGCAGCGCGGCCACGCCGAGACCGGCCTTGACCATGATGAGCGCGATGTCGCCCTCGCCGGTGAAGATGGCCGCGCCCATGCCGATGACGTACATCCAGCAGCTCACGACGCCGTAGGTCAGCGTGCTCGAGAGCGTGGCGGCGAAGGGCTTTTCGGCCTCGCGCGTGTAGTCGGAGATGAGCGGCAGCCACGACAGCGGCATGGCCACGGCCAGCTCGACCGCCGCGCCGAAGCTCAGGCTGTCGTCCGGCGCCGTGACGGGCGTGCCGCCGCGGAACACCACCACGCACAGTACGATCGAGAGGATGAACAGCGCCGCCATGGCGACCTTGTTGATCCAGCCGAGGTTCTTGATGCCGACGGCGATCCACACCACGATGAGCCCGCCGATGACGAGGCACCATACCCACTTGCCGATGCCGAGCACGGTGTTCGTCGCCAGCGCGCCGTCATAGATCATGATGGCCGTCCAGCCGACGAGCTGCAGCACGTTGAGCGCGGCGAAAAACAGGCAGCCGATGCGGCCGAAGCTCAGCTCGACCGTGCCCATGGCGCTGCGGCCGGTGCGGCCGCCGATGAGGCCCGCGAAGAAGAACATCGCGCAGCCGATGACGTGCCCGACGAGGATGGCGAGCAGGCCCTTCGTGAAGCCGAGGGGTGCAAAGTACGTGCCCGTGAGGATCTCCGCGATGGACACGGCCGCGCCGAACCAGATGAGGCTGTTTTGGAAGCTGGAAGTCTTTTTCATGCTCAGGCCTCCTGCCGGTATTCCGGCTTCAGGTCGAACGCATGGTCCATCGGGCCGGAGCCGGCGCCGAGGTCGAGCATGGCGGCCAGTGCGCCGGAGAGGTAGTCCTTCGCGCGGCGGACGGCCGTGTCGAGGTCAAAGCCCTTGGCGAGGTTGGCCGCGATGGCGCTCGAGAGCGTGCAGCCGGTGCCGTGGGTGTTGGGGTTGTCGATGCGCTTGCCGTTGAACCACTCGTAGCCGCCGCTGCGGTACAGGAGGTCGTTGGCATCGTTGAGCCGGTGCCCGCCCTTGCACAGGACGGCGCAGCCGTAGCGCTCACTGATGGCTTTTCCGGCGGCGATCATGTCGTCGGGGGAGGTGATGGTCAGGCCCGAGAGCACCTCCGCCTCCGGGATGTTGGGCGTGAGCACGGTGGCAAGCGGCAGCAGCCGCGCCTCGAGCGTGGCGATGGCGTCCTCGGAGATGAGCCGCGCGCCGCTCGTGGCGACCATCACGGGGTCGACGACGATGTTCTGCGCTGCGTAGTGCTGCAGCCGCTCGGCGATGACCTCAATGAGGCCGGAGGACGCTACCATGCCGATCTTCACCGCGTCGGGCCGAATGTCGGTAAAGACGCTGTCGATCTGCTGGCCGAGAAATGCCGGGCTTACTTCAAAAATACCCTGTACGCCGGTCGTGTTCTGGGCGGTCAGTGCCGTGATCGCACTCATGGCAAATACACCATTCATGGTCATGGCTTTCAGATCGGCCTGAATACCGGCGCCTCCGCTGGAATCGCTTCCGGCGATCGTTAATGCTGTTTTCATATTCTGTCTCCTTTTCAGCATCAATTTTGTTGAGCGACAGAAAGTGGTGCCCCCGATCCGCCGCTGTTTATATGTTTGTCTGCGCCCGCGCGCAGGAGGTCACAGGTCCAGCGCCGTGCGCACGGCAGCTTTGAGCGCGCGTGTGGCGGCGGGGATGTCCGGCTGCGCGAAGATCGCGCTCACGACGGCGACGCCGACGATGCCGCTGCCGGAAAGCCGGGCGACATTGTCCTTCGTGATGCCGCCGATGGCGATGACCGGGATGGACACGGCCGCGCAGATCTCGCGCAGGGTGTCATAGCTCACGGCGTTGGCGTCGGTCTTTGTCCCGGTCGGGAACACGGCGCCCACGCCGAGATAGTCCGCGCCCTCGCGCTCGGCCAGCAGCGCCTCGTCCACCGTCTGGGCCGACACGCCGAGAATCTTGTCCGGGCCGATGAGTTCGCGCACCTTTCCGGCCGCCATGTCGCTCTGGCCGACGTGTACGCCGTCGGCGTCCGTGGCGATGGCGAGCGCCACGTTGTCGTCGAGCACGAACGGCACGCCGTACTGCCGGCACAGCGCCTTGAGCGCAATGGCTTCTTCTTTGAAATGTGCCTCGTCGAGTTCCTTCTCGCGCAGCTGCAGAAACGTTGCGCCGCCCTGCAGCGCCTGCTCGGCCTGTTCGTAGAGCGTCTGGCCGTGCAGCCACGAGCGGTCGGTCACGGCGTAGAGCAGCAGAGATGCGTTATCGCAGTTCATATTTGGCTCCTTCCTCCAGCGCGTCGCCGGTCATGTTGAAAATGGCGTCGATGATGCGGTTGCGGTAGGTGCTGTTGCCGTCGCCGGGCTGCATGTTGGCCCAGCCGATCTCGCCAGCGAGCCCCATCATGCACACGGCGGCCGCCGCGGCGTCGAGCTTGCGGTCGGGATTTGCGACCAGGAACGCCGTCATCAGCGCCGAGAGCTGGCAGCCCGTGCCGGTGATGCGGCTCATCTCCGCGCGGCCGTTGCGGATGCACCAGCAGCGCTCGCCGTCGCTCACAAGGTCGATCGCGCCGGTCACGGCGATGATGCAGCCGGTCTGCTTGGCGAACGCCTTGACCAGCGCCACGCCGTTGTCGAGATTTGCCTCCGTCACGGCGTCGACCGCGTCGGCGTCCACGCCCTTGGTCGTGCCGCTGCCGGTGCAGAGCGTCTTGATCTCGGAGATGTTGCCGCGCACGGCGTCAAAGCGCACCTCGCGCATGAGGCGGTTGGCCGTGTCGGTGCGCAGGCGGCTCGCGCCCGCGCCCACGGGGTCGAGCAGTACGATGTGGCCAAGCGCGTTTGCCTTCTTCCCGGCGAGGAACATCGACGGGATGGTGTTTTTGTTGAGCGTGCCGATGTTGATGTTCAGCCCGCCGCAGATGCTCGTGATGTCCTCGACGTCGTCGGCATCGTCGGACATGATCGGCGAGCCGCCGGCCGCCAGCAGGACGTTCGCCACGTCGTTGACGGTGACGTAATTCGTGATGTTGTGCACGAGCGGTGATTTCGCGCGCACGTTCTCGAGCATGGTCTTGAGCACTTGCTCCATAGGAATGACTCCTTTCTTTTGCGGAAATGTCTGCATGAAAAAACAGCGGCGCCCGTAAAGAGTGCTGCTGTTGTGGTCCGGCAGTATAAATCCCTACGTTGGCATTGTCCAAATCAGGTGTGCGGGTCTAAGCGGATGCTTACTCTCAGCCAAAGCGGCTCCCCGTGTTTGTTACACTTTATGATAAGACGAAACCGCCTGCTTGTCAAGGCGGAAAGTGCCGGGAGACCGGGATTTTTCCGCAATCGGCCGGAACGGTTGGATTTTGGTTGCAATCCGGGCACGCACATGATACAGTGACATTACCCGCGGCGACCGGAACGGTACGGTTTCTTTTTTACCGAAACCGGCTTGCAGATTTTACACGGGTTTGAAAGAATACAGTTGCACGGCAGGGGGCCGTGCAATGTTGTAGGAATCTAAAAAACAGGAGGAAGAAATGAAAACCAGAATGCACAATGGAAGCAGACTGCTGTCGCTGCTGCTGGCGGTAGTCCTTGTCTTCACACTGACGGTTCCGGTTCTTGCGGCGGACAAGCCGCAGGACATGAACCTGAGGATCGCAGTCATGTCCGACCTGCACTATCTCTCGCCGGATATGATTGCAGACACGACGGACTTTGAGCATGCACTCAACAGTGACCGCAAGCTGCTCAAGGAGAGCTCCGCAATCCTGTACGAAATGTTTGAGCAAGTTCGCGCGGACAAGCCCGACATCCTTCTCGTGTCCGGCGACCTGACCAAGGACGGCGAGCAGGAGTGCCACGCGGCGCTGGCAAAGCAGCTGCAGCAGCTGCAGCAGGATATTCCGGGGCTGAAGATCTATGTCATCAACGGCAACCATGACATCCGTAATTACAATGCCAAGAACTTCAACACCCCCGATGGTAAGGCCGTGCCCGCCACGCGCACGCACCCGGAGGACTTCAAGCGTATCTACGACTTTATCTACTCCGATCCGACCGTCATCGCGACCTTCACCCCGGCCGCGGGCAATGAGGCCGGCGGCCTGTCCTATGTTGCGCGACCGGTCGAGGGACTGACCATTATCGCCATGGACACCTGCCGCTACAGCAAGGAGAACACCTCCAACGGCACGGATGAGCATGAGACGAGCGGCGCCATCAGCGCCGATCTGGAAAAGTGGGTCATCGAGCAGACTGCCGCCGCCAAGGCGCGCGGCGACCTTGTCATCGGTCTGGAGCACCACGGTCTGGTGCCGCACTTCGATGTCGAGCCCACCATCCTGCCCATGTACCTCGTCAACGGCTATGAGCGCATCGCGCAGGAGTATGCCGATGCCGGCATGAGCGTCGTCTTCACCGGTCATATGCACGCGGTCGACATCGCTGCCATGACCACGAAGGCCGGCAACACCTTCTATGACATCGAAACCGGCTCTGCGCTGACGTATCCGTGCCCGATCCGCTTTGTCGACCTGCGCCGCAGCACCGTCGGCGGTGAGACGAACACCTACATGAGCGTGAGCACCAAGACGCATGTCGGCCCCATCAATTACACAGATCCCGCCACGGGTACTGCGCATGTGATCGACGACCTGACCGAGTATGCCCGGGAATTCGGCTTCTCGACCGATATGCTCAAGACGGTCGCGGGCGACTTCGTCAAGTCCTTCTTCGGCAAGTATCTGCCGAATGACACCTGGCCGGTCACGAAGATCGTGGCGAACATCGACCAGATCATTGACGATGTGGCCGCCGTTCCGATCGCGGACGGCAAGGACCTGCTCGACTTTGCCAACTGGATCTATCAGTGCAACCTCGCCGGTGAGGACGACGGCAACTATCCCGCTTGGGTGCAGTCCGGCGTCGACCAGCTCAAGAGCGGCGCACTGCTCGATCAGGTGCTCGACATCGTTGCCAAGGACGCGTTCGGCCGCGGCAGCGTGTTGTTCACGAAGTTCCAGGGCCTGTTCACCAAGCACCTCAAGGGTCAGCTCAACGACCTGCTTGTGAAGATCGTCGTCTCCATGAGCGTGGACAACAACTGCCCTGACGACAACGACAAGACCATCCTGCTCGAGGGCAGCAATGCGCAGGTTCGCCTCCTGCCCGTCACCGGCAGCAGCGCCACCGTTACGCAGGCGTACGTACAGGGCAGCACCGCGACGGTGTTCCTCACCAGCCGCCAGCTCCGTGCGGCCACCAATGCCCAGTCCGGCGCGACCGTGACGGTCAACGCCACCGATCCCGCGGCCGACACGGTCATCCTGGCCGGCCGCTCGATCGCCAATGCGCGCAGCGCGGGTGTTGCGGCCCTGCAGGTGCAGCTCGCAGCCGGCACCGTCACGCTGGATAGCGACGCGCTCGCGGCGCTCGACCTGCACAAGGACGTGGCTGTCTCGCTCACGGAGGCCTCTCTCAACGCTGCGCAGCAGCGTGCCCTTGGCTCGCAGGCCGCTACGGCGACGCTTGCCAATGTCTCTGTCACCGTTGACGGCGCGGCGGCAAGCTACCCCGCCGGCAGCGTGCGCGCCAGCGTTCCGGTGCGCGCAGCGGACGACCTGACCGCGTGGAGCCTTGCCGATGACGGCACCATCTCCGCCGCCGGCGGCGCGTGGGATGCGCAGCAGCAGACCTATGCCTTCGATGTGATCTCCGGCGTGACGGCCATCGCGCGCTTCCCGTTCGCGGATGTGCCCGCCGGCAGCTGGTACTACGGCGCGGCGGCCTATGCCTACAACAACGGTCTCTTTGCCGGCACGACCGCCACGACCTTTGCCCCGGATATGACCATGACGCGCGCTATGCTCGTGTCTGTGCTGTGGCGGCTCGCGGGCGAGCCCGCGCCGAAGGGCGCCAACACGTTTGACGATGTGCCGGACGGCGCATGGTACACGGACGCCGTCACCTGGGCGGCGGAGAACGGCGTGGTCGCCGGTATCGGCAATGGCCGCTTCGATCCCAGCGGCGCCGTCACGCGCGAGCAGACGGCCGTCATTCTCTTCAACTACGCGCAGAGCAAGGGCTATGACGTCAGCGCGCGCGCCGACCTCTCGGCCTTCCCGGACGCCGGCAGCGTGTCCGACTGGGCACAGGAGGCGCTCGCGTGGGCCAATGCATCCGGCCTTATCAGCGGCGCGGTGCGCGGCACGCAGACGATCCTCGACCCCCAGGGCAGCGCCTCCCGCGCCCAGGTCGCCATGATCCTCATGGGCTACGTCGAGCACGTGGTCAACGCTTGATTCTCTTTTTCATATATCCCCGGCACAGCAATTTCCCAGCGGGGGCGGCATCAGCCGCCCCCGCGCACCTTTTTCTCCGGCGCTTCTTGGGCATCTGCCATACGCCGGGACACAAAAAAATGCGGAATTTGTGAAAAATTGCGGTTGACATTTGCCCGCGAAGTTTTTATACTCGAACCATCAGGATTTTTCATCAGAATCGGAGCAACTATCATGAACCGTAACTACTTTTTTGCATACGCTTATTACTTTACTATGACAATATAGTAAGGCTGATTTGTGATGCAAAAAATAGCTCGGATCCCGAGAATGTTTCATGCGGCACAGGTTGAGCCTGTGCCGCATTTTTCTTTTGAAAAACAAAAACAAAAATTCAGATAAATACATCGGAGGTAAACATCATGATCGTCGTACTTAAACATGGCGTGGAAGCAGCAAAGCGCGAGCAGCTCATCGACTGGCTCAAGGGTCAGGGCCTGACCATCCACATTTCCGAGGGCGAATACCAGACCGTGCTCGGCCTCGTCGGCGACACGACCCGCGTGGACATGGACCTGATCGCGAGCCTCGGCATCGTCGACAGCGTCAAGCGCGTGACCGAGCCCTTCAAGTGCTGCAACCGCAAGTTCCACCCGGACGACACTGTCATCGACGTGAATGGCGTGAAGATCGGCGGCGGCAACTTCGTCATGATCGCCGGCCCCTGCTCCGTCGAGTCCGAGGAGCAGATCGTCGCGGTCGCGAAGGCCGTCAAGGCCTCCGGTGCGAACATCCTGCGCGGCGGCGCGTTCAAGCCCCGCACCTCGCCCTACGATTTCCAGGGCCTGAAGGCCACCGGCCTCGAGCTGCTCAAGATCGCGCGGCAGGAGACCGGCCTGCCCATCGTGACGGAGATCATGGGCGTGGAGCACCTGCCCCTGTTCGAGGATGTGGACATCATTCAGGTCGGCGCGCGCAACATGCAGAACTTCGACCTCCTGCGCGAGCTTGGCAAGCTGCACAAGCCCATCCTGCTCAAGCGCGGCCTTGCCAGCACCCTCAAGGAGCTGCTCATGAGCGCCGAGTACATCATGGCCGGCGGCAACGAGCAGGTCATCCTCTGCGAGCGCGGGATCCGCACGTTCGACGATTACACCCGCAACACGCTCGACCTTGCGGCCGTGCCCATGCTCAAGGAGCTGACGCACCTGCCCATCATCGTCGACCCGAGCCACGCGACCGGCATCGCCCGTCTCGTTGAGCCGATGGCGCTCGCCGCAACGGCCTGCGGCGCGGACGGCCTCATTATCGAGGTGCACAACGATCCCATGCACGCCCTGTGCGACGGCGCGCAGTCCCTGCGCCCGGAGGTCTACGACGACCTCGCCAAAAAGGTGCGCAGCGTCCGTGAGGTGATTACAAAATGACGGTCGGCATCGTTGGTCTGGGCCTGATCGGCGGCTCCTTTGCCAAGGCCTATCACGAAGCGGGCGCGACCGTGCTCGCCTGGAACCGCAGCCGCAGCGTGCTTGATTTCGCCGTCATGAGCGGCGCGGTGGACGCCGAGCTCACGGAGGACAACATTGCCGCGTGCGACCTCGTGCTCATCGCGCTCTACCCGGAGGCGACCATCGAGTGGTTCCGCCGCATGGCCCCGCACATCGGCTCGCACCCCGTCGTGCTCGACTGCGGCGGCACGAAGCGCACCATCTGCGCCGCCTGCTTCCCGATCGCGAAGGCGCACGGCGTCACGTTCCTCGGCGGCCACCCGATGGCCGGCACGCAGTACTCCGGCTTCAAGAACGCGAAAGCGACCATGTACCACGGCGCGCCGATGGTCATCGTGCCGCCGGACTTTGACGATGTGTTGCTGTTCGACCGCGTCAAGCAGCTGCTCCAGCCCGCGGGCTTCTCGCGCTTCTCGTTCACGACGGCGGAGGCGCACGACGAGATGATCGCCTTCACCTCGCAGATGGCGCACGTCGTCTCGAATGCGTATATCAAGAGCCCCACGGCGGACCAGCACAAGGGCTTTTCCGCCGGCAGCTACAAGGACATGACCCGTGTCGCGTGGCTGAGCCCCGAGATGTGGGCCGAGCTCTTCCTGGAAAACAAGGATAACCTGCTCCATGAGCTGGACATGTTCATGGCGCACCTGGGCGAGTACCGCGACGCGATGGCGCGCGACGACCTGCCCGCGCTCACGCGCCTGCTCGATGAGGGCCGTCGGCGCAAGGAGGAGGTAGACGGCCGATGACGACCATCCACGTGACCGCCTCGCGCGATTATGACGTGCTCGTGCAGCCGGGCCTGCTCGACGATGCCGGCGCGCAGATCGCGCAGGTGCTCGGCACGGGCCGCACGGCGGCCATCGTCGCGGGGGCGACCGTGGCGGGGCTGTACGCCGAGCGGCTCTCGGCGTCGCTCACGCGCGCGGGCTTTCGCACCGTGACGTTTACCTATCCCGGCGGCGAGCACTGCAAGACGCTTGCCACCTATGCGGCGCTGCTGGACTTTCTGGCCGCGCATCGCCTGAGCCGCAGTGACCTGATCGTCGCGCTCGGCGGCGGCGTGACCGGCGACCTTGCGGGCTTTGCCGCCGCGACGTATCAGCGCGGCATCCCGTTCGTGCAGGTGCCGACGACGCTGCTGGCCGCCGTGGATTCCTCCGTCGGCGGTAAGACGGCCGTGAACCTCGCGAGCGGCAAAAATCAGGTCGGCTGCTTTTATCAGCCGAGCCTTGTGCTCTGCGACCCGGACACGCTGCGCACCCTCCCGCCGGAGGAATACCGCAACGGCTGCGCCGAGGTCATCAAATACGCCGTGCTGCGCAGCGAACCGTTCTTTTCCGAGCTGCGCACGGCCCCGGTCAGCGCGCAGGTGGAGCACGTCATTGCGACGTGCGTCGCTATGAAGCGCGACCTCGTCGCGGCCGACGAGTTCGACCGCGGCAGCCGCCAGCTGCTGAACCTCGGCCACTCGTTCGGCCACGCGGTCGAAAAATGCAGCGACTACGCCGTACCGCACGGCTGCGGCGTGGCCATCGGCATGGCCATCATCGCGCGCGCGGCCGCCAAACGCGGCATCTGCACGGAGGACACCTGCGCGCAGATCCTCGCGCTCCTGCGGCAGTACGGTCTGCCGACGGAGACGGACTTCACCTGTGACGCGCTCACGGACGCGGCGCGCTCGGATAAGAAGATCGCCGACGGCAAGCTGCACCTCATCGTGCCGGAGCGCATCGGCTACTGCCGCATCGAGACGATCCCGGCGGCGGACATCCGCGCCTGGCTCGCGGACGGAGGCATCGCATGAATCAGACCGTTTTACCCGGGCCGCGCACGGGCAGCGTGCGCATCCCGGCCTCGAAATCGCAGGCGCACCGCCTGCTCATCTGCGCCGCGCTCGGCGCGCAGCCCGTGGCGCTGCGGTGCAACGGCGTCTCGGCCGACATCGCTGCCACGGCGCGCTGCCTGCGCGCCCTCGGCGCGGACATCACGGACGACGGCGCGGGCACGTTCCGCATCGTCCCCATTGCCGGGGAAATGCCTGCGCACGCCGACCTTTTCTGCGGCGAGAGCGGCTCGACGCTGCGCTTTCTGCTGCCGGTCTTGGGCACGCTCGGCGCGGACGTGACCTTCCGCATGGAGGGCCGCCTGCCGGAGCGGCCGCTGTCACCGCTCGATGCAGTGCTCACGGCGCACGGTATGACCATCCGGCGCGACGGTGCGCTGCTGCACGTTGCCGGGCAGCTGCGGCCCGGTGCTTACGAACTGCCGGGCGACGTGTCCTCGCAGTACATCTCCGGTCTGCTCATGGCGCTGCCGCGTCTGCCGGGGGAGAGCACGCTCGCCGTGACGGGTAAGCTCGAGTCCGCGGGCTACATCGCCATGACGGAGGACGCGCTGCGCCTGTCCGGCATCTGCCTGCAAAAGAGCGGCCGGACGTACACCATCCCCGGCGGCCAGACGGCGCGCCTCCCGGCGCAGTGCCATGTGGAGGGCGACTGGTCGAACGCCGCGTTTTTCCTGTGCATGGGCGCGCTTTCGCCCGCCGGCGTCACGGTCACGGGCCTGTCGGCGGCCTCGTCGCAGGGCGACCGCGCGGTGCTGGATGTGCTGCGCCGCTTCGGCGCGGACGTGTGCGAGACGCAGGACGCCGTCACCGTCCGGCGCGGCGCGCTGCACGGCGTCACGATCGACGCCGCGCCCATCCCGGACCTGATCCCGGTGCTGAGTGTCGTCGCCGCGCTCGCGGACGGCGAAACGCAGATCGTCAACGCCGCCCGCCTGCGGCTCAAGGAGTCCGACCGGCTCGAGAGCACGGCCGCCATGCTGCGCGCGCTCGGCGGGCAGGTGGAGGTGCACGACAGCGGCCTGACCGTCACCGGCCGGCCGGCCCTCACCGGCGGCACGGTCGACCCGCAGCACGACCACCGCATCGCCATGGCGGCGGCCACCGCCGCCTGCGGCAGCGCCGCCCCCGTCACGGTGCGCGACCGTGCCTGTATTGAGAAATCCTACCCCTGCTTCTGGACGGACCTTTCCGCGCTGAAAACCGTTCCCGCGGCGGAGAAAACAGAACTTGAATAAGGAGCTTGACCATGGAACTTAGTGACTATCGCCAGCAGATCGACGGCATCGACAGCCAGCTGCTCGCCCTGTTTTACCAGCGCATGGAGGTCGCGGCGCAGATCGCGGGCTACAAGAAGGCGCACAACCTCCCGGCGCTCGACGCCGGGCGCGAGCGCGCAAAGCTGCAGCAGATCGCGGACGCCGCGCCGGAGGACCTGCGCGAATACGCCGTGTCGCTCTACTCGCTCATCTTTGAGCTCAGCCGCAGCTGCCAGAACCGGCTGCTCGGCGTCACGAACCCGCTGACCGCCGAGATCGAGCAGGCCATCGCACAGACACCGCAGTTGTTCCCGGAGCATCCGGCCGTCGCGTGTCAGGGCGTGGAGGGCGCGTATTCCCAGCTCGCGTGCGACCGCCTGTTCACGATGCCGAACGTGTTTTACTGCGCCACGTTCGAGGCGGTATTCGCCGCCATCGAAAAGGGCCTGTGCCGCTACGGCGTCATCCCGCTGGAAAACAGCACGGCCGGCTCCGTCAACGCCGTGTACGATCTGATGATGCAGCACAACTTCCGCATCGTGCGCAGCGTGCGCCTGAAGATCGACCACTGCCTGCTGGCCAAGCCCGGCACGAAGCTCTCGGACATCAAGGAAATCTATTCCCATGAGCAGGCCATCAGCCAGTGCGGCCGCTTCCTGCAGAGCCTGCCGGGCGTGACGGTCGTGCGCTGCGAGAACACCGCCGTGGCCGCCAAACGCGTGGCCGAGTCGGACCGCACGGACATTGCGGCGCTCTCGTCGCGCGCATGTGTCGGGCTCTACGGGCTCGAGAGCCTGGCCTCCTCCGTGCAGGATCAGGGCAATAATTACACGCGTTTCATCTGCATCGCCAAGGATCTCGAGATCTATCCCGGTGCCGACCGCACGAGCCTCATGATGGTGCTGCCGCACAAGCCGGGCTCCCTGTACAAGGTGCTCTCGCGCTTTTACGCGCTCGGCATCAACCTCAACAAGCTCGAGAGCCGCCCGCTGCCGGAGCGCGACTTTGAGTTCATGTTCTATTTCGACCTCGAGACGTCGGTCTATTCGCCGCAGTTCCAGCAGCTCATGGGCGAGCTGCCGGGCCTGTGTGAGGAATTCTCCTACCTCGGCAGCTATCGCGAGGTGGTGTGATGATGCGGTGCGGACTTCTGGGTGAAAAGCTCGGCCACAGCTATTCGCCGGCCATCCACGCGCAGCTCGCCGACTATGCCTACGGGCTCTATGAGGTCGCGCCGGAGGACCTGCCGGCGTTTTTGACCGGCGGCGATTTTGACGCGCTCAACGTGACCATTCCGTATAAGAAGGCGGTCATCCCGTACTGCGCGGAACTCTCGCCGATCGCGCGCAGGCTCGGCAGCGTGAACGTGCTCGTCCGCCGGGCGGACGGCACGCTCTACGGCGACAATGCCGACGCCTTCGGCTTCGAGTATCTCGTGCGCCGCAGCGGCATCGACGTCGCGGGGCAAAAGGCGCTCGTGCTCGGCAACGGCGGCGCGTCCGCGACCATTCAGGCCGTGCTTGAGCAGCTCGGCGCGCATGTGACGGTCATCTCCCGCCACGGTCCGGATAACTATGATAACCTCGACCGCCACGCCGACGCGCGCGTGATCGTCAACACCACGCCGGTCGGCATGTATCCGAACACGGGCAAAGCCGCCGTCGACCTGCGGCAGTTCCCGCAGTGCGCGGGCGTGCTCGATATTGTCTATAACCCCGCGCGCACGGCGCTGCTGCTGCAGGCAGAGCGCCTCGGCATCCCGTGCGCGGGCGGGCTGTACATGCTCGTGGCGCAGGCCAAGCGCAGCTGCGAGGTGTTCACCGATACGGTCATCGACGATGCGGAGATCCTGCGCATCCACCGCCTGCTGCGGCAGGAGATGGAGAACATCGTCCTCATCGGCATGCCAGGCAGCGGCAAGAGCACCATCGCGGCGCTGCTCGCCGAGCGGCTGCACCGCCCGGTGCTCGACAGCGACGCGCAGGTCGTCGAGACGGCGGGCATGTCCATCCCGGATATCTTTGCCGCCGGGGGAGAGGACGCCTTCCGCGTACGGGAGACGGCCGCGCTCGCCGCGCTCGGCCAGCGCTCGGGCGCGGTGCTCGCGACCGGCGGCGGCTGTGTCTGCCGGGAGGAAAACTACCCGCTCCTGCACCAGAACGGCACGATCCTCTGGCTCCAGCGCGACCTCGCGCGCCTGCCGAAGGACGGCCGCCCCATCTCCCAGCGCAGCGACCTCGCCGCGCTCTACGCGCAGCGTGAGCCGCTGTACGCCCGCTTCGCCGATGCGGTCATTGACAACAACGGCACGCCGGAGGAGACGGTACGCAAAATTCTGGAGGTGCTGGCATGAAGCTTCTCGTCATCAACGGTCCGAACCTGAACCTGCTCGGCCTGCGTGAGCCGGCCATCTACGGCAGCCAAAGCTTTGCCGCGCTGCAGGACTTCATCCGCGCGGCCGCCGCCGAGGCGGGCGTGGAGGTCGCGCTGTTCCAGTCCAACCACGAGGGCGCGATCGTCGACGCCATTCAGGCGGCCTACGGCACCGCGGACGGCATTGTCATCAACCCCGCTGCCTATACGCACACGAGCGTCGCCATTTTCGACGCGCTCAAGGCTGTGGCGCTCCCGGCGGTGGAAGTGCACCTGTCGGACGTCAGCGCCCGGGAGGATTTTCGTCAGATCTCCTATGCCGGCATGGCGTGCGTGAAAACGTACATGGGCCTCGGTTTTGAGGGCTACCGGCAGGCGATCTTGTACCTGAAACAGTATCTGGAGGAGGCAAACGCATGATCTCGAAACAAATGATTGACTGGGGCGAGAGCGGCTGCTCCATCCGCGAGATCGCGGCCTACGGTGAGCGCCGCGCGGCCGAGATCGGCCCCGAAAACGTCTATAACTTTGCCATCGGCAACCCGAGCATCGACCCGCCGGACTGCGTGCACGCGGCTGTCGAGCGGCTGCTGCGCACCGTGCCGCCCACGCAGCTGCACGCCTACGCGCCCGCGCCGGGCATGGCGTCCGTGCGCGAAAAGGTCGCGGCCTATCTGACGGACACCTTCGGCGAGGCGTACCGCGCGCAGGACATTTACATGACCGATGGCGCGTCGAGCGCGCTGGCGATCCTCACGCGCGCGCTCATGGGCCCGGGGGATGAGGCCATCGTGTTCGCGCCGTATTTCCCGGAGTATGCCGTCTATGCCGAGGCGGCGGGCGGCAGCGTGCGCGTCGTGCCGTGCCGGGCGGACACGTTCGCGCTCGATCTCGAGGCGCTTGCGGCCGCCGTGACGGAAAAGACCGCGCTGCTCATCTTAAACTCCCCGAATAACCCCTCCGGCGTCGTCGTCTCGCGTCCGGAGCTGGAGGCACTGGCGGCCCTCCTGCGCGAAAAGCAGGCGCGCTACGGCCAACCGATCTACATCATCGCCGATGAGCCGTACCGCGAGCTGGTCTACGGCGGGGTGGAGGTGCCGTTCCTGCCCGCGATCTATCCGAACGCGATCTACTGCTATTCCTACAGCAAGACGCTGTCCCTGCCCGGCGAGCGCGTGGGCTTTCTCGCCCTGCACCCGGCCATGGACGATTATGCCGCCGTGCACGCGGCCGTGCTCGGCGCGGGGCGCGCGCTGGGGTATATCTGCGTGTCGTCGCTGTTCCAGCTCGCCGTGGCGGAGTGCCTCGGCCAGACGGCGGACATTTCGGCGTATGCCGCCAACCGCGAGCTGATCTACGGCGCGCTCACGGACATGGGCTATGCGTGCGCGCGGCCGGACGGCGCGTTTTATCTCTTCCTCAAGTCGCCGGAGCCGGACGCCCGGGCGTTTTGCCGCCGCGCGATGGACTATGACATCCTGCTCGTGCCGGGCGATGATTTCGGTTGCCCCGGCTATGCGCGCCTGGCCTACTGCGTGGCGCGCAGCCAGCTCGAGCGCTCGCTCCCGGCGTTCCGGAAGCTGGCCGAGAGCTACGGCCTGACCAAGTAAATCCCGCAAACAGAAAGCGGCGTCCCCGGGGCTTCGGGGGCGCCGCTTTTGCGTGGATGGGGTCAGGCGTACATGGCGTTGGCGTTCATATAGTCATAGATGACCTTGCCATGGTGCTGCTCCTGCTTTTGAATGTCGTTGAGCACGCTGCGCGCATTGGCATCGCCGAACTCGAACACGCACGTGTCATACAGGTGCGAGGCGTGCTTTTCCATCGCGAGCACGTCCGTGCACAGGTAGCAGTCGTTTTGCTTCTGCGGCGTCTCGGTGTTGTTGTAGGTCGCCGTGAACGTCGTCGGCACGGTCGCGGAGTCCGCCGGGGCGGCGACGGTGCCGCTGGTCATCTGCGTGATCGCGTCGAGATGCTGCTGTTCGACCTGCGCGATCTGCTTGAACAGGTTTTTCAGCTGCGGGTCGTTGGCGCTGGCGGCGTGGCGGTTGTACTTGTCCACGCACAGCTGCTCCTGTCCTTTGAGATCTTTGAGTAAACTGGCCTCTTTTGGGGTCAACTGCATAAATATCACCTCAGAGCCAGTATGCCCACCGGCGCGGCGGGGCATACGCCGGCGGGAAAAAAGCGGTGGCGTCCGCGCGCAAAATCGGTTATAATCGGGCTGACCCTATGGGAAAGAGAGATGCAGCTATGGCAAAGATTTTTGACATCGCGGATTTTTCCGCGCCGGAGCTGGACGTGTACGCCCGCCTGACGGAAAACCAGCTCGTCAACCGTGCCGACCCGAGAAACGCCCTCTTCATCGCCGAGAGCCCGCTCGTGATCGGCCGCGCGCTTGACGCGGGGTGCGTGCCGGTATCGTTTTTGATGGAGCGCCGCCATATCGACGGCAAGGCGCGTGACATTCTGGCGCACTGCCCGGCGGACATTCCGGTCTATGCGGCCGAGCTCGACGTGCTCACGCAGCTGACGGGCTTTCACCTCACGCGCGGCATGCTCTGTGCCATGCGCCGCCCGGCGCTGCCGGAGGTCGCCGCCCTGTGCGCAAACGCCGCGCGCGTGGCCGTGCTGGAAAACGTGATGAACCCGACGAACATCGGCGCCATCTTCCGCTCGGCGGCGGCGCTCGGCGTGGACGCCGTGCTGCTCACGTCGGCGGGCAGCGACCCGCTCTACCGCCGCGCCGTGCGCGTGAGCATGGGCACGGTCTTTCAGGTGCCGTGGACGTATCTGCCTGCGGATGCTGACTGGCAGGAGACGCTGCACGCGCTCGGCTTTCAGACGGCGGCCATGGCGCTGCGGGACGATTCGCTGCGCATTGACGATAAACGCCTGCGCGCCGTGCCGCGTCTTGCCATCGTGCTTGGCACGGAGGGCGACGGGCTGGCATCCAACACGATCGCCGCGTGCGATTACACGGTGCGCATCCCCATGACGCACGGAGTCGATTCGCTCAATGTGGCCGCGGCGAGCGCCGTCGCGTTTTACCAGCTCGCGCTGCTGCGCGGCCGCGATACCTGAAAATGCAGATCCCCGGCTTCCGTTTCGAAAGCCGGGGATCTTTTTTGTGCTTACACGTCGAACCGATCGTAGCTCCCGGCGCAGTCGAGGCACAGCTTCTGCCCGCCGACGAGGCGGATCCAGTTGGCGCCCGTCACCTCGCCGCAGCACGCGCACGGGTAGGAGTCAAACAGTTTGGCCGGCTCCGGCAGCGGGATGGTCGCCGGCTTAACGTCGAACAGGCCGGCCGGTTCCTGAGCCTGATAGTAGGCGAAGGATTCCTCGCGCGTCATCCCCTCCGGCCGCGGTCGGAGCACCAGGCGCACGGACTTGCCCGTGACGCGGTTATAAAACGAGAACGCTTGCTTGCCGCGCATGTGAAACAGCAGGTTGCCCTTGCCGATGCTGCAGCCGAGCAGCGCCTGAATGGCGTCCACGCCGCAGGCATCGTTTTCCGCGATGCACACGACCTGCTCGTCACCGGAAAAGCTCAGCTCCAGCAGCTCGGCGGCGTAGCACGCGGCCTTGTAACCGATCGTCAGCCCGCCGCAGGCGTGGCCGTGAAATTGTACGCAGGTCTCCCAGTTGGTCATGATCTTGTCTCCTTTTCTTCGTCGTCAATGAGCACGAGCTTGTGCCCCTGCACGTCCACGATGCTGCCCGTCACGCCGTAGACGTCCCGCAGGGCGTCGGCGTCGAAGATCTCCGCGCCGCCGTAGCGGTACACCTCACCTGCGCGCAGCAGCAGAAAGCGGTCACAAAACCGCAGCGCGAGGTTCAGGTCGTGGATGACGATCATCGCCGTGAGGTTCTGCTCGCGGCACAGGTCGCGCGTGATCTGCAGCACCTGATATTGATTGCGGATGTCGAGATTGCTGGTCGGCTCGTCGAGCAGCAGGAGCGTCGGTTCCTGCGCCAGTGCGCGGGCGAGCATGACCTTCTGCCGCTCGCCGCCGGAGAGCCGGTTGAGGAACCGGCCGCGCATGTCCTCCAGATTCAGATAGCGCATGGCCTCGTGCACGATGCGGTGGTCGTGCTCCGTCACGCCCCAGGTCATGTAGGGCCGCCGTCCGAGCATGACCATGTCGTGCACGGTCATCTGCGTGTCGGGTACGTGCTGTGCCACGAAGGCTACGCGTTTGGCGATCTCCCGGTGGGAGAGCGTGAGCAGGTCCTCCCCGTCGATGCGGCAGTGCCCGCTGTCGGCCGTGAGGATGCGGTTCATGCACTTGAGCAGCGTGCTCTTGCCGACGCCGTTGTTGCCGAGCACGGCCAGAAAGTGCCCGTCCTCCAGTTCGAAGCTCACGTCGCGGAGAATTTGCCGACCGCCCTTGTAGTGATAGCAGAGATGGTCCACACAGATCATGTCCGGCCCCTCCCCTTGAACAGCAGATACAAAAACAGCGGGCCGCCGAGGAAAGCCGTCAGCGCTCCAATTGGAAGAATGACCGGCATGATGACCACGCGTGCGGCCAGATCGCTCAGCAGCAGCAGCGCCGCGCCGGCGAGCACGGAGCCGGGGATGAGATAAATATAGTTGTTGCCGACGACCATGCGCACGATGTGCGGTGCGACGAGACCAATGAAGTTGATGAGGCCGACGTGCGACACGATCACCGAGCAGACAAGGCACGTGAGCACGACATTCGTCAGCGTCAGCCGCCGGACGTGGATGCCGAGACTCAGCGCCGTCTCCTCGCCGGAGAGCAGGGCATTATAGTCCCAGCGGTGCAGATAACAGTAGCCGATCAGCAGCAGCACGGCCAGCGCCATGCCGCGCAGGGACTGCCAGTCTGTGCTGCCGAGGTCGCCAAACGTCCAGAACACGAGCGACGAGAGCGCGACCTCGTCGGCAAAGTATTGCAGCAGCGTGGTCGCGCCGGTCAGCATGGAGCTGATGGCGACGCCTGCGAGCACGATGCCCTCCGAGGAGATCTGCTTGAATTGGCTCAGTCCCAGGATGACGGCCGCGACGAGCAGCGAGCCGAGAAATGAGCACAGCGGGATAGCCCAGCTGCCGGTCTGGCTCAGGCCGAGGCCGATGATGGCGACGGCCGCGCCGAATGTCGCGCCCTGCGACACGCCGAGCGTGGAGGCCGAGGCCAGCGGATTGCGCAGCACAGCCTGCAGGATGCATCCGGCCAGCCCCAGCCCCGCGCCGGCGACCATGGCGGTACAGATGCGCGGCAGGCGGTTATTGCGGATGACGAGATTGATCTTCGCGTCCGACGCCCGGCCGAAGATGCCCCGGATGAGCTCGGCAGCCGGCGTATTGTAAGACCCGGCGCGCAGCGACAAAAAGAACGCGAGCGCCAGAATGGCCGTCAGCAGGACCAGAAAGCGGATGCTTCTGGCGCGGTTGCGGCTGTAGTCGGAATCGTGCGGCTTACTCGCCGAGTGTGATGGCACGGAATGCATACCCGGCCTCCTTCAGATCGGGATAGGGGTTGGAGCCGAGCAGCTCCGTGAAGATCTCGCCGGCCTTGGCCTCGGGGTCAATATCGGCAAACTGCTCCGGATACAGCACGCAGGCGGCATAATAGGCGTCGGCCAGCGCTGTTTCCAGATTGGAGGCCGAGGAGCGGAACGAGATCTGCGAATAGACCTTGCCGCTGCGCACGGCGGTGAGGCTGTTATAAAAAGCTGGGTTGGCCTGATAATCTTCGTTGATCAGGGGCATACCATTAAAGTCCAGGAAGATCACGTCCGGGTCCCAGGCGAGCACCTGTTCAGTGTCGATGTTGAACGCGCCGGTCTGCCCGGTCGTGTCGGCGAGGTTTTTGGCGTGGATGAGTGCGAACGGGCCGTAACCGGCCTCCGTGCCCTCAAAGCCGTGCTGCCCCTTGAAGGACACGCCGCCGACATAGACGGACGGCTTCTGATCGTCCGCGACCTTGGCCGTGCGCGTGTCGAGGTCGGTCTGGATGCCCTTGAGGTACTTGGTCAGCTCCTGTGCGCGCGTTTCCAGCCCGTAGAGCTCGCCGAGCAGACGGATGGTCTCGTAGGCGGCGTCATCGAGCGTGGTGTCGCTGCCGGGCACGACAAAGACCGGGATGCCGGTTTTCGCGCTCAGCTCGTCTGCGTCGCACGAGGCATAGGCGCTCATGACGATGACTTGCGGCGCGACGTCGATGATCTGCTCAACGTACGGTTCGCCGTTCGTGCCGGTGACGGGCAGATCCTTGAATTTGTCGAAGTTCACGTAGTTATACAGGCGGCTCATGCCAGCCTTGGTCTCGTAGTCCTCCACGCCGACTACGCGGTCAGCCGCGCCGACATAGCAGCTGTAGCGCAGCGCGCCGACGCCGACGCACACGATGCGCTCGACCTTGTCGGGTATGGTTACGGTGCGGTTTTTGCTGTCCGTGATCGTGCGGGTGCCAGCGGTGTCACCGGTGCTTGTTTTCCCGCCGCAGGCCGTGCAGGCCAGCAGCATCAGGACTGCCAGCAGCAGGCAGATGATGTTTCTTTTTTTCATGCGTTCCATCCTCATTTCCTGTTGTTTGCTCCGTTTCCGGAGCGCTGCCACCAGTATACCGGACGGCTTTCCACTGCGTAAGCACCCTGGGGGGATGAAAAGTTGCACAGTTTTTTTCACAATTTTTTGCTGACGGCCAAATGGAATTTGCCCGTTTTTCGACACAAGCAAATAAAATGGTATATAAATGTGAAGAAATTTACGCAATGCAGCGGTATTTTACAATTTTACACACATTTTACATAAGCGCTCTTTTCGTTTTTACATCCCCTGCTTATCCTGTGAAGTGTAGGGAACAAAAAAACCAAGTCAAAATCGAAGTTCGAAAGGAGCACTTTCTCTTGAAAAAGATCATTACCATTCTGTGTGCCGTCGTCATGGCACTCTCTCTGTTTGCGGGCTGCGGCCAGAAGGCGGACGACAACAACACGGCCGCTGCCGGCGGCACGGTCGCGACCGACGGTTCCACCTCGATGGAAAAAGTCATCGGCGCGCTCGGCGAATCCTTCATGGAGGCAAACTCGGGCACGACCTTCACCTACAACCCGACCGGCTCCGGCTCCGGCATCCAGGCCGTTTCCGAAGGCCGCTGCGACATCGGCCTGTCGAGCCGCGCGCTCAAGGACGACGAGAAGGCTTCCGGTCTGAAGGAGACCACCCTCGCCCTCGACGGCATCGCCATCATCGTCAACCCCCAGAACCCCGTTCAGGACCTGACACTGGAGCAGATCGCCAAGATCTACACCGGTGAGATCACCAACTGGAAGGATGTCGGCGGCGAGGATGCCGAGATTGTCCTCATCGGCCGTGAGGCCGGCAGCGGCACGCGCGACGGCTTCGAGTCCATCACCGACACGAAGGACGCCTGCCAGTACCGTCAGGAGCTGACCTCCACGGGCGACGTCATCACCACCGTGTCCCGGAACCCGAACGCCATCGGCTATGCCTCCCTGGCTGCCATCAAGGACAGCGTCAAGGCCCTGACCGTCAACGGTGTGGCCCCAACGGAAGCGACCGTCAAGGACGGCACCTACCTCGTGCAGCGTCCGTTCGTCCTCGTGACGAAGGAAGGCGCTGCCCTGAGCGAGACCGCACAGAAGTTCTTCGACTTCGCGACCTCTGCGGACGCCGCGTCCATCATCTCCGCGGCGGGTGCAGTCCCGGTGGCCTGAACCACAGACAAGCGTACAGGCGGCTGGAGACCAGCCGTCTTTCGCATATACAGAGGTGCTGATATGAAAAAGAGATCTCAAGTTCTGGAGACGGTCGTGCATGGCGTGTTTCTGCTCCTTGGCCTCATTACCGTCGGGTGTGTGCTGCTCATCAGCGTGTACCTGATCGTCTCCGGCATCCCCGCCATCCGGCAGATCGGGCTCGTCCCGTTCCTGTTCGGCAAGACGTGGGCATCCACGGCGGCTGAGCCGTCGTACGGTATTCTGCCGTTCATTCTGACAAGTGTATACGGCACGGCCGGGGCCATCGTGCTCGGCGTGCCGCTGGGGTTCCTGACGGCCGTGTATCTGGCGAAGGTCGCCCCGCCGCGGCTCAAGACCGTGCTCGAATCAGCCGTGAGCCTGCTCGCCGGCATCCCGTCGGTCGTCTACGGTCTTGTGGGTATGCTCGTGCTCGTGCCGGGCATCCGCAAGGTGTTCCACCTGGCGGACGGCGCGAGCCTGCTCGCCGCCATTATCGTGCTGGCGATCATGATCCTGCCGTCGATCATCAAGGTGTCCGTCACCGCGCTCGAGGCCGTGCCGCCCGAGTATGAGGACGCATCGCTCGCACTCGGCGCGACGCCGATCGAGACGTACTTCAAGGTTTCCGTCCCGGCGGCAAAGAGCGGCATTGCCGCCGCCGTCGTGCTCGGCGTCGGCCGCGCCATCGGCGAGGCCATGGCCGTCATGATGGTGTCGGGCAACGTGCCGAATATGCCGAGCCTGTTTCAGAGCGTGCGCTTTCTGACCACCGCCGTCGCCAGCGAAATGTCCTACTCCAGCGGCCTGCAGCGGCAGGCGCTGTTTTCCATCGCGCTGGTGCTGTTTTTGTTCATCATGCTCATCAACGCCACGCTCAACTTCTTCCTCAAGCGCAATAAGGAGGGGGACAAATGAAAAAGAAAGCCATTTCTGGCGGCCGCAAGGCCTATATCCTCACCATGCGCGTCCTCATGGGCGCGGCGGCCGTCATCACGGCGGCGCTCGTGCTGTTTCTGATCGCCTACGTGCTCATCAAGGGCCTGCCGAACGTGACGTGGACGCTGCTGTCCACCGCGCCGAGCTACCTGGCCGACCGCATCGGCATCCTGCCGGACATTCTCAATACGCTCTATATCGTCATTGCGACGCTGCTGATCGTCCTGCCGCTCGGCGTGGGTGCGGCCATCTACCTGACCGAGTATGCCACGAACCGCCGACTCATCGGCGCCATTGAGTACGCGGCCGAGACGCTCTCCGGCATCCCATCGATCATCTACGGCCTTGTGGGCATGCTGTTTTTCTGCCAGTTTTTGAACATGCAGACATCGCTGCTGGCCGGCGCGCTCACGCTCGTCATCATGAACCTGCCGACCATCATGCGCACCACGCAGGAGAGCCTGAAAACCGTGCCGCAGAGCTACCGCGAGGGCGCGTTCGGCCTCGGCGCGGGCAAGTGGCGCGTCATCCGCACCGTGGTTCTGCCCGGCTGCGTGGACGGCGTTATCACCGGCTGCATCCTGTCTGTCGGCCGCATCCTCGGCGAGTCGGCCGCGCTGCTGTTCACGGCGGGCTTTGCCCACGCGCTCAACGGCTTCTTTGAGGGGCTGAGCAGCGCGGGCGCCACGCTCACCGTCGCACTTTACGTCTACGCCAAGGAGCAGGGCCAGTTTGATGTGGCCTTTGCCATTGCCGCCATTTTGATGATCCTTACTCTGTTTATCAACGGTGCGGCAACGCTCGTTGAGCGATACTTCAGGAGGAAAAGAAGTCTATGAGTGACATTATGACAGTCCAGGGCCTGGATCTCTGGTATGGAGACCATCAGGCGCTGCACGATATCAGCATGAATATTCCCGAAAAGAGCATCACGGCGCTCATCGGGCCGTCCGGCTGCGGCAAATCCACGTTTCTCAAAACGCTCAACCGCATGAACGACCTCATCCCGGGCGTGAAGATCACGGGCGATGTGCGCTACCGCGATCAGGACATTTTTGCCGCCGGCACGGACGTCAACGAGCTGCGGCGCGAGATCGGCATGGTCTTTCAGAAGCCGAACCCGTTTCCGATGAGCATCTACGACAACATCGCCTACGGCCCGCGCACGCACGGCATCAAAAGCCGCGCAAAGCTCGACGAGATCGTCGAAAAGTCCCTGCGCGGCGCGGCCATCTGGGACGAGGTGAAAGACCGCCTGAAGAAAAACGCCCTCGGCCTCTCCGGCGGCCAGCAGCAGCGTCTGTGCATCGCCCGCGCGCTCGCGGTCGAGCCGGAGGTGCTGCTCATGGACGAACCCACGAGCGCGCTCGACCCGATCTCCACGTCGAAGATCGAGGAGCTGGCCATGCAGCTCAAGGAGCAGTACACGATCGTCATCGTCACGCACAACATGCAGCAGGCGGTGCGTATCTCCGACCGCACGGCGTTTTTCCTGCTCGGCGAGCTTGTCGAGTGCGGCGACACGCAGCAGCTGTTCTCGCAGCCGCAGGATAAGCGCACGGAGGATTACATCACAGGGAGGTTTGGCTAATGAGAAGCCGGTTTGATGAACAGCTCGCGCTCCTGAACAAGGAGATGATCGAGATGGGCGCACTGTGCGAGGAGGTCATCGCGCTCGCGTCCAAGGCCCTTACGGAGGCGGATCCGGAGCTGGCAAAGCGGGTTGCGCCGCTCGATGCCGAGATCGACCAGAAAGAGCGCAACATCGAGTCGCTGTGCCTCAAGCTCCTGCTCCAGCAGCAGCCCGTCGCGCGCGACCTGCGCCAGATCTCGGCGGCGCTGAAGATGATCACGGACATGGAGCGCATCGGCGACCAGGCCGAGGACATTGCGGAGATCATCCAGTTTCTCGCCGGCCGTTCGGCGGAAAATGACGATCTGCTGCGTGAAATGGCCCGGTCGACCATCCATATGGTCACAGAAAGTGTTGACGCTTACGTTCAGCGTGATACAATGCTGGCAGAGACGGTCATTGCCGAGGACGATGTTGTAGACAACGCCTTCGACGAGGTCAAGCGCCGGCTGATCGACAAGATCGCCGCCCACCCTGACGACGGGGAGTACGCGCTCGACCTGCTCATGATCGCCAAATACTTCGAGCGCATCGGCGACCACGCGACGAACATCGCCGAGTGGGTGATCTTCTCGGTCACCGGGGTGCACAAGGAGGGGTAAGCCATGATCTGGTGTGTGGAGGACGACGCCAGTATCCGCGACATTGAGGTCTATACGCTCACGTCCACGGGGTTTGACGCCCGCGGCTTTGAAGACGGCGTCTCGTTCTGGGCGGCGCTCCAGACGGAGAAGCCCGATCTGGTCGTGCTCGACGTGATGCTGCCCGGTGTGGACGGCATCGAGCTGCTGCAGCGCATGAAGGCGTCTGCGGAGCTGCGCACCATCCCGGTCGTTATGGCCACGGCCAAGGGCGCGGAGTATGACAGGATCCGCGGCCTCGACCTCGGCGCGGACTACTACCTCGTCAAGCCGTTCGGCGTGATGGAGCTCGTGTCCTGCGTCAAGGCGGTGCTGCGCCGCTGCCAGCCGGAAAAGGCTGCGCATCTGCTGCGCAGCGGCGGGCTCATCGTCGATCTGAACGCACACACGGTCACGGTCGACGGCGCGCGCGTCGCGCTTACGTATAAAGAATTTGAACTCCTGTGCCTGTTTCTGTCCCATCCGGGCATGGCGTTCACGCGCGACCAGCTCTTTCAGGAGATCTGGGGCATGGACTACTGCGGCGAGACCCGCACGGTCGACATGCACATCCGGACGCTCCGGCAGAAGCTCGGTCCCTACGGACGGCGGATCGAAACGGTGCGCAATGTTGGTTACCGCATGGAGACAACGACATGACCAAAAAGATTTTTCAATCGATCCTGCTCGTGGCCGGGGCGGTGCTGCTGGCGAGCCTGTTGATCATCATGGGCTTTTTGTACGATTACTTCGGCGGCGTGGAGGAAAACCAGCTGCGCGACGAGCTGAGCCTTGCCGCTGCGGCCGTTGAGGACGGCGGCACGGACTACCTGTCCCAGCTGACGGCCGGCCGTTACCGCCTGACGTGGATCGCGGCCGACGGCAGCGTCCTGTACGACACCAGGACCGACGCCGAGAGCCTCGAGAACCACGCCTCGCGCGCCGAGGTCAGTCAGGCGCTGACCACCGGCACCGGCGAGAGCACGCGCTATTCCTCGACGCTCATGGAAAAGACCATGTACTATGCCCAGCGTCTGGCCGACGGCACGGTGCTGCGCATTTCCATCAGCCGCGCGACGGTCGGCATGATCGCCGTCGGCATGATCCAGCCGCTGCTGATCGTGCTCATCGTGGCGCTCATCCTCTCCGGCCTGCTGGCCAGACGGCTGTCGCGGCGCATTGTCGACCCGCTCAACAGCCTCGACCTCGAGCACCCGCTCGACAACGATGCCTATGAGGAGCTCTCCCCGCTGCTCAAGCGCATCCACCGCCAGCACGTCGAGATCCAGACGCAGCTGCGCGAGCTGCACGAGCGGACCGATGAGTTCACGCAGATCACCGGCAGCATGCGCGAGGGCCTTGTCCTGCTCGACGAGCACGGCGATATCCTGAGCATCAACGCCGCGGCGCAGGCGCTCTTCGGTGCGGACGCGCAGTGCGTGGACCGGGACTTTCTCACCATCGAGCGCAGTCATGAGATCAGCGCCGCCATCCAGGCCGCCGTCGCGGACGGCCACAGCGAGGTGCGCGCCGAGCGCGCAGGCCGTGTGTATCAGTTCGACATCAGCCGCATCACGTCCGACGGCAAGTTCCTCGGCACGGTCATCCTGGCCTTCGACATCACGGAGCAGGAGTTTGCAGAGCGCAACCGCCGGGAGTTTACGGCGAATGTCTCGCACGAACTCAAAACGCCGCTGCAGGGTATCATCGGCAGCGCCGAGCTGATCGAAAACGGCATGGTCAAGCCCGACGACCTGCCGCGCTTCGTCGGCCACATTCACGCCGAGGCCGCGCGACTCGTCACACTCATCGACGACATCATCCGCCTGTCCCAGCTCGACGAGGGCGACGCCATGCCGACGGAACCGGTCGACCTGCTCGCCGTGTCGCAGGAGGCGGCGGAGAACCTGCAAGACGTTGCGGCCGTGCGCGGCGTCACGGTCGGCGTCACGGGCCGGCCGGCCGTCATTCCCGGCGTCCGCCGCCTGATCTACGAGATCGTCTATAACCTCTGCGACAACGCCATCAAGTATAACCGCGACGGCGGGCGCGTGGACGTGACGGTTGCCGCCGATGCCGACGGCAGCAGCATCACCGTCGCCGATACCGGCATCGGCATCGCGCCGGAGCATCAGGGCCGCGTGTTCGAGCGCTTCTACCGCGTGGATAAGAGCCATTCCAAGGCGTCCGGCGGCACGGGCCTCGGCCTGTCGATCGTCAAGCACGCCGTGCAGTATCACCACGGCCGCATCGAGCTCGAGAGCACGCCCGGCACGGGCACGACCATCCGCGTCGTGTTCCCGAACGCGTGACCCAGCGGAGAAAATTTGAGCGGACTTCCGCAGTCGGAAGTCCGCTTTTTGCTGCCCCGCAGGGGTTGACACCCGGGCGGGGCAGTGCTATCATGCAGTTTAGATTAAACATATCTAACTGACCGGCTTTTAAGGAGGTATTTCCATGTATCAGATCACACTGGGGATCGACGGCATGATGTGCGGCATGTGCGAGAGCCACATCAACGATGCGGTGCGCAATGCCTTTCCGGTCAAAAAGGTCACGTCCTCGCACAGCAAGGGCCAGACCGTTATCCTCTCCGAGACGGAGATCCCGGAGGCGGAGCTGCAGCCGGTCATTGCCAAGACGGGCTACGAGCTCACGGGTTACGCCTGCGCCCCGTATGAGAAAAAGGGCCTGTTCCACCGGCACTGAGTATAGCCCCATGTGACAAGCGGCACGCGGCGGTCAGATGACCGCCGCGTGCCGCTGTTTTATTTGGGTTCGTAGCCGTGCTCCATGCAGTACACGCGCAGGATGGCCGCCTGCGTTTTCGCGTCCGGGATGCGCCCGGCCAGCACGTCGCGCGCAAGCTCCTCGAGCGGCACGGCCTGCAGATTGAGAAATTCATCGTCGTCGAGCTGCTGCTCGCCGAAGGTCAGGCCGCGGGCAAGGTACATCCAGATCACTTCGTCCGAATACGCGGCGGCGGGGTAGAACGGGCCGAGCGGCAGGAGCTCGCGCGCCGTGATGCCGGTCTCCTCGCGCAGCTCGCGGCGCGCGGCGGCCTCGGGCGCCTCGCTGCGGCTGTCGCGCTTGCCGGCGGGGATCTCCGTGATGACCTCGTTCACCGGGTAGCGGAATTGCCGCTCGACGATCACGCGGCCGTCGTCCAGCAGCGGCACGATGCACACCGCGCCCACGTGGCGCGACAGCTCGCGCGGCGCGGTGCCGCCGTTGGGCAGGCGCACGGTGTCGCGGTAGAAGTCGAGGATGCAGCCGCTGTAAATCTTTTCGGATGTGAGTTTTGTTTCAGTCAGGTTGTCCATGGCGCGCCTCCTTACAGGCCGAGGAGCTGCAGCGTGCGCGCGTCAGGCTGCCCGCCGAAGAATTTCTCGAGCACGGCGGCAAACACCGGCTCGTCCGGCGCGGCGGCCGCGAAGAGCGTCATGCTCGAGCGCAGCTTCAGGTCGTCCGGAAAGCCGAACACGGCCGTGGGATCACTCTCGTCGAGCGCCAGCAGGGCACTGCTGATCTCCAGCAGATGCGCGCGCAGCGTCGGCTCGCGCAGGTAGGCCCGCGCCTCGTCGAGCCCGGAGATGGCGTAGTACTGCGATGTGCTGCTCATGCCCAGCCCCGCGACCTGCGGGAAGATGTACCAGATCCAGTGGCTGCGCTTGCGGCCGTTTTGAATCTCGCGCAGGGCGGCGGCATAGTCCCGGCTCTGTGCGGTGAGAAAGCGGTTGAGATCATACATGGCGGAAACCTCCTCAGAAGCGGAAATAGATGAACGGATTGAACGTCGCGCTCACGGAAAAGACGATACACACGGCCAGCAGCGCCAGGCACACGACGTTGCGCACGATCTCGGCGCCGCAGCTCTCGCCGAGGTGCACGCGCCGGCAGACGGGCGTGGAGAATACGAGCGCGGGCAGCATCCACAGCAGCGGCGGCACGATGCTCACATCTGCGCCGATGGACTGTGCCAGCTGCACGTGCGTGAAGCTGAACATCCGCGCGAGCGCGCAGCGCATCTGCACAAAGTCCGTGAGGTTGAACATCACCCAGCCGATGCACACGATCATCATGCACAGCAGCCAGCGCAGCGCCTTCGGCAGGCGCTCGAGATACTTGCCCAGCCAGAGCTTTTCGACCAGCAGCAGCACACCGTAGTACAGGCCCCAGAGCAGGAAGTTCCAGTCCGCGCCGTGCCACAGGCCGGTCAGGCCCCAGACGATGAGAATGTTGCGCACCCACTTTCCCCGGGAAACGCGGTTGCCGCCGAGCGGGATATACACATAGTCGCGAAACCAGGTGGACAGCGAGATGTGCCACCGCCGCCAGAACTCCGTGACCGACAGGGAGATATACGGGTAGTTGAAGTTTTCAAGGAAGTGGAAGCCGAACATCCGGCCGAGGCCGATGGCCATGTCGCTGTAGCCGGAGAAGTCAAAATAGATCTGCAGCGTGTAGGCTATGGCGGCCAGCCAGTACATGAGCGAGCCGTAATTGGCGGGGTCGCCGTTGTAGACGATGGTGGCCACCTGCGCGACCTGATTGGCCAGCAGCAGCTTTTTGGCCAGACCCACGATAAAGCGCCGGAAGCCCTGCGCGAGATCATCCATGGTCACGCTGCGAGAGCGAATCTCCTGCTCGACGGTCTCATAGCGCACGATGGGGCCGGCAATGAGCTGCGGGAAGAAGCTGACGTACATCAGCAGGTAGAAAAAGTTGCGCTGCAGGGCGATCTTGCCGCGGTAGAGGTCGATGACATACGACAGGATCTGAAACGTGTAAAAGCTGATGCCGATCGGCAGTGCGATGCCGGGGTCTGGCAGGCCGAGGAACGAGAACGTCCGGCACAGGAAATTGAGGTATTTGAACACGACGAGATTGCCGAGGATGACGGCGATCGCCGCGATCAGCACGGCCTTTTTCGCGCGCGGCCGCGCCGCGAAATGCACGATGGCGAAGCCGCTGCCGTAGGCCGCGAGCGTCACGAGCACCATGAGCACGACCATCTTCGGCTCGCCCCAGGCGTAGAAGATTAGCGACGCAATGAGCAGCAGCGCGTTTTGCACCGGCTTTGCGCGGACGAGCACGCACAGGCCTGCCAGCGGCAGAAAGAAAAACAGGAATGTCTGACTGCTGAATACCATGGCTCAGTCCTCCAGGATGGTCTCGTCCGTTGCGAAAAATGTCGTGTTGCCGACGAGAAGCACCTTTGTGATCTCGTGCGCGCGCAGGTATTCCGCCATCCGGAACGGCTGCCCCATGTCGGTTTCATAGCTGCGTATGTCGACGCTGTAGACCCGGTCAAAGTGCGATGCTATGAGCTTGAGGATGGCATTGTCGTAGGAGTCGCCGATCATCAGCAGGTTTCCGCGCCCGGTCGTACCGGTGTCGAGGATGATCTCACCGTTGTCCCAGCCGTAGATGCCGCCGTAGCTGACGCTCTCGAGCCGGCCGCTGAGCGCGTCGTCCTGCCGGCCGTAATCGTCCGCCGGTTCTCCTGCGATCGTTAAGGACATGTTCGGAAATGCAAAGCGGTAGGCATCGATCGGCTCGAAAAACTGTTCCTGCGCGCCGATGGCCAGCGCCTTGGAGCCGGAGAAGCGGTCGGACACGCGCACGGTTTCCAGCGGCTCGAGCAGATCCGTGCAGCCGAGCATGGCGGCGATCTCCCGATAGCCGCGGTAGGAACCGACGTTGCACCAGTGATGATCGGTCTGGTAGAAGTCGCGTTCATATGTCGTCAGATCGTTTATGGCGAATTTCTGCATCTGCGCCGCCGGCAGGTTCAACCGGCTGCTCAGGTATTCAAACGCACCGTTGTTTTCTCCGGCCGGAAAGTTGTTGTTCGTGTCGCCCTCTACCATGTAGATGTAAAACGATACGTCCGGATGCGCGGCGATCAGTGCATTGAGATTTTCGCTGTGCCGCGTGAGCCCCGGTGTCACCACGTCGGGACTGCGGTAGGTGTAGGCCAGATATTTCCCGCCGTAGACGAGAAACTGGTCGTACTGGACCGGCACGTTCGGATACCGGCGCGACAGGCGCATCATGGAGCCGTACCGGATCTTGTTCTGCGCGTCATTGAAGGCCTTTTTCATCGTCTGCGCCAGCGGGATCTGATCGCTGAGCGCGGTCTCCATGGCATCCTGAAACGAACCGTCGAGCCAGCTTTCCGCCGTCAGCGGAGCGACGGTGTTGGCCGGGCGGTTTTCGTAGTAGTTGACGTCCTTCGGGCACAGCAGTGTACGCCCGAGCCCGGTCAGCAGCACGGCGGCAGCACAGCAGAGCATGACCGCGTTGCACAGGTTCCGGGCGCGTTTGCTTTTGTCGGCGTGTTTCACGTGCGGTTTCTCCTGAGTTTGAAAATTTGCAAAAACTTCTTTTGATTATGACCTCTGCGCCCAGGATTGTCAAGCACCGCGGCGCTCAGATTTGGTTTTACAATCCGCGCCGGCTGCGTTACAATGATCCTGCTGAGAAAGGAGCGTTCCCATGAGTATGACACTGGAAACCATTCGGACAGCGCATGCGCGCATCGCCCCTTATATTGTGCCCACGCCGCTGCTGCGTCTGCCGGCGCTCGATGACGCCTTCGGCTGCGAGGTGTACGTCAAGGCCGAGTGCATGCAGCGCACGGGCGCGTTCAAGCTGCGCGGCGCGATGAACAAGATCCTCGCCCTGACGGATGCCGAGCGTGCCCGCGGCTTTGTCGCGGCCTCGTCCGGCAACCATGGCCGCGCGGTGGCTTATGCCGCGCAGCGCTTCGGCACGCACGCCTGCATCGTCATGCCGGAGACGGCCCCGGCCGTCAAGCAGGCGGCCATCCGCGCGCTGGGCGCGGAGCTTGTGCTGTGCGATGCGTCCGAGCGGTTCGCGGTCGCGGCGCGGCTGTGTGCCGAGCGGGGCGCGACGATGGTGCCGCCGTTCAATGACGAGCTGGTCATGGCGGGGCAGGGCACCGTCGGGCTTGAGATCATGGCCCAGTGCCCGGAGATCGACGCGGTCGTCGTCCCGGTCAGCGGCGGCGGACTCATCGGCGGCGTGTCCACGGCCGTCAAGGCGCTCGCGCCGCGCGTGCGCGTGTTCGGCGCGGAGCCGGCCGCGCTCCCGCGCTATACGGTGAGCCTGCGCGCCGGGCATCCGGTGCAGGTGGAGCAGAAGCGCTCGATTGCGGACGCGCTCGTTGCGCAGACGCCGGGGAATGTGTGCTTCCCATACGTGGCGGTGAACACCGACGGCTTTGCGGATGTGGCGGATGCCGACATTCTCCGCGGCATGAAGCTGCTGCTTCTGGAGGGCAAGCTGCTGTGCGAGCCGTCGTCCGCCATCGGCATCGGTGCCGCGCTGCGCGGCCAGCTCCCGGTGTGCAGGGGAGACAAGGTCTGCTTTGTCATCAGCGGCGGCAGCGTCGCGCTCGAGCAGCTGCACCAGCTCGAGGATATCTCGCTTTGAAGAAAACGAAAACCTCCGCGCCCGTCGGGAGCGGAGGTTTTGCATATCTCGTTACCAGATGCCGAGCACGTGCTGCATCAGCAGGCTCATGCCCGCGATGCCGACCCAGCAGCAAAAGCCCATGATGAGCGGCTTGCCGCCGGTTTTGACGAGCTTGACGATGTTCGTGTTCAGGCCGACGGCGCACATGGCCATCACGATCAGGAACTTGCTGAGCGTCTTGAGCGGGGTGAACACGCTTGCCGACACGCCGGCGCTCACGCAGATGGTCGTGATCACGGACGCGAGCAGGAAGTAGAGGATGAACATCGGGAAGATCTTCTTGAAATCGACCTTCGTGCCGTCGGTCTTGGCGCGCTTCGTGCGCACGAAGGCGAGCACGAGCGTGATCGGGATGATGGCGAGCGTGCGCGTGAGCTTGACGGTCACGGCCTTGTCGAGCGTCTGGCTGCCGAGCCCGTAGAGCGAGTCCCACGTGGAGGCCGCGGCCGTGACGGACGACGTGTCGTTGATGGCCGTGCCGGCGAAGATGCCGAACGCCTCGCCGTTCGTGGTCGAGAAGCCGAGCAGCGCGCCGAGCGCGGGGAAGAAGATGGCCGCGAGCATATTGAAGAAGAAAATGACGGAGATCGCCTGCGCGACTTCCTCATCGTCCGCATCGATGACGGACGCGGTCGCCGCGACGGCCGAACCGCCGCAGATCGACGAGCCGACGCCCACGAGCGTCGAGATCTTGCCCGGAATGTGCAGCAGCTTGTACAGCAGCCACGCCACGACGAGCGACGTCGTGATCGTCACGAGGATGATCGGCAGCGACTGCTTGCCGGTCTGCCAGATGACGGACAGGTTCATGCCGAAGCCGAGCAGGATGACGGCGTACTGCAGCACCTTTTTCGACACGAACGAAATGCCGGACTGCGCCGCGCTCTTGTCGTGCCAGAGCAGGGTGACGATCATGCCGGCGAGGATGCCGAACACCGGGCCGCCGACGATCGGAAACCGCTGACCGAGCAGCCAGCAGGGCACGGCCATGACGAGGCACACGAGGATGCCTTTCCAGTTTTTCTGAATGAAGTTCATAGTGGGTCGAGGATTCCTTTCTCTCCATGCGTTGTTTGCAGAGAGCATCATATCATAACCGAACGATAAAGAAAAATAATTTCTATTTATCAAATGATAATTATATGTTATCATTGACCGAGAAATCTACGGAAAAGGGGGATACCCATGCTGGATTTTCGCGTCGAGACCTTTCTAGCCGTGTGCCGGCACATGAATTTTACGAAGGCGGCGCGCGAGCTCAACATCACGCAGCCTGCGGTCTCGCACCACATCCACTATCTGGAGCGGGCTTACGGCACGGCGCTGTTCCAGCACAACGGCAAGCGCCTGCAGCTGACCGAGGCGGGGGAGATTCTGCGCCGCACGCTGCTGACGATGAAGCATGACGAGCAGCACCTGCAAAAGCGCATGCAGCAGGCCGCCTCCGGCACGCGCGACTATTCGTTCGGCGCGACGCTCTCGGTCGCGGAGTTCATGATCAACGAGGCGCTCGGCCGGTTTTTGCAGCTGCACCCGGACAGCCACATTCAGATGCAGGTGGCGGATACGAAGGTGCTGCTGAGCAAGCTCGATTCCGGCGAGCTGGATTTTGCAGTCGTCGAGGGCGATTTCCCGAAGGCGGAGTATGACTTCTTTGTGTTCGGCACAGAGGAATATGTCGCCGCCGGAGACCCGGAGAAGGCCGCGCGCTATCGCGGCCGGCGCCTGACGGACCTGCTGGTCGAGCCGCTGCTGCTGCGCGAAGAGGGCTCGGGCACGCGCGTGATCCTGGAGTACTACCTGAAGGAGCACGGCCTGGCGGCGGCGGATTTTGCCCGCACGGTCGAGATCGGCAACATCGGCGCGATCAAGACGCTGCTCAAAAGCGGCTACGGCGTGTCGTTTCTCTACCGCGCGGCCATCCGCCCGGAGGAGGCGGCGGGCACGCTCGGCGTGATCGAGCTGAGCGACTTTCGGCTGCGGCACGACATCATGTTTCTGTTCCCGAAAAACAGCAATTTCCGCGCCGATTACACGGCCATTTTCCGCGAGCTGCGCGCCTGCGCCGCAGAAACCGGCAGCGCGTGACCCCGCACTGCTGCAGCAAACAGCCACCGCAGCGCCCGGTCGGGTGCTGCGGTGGCTGTTTGCAGATGGTAACAAGCTATCCGTGATACCAGCGCTGTATTTTGTTCGCATTTGTTTGTGAATCTATGGCGTGCAGATATGTTTTTCCGTCCGTTGTAAATAGCTTCAGCCGGTAGTCGTTGCCCCCCTGTTCGTTCGCACGGCCACGATGGAAATGCGTCTTATGTACTTCCTGCAAAATGCGGATTTCCCCGAAAAGATCAGCCAATCATCCGACAGAAACGTGTTGGACTCAGGGTACAATGCTGCTGCATTCGTGTCGCTGAATTTCACATGAAAAAGACGCTCCTGATACCGGATGATCTGCCGGAAGCGGAAAGTCAGAAGGATGTCCAGAAGGTACCACACCAAAGCGGGCACGTAGGTCCAGAGCGCGAAGGGAGGAGCATAAACAGCGGTTTTGCACCATAGGAGTATGAAAAAGGATAGCTCATAATAAAGCGTAGCAACGCCGAATATGACGAGAAATCTCGTCTTCAGAAATCGTACAATGTACCGCTTCATTTACGAATTTTTGACCAATGCCACGGCGGTTTCGATATGCTCCGTGTGCGGGAACATGTCCACCGGCTGGATGCGCATGACGCGGTAACCGTGCCGGGTGAGGTAGCCCAGGTCGCGCGCGAGTGTCTCCGGGCTGCACGACACGTACACCACCCGCTCCGGCCCGACGGCCGTGACGGCGGAGAGAAAGCGCTCGTCACTGCCGGCGCGCGGGGGATCGAGGATGATGACGTCGGCGTGTTCACCGGCCTTCGCCATGCCCTGCAGGAAGTCGCTCGCGTCGGCGGTGTAGAAGCGGACGTTGTCCGCATGGTTCACCTTCGCGTTGCTGATCGCGTCGCGCACAGCGTCGCGGTTGTTCTCCACGCCGATCACGCGCGCGGCGTCCCGGCTCGCAAAGATGCCGATCGTGCCGGTGCCGCAGTAGGCGTCCACGACGGTTTCTTTGCCGGTCAGCCCGGCATAGTCGAGCGCTGTGCGGTAGAGCACCTCCGTCTGCACGGGGTTGATCTGGTAAAACGCGCGCGGCGAGATGCGGAACGTGAAGTCCCCGAGCTGCTCGCGGATATATCCCGGGCCATAGAGCACCTCGCTGTGTGGGCCGAGCACAAGGCTCGTCTGCCCGGCGTTGATGTTCTGCACGATGGTCGTGATGTCCGGGTGCCGCTGCAGCAGCGCACGCACGAAGTTGCGCTTGCCGGGCAGCATGCCGTGCGCCGTCACGAGCACGACGAGGATCTCCCCGCTGCGCCAGCCGCGCCGTACGAGCACGTGCCGCAGCGTGCCGCGGCCGGTGTCCTCGTCATAGGGACGGATCTTGAAACTCTTGAGCAGGCCGCGGATTGTGACGATGATCTGGTCGGCGACCGTGTCCTCGATCATGCAGTCGCTGACCGGCACAATCCGGTGTGAGGCTGATTGGTATACGCCTGAGATGATCTGCCCCTGCCGGTTGACGCCGAAGGCGGCCTGCACCTTGTTGCGGTAGTGGTAGGGATCTTCCATGCCGATGATCTCCTCCACGTGGCCGAAGCGGCCGAGCAGGCGGATGGCCGTCGCCTGTTTGAGATGCAGCTGCTCGTCATAGGACAGGTTCTGCAGCTGACAGCCGCCGCACTTTTTTGCGAGCGGGCATGCGCGCGCTGGGGTGTTTGCCATGGTCATGACCTCCGGTCTTGCGAACTCTTTTCTTTATCCTAGCACGTCATTCGTCGCTTTTCCACACGGTTTTTGCGCGCGGCAGGTTCCACTCAAAGTGCGCCGCGGCGCAGCGGATCACAACGACGACGACCACGCCGGTCAGGATCGCGCCCGGCCCCTGCCAGACCTGCCGCAGGAGCAGATAGAGGATCCCGCCCGCGATGGACGCGCTGGCGTAGATGTGCTTGCGCAGGATGTAGGGCATATCCCCGGCGAGCACGTCGCGCAGCACGCCGCCGCCCGTGCCGGTCAGCAGGCCGACGAACACCAGCAGCAGCGGGTCCGTGCAGCCGGCGAGGGTGATGGCGGTGTTCATGCCCGTGATCGTGAAGATGCCGAGCCCGGCCGCGTCCATGATGAGCATGAGCGCGTCGAACACACGCTTGCTGCGGCCGATGGTGCGCCGCACGAACGGGAAAAACAGCACGACCGACACACCCAGCGCGACGAGCAGATAGATTGGGTCCTGAAACGCGCGCGGCGGAGTCAGGCCCACGACAAGATCGCGCAGGATGCCGCCGCCGACGGCCGTTGTGATGCCCAGCAGCCCCACGCCGAAGATGTCCATGTGCTTTTCGATGCCGAGCACCGCGCCGCTGACGGCGAACGCGACCGTCCCGGCCAGTTCAAGCAGAAAGAGAAAGGTTTCCATCGTCATGACCTCCAAAAAAAGAGTACACCCCTGTTGTGGTGCAGGTGTGTACTCTGTCCTTTTACCTGAAAGATTGGCCGGGCGGCCTTGCTTCTTCGGTGCGGAATCGTCTCTCCAGAGCTCCGTCAGCCGCCGGTCCTTTTGCCTGAGAGTGTCACTCCTTCGGCGGCCGCAGCGCTCTCCCGGCAGCATCTTACGGCGTATATCTGCCGACAGTATAGCAGATGCGGCGAAATTTGCAATGCCGAATTTTTTCGTGTACACTGTTTGCAGAAAAGAATGGGAGGGATGCGCATGAAACGTATGCTGTGGCTTTTCCTGTGTCTGGCGGTGCTGCTGACGGCCTGCGGGCAAAAACCGGCGGCCGACTCCGCCGTCGCGGCGGCGCAGCTGTATCAGCCGCTTGTGCAGGCGGTCGGCGATGGCACGGACACGGGCGTCGACCTCACGGACGCGCAGATCGCGCAGGCGGTGGCGCAGCTCTCGGCGGCCGGCCTCACGGCCGTGCACGTGGACGCGGCCGACCCGGTCACGCACCCGGAGGCCGTGCCCGCCTTCTGGGATGCGCGCGCGGCAGGGGAGACGGCCGCGATCACGTTCTATGAGGTCTGCCGCGACGGCGGGCTGCTGTGCCACACGCTGCAGTCCGCGGACGGAGCGGACACCGTCACGCGCACGCGTGTCGTCTGGCGCGGCGGGGCGTTCTCCGTGAGCTATGCCGATACCTACGCCGTCACGTCCCTGACGCTCGACGGCGGGCGGCTGACCTACGTCTATGACATGCCCGACAACCCGCCGGGCACCGATCACGACGGCCACATCGACACGCAGGAGACATTCACCGTTGGATAAGGAAGCGGCTGCGCGCCCCGAACGGGGCGCGCCGCCGCTTTCCTATCTTATGCGCGGCGGACGCCGGATGCCGCCGTGGTGTGCAGCAGCGCGGCCTGCGCCAGCAGCTCCACGCCATCAATCGCCTGCGGGTAGCGCGCGGCAAGGCCGAAGTGCGCGAACGCGGCGCACAGCTGCGCGCTGTCGAGCACGACGCTGTCGCTGCCGCGGGCGAGCTCCAGCTCGATGATCGAGCGCAGCACCTGCTCGCTGCACACTTTCTCCGGCTGCACACAGCCGAGCAGCGCCTGCACGGGCGCATCGGGATAGCTGCAGTGCAGCCCGTAGCGCCGCGCGGCGAGGCCATAGACATTGGCGGCGCGCACGCCGGGCGTACACAGCACGCTCACGCGCTGCCGCAGTGTGCCGACGAGCTGCGGCAGTGCAGCACCCGCAGTGCCCAGCACCGGGATGCCGACGGCCGCCGTGAGCTGCTCGCAGAAGGCGCCCGCGCTGTCCGGTGCGGCGATGACCGTGCAGCCGGAGGCGGCCAGCACCTCCGCTGCTGCGCGCAGCTTCGGCAGGGGCGGCTGCGTGGACGCCCCGCACAGATACGGTTCGCAGTCCGGCACGGCCGCCGGACTCAGCGGCAGCAGGGCGGCGGGGTCCTCGCCCAGCGCCTGTACGCGGCGCAGGAACTGTGTGATGGCGGTGGGGTCTGCACTGAGCACGCCGATGCGTGGAAGGTCATGTGTCTGCATCATGGGCATCTCCTGACGAAAAAAGTCTCCGCGAAGCGGGTATGGCCCCATCTTAGCGGAGACTGTGATCCGTCCGGCAACGCTTTGGCATCCAAACGGCATCATTGGGCATTGAAATACAAAGTATTTTCCACGCGCCATGCCGGCAGGGAAAAGACCGTGTCGGCGTCCGGGTCGTAAAACTGCAGGTAGTCGGTGATGCTGCTGTCCATGCCGTCGTTGTAACTGCCCTCGTTTCCGGCGTTGAGCAGCTGCAGGGGAACAGTGCTCCCGCCGCGCGCACGCAGGCCGATCATTTTTTTCGCCGCTTCCGGCATCGGGATCTGCACCTCATCGTACGGGGCGCCGAGCGCGGCCGCGACCGTGGCGCCGACGCGGTTTTCAAACACGCGCAGCAGATAATCCCACAGGCCGTTTTGCCGGACCTGGAAGGCGTAGCTGTCAGAGAAGGTATAGCTGAGCGCCAGAACGCAGCCGGTCGCATCGTCAAGCAGGAACTCCGCCGTGTCGCCGCGCGGGTTGCTCAGCGCAATGCCCCAGAGAATGAAGCCGCTGCCGTAGCTCGCGTACTGGACGGTCGCGCCCTCCTCCACGGAAAAGCCGCCGCCGAACAGCGCGCTGTCCTTTTCCAGCGCGCCCAGAAGGTCCTGCGCGTACTGCGTCATCTCGGCCAGTGTGTGCGCCGCGGCGCTCTCGTCGAGCTCAACGGGCTCTTCTGCGCCGTAAAACAGGTTCTGCATGCCGTCGGTCAGCTTCCGGCGCAGAACAGTGGCCGGCCCCAGCTCGCCGCCGGTGCTGAGGGAAAACGCCGTGTCCTGCTCCGCGCGGTCAAGCCGCGCGGCCACGAGGTTTGGCAGGAAAAAGCCGCCCGCCGCGATCGCCAGCACGAGCACAACTGCCAGCGCGGTGCGTATCCACGGTCTCATATGCGGCCTCCTTTCAGCTCCACGGTCACGACCGTGCCGTTGCCGACGCGGCTCTCAAACTGCATCGTGCCGCCGTGCAGCTGCACGATCTCATTGCACAGCGACAGGCCGAGGCCGGCACCGCCCTGCGCGCGCGAGCGCGACTTGTCCACGCGGTAAAACGCCTCCGTCAGGTGCGCGAGCGCCTCCGGCGGGATGCCGCGGCCGTTGTCGAGCACGCGCACGCGGCAGCCGTCGGGCAGCATCTCCTGCCAGACGTAGATGTAGCCGCCGTTGTCGAGCGCCTTGCGGGCGTTGTCCATCAGGTTCACGAGCAGGGTTTTGAATAGGTCCGGCTCCAGAAAGCACGTGCCCTCCGCCGTGCGGTACTGCAGGGCGATGCCCTTCTGGGCGTACACGCGCTTGAGATGCTCCAGAAGCCCCGCCACCAGGTCGGCCGGGCTCGCGGGCACGAGCTGGAGTTTTGACTGGTCGAGCGAGAGCATGTCCAGCAGCTTCAGCCCCAGCGCCTCGAGCCGCTTGCCCTCGGAGAAGATATAGTTTGCCGCGTCCATCTGCTCGTCGGTGGTGAGCACCTGGCTGCGCAAAAGGTCTGCATAGCCGATGATGGAGGTCATGGGCGTTTTCATCTCGTGCGAGAAGTCGGCCATGAACCGCTCCTGAAGGGCCATACTCTCCTGAATACGGTTGACGTTCTGCTCGAGCTGTCCGGCCATGCGGTTGAAGTCGGCCGCGAGCTGCCCCACCTCGTCGCGCGAGCGCACCGGTGCCCGGTAGCTGAGGTTGCCGCGCGCCAGCTCTCTCGATGCGCGGGAAAGCGTGCCGAGCGGGCGCGTCAGCAGATAGGACGTGACCCACGACACGGCCGCGCCGATGGCGATGAGGATCACAAACGTCGTGTGGTAGGCGCGCTGCTGCGTCTGGCGCACGGTGTAGGCCTCCGTCACGTCGAACGCGAGCGTGACGGCTGTGCCGTCGGCTGTGGCGCTGAGCATGAGGTAGTGCCGGTTGTTGCCGGCGCTCACGATGCGCGTGACGCCTGTGCCGTCGTCGGCCGGTTCCGGCGCGGCGTCGAGCAGCACCGTGTCGCCCGTCTCGGTCATTTGCGTGCCGAAGCGGATGCGCGCCGCCGTGCTCGACCCGCCGCTGCCGAGCTTGTGCAGCACGAGCGCGACCGTGTTGGCCGCCGTGCCGGGCGAGGCGTTGTCGCCGAGCAGCTCCAGCACGTCCACGACCATGCGGTAGGTCTGCACGGCGGCATCGCGCTCGCGGTCGATGGAGGAAGAAAACGACTGCGCGATCATGAGACTGCCGCCGATGCCGTAGGTCAGCGACAGCAGCAGCACCATGGCGATAGTGAGCTTTGCGCGAAACTTCATTTGCTCATACCTCCAGCCGGTAGCCCACCTTGTTCACGGCCAGCAGCCGGTTTTCCCAGCCGACCTTTTTGCGCAGCCGCTGAATGTGCAGGTCCACGGTTTTGCTGCCGTAGCTGTACTCGCCGCCCCAGACGTGCTCGTAGATCGTCTCGCGGTAGAGCGCGGTGCCGGGGTTGCGCGCGAAAAACAGCAGCAGGTCATATTCCTTGTGCGTCAGGCTGATTTCCTCCGCGCCGCGCCAGACCTGCATGGCGCGCGTGTCGATGCGCAGCCCGCCGATCTCGATCACGGCGTCGGTCTTGTTGTAGCGCCGCAGCACGACGTCCACGCGCGCGAGCAGCTCCACGACCTCGAAGGGCTTGACGATATAATCCTCCGCGCCCATGCGCAGGCCGCGCACCCGGTCGTCGACCGAGCCGCGCGCGGTCAGGAAAATGACCGGGATGCCCAGCGGGCGGATATATTCCATGAGCTCGAAGCCGTCGGCATTCGGCAGCATCACGTCGAGCAAAATGAGGTCAAATACGTTCCGCTCCAGAATGTCCGCCGCGGCCAGTCCGTCGTACACGCACGTGCAGTGATAGCCCGCGCGGGTCAGGCTCATCTGGATCAGGTCGCAGATCGGCTTTTCATCGTCCACGATCAGGATCTGGATCATGCCACCGCCTCCTTCGGGTCAAAATTACATCGTTTCGGCATCAAAACGGCATCCGATGCCCGGCTTGATTACTTGATTATAGGTGTGGCCGGAGCACGTGTCAAATGTTTCGCGCCGCCGGTCAGATTTTTCCACGGCTGGGGAAGCCTGCGCAAAAAATCGTCATTTTGTCTAAAATGGGCTTGCAAACCGGGGAGGGTTGTGGTACGATAATAACGTTAAATTCTGGTTGAAACCGTGCGGACAGTTTTCGCGCGCGCCCGGCCGGAGTGACAAGCATAATTTTAATGGAGGAAGAAAAGCATGTCCAAGAAAAAAATCCTGACAGTCATGCTGACGCTTCTGGTTGCAGTCTGCCTGCTCGCCACCAGCGCTCTGGCTGTTGCCCCGACCGGTTCCACTACCGATCCGACGACCACCCCGACGACCACCCCGACGACTACTCCGTCGACCACCCCGTCGACCACCCCGTCGACCACCCCGTCCGGCACACCCATCCCGGGCAAGCCGGTGTTCGGTGACATCACGAAGGGCGCCTGGTACTACGACGCTGTGATCTGGGCTGTGGATAACAACATCACCCACGGCACCTCTGCCACCACGTTCAGCCCCGCCAAGGCCTGCACCCGTGCCGAGATGATCGAGTTCGTGTGGAATGCCGCCGGCCAGCCGAAGGCAGCGACCACCAAGACCGTTCCGTTCACCGACGTTCCGGAGTCCGGCAGCTCCGCTTTCTGGTATGAAGACGCGCTCCTGTGGGCATATGAGAACGAGATCGTTGCCGGCACCAACGAAGACGGCACCACCTTCAGCCCCACCAGAGTCTGCACCCGTGCCGAGATGGTGAGCTTCCTTGTCCGCCTGCTTGCCGAGAACGGCGACGAGCTCGACGATCCTCCGTGCACCGACATTCAGGAAGACGACTGGTACTACATGGAAGTGCTGTGGGCCTATACCTACGGCCTGACCGATGGCACCTCCGAGACCACCTTCAGCCCCCTCAAGACCTGCACCCGTGCTGAGGCGGTCCAGTTCCTGTTCAATGCCGCAAAGGTTGCGTAAACAAATCCACGCACGTAATTGAATGTTTTTCTATCAGGACTTCGGTCGCGAATAGAATGCTGAAATAACGGCACAAAGAAGAGATGGGAAAACCTCATCTCTTCTTTTTTATAATTTTCGACAACACAGAGAGTAACTGAAGGGAGTGCTGGGAGACGTGAATACGACCCGATTCGCAAACAGAGCCTGGGCCTTTTTGCTGGCAGCCGTTATGGTGCTGACACTGATCTGCCCGAAGGCACTGGCTGCGAATGAAACCATCCAACCCGCCGGCGACAAGCTGGTCATCGGCCAGACGGACTATGCACTGGTCGACGGCGTGACGGAAACGGACATTTTCCTGAACACCAAGGAAGGCAACGCGCAGATCGCCGGCTTTATGACGACGATCGCACCGGGTGCGAAGGCAACTTTCAAAGCTTCATATAGCGGTTATTATACTGAAGGCAGCACGCCTGCGACCCGTAAGGACAAGGCGGCCAACATGGCCTGGAACCTGGAAAAGACAACGCTGCAGGCAGCGGCTTACACCAAGGCGACCGGCGGCAACGTCATCATGGCCATGAACGGCGACTTCTACAACATGCAGAATGCGCAGCCGAATGGCTACCTCATCATGGAGGGCAACGTCATTCAGGAGAACGACGGTGTCCATTTTGAGCCGTATTTTGCCGTTTTGAAGGACGGCAAGTTTGCCATTTGCGATGCTGGAACAGACTGCTCTGATGTTCTGGAAGCGATTTCCGGCCCGTTTTATCTGATCAAGGACGGACAAATCCAAAGTAACGGTGATAGCCGCATGCCGGTCAACAGTATCGGCATCAAAGCGGACGGCACGGTCGTGACCTTTATGGCCGACGGCCGCCAGAGCCCCTATTCCGTCGGCATGACGCTCAATGAGCAGGCGGAGTTTCTGGCCGCGCAGGGCGTGGTGAATGCGCTCTACCTCGACGGCGGCGGCTCGGCGACCTATGCCTCGAAGCGCGAGGGCACCAGCGACCTGACCATCCGCAACCGCCCGTCCGACGGCGTGGAGCGCACGGTCTCGAGCGCGCTGCTGCTGGTCTCCACGGCGGAGAGCGATGGCGTGTTCGATCATGCCTCCCTCTCCCCGAACAATACGGTCTATACGCCCAACAGCCAGATCCAGTTCTCGGCCATCGGCGTGGACAAAAACGGCGGCCATGCGGAGCTGCCGGACAATGTGTCCTGGTCCGTGACGGACAGCAAGTGCGGCAGCATTGATGCCGACGGCCTGTTTACGCCCGCAAAGAATTATAAGGGCGAGGTGACGGCGCAGCTGCTTGTCGACGGCAAGTCCGCCGGCCGCACGACCGTGACCATTGCGGACATCACCGCGCTTTCTTTCAGCAGCCCGGAGGCCTCTATGGACTTCGGTGCCACCTCGGACCTTGGCCTAGCTGCCAAGAGCAATGGTCTGGATATCATCTATAAAGATGGCGACTTCAACTGGACCATTACGTCCAAGACGGAAGGTGTGGCGGATGCGGATGTTGGGCACATGGATGGCAACACGTTCGTGTCCGGCAACGGTACGCAGACCATGAATGCCGCGGTCAAAGTGCAGTATGCCTATGACAAGTCTCTGAGCGCAGAGATCAACGTTGAGATCGGCAAGCTGCCGGTGACCCTGCTCGACTTTGAGCCCGATGCGGAGGGCAATCGCCAGCAGTGTGCGCACTATCACTGGATCCTTGACACATTTGCCAATAATGGCACGAACCCTGACGGCGGTTACATTCGCAAGAATTCGGACGACAAGACACCGCTGAAGGCTGGTATCTTCAACTACTGGGATGCGATCGAGCCGTTCCACAATGACGGCTATGATTATTTCCTGTGGCCGAATCAGGCGCTGGATGATTATTGCTGCGGCAACCTGAAGATCGTCAGCGAGGCGGAGGGCGGCAAGGTCCGCTTCGGCCAGAACTCGATGGAGTTCAACTACGACTACAGCTCCTACAACGGCGAGGCCAACGTCAATTTCAACATCCGCTATTGCGGTGACAGTGACATTTATATTCCGGGTAAACCCACAGAAATCGGCGTCTGGGTGTACGCGCCTGAGGGCACGCCGGCATACTGCATGTATGCGGACGTGGAGTCCTGGGATCCGGCCAGCGGCGCGTATAAATGGTCCTATCCGCGCCTGACCGCGCAGAATCCCGACCCGGAGCGCCCGCTTCAGATCACCTGGACCGGCTGGATGTACTGCAAGGCAGACATCAGCGATCTTTACAGCGACGCGGAGCACCCGATCCGCCTGCGCCGCGGCCGCAGCCTGATCTGGATGTCCTATCAGCCGAACGGCAACGAGGGCATCGGCGATTCCGGCCGCAAGAATGGCACGATCTACTTTGATAACTATCGTGTTGTCTACGGCACGAATCTCGACGATCTGGATAACCCGGTCATCGACGAGATGACGATCAACGGCACGGCGCTCTCGAGCGGCGGCGACACGGTCATCGCTTCCAACTCCATTGAGGCCGTGGCAAAGTACCACGATGTGGACGGGAAGAACCGCTCCGGCATCAACGCACAGGCCACGACCATCAAGATCGACGGCGAGCCGATCCAGTCGGACAATTCCGACGCGGACGCGACCGTGCGCATGACGCTGCAAAACGGCCGCCACACGATGACGGTCTCCGTGTCCGATGCCTTTGGCAATACCGTCGAGAAAACGACTGCCTTTGTGGTAAACGGCACGACGGTGACAGATACCGCGACAGTCAGCGTCACCGGCTCCGACTTCGTTCCGCTCGGCGCGAACTATGCACTCACGGTCACGGCGGACGGGAAGGTCAGTTCTGCGGACATCACCATGCTGCAGCTCAATGACGATATCGGCCAGCCGGACGTGACGTATGCCCCCGGCGTGGCCGGCAAGATGGAATACACGCAGACCGGCTTTAAGAAAGCCATGCTGACGCTGCACCTCGAGGCGGCGGCGCCGGTCGAGGGCGAGCTGGCCAAGCTGTCGTTCCACATCGCGCCGACGCTCGACACGCTGGTCAACCAGTTTACCTACACGGTGTCCCGCATCGTGCTCACGGCCGCCAACGGTACGGCCTACACGGCGGCACAGGCGGCGGTGCGTCTGCCGCTGTCGGCGTATTACACCATCGTTCCCGGCCCGCAGCCTGCCGGCATGACCAGCGTGATCGCCGTCTATAACAAGGACGGCAGCGCGGCGCCCGGCGTTGCGCTGCATGTGGACGGCACCGAGATCGGCAAGACGGACGCCAACGGCCTGCTCGAGACCGACGCCATGAAGGACAAGGCGGCCGGCACGGTCTGCGTGCTCACGGCCACCGGACCGGACGGCGTCGCCGAGGCGACGAAGGTCACGGTACTTGCCGATGCCGGCGGCACGGCCTACGACGGCATCCATCTCAACGCCGCCGTGAGCAGCGGCACCGCGCAGGGCATCAGCTGGCTGTCCGGTATCGGTACGGCCGGCAAGGCGGTCGTGCAGTACCGCGTCAAGGGCGCGGATGCCTGGCAGACGGCCGACGGGACCTGCACACTGACCGGCTTCTCCACGTCCAAGAGCGCTGCCTATACCAATGCGGCGCAGCTCACGGGCCTGACGGCCGGCACGGATTATGAGTTCCGGGTCGGCGACGGCGCCACCTGGTCGGAGCCTCAGAGCTTCCACACGCGCGCGGCTGCGCAGGACACCACGTCCTTCGTCGTCATGGGCGACACGCAGATGACCGGCAACCCGGACAGCGAAGAGGACAAGGCAAGCATCGCGGTGCTGGAAAAGCTCGGCGCGATCGTCAAAGATAAGCCAGTCGATTTCGGCCTGCAGACCGGCGACTATGTGGACAACGGCTCCAACTACGCCATGTGGACGGAAATGCAAAACGCCTTTTCCGCTGCGTTCCCGGGCGTGAGCTTCTTCCATGCGCTTGGCAACCACGAGTATTACGGTGACGCCAGCGGCCGCATCTCGGCGGATCTGCTCCAGCTCCCGGGCAAGGACTACTATTCCGTGGAGTACGGCGATGTCTATGTCGCCGTCATCAACAACAGCGCGGATCTCACCGAAGCCTGCGCATGGCTCCGGCAGGACGCCGCGCAGAGCACCTGCATGTGGAAGGTCCTGTCCATCCACCAGCCGCCATACTATACCAACGCCAAAAACGGCGGCAGCGAGAAGTTCCATGAGCTGATCCCGTCCGCGGCAGAGGCCGCCGGCATCGACGCGGTCTTTTCCGGCCATGACCACTCCTATGCGCGCATCATGGCCAGGGACGGCGCCGCCGTCACCGAAAACGGCGTGACCTATTTCATCTGCGGCGACCTGGGCGAGAAGTCCAGAGATCAGAACTATGCGATCAGCTCCGATTTTGACTACGCCTACTGCGAGCAGGGCTATGAGGGTCTGATCCTCTATGTCACGGCCAACGACAAGACCATGACCGTCTCGGCCTACGACAGCAAGGACGGCCGTCTCGTCGATTCCGCGGTGCTGCAGTCCCGCTGCGCGCGCGGCCATCAGCTGACGACCTATCATGACGGCAAGTCCGTGTGCGCGGTCTGCGGCAAGGCCGTGGATGTGAAGGCTGCGCAGTATACCGGCTGGATGACCGTCGAGGGCACCGAGCAGCAGATGTACTTCCTGGCCGGCGACTATGTCACCGGCTGGCAGCAGCTCGGCGACAAGATGTATCACTTCGGCGACGACGGCATTGCCCACGTTACGGAGACGGTCGACACCCGCACCTGCACCACGAACGGCTATTACCTTACCACCTGCAAGGATTGCGGCGCGAGCTACCGCGGCGCGGCGATCTGGTATGAGGGCCACAGTTGGGACGAGAACCACGTCTGCACGAAGTGCGGCACGAAAGGCAAGAATATTGCCGACGCGGAGGTCAGGACCACGTCCGTCGTCTTTGGCGGCAAAAAAGCCATCTGCAACGTCACGGTCACGTATCAGGGCAAGAAGCTGACTGTCAAGACCAGCGACGTGAACGTTGACGGCTACATCTACTATACAAACAACACGAGCGTCGGCCTCGGCACCGTCACGATCAAGGGCATGCGCGATTTCTACGGCACCGTGTCTGCCCAGTATAAGATCCTGCCCGGCGGCGTCCGGGACGCTGCCGCGACCGAGATCGGCCAGAAGCAGGTCCGCCTCGAATGGTCTGCGGCCGCCGGTGCGGAAAACTACCGCGTCGAGATGAGCAGCGACGGCGGCAGCACCTGGGACGTTCTGCCCATGGCCACAAAGCCTGCCTGCACCGTCACGGGCCTCGCGCCCGCAACGGAGTACACCTTCCGCCTGTTTGGCTGCACGAAGGTGGACGGCAAGTGGTATTCCTCGCCGTACTACTCCAATGAGGTCAAGGTGACGACGCTGCCTGACGGCGCGTTTGCGCCGTCCGAACTGCTCGGCACGGTCAGTGCCCGGGTGGACGGCCGGACCGTCACCGGCCTGAGCGCGGACGGTTCGCAGTATCTGTTCCTGCCCGCAAGCGCAGACCTGAACAAGCTCGCCCTGTCGGTGGACACGCAAAACTGCACGAATCCGACCGTGGAGCTACAGGGCAGCAAGGGCACCGAAAAGCTCGGCAAGACCGTGAACGTCACAAAGCTTGCCGATGCGGACGACGGGCTCTACACCCTCACCGTTCTCATCAACGGCAAGGCGGCCGGCACCGTGTGCGTGGCGCAGTCCGAAAATCTCAGCGCGCTCTACATCACGAGCGACGATCCGTCTGCGCAGGGCAGAGACTTTGTCGATGCCAGCAAGTCCAATATTGCAACGGCGCAGATGCTGCTTGTCGACAAGGACGGCAAGGCTGTCTATGACGGCGCACTCACGCAGCTCAAGGCGCGCGGCAACACCACCTTCACCGTCGCCGAGAAGAAGTCCTATCAGATCAAGCTCGGCAAGAAGAGCGACCTCGTCGCCTGCGGGGAAAAGGTCAAGACCTGGACGCTGCTGGCCGGCTATAACGACGCAACGCTCCTTCACGACAAGCTCTTTAAGGATCTTGCCGCGTCGCTGGGCATGCCGTACACGGCCGCCTCCGACTGGGTGGACCTGTACTATGACGGCGTCTACCGCGGCACCTATCTCGTCAGTGAGAAGAACGCTGTCAACAAGACCGGCGTGGACATCACCGACATGGAGGACGCCTACGCAGGCGTCAACGCGGGCTATGGCAGCAACATGACCACCGCCACGGCCGAGAACCGGTACGGCCAGACCTACCGGTACACGACCGGTCTGACCGAGCCTGCCAACATCACCGGCGGCTACCTGCTCGAGCTCAACGGCACAAAGCTCAGCGGCACGCCCGAGCCAAAGTATGACGAGGCCAGCGGCTTTATGACCGCGCGCGGCTCCGCCATGAACGTCAAGAGCCCCGAGTGGTGCGGCGAGGACGCCATGGCGTATATCAGCGAGTACTATCAGGCCTTTGAGGATGCAGTCTACGCGCAGGATGCCGACGGCAACTACACCGGCTATAACGCCGAGACCGGCAAGTATTATTATGAGTACTGCGACCTGACCTCGCTCGTGCAGGCCTATCTGCTGCAGAGCCTGTCCGGCAATTCGGACGCGTTCTACTCCTCGCTGTTCTTCTACAAGGACGCCGACGGCCTGATGTATGCAGGCCCCGTCTGGGATATGGAGATGACCTGCGGCAGCGGCTGGAACGGCTATATCGGCCCAGACAACGACTTTATCAATGGCCGCTACCTCGTGACCGCGCTCCTGAAGATCCCCGGCTTCCGTGCGGCCGTCAGCAACTACTATCACGATACGTTCCTCGCGCAGGCGCAGCAGCTTGTGGGGGACGACGGCAAGGTCATGACCGGCGCCGCGCGTCTCTCGGCCAGCGCCGCCATGAACTACCGGCAGTGGCCGCTCATCCGCGTCGGCAATCCGAACCAGAGCAGCCATTTCTGGCCGGCCGGCACGACGTATGCCGATACCGTGGCCGACATGAACGACTGGCTCACCAAGCGCATCGTGCAGATGAGCGCCGTGTATGACCACACGTGGGATGCGGGCGTCGTGACGAAGGAGCCGACCTGTGCGGCCTCCGGCACGCGCGTTTACACCAACGATGTCGGTGAGACGATGACCGAGGCCATCCCGTCCAAGCCCCACACGCCCGAGACGCTCCCGGCCGTGGCGGCGACCTGCACGGCCTCCGGCCTGACCGAAGGCAGCAAGTGCGCCGTCTGCGGAGCGACGCTGACGGCACAGAAGGTCATCCCTGCTGCGCATCACTATGTTGACGGTGTCTGCACCGTCTGCGGTGCAGAGGATCCGACGGCCGTCCCGTGCCCCGGCGGCGAGGCCTGCCCGGGCCACAAATTCACCGATATGCCGTCCACGGCCAACTGGGCGCACAACGGCATTGACTTCGTCGTGGCGCACAAGCTCTTTGCCGGCACGTCCGACACGACCTTCGAGCCCAACACGGAGCTCACCCGCGCCATGATCGTCGAGATCCTCTATTGTCTCGAGGGCGAGCCCGCAGTGGAGGCGGAAAACCCCTTCACCGACGTGAGCGGCAGCGCCTGGTATACCAAGGCGGTCCTCTGGGCGGCGAGCAACAACATCGTGGCCGGCATCGGCAACGGCCGGTTCGATCCCAACGGCACGGCGACCCGCGAGCAGGCGGCGACGATCCTCTATGAGTACGCCCGCTTCAAGGGCTGCGACGTGGATGTCTACGGCGACCTGTCGTCGTTTGCGGATGCGGGCAGCGTGTCCGCCTTCGCGCGTGCGCCCATGACCTGGGCGGTGGCCGAGGGCCTGATCTCCGGCGCCGTTATCAACGGCCGGACGCTCCTCGACCCGCAGGGCGTGACCACACGTGCGCAGTTTGCGATGATTATGATGCAGTATGTCCTGAACGTCGTCAAGGCGGCGCCTGAGGCGCCGACGACCGGGGAGACCCCGTCGTCCGGCGAGACGCCGGCCCAGCAGCCGCAGCAGCCTGCGGAGACTCCGGAGCTGACGGAGGCCCCGGCGGCTGCGGAGGACTCCGTGCCGTCCGAGACGCCGGCGGCCGAGCAAACGCCCGCGCCGTCCGAGACGCCGGCGGCGGACGAAGCCGCGTGAGCACACACATACATCATCCGGATCTGTGATCCATGACCGGGCATCCCGGAGCGGCAAAGCCGCTCCGGGATGTTTTTTTGCTGCCTTTCGGCAAAAAGTTCGGAAATTCCTGTCACGCTCTTGACAAAATTGTGTCCGCCGTGCTAGCTTTTTCATCAGGGAAATGAATCTTTACAGAAAGGCAATGGCAATGACATTAGATGAATTGAAGATCGGTTCCTCGGCAGTCATCACGGCGGTCGGTGGGGACGGCGAGCTGCGATGCCGGCTGTTGGACATGGGGCTCATCCCCCATACACGCGTCACCTTGCAGAAGGTGGCGCCGATGGGCGACCCCATCGAGATCCGCGTGCGCGGCTATGAACTGACGCTGCGCGTGGAGGAAGCGAAGAAGATCGAGGTCGAGGGGGTGTCGGCATGATCTTTGCGCTTGTCGGCAACCAGAACTGCGGCAAGACGACGCTGTTCAACGCCCTCACCGGCTCCAACCAGCACGTGGGCAACTTCCCGGGTGTGACCGTCGATCAGAAGATGGGCGAGATGCGCGACGAGAAGGGCTGCTCCGTCGTCGACCTGCCGGGCATTTACTCCCTGCGTCCGTACACGCAGGAGGAAATCGTCTCGCGCGATTTTATCATCCATGAAAAGCCGGACGGCATCATCAACATCGTGGACGCCACGAATATCGAGCGCAACCTGTACCTGACGCTGCAGCTGCTCGAGCTGCGCGTGCCGATGGTGCTGGCGCTGAACATGATGGACGAGGTGCACGCCAACGGCGGCGCCATCGACGTGCAGAAGATGAGCCAGGCGCTGGGCATCCCCGTCGTGCCGATCTCGGCGGCGAAGGGGGAGGGCGTGTCCGAGCTGGTGGACCAGGCGCTGACCGTTGCGCGCAGCCGGACGCTGCCGAAGGTGACGGACTTCTGCTCGGACGATTCGGCCGTGCACCGCTGCATCCACGCGGTCGTGCACCTGATCGCCGACCACGCCGACCGCATCGGCGTGCCGGCGCGCTTCTGCGCGGCCAAGCTCATTGAGGGCGGGGACGACCTCGCCGCGTCGCTCGAACTCGATGAAAACGAGCAGGAGCTGCTCGAGCACTGCATCGTGCAGATGGAAAACGAGACCGGGCTCGACCGCAACGCGGCCCTTGCGGACATGCGCTACACGTTCATCGAGGGCGTCGTGGCGGCCTCCGTGGTCAAGTGCCACGAGAGCAAAGAGCACGCGCGCTCCATGAAGATCGACCGCATCCTCACGGGCAAGTATACCGCCCTGCCGACGTTCCTCGTCGTGATGTTCCTCACGTTTTACCTTACGTTCAACGTCATCGGACAGTGGCTGTCCGATCTGCTGCAGCTCGGCATCGACGCGCTGACCGGCGTCGTGGACGCCGCGCTCACGGCCTACGGCATCAACCCCGTGGTACATAGCCTCATCATCGACGGCGTGTTCGCCGGCGTCGGCAGCGTGCTCGTGTTCCTGCCAATCATCGTAACGCTGTTTTTCTTCCTGTCCATTTTGGAGGACACCGGCTATATGGCCCGCGTCGCCTTCGTCATGGATAAGCCCCTGCGCAAGATCGGCCTGTCCGGCCGCAGCGTCGTGCCGATGCTCATCGGCTTCGGCTGCTCGGTGCCGGCCATCATGGCCACGCGCACCGTCTCGTCCGACCGTGACCGGAAGATGACCATTCTGCTCACGCCATATATGAGCTGCTCGGCGAAGATCTCGATCTACGCGTTCTTCACCGCGGCGTTTTTCCCGCGCTACCGCGCGCTCGTCATGCTGGGGCTGTATGTCCTCGGCATCCTCATCGGCATCATCGCGGCGCTCATCATGAACAAAACGGCCTTCCGCGGCAAGCCCGTGCCGTTTGTCATGGAGCTGCCGAACTACCGCATGCCCGGGCTCAAGAGCGTGGCGCTGCTGCTTTGGGAGAAGGCGAAGGACTTCCTCCAGCGCGCGTTCACGGTCATTTTCCTCGCGACGATCATCATCTGGTTCCTCCAGAGCTTTGACACGCGCCTGAACGTCGTGGCCGACAGTGCCAACAGCCTGCTCGCGCTCATCGGGCAGTTCCTCGCGCCCATCTTCCGGCCGCTCGGCTTCGGCGACTGGCGCTGCGCCACGGCGCTCATCTCCGGCTTCATCGCCAAGGAGTCCGTCGTCAGCACGCTGCAGGTGCTGCTCGGCGGCGCGGCCATTTCGTCGCTGCTCACCACGCGCTCGGCTGTCAGCTTCCTCGTGTTCACGCTGCTGTATACGCCGTGCGTGGCCGCCATCGCCACCATCCGCCGCGAGCTGGATTCCCGGCTCAAGACCGTCGGCGTCGTGGTCCTGCAGTGCTCGGTGGCATGGGTCGTGGCGTTTGCCGCGTATGCGATCGCAGGGTTGGTGTGATGCGCCTGATCGACTATCTTCTGCTGGCCATCGTGGCCGTGTGCGCCGTCATCGCGTGGCGCGTCTGGCACCGCGCCATGAAAAAGGGCGGCTGCTGCGGCAGCGGCTGTACCGGCAACTGTGCGCAGTGCGGCAGAAACTGTGACTGCAAAAAAGAGAAATAGATAAAGCAAGGCTTCCCGAATTCGGGAAGCCTTGCTTTTTTGTGCGTATGTGCCCGTGCTCACAGCTCCGCAATGTGCACCGGATTTCCGTGCTCCTGGATCAGAGCCGCGAGATCGTCCGCGCGCAGCCACACGGTGGCCGCGTTGTCGTTCGGGTGCACGCCGATGAGCCCCGGCGCGGCGAAAAACGCTTCGTCGAGATAAAGCTGCACCTTGCACTCGGCGTCGTTGAGCAGGCCGAGCGGCGTCACGGCGCCGGGAATGAGCCCCAGCACCTGCATGAGGTCGTTTTCGGACGTAAACGACAGCACGCGCGTGCCGTATTTGTACCGGAACTCCTTGAGGTCGACGCGCTTGTCGCCCCGGACGGTGATGAGGTAGTAATTGCGCTTTTTATCGTCACGCACGAACAGATTCTTGGCGTCGGCCTCCGGGTAGGGGAGCGCCACGTCCGTGAGCTCGGCCATGTTGTAGACCGCTTTGTGCTTCGTGATCTCGTGCCAGATCCCGCTGCGCACGCTGCAACGCTGGGTATCCAGCGATTGCGGCTGCCCGCCATACGAGCGCCTGCTGCTTGCAAAGCAGTGCGGCCTGTGAGGAGGCCGATACAATGGACCAGTATAGCAAAATCCTGACTGCCTACCGGCAGCACAAGTCGCTGCGCGCCACTGCAAAGTCGCTTGACATCAGCTATCAGACCGTCCGTCGTGTGCTGATCACGGCTGGGCTGTACACGTCGCCCCGCGTGGAGCGCATCCGCGAGCTGTCCGCCGCCGGCTTCTGGCCCTGATCTCCGCACACGGTTAGCATTTTCGTTAGCAAAACACGCTTGCATTATGCCGAAAGCTATCGTAAATCCGCAACGTTTTTCGCACCGCAAAGATTTCCGAAAGGTCCGCAAAGCATTGATAAATAAAGAAAAAACCAGCAATCACAACGGATTGCTGGTTTTTGCTGTTCTGAATTAGTTTGATAATAATGATACAGTTTCAAAAGGTTTCATTTGGTTTCACTCAAAAAATGAAACTATTAAGCGGGAAGTGAAACTCTCTTTTAGGACTGAAACTATGCTAATCAGTTTGTCAAATTGGAATTTATCGGTCCCATTCATATGCCAACTTAGGACCGCCATCAAAAGTAACCAGTCCGCAATACTCAAATCCTTCGCGAGAAAGAATGTGTTGCATCACCTTGTTTTCTTCCTGTGTATCAACACGGATGGCTTCAATTCCATTTTCTATACAGAAATCCTTAATCAAAGAAATTGCCTTTCCCGACAAGCTTTTACCCCTACTTTTCTTTGAAAATGCCATTCTATGTACAACTGCATATGCTCTATTTGTTTTCCATGAGCCATCAATTACACGGTAAGCCGGTTCGTCTCCAATTATGATACAGCAATATCCTATCACTTCATTATCTTCTGCAAAAACGAAGCCAATTCCGTTTTCGATATCTTCCTCTATCGTGCGGAGACTTGGATATCCTGGATGCCATTGTGTAAACCCGAGGGAAGAGTGGTATTCTCTTGCCTCTTCAATGCATTGATAAGATGTATTTACTTCATTCATATATGCTTTTCTTAAAATCATTTTCTCACCTACAAATTCAAGTTTGTCGAATAGATTGTATCAAATTGCTGTGTAAATATCAACCAATATAGAAAAAGCACGATGGTTTTGTATCAAAACCATCGTGCTTTTTTGGTGGAGATGGGGGGAGTTGAACCCCCGTCCGAAAGCGCTTTGACAGGAACTTCTCCGGGCGCAGCGGGTTTTTGCGGGACGCTGTGCGTCCCCGTTCCCTTCAGGACAGGCAAACCGGCAAGCCTGTCCGTCCGGTAGCTTCATCATGCATGGCACGCGCAAAGCTTAGCGTGCGCACGTTCACCACTCATCGACGCTCCGCTGCCGGGCCGTGGTCCTCCCGGCGGGAACGCTCGCTAATTAAGCAGCGAGAAGAACAGTTTCGTTGTTGTTCTTTAATTTATAAGATGCCCGTTTTATGGCGGTCAGGCGCCGCCGCCCGCTATTCCTGCCTCCACACCCCCGTCGAAACCGGTACATCCCCATGATGTCGGGTGCGTCGGCCGCCCGCGCCGCGAGAGCGGCGCGGACAGGAACACATTCTGAAAAATCAGACGAAACTGTCGATGTTTTGTTTCCTCAGCAGGTCTCCGGCTCCGGATACTCGACGCCGAAGGTCTCGACCGTGACGGTTTTCATCTTCTGCTCGTGGGTGGGCTTGTCGTTGAACATGCTGCGCGGGGTGCGCGCGATGGCGTCGACCACGTCCATGCCCTCGGTCACCTTGCCGAACGCAGCGTACTGTTTGTCGAGGTGCGGGGCGTCCATGTGCATGATGAAAAACTGGCTGCCGGCGGAGTTCGGATCCATGGCGCGGGCCATGGACAGCACGCCGCGGGTGTGCTTGAGGTCGTTTTTGAAGCCGTTGCTCGTGAACTCGCCCTCGATGCTGTAGCCCGGGCCACCCATGCCGGTGCCGGTCGGGTCGCCGCCCTGGATCATGAAGCCGGGGATGACGCGGTGGAAGATCACGCCGTCATAAAACCCCTTCTTGACGAGACTGATAAAGTTGCGGACGGTGTTCGGCGCGATCTCCGGATAGAGCTCGGCGCGGATGATGCCGCCGTCTTCCATTTCAATGGTGACAATCGGATTGCTCATCAGTAATTTTTCTCCTTTATCGTTCTGTCGATCTCGCGCTTGGCGCTGCGCTGCGCGTCGGCGTCGCGCTTGTCGTAGAGCTTTTTGCCCTTACACAGGCCGAGCTCCACCTTCACGCGGCTGTCCTTGAAATACAGCGACAGCGGCACGAGCGTCAGCCCGTCCTGCTTCGTGCGGGCGTAGAGCTTCGTGATCTCCCGCCGGTGCATGAGCAGGCGCTTCGGCCGGTCGGGGTCGCGGTTGTAGATGCTGCCGTGCTCGTAGGGGCTGATGTGGATGCCGTAGGCAAACAGCTCCCCATTTTTCACGGTGCAGAACGAATCCTTCAGATTGACCGTGCCCGCGCGGATGGACTTGACCTCGGTGCCGAAGAGCTCCACACCGGCCTCGAACCGCTCGAGCACGAAATAGTCATGCAGGGCCTTGCGGTTGGCCGCGACCTGCTTGACGCCCTTGGCTCTCGGCATGGCGGGGACCTCCTTCGTGCGAAATCGTGGTTCTAGTTTAGCACATCCGGCGGCAAATGAAAAGAGCGAAATCAGCAGAAATAGCGCTGAAGGGTCGCAACGGCATCGCGGCGGGCGACCACGTCGCCGTGTTCGCCGATGTGTGCGTACAGTTCCTCGGTGCACGGCAGCGGCTCGCCGAACTCGAAGAGCGCGTTCGGCAGTGCCTCGTCCTCGGCGCGCACGAACAGCTCCCAGCCGCCGTCTATGTACACCACGTCCGAGTCGAGCCCGGCCGGAAAACAGCCCAGCGCTGCGGTCAGGTCCGCAAACGAGCGGAACCGGAATCGGCGCGGCGGGTCGGAAATGGGTCTGGCGATGAGCAGCACCTCCTTTTCGGCAACGAACAGTTCGATCTTCATACTTGTCCAGGGCGCGAGCCCGTGCGTCTCGAGCGCACTGTCGACGGCGGTGCGGATGTCGGCCTCGCGCAGCGCGGCCCACTCGGCGCGCGATATGCGCATGGCCACGGCGCCGGCGTCAGCGGTTTCCACAAGCATGGGAATGGCCTCCCTTGGTGTCGGTTTCCGGACAGGCGTCCGGTTAGGCTCAGTATAGCGTTCGAGCGCGCGTTTCGCTACTCAAAATATATGGCAATCGGCGCAGGAATATGGTATCATGCCAATTGAAAAAAGGAGTGGATGTTTCATGGAACTGATCGAAGAAAAGCTCAGGACCCTCACGAGCTACCACGGCGTGATCGTCAACGTCCGGCTCGACGAGGCGCGCCTGCCCGACGGCAGCACGGCCAAGCGCGAGGTCGTGGAGCATCCGGGCGGCGTGACGGTCCTGCCGCTGGAGGCCGACGGCACGGTCTGGTGTGTGCGGCAGTACCGCTATCCGTTTTCGCGCACGCTGCTCGAGGTGCCGGCCGGCAAGCTTGAGCCGGGCGAGGCGCCGGAGCTGGCCGCGGCGCGCGAGCTCTCGGAGGAGACGGGCCTGACGGCCGGCCGACTGCAGTATCTGGGCGCGAACTACACCTCGCCCGGTTACTCGGAGGAGGTGCTGCACATCTATCTGGCGCGCGACCTGCACCGCGGCGCGGCGCACCTCGACCCCGGCGAATTTCTGAACGTGGAGCGGCATCCGCTGGAAGAATTGGTGCAGATGGCGCTCGATGGCCAACTCTGCGACGGGAAAACGACAGTCGCCCTGCTGAAAACGCAGCTTTTGCTCGCGCGTGAGCGCGGCGAGGCGGCAAGTGGCGGGTTGTGATTGCTTTTCCGCGAAAAGCATGCTATAATTCATCGTTAGGTTCCGCTAAAATCGGGTAAGCTACGCACGGAGCGTATTCGCCCGGCCACAGATGCGGAGCTGCACTCTGCTTTCGCAGCATGAGAGGTGTCAAATAGTTTGGATAGATATGTAATACATGGCGGCAGACCCCTGCACGGGGAGATCGAGATCAGCGGCGCGAAAAACGCGGCCGTGGCGATCATCCCGGCAGCGCTGATGGTCGACGGTGTCTGCCGGATCGAGAATATGCCCCAGATCAGCGATGTGGATATGCTCCTGAAGATCCTGCAGGGGCTGGGCGCGCGGGTGGAATACCTCAGCCCCTCCGCCGTCGAGATCGACTGCACCCAGGTGCGCTTCACCGAGCCGCCGTATGACCTGATGCGCAAGATCCGCGCGTCGTACTACTTCATCGGCTCGATGCTCGGCCGCTTCGGCTCGGCCAAGACGACCATGCCCGGCGGCTGCAACTTCGGCGTCCGGCCGATCGACCAGCACATCAAGGGCATGACCGCGATGGGCGCGAACGTCGAGGTGAAAAACGGCTTTGTCTACGCCGACACGCCGGACGGCCGCCTGCACGGGGCAAAGGTATATCTGGATAAGGTTTCGGTCGGTGCGACGATGAACATCATCATTGCGGCGACGCTTGCGCGCGGCCGCACCGTGATCGAGAACGCGGCGCGCGAGCCGCACATCGTCGACCTTGCCAACTTCCTCAACTCCATGGGCGCCGACATCCGCGGTGCCGGCACGGATTCCATCCGCATTCAAGGCGTTGAGCGTCTACACGGCGGCACATATGGCGTCATCCCCGACCAGATCGAGGCGGGCACGTATATGACGGCCTGCGCTGCGGCCGGCGGGGAAGTGCGCCTCGCGAACGTGATCCCGCGCCATCTGGAGTGCATCAGCGCCAAGCTGCGCGAGATGGGCGTCACCGTCGTCGAGGGCGGGGACAGCGTGCTCGTGCGCAGCAACGGCCGCCTGCGTCCCACCAGCGTCAAGACCCAGCCGTATCCCGGCTTCCCGACGGATATGCAACCGCAGATCAGCGTGGCGCTGTGTCTGGCCGACGGCACGAGCTTCGTGACCGAGGGCGTGTATGACAATCGCTACAAGTACATTCGGGAGCTTGGCCGCATGGGCGCGGACGCGCACGTGGACGGCTGCACGGCCATCATCAACGGCGTGGAGGGCCTGCACGGCGCGGAAGTCCGGGCGTGCGACCTGCGCGCCGGCGCCGCCGTGGTCATTGCGGGCCTGTGCGCCGCGGGGGAGACCGTGGTCACGGACATCCATTTTATCGAGCGCGGCTATGAAAACTTCGTCGGCAAGCTGCGCGGTGTCGGGGCCGACATCGTGCTCGAGCGCGACAGCGCCGAGCAGTGCGCGGCGGCCGCTGCCGAATGAACATCGCACTGTTTGCCAGCGGGTCGAGCGGCAACTGCGCCCTCGTGTCCGACGGCGAGACGCATATTTTGATTGATGCCGGCATTTCCGCGCGGCGCATCCGCGCGGGGCTCACCGCGCAGGATGTCGCGCCGGCCGACCTCGCGGGCGTGCTCGTGACGCACGAACACTCCGACCACGTCAAGGGCCTGACCGTCCTGCTGCGGCGCGATCCCGTGGCGGTGTATGCGCTGCCGGCGGTGTGCGCCGCGCTGCGCAGGCTGCTGCCCGAGCGGACGGACTGCCTGCATGAGATCGCGCCGGGCGAGCCGTTTTGCCTCGGCGATGTGCGCGTGACGCCGTTTCCCACGCCGCATGATGCGGCCGGGAGCTGCGGCTACCGGCTCGACGGGTCGGCGCGCTTCGGCTTCTGCACCGACCTTGGCACCGTGACGGACGCCGTGCGCGCGGCGCTGTGCGGCGTGGACTGCGCCGTCATCGAGGCAAACCACGACCCGGAGCTGCTGCGCACCGGGCCTTACCCGATTTATCTCAAGCGCCGGATCGCGTCCGATCACGGGCATCTGTCCAATGAAGGCGCCGGGGCGCTGGCGGTGTACCTCGCGGAAAACGGGGCGCAGCAGCTCATCCTCGGCCATCTCAGCCGGGAGAACAACACGCCCCGCGCCGCGCTCGAGACCGTTTCGCTCGCGCTCGCGGCGGCCGGCTTTCAGCCCGGCACGCAGCCGGAGTTGTATGCTGCCCCGGCGGAGACGACGCTCGCGCTCACGGCGGGAAAGGCGTGCGTATGCTGTCAATAACCCTCGTCTGCGTCGGAAAGATGCGCGAGACCTATTATATCTCCGCGTTCGCGGAATATGCCAAGCGGCTGGGCGCCTATTGCCGGTTTGAACTGGCGGAGCTGCCGGAGCAGCGTCTGCCGGAGCGCCCGTCGCAGAAAGAGATCCGCGCTGCGCTGGAAAAAGAGGCGCAGGCCATCCGCGCGCGCATCCCGAAGGGCGCGGCCGTGATTGCCATGTGCGTCGAGGGCAGGCTCCTCTCGAGCGAGGCGCTCGCGCGGCAGCTCGCCGGTTACGCTGCGGGCGGTACGTCGAAGGTGTGCTTCCTCGTCGGCGGGTCGTTCGGTCTCGACGAGGGTCTCAAGCGCGAGGCGTCGCTGCGGCTGAGCATGTCGCCGATGACGTTCCCGCACCATCTGGCGCGCGTCATGCTCGCAGAGCAGATCTACCGCGCGTGCACGATCAACGCGGGCACGCAATATCATAAATGAAACAGGAGAAACAACATGGCGCAAGAGCTGAAAGCAGAGTGGGGCAGGTCGCTTCCCGGCGATTTGCTCAAGCGCTGGCCGCGCGATGCGGACGGCGAATTGGTGCCCCCGGCAATGCTGACCAAGTGCACGGGCGTGGATATGGACGACGTGCTGCTGGTCAATATGCTGGAGGCCTATGGCATCCCCTGTCTGAAAAACTATCCCGGGGATGGTCAGTTTGGCAAGATCATGTTAGGTATGTCCGGTTACGGAGTGGAAATTCTGGTTCCTGAGACGCTGCTTGCCGATGCGCAGGCGCTTCAGGAGGGCTGCGCTGAGGCGCTGACGGAAGGAGACGACAATGCGTAATTATATGGAAGAATACCAGCGCTGGCTTGACAGCCCCGCGCTCTCCAATGCGGAGTGGGAAGAGCTCAACGCCATCCGCGACGACAAAAAAGAGATCGAGAGCCGCTTTTTCGCCCCGCTCGAGTTCGGTACGGCCGGCCTGCGCGGCGAGATGGCGCTCGGCTGTCGCCGCATGAACATTCACGTCATCCGCCACGCCACGCAGGCGTTCGCGGAGGTCATCAAGGCCGAGGGCGAGAGCGCATGCGCGCGCGGCATCGCCATCTGCTTCGACTGCCGCGTCAACAGTGAGCGCTTTGCCCACGAGGCGGCGGGCGTCATGGCGGCCAACGGCATCCATGTGCGCATTTTTGACGCCCTGCGCCCGACGCCGGAGCTGTCGTTCGCCGTCAAGCACTACGGCACCACGGCCGGCCTGAACATCACGGCCAGCCACAACCCGAAAGAGTATAACGGCTACAAGGTCTACTGGTCCGACGGGGCGCAGCTCCCGCCGCAGCACGCTGCCGCCATCGCCAAAAACATGGAGCGGCTGGACATCTTCAACGATATCCAGCGCATGGACTTTGACGACGCGGTGCGTCAGGGCCTTGTGGAGTTCATGGGCGCGGAGACGGACGAGGCGTTTTTGTCCAACGTTCTGCGCCAGCCGATCGACCCGGACGTTGTCCGCCGCGTGGCCGACCGGTTCAAGATCGTCTACACGCCGTTTCACGGTGCGGGCTGGCACCTCGTGCCTGAGGCGCTGCACCGCCTGGGTATGACGCAGGTCATCCCCGTCAAGGAGCAGATGGTGCTCGACGGCACGTTCCCGACCGTCAAGAGCCCGAACCCGGAAAATCCGGAGGGCTTCTATCTGGCCGTCGACCTTGCCAAGGAGGTCGGCAGCGACCTCATCCTCGGCACGGATCCGGACTCCGACCGCGTCGGCGTCATGGTCCGCGGCGCGGACGGGGAGTACCGCACCATCACCGGCAACCAGATGGGCGTGCTGCTGCTCGACTATATCATCACGGCGCGCCGCCGCAAGGGCACGCTGCCGGAAAACGCGGCCGCGATCTCGACGATCGTCACGTCCAAAATGGTGCGCCGCATCTGCGATGTGAACGACATCCACTTTGATGAGACGTTCACGGGCTTCAAATTCATGGCCGAGAAGTTGGCCGAGTACCAGCGCGACGGTTCGTATCAGTACGTGCTCGCCTTCGAGGAGAGCTACGGCTACATGATGGGCGACTATGTCCGCGACAAGGACGCCGTGACCGCCTGCGTGATGATCACGGAGATGGCAGCGTACTACTTCGAGCAGGGCATGACGCTCGCGCAGGCGCTCGACGCGCTGTATGAAAAGTACGGCTTCTACGGGGAGCGCACGCTCAACCTCGTCATGCCGGGCCTCGACGGCCTGGAGAAGATGCGCGCGCTCATGGCGCAGCTGCGCCGCGAGCCGCTGCAGGAGATCGCCGGCACGAAGGTCGTGCGCATGCGCGACTATCAGGACGGCTCGGTGTACGTCATGGGCCTCGGCAAGATGGATAAAACGCCCATCTCCGGCTCGAACGTGCTGTACTTTGAGCTGGACGACGGCTGCTCGTTCATCGTCCGCCCGTCCGGCACGGAGCCGAAGATCAAGGTGTACATCCTTGGCGTCGGCGCGACGCGTTCCGAGTGCGACGAGCGCGTGCAGCGCTACGCGCAGTTCGCCGAGACACTGCGCGGCTGAATCGGAACCACACGCCCCGGCCCTCCGGCAGTTTTCGCCGGAGGGCCGGATCTTTGAGGGATCGCTATGAAAGAGAAACTGAAGCAGCTCTTTGGCCTCTTCGGCGCGTTCGCCGTCGTCGGCGTGACGACATTCGGCGGCGGCTATGCCATGCTGCCCGCGCTGCAGCGCGAGGTCGTGGAAAAGCGCCGCTGGGCCACGGAGGAAGAGGTCATGGACTGGTACGCCATCGGCCAGTGTACGCCGGGCGTCATCGCGGTCAACACCGCCACGTTCGTCGGGCAGAAGCAGGCGGGCGTCTGGGGCGGCATTTTTGCCACGCTGGGCGTCGTGTTCCCGTCGCTCGTCATCATTATGATCATCGCGGCCTTTATCCAGAACTTCGCGCACCTGCCCGCCGTGCAGAATGCGTTCGCCGGCATCCGTGTGTGCGTGTGCGTGCTCATCCTCAACGCCGTTGTGAAGCTGTGGAAAAAATCCGTCGTGGACTGGAAGACGTTTCTGATCTTTCTGCTCGTGTTCGCGGGCAGCGTGTTTCTGAATGTCTCGCCGGTGCTGTATGTGCTCGCGGCCGCGCTCGCCGGCATCGTCATCAAGGAACTGGAGGCGCGTAAGGCATGATCTATCTGCGCCTGTTCTGGGAGTTTTTCAAGACCGGCCTGTTTTCCGTCGGCGGCGGCCTTGCCACGCTCCCGTTTATTTATGACATGTCCGACCGCACGGGCTGGTTCACCTATCAGCAGATCGCGGACATGGTCGCGGTGTCGGAGTCCACGCCCGGCCCCATCGGCGTCAACACGGCGACGTATGTGGGCTACATCACGGGCGGCGTCCCCGGCGCGCTCGTTGCGACGCTCGGCCTCGTCACCCCGGCGGTCATCTGCATCCTCATCATCGCGTCCTGCCTGAAAAAGTTCCGGGAGAACCGGTTTGTTGACCATGCGTTTTACGGGCTGCGTCCGGCCTCCGCTGCGCTGATCGCGGCGGCGGGCTTTTCCGTCGTGCGCATCTCGCTGCTGCAGGAGAGCGCCTTTCAGGCCAGCGGCCGGTTTGCGGATCTGTTTTTCTGGAAGGGGCTGCTGCTCGCCGCCGTCATCTGGGTGCTGACGAATGTCGTCAAGCCGACGAAAAAGCTGCACCCGATCGTGTACATCGCGGCGTCCGCCGTCGTCGGCATCGTGTTCTCGTTTGCCGGCGCGTGAAGTCAAAACAGGTTCGCCAGAACCCACATACACAGCGCGGAGATCGCTCCGTGCAGCAGGCGCCCGACCGTGTGTCGGGCGCTTTTGATATCTGTGTCCGCGAGCACGGCAGCCGTCTGGCAGTGCACGGACACGCCGCCCCAGCCGATGAGAAAGGCCGCGAGGGCGAGGTTTCCCGGCGTCGGCGTCAGGCCCTGCATCGCGCCGATGCCGGTGCCGAGTTCGAGCACGCCCGTGCACAGCGCGCGGGCAAAGTGCAGCTCCAGCCCCAGCCGGGCGGCAAGCGTGCCCACCAGCGCCGGCAGCAGGCCGGAGGCGTCGAGGATCCCGGTCACGACGCTGAACGTGACCACAAAGCCGCTGACCGTCAGTACCGCGCGCACGGAGCTGCGCACGGCCTCCGGCAGCGCCTGCGAGAGCGACACGGCCGCGATCTGTGTGCACTCCTCCGGTTGGAGACCGCCGCTGCGCGGGGCAAATAGCATGCCGACAAGAACGGCGGACAGCACGTGCACGCCGTAGAGCAGCAGACCATAGCCCGCGCTGTGAAACACGCCCACGCCCGCCGCGCCGACGAGAAACGCCGGGCCGGAATTGTTGCACAGCGCGAGCGCGCGCTCGGCCTGCTCGCGCGTGAGCGCACCGCTGCGCCGCAGCCGGGCCACGGCGTCCGCACCGAGCGGGTACCCGCCCGTCACGCCCAGCAGCAGCGCCGACGCGCCCGCGCCGCCGATGCCGAAGAGCTTTTGCGTCACGGGAGAGAGCCATCTGCCGAGGATGCCCGGCAGCCCGAGCTGCTGCAGCAGCGACGAGAGAATGAAAAACGGCAGCAGCGACGGTACGATCATCTGCGCGCAGAGGCTCAGCCCCGCGCGCGCGCTCTCGAGCGCCGCCTGCGAGCACAGCAGCAGCGCGCCGAGCGCCGTCAGCGTCACCGCGAGCGCGATGTAATTGCCCCGTTTGCCTTCCACCGGCATCCCTCCCAGAAGCGTGTTCTCGTGCATTTGTATGCCTGTCCCGGCCTAAACTTGCCTGCGGGCGCATAAAATGGCTTGCAGCGAAGGGGGTGAGCCGGTGAAGCGACTGTCAGATATTCCGCTCGAGATCGCGGAGCGGCTGGACCTGCCGGCGGAATCCGTGGCCGGTGTGCCGAAGCTGACCGTGACCGGCCGGCGCCGCGCGCTGGTGGAAAACCACTGTGGTCTGCTCGAATACAGCCACGAGTGCATCGTGATCGACGGCGGGCGGGTGCGCGTGTGCATCCGCGGCACGAACCTGCAGCTCGTAGCGATGGACAGCACGGCGCTGCTGATCTCCGGCACGATCGCGTGTGCCGAGTTTGCGTGAGGTGATGGGTTTGACGCGGTGGATCCTGGCCCTTTGCGGCTATGTGCGGCTGGAGGTGTGCGGCGTGCACCCGGAGCGCGTGCTCAATGCGTGCGCGGCGGCGGGCATCGCCTGCACGGCGTCCGAGCCGGTGGACGCCTATACGCTGCGCATCACGGTGCGCGCGCGCTGCGCGGATACGGTGACGGAGCTGGCGCGCCGGAGCCAGTGTGAGGTGAAAACGCTCTACCGCCGCGGCCTGCCGCAGCTGCTGCGGCGCGCGGCGCGCTACCGGGGCGCGTGCGCGGGGCTGCTGGCGGTGGTGCTGGCGCTGCTGGCATCGTCGCTGTTCATCTGGCGCATCGACGTGACCGGCAACGAGACGCTCACGACCGGGCAGATCCTGCGCTGTCTGGACGAATGCGGCGTGCGCCCGGGCACATACTGGCCCACGCTGTCGAACGATCTGGTACGCAACGACATGATCCTGCGCCTGCCGGAGCTGCGCTGGCTCACCGTGAACGTACACGGCAGCCGCGCCGAGGTGATCGTGCGCGAAAAGGAGCCCCTGCCGGACATCACGCCGGACGACACGCCCGTGAGTATTTACGCCTCCGCGACCGGGGTCATCCTGAGCATGGACGTCTACGCCGGGGAGGCGCGCGTCGCGCCCGGCGCGGCGGTGGAGCCGGGCGATGTGCTCGTGTCCGGCGCGGTCACAGACCTCGGCGACGGGGTGCGTCCGGTGTGCGCGCGCGCCGACATCCGCGCACGCACGCGGCAGGTACTGACGGGGCAGATCGCCCTGACGGAGACGGAAAAACAGCCCGCGCACGGCGCGCGGACGCGCTGGGCGCTGCGCGTGGGGAAAAAGCGGATCAATTTTTATCAAAACAGTGGAATTTCTGACGCGGAATGTGATAAAATCATTCATGAATATCCTTTTGCGATCCGGGGCGTGTTCACGCTGCCGTTTTCGCTGGTGCGCGAGCGCGTGCAGCCGTATCGGACGGCGGACGCGCAGGTGCCGGAGGACACGGCGCGCGCATCGCTCGAGCAGGCGCTGCTGCAGCAGCTGCGCGAGACGATCGGCGCGGACGGCGCGATCCTTTCCTATGAAACGGCGGCGGAGACCGCCGGAGGCGTGCTGACCGTGACGCTCACGGCCGAGTGCGAGCAGGAGATCGGCCGCGCGCAGGCGACGCCGGACGCGGAATTTTTACAGCTTCGGCCGCCGGCCGGGGAAGGGACTACAGCAGATGATTGAAAAAACCATGGAAGTTGACAGAATGGAGGACGTCATCAGCGTGTTCGGGTCGTTTGACCAGAACCTGCGGATGATCGAGACCGAATACAATGTGCGCGTGACTGATCGCGACGAGCAGATCCACATCACCGGCGAGGCCGAGAACGTGCTCTATGCCGAAAAGGCCATCGCCGGTCTGCTGTCGCTCGCAGCCAAGGGCGAGGAGATCGGCGAGCAGAACGTGCGCTACATCTTCCGCCTCGTGCGCGAGGGCCGGGAGCAGAAAATTCAGGAGCTTGCGGGCGATGTGGTGTGCATCACGGCCAAGGGTAAGCCCATCAAGGCCAAGACGCTCGGTCAGCGCGCGTATCTGGATGCCATTGAGCAGAACACGATCACGCTCGGCGTCGGCCCGGCCGGCACCGGCAAGACCTACCTCGCCGTGGCGGAGGCGGTCGCGGCGTTTCGCGCCGAGCGCGTCAACCGCATCATCCTCACGCGCCCGGCGGTCGAGGCGGGCGAGCGGCTGGGCTTTCTGCCCGGCGACCTGCAAAACAAGGTCGACCCCTACCTGCGCCCGCTGTACGACGCGCTCTTCGAGATGCTCGGCGCGGACGCCTACGCGAAGTATCTTGAGCGCGGCAACATCGAGGTCGCGCCGCTGGCGTACATGCGCGGCCGCACGCTCGACGACAGCTTCATCATCCTCGACGAGGCGCAGAACACCTCCCGCGAGCAGATGAAAATGTTCCTGACGCGCATCGGCTTCGGCTCGCACGTCGTCATCACCGGCGACGTGACGCAGATCGACCTGCCGTCGGACAAGCCGTCCGGCCTCAAGGAGGCCATCCGCATCCTCGACCGCATTGACGACATCGCCATCTGCCGCCTGACGGGCGCGGACGTCGTGCGCCACGCGCTCGTGCAGAAGATCATCGCCGCCTATGAGCAGGACGACAAGCAGAAAGAAAAACGCGCTGCGGCCGCGGCCAAAAAGCCCGCCGCGCGCAAGACGACTGTGAGGAAAAAAGTATGACACAGGCGAAGATCACCATCACCCGCACGCGCCGCGGTCTCGGCTTCCCGGACACGCAGCGCTATGTCAAGCGCGCGGCCGCCGCAGCGCTCAATGCCGAGGGCGTGACCGTCCCGTGCGAGCTCGACGTGACGCTCACTGACGATGCCGTCATCCACACCATCAACCGCGAGCAGCGCGGCGTGGACCGCGCGACGGACGTGCTGTCGTTTCCCATGAACGAGCTCACGCCCGGCGCGTTCAACCCCGATGCCTGCGAGTGGGACTATGAGACCGACCGCGCCATGCTCGGCGACATGGTCATCTCCATGGAGCGCTGCGCCGAACAGGCCGAGACCTACGGCCACAGCTTCGCGCACGAGGTCAGCTATCTGACCGTGCACTCCGTGCTGCACCTGCTCGGCTACGACCATGTGGACGAGGGCGAGGACAAGCGCTGGATGCGCGCGCGCGAAAAAGAGATCATGCGTCTGCTGGACGTATAAGGAGAAACGAATGATTACCAAAACCGCTATGATTACCATCTGCGGACGGCCGAACGTCGGCAAGTCCACGCTCACCAACGCCCTCGTGGGCGAGAAGATCGCCATCGTCTCGAACAAGCCCCAGACGACGCGCAACCGCATCAGCGCCGTCGTCAACCGCGGCGACACGCAGCTGATCCTGATGGACACGCCGGGCTTTCACAAGCCGCGCAACCGCTTGGGCGACTATATGGTGCAGGTCGTGCGTGAGAGCGTGGCGGATGTCGACGGCGTGATGCTCGTCGTCGAGCCCATCGCCTCCATCGGCGAGCAGGAGCACGCGCTCATCGAGCGCATCCGCTCTTCCAACGCCCCGGCTGTGCTCGTCATCAACAAGATCGACACGGTGGAAAAGCCGGAGCTGCTGGCCGTCATCGCCGCCTATTCTGCGGCGCTGCCGTGGCGCGCGATCGTGCCGGTGTCGGCTCAGAACGGCGACGGGCTCGAGGAACTCTTCGGCGAGCTTGCGCAGCTTGCCGTGCCGGGGCCGCAGCTGTTCCCGGACGATATGATCTCCGACATGCCGGAAAAGCAGATCTGCGCCGAGCTCGTGCGCGAAAAGCTGCTGCTGTGCCTCGATAAGGAGATTCCGCACGGCACGGCCGTCGAGGTCACGAAGTTTTCCGAGCGCGATAACGGCATCATCGACATGGACGTGACCATTTACTGCGAAAAAGAGAGCCACAAGGGTATCATCATCGGCAAGCGCGGCGCCATGCTCAAAAAGATCGGCGAGCTCGCGCGGCAGGATATCGAGCGCTTCATGGGCACGAAGGTGTACCTGCAGACGTGGGTCAAGGTCAAGGAAAACTGGCGCGACTCGGCCGCCCAGCTGCGCAATTTTGGCTTTACCGACCAGTGACCCTTTATTACCAGCCATAAATCCACCCTGCTGTGCAGACACTATGCTCAGCGAGGTGGTTCATTGTGCAAGACGATCTTTTCTGGCAGCTGTTCACGGATACCGGTGATCCGCTCGGCTACCTTTACTACCGTGCCGCGCGCAGCGCGCTGGCGCAGACGACCGATGAGCCTGCGGCGGATGCGACCGTCCGCCGCCCGGCCTGATGAGGTACATACGATGTTTCTTACGACCCGCGGGCTCGTCCTGCGCGAGGTGCGCTACAAAGAGTCGGACAAGATCCTCACCGTGCTCACGCAGCACGAGGGGAAGGTGACCGTCCGCGCGCGCGGCGCGCTGCGCAAGGGCAGCCGCATCACGGCGGCGACGCAGCTGCTGACGTATTCGGACATGACGATCTTTGAAAACCGCGGCCGCCGCACGCTCAACGAGGCGTCCACGGTCGAGGAGTTTCTCGGCCTGCGCGCCGACCTCGGCGCGTTCGCGCTCGGGAGCTATTTTGCCGAGCTGCTCGAGACCGTCTCCGCCGAGGAATACCCCGATCCGCCGGTGCTGCAGCTCGGGCTTAACAGTCTGTATGCGCTCAGCCGCGCGCTCTGCCCGTCGGAGCAGATCAAGGCCGTGTTCGAGCTGCGGCTCATGTGCCTCGCGGGCTACGAGCCGGACCTGTCCTGCTGCGCGCAGTGCGGCGCAGCGGCGCCGGAAGAGCCATGGTTTTCCCCGCGCGGCGGCGCGGTGTACTGCGCGCACTGCCGGGGCGCAAGCTCCTCGGCCGTCACGCCGCTGCTGCCGGAGACGCTGGCCGCCATGCGGCACATCGTGAACGCCGACCCCAAAAAAATCTTTTCCTTCACGCTCGGTGACGCGGGCCGCAGACAGCTTGCGCACGTGTGCGAGGATTATACGGCGACGCAGCTCGAGCGGGGCTTTGCGTCGCTCGATTACTGGAAGAAAGTGAAAGACTGACATGAAGCACATCCTCATGATCGCCACCGGCGGCACCATCGCGTCCAGGGAGACGGCCGACGGGCTCACGCCGCAGCTCACCTCTGAGGAGCTCCTTGCCGAGGTGCCGGAGCTCGAGCAGCTGTGCCGGATCGACACCGTGCAGCTCATGAACCGCGACAGCACGAACATCAACAGCCGCGACTGGCTGCAGATGGCGGCCTGCGTGCGCGGGCACTATGACGCTTACGACGGCTTTGTCCTCACGCACGGCACGGACACGATGGCCTACACGGCGGCGGCCCTGTCGTACCTGATTCAGAATAACGCCAAGCCCGTCGTCATCACCGGCTCGCAGAAGTCGATCTTCAACCAGGACACCGACGCGCGCGAGAACCTGCGCGATGCCTTTCTCTATGCTTGCGACGACGGCGCCTGCGGCGTGCACATCGTCTTTGACCACAAGGTCATTCTCGGCACCCGCGCGCGCAAGATGCGCACGAAGAGCTACAATGCCTTTTCCAGCATCGACTACCCCGAGACGGCCATCCTGCGCGGCCGGCAGGTCGTGTATTACATCCCGGAGCACGTCACAGGCGCACCGGAGTTTTACGACCGGCTCGACCCCGGCGTGTTCGTGCTCAAGCTCATCCCCGGCATCGACGCCGGCATTTTTGACTACCTCAAGGCCCATTACCGCGCGCTCGTGATCGAGAGCTTCGGCGTCGGCGGCCTGCCGTGCTACGGCGACGAGAGCTTTTATCACGCCGTGCGCGACTGGGTGCAGTCCGGCCGCGTCATCGTCATGACGACGCAGGTGCCGCACGAGGGCAGCGACATGGAAGTGTATCAGGTCGGCCACCGTGCCAAGCGCGAGCTGGGCCTCATCGAGGCCTACAGCATGACGAGCGAGGCCGTGGTCACAAAGCTCATGTGGATCCTCGGCCAGACGGACGATTATGCGCAGATCTGCCGCATGTTCCGGACGCCGGTGCAGAAGGATCAGATCTACTGAGGAGGCGGCGCCATGGATTTTCAGGCAGAATACCGCAGCAAGCTGCGCACACCCGCCGAGGCGGTGCGCGCGGTGAAAAACGGCGACTGGGTGGACTATACGTCGGGCCTCGGCTTTCCGCCGCTGCTCGATGCGGCGCTCGCCGCCCGGCGCGACGAGCTGCACGATGTGAAGGTGCGCGGCAATCTCTGCGCCGGCCCGGTGCAGATCGTCGAGTGCGACCCGGAGCAGGCGCATTTTCTCTACCACACGTGGCACTGCTCAGCGTATGAGCGGCGGCTGTGCGACCGCGGCCTGTGCTACTACACGCCGATGATCTTCCGCAACCTCGCGTGGTACTACCGCGCATTTCTGACGGTCAACGTCGCCATGGCGTCCGTCGCGCCGATGGACCGCCACGGGTACTTTAATCTTTCGGCCGCGACCGGCGTGTCCCGCGCCATTCTCGACCGGGCGGACATCGTCATTCTCGAGGTCAACGAGCACCTGCCGCGTCTGCGCGGCGGGTTCGACGAGGTCATCCACATTTCCGATGTGGACATGGTCGTCGAGGGGGCGCACGCGCCGTTCGGGGACCTGCCCGCGCACCCGGCGACGGCGGAGGACACCGCCATTGCGAACCTCCTCCTGCCGCACATCTGCGACGGGGCAACCGTCCAGATCGGCATCGGCGGCATGCCCACCGTGCTCGGAAAGCTGCTGGCCCAGTCCGGCCTGCACGACCTCGGCATGCACACGGAGCTGTGCTCGGACGCCTACCTTGACCTGTACGAGGCCGGCGTGCTCACGAACCGCCGCTGCACGCTCCACCGCGGGCAGGGCATGCTCGGCATCGTGCTCGGGTCGAAGCGGCTGTATGATTGGGTCGACGATAACCCCGGTGTCATCGCGGCGCCGCTGTCATATGTCAACGCGCCGGAGGTCATCGCGCAGCTCGACAACATGGTGTCCATCAACAGCTGCATCGCGGCCGATCTCTACGGGCAGGTCGCGTCCGAAAGCTCCGGCCTGCGCCAGATCAGCGGCACGGGCGGCCAGCTTGACTTTCTCACGGGTGCGGCCATGGCCCGCGGCGGCAAGGCGTTCATCTGCATGACGTCCACGTTCACGGACAAGCAGGGCACGCGCCGTTCGCGCATCCTGCCGCACTTCGGCGGCGACATCGTCACGTCCCCGCGCTCACAGGCGTATTACCTTGCGACGGAGTACGGCGTGGTCAACCTCGCCGGGCGCAGCACGTGGGAGCGCGCCGAGGCGCTCGTGTCCATCGCGCACCCGGACTTTCGCGAGCAGCTCATTGCGGCGGCGGAGGCGCAGAAGATTTGGCGCCGGAGCGCGAAACGCTAAGCGCGCGCTAAAATGCGGCGCCGTGCGCAGATTTCGCTTGTTTTCCCGCGCGACATCGCATACAATGGAGACCGATAAGGGAGTAATTGGCGCGAACCTTCGCGCGGCCCAGCCAACAACCGATCCGTGGGATCTGGCCCGGTCTGAAATGATGAGACTTATCTGCCGAGAGGCAGATAAGTCTTTTTTTCATTTCCGGGAAAACTATATCGGAATCTGAAGGAGGACGAAACTGTGGACTATTACCGGCAGCCGCCATCGGACACCCTGCACGCACTCGACAGCACGCCCGACGGTCTCACACCAGAGCAGGCCGCCGCGCGCTTTGCGCGCGACGGGCGCAATGTGCTTACCGAACCGCCGAAACCATCGCTCGTGAAGCGCTTTTTCCAGCAGCTGGCCGACCCCATGATCCTCGTGTTGCTTGCGGCGGCGCTGATCTCGGCCATCACGAGCGCGTATGCGCACGAGAGCTTTGCCGATGTGATCATCATTCTCATCGTCGTCATCATCAACGCGGTGCTCGGCGTGTACCAGGAGAGCAAGGCCGAGCAGGCCATCGCCGCCCTGAAGGAACTGAGCGCCGCGCACAGCCGCGTCCTGCGCAGCGGGAAGCTCGTCACCGTCCCCAGTGAGGAACTGGTCGCGGGCGATGTGCTCGTGCTTGAGGCGGGCGACGCCGTGCCGGCCGACGCACGCGTGCTCGAGAGTGCGAGCCTGCGCGCCGAGGAGGCCGCCCTGACCGGCGAGAGCGTGCCGGTGGCAAAAGCCCCTGATGCGCTCACGGCCGCCGGGGACATCGGCCTCGGCGACCGCAGCAACATGCTCTATCTCGGCAGCAGCATCGTCTACGGCCGCGGCCGCGCCGTCGTCACGGCGACCGGCATGCACACGGAGATGGGCCACATCGCCGACGCGCTCACGCAGACGCAGGAGCACAAAACGCCCCTGCAGCTGCGCCTGACGCAGCTGAGCCGCATCCTGACGTGGCTCGTGCTGGGCATCTGCGTGGTGGTGTTCGCGGTCGGCGTGCTGCGCGCCGGGACGATCAACGGCCGCGTCGTGCTCGATACGTTCCTGATCGCCGTCAGCCTCGCGGTCGCGGCCATTCCGGAGGGACTGGCCGCGGTCGTGACGATCGTGCTGTCCATCGGCGTGACGAACATGAGCCGCCGCAGCGCGGTCATCCGCCGCCTCACGGCCGTGGAGACGCTCGGCTGCGCGCAGGTCATCTGCTCGGATAAGACCGGCACGCTCACGCAAAACCGCATGACCGTGACCGAGTGCGCGGGCAGTGACGCGCACCTGCTCGCCACGGCCATGGCCCTGTGCGTCGACGCGGTGCACGACCCGGAGACGGACACCGTGACCGGCGAGCCGACCGAGGCCGCGCTCGTGCGCTGGGCGGTCGCGCAGGGCCTGGCGCCGAGCGCGCTGCGCGCGCAGTATCCGCGCGTGGCCGAGGCGCCGTTTGACAGCGAACGAAAGATGATGAGCACCCTGCACGCCGACGGCAGCTCCGTCGTGCAGTACACCAAGGGCGCACCCGACGTGCTGCTGCCGCTGTGCGACCGGATCTGGATCGACGGCCGCGCCGAGCCCATGACGGATGCGCACCGCGCCGAGATCGCGGCGCGCAATCATGCCATGACCGGCAACGCCCTGCGCGTGCTGGCGGCGGCCATGCGCACGTATGACGCGCTGCCGGACGACACGTCCCCCGCGGCGCTCGAGCAGCACCTGTGCTTTCTCGGCCTCACGGGCATGATCGACCCGGTGCGCCCGGAGGTCGTGGATGCCATCCGCGCCTGCCGCAGCGCCGGCATCCGCCCCATCATGATCACCGGCGACCACGTGGACACCGCCGCCGCGATCGCCAAAGAGCTTGGCCTGCTCGGCCCCGGCGACGAGGCCGTCACCGGCACGGAGCTCAGCGCCATGGACGACGCCGCGTTTGCCCGCCGCCTGCAGCACATCAGCGTCTATGCCCGCGTACAGCCGGAGCACAAGACCCGCATCGTCAAGGCCTGGCGGGATGCCGGCTTCGTCACCGCCATGACCGGCGACGGTGTCAACGATGCGCCGAGCATCCGCGCGGCGGACATCGGCATCGGCATGGGCGTCACCGGCACGGACGTGACGAAAAATGTGGCCGACATGGTGCTTGCCGACGATAACTTCGCCACCATCGTCGGCGCGGTCGAAGAGGGCCGCCGCATTTATGACAACATCCAGCGTGCAATCAAGTTCCTGCTCGGCTCGAACATGAGCGAGGTGCTGAGCATTTTCGTTGCGACGATGCTCGGCTTCACGATCCTCGAGCCGGTGCACCTGCTGTGGATCAACCTCCTGACCGACTGCTTTCCGGCGCTCGCGCTCGGCATGGAGCGCGCGGAGCCGGACGTCATGTCCCGCCCGCCGCGCAGCGCGCGCGAGAGCATTTTCGCCCACGGCGTCGGCTTCGACTGCGTGTATCAGGGCGTCATGTGTGCGATCCTGACGCTGGCGGCGTTTTTCATCGGCCACCACATGGAGTATGGTGTCTGGACGCTCACGAACTCGCCCGACGGCACGACCATGGCGTTTCTGACCCTGAGCATGGCGGAGATTTTCCACAGCTTCAATATGCGCGCGCACCGGGCGAGCATCTTCACGCTGCGCACGCCCAACTGGACGCTCGTCGGCGCGGCCGCGGCGAGTCTTGCGCTCACGACGCTGTGCATCTATGTGCAGTTTCTGGCCGATGCGTTTGATTTCACAGCCATCTCCGCCGCCGAGTACGCCGTGGCCATGGGGCTCGCGGTTTTGGTCATCCCGGTCGTCGAACTCATCAAATGTGTGCAGCGCGCGGCAGAAAAGCGCGCGGGGCGCGCATGATTTCCGGCGCATGGCACACACTAATCCCGATTCCAACGAGAGGAGATGGGTGCTGTGCGCCAGGCGCTGCCGGTTCCCCAGCGCGTGATGGCCGTGGTGCTGTCGGTGCTGTTCGTGTTCTGCCCATTCGCGGCCTATGCCGCCGGGGAGACCGATGCTGCGGTCGATCCCGTGCTGCTGCCGATCATCATGTATCACGAGGTGAAGCCCAACAAATCCGGCAAGGACGCCATCCAGCCGTGGGAGTTTGAGGCGGACCTGAAATGGCTGGCCGACAACGGCTACACGACGATCGTCATGGCCGACCTCATCGCCTACGTGCGCGACGGTACGCCGCTGCCGGAAAAGCCCATCGTCCTCAGCTTCGATGACGGATACTATAATAATTACGTCTATGTCCTGCCGCTGCTGCAGCAGTATTCGGCACGGATCGTCCTCTCGCTCCTGGGACGCAATACGGACGATTTCACCGAGTGGCCGAGCAAGAGCATCGACTATGCACACGTCACGTGGGACCAGCTCAATGAGATGCTCGACACCGGCCTCGTCGAGGTGCAGAACCACTCGTATAACCTGCACGCCTACACGCCCGAGCGGCACGGCTGCATGCAGAACCGGGGCGAGTCGGACGCGGCCTATACGGAGCTGCTGCGCGCAGACCTCCAGCGCCTGCAGGATGAGCTCGCGGAGCACACCGGCCGCACGCCGGACACCTTTGCCTATCCCTACGGCAAGTACGGCGACCTGACGGACACCGTCCTGCGCGACATGGGCTTTCAGGCCACGTTGACGTGCGACTGGGGCGTGAACCACATCACGCGTGACCCGGCCTGCCTCTACCGGCTCGGGCGCATCTGCCGGTCGCACAATCAGTCGCTGCAGTCCGTGCTCCAGCGCGCGATGAAGGCGACGGCGTGAGCGGATGAAAACAGAAGACAGAAAGGGCACGCATCTTGCGGATGCGTGCTTTTTCGTGCTTTGCACGCACCGCGCACCGGGGGCATACACTGAGGAGAAAGCGATTTGGCGCAAGCAAAGGGGGAGACGCCATGAAAATCGAGCTGCGCCGGGCCGCCATGACCTATCAGGCGCCGGACGGGGAAGTGGCGGCGCTGCGGGATGTGACCTTCGGCGTGGCCGACGGGGAGTTTGTGAGCATCGTCGGGCCGTCCGGCTGCGGTAAATCCACGCTGCTGGCGCTCATCGCCGGCATCGAGCATCCGTCGGGCGGGGAGGTGCTGGTCGACGGGGAGACCGTGCGCGCGCCGACGGGCAAGGCAGGGCTCATGCCCCAGCGCGACCAGCTCTTTGACTGGCGCACCATCTGGGGCAACGTGACGCTCGGGCTGGAGGTCCGGCACGAGAACACGCCCGCGCGCCGCGAAGGCGTGCACGATCTGCTCGAGCAGTATCAGCTCGCGGGCTTCGCGCGCAAGCTGCCCAACCAGCTCTCCGGCGGGATGCGCCAGCGCTGTGCGCTCATCCGCACGCTGGCCACGTCGCCGGATGTGCTGCTGCTCGACGAGCCGTTTTCTGCGCTGGATTATCAGACGCGGCTGGCCGTCTCGGGCGACATCGCGCAGATCATCCGCCGCGAGCATAAGACGGCCCTGCTCGTCACGCACGATATTTCCGAGGCCATCAGCCTCTCGGACCGCATCATCGTCCTGTCGCACCGGCCCGCGACCGTCAAGGCCATCCACGACCTCGGCGCGCTGCGCGCCGTGCCGCCGCTCGAGCGGCGCAGCCGGCCGGAATTTCAGACGCTGTTCAATCAAATATGGGAGGAGCTGGATGTCAATGTCTGAACGATCGCCCTCCCCGCAGCGCGCGGCCTATCTGCGCGCGCAGCGCCGCCGCCGTCGGCTCGTGCTGGCGCTGCAGATCCTGCTGCTGGCCGCGTTTCTCGGCCTGTGGGAGCTCACGGCCCGGCTCGGCTGGGTGGATGCCTTCATCGTCAGCAGTCCGTCGCGCGTGGTGCACACGCTCGTGGGCCTGCAAAATTCCGGGGAGCTGTGGCTGCACATCGGCACGTCGTGCCTCGAGGTTGTGGTCGGTTTCGTGCTCGGGACGTTGCTCGGCACGCTCATCGCCATCGGTCTGTGGTGGAGCGAGCTGCTCTCGCGCGTGCTCGACCCGTATCTGGTCGTGCTCAACGCGCTGCCGAAAACGGCGCTCGGCCCGGTGTTCATCGTCTGGATCGGCGCGGGCACCGAGTCGATCATCGCCATGACGATCGCGATCTCGATCTTTGTCACGATCCTGAATATGCATGTCGGCTTCCTGTCCACGGACCGGGAGAAGATCCGCCTGATGCAGACGCTCGGCGCGACCCGGCATCAGATCCTGTGGCGGCTGGTCATCCCGGCCAACTACGCCACGCTCTTCAATACGCTGCGCGTGAACGTCGGCCTGTCGTGGGTTGGCGTCATCATGGGCGAATTTCTGGTCTCCAAAGCCGGCCTCGGCTATCTGATCGTCTACGGGTCGCAGGTGTTCAACATGGACCTTGTGATGGCGACCGTCCTCGTGCTCGCGGTGGCGGCCGTCGTGATGTATCAGCTGGTGCTGTGGCTGGAGAAATTTTTCAAAAATCGGTTGGGAGTGACGCAATGAAACGGTTTCTTTGTGGGGTTCTGGCGGCGCTGATGCTGGTGGTTTTGTGCGCCTGCGGCAAGCAGGAGACGGCCACCGTCCGCCTGAGCGAAGTGACACATTCGGTGTTCTACGCGCCGCAGTACGTGGCGCTGGAGCAGGGCTTTTTCGCCGATGAAGGGCTGAATATCGAGCTGACCAACGGCGGCGGCGCCGACAAGGTCATGACGGCGGTGCTCACCGGGCAGGCGGACATCGGTCTCGCCGGGCCGGAGGCGTGCATCTACGTCTACAATCAGGGCAAGGACGATTACCCGGTCGTGTTCGGCCAGCTCACGAAGCGCGACGGGTCGTTTCTCGTCGGGCGCGAGGATGTGCCCTTTAGCTGGGAGCTGCTGCGCGGCAAGACCGTCATCGGCGGCCGCGCGGGCGGCGTGCCGGAGATGACGCTCGAATACGTCATGCGGCAAAACGGTGTCGTCCCCGGCACGGATGCGACCGTGGACACGACCGTGCAGTTCAACATGATGGCCGGGGCCTTCACCGGCGGAAACGGCGACTTTGTCACGCTCTTCGAGCCGACGGCCACCGAGGTCGCACAGGCGGGCAAGGGGTACATCCTTGCGTCCGTCGGGCAGGAGAGCGGCGAGATCCCGTATACGGCCTACTTTGCCTCGCAGGCGTACATGAAGGACCACGCGGACATTGTGCAGCGCTTCACCAATGCCGTCGCCCGCGCGCAGAAATGGATCGCGGAGCACGACGCGGCGGAGACCGCCGAGATCATCGCCCCGCAGTTCCCGGACACGAGTGTGCCCGTGCTCACGCAGGTCGTGCAGCGCTACAAGGACATCGACGCATGGAACGCCACGCCGGTCATGACGCGCTCGTCCCTTGAGCGGCTTGAGACCGTCATGGAGACGGCCGGCGTGCTTGAACACGCCGACTGGGTGGACTTTGACCGCCTCGTCGACAACAGCTATGCCCGTAACGCTTCCTGACAGGTGCGAAAATCCCCCGGCTGCCGCCGGGGGATTCGTGCGTTTTTCAAAAGAGAGGGGGATGCTTAGAAGCTCGCGACGACAGCGCCGTTGTAGGTCTCGGCGATGTACTGCTTCACGGCGTCGGTCTTGAGGGCCTTGAGCAGGGCCTGAGTCTTCTGGCTGTTCTCGTCGCCGGCGCGCACGGCGATGATGTTGGCGTAGGTCTGGGCAGCGGTGCCGTTGGCGTCCTCGGTGGCGAGCGCGTCGCTGATCTTCAGGCCGGCGGCCAGAGCGTAGTTGCCGTTGATGACGGCGATGGAGCCGGCAGCGGCGTTCTTGAGCTGGGCCGGGACGGTGTCGGCCTGCACGGTGACGATGTTGTAGCCGCCGTCGTCAACGATGTCGAGCGTGCTCACGCCCTTGGCGGCGTCCGCGTCATCGGGGAGCTTGATCAGGCCCTCCTGCTGGAGCAGGAACAGGGCGCGGGTCTCGTTGCTGTCGTCGGCCGGGATGATGATGGTCGCGCCCTTGGCGAGATCCTTCAGGTCGGTGACGCCGTTGCCATAGATGCCGAACGGCTCATAGTGGATGGTGCCGACAGAGACGAGGTTGGTGCCGTTCTTGGCGTTGAAGCTGTCGAGGTAGGGCTTGTGCTGGAAGTAGTTTGCGTCGAGCGTGCCGTCGGCCAGGGCCTGGTTCGGCAGGACGTAATCGTCATAGGTGACGATCTTGAGCTCGTAGCCTTCGTCGGCGAGGGCCTGCTTGACCTGCTCGAGGATCTCGGCGTGCGGGGTGGCGCTGGCGCCGACGGTGATGACTTTGTCATCGGCAGAGGCGGTGTTCTTGTCGTCGGTGGTCTTGCTGCCGCAGGCGCTCAGTGCGACGAGCGAGAACGTCAGCACGAGGGCGAGGATGAGGGACGTGATCTTTTTCATGGTTGTTTCTCCTTTATATTTTGATTTTAGATTTAGAATTTGTGTGGTTACGGATGTTAGGATGTGCGGTTTGACAGCGGCACATTCGTCCGCGCCGGATGTTTACGCGCAGCAGCGCGGGGTAGTGGATACGCATACGGTGCCTCCTGTCAGGTGCGGGCGCGCCGGTCGGTGCGGCGGGCGATGTACATGCCGAACTCCTGCAGGATCTGCACGATGATGATCGTCAGCGCCACGCACAGCCAGACGATCTGATCGTCGTACTTCTGGTAGCCGTAGGTGATGGCGATCTGGCCGAGGCCGCCGCCGCCGATCGTACCGGCCATGGCGGAGTAGCCAAGGATGGTCACGGTGGAGATGACGGCGCCGGTGATGAGTGCGGGCTTGGCCTCCGGGATGATGACCTTCCAGATGATGCGGAACGTGGACGCGCCCATGGACTGCGCGGCCTCGATGACGCCGGCGTCCACCTCCTTGGCGGTGGACTCGACCATGCGCGCCACATACGGTGCGGCGGCGATGACGAGCGTCACGATCACGGCGCGGTTGCCGAGGCTGGTGCCGACGACGAACTTTGCCACCGGCAGCATGGCGACCATGAGAATGATGAACGGGATGCTGCGCAGGGCGTTGACAATGATGCCGAGCGTGCGGTTGAGCCAGCCAATGGGATGGATGCCGTCGCGGTCGGTCATGCGCAGGATGAGGCCGACCGGCAGGCCGATGAGATAGGCAAAGAACGTGGAGATGAGCGTCATGTAAATGGTCTCCCAGATACCGAGCTGCAGGATGCCGTTTTGCCAGAGCTTAATGAGCAGATCAGACATGACTTCAATCCTCCTGTAGATAAGAGATATGGTTGTGGTCGAGCCAGCGCAGCACATCGTGGAACTGCTGCGGATCGTTGGGCAGGTCGATGACCATGTGGCCGTAGATGCTGCCCTCGACGATGCGGGTGTCGGCGAAGAGAATGTTCACCGGCACGTGGCACTCGAGCGTGATGCGCGAGATGACCGGCTCGTTGGAGCTGCTGCCGTCAAAGACGAGACGCAGGCGTTTGCCCGTGCACGGCGGGAGGTTCTCAGCCGGGCTCTTCGGGAGGATGAGCGCCTTGGCGATGTCGGATTTCGGGTGCGTGAACACGTCGCTGACGTTGCCGATCTCGGCGATGCAGCTCTGGTCGATGACGGCCACGCGCTGGCAGATCTGCTCGATGACGCGCATCTCGTGCGTGATGACGACGATTGTCACGCCGAGCGTCTGGTTGATCTCCTTGAGCAGCCGGAGGATCGACTGCGTGGTGTTCGGGTCGAGGGCGCTGGTGGCCTCGTCGCACAGGAGGTATTTCGGCCGCGTGGCAAGGGCGCGGGCAATGGCCACGCGCTGCTTCTGGCCGCCGGAAAGCTGCGAGGGATAGGCTTTCGCGCGGTCGGACAGGCCGACGAGCTCGAGCAGCTCGGCGGCGCGGGCCTGCGCCTCGTCGCGCTTGACGCCGGCGATCTCGAGCGGGAAGCAGATGTTGCGCAGCACCGTGCGCTGCTCGAGCAGGTTGAAGCTCTGAAAGATCATGCCGATGTCCTGCCGGGCCTTGAGCAGGTCGCGGCGGCTGAGCTGCGTCATGTCGCGCCCGTCGATGCGCACCGTGCCGGAGGTCGGCCGCTCGAGGAGGTTGATACAGCGCACGAGCGTGCTCTTGCCGGCGCCGCTCAGGCCGATGATGCCGAAGATCTCGCCGTCCTCGATGCGGAGGTTGACGTCCTGCAGTGCGTGGATGTCGCCGCCCGGGGAGGGGTAGGTCTTGTTGAGATGTTCGATTTCGATCATGGTGGATTCTCCCTCGCAGAATGAATTTTTCGGAACAAAAAAGCAGAGGCCGGAAGACTCGTTGTCTTCCGGCCTCTGCGGATACGGCTTGGAATTTGGATCAGCCGTTATTGGAAGCGAACACAAGACGAGTCATATTTCTGAGCACGACGAGACATGCACATGCAGCCGGGCATGTACATCATCATAGCCATCATCATGTTGTTCGTCTGAGCAAACTTCATAATACGACGCGTCTCCTTTCGTCAAAAATCACGGTTTCCGGTGGAAACGAGCGCAGTATAACGCAGTTTTCTGCGCTTGTCAACCCCGAAATCCCCAAAAGCAGTATGAAATACGCATTAGAAAAAATGGATGTATCGATTCTAAAATTCGATGGTTTGCGGCGCGACGTCCGGGTCATGGCTGCACAGGGACGCCGCGCAGGCGGCATCGCGGCTCATCTCGCCGATCCAGTCGAGCGCCTTTTTGGCGCGCGTGCTGTTTTCGCAGATGCCGGGCACGGTGCCCTCCGCCCAGGAGCGGGGGCCTGCCGCGCCGTCGGCATTGAGCAGTACGTACCGGTCGCCGCTGCGGATGAGCGTTGCGAACATGCCCTCCGTGTGCCCAGCGATGTGCACGAGATGCACCGAGTCGTCCCCGAACAGGTCGTACGAGCGGCTCTCCGGCCCGATGTGGTTCACGCGGTACCAGAACCGCTCCGGCGGCTCGTCCATCCACAGCCTGCGCGAGGTATAGCGCAGGTTCACGCGGCAGGACCAGAAGTATTCCTCCTCCGCCACCAGCAGCCGCTTTGCACCCCGCACCTCGCTGATGCCTGCAATGTGGTCCGGGTCGAGGTGGGAAAAGAGCACATAGTCCAGATCCTGCGGCCGGATGCCGCGCGCGGCCAGCTGCTCGCCGATCGACTGCCCCGGCTCCACGACGCTGTGCACGAGCGTGTACCACCCGCGGCCGAACATCCGCAGCTGCGCCGCACGGTCCTCCACGCCGGCCGGACTCACGGTGCGCGGCAGCCCAGCATCCACCAGAAACAATCCCTTCGGGTGCTCCACCAGATATGCCGACACCGGCAGCCAGATGCGCGCGTCCTTCTTCAAGCGCCGCGCGTCCGCCTTTGCCGGCCAGCGCCACTGGGCGCTGGCCGGCAGGTTTGGCGCCACGCCGATCTTCCCGCAGTGCAGAACATGGATCCGGATCTGAGCCATCGCCGTTCCCTCCTCGTAAATTTGCACGATATTGACCAATTGGTTACGAAAAGCATAGCACCGCCTGTGCAGGATGTCAAGACAGACAGGGGAAAACGACCGGGATTTTACAATCTTCAACAATGTGTCGCGCATTTGCGTATTGAATTGTACGCGTGAGATGTGCTACAATAGATTGCGTATCTATTCACAAACCAGGGAATGAAAACAAAACATTTTAAGGAGAAGAAAGGAGCCTGAAACATGGCAAGAGAACTGATCCTGAAGCTGGGCAAAAAGATCACGGACCGCGTGGATGTTAAGCTCGGCATGACGAAGCTCGACGAGGATTCGCCCGAGTATTACGGCCTGGCCAGCGTCGTCACCGACGAGATGGCGGAGCTCGCGCTCGCGATGGATGTGCGTGTCCCGACCACGCCGGCGGAGATGAGCAAAAAGACGGGCAAGGATCCGGTCTACATCGAGCAGCTCTTTGACCAGATGTCCATGATCGGTCTGCTCGAGTACAACTGGGAGAACGCCGACCACCACAAGCAATGGGTGCTGCCCATCTTCGTGCCCGGCTCTGCCGAGCTGATGAACATGAACCTCCAGCAGGTGGAGGAGCACCCGGAGATCGCGCGGTTTTTCGAGCGCATGTCGTTTCTGCCGCTGACGAAGATCACCTGCATGGTGCCTCCCGGAGGCGCCGGCGTCGGCATGCACGTCATCCCGGTCGAGAAGGCCATCCCGGCCACGAACGAGTCGGTCGACATCGAGCACATCTCCCACTGGCTGAAAAAGTATGAGGGCCACCTCGGCGTTGGCTACTGCTCCTGCCGCAACGCCATGCGCATTCAGGGCGAGGGCTGCGGCGAGCTGCAGGACGAGTTGTGCATTGCCGTCGGCCAGTTTGCCGACTACTGCCGCGAGACCGGCAAGGGCCGCGACATTACCTATGAAGAGGCGATGGAGATTCTCCAGCGCGCCGAGGACAACGGCTATGTCCACCAGATCACGAACATCGACGGCGAGGATAAGATCTTTGCCATCTGCAACTGCGCGCTCGGCTCCTGTTTCGCGCTGAGAACGAGCCAGCTGTTCAACACGCCCAATATGTCCGCCTCCGCTTACCGCGCCCACGTCGATGCCGAGAAGTGCGTCGCCTGCGGCAAGTGCACCGAGGTCTGCCCGGCCGGCGCCGCCAAGCTCGGCCAGAAGCTGTGCACCAAGACCGGCCCGGTGACGTATCCGAAGCAGCCGCTGCCGGACGATAACCACTGGGGCGAGCACATGTGGAGCCCGAACTATAAGGACGACAACCAGAAGCAGTGCCACGAGTCCGGCACCGCCCCCTGCAAGACCGCCTGCCCGGCGCACATTGCCGTGCAGGGCTACATCAATCTGGCCGCGCAGGGCCGCTATCTGGATGCGCTCAAGCTCATCAAGCAGGATAACCCGTTCCCGGCCGTCTGCGGCAGCATCTGCAACCGCCGCTGCGAGGAAGTCTGCACCCGCGGCGATGTCGACCGTGCCGTCGCCATCGACGAGATCAAGAAGTTTGTCGCCGAGCAGGAGCTCCAGGCCGACAAGCGCTACATCCCGAAAGTCATCACCCACCGCGGCATCGCCGATCCGTACCCGGAGAAGATCGCCATCATCGGCGCCGGTCCGGCAGGCCTGTCGTGCGCCTACTATCTGGCGAACATGGGCTATGAAAACGTCACCGTGTTTGATAAAAACGAGGTGCCCGGCGGCATGCTGACCCTCGGCATCCCGAGCTTCCGCCTCGAGAAGGACGTTGTCAACGCCGAGATCGAGGTGCTCAAGGAGATGGGCGTCCACTTCCAGTGCGGCGTCGAGATCGGCAAGGATCTCACCATCGACCAGCTGCGCGAGCAGGGCTATAAGGGCTTCTACCTTGCCATCGGCGCGCAGAAGAGCGCACCCATCGGCGTGCCCGGCGAGGACCTCTCCGGCGTGTATGGCGGCGTGGACTTCCTGCGCAAGGTCAACCTCGGCAAGAAGCCGCGCATCGGCAAAAAGTGCGCCGTCATCGGCGGCGGCAATGTCGCCATGGACGTCTGCCGCACGGCCATCCGCCTCGGCGCGAAGGATACTTACGTCATTTACCGCCGCAGCCAGGCTGAGATGCCGGCGGACGCGGAGGAAGTCGCGGAAGCCATGGAAGAGGGCGTGCAGTTCCGCTTCCTGAGCGCTCCGGCCGAGATCATCGGCGAAAACGGCAAGGTCAAGGCCCTCAAGGTCGAGATCATGGAGCTCGGCGAGCCCGATGCGAAGGGCCGCCGCAAGCCCGTCGGCACCGGCAAGTTCGAGACCATCGAGGTCACGTCCGTCATCGGCGCCATCGGCCAGCGCGTCGACCTCGGCCGCATCGCACCGGAGGCCATGGCCTTCAACCGCAACGGCACCGTGCAGGCCGACGGCGTGACGTATCAGACCGCGCAGCCCGATATCTTTGCCGGCGGCGACGTGGTCACCGGCCCGAAGTTCGCCATCGACGCGATCGCGGCCGGCCGCGAGGGCGCCATCTCCCTGCACCGCTACGTGCATGAGGGCCAGAGCCTGACGCTGGCGCGTGACCCGCGCGAGTTCTACGAGCTCGATAAGAAGCAGGCCGTCGTGCCCATCGACTGCTTTGACGCTCCGGCGCGCCAGACCGTCGCCCACGACGCGAGCAAGGCCAAGACGTTCGCGAACGACCGCATCACCTTCACCGAGGCGCAGGTCAAGGCGGAGGCGTCCCGCTGCCTCGGCTGCGGCGTGTCCGTCGTCGACCAGAACAAGTGCATCGGCTGCGGCCTGTGCACCACCCGCTGCGAGTTTGATGCGATCCACCTGCAGCGCGATATGCCGGAGGCCAGCCGTATGTACCGCACCGAGGACAAGATGAAGGCCATCCTGCCGCACATGATCAAGCGCGCAGCCAAGCTCACCATCAAGGACATCAAGGGCAAGCGCGCGAAGTAAGCCGACCGGAGGAACCACACAATGCACGAACTGGGAACCGTGTTCTATGTCATCCAGGAGGTCGAAAAGGTCGTCGAGGAAAACCACCTGACCCAGGTCGCCAGCGTCACGCTGGAGGTCGGCGAGGTCAGCGGCATCATCCCGTACTACCTGACCGACTGCTGGAAGTGGGCAGTGGAAAAATCACAGTATCTCAAGGGCGCGGAGCTGAAGATCGAGACACTCCCCGCCGTGACCTACTGCGAGGACTGCAAACAGACATACCCCACGGTCAAATACGCCAAGATATGCCCTCACTGCAAGAGCGAGCATACCTATCTGCTCAGCGGCAACGAGTACACCATCAAGGAGATCGAGGCCTGCTAGCAGCCGCAAAAACCGCACACGGGGAACGCCCTTCGGCGTTCCCCGTGTTTTCTTATCTTCCCGCCGGTGCGCTGTCGATCGGGATCTGGATGATCTCCAGCCGGCGGCGGGCGGCGTATTCGAGCGTGCGGGCCGTGCCGCCGGGCCGGCCGTCAAACGCCGCGATGAGGATGCGCGAGGCATCGACCATGTAGCGGTTGCGGCGCATCATGCACCCGGGGGTGTAGGCCTCCTGCACGAGCGTCTGATAGTCGCACTGGCGCAGGTCGTAGGCGTAGCGCTCGCGCAGCTCCGGCCGCCAGCGGTCGGCCTGGCCGGAGTAGGGGATGGCCGCCTCGATCGTGACCTCCGGGTGCTGCAGACGCAGGTAGCGCGCCGCGTCGAAAAAATACAGGTCGCAGCCGTTGGCCATGCCGCAGATGAAGTGGCGGATGCCGGCAGCGTAGACGGCGTCCACGGCGTCAAAGAGCTGCTGCTGCAGCCTGCGGCAGCGGGGATCGTTCTCGTCGCTGCCCCAGGGCAGCTTGTATTCCCGGTGGCCGGTGAAGCAGCAGGTGTTTTCGCGCTCGGGCATGGCGGCAGCCTCCTTTCGGGTGTGGCCTCCATTGTACGCGCCCGAAGTGCGGCTGTCAAACCTTTCCTGAAAAAAGTGCTTGCAATCTTTTCCCGCTGTGTTATAATGCAGACAGTAAAACAACTGAATCGAGATGTCTTCGGGGCAGGGTGTAATTCCCGACCGGCGGTGATAGTCCGCGAGCCGAGCAAGGTTGAATCGGTGCAATTCCGATACCGACAGTATAGTCTGGATGATAGAAGATGTTACGGACCTCCATAGTTCGCAGCGCCTGAAGGACATGTTCTTTCAGGTGTTTTTCATTCCATGGAGGTGTTTTGTCATGTTGAAAGAAAACCTGTCCTTTGTCGGTATCTGCGTGCTTGTGTTCGCGGCATTGCTCGGCCTTGCGTATCTGTTTGAGCGCACGGTCTGCCGCGATCTGCAGCGCCGCAGCCGCAGCCGCAACATCAGCTATGTGGCCATGTTCTCCGCCCTCGGCGGCGTGCTCATGCTGCTGGAGATCCCGCTGTTTTTCGCGCCGGGCTTCTATAAGATCGACCTGAGCGAGCTGCCGGTGCTCATGAGCGCGTTTTATCTCGGCCCCGTGGCCGGCGTCATCACCGAGCTGCTCAAGGTGCTCATAAAGCTCCTGCTCAAGGGCACGAGCACGGCCTTCGTCGGCGATTTTGCCAACTTCGTCGTCGGCTGCACGTTCGTCCTGCCTGCCGCGGTCATTTACCACCACCACAAGACCCGCCGCACCGCCATCGTCGGCATGGCCGTCGGCACGCTGTGCATGACGGTGTTCGGCAGCCTCTTCAACGCCCTGTACCTGATCCCGAAGTTCGCCGAGCTCTTCGGCCTGCCCATTGAGCAGATTGTCGCCATGGGCACGGCCGTCAATAAGAGCATCACCAGCGTGCCGACGCTCGTCATGTTCGCCGTCGTGCCCTTTAACCTCATCAAGGGCGTTGTGGACTCGGCGCTGACGTACTTGCTGTACAAGCGTGTGGAGTTCTTGCTCTTCCCGGAGCTGCGCAAGAAGGAGAAAGCACAGCCGCAGGTCCAGTCGAAGGACCCTACCCCGCAGCACTGAGATCGTACATAGCAAACCGCCTGCAGGCATCAGCCTGCAGGCGGTTTTTCATCTGTGCAGCTGCGGCGCACCGTGCGCATCAGCAAGGTGAAGCTGAGCGCGAAATTCACACACTCGTTGAAATACAAAATGAAGATGTACCCAGCCAGCCCGAACCGCGGCAGCAGCACCCACACGAGCACCACGCCGAGCGTGGCGTCGAGCACGTTGATGGCCATGCAGCGCGTCTGCTGGCCGAGTCCGCGCAGGCAGCCGTCGGTCACGGTGTCGAGATACATCACCGGCACGAGCGGGGCCAGCAGCCGGATATACCGCCCCGCGTCATCCGAGTGGTAGATCAGCCGCCCGAGCGGCCCGGAAAATGCCAGCAGCAGCACGGCTGTGCCGCACGCGAACAGCAGGCACCGGTACAGCAGTGTGCGCACCAGCCGCCGGATATCCCCGCACCGGCCGGAGACCTGCGCCGTCGTCAGCTCCGGCACGAGCAGATCCGCCAGCGCGTACAGCAGGCACGACGGGAAGAGCACCACCGGCAGCGCCATGCCGTGCACGATGCCGTAGCCCGCGAGCGCGCGGTCGGCCGTCAGGCCGGAGCTTTTGAGCCCGCGCGGGATGAGCAGGTGCTCCAGCGTCGTCAGCGACGTGCGCGCATAGGCCGACACGGCCAGCGGCAGCGCCACGGCGAGCATCCGCCGCGTCAGGTGCGGCACGGTGTCGCCGCCGCGGCGGTATTTGCGCCGGTCGAGTGCGTACACCGCCGTCATCAGCAGCAGCGACACCACGTCTGCGCACGCGCCGCCCGCCGTGACGGCGGCGCAGCTCTGCTCCAGGTCGCCGGCGGCCGCAAAGGACAAAAACCACATCACGCACGTGATACTCACCAGCTGTTCGAGCAGGTGCACGAGCGTCGGCTTCCACACGCGGCCGGAGGCGGTGAAATATCCGTCCATGACCGACGAGAGCGCGATGCACGGCAGGCTGATGCTCGTGATGCGCAGCGAGCGCACCGTGCGCGCGTCGCCGATCCAGAGAAAGCCCACGGGCTCGGCCAGAAAATACACCATCGTGCCCGCGCACAGGCCAAAAAACAGCGCGTAGCACGCGCACCGGCGCATTGCCCCCGTGACGCCCGCGCCGCGCTCGAGCCCCATCTCCTCGGAGATCAGGCGCGTGGTGGCAAAGCGGATGCCGGAGATGGCGAAGGTGGCAAACAGCACGCTCACCGACATGACGAGCTGGTACAGCCCGATGCCGGCCGCGCCGATGCGCCCGACGATCCACGCCTGAAAGACGAGCCCGATGCAGCGCATCACGATCGACGAGCCGGTCATGAGCGCGGTGTTGACGATGAGCCTGCGATTTCTGTGCACGCGCGCGACCTCCCGACGCAGTTTGTACCACTCTATGGCACGGGAGCGAAAAACATGCCGCCCGACATCAGCCGGGCGGCATTTCGTGCATCATTCAGGTGTGCAGATCTGTCTTGATCTTCGTCGTGGAGATCTCGGGCGTGCGGGGGAGGTAGACGACCTCGCATTTGTCCTTCAGGAAGTCGAATTTGCCCTTCCAGTCGTCGCCCATGACGAACACGTCCACGTGGTATTTGTCCACGTCGGTGACCTTCTGGTCCCAGCTCTCCTCCGGGATGACGAGGTCAACGTAGCGGATGGCCTCGAGCATCCGTTTGCGGTCCTCGTAGGAGAAGTAGCTCTTTTTGCGCTTTTCGTTCCAGTTGAACTCGTCCGTGCTCAGGGCCACGATCAGGTAATCGCCCTGCTCCTTGGCGCGGCGCAGGAGGTTGATGTGCCCGTAGTGCAGCAGGTCAAAGGTGCCGTAAGTGATGACACGTCTCATGTGTGCTCCCTTTCCCGGAGGCGCTCGGCCAGAAACGCGGCGACGCGCTCGGCGGAGTGTCCGTCTGTGTATTGGTTGGTCAGTTTGGTGAGCTGCAGGCGCTTGGCCCGCAGCGGATCATCGCCCGCGGCGAGCTGCTCGAAAAACGTGCGGAAATCGTCCGGCGTGTCGAGCAGTGCCGCGCTCTCGCGCAGCGGCTGCGGGTCGATGGCAAAGCCCGGCTGTTTGGCGTAGGCGTCGATGTCCTCGAACGTCAGCCCCACGGGCTTGCCCGTGAGCAGATAGTCAAACAGCACGGAGGAATAGTCCGTGATGAGGGCATCCGTGCAGGCGAGAAATTCGTAGGACGTGATGCCGTGCGCGGCGAAGAGCCCGTCGTCGATGAAGCGGAGGTGGCTCAGCTCCAGCGCGCGGATGTGCGACAGGTCCTGCGCCGGGTGGGGCTTGACGATCACGAGCGTGTTCGTCGCCCGCGCGGCCTCGTTCACGGCCGCGGCCGCCGCCGGGTCATGGATGACGGGGACGGAGATGTCCGTCGTTGCAACGAGGTTGTTCTTGTGCTGGCGGTACGTGGGATACCAGACGACGAAGCGATCAAACTCCGCGCCGAAGATGTCCTTCAGGTCGCATTTGTGCGTGAACAGGTCGTCGTTGCGCGGGAAGCCGAGCGTGACGAGCTTTTCCGGCGGGATGTGAAATTCATAGCTGTTCACGGCGTCAAAAAACGGGGCCTGACTCAGCGCCCAGTCGGTCGTTGGGTCGCAGAAATAGTAGTCGTGTACGCTCTTGAGCGGGCTGCCGTGCGTCAGGTACAGATGCACGGTCTCCGGCCGGAGCTTCTGGAGCTGGCCGTTGCAGTCCACGATGGCAGCGGCGCGGGCGCGCAGCCAGAACAGCCGCAGCAGCGCCCATGTTCCCCGCGTGCCGGCAAAGGACACGTTCTTTTCATGCACGTCCCGGAAAGCCGCCGGATCCGGCACGACCCACACGAGCCGGTACCGGTCGTTCCAGCCCTGGGCCAGCAGCGTCCGGTACAGGGCGCCGGTATTGTCGCCGAGGGGCGGCGCGCTCTCGAGCAGGATGACCGGCTTGCCTGGCAGCAGGTTCATCAGCCGCACGAGCAGACGTTTCAAGCGTTGTTTCATTTTCTCAGCACCTTTCGCACCATGCCGCCGACGAGGGCCTTTTCATATCCGTTCATGGACAGCAGCCACACGGAGGCACAGTAGATCGCTGTGTAGACGATGATGCCGCCGAGCAGCATCGGAATCCTGTAGAGGTTTACAAACAGCATCATCAGCACGCCGCACGCGGCGGGCGGCAGCAGGCCGAGCGCCATGCGCCCGATGTTTTTCCAGAACACGGTCACGTCGATGTTCAGCCGCCGCTGATAGAAGATGTTCATCACGAGCCCGTTTGCCAGCGCGACGGCGACGGCCGTGCCGATCGCGCAGCCGATCGCGCCGAGGTACTGGCACAGCCAGATGCTGATGGCGAGGTTGCCGATGGCCATGGCTCCGTAGATGATCGAGCGGTACTTGTGCAGATTCTGCGCGCGCTGCATCTCGATGCCGAGGTTTTGCGTCAGCGGCACCATGCCGGGGATGATGAGCAGCAGCACGATGATATACGCATCGTCATAGCCCGGTCCGGCCCAGAAATAGATAAACGGCTTGCCGAAGAAGATGATGCCCGTGCACACGAGCGACAGGATCAGAAACTGGATGCGCCCCACGCGCACGAACAGCTCCGTGAGCACGGTGCGCAGGCGCGCTTTGTCGTCCTTGTTGTCCTGCACGAGCTGATGGATGCGCGGCGTGAACACGGACGACACCGCCGTCGAAAACGAGATGAAGTACGTGTGCAGCTGCTGGCCGACGGCGTAGACCGCCGTGGCGGCCGTGCCGCAGTAGCGCGTGATGATGAGCTTGTCGAGGTTGTTGTTGACCTGGTCGACGACCATGTTGATGGCGATGAAGCCCGAGAACACGGCGATGTCCTTGAGCACGGCGCCGTCAAAGTTCCGGAACGAGACCCGAATGTGCAGCTTGCCGAAGCAGTAGATCAGCCGCAGCGCGTCCACGAATATGGAGATCGTTACCGTGACGACGACCATGCCGATCGAGCCGTAGCCCGCCAGCAGCACCGGCAGCGTCACGAGCGGGGACACGACCGTGCGCAGGATCTCCGTTGCCTTCAGGAACACGAACTGCTCCTGCGCGCTGATGATGTTGCTGAACACGCTCATCGGGAAGCTCACGGCGAGGTTCGCCGTCAGCAGCAGCATGAGGATGCGCGCCGTGTGGTACTCGGCGTCCGTCAGGCCGGTCTTGAACACCATCTCCAGATGGAACGTCAGGTACAGGCCGCACGCGAGCGCAATGAGCCCGATGACGGAAAACACGATCAGGAACAGGCCGTTGAGCCGCGCGATCTTATCGTCCGCCTTTTCCTTGCGGTAGAGGATGTAATAGCGCACGTAGCTGCCGCCGAAGCCGAGACTGAGCACCGACAAAATGGCGATCGTCGAGGCGACGGTGGAGTACAGGCCGTACTCGCTCTTGCCGAGGATGCGCAGCATGAACGGCGTGTAGGCGATGGAGACGATGATGTTGAGCGTCATCTGCACATACGTGAGCAGAGAGCCGGAACGCAGTTGATTGTGATGCTTCATAGCGTCAGTTCCCGGCGGCGAACAGCAGGTGCACGGCCCGGTATTGCTTTTTGCCGAGCAGGGACAGCACCAGCTTCTTGCGTGCCGGATAGCCTTTCAGATAGGGATTGTGCCGGTAGTCGGGGAAGCGCGCAGCGGTAAAGTCCAGCAGCTGCGGCAGCAGCGGGTGCGCGCTCTGCACCTTGAGGATGCGCACGGACGCATCATAGAGCACATTGTCCACGCAGAGCTTACCGAGCTCGTTTTCATACTGCTCGAACAGGCCGCGCACCTGATACCACGTCAGCACGTCGTCGATCGCGTCCATGATCTCGGCGTTGGCGTCGAGCGCGCGCTTGGTCACGGAGCCCTCGTGCTGCCGGTAGAGGTAAAGCACGTCCGGCAGGATCACGACGGACTGCGCCGCCGTGAGCATCTTGCGCGTCATGCACAGGTCCTCGCCCCAGCCGCGGGCGCGAAAGCGGATGTCCGTATCCGTGAACAGCGTGCGCCGCCACGCGGCGATGCAGGCCGACGGGCGGTTGAGCAGCAGGGCGGGCGTGGCGCTGAGTGTCAGCGGCGTATGCAGCGGCAGGTCGTCGGTGAACACGGCGCCGCCGCCGTCGCCCGTCATGCGCATGCTGAAATAGCAAATGTCGGCCTCCGTCTCCGCCAGTGCTGCGCGCAATACGGCGAAGGCGTCCGGTGTGTAGGTGTCGTCGCTGTCAAGAAACAGCACATACTCGCCCTGCGCGAGCGGGAGCGCCACGTTGCGCGCGTCGCCTGCGCCGCCGTTGGGCTTGTGCAGCACACGGATGCACTCCGGGTGCTCGCGCGCGAGCGTGTCGCACAGCGCGCCGCTCTTGCCGTCGGTCGAGCCGTCGTCCACGAGCAGGATCTCAAAGTCCGCGCCGGTCTGTCCCAGCACGGAGTCCACGCCCTCGCGCAGGTATTCCCAGCCGTTGTAGACCGGGATGATGACACTGAATTTCATAGCTTCCTCCAGTCCGGGCGCTCAGCCGAGCTTGTCCTTGGCGGCAAAAAGTGCCCGCACGGTGCGGTATTTGCGCTGTCGCAGCAGGCGCAGGATCAGCTTGTGGCTGCGGGAGAGCTGCGCAAGCAGGGGATTGTCGAGATAGTCCGGGAACTGCGTCTGCACATAGTCCTGAAAGCGGCCGAGCAGCGCACTGTCCGGGTCGATGCGCAGCACGCGCACGGAGCCGGCAAGCAGCACATGATCCACCGTCAGGCGCGACAGCTCGTTGTAGTACTGCGCGAACAGGCCGCTGCTCCGATACCAGCCGAGCAGGTCGTCAAACGCGTCGAGGATCTCGGCGTTGCGTGCGACGTTCGGGTTGCGCGTGATGGAGCCCTCGCGCACGACATAGTAGTAAAACACGTCCGGGATGGCGCAGATGCTGCCCGCCGCGGCGAACAGCTTCGTGGTCGTGCGGATGTCCTCATACCACACGCGGGAGGGATAGCGGATGCCGGTGTCGAGAAAGAGCGAGCGCTTCCAGCAGCGGCTCCAGGCATTCGGCTGCGTGAGCAGCAGCTGCGGCAGCTCGGCGAGCGTAAACGTCCGGTCGTGCGGCAGATCGTCGACGAGCCGCTTCGTGATTGTTCCGTCGGTGTCCACGGCGAAGCCGAAGTCGATCACGTCGCAGTGGAAGCGGTCGATCGCCCCGGCAAGTGTCCGGAGCATGCCGGCACCGATGTAATCGTCGCTGTCGATAAAGACAAGATACTCGCCCGCGGCCGCTTCGAGGCCGACGTTGCGTGCATCGCCCAGACCGCCGTTCGGCTTGTGAATGACGCGGATCCGCTCCGGATGCGCCGCAGCATAGCGGTCACAGATCGCGCCGCTCTCACCGTCGGTGGAACCGTCGTCCACAAGCACCAGCTCGTAGTCGTCGAAATCCTGCGCCAGCACGGAGTCAACGCATTTGGGCAGGTAGTCCTTCACGTTATAGACGGGGATAACAACGCTGAAAATCATGCGGTTTTCTCCTCTCCGTCCGGCAGTGCGTCCGGCTGCTCACTGCGCATCTGCGTCAAATAGTATACCGCAGCCAGCAGCACGGACATGTAGACCGAGGCATTCGGCCGCCGGAGCATGCCGGCGGTGCAGTAGGCATAGATCAGGCACAGACACAGGGAGATGCCGTAGGCACCGGATTCGGACGTGAAATATTTGCGGAAATCCTGGATCAGGAACTTTGCGATCAAATACAGGAAGTAGGCCACGAACGCGACCATGAGCGCCAGACCGGCCCAGCCATAGAGGAAATAGATGCCGTGGAAGTCGTTTTCCACGTCGTAAATATCTCCGTCAAAGCTCATGCGGCTCAGCTCCATGCCGAAAATGCGGGAGACGAACGGGTGCTCGTCCATGAGCATCGAGCAGAAAACGATCTTGCGGTGGCGGGTCGCCGTAATGTCCGTGACCTGATCGGAATAATCATAGGCGGACATGACTCTGGCCGTGCCGAACCGCTGGCAGAGCTTGGGGGAATAGAAGTTATAGATCGTGCACAGGGCGTGATAGCGCTCGGCCGGGTCCACGGTCGAAAGGTCCTCGCTGTCACCGGTGGTGCGGCGGATCATGACCTCGGCGTCGCCCTGCTTGCTGGTCATGGCCAGATTGTAGCGGTTCTGATTGATATACATGGGCGACTGCTTGACGAATGCGCAGCAGACGACCAGCATCGCGATCAGCACGGCGATATAGCGCTTGGAGGTTTTGGCCTGCCGGGTCAGCAGCAGGACGACCGGCAGACCGAGCGCAACGGCAAAGATGGAGAGGAACGCCAGCCGGGTGCCGAGAAAATACAGCTGCGCGAATGCGGCGGCCGTCGTCAGGCAAAAGAGCCAGAAGCGCTTCTTCCGATAGCAGAACGCGATCACGATCGGTGCGAGCATGCTCACAACGGCGCTCTGCGCGTTGCTGGTCGAGAACCAGCCGAGCAGACCGATGCCGCTGTTGGTGTAGGTCGCGGCGGCGGTGTTGGTCAGCACACTGATGACGAGCGTGACGGAAATGACCCAGAAGTTGACGATCAGCGCGGTTTCCATGGCCGGATAGCACTTTTTGTTGGCACGCAGAAACGAGATGAAGCACAGCGCAAACAGCGGCATCTGCACAACGCGCACGAAATTCGTCAGATCATGCACAGGATCCAGATATCCTTTGATCGAGCAGGCGATCACGTGGCCGACCAGCACGAAAATGCACGCACCGGCGGCGATGCCATAGGCTTTCTTGCGCGACGAGGCGAGGAAGCCGAGCAGGCACACGGCGGCAAAAACAACGAAACGGAGCAGCAGCGTGAGCGTGTTGGCCATGCCGAGGCGGTCCGTCCAGTAAGACAGGATATCCAGCAGCGGCTGCAGGATCAGAAGGATGAGCAGGACCGTGGGCAGCGCGGGCGCAAGACGGTCACGCAGGGAGTGTTTTTCTTCGGACATGTCAGTTCTCCTTTGGGTCGTCGTAATCTCGAATATAGATCAGGCACCAGATGGCTGCCAGAATCAGGCAGAGATAGAAAGACGCATTTGGGCGGCGCAGTACGCCGGCAGTGTTATAGATGTGCGCGAGAGCGGTGCACAGCGCGACGCCGCAGGTGCCGGCCTCGACCGTGAAGTAACGCCTGGCGTTGCGGATGAGCGCGCACACGATGATGACCAGGAAATACCCCAGAAAGGCCAGCAGGCACGCAAGTCCCGCCCAGCCGTACAGATATGCGATGCCGTGGAAGTCATTTTCCACGTCGTAGCAGTATCCGTGATAGGTCATCTCGTCGTAGCTCAGGCCGAACAGGCGGCTGGTAAACGGCTCGGTGTTCAGCATCAGGCGGCAGTAGTTGATCTTGATCGTGCGGACATTCGTAATGACGGAGGCTTTGGTGGAGCATCCGTACATTTCCGCCGTCGCCTCGAGCCCGTAGCGCTCGACGGTCCCGCCGAGGTATTCGTCATAGGCATAGGTGAGGTAGGCATACCCCTCGTCGCCGAACTCCGCTTTGCCCTGCGCGACCAGCCGGTCAATGTTTTCCTGCTTGCGCACGGCGTTGGCCGCAACGGCCTGCTGGTTGCGGTGCATGGGGGACACGGGGAAGGCCGCGGCGCAGATCACCGCGCACAGCAGCAGCGCAATGTAGATCTTCCGGTCGCCGCGCCGGGTGACGGCCCAGGTGATGCCCGTGCCGATCGCCGTCACGAACAGGGACATATAGGCCAGACGTGTTGCAAAGCAGAATAGTTCCGCGAAGCCGACGACGGCGATGGGCAGCCAGCGCCGGATCTGCCCGCTGCGCAGTGCCGGACACAGCGCGAGCGGCACGAGCATCGACAAAATCGCGCTCTGGCTGTTGGCAAAGTAAAACCACCCGCACAGGCCGATGTGCTTGTCCGGATACGTATAGGGATTGGTGCCGGTCAGCGCGCTGAGCAGCGCGACGGCGGCAATGATCCAGAAAGCGATGGTGATCCCGCGTTCCAAGCTGGCAAAGCCCTGCCGGCAGCAGCGCAGAAACGTGATAAACGCGATCGTAAACAGCGGCAGCTGCGCGAAGCGGATGAAGTTGGTCGCGTCGGAGATCAGGTTCGCGGTCGTGAATGGAGCGTTGGCGCGCAGGCATGCCAGCACGTGCCCCGCATAGAGCGCGGCGCACACGGCAGCGGCGATCCAGTAAAAGCGCCGGCGATCCGAGAGCACGAAGCCCGTGAGCATGACGCCGAGAAAGATCAGCAGGCGCAGCGACAGCGTCAGCTTGCTGCCCCAGGCCAGGTCCTGCGTCCAGAACGACAGCACGTCCAGCAGCGGCTGCGCCGCGCACAAGCCGACAAGCATGCCGGGCAGCCAGTGCGGACAGGCTCGTTCCTGCGGCGATAACGATTGCATAGTTTTTCCTCTTTTTCTCTCAGGATAGTTACACTCAATCATACGCTTTTTTCGCGGTCAGGTCAACCGGCGCGGCCGTTTGTTCACATATTTTCAGAATATAGTATGCAAATACCCCCGGTCGGAGAAAACCTCCGTCCGGGGGTGTCAGTCGTGTCGGGTCACAGCAGCTTGTCCGCCTCGTGCGCGTAGCTGCAGATGAGCCTGTCGAGCAGGCGCTGCAGGTCGGCAGCCTTCGGGTCCGTGACGGCCTGCGCATGCAGCCGGTGCAGGCCGTCGATGGCCTCCTGGCTCAGGCCGAGGGCGCTGTAGACATCGCTCTCGCCGGCACGCTGCGCATCGGCATCGTCGGCCGCCTCGTCAAAGCCGAGCAGGAAGTTCGGCGTCGTGCGGAAATACCGTGCGATGCGGCTCACGACCAGTGCCGACGGCACCGTGACCTCGCGCCGGTCGTTCGGCTTGAGGTACTTGCGCACGGCCGGGCGGCTGATGTCGATCTCGTCGGCCAGCTCCTGCGTGTTGACGGGCTTACCGTACACGTTGTTGCCGTTCATCAGATAGGTCAGCCGGTCGCGGAACACATTGCCGAAACCGCCGGCGGCCTCGTCGTTGTCTTTGCCCATGAAAATGACCTCCCATTCCAGAAAGCAAACTTTTTTCAAACTTTTTTTGGAAAAGGCTTGACAAACCCATAGAAATGGTTTATACCAAAGTTACGTTAATCGAAAACGAAACTTTGGTTTCTCCCTACAGGCCGGATATCACTTTTCTGACACTCAGTAAAGCACGACCGCCTGCAAAAGTCAAGACATACTCCAAAAAATAACAAGGAGGTACTGCTATGAGCAAAGATCGTGAGCTCATTTTTGATATAACCGGGGACCCGGAGGTCCTGACTTATCCCGCCGTCGATAATGAGCCGCTGCAGCTCGGCGGCGTCGTCGTCAACGCGCCGACGCCGGGCCGCATCCTCAACCGCATCCGCAGCAGCGTCGATGTGCCGGTTGTGGTCACGGTGGCCAATTCCGACACGAACTACCGCCACCGCATCGAGGACGGCGCGGCGATCCTGAACGTGGCCGCCGGCGCGCAGACACCGGAGATCGTGGCCGAGATCCGTGAGCGTTTCCCGGACTATCCCATCATCGCGACCGGCGGGGCGGACGACGAGAGCATCCGCGCCACTATCCGCGCCGGGGCCAACGCCATCATCTGGACGCCGCCGACGAACAGCGAGCTGTTTCGCGATGTCATGAAAAACTACCGCGCGGGCAAGCCGCATCCCTGATTTTCGGAACCTCTTTCTCTTTGCTTTCTCTTTCTGTTATTTGCGCAAAAGGACGCATCCATTCGGATGCGTCCTTTTGTTGTCCTGTTTGGCACCTCAGAGCAGGCAGAGCATGACGCACGCCTGTTCGCGGGTCGCGGTGTCGCGCGGGCGGAAGCTGCCGTCCGGCATACCGCTGATGACGCCGGCGCGCTGCAGCGCCTGCACGGCGGGCAGGGCATAGTCGGCGATGTCGGCTTCATCCGTGAACGTGATGGCCGGATTGCCGGTGCCGAGCTGGATGCCGAACTGCCCGGCGTAGCGGCAGAGCATCGCGGCCATATCCTGCCGGGTGATCTCGGCATCCGGCGCAAATTCGGTGTCCGAGACGCCGTAGACGATGCCGTTGTCGGCCGCCCAGTTGACGTAGGGCGCGTACCAGGCGTTCGCCGGAACGTCGGTGAACCTGCCCGACGTATACGCGGACACATCCGCGCCCTGCAGCCCGGCCAGCATGGTCACGAACTGCGCGCGCGTCACGACTGCCGTCGGCTCGAAGGTCGCAGCGCTCGTGCCGGAGACGACGCCCGCATCATACAGCTGCTGGATGTACGGATAGCTCCAGCGGCTCTCGGGCACATCCGTGAACGGGAACGGTGTTTCCGTCGGCTGCACGGAGCCGTAGGTGCTGTAGATGTCGTCCATCAGGTTCAGATAGAACAGGTGCGTCTCGATGACGCTCTTGTTGGCGATGCCGCCGACAAACTGCATATGGTCGGCGCGCGTGACGGGCATGACGTACCAGATGCCGGGCCGGAAGGTGATGTCGGAATAGCCGTCATAGTTGACCCAGCCCTGCGTGCCGTCGCGCTTGAGGCACTCGGTGGTGTTTTTGTCCGTCGTGGTCGGGTAAAAGGCGGAGACGGTGTTCACAAGGCCGTCGTTCGGCAGCCAGCTCTGATCGATGTAGATGCCGCCGGCGGTGTACTTGTCATAGTACTTGCCCATGTTGACGGAGCCGGGCATCATCAGCGCGCACATGCCGTTCGACGGGATGGCCGACACGGTGGGGCAGTGGTTGCCGGTGAGCGGATCGGTCGAGGTCTGGTCGCCCGCATAGGAGAAATAGTAGACGTTCGGCTGGATGGCGATGCCCTTGTTGATCTCGAGCGATTTGTCGATCGTCAGGTCGAGAAACGCGTTGTCGTTGTGCGACAGAAAGTCGGATTTGAGCACGCGGTCGAGCGCCTGGGCAAAGGTCTCGTTGTCGTCCCTGCGGATGCCGAACTGGTCGAGCTGGAAGTCGTACACGCCCTTGAGCGACGACAGGCCCAGCGCCTTGGCGGCGGCCGTGGTCAGGTCGGCGGCGAGCTTGGTAAAGTCGCTGTTGGCTTCAATGAACGTCGTGCCGTTGTGCGGCGCGGCGATGGCGGTCAGCGAGTGGACCCAGTCGCCCTTGTCGCCGAGGAAGAACGGGCTCGGCTCCACACCGGCGGCCTTCGCCGCGGCGACTTCCTCCGGGCAGCCGTTGGTGAGGATCTCGAGGAACAGGCGCGTCGTCGCGCCGCCGAAGCTGTGGCCGACGAGGTTCACGGCGCGCTCCGTGCCCCAGCCGTCGAACAGCGGCGTCTCATAGTCGATGCCGTAGCGCTCGTGGCCGAAGTCCTGCGCGTGCTTTACGCCGTAGTCCGTGCGCGCGCCGACGAGCTGCGCGTACAGCTCGCACGCGCGGTCCCACGCGCTCGAGAGCGGTCCGACGGAGGCGGCATAGGTCTCATAGCCCTGCGTGGCCAGATAATCCGGCAGGCTGCCGGTGGTCATGCCCCAGTAGGGCATGATGCGGAAGATCTTGTCGCGCTGCCCCCAGCCGAACAGGCCGTGCACGAACACGACCGGGTCGTCCGAGCGGGTCTGGTCATCGGCCGCGGCGGCCGGGATGGCGCACAGGCTCAGCGCCAGCACCAGCGTCAGCAGCAGGCATAACAATCGACGTGTTTTTTCATGGTTTTCCCCCTGTCTCATAGATTCGCATTGCTTTCCTTCTCACAAAAACCGGCGATATGCCCATATTATACCGGCTGACGCTGTTGATTGCAAGACGTTTTGACGAGAATCTGTCGCGTACCTGCGCAGAAAGATCCCCGCGCGGCGGCGCGGGGATCTTAGTCGGCAAACAGCTTCCATGGGAAAATATCCGGCGGCTGCTGCTCGAAATAGAGCACCTCGCCGGTGTCCGGGTGGGCAAAGTGCAGGCAGTGCGACCAGAGCGCGATCGGCCCGTCGTCGGGCAGCGTGCTGTATTTTTTGTCGCCCCAGAGCGGCAGGCCGCGCGACGAAAACTGGCAGCGGATCTGGTGCGTGCGCCCGGTCTGCAGATAGATGCGCACGAGTGAGAGCTCCGCGCGCGTGCCGAGCACGTCATAGTCGAGCACGGCCTCCTGCACGCCCTTGGCCATTTTATCCGTGACGTAGGTCTTGCGCTCGTTCGGATCGCGCCGCAGCAGGTCGCGGTACGTGCCCTGCAGCGCGTCCGGCTCCCCATGCACGACGGCGAGATACGTCTTGCCGAAGTCGTGCTCGCGGATCTGCGCCGAGAGCTTCGACGCGGCCGCCGGGGTGCGCGCGAGCACCATCAGCCCGCTGACCACGCGGTCGAGCCGGTGCACGGTGCGCACGCAGGCATTCGGGTCGCCGAGCGCCTGCCGCACCAGCTCGGGCACGCCGCCCGGCTCGTCCGTGGACAGCACGCCCGCCGGCTTGATGCACACGAGGATGCTGTTGTCCTGATAGAGAATGTCCATGTCGTCGCCTCGTTTTCGGTGTCTGCCGTGAGTATACCACACCGGCGGCGCGGGGGCAATGAAAAAGGGCGGCGGTCACTGCGCTTTCGCTTCCGGCCGGTAAAACGGGATGGCCAGCGCCATGACGGCCGCGAACACGATCAGATAGGAGAGCACGTCCTTTCCGTGCGACACGACGGCCGCCGCACAGAAGAAGACACAGCACGCGGTCGCCGTCGGCAGGCTGTATTTTTTCTGCAGTTCGTTGTTCATGACGTCTCCCTCCGTTCCTTGTCCGCAGGCAGAGCATACGCGCTGCCGCCGGGAGAATCCAAGGGAAGCGTGCGCAGGACATGAAAAAATGCCCTCCCGGACTGCTCCGGGAGGGCAATGCTATGGCATGAGGATGCGGCCTTACAGCTCACACAGCACCACACAGGCCTGTTCGCGGGTCGCGGTGGCATACGGCCGGAAGCTGCCGTCCGGCATGCCGCTGAAGACGCCGGCGCGGTGCAGCGCCTGCACGGCGGGCAGGGCGTAGGCGGCGATGCTGCTCTCATCCGTGAAGGCGGTGACCGCCGTCTGGTCGAGCTGCACGCCGTACTGCTGCGTGTAGTTGTAGAGCATGACGGCCATGTCCTGACGCGAGATCGTCGCGTTCGGGTCGAACGTCGTGGCGCTTGTGCCGCTGACGATGTTGTTGGCGGCCGCCCAGTTGACGTAGGGCGCGTACCAGGTGCCGCTCGGCACGTCGGTGAACTTGCCGTCCGTGTACGGCGTCACGTCCGCACCGGCGAGCCCGGCGATCATGGTCACAAACTGCGCGCGCGTGACGTTGGCAGTTGGCTCAAAGGTCGTGGCGCTCGTGCCGCTCACGACGCCGGCTTCATACAGCTCCTTGATGTACGGATAGCTCCAGCGGCCCTCCGGCACATCGGTGAACGGCAGACCGGCGGGCTGCGTCGGCGTGACCGGCGCGGCCGGGGTCGAGGTCACGCGGGAGAGATTGTCCATCAGGCTCAGGTAGAACTGCCGCAGGGTCACCGTGCTCTGCGAGGACAGATCCGCCACCGGCATGCCGGCGATGAAGTTGCCGTGGTCATAGTGGCGCACGGGCATCACGTTCCACACGCCGGGGTGATAGTTGACGTTGGAGTAACCGTCCTGCTGGATGTAGCCGGTCTTTCCGCTCTTGGTCAGGCACCGGCTGGCGCTGTCGGTCGGGTACAGGGCGGAGACGGTGTTCACAAGGCCGTCGTTCGGGGCCCAGCTCTTGTCGATTTGGAAGCCGCCGGCGGTCGTCTGGTCATAATAGCCGCACATCTGGTTTGCAAACGGCACGAACAGCGGTGTCATGTCGACGGCCGACGTGCGCTCGCCGGTGACGGCGCTCTGGCGCGTCTTGTCGCCGGCATAGGAGAAGTAGTACACGTTGGGCTGGATCTCAATGTCGTCGTTGAGCTCCAGCGCACGGTCGATCGTCAGGTCGCGGAACACGTTGTCGTTATGCGACAGGAAGTCCGAGTGCAGCACACGGTCGAGCGCCTCGAGCACAGTCTCACCGTCCTTGCGGTAGAAGCCGAACTGCTCGAGCTGGAAGTCATACACGCCCTTGAAATCCGAGATGCCGAGCAGCTTTGCCATGGTGGTCGAGATCTCGGCGGCGAACTGCGTCATGTCGCCGCAGCACTCGAGGAAGGTCGTGCCGTTGTGCGGGGCCGCCAGCGTCGTCAGGGAGTAGACCCAGTCGGCCTTGCCGCCCTGGAAGAACGGGGAGACCTCCGTGCCGTCGGCCTTGGCCGCGGCCTGCTCCTCCGCAGAGCCGTCGGCCAGAATATCCAGGAACAGGCGGATCGTCGCACCGCCGAAGCTGTGGCCGACGAGGTTGATCTTTTTGTCCGCGCTCCAGCCTTCAAACAGCGGCTTGTCATACGTCACGCCGTAGCGCGCGTGGCCGTATTCGGCAGCGTGAGCTGCGCCGTAGTCCACGGTCGTGCCGGTGAGCTGGGCGTAGAGCTCGCACGCGCGGTCCCACGCGCTCGAGAGCGGGCCGACGGAGGCGGCGTAGCTCTCATAGCCCTTGCCCGTCAGATACGGCATCAGGTCGCTCGTCAGGCCCCAGTACGGGATCACGGCGTAGATCTGGTCGTGTTCGCCCCAGCCCATCAGGCCGTGGACGTAAATGGTCGGGTAGCGTTCGGCACCGGACTGCGTGTTCGCGGCGGCAGCCGGCAGGAGCAGCAGGCTCCCGGCCATCACCAGCGCGAGCAGCAGACACAGAAACTTTTTGCTCTTTTTCATGGTGTTGTGCACATTCCTTTCCGGCGCGCCGGGGCGCGCTTCTATTTTTTGAGTATTATAGTGCCGCGCGCGCCGGTTTGCAATCCGGATAACGCAGAAGATTTTGTATCAGATTCGGCTGTGTGTGAGGTTTTTGGACATATGGCCGCATCTGTCGCACAGCCGCGCGGACACCTGTGCACGCGCGCAAAAAACGTCCCCCGGCCGGGGGCCGGGAGACGTTTGCAAAGCGGGGATTTACAGCATGCACAGCACGGTGCAGGCCTGTTCGCGGGTCGCGGTGGCGTACGGCCGGAAGCTGCCGTCCGGCATGCCGCTGATAACACCGGCGCGGTGCAGCGCCTGCACGGCGGGCAGGGCGTAGGCGGCGATGCTGCTCTCATCCGTGAAGGCGGTGACCGCCGTCTGGTCGAGCTGCACGCCGTACTGCTGCGTGTAGTTGTAGAGCATGACGGCCATGTCCTGACGCGAGATCGTCGCGTTCGGGTCGAACGTCGTGGCGCTTGTGCCGCTGACGATGTGGTTGGCGGCCGCCCAGTTGACGTAGGGCGCGTACCAGGCGCCGCTCGGCACGTCGGTGAACTTGCCGTCCGTGTACGGCGTCACGTCCACGCCGACGAGACCGGCCAGCATGGTCACAAACTGTGCGCGGGTCACGCTGCCGGTGGGCTCGAAGGTCGTGGCGGTCGTGCCGCTGACGACGCCGGCCTCATACAGCTCCTTGATGTACGGATAGCTCCAGCGGCCCTCCGGCACATCCGTGAACGGGAACGCGGTGCCGGTCGGCGTGGTGGTATAGGTGCTGTAGATGTCCTCCATGACGCCGCGGTAGAGCGCGTGCGTCTTGACAAGGCTGCCGTTGAGCATGCCGCCGACGAACTGGATGTGGTCAAACGACTGCACGGGCATGACATACCAGATGCCGGGCTGGAAATTGATGTTGGAGTAGCCGTCGTAATTCGTCCAGCCCTGCTTGCCGTTCTTCGTCAGGCAGGTGCCGTCACTGTGGATGGGGTAGAAGGCGGACACGGTGTTGACCATGCCGTCGTTCGGGCGCCAGCTCTTGTCGATGTAGAAGCCGCCGGCAGTGTACTTGTCATAGTATTTACCCATGTTGTACGAACCGGGGTAGAACAGCGTCCACATCTTGGCCGACGGGATGTAGTTGCCGGAGACCGGGTCCTGCACGGTCTGGTTGCCGGCGTAGGAGAAGTAGTAGACGTTCGGCTCGATGCCGATGCCGTCGTTGATCTCGAGCGACTTGTCGATCGTCAGGTCGAGAAAGGCGTTGTCGTTGTGCGACATGAAGTCGGTGCTGAACACGCGCTGCAGCGTCTCAAGCACGGTCTCGTTCGGATCCTTGTAGATGCCGAACTGCTCAAGCTGGAAGTCATAGAGATTCTTGATCTCCGTGATGCCGAAGCCCTTGGCGAGCGTCTCGGACAGATTCGTTGCCACGTCCATGATCGTGCCGTTGGACTCGATGAAGGTCGTGCCGTTGTGCGGCGCGGCGATCTCGGTCATGGAGTGCACCCAGCTGCTCTTGCCGCCGGTGAACAGCGGGCTCGGCGTGGTGCCGGCGGCCTTGGCCGCGGCAACTTCCTCGGCGCTGCCGTTGGCCATCAGCTCGAGGAACTGGCGCGTGGTCGCGCCGCCGAAGCTGTGGCCGACGAGGTTGACGGCGCGCTTCGTACCCCAGCCGGAGAAGAGCGGCTGATCATAGGTGATGCCGTAGCGCGCGTGGTCGTGCGCCGCAGCGTGCGCCGCGCCGTAGTCGACCGTCGTGCCGGTCAGCTGGGCATAGAGCTCGCACGCGCGGTCCCATGCGCTGGAGATCGGGCCGACGGTGGCCGAGTACGTCTCATAGCCGAGCGAGTTGAGGTAGCTTGTCAGGCTGCCGGTGGTCATGCCCCAGTAGGGCAGCACGGCGTTGATGCCGGCGCGCTGGCCCCAGCCCATCAGGCCGTGCACGAACACGATCGGGTCGTCCTTGCTGCTCGGGCAGGTCTGGTCTGCGGCTGCTGCCGGGAAGACGCACAGGCTCGCGGCCAGAATGAGCGTCAGCAGCAGGCACAGAAATCGTTTGCTGTGTTTCATGGTGATCCCCTCCCTGATGATAAACGGTGCTTGTGACAGCAGTTATATCGCATGCGGCCTGAAAAAATTGCCAAACCGTGTCATCGGCCGGAGGCTGCGGGAGGGAAAAACGGCGGATGCCGTTTTGCATTTTTGTCCGTCATCATTCACAAAAATTCATAAATTCTGTATTTGGTTTCTGAAAATTCTACGAATATGGGCATAATCTTGCAAACTGCATAAAAACCACTTTCGGATATTGTGAAGATTTGGACGACTTTGCGCGCATTCATTCTGGCGGGGTCGGGCTGGCTTTGCTATAATATAAACGAGAAGGAACCGCAAAGAACCAGAACAGATGGAGGTAATGGAATGAGCAAAAAGTATCTGTATTATTTCAGCGAAGGCAGCCAGGCGTTCGGCGGCGACAAGACCGCGATGCGAAACATTCTCGGCGGCAAGGGCTCCGGCCTCGCGGAGATGACCGCGGCCGGCATGCCTGTGCCGCAGGGCTTCACCATCACGACCGAGGCCTGCACGCAGTACTACGCGGACGGCCGCCAGATCAATGCGGAGATCCAGGCGGACATTTTCGCGCATGTCCGGGGCCTTGAGGAGCTGACCGGCAAGAAGCTCGGCGACGTGGAAAATCCCCTGCTGGTGTCCGTGCGCTCCGGCGCGCGCCAGTCCATGCCCGGCATGATGGACACCATCCTCAACCTGGGCCTGAACGACGCGTCCGTCGAGGGCCTGGCCAAAAAGACCGGCAACCCCCGCTTCGCTTACGACAGCTACCGCCGCTTCGTGCAGATGTTCGCGGACGTCGTCATGGGCGTGTCCAAGAGCCTGTTTGAGGAAGAGATCGACAAGATGAAGGCCGCCAAGGGCGTCACGAACGACGTCGATCTGGACGCCGATGATCTCAAGCAGCTCGTCGTCATCTTCAAGAAGATCTATGAGGACAACGAGCACAAGCCTTTCCCGCAGGACCCGAACGAGCAGCTCATCGAGGCGGTCAAGGCCGTGTTCCGCAGCTGGGATAACCCGCGCGCGAACGTCTACCGCAAGATGAACGAGATCCCCTATGAGTGGGGCACCGCCGTCAACGTCCAGCAGATGGCGTTCGGCAACTCCGGCGACCGCTCCGGCACGGGCGTGGCCTTCACGCGCGACCCGGCCACGGGCGCGAAGAAGCTCATGGGCGAGTACCTTATCAACGCACAGGGCGAGGACGTCGTCGCAGGTGTGCGCACGCCGAGTCCGATCAGCCACCTGCAGGAGCAGATGCCGGAGGTGTATGACGAGTTCGTCGCCATCGCCAACCGGCTCGAGCACTACTTTAAGGATATGCAGGACATGGAGTTCACCATCGAGGACGGCAAGCTCTACATGCTCCAGACCCGCAACGGCAAGCGCACCGCACAGGCGGCGCTGCAGATCGCGTGCGACCTCGTCGACGAGGGCATGATTACCGAGCGCGAGGCCGTGCTGCGCGTCGAGCCCAAGCAGCTCGATACGCTCCTGCACCCGCAGTTTGACGCTGAGGCGCTCAAGCGGGCAGAAGCCATCGGCAAGGGTCTTGCCGCATCCCCCGGCTCCGCCTGCGGGCAGATCGTGTTCTCCGCCGAGGAGGCCGAGGAAGCCGTCAAGAACAAGACCATGCCGAAGGTCGTGCTCGTCCGCCTCGAGACCAGCCCCGAGGACATCGTGGGCATGCAGGTCTCGCAGGGCATCCTGACCGTGCGCGGCGGCATGACCAGCCATGCGGCCGTCGTCGCCCGCGGCATGGGCACCTGCTGCGTCTCCGGCTGCGGCAATGACAACAGCGTCCGCATCAGCTATGCGGATAAAGTCTTTGAGATCAACGGCCACCGTTTCACGGAGGGCGACTGGATCTCGCTCGACGGCAGCACCGGCAGCATCTACGCCGGCCAGATCCCGACCGTCGCCGCCACCGGCAACAAGAATTTCAACCGTCTCATGGGCTGGGCCGATGCTGCCCGCCGCCTGAACGTTGAGGCCAACGCCGACAACCCGCGCGACGCGCAGCAGGCGGTCGACCTCGGCGCCGAGGGCATCGGCCTGTGCCGCACCGAGCATATGTTCTTTGCAGAGGACCGCATCAAGGCCGTCCGCGAGATGATCTGCGCCCGCACCGTCGAGGAGCGCAAGGTCGCACTGGCGAAGGTCGAGCCGTTCCAGCAGGGCGACTTTGAGGCCATGTACCGCATCATGGGCACCCGCCCGATGACCATCCGCTATCTCGATCCCCCGCTGCACGAGTTCCTGCCCACCCAGAAGGCGGACATCGAGGAGCTGGCGCAGGAGATGGGCATGACGTTTGACGAGCTGCAGGATGTCGTTGTGTCCCTGCACGAGTTCAACCCCATGATGGGCCACCGCGGCTGCCGTCTGTGCGTCACCTATCCGGAGATCGCCGAGATGCAGACCAACGCCGTCATCAAGGCGGCGCTCAAGGTCAGCGCCGAGACCGGCACGATGATCACGCCGTACATCATGATCCCGCTGGTCGGCGAGCGTAAGGAGCTCAAGTTCATCAAGGACATCGTTGTCCGCACGGCGGATGCGCTGATCAAAGATGCAGGCGTGGACATGAAGTACCACGTCGGCACCATGATCGAGATCCCGCGCGCCGCGCTCACGGCCGACGAGATCGCCAAGGAAGCGGACTTCTTCAGCTTCGGCACGAACGACCTGACGCAGATGACCTTCGGCTTCAGCCGCGACGACGCTGCGAAGTTCCTCGGCAGCTACTATGACACCAAGATCTATGAGAGCGACCCGTTCCAGCATCTCGACGTCAACGGTGTCGGCAAGCTCGTGGAGATGGCCTGCAAGCTCGGCCGCCAGACGAATCCGGACCTCGAACTCGGCATCTGCGGCGAGCACGGCGGTGATCCGTCCTCCGTTGAGTTCTGCCACAAGGTCGGCCTGGACTACGTGTCCTGCTCGCCGTTCCGTGTGCCGATCGCCCGCCTTGCCGCCGCGCAGGCAGCCATCAAGGAACAGCGCCAATAAAAAGTTGACGCTTGTAGCGTAGGCAAAACAACTGATATAAATACGGTCACACAGTCCGTTTGGATTGTGTGACCGTTATTTTTTTGCCCATTTTAAGCTGAATACACCGTAAATCAAGCCGCTGGTTTCACTATGAAATCAGCGGCTTTTTTCGTGCTCAAAAAATTTTTTGAATTTTTTCGCTCAGGGGGTTAAAAAATGGGCCTTCTCGCTGGCTGCCTATTGAGGGACAAAACAAGTTTCCTCGTGATCCTTGAAAATAGAATAGCTAATATGAATCGCTTTTGTCTCAAGATAACATAAAATAATTAACGATAAACATTAAAAATCTCTTGACAAAACGTATGTATCGATATATACTGCAAGCATAACGTTAAACGTTAAATAATTTATGTTTTGCGTAGGAGGCGTTCTTATGAATTCTAAAACTCTTTCAAACTTCCACAAGTTTGGCAAAGTGGGCAAGATCACAATGACCGTCTTAATGGTCATTGCGATCTTAGCGGCTGCGGCGGGCTGCGTAGCTACAATTTATGTGTCTACGCTTCCAAAGGATGCGCTAACAGTTCGTGTTACCAATCATGCCGAATTCAGGATCAACGAAAAAAATTTCGATTCCCTGTGGGATATTCTTGCAGATGGTTTTTCTTATGCGGGGGACGCAAGCCCCGAGGCAATGCTGAGCGGGGGAAATGATAAGATCATTCCTCCTGAAGATCAGGATTTCAATATGGAACTCTCATTTTTCAACCAGTCATTTTCTTCCGCCAAAATTCATTCCGAAGAAAACACAAAGGTGATCGAAGCCACGTCATCGCCTGCTGAGTATCGTTCGGCAAATTTGGTGTCAGTCTTTATCTTCGCGACTTTGTTTGCTGCTTCTGCTGCCTCAGCTCTGTTTATGCTGAAAAGACTGTTTGCGGTGCTTGCAAAGTGTGAATCTCCGTTCTGCGAAGAACTTGTGAAAAAGATGAAAGCATTCGGTTTTTCTCTTCTTCCCGTTGCGCTGTTTGCCACCATTGGTGAAACGCTGTCTACCGCTTTCCTGTCTGCCGGAAGAGACACCGGGATCAGCATTCAGTGGGGCGTCTTAATTGCTTTCGCCGTAACAATGTGTTTGGTGACTGTATTCAAGTACGGGATTCAGCTCCAAAAAGAATCGGATGAAACGCTGTAAGGGGGCGGACAATGGGACATATTGTTTTAAGGCTGGACCGCGTAATGGCGGACCGGAAAATGAGCCTGAATGAGTTGTCGGAGAAAGTCGGCGTTGCAAATGTGAACCTTTCCAAGATGAAGAACGGGCATATCAGCGCCATCCGGTTTTCTACATTGGCTGCGATATGTGACGTGCTGCAATGTCAGCCGGGTGACATATTGGAATACAGCCCTGAAGAATAAAATGAACGTGGATGAAGCATATGCCGATGAAAAGGGCAAACGATGACCATGGCGCCGGAGCAAATCCTCAAGGATCTCTTTGTAAGAACTGAAACATAACAAGCGGAAAAACAATAAAACGGAAATTCCCTGTAAGGTGCCCGCCTTACAGGGAATTTATTCTGATCATCTATAATCTTACATTAAACATGGAATATGGTTCCCCGATACGCTGAGCAGCAGCAAATTGGTGCATTTTTCAAGCAACTCGACCACCTTATCACCCTTCATCAGCGTAAATGTGTGTTTTTATTCGGCTTATTTCAGGCTTTTATCTCTATGATCTTCACCGCTTCAACATTTTCTTGGGAACAGCGTAAGGTTGGGGATTTGCTCATAGAGCGTAATCAACAAGCACCAATGAGCGACGAATATCGACGATGCAAAAAAGTATATCTACAGCTTTTCGACCCGCAGGAGAGTCTACAAGTGGGCGGACTTGAATGTGAGCGTGTGGATATGAAATGATTGGCGCTATGTACCGATGGCAGCACAGGCAGCCATCCGCGAGGAGCTGTGATTTTCGGTGCGCCCGCGCACAAAAGATAAGAAAATCGACCCATGACCTAATCCGGGCACACAGGTTCCAACCTGTGTGCCCGGTCGTTTTTTGTCTGCTTTATCACCGAATTCGCTGCATTTTGCCCCTGTTTCTGCGTTTGGAAACAGTGGGGTTTATCTGCTTTGAAAAATCTGAAAATCCTCTTTGAGGCAGTGGAAATCAAAATCAATTTACAGGGAAATAGTAGCAGAAACAGAGACGCAATCTTGATGTTGCGGCAATGCCGCGCTATCATATACCATATCATGTTCTTTTTTGTTAAAGAGAGAATAGGAGAACCTGATTTTTAAATTTCCTATAAAAATCATGAATATTGCGCCTCAAAAACTGTATATCCGCCGCCGCAATGGCAAAACTGCGGCGAGATGAAAAAATCGCCCTTTCTGTTCCTTTGCGAATTTATACATATCGTTATCTCTGCTGCAATTTTGGCGATGTGTGATGCAGTAGATGCGGATGATGGTAAGAAAAATAGTATTAAGGAGAATACATAATGTTTGCGTATAATTTGGATTATGATGAGGGTGTGATCCTAGAAAACGAGGATGTCATATGGGCTTCTCGCAGCAATTTGAATATAGATACTTATGTGAGGAATACAATTTGTATGCCGATCTGACTGTGCGGGTGTTTGCGGCGTCCAACGATCTGCCGGAGCTGGTCCTTCCGGACGGCAGCGTCGCATTTTGGGCGTCCGTGGGAGCGACGGTCAGCTTTGACTTTTATCTTGATTAACAAACCCCCCGCACCGTTCGGAAAACCGAACGGTGCGGGGGGTCTTATATGCGGGGATGTCCCGCGTTACACGATCACGGTCAGCAGCATCTTAAAGCGCGTCTGCCCATAGACCGCGTGCGGCACGTGCGCCGGCATGACGATGCTTTCCCCGGCGGAGACGAGGTGCGCCTCGCCGTCGATGGTGAAGCGGCCCGTGCCGTCGAGCACGGTGACGAGCGCGTCGCCGTCGGCGGTGTGTGTGCTGATCTCCTCATCCTGCTCGAAGGCGAAGAGCGTCATGCTCAGGGCGCGGTTTTGCGCGAGCGTCTTGCTCACGATCTGCCCCTGCTGGTATTCGACCTCGTCGCCAAGGCGCAGCACCTGTGCTTTTTCAATGTTTTTCAGACCCATGATCCGATCTCCTTTATTCTTGACTGTTGAAATTTTATCCGCCGTGCGGCGGTCGTATACGTTCGTTCAGTCGTCGAGGCCCGGCACCTGCGGCAGGGTCGCAAAGCTCTCGGCGAGCTGCGCGTCGGTGGGGATGAAGTCGCTCATTTCGCCGTTGTGGAACTTCTCATAGGCAGCCATGTCGAAGTAGCCGGTGCCGGTCAGGCCGAAAACGATGGTCTTGGCCTCGCCGGTCTCGCGGCACTTAATGGCCTCGTCGATGGCGACGCGGATGGCGTGGCTGGACTCCGGCGCGGCCAGGATGCCCTCGGTGCGCGCAAACTGCTCGGCCGCCTCGAACACCTTCGTCTGCTCGACGGAGCGGGCCTCCAGGTAGCCGTCGTGATACAGCTGCGAGACGATGGAGCTCATGCCGTGGTAGCGCAGGCCGCCGGCGTGGTTCGGCGAGGGGATGAAGCCGCTGCCGAGCGTGTACATCTTGGCCAGCGGGCAGACCTTGCCGGTGTCGCAGAAGTCGTAGGCGAACCTGCCGCGCGTGAGACTCGGGCAGGAGGCGGGCTCGACGGCGATGAACCGATAGTCGCGCTCGCCGCGCAGCTTCTCGCCCATGAACGGGGAGATGAGGCCGCCGAGGTTGCTGCCGCCGCCGGCGCAGCCAATGATAATATCCGGCACGACGCCGTATTTGTCAAGGGCCGTTTTCGTTTCCAGCCCGATGACCGACTGGTGCAGAAGCACCTGATTGAGCACGCTGCCGAGCACGTAGCGGTAGCCGGGGGTCGAGGTGGCGACCTCGACGGCCTCGCTGATCGCGCAGCCGAGCGAGCCGGTCGTGCCGGGGTGCTCGGCGAGGATGCGCCGGCCGATCTCCGTCTCCGTGGACGGGCTCGGCGTCACGGACGCGCCGTAGGTGCGCATGACCTCGCGGCGGAAGGGCTTCTGCTCATACGAGCACTTGACCATATAGACCTTGCAGTCGAGCCCGAAGTAGGCGCAGGCCATCGACAGGGCCGTGCCCCACTGGCCGGCGCCGGTCTCGGTCGTGACGCCGCGCAGCCCCTGCTGCTTGGCGTAGTACGCCTGCGCGATGGCGCTGTTGAGCTTGTGCGAGCCGGAGGTGTTGTTGCCCTCGAACTTGTAGTAGATCTTTGCCGGGGTCTGCAGCTGCTTTTCCAGGCAGTAGGCGCGCACGAGCGGCGAGGGGCGGTACATCTTGTAAAAATCGCGGATCTCGTCCGGGATGGGGATCTCGCGGTCGTCGTTGTCGAGCTCCTGACGGATCAGCTCATCGCAGAACACGGGGCGCAGATCGTCGAACGACATCGGCGCGCCGGTGGCGGGATCGCGCAGCGGGGCGGGCTTGACCTTCATGTCGGCGCGGACATTGTACCACGTGCGCGGCATTTCGTCTTCGGACAGGTAGATCTTGTAGGGAATGTTTTCGTTTGCCATGGTGTTAGCTCCTTTCGACCGGGGCCTTTCCGGGTAAGAAAAAACGACCCTTGTCCACGGAAAGACCAATACGGAATTGATCCTTGGGACAAAAGCCGGAAAACTTCTGCGGTGCCACCCAAATTGGCGCAAATGCGCCCGCTCGGCGACGTGCCATCACACGTCTTTCCCTGGTAACGGGGGAAAAGCCCGTCGGACTTTACCGCCTTACGGCGTCTCGTCCGCCCTCCGCAGTCCATTCGGCAAGGTCGTCTCTGCTGCGCTCGCACCAACCGGCAGCTCTCTGGGAAAGACACAAACCCTCGCTTACTCCTCTGCATCTGTGGTTTGCTGCTTTGAACTTGGCGCAAGCATACGCTCTGGACAGGCGGTTTGTCAAGCGGGCAAATGTACTTTTTCCGCTTTCCACAAATGCGGCGGTCACGCGCAAGAATGTTTCGCCATTTAAACACAAAAAGATGAAAAGAAACCGAAAAATTCGGGTGCTTCTCACACTTTACATTCGCAAAGCGGCGGCTTATACTGAATTTACCGGAATTGGGTCCGAAACCGGCAACTGAGAATGGGAGTGATTTCTGTGGCGGAAAACAAGACATTATGCATTGCCTGCAAGTACAAATTCCACGACCGGGATCTGCAGCCGTGCGCGGACTGCCTGCGAGCCACGCAGCTGGTGCAGCGGGGCGTCGACCGGTATCAGAAGGCGGCGCAGCCGCAGCCCGGGACGCCTGTCCCGGAGACGCGCAGGGCGCATCCGTCGGCCAAAACGCTGTGCTTTGCCTGTAAGTATATGTACTGCGACTGGGACGCCGAGCCCTGCCGGACGTGCCTGCGGCACAGTCTGGCGGAAGCGGGGCAGACGGACGCCTTCGAGCCGGAGACGGCGTCGAAAGCGAACGATTTATGAATTTCGCTAAAGATATCTATCAAAAAAACAAATAGTTTGGCGGTTATCGCCGTTGATTTCCGTTCGTGATTTCCGCTATAATAAAAGCGTGCAAGGGAGCACATCTTCGAAAAGCGAAGGTGCGCTCTCTTGTCTTTTTTATTTCCTTCGCCCACAAAAAACGGAAAAAACACAAAAACCGGTAAACGGACCCACCGGCGCGGGCGAAAAAATCAAGAACAGGAGGATATGAACATGAAACTGAAACGACTGACGGCACTGCTGCTTTCTGTAATGATGGTGCTTTCTCTGGCCGCATGCGGAGGCGGCGGTGATACAAAAGATGATTCGGCGTCCGGCGACCTGTCGGGCAAGGAGATCATCATCGGCAACATTACCCCGGTGACCGGCGCGCAGGCGGCCTACGGCCTGGCCATCACGAACTCCATCCAGCTGGCGATCGACGAGATCAACGCCGCCGGCGGCATCCTCGGTGCGACCGTGAAGCTCTCCACCAAGGACGACCAGGGCACTCCGGCCGAGGCCGTTTCCGGCTTCAACTCGCTGCTCAGCGAGGGCGCGTCGGCCATCATCGGCGCAACGCTCTCGAGCTGCACGTCCGCGATCACGAGCCTGGCCGACGATGAGGGCATCGTGCTCGTGACGCCGAGCTCCACGGCAGACTCCATCACCACCAAGGACGACTATGTGTTCCGTTCCTGCTTCAAGGACAGCTTCCAGGGCGAGATGGTCGCGGCCTACGCCAAGGATCAGGGCTGGACGAAAGCCGCTGTGCTGTACGCGACCGGCGACACCTACTCCTCCGGCCTGCACGATTCGTTCGTGAAGGCGGCTGAGAAATACGGCATCGAGATCGTCTGCGAGCAGTCCTCGTCCGACACCGGCGCCGTGGACTTCTCCTCGCAGCTGGCGACCATCGCCGCCTCCGGCGCGGACATGCTCTTCGCTCCGTACTACTACGATGCAGTCGGCCCGAAAATCATCCCGCAGGCACGCGAGGCCGGCTTCAAGGGCGCGATCATGGGCTGCGACGGCTTTGACGGTACGCAGGACTACACCACCGGCGACCTGAGCGCTTACGAGAACGTCTACTTCACCAACCACTACTCCCCGGAGGACAGCTCCGAGATCGTCCAGAACTACGTCAAGAACTACACCGCCAAGTACGGCTCCGAATCCATGAACGCGCTCGGCGCGCTGGCCTATGACGCCATGTACATGGTCAAGCAGGCCATTGAGAAGGCCGGCAGCATCGACCACGACGCCATCCGCGACGCGATGAGCGGCATGCACTATGTCGGCGTCACCGGCGACATGACCCTCGACGAGACCGGCACGCCGGAAAAGAGCGTGGCCATCCTGACCTTCACGCCCTCCGACGGCAAGCTCGTGCAGAAGTTCGTCAAGACGCAGAGCTGATCTGCCCCGGCTGTGCAGCCGGAACCGGACAAAACCAAAAGCAATGCCTCCGCGCGAAAGCGCCGCCCGGCGCTTTCGCGCGCAATCATTCCGGCGCGGCTGGCCTGCGCGTGAACCAGAAAGGCAGGGAGAGAATATGACTGACTTTTTACAGCAACTGATCATCGGGCTCCGCCTCGGCAGCGTCTATGCGCTCGTGGCGCTGGGCTACACGATGGTTTACGGTATCATCCGACTTATCAACTTTGCACACGGCGACTTCATCATGGTCGGCGGCTATACGCTGTATTTCACCGTGCCGATCCTGCTGCACAGCATGGGCCTGCCGGCGTGGACGGGCGTGATCGCGGCCATCGTGATCTGCGCGCTCGTGGGTGTTTTGGTCGAACTGGTGGCCTACCGGCCCGTGCGCCGCAAGGGCACGAGCATGTCGGCCCTCATCACGGCCATCGCCATGAGCCTGCTGCTGGAAAACCTCGCGCAGGCCATCCCGGCCATGGGCCCGAACCCGCGTGTGATCGCCGATGAGATCTTCAGCACGTCGCCGATGTCCCTCGGCGGCGTGTCGGTGAACATGGCGGCCGTGATCACGATCGTCATCGCGGCCGTTGTCATGGCGGCGCTGCAGATCTTCGTGCAGAAGACAAAGCTCGGCCGCGCCATGCGCGCCGTGTCCGAGAACAAGGAGGCGTCCACGCTCGTGGGCATCAACGTCAACCGCACGATCGTGACGACGTTCGCCATCGGCTCGGGCCTTGCGGCCATCGCGGCGCTGATGTACTGCGCGCAGTACCACACCGTGACGACGACGATGGGCTCCATGCTGGGCCTCAAGGCGTTCGTGGCGGCGGTCATGGGCGGCATCGGCCTGATCCCGGGCGCCATGCTCGGCGGCATCGTCGTCGGCATCATTGAAGCACTCGTGACGGCCTACATCAGCTCGTCGCTCGCCAACGCCGTTGTGTTTCTGATCCTGATCGTGATGCTGCTGGTCAAGCCGGCCGGCATCCTCGGAAAGAATGTAGGTGAGAAGGTATGAATACGCTGCAAAAAACGAAACTGCGCGGTACCGGCATCAACTGCGGCCTGATCGTGCTGCTCTTTGCCGTGGTGCTGCTGCTCGGTCAGGTGCTCCCGGAAAATACCTACCGCCGCGTGCTGGTCCCGATCATCTGGCAGATGTGCATTTTCATCCTGCTCGGCACGTCGCTCAATCTCACGCTTGGCTACCTGGGCCAGCTCACACTGGGCCACATGGGTTTTGCCGGCGTCGGCGCCTACACTGCTGCGCTGACCTCGCTTGCGCTCGAGCGCGCGGGCCTGTTCGAGGCATCCAAAGCAGCCCCCGGCCAGCTCATTCTGGTCATTCTCGGCTGCTGTCTGCTCGGTGCCATCTTCGCAGGGCTGCTCGGCCTGCTCGTGGGCATCCCGGCGCTGCGGCTGCACGGTGACTATCTGGCCATCGTGACGCTCGGCTTCGGCCTCATCGTCGAAAACGTCATCGCAAACCTGCCCTTCGCCGGCGGCGACGGCCTTGCAAGCGGCACGGCGAGCTCTTCGCTCTACGCCAACGGACTCGGTCTGTCGACCGCACTGCAGGCGAAGTATGTGTGGCTCGTGCTGGGCATCACTATTTTGTGCATTGCGATCATGTGCATGTTCATCCGCTCAAAATACGGCCGCGCCATCGAGGCCATCCGCGACGATGAGATCGCCGCGTCCGCTTCCGGCGTGAACACGACGTATTACAAGATCCTCACGTTTGTCATCTCGGCGTTCTTTGCGGGTCTTGCCGGCGGACTGTATGCCACGTGCTTTTCCTCGCTCACAACGGCGAGCTTCACGTTCACCAGCGCTTCGATCTGGAATTCGACGTTCATCGTCGTCATCGTGGTCCTCGGCGGCATGGGCTCCATGACCGGTTCGGTGCTGGCCGCCATCGCCATGTACCTGCTCAACTATGAGATCAAAAACGGCGCATGGGTCTCGGCACTGCCGGGCTTCGTGCAGACGCTGTTCCAGTTCCCGATGCTGATCTATGCGCTCGTGCTGCTGGTCATCATCATTTTCCGTCCCAGAGGGATTCTGGGCACCTACGAGTTCTCGCTCGACCGGCTGCTGTTTGACGGCCGTCTGGCCGAGAAGAAAAAGGCCAAGGCCAGGAAGGGAGGCGCCGACGCATGACCGATACCAGACCCGTTGTGCTCAAAGCGGAGCACCTCGGCATCACGTTCGGCGGCCTGAAGGCCGTGTCGGACTTCAACATAGAGATCCATGAGGGTGAGCTCATGGGCCTCATCGGCCCAAACGGCGCCGGCAAGACGACGGTCTTCAACCTACTCACCGGCGTGTATGTGCCGACGGAGGGCGCATTTTACCTCTGCGGCCAGAAGCTCAACGGCAAGCAGACCTATCAGGTCGTGGAGGCCGGCATTGCCCGCACGTTCCAGAACATCCGCCTGTTTAAGGCCATGACGGTGCTCGACAATGTCAAGATCGCCTTCACGAAGGACATTCACTACAACCTTGCCGACAGCCTCCTGCGCACGAAAAAGTATTGGCGCACAGAGCAGGAGCTGACCGACAAGGCCATGGAATACCTGCGCATCGTCCATCTGGACGACAAGGCCGGACAGCTCGCGTCCAGCCTGCCCTACGGCCAGCAGCGCAAGCTGGAGATCGCCCGCGCACTGGCAACGAACATGAAGCTGCTGCTGCTCGACGAGCCGGCAGCCGGCATGAACCCGACCGAGACGGCGGAGCTGCTCTCGTGCATCAATACCATCCGCGATACGTTCCATGTGGCCATCCTGCTCATTGAGCACGATATGAGCCTGGTCATGCGCGTCTGTGAGCGCATCCAGGTCATCAACTTCGGCCAGACGATCGCCGCCGGGCTCCCGGAGGAGATCGCGAGCAATCAGGAAGTCATCGAGGCGTATCTCGGCGAAGAGGAGGCGGACGACGATGCTGAAGATTGAAGATCTGGAGGTGTCCTACGGCGCCGTGCAGGCGCTGCGCGGCATCAGCATGGAGGTCAACGACGGCGAGATCGTCTCGCTCATCGGGGCCAATGGCGCCGGCAAGACCACCACGCTGCACGCCATCACCGGCCTTGTGCCCATTAAGAGCGGCTCCGTGATCTACGACGGGCACGATCTGCGCAAGACGGACCCCAGCCGCATCGTCACCATGGGCCTTGCGCACGTGCCGGAGGGCCGGCAGGTGTTCACGCGCATGACCGTGGCGGAAAACCTCGCCATGGGCGCGTATTTCCGCAAGGATAAAAAAGCGATCGCGGAGGATCTCGAGCGGGTCTATGCGCGTTTCCCGCGCCTGAAAGAGCGCGCCAAGCAGCTCGCGGGCACGCTCTCCGGCGGCGAGCAGCAGATGCTGGCCATGGGCCGCGCCATTATGAGCGCGCCGAAGCTCATCGTCATGGATGAGCCGTCCATGGGCCTGTCGCCCGTGCTCGTGCAGGAGGTATTTTCGATCATCGAGACCATGCACGAGCTGGGCATCACGATCCTGCTCGTGGAGCAGAATGCGAAGATGGCGCTCGCCATCGCCGACCGGGCCTATGTGCTCGAAAACGGCCGGATCACCATGTCCGGCGGCGCCCGCGACCTGCTGCACGACGATAAGGTCCGCAAGGCCTATCTCGGCGCATGAACACAGCCGGAAAAAGCGCACACACCTGCGGGTGTGTGCGCTTTTTTCCGCCGGAGCCGGTCGCGCAGCGGTGGCTTTGCAAAATTTCTGGAAAATAGGAAATAAATGTACCGCGCTGTGCATTTATCTGATATAATCGACAAAAAAGGGAATGTGATTCAAAACTGAACACGGATTCAATCTTGAGAAAGGAAGTATGCTTGCATCCGCAAAACGCCATGAAACGAAGACTGTTTTCCCTGCTGCTGTCGCTGCTGCCGGCGGCGCACGCGCTCGGGGAGGAAAAGCTGCCGGACACCGTGACCTACATCGCGGACGACGCGTTCTACGACAGCGACGACTGGAGCGCCAAGACGCACTCTGCGCTGCGCGAGATCGTGCTGCCGCAGAGCCTGAAAACCATCGGTGAGCGGGCGTTTTACCACAACTACTACTTGGAGAAGATCGATATCCCCGCCGGCGTGACGGAGATCGGCAGCGGCGCGTTTGCCGGCTGCAGCAATCTGTCGTCGATCACCTTTCAGGGGAGCGATACGTTCCTGCACGGCGGCGCGTTCGGTGCGCAGACATCCTACAGCGTCGGCACCTTTGCCAGGCAGCTCAGCGCGCTTTACAATGACTGGCTCTATGACGACAGTGCGTCGGACTTCTTCATGGCAATCAGACTCTGTACGGCGTCTGCACCCGCTGCGGCGCGAAAGCGTCGGACCCGCAGCCGGGCACGCAGCCATGTGACGGCGGCGCGCAGTGCCCGGGCAGAGGCTTTTCCGATATGCCCGGCCCGGCCGACTGGTCGCACGAGGGCATTGACCATGCCGTCTCGCACGGCCTGTTTGTCGGCACGTCCGACACCACGTTTTCTCCCACCGGAGCGATGACGCGCGCCATGCTCGTGAGCGTGCTCTGGCGCATGGAGGGCGAGCCTGCGCACACGGACCGCAATCCCTTCACGGATGTCGGCAAGGCATGGTATACCGACGGTGTTCTCTGGGCGGCGGAGCATGACATCGTCTCCGGCATCGGAGACGGCCGCTTCGACCAAACGGCTATGTGACGCGCGAGCAGATCGCGGCGATCCTCATGCGCTATCAGCAGAGCATCGGGGCCTGAATGGATCCAAAAAACATGCGCGTACCCGCTTTGGGTACGCGCATGTTTGCGTTTTGTCACGCCTGCGGTTTTTCTGCGGTGCAGGCCGCGAACCGGCGCGACGGCCGGTAGACGAGCAGTACGATGAAGATGAGCACCGCCGTGGTCGCAAGACTGATCGGATACACGAGCATGATCGACCGGAACGTGTGGTGCAGCGGGAACACGGTGTTGATCCAGACGATGCGCACGCCGCACACGCCGAAGAGCGTCAAAATCGCCGGCACGAGCGAGATGCCGAAGCCGCGCAGGTAGCCGGACAGGATCTCATACGTCAGGCTGAAGATGTACGATCCGAAGAGGATGAGCAGCCGGCTGTAGCCGATCTCAATGACCTGCGGGTCGTTGTTGAAGACGGCCAGCAGATACTTGCCCGTCAGCAGCACGAGCACGATGGCGATGGCGGAAGCGATGATGTCCTCGCCAAGGCACAGGAGCATGGTTTTCTTGCAGCGGTCGATCTTTCCGGCGCCGTAATTCTGGCCGACGAAGGTCGTGCAGGCCTGACTGAAGGAGTTGAGTACGTCGTAGGCGATGATCTCGATGTTGAACGCGGCGCTCGAGGCGGCCATGACGACGGTGCCGAGGCTGTTGATGGCCGACTGGATGATGATGTTCGACACCGAGAAGATCGCGCTCTGAATACCGGCCGGCAGACCGATGCGCATGATCTTGCGGAAGATGGCGGGGTCGATGCGCAGCTGCTTCAGCTCCACGCGCACCAGATCGCCGTGCAGCAGGCGGCGCAGCAGCAGTGCAGAGCTGACCGCGTTGGAGAGCACCGTTGCGATGGCGACGCCGTTGACGTTCATCTTGAGCACGATGACGAAAAACAGGTTGAGGATCACGTTCAGAACGCCGGAGACCGTCAGCGCGATGAGCGGCACCTTCGTGTCGCCGACGCTGCGGAAGATGGCGGCCTCGAAGTTATACAGCAAAATGACCGGCATGCCCAGCAGGTAGATGCGCAGGTACGCGAGCGCGAGCGGGTACACATCGTCCGGCACATTGAGCAGGCCCATGAGCCCGGCCGCAATGAGCTGGCCGAAGACCGCCACGAGCACGCCGCCGATGAGGGCCGTGACGATGGAAGTATGTACGGCACGGTGCACGGTCTCGCGGTCGCCGCGGCCGATGGCGTTGGCGATGACGACGTTTGCGCCGAGCGCGATGCCGATGAACAGATTCAGGATCAGGCCGATGACCGGGCTGTTGGCGCCGACGGCGGCCACGGCGGCCGTGCGCATATCGCCTGTGAAGTTGCCGACGACGGCGATGTCGGCCGCGTTGAACAGCTGCCCGAGGATGCCGGTCGCGGCGACGGGCAGGGCATAGCGCGGGAGTTTATTCCAGAGCGGCCCGTTGAGCATGTCCATATGCCGCTGTTTGGTCATTGCCTGCATAATTTCCTCACCTTTTGTTCGAAATGCGTAAAAATCCAAAGACATATCATAAGTGAAGCACAGCCGGGAATCAAGGCCAAATTTGTATAATTTCCTATCAGTTTGCAGAAAACCTCATTGCATTTGCGCGCGCAGCTGCAAAAGCGTGTTCTCCCGGCAAAAAGGAAAACCCTTTTGATAGTCCGAACCCCGCTCCGGGTACCGGAGCGGGGTTGAACGCGGTGTTTAATTGATCTTGAGCGTCTCCCAGAGCGTGTTGACGTAGGTCAGCGTGTCCTGGTCGAGGTTGCGGTAGGCGCTGCGGTTGTACGCGTCGCGGAACGAGCCGATGTCGGGGTAGAGGATGGCCATGGTGTCCTCGCCCATGTCGTCGATATACTCCGGATCGTCGTACACGAGCCGGTTCGGCGAGGCGTAGTAGATATACTCGGCGTTGGCCACGGCGGCCTCTCGGCTGAGCATGAAGTTGATGAAGCACTCGGCCAGCTCCTGATCCTGACAGCAGGACGGGATGCACATGGCGTCGATGAAGTAGTTGGTCTCATCGGGGTAGTAAAACTGCAGATCGACGCTGTCGGCCTGCGCGTCGCACATCGTGAAGTAGTCGCCCGCGTAGTAGGCGGACACGGCGGCCTCGCCGGACTCCATCATGTTGTAGATCTCGTCCATGACGTAGCTCTTGACGAGCGGGCGCTGATCGATGAGCGCCTGCAGCGCCTGCTGCCAGTCGTTGCGGTCGGTGGTGTTGACGTCGATGCCGGCGCGGTACATGGCCGTGCCGAGCGCGTCGCGCGCGTTGTTGAACTGCAGGATGTTGCCGGCGTACTTCGGGTTCCACATCAGGTCCCAGTCGCCGGCGTCGGCGGCGTCGACGACGTTGGCGTTGTAGATCACACCCACGATGCCGTAGGTATACGGCACGGTGTAGGTGTCGTCCGGGTCATAGTACAGGCCGCGGAAGTCCTCGGAGATATACTGATAGTTCGGGATGTTGTCGTAATTGAGCGGCAGGAGCATGTCCTCGCTCTCCATGCGCGCGATCATGTAGTCCGACGGGATGACCACGTCATAGCTCACGGCGCCGCTCTTGAGCTTGGCGTACATGTCCTCGTTGCTGGCGTAGGTATCGTAGTTGACCTTGACGGGCACACCGTAGGTCGCCTTGTACCAGTCCTCGAACGCGGCGATGGTGTCGAGCGAATCGTCCGAACCGTCGGAGATGTATTCGCCCCAGTTGTAGACGTTGAGCACGCGCGTTTCCTGCCGGCTGCTGTAGAAGCTGATGCCGGCGATGAGCAGCACGGCGGCGGTGAGGATGCCCACGGCAGCGCGCACGGGGCGGCGGCCCTTGCCGCTGCGGGCGGCGCGGGCGGGCTTGCCCTCGCGCTTGGCGCGGCGGGCGTCGCGGATGCGCTGCGTGTCGTCCTCGTCGACGAGGTTCGTCAGCAGCAGCAGCGCTAGAATAACGAAGAAGATGATCGTCGCCAGCGCGTACATCTTCGGCGTGACGGTTTTTTTCGTCATGTTGTAGATGCGGATCGGGAGCGTCTGGAAGCCGCTGCCCTGCGTGAAGTAGCTGATGACGAAGTCATCGAGCGAGAGCGTGAAGGCCATAATCATGCCGGTGATGATGCCGGGCAGGATCTCCGGGACCTCCACGCGGAAGAACGCGCGCACCGGCGTGCAGCCAAGATCCATCGCGGCCTCGGGCAGCGCGCGGTCCATCTGCTGCAGCTTCGGCAGCACCTGCATGATGACATACGGCAGGCAGAACGTGATGTGCGCCGCGAGCATCGACCAGAAGCCGAGGCTCGTGGTCGCGCCGAGCAGCCGGCCGAAGAACACGAACATGAGCATCAGCGAGATGCCGGTGATGATGTCCGGGTTCATCATGGGAATGTCGGTCGCCGTGTCGAGCGCGGCGCGCAGATATTTGTTGCGCAGCTTGTTCATGCCCACGGCGGCGGCCGTGCCCATCGCGGTCGAGACGACCGAGGCAATCACGGCGAGGATGAGCGTGTTTTTGAGCGCGTTGAGTGTTTCCCCGTCGCGGAACAGCTCCTGGTACCATTTGAGAGAGAAGCCGGAGAACACCGACAGGCTCTTTGCCTCGTTGAACGAGAACACCAGCAGGATTGCGATCGGCGCGAACAGGAACACGAAGATGAGGGCGGTGTAGATTTTTGCAGCTCGTTTCATGTCACACACCTCCGTAGACGCGCTTGTTCGTGCCGCGCTTCATCAGGGCCATGGCGGCCAGCAGGATCAGCATGAGGATGAAGGCGATGGCGGCGGCAAAGTGCAGGTTGTTGGCCACGTACTGCCCCTCGATCGCGTCGCCGATGAGGAAGAACTTGCCGTTGCCGAGCTTCTGCGAGATATAAAAGGTGCTGATCGACGGGATGAGCACCATCGTGATGCCGGACACGACGCCCGGCAGGCTCAGCGGGAAGATGACCCGCCGCAGCACGCCGAGACTGTTGCAGCCGAGGTCGCGCGCGGCCTCAATCAGGCGTGTGTCCATCTTGGCCATGACCGAGTAGATCGGCAGGATCATATACGGGAAGTAGTCGTACACCATGCCGACGACGACGGCGCCCTCGGTGCCGATGATGTGCGCCTGGCCGAGGTGCAGCGCGGAAAAGAGCATGTTGAGCAGGCCGGTGTCCTGCAGGATGGTCATCCATGCATAGGTGCGGATGAGGAAGTTCATCCACATCGGGATCATGATGAGCGTGATGATCGTTTTCTGCGTGCGCGGGGCGGCGCGGGCGATGATATACGCAATGGGGTAGCCCATGAGCAGGCAGATCGCCGTGGAGATGACGGCCAGCTTCACCGAGCGCCAGAAGATGAGCAGGTACGTGTGCACCTCGCGCGTGGCTCCGCTGTCGTCGGTGATCGTGCTCACGGCGGTGAAAAATTTCGTCAGATTTTCGGTCGTGAACCGGAAGCTCTCGTCCGTGAATGCATAGTAGGCCACGAACACGAGCGGCACAGCCACGAAGATGACCGCCCACACGGAATACGGTGCGAGCGCCAGACGCTGCGCCAGCGAGACGCGGCGGTTTTCGGTACGGATGCGGCTGCTCATTCGTCCGGCTCGCTTTCTGCGTCCGAGAGCTCGTCCAGCTCGTTGCTGAACGAGGAGTAGTCGCCGTACATGCCCGAATACTCGGACTTTTTCATGATGTGGATGGCGTCGGGCTCGATGTACAGGCCGACCTCCGCGCCCTCGTCGACGTAGTCCGTCGTCTGGATCATCCACTTGAAGCCGTTGATGTCGATGATGATCTCATAGTGCACGCCCATGAACGTGACGGACGTGACCGTGCCGTGCAGCATGCCCTTTTCGATGGGCACGATGTCCACGTCCTCGGGACGGATGACGACGTCCACGTTCTCGTTTTTGGCAAAGCCCTTGTCCACGCACGTGAACGTGTGGCCCGAGAACGTCACGCGGAAGTCCTGGCGCATAATGCCGTCGACAATGTTGCTCTCGCCGATAAAATCGGCCACGAAAGCATTCTGCGGCTCATTATAAATATCGAGCGGCGTGCCGATCTGCTGGATCTTGCCCTCGGACATGACGACGATCGTGTCGGACATGCTCAGCGCTTCTTCCTGATCGTGCGTGACGAACACGAACGTGATGCCGGTGGCCTTCTGGATATTTTTGAGCTCCTGCTGCATGTCCTTGCGCAGCTTCAGGTCGAGCGCGGCGAGCGGCTCGTCGAGCAGCAGTACGCGCGGACGGCTCACGAGCGCACGCGCAATGGCGACGCGCTGCTGCTGTCCGCCGGACAGACGCGTGACGTTGCGGCGCTCGAAGCCCGTGAGCTTGACGAGCGCGAGCATCTCGTTGACCTTCTGCTCGATCTCGTCGCGCGGCAGCTTCTGCTCGCGCAGCGGAAACGCCACGTTTTCAAACACGTTCAGGTGGGGGAAGAGGGCGTAGCGCTGAAAAACGGTGTTGATGCTGCGCTTGTGCGGCGGAATGTCGTTGATGCGCTCACCGAGGAAGAGAATGTCGCCCTGGTCCGGCGTTTCAAAGCCGCCGATCATGCGCAGGGTCGTGGTTTTGCCGCAGCCGGACGGGCCGAGTAGCGTCAGAAATTCGTTGTCGTAAATGTCGAGATTGATGCTGTCGAGAACGGTCTCACCGTCAAATTGCTTGCTGACGTTCCGGAGTTCAATGACTTTTTTCATGGCTGTGTTTCCCCCTTCGTGCACAAAAAACGCCGCTGCAGATCAGCAGCGGCGTTTGTGAAGCGAAAACATATACCATTGGGCGCGCAGCGGCCGTCCGCGGCCCGTGCGCACCGTTCCCAACAGAATGTCGTGTCTTGAGAGTCTATATAGCAAAGATTACTTTTACTACTCTTATTGACCATTTCACAAGTTTGGATGCTGAAAGCAGCCTGGTTTTAAGTGACCAACTTATAAAACTTGAGCTTTTAACTCAATCAATAAGGCAACAGAAGTTGCCACCGCACACGGTGCGGTTTGCGGCATTCGACCCGGCTGTCCGTATGGCCTTGGCCGGCGTGCGGGGCACGGCGGCGGTCGCATCCTGCTTCGGAAAGACTCTAGGCATCATTCCAATTGAGACGACTCATTTTATCAGGAATCATTCCGTCTGTCAATCATTTTTCGACGAAATTCTTGCCTCTCAACACGGCAAAAATTCACGCTTTGTGCATGGTTTACATAATGATGAGCAAAACAGAAGAGAAGTTCGTCAATTTCGTGACTCACAAATGTTTTTGCTGAAAAATCATGAGATTGCGTTTCCCACCAGACTTGTATGATTTAAACGAAATCGGTTTACATAACCTCTGATCTTTCGGCACTTTTGTGCAATGCTTATGAAAAGTCGACAAAAATAAATGGCGATATTTGTGATTTATTTCACTTGAAAGATTCCGGGGGGCGCGCTATCATAACCTTAGCAATGTGTTTACACTTTGTTCTTAGTTTGTTCATGAACTCCATGAAAACATACTATGAAAATTTTGCATCGAACAGGGAGGACGGCGTATGACCCGCGAGGAAGCGCTCGACAAACTGTGCCACAGTTATTCGGGATTTTTTGATGTTGTGCGCCACGAGGAACCGAAGGGTTATCTCGTCGCAGAGGCCGGGCTGCATATCCACTCCGAGAAGTATGTGCTGGTCAAGGCCGCCAAGCTCTGGGAAGCGGACAACAACGAATATGTCTATATTTTCTCGGTTCCCGTGCTCACGAAGGAGATCTTCGAGCAGTGCCGCGAGCAGGCGCGTGTCGACGGTCTGCGGCAGATCGAGCCGGGCCCGAATCATATGTGCTCTTACATCACGGCGATCTTTTTGTGTGATACCTGTGAGCCGGATGCGCTGCGCGCTCTGCGCCGCACGCGTATTTATAAGAGCTTCAAGCTGGCGTTCCACGGCTGGATGGATTACCATACCGGCGTCGTGGAGCTCAGCACCGGCCAGACGGCTGCCAATGGCAGCGGACGCAGTACAGCACAGTTGTTGAAGACAACACTGTTTAAGAATATGAAAGAAGGGAGTTAATTCAATGAATGCTGCTGTAATTCTGATTGTTGGCATTGTCATTCTCGCCCTGGGCTACGTTTTCTACGGCGGATGGCTGTCCAAACAGTGGGGCATCGACCCGTCCCGCCAGACCCCGGCTCACGAGCTGGAAGACGGCATGGACTACTGCCCTGCAAAGGCCCCTGTTCTGATGGGACATCACTTCTCCTCCATCGCGGGCGCCGGCCCGATTAACGGCCCGATCCAGGCCGCTGTGTTCGGCTGGGTCCCGGTGCTGCTGTGGGTCCTCATCGGCGGCATCTTCTTCGGCGGTGTGCATGACTACGGCGCACTGTTTGCATCCGTTCGCAATGACGGTCAGTCCATCGGCACCGTTGTTGAGACCAGCATCGGCAAGAAGGCCAAGCGCCTGTTCCTCATCTTCTCTTACCTGACCCTGATCCTGGTCGTGGCCGCGTTCGCGTCCATCGTTGCCAATACGTTCAAGGCCACCTATGTGGACGGTGTTGTGGATGTGGCGGCTTCTGCGGCCAACGCCACGACGGCCATCATCTCGCTGCTGTTCATCGTTCTGGCCATCTTCTTCGGCTTCTTCGTGTACCGCAGAAATGCGCCGATCGGCGTGTCCACGGTCATCGGTGTTGTCTGCATCGCTCTGATCATGTGGCTCGGCATCAAGTGGCACCCGATCTACCTGAGCTACAAGACCTGGATGATCATCTGCGGCATCTACATTCTGGTCGCTTCCGTCACGCCTGTGTGGATCCTGCTCCAGCCGCGTGACTACCTCAGCTCGTTCCTGCTGTATGCGATGATGATCCTCGCGGTCATCGGCGTCATTGGCTGCCACCCGACGCTGGATATGCCTGCGTTCACCGGCTTCAAAGACACCATCGCCCCGACGGGCAGCTCCCTTGGCTATATGTTCCCGGCTCTGTTCGTCACCATTGCCTGCGGCGCCATCTCCGGCTTCCACTCCCTCGTTGGTTCCGGCACGACGGCCAAGCAGCTCAACAATGAGAAAGACGCGCAGCCCATCGCCTACGGCGGCATGCTCATTGAGTGTGTGCTCGCGATCGTTTCCCTGTGCGCGGTTGCGTACATCTGGCAGGATTACAAAGCCGGCACGACCGTCACTCCGACCGTCGTGTTCGCGACCGGCCTGTCCCAGATGCTCGGCAAGATCTTCGGCTCCGGCGCCGTGTCCATCACCTACACGCTGATGGTCCTGGCCGTGTCCGTGTTCTGCCTGACCTCTCTGGACACCGCGACCCGTCTGGCTCGCTACATGTTCCAGGAATTCTGGCTCAAGCCCGGTGAGAAGGCCGGCGATCCGACCGTTACCGGCGCTCGCAGGGTCCTCTGCAATCCGTACGTCTCCACCGCGATCACCGTCGTGCTCGGCATTGCCCTCGGCATGACCGGTTATGCAAAGATCTGGCCCCTGTTCGGCGCTGCCAACCAGCTCCTGGCCGGCCTCGGCCTGCTGGCCGTCGCCGCATGGCTCGGCAAGATGGGCAGAAACAACAAGATGTTCTACTTCCCGATGATCTTCATGATCCTCGTGACGCTGACGTCTCTGGTGTTCACCATCAAATCCCAGATCACTGCCATCATCGCCGGCGGCACCGGCCTTGCCTGGTGCTACATCCGCGCGATCCTGGCCATCCTGCTTGTCATCCTTGCCATCGACCTCGTCATCGAGGGCAGCAAGGCGATCGCAGCGCAGGCCAAGGCGAAGAAGGCTGCCTGATTCGGCACCAACCAGCCAAAACAGAACAACCCAAACGAAGAGCACTCTGCCTCGGCAGAGTGCTCTTTTTGCTGTCTGTGCGACGGTTGTGATGGAAGCAAAGATGATATAGCGCCGCAGGGGAGCTCGAGGGGGCGAGGCCCGCCTCGAATGAGATGCGCCTTTTATGACCTGTGCAACCGGGCAAAATTGTTTGGTCTTACCCATTGAAAAGATGCGGCAGGGAAGCGGATATAGCGCCGCGGGGGAGCTCGAGGGGGCGAGGCCCGCCTCGAATGAGATGCGCCTTTTTTATGGCCGGTGCAACTGGGCAAAATTGTTTGGTCTCACCCATTGAAAAGATGCGGCAGGGAAGCGGATATAGCGCCGCGGGGGAGCTCGAGGGGGCGAGGCCCGCCTCGAATGAGATCGGGTCTTTTTTATGGCCGGTGTAACCGGCCATAAAAAAGACCCCGACACAGGTCGGGGCCAAGACATCCGCTCCGGCGGGGGAGGAATCTCTCTGTCTGCCGAGAGCATACCACGCATCGCGGCGCCGCGCAAGGCACAAATGTTTCCACACCCGGTGCATTTGCGGTTGCAAACGGCGCGGAAACGTGGCATACTGTAGGCAACTTTGCGCAGGGAGGTGCAGCCATGAAACGCAGCGAGGAACGGGAACAGAACATCCGGCGGGTGATCCACACGGCGCAGATGCTGTTCATCGCCGACGGCATCGCTGCGACGCCCATCAGCCGTATCGCTGAGACGGCCGGGCTGACGCCGACGTCGCTGTACCGCTATTTCCGCAACAAGGACGCGCTCGTGTTTGCCGCCTGGCGCGATGCGCTGGCCACGTTTTTTACCGATTTTATGGAGCAGTACACGCGCGAGTCCGCTTCGTGCAAGACGGGGTATGAGAAGTTTGTCGTCTGCATGCACATCTACTTCAGCATCTACGATGCACAGCCGGAGTGGTACGACTACACGCGCGAGATGTTTTCCACCTATTCCGAGAAAAACACCGGCAACGACGTCAACAACGTGTTCTGGAAGTATTACGACAGGGAGATCCCCGTCCCGGCGCTCAAGGCGCTGCGCGAGGGCGTGGTCGACGGCTCTATCCGTCCGGACGTGAATATTTACGCGGTGTATCAGTGCCTGCTCAACGCCTACACCGGCACGACGATCTATGAAAACGTGTCGTTCGGTGTCTCGCCGGTCGATATTGTCCGGTTCACCGGGGAACTGCTCGTGAATTATATCAAAAATGAACCGGAGGCTCCGGCGCTGTGCAATAAAAACTGAAAAGCGCCGATATATGTAACAAATGATACGGTGTGAGTGTGCCAGTTTGTTAAGATAATTACATTGTTACGAGATGTTTCTTTTTTTACACATACGTGTTAGTACCACTAACATATAATCGAAAAGCAGCGGAGGTGAGCAGCACGGATAAAAGCAAACGTTCTTATGACTTTACGGTGTGTCTGCCGTTCTGGAGCACGCTGACGGGCTCCCAGCAGCAGATGCTGCGCCTGAATACGATCGTCCGTTCATACCGCGCGGGGGACGATGTGATCTTTTCCATGCCGGAGAAAAACGGCCTGTTTCTCGTGCTCTCGGGTGGGCTGCGCGTGTTCATTGCGACGGATACCGGCCGCGAGATCACGCTTATGTCGATCGTCAGCGGCGGCTGCTGCATGCTCAACACGCTCGACAGCGCGGCCCAGGGCGATACGGTCCCCATCCTGCAGGCGAGCAGCGACGCCGTGTTTGCCTATATCAACATTGTGGCGCTGCGTCCGCTGTGCGCCGAGTCGCCGGCCGTGCAGCAGTTTCTGCACCAGACGCAGGCGCGCAATGTGCAGACCGTGCTCAATAACATAGAGTATTATTTTTTCCATCCGCTGCGCAGCTGCATTGCCCGCGTCGTGCTCGAAAAGGCCGATGCACACCCCGAGGACGGCTTCGCGCGCATCACCCACGAGGAGATCTCCAACCACCTCGGCACCACGCGCGAGGTCATCAGCAGGGAGCTGGAGGGGATGCGCCAGATGGGCCTTCTGCGCACCGGCCGCGGCAAAATTTATGTGCTTGACCGCCCCGCGCTGGAGGGGTTGGCCAACTGATAAGCGGTGCAAAGTGACCATATATGTCCAATTTGAAAGCTGCCAAGAAGCTGAATTTGCTTTTTGGCAGCTTTCTTTTGTACTATTTGACACATTTTGTCCGGGCGCATGGCGAAAAACGGTCAAAATGCACAATCACATATCGTCAATTTGGTGACATTCAACGAAACCGAGTGGTTATGTTTAATTATCGCCAGTTGCGTAACAAATGGTGCAGTAAAGATGGCGAAATCCGCTATATTGATAATTGCCAAACGAAGTTGCTTCTTTTTTTGAATGCAAGTGTTAGTGACCATAACAGAAGAAACTCGTGCAGCGGACTGCACAAAAAATACGGAAAACACATCATGAATGGGAGGTACACAGAATGTATTACAGCAGCGGTAACTATGAGGCGTTTGCGACGCCGAAAAAACCCGAAGGCATCGAGAATAAGTCGGCGTATATCGTTGGCACCGGCCTGGCCGGTCTGGCGGCGGCCTGCTTCCTGATCCGCGACGCGCAGATGCCCGGCGAGCACATCACGCTCTTTGAGCACCTGCCCGTGGCCGGCGGCTCCTGCGACGGCATCTACGACGCGACCAAGGGCTTCATCATGCGCGGCGGCCGTGAGATGGACAACCACTTCGAGTGCATGTGGGATCTGTTCAAGTCCATTCCGTCGATCGTGAACCCGGGCGAGACGATCTTCTCCGAGTACTACTACCTCAACAAGGAAGACCCGAACTTCTCCCTGTGCCGCGTCACCGAGAAGCAGGGCCAGGACGCCCACACCGACCGCAAGTACGGCCTAACGCCCGGCGCCGCCATGCAGCTGCTGAAGCTGTTCATGGCGACCAACAAGTCCCTCGAGGACAAGAAGATCGACGACGTGTTTGACGATGAGTTCTACGCCACGAACTTCTGGACCTACTGGCAGACCATGTTCGCGTTCGAGAAGTGGCACAGCGCCCTCGAGATGAAGCTCTACCTGCAGCGTTACATCCACCACATCGACGGCCTGCCGGATCTGAGCGCGCTGCGTTTCACCCGCTACAACCAGTATGAGTCCATGATCCTCCCGATGTGCAAATACATCACCGACCACGGCGGAAAGGTCCTCTTCGACACCACGGTCACGAACATCGTCTGCGACTGCACTGAGGACAAGAAGGTTGCCAAGAAGATCGAGTACACCCAGGGCGGCGTGGAAAAGGTCATTGAGCTGACCGAGAACGATCTCGTCATCTGCACCAACGGCTGCCAGGGCGACGCGTCCGCTTACGGCGACAACACCCACGCGCCGGTCATCAAGGTCAAAAACGGTGAAGGCCCGTCCGTCGAGATGTGGAAGAAGCTCGCCGCGCAGGATCCGGCCTTCGGCCATCCCGAGAAGTTCTTCAAGGACATCAAGGAGACCAGCTGGGAGTCCTGGACCGTCGACACGGCCAACAAGCAGATTCTCGATGCCATCCAGAAGATCTGCAAGCGCGACCCGCTGTCCGGCAAGGTCGTCACCGGCGGCATCGTCACCTGCCGCGATTCGAGCTGGCTCATCAGCTGGACCATCAACCGTCAGGGCCAGTTCCAGGAGCAGCCGAAGGATCACTGCCTGATCTGGGTCTACGGCCTCAACTGCTGGGACGACAAGGGCGACTTCATCAAGAAGAACATGTGCGACTGCACCGGTATCGAGCTGGCGGCAGAGTGGCTGTATCACATCGGTATCCCCGAGGATCAGATCATGGATCTGGCCACGAACGAGTGCAACACCACGCCGTGCATGATGCCTTACGTCACCACGTTCTTTGAGCCCAGAGCCGAAGGCGACCGCCCGAAGGTCGTGCCCGACGGTTCCGTCAACCTCGCGTTCGTCGGCCAGTTCGCCGATACCCCGCGCGACACCGTGTTCACCACCGAGTACTCCATCCGCACCGCGATGGAAGCGGTCTACACGCTTTGCAACGTCGACCGCGGCGTGCCGGAAGTCTGGGGCAGCGTGTATGATATCCGCGACCTGCTCTACGCCACCAGCAAGCTGCTCGACGGCAAGAAGCCGCTGGAGTTCCTGCTCCCGTCGGTCCTGCCGCTGCTCGACCTCGTCAAGGAGCCGCTGGTCAACAACGTCGTGGTGGATCTGCTCAAGAAGTATAACATCGTCTGACGTACCATCCCGTTAGATGTCACATCCCCCTTTGCCCCGGCAGCCTCGGCTGCCGGGGCAGTTTGCGCGGTGGGGC
>ERZ1673697.34-NODE-34-length-209173-cov-42.899846_pt1 | contig 209173 bp, 178 predicted proteins | sample MGYA00580227_ERZ1673697 | MGnify/ENA primary metagenome ERZ1673697 (study PRJEB41218, sample SAMN15661759) | gut metagenome | host: Homo sapiens | place: Canada: London | collected 2015-08-20/2019-03-30 | study: EMG produced TPA metagenomics assembly of...
ACATTCCCACTTTGCAGGAATATATCGGCTACTGCCTGATCCCCAGCAACAAGGGACAGCGCATGATGGTCATTAAGGGCAATGGCGGCGAGGGTAAGAGCCAGATCGGCGCGGTGCTGTCCGCCCTGTTCGGCAGCAACATGAAGGACGGCAGCATCGGCAAAATTTCCGAGAACCGTTTTGCTCGCGCTGATCTGGAACACATTCTGCTGTGTGTCGATGATGATATGCGGATGGAGGCCCTGCGGCAGACCAACTATGTCAAATCCATCGTCACCGCACAGGGTAAAATGGATTTGGAGCGTAAAGGCAAGCAGAGCTATCAGGGATGGATGTGCGCCCGGTTGCTGGCATTCAGCAATGGCGACTTGCAGGCTCTCTTTGACCGCAGTGATGGCTTTTATCGGCGGCAGTTGGTGCTGACCGCCAAAGAGAAACCTGCCGACCGTGTGGATGATCCCGACCTGGCAGAGAAGATGAAGGCCGAGGTGGAGGGCATTCTGCTGTGGGCTTTTGCGGGATTGCAGCGGTTGGTAGCGAACAACTTCAAGTTCACCGAGAGCCAGCGCACCAGAGAGAACCGGGAGGCCGTCAAGCGGGACAACAATAACGTGTTTGATTTTCTGGAATCCGAGGGCTATATCCGGCTGAAAGCGGATGCGTCCATCAGTTCAAAGGATTGCTACGACATTTACCGGATGTGGTGCGAGGAAAACAGTCTGACTGCACTCAAACGCCGCAGCTTCAGCGATGCGCTGGTGGCAGCCTGCGGCAAGTACAATCTGGAACACTGCAACACGATCACCAATTCGGCAGGACGCCGGGTGTGGGGCTTTATGGGGATCGAGGCAGTGGCAAGGCCGCATATAAACGAGTTTACGGACGCTTCACAGTGTACGTACGTACCGGAAGACTGGCGGGATTGATTTCCGATCTGGTCGCCGGTACGTATGTACGCAGCGATTGACCCTGTTACCTCATATATTGTAGAGGCGCTTCATTTGGATAAAGTGGTCGTGCCCATTTTGGGTACGACCAGAACCATGTAAATATTCTCGGTTTTGTGATGTGAAGTGGTTGGTGTCATTTTGAACCCGACCACTTTAGCAGGACGAAGTAGGTGGGGTCATTTTGACCACACCTAAAGCGGTCAGCAAAAGAGGTGATTTTGCAGGTATCTTTTGAAGCAATCTCAAAACGGCGAAATGTTTCTCTGTTATCTGCACACAGTTCATCAAATAGCGACTCGTGGAACTGTGCACACGCTGCACTATCTCGCGCAGATACAGCCCGAACGATGAAAAACCCCACATTTTCGTGAAGTTGAATATTCCGCCGTTGACCAACGATACGCAGGAAGCCATTTCTATCGCAAAACAGCATTTGCACAAATTTCACCATTGACCAAAGCCAGTGTGCTCCCCAGCGTAGCCGGTTCTTTTTATGACGCAACAGAAAATCATGTTTTAGTTGTCAAGTGACAAAGGGCGTCACTTGCGAAAATGGAGGATTACCATGAAATCAAGTATTCGAAACGAAATCAAGGCGCAGATCATCCGCGCCGGTTACACCATGCAGGAAGTCGTTGACCAGCTGCACGATGAATATGGTTGGAGCGACAGCGTATCCAATCTTTCCGGGAAATTGCAGCGGGAATCACTGCGGTATCGGGAGGCCGTGGAGCTGGCTGATGTGTTGGGCTATGACATTGTCTGGCAGAAACGGAGGGATTGAGCATGGAAAAAGCACAATATGCGATTATGCGATTTGCAAAATACAAGGGGCCTGAAATCGGCAATATCGAGGCCCATAACGAGCGCACAAAGGAAAAGTACGCCAGCAATCCCGATGTGGATACCAGCCGAAGCAAGTACAACTTCCATCTTGTCAAACCGCCCGGCAAGTACCGGACGGAATCGGAACGGCAGATTTCTGCCGCCGGATGCCGTACCCGGAAGGACAGTATCCGTATGATCGAGACGCTGTTTACTGCTAGCCCGGAGTTCTTCAAGGGGAAGAAACGGGCGGAAATTCGGGTATTTTTCGAGGAAGCTCTGCACTTTCTGGAACAGCATCAGTCCAAAGAGACAATTATATCCGCCGTGGTGCATATGGACGAGAAAACGCCCCATATGCACCTTTGTTTTGTCCCTTTGACGGAGGATGGCAGGCTCAGCGCCAAAGACATTATGGGCAACAAAAAGAAGCTGACCTGGTGGCAGGATGAGTTCTGGAAACACATGGTCAAGAAATTCCCGGATTTGGAGCGCGGCGAAAGCGCCAGCCTGACCGGGCGCGACCACATTCCGCCCCGCGTGTTCAAGGAGATGACCCGACTGACCAAACAGAAGGAAAAACTGGGGCAACTGCTCACTGGCATTACTCCATTTAATGCAAAAAGCCGGGCGGAGGAAATCTGTAAGATTCTGGATACCTATATTCCCAGCGTGGAGAAGATGGACACGCTGCTGCGGAAATATGGCGTAGCCTTCACGAAAACAGCATCCGAAAACAAAAAGCTGAAAACGAAAAATGCTGAACTAGAAGAATCTCTTGCATCGGCGCAGAAGGTCAGCACCCTAAAGCAGATCGAAGACCTCAAGCTGCGGCGCGACTATGACAGTGCTGTAGCGATTTTGGAACAGATACCGGCAGAAGTTTTGAACATCTATGCGCAGAGCAGCCATAGAGGAAAGGAGCGGCCTATTGAGCAAAGTTTATGATGATCCGAAATATAATGCGGCATTTGACCGCTGTGTTGATGTGATGGCGCGGTTGTTGCAGAAGTACGGGCCGCAGCTGTTGGGGCAGATGCAGGAGGCTGTGAAAGATGACTGCACATGTTTTGCGGTATCAGGAAAGCAACCCGTTCCTGTGTATCAGGAATTTGACAAAGCCGCTTGATATAAATTAAATTTACACGTTGCGTATTTGTTTGGCGTATGCTATAATAAATACGCAACGTGTATTTTTGCTTTATGGGGTAAAAGAAATGGACTGCAAAACCAAAATAAAAGAATTGCGGGAAAGTACAGGCATGAACCGCAAGGAATTTTGTAAATATTTTCAGATTCCCTATCGGACTGTGACAGAGTGGGAACTGGATAACCGCCATGCACCGGAATATGTGCTCCGTTTGTTGGAGTACTACATTCAGAATGAAGGTCTGGCGAAGAAGAAAGTTACGGATGAATGTTCAGAGATGGAAGAAAGGGGCGGCCTGCATGAAAAAAACTAAAACAAAATGCTATCTCTACACACGGGTATCTACTTCCATGCAGGTGGACGGATACAGTCTGGATGCTCAGCGAGACAAACTGCGGAAATACGCTGAATACGAAGATATGGTAGTGGCTGGTGAATATTCTGATGAAGGCTTTTCCGGCAAGAATATTCAGGGCAGGCACGAATTTCAGCGGATGCTGCAAGACATTCAGGACGGCAAAGACGGTGTGGAATATGTGCTGGTGTTCAAGCTGTCCCGGTTTGGCAGGAATGCCGCTGACGTTCTGAATTCCTTGCAGCTGATGCAGGATTTCGGTGTCAATCTGATTTGTGTGGAAGACGGCATTGACAGTTCCAAAGATTCCGGCAAGCTGATGATTTCTGTCCTTTCTGCGGTGGCAGAGATAGAGCGTGAAAATATTCGGACACAGACGATGGCCGGACGGGAGCAGAAAGCCCGTGAAGGAAAATGGAACGGCGGCTTTGCCCCTTATGGATACCGTCTTGAAAAGGGCGAACTGTTGATTGCTGAGGATGAAGTGGACGTGATCCGCACCATCTTTGACCGCTATATTCACACCAACGATGGTGTCAGCGGTGTGGCGAAATATCTGAACCGGCAGGGCTTTGTGAAGAAGCTGCGGCAGAACGGCACCATTCCCGGTTTTTCCGCCAGCTTTGTGAAAAGTATCATTGACAATCCGGTATATATGGGGAAAATTGCCTATGGCAGACGCCGGACAGAGAAGAAGATTGGTACCCGGAATGAGATGCACGTGGTTGAACAGTCGGAGTTTCCCGTGTACGAGGGAAAGCATGAGGCTATCATTTCTGAAGAAGATTGGAATCTCGCGCAGGAGAAACGGAAAGTCAATGCTTATCGGCGCGAGAAGGTCAACGATCCTACCCATGCGCATATTCTGTCCGGCATTCTGAAATGCCCCTGCTGTGGTAAAAGCCTATATGGGAATATTGCAAAAGCCCACAGCAAGGACAAAAAGACCCGCTATTACTATTACTGCAAGAATACGGTAACGCCAACAGGCCACGAGTGTACTTTCCGGCTGAACATTGAACAGACAGAGATGAACCGCATGGTAGCGTCAATTATCTCCGCTATGGTCAGCGACCCACGGTTTGCGGATGCAATCAAGGCGAAAATTGGCTCCGCTGTCGATACGAACGACTTAGAGAAACAGCTGGAAGCGTTGCAAGCGCAGCTTCGGCAGACGTTAGGCACAAAGACCCGACTGGAACGGCAGATGGACGGTTTGGATGTGAATGACCCGTATTATGACCGGAAAATTTCTGATTTGCAGCGCCGCTATGACGAGCAATATGGTAGAATAGATGAGATCGAAGTCCAGATTGACGATGTGCAAAGCCAGATACGGAGTATCCGACAGGAGAAAATTTCCGGTGATAATATCTACCGCCTGTTGCTGGCATTCGATCAGGTCTATGAAGCAGCCTCCGAAGTGGAGCGGAAGGAGTTCATGCGGGCGTTTATTGAGCGGATTGAGTTATTCCCGGAAAAGCAGCCGGACGGTAACTGGATCAGGAAGATTATCTTCAACTTCCCTGTCCCGGTGAATGGAACAGAAGTGACAGAATTGCCCTTGGAAAATGAAACAATGGTCGAATGCGTGCTCTTGATGTCAAAAGTCCAGTAATATAGTGCGGTGATTCGTTTAATATCGTTTGGACATCATTTCACAGTCTGAGCCGTTCTTGTCCTTGGAAACAGGTCGAGGGCGGTTTTCGAGAATTTGAGCAATATCTAAATCGTAGCCACAGGGGTAGTGGATAATTGAGTTTCTGGATTAGATGTTTGGGCTAACAGCGAATCCACTAACTCAGGTATCTGGGGGTATCCAGTGTAGGATTTAGATGTCATCCCCCTATAACGCAAAAACGCCGCCAGCGTAGCATGTGAAATCATCACACGGTACGCTGGCGGCTATGCTTTTATTGTTTATACAGCTTTCGGCGTGAGCCACTTTTCTGAGGAAGACGTCCGTTGCGTTTCACATAAAGAAACATCTGGCTAACAAAAAAGAATAAAGCTGATTTTTATGCCCTCATTATTCTCTATAAATAGCACTGCACCGCAGCTCTTGACGTTTCTCATCCAGAGAATACCGGATCGTAATCACACCATTTTCTGTCTCTACTTCTACCTGTTTTGCATGTTCAAACAACCTGCGCAGGCGGCGGTACTCGTCCCGCTGCGCATCCGTGTAGTGAGACGGCATATCCGAGGTAAGGAACACATTGCCCAGCAGTGCGTTGACTGTGGCAAGGGTGCGTTTTTGCTCTGCCGTCAGCTTGCAGTTTTCCTCCCGGAGGAAGAACACATCCGGGTCGCTGCCATAGGCACGGCCATTGAGCTGCCGCCGGAACACTGTGTTGTTCAGCGCCTGCTTTGTGGACACCCGCTCCCGGTGGAACAGGCGCATATACCACACATCGTCCCAGTCCAGCCCTACGTCACAGCTGACACGGCAGTAGTCCACCAGCCCGAAGGCAGGCATCACCGGCACGCCGCAGCCGAGGATGGCTTTTTGTCCGCACCAACTACGCAGCAGCTCCATGGCACGGCGCATCCGGGCGGCACGACTCTCGCGAGCATTGCCAAAGGGAGCAGCGCCGTACAGAAAATCCAGCTTGACAAGGTCGAAACCCCAATCGTTCAGCACCCGGTCAAATACCCGGCGCAGATAGTCCAACACGGCCGGGCTGTCGATATCCAGTGCATAAAAGCTGCTCCAGTTGCTGCCGCAGCACCACGGTTTGCCGTCCACTTTCAGCAGCCAGTCCGGGTGCTGCCGGAAAAGGGCAGAGTCCTTTTCGCACACAAAGGGTGCAAGCCAGAGCCCGGCCTGAAAGCCAGAGGCGTGGATTTCCTGCACCATGCCTTTCAGCCCGTGGGGGAATTTCTGTGCATCCGTTTCCAGCCAGTCGCCCACCTTCGGCTCCCAGCCATCATCGATCTGGAACAGGTCTCCCGGGCAAAGCAGGCTGCGGCAGCCGGTCAGGTCCTCCCGGATGGTGTCCTCGGTGATTTCCTGATAGCGGTTGTACCAGCTGGAATAGCCTGCCAGCTTCTTCTCTGTCCGGGGCTTGATGCCCATAGCCTGAAACCAGCCGTCGAACACCTCGGCCTCGCTGCCCTCGGCAAAAAACAGGTCGAACAGGGCAAAGCTGCCGCCGGGATGCTCCACCCCGGCGCAGTCCCGCTCCAGTGTCAGCAGGGCTTTGCCACTGTCGTAGCGGAGGATGGTGTAGCCCGGGGTCTCGTCCAGCGATGCCACCAGCTGGAACTGCCCGCCCTTGCGGAAATAGCAGTAGGAAAAGCCGTGGCTCTGACCGTTATGATGTCCGTAGGGCACAAAATGATAATCGCCGTAGCGGTCAAAGGCATATTTCTTCAGTAGAAATCCCGGAATGTGATCGGTGCCGCGCAGCTTGCCGTTCCGGCTTAGCTCCGGGCTGTATGTCCATGTCTGGTAGCCGTTCATGAACAGGCGCTCGTCTGCTTCCATCGTCCACGGCAGCTCGGCACGCACGGCTTTCAGCGTCCCGGCAGGCAGGTCAGCGGAAAGATGCACCGCACCGCAGCCCGAGTGCACCGGGGCATCGCCCTGCCGCACACCGCCGGAAGTTTCCGCGTACCAGTGCAGCGTTTCAGTCATGGTGCGTTTCCTCCCCGTGAAGCTGTGCGCTGATCTCGACAGCGCGGGCGTCGGTCAGAACAAATTTGCGGCGGAACAGCACCAGCGCACCTGCCAGCACCAGCATGGGCAGGACCGTCATCATCAGGCGCAGACCCAGCAGCGTTCCGGCGCTCTGTACTGCTACGGGGCCGGTCTCCTCCGTGTTGCCCACAAGACCGATGAGATCCAGCCCGATGCCGGTGAGGAACACCGCCACACCGGAGGCTGCCTTGACCACAAAGGTCTGCATGGAAAAGATGACGCTCTCCTCCCGGCGGCCGGTCTTGAGCTGGCCGTAGTCTACACTGTTGGAAAGGAACAGGGTGGTCAGCACGGTCAGCATCCCGTTGCAGGCAAACACTACCACGCCCGGGATGCACAGCAGGGCAAGGCTATGGGAAAGCCCGGTCAGGCAGAACACCAGCAGCGTGCCGTAGCCGCACAGTGCCAGCACAAGGCTCAGGTGAAATACCTGCGTGCTGCTGAACTTTTTGCGCAGCAAGGGGTAAAGCACCATCATGCCAAGGATCTGCGCCGCACCGCCCACGGTGGAAAACAGGGTGTAGGTGGCTTTCCAGCCTGCACCGCCAAGGTCGTACTTGAAAAAATAGATGATGAAGTTGGAGGTAAGGTACAGCGCCGAGTTGATCAGCACGATGCTGCCTACCACCACCATAGCCTGATCGTTGCGGAACAGGGCGGAGAACATCTCCTTTACGGTGGCGGTCTTCATCTCACTGGGGGTGGTCTCCCGCATGGCGGCGCAGCAGACCAATTCCGTCACCACAAAGAGCACCGATACGATCAGCGCCACCCAGCGGAAGCCAGCGCGCTCGCTGTCGCCGCCAAGGGCTCCCACCAGCAGCATGGTGAACATGGCAATGAGTGCCGAACCAACGCCTGCACAGGTACGTCCCACCATGGAAAGATTCTCCCGGTCTTTGGGCGTGCGGGTCACGGCGGGGATCATGGACCAGTAAGGAATATCCATCATGGTGTAGGTGACACCCCACAGGATGTACACCACGCTGAAGTAGACCATCAATGCCGCTTCGTCCAGCACCGGGGCGGCAAACAGGGCGTAGAGCACCAACGCATTGAGCAGCGTGCCGGAAAAGATCCACGGACGGAAACGTCCCCAGCGGGTGCGGGTCTTTGCCACCAGAACCCCCATAAAGGGGTCGTTGAAGGCATCGAAGAACCGGGCTGCCATGAGCACCAGCCCCACAAAGCTTGCCGAAAGTCCCAGCACATCCTGATAATAATACATGACGTAGGAAGCCGACAAGGCATACACCATATCCTTGCCCACGGCACCAATGCCGAACGCAGTTTTCTGTTTCAGGGTCAGTTCCATACAGCATCCTCCTTTTCAATGGTGAACCGCAGCACAACGGGCTGGGTCTGCGGTGCAGAAACGGTCAACACGGCTTCTCCGGCAGTGCCCACAGTGCGCAGATAGGTGCCGGTCATGCCGCCTTCTGCCACGGCGGTCTGCGGGCCCACAAGGGCGGCGCTGCCATCTACCGTAAACTGCACCGGGAACTGTGCGTAGGGGGCAGGAGCGCCGTTCTCGTCCAGAATGCGCACCCGGACAGCCGCCATATCGTAGGTGTCCTGCTCCCGCAGGGTCGTCCGGCTGACTTTGACTTCCAAGTGCAGCTTTGCACTGGGGCAGAGGGTCACGCTGCGCACCACGTTGCCGTCCTGTACGGCATCGAACCGCCAGCGGGTGGCTTCGCCGCCCCAGTTGCCCACATATTTGCCGTAAAGGGCCACGCCGTCCTTAAAGGCCATTTTGTAGCGCAGCATACACCAGCCGAATTTGACCTTGTAGGCCAGCGGCAGCCCTGCCAAGCCATATTTCCCGGCAGCCAGCAGGCAGTCCCGCACAGCGGCTGCCTTGGAGGGAGAAAAGTGTTCCTGCGTTTCCAGCAGCTCGCCGATGGTATCGTCCATCACAAAGGGCGGGTGGGGCAGCGCCGTCCACTCGCTGCGGCGCAGGGCGGTGACGAACACATCGTTTTTGTAAAGCTTTACTTGCTGGGCATTGCTGAAAACATAGGCTGTGCCCAGCTGCCCGGCGGGGTTATCTCCGATGTCCATGGAGGAGCTGACTGCCAGCACCGGGTCAGTATCGCCCTGACTGGCATAGACCGCAGCCGCCAGCTTCGGGTTGCGGAAGCTGTCCAGAACGCCGTGGTAGCAGATGCGGTCGCCGGAGCCGAAGTCCTTGTGGGTCTGGTAGTCGAACATACACCAGCCAAAGCACCCGGCGTGCTCCTTGCTGGCATAGGCGGCGTTCTGCACCCGGACGTGCCGCAAGGCGTGCTCCTGCCGGTGCGGGCCATCGTCAAAGGGCTTGGTGGGGTACATGTGGCCGTTGCACTCCGAGATGAGCAGCGCCTTGCCCATATCGGGGGTCACGTTCTTTTTAGGCTTAGCACCGGGCGTTACGCCGTTGTGAGAAAAATCGTTGTAGGCATAGACATCCTCCAGCAGATGGCTTTTTTCCAGATAGCGCACGCCGGAGGTAGCACGGCTGGGGTCCAGCTGATGGGCGATTTTGTTGGTGCGGGTATAGAAGGCATCGTCGTCCACGCTCTCGTTGATGCGCACACCCCACAGGATGATGCTGGGGTGATTGCGGTTCTGCAAGAGCATCTCCTGCAGCATCTCGCAGGCGGCGTCCTTCCAGTTGTCGTCCCCGATGTGCTGCCAGCCCGGCAATTCAGTGAACACCAGCAGACCCCGCCGGTCGCACTCGTCCAGAAAATACTGGCTTTGGGGGTAGTGGCTGGTGCGCACGGCGGTGCAATGCAGCTCCTCCTGCAAAATGCGGGCATCCTCCCGCTGCAGGCTTTCCGGTGCGGCGTAACCGATGTAAGGGTAGCTCTGGTGTCGGTTCAGACCCCGCAGAAAGGTCTTTTTGCCGTTGAGGTAGAAACCATCCGCCCGGAACTCTGCGGTGCGGAAGCCAAACGTCACCTGTTTGCGGTCGATGGGCTGTCCGGCTGCGTTCAAAAGCTCTGCCACGGCATGATGCAGCACCGGGTGCTCTGTATCCCACGGCTGTGCATCCGGCACAGAAAGCTGCATCTTCCCGGTTTCTGCCGCCTGTGCGGTCTGCTCGGCCAGCAGGGTGCCGTCTGCGGTCTCCAGCCGGATGCGAACCGCCGCGGCTGCGGGCGTAAGCTCTGCCGTCCACTGCACCACAGCCTCCTGCAGGGTGGGCGTGTAGACGAACAGATCGGTCAGGCGGCTTTCTGCCGTAGCTTCCAGCCAGACCTCCCGGTACAACCCGCCGTAGGTCAGGTAATCAATGACAAAACCAAAGGGTGGAATCGTTGGGTCTTCCCGGGTGTCCAGCTGCACGGTCAGCAGGTTTTCACCCTCCCGGTCCACAAGGTCGGTGATCTCCACCGCAAAGCCGGTATAGCCACCCCGGTGCTGCCCGGCAACCCTGCCGTTGACCCGCACCACCGCCTGATGGGCAGCGCCGTCAAAGCGGACAAACAGTCGGGGCGCAGCCTGCACCGGTGGCACTCGGAACCGCTTCCGGTAGCCGCAGACCATCTCGTAATCAGCGGGGGTGGCATAGTGCAGCGGCACCTCCCGGCAGGTATGGGGCAAGCGGACGGCTTGTTGTTTTGGCACCGGCAGCCCCTTGCCAAAGGCCTCTGTCCAGTGTCGTGTGAACTCCCAGTCCTCACAAAAACTGTGTTTCATCGCGGCAGCACTCCTTCCAGTAAAATCGAGATCATTTCTTCCAGCACAGCCACATACTGCACCCCGCTTTCTGCCAGACTGCGGTCTGCCAGAAAGCTTTCGATGGATGCGGTGATCATCTGCCGCAGCACCGGCAGGGATACCGGACGCATGACCCCTTCTGCCACCGCCTGCTCCAGCAGCGCCATGGTGGGCTCCCACCCGTTTTCCAACTGGCTGCGCACCCGCGCCGCCACCACCGGGTATTTTTCGTCCAGCTCCTTCATCTGCCGCAGGTCCAGCGCAGCATATTCTGCCGGCATGGCAATAATGACCGCCCGCAGCCTTTCCTGCAAAGTACCACCGCCCGCCAGAATTTCCTGCTTGCAGCGGTGGATCTCTGCAAAGGCGTGGTCTACCATATCCAGCAAAAGCGCCTCCTTGGAGGGGTAAACGGTGTAGATGGTCTTTTTGCTGATGTGCAGCGGCTCTGCCACCTGCTGCATGGTGAAATGCAGCCCCTGTTGACGGAATAGCTGCATCGCCTGCGTGCGCATCAGCGCATCGAGCTTTTCCTGCATGAGCGTCCTCCTTGTGGAAACTGTATTTGCCTTTCCAGTTTCCATTCTAGTACGGAAACCAAGTTAAATCAAGCAGTTTCCGCATTTTCTGCGTTCTGACGAAGAACCCGAGAAGAATCACAGCAGAATGCCATATCTCAAAACGCAGCAGCCGGAATGGTATCCGTAAAGTTGCGCATAGTACTGTTTATGATCCGATAACAAAATTGATATTTCTACCTGCCAATGATAAGATCGCGACAAGACCATATTTCACTCGGAGGAACTTTACAATGGCAAAAAAGAAAGCTGCTGCCTACCGCCTTGCAAAACTGAGCCTTACACTGCGCGGCATCAGCCATAATCTTGGCGAGACCAACGATTCCCGCTTTGCCCACGCTCTGCACAAGGGACTGTATTTCGACTACATGATGGCAAACCCGCCTGTCTGATTTTCAGGTGGGCATTTTACTTTGCCAGGATTTTGAGAACTACGATAAACTGCCCCCGAAACAGCACGGTCTAACGCGCTGCTTCGGGGGCAGTCTGTTGTTTATTCAATTATAAAGTTACTGCTTTGCACTTTCCGGGGCGACCTCAAAGTCGATCTTGCCCAGATTGACGTCCGCACGCACGATGGTGATCATCATGGTATCGCCCAGATTCCAGTTCTTGCCGGAAACGGGATCAGAAAGGCGCACGCCCTCGGTGAGCATGGTACCGGTAGCGGTCAGGCTGGAAGCAGGTACAAAGCCTTCCACGCCGTTTTCCAACTCGATGAACAGGCCGCGCTGGGTCACGCCGGAGATGCGGCCCTCATAGCACTCGCCCAGATGGCGGCGGGCATACTCTGCCTTGTAGCAGTCCTCGGCCTTGCGCTCGATCTGCATGGCGATAACTTCGCGCTCGCTGGCCTGCTTGCTGACGTCCTCGGCAAACTCGCTGTAACGCAGGATCATGGTGTCCTTGTCCGTGCCCTTGAGCTGAGCCGTCATGATACGGTGGATAGCCAAGTCCGGGTAGCGGCGGATGGGGCTGGTGAAGTGGGCATAGTCCTGCAGCACCAGACCGTAGTGTCCCTTGGGTTTTTCCTCGTACACAGCCTTGGACATGCAGCGCAGCATACCAACATTGATGATCTGCTCGTAGGCAGTGCCGCGCACACCTTCCAGAATGGCGCTCAGCTCCTTGGGGGTGGGCACGTCCTTGGCAAAGTGGTCGTTGACGCCGCAGGCCTGCAGCAGGCCGTGCAGACGCTCCAGCTTTTCGGCGTTGGGCTCCTCGTGCACGCGGTACACAAAGGGGATCTGCTTCACCCGGGCAAAGTGGGCGGCGCACTGGTTGGCCAGCAGCATGAACTCCTCGATCATGGCCTCGCTCTCGCCGGAGGTGCGCTTTTTCACGTCGATGCAGTGGCCATCCTCGTCCAGGATCAGCTTCACCTCGCCGCTCTCGATATCCATGCAGCCGCGCTCCTTGCGCAGACGGGCACGGTGACCGTACAGCTCCTTCATGGCGGGCAGCTGCGCCAGTACCTCGTGGTACTTACCGGTCAGCTCGTCATCGGTGCTGCCGGCCAGCAGGGCGTTGATTTCGGAGTACACGCCCTTGACCCGGCTGCGGATGACGGACTTGACAAAGCGATAATCGGTCAGGTTGCCGTCCTTATCCAGCCGCATCAAACAGGAGAAGGCCAGACGCAACACGCCCTCGTTCAGGCTGCAGATGCCGTTGGACAGCTGCTTGGGCAGCATGGGCACCACCTGATCGGCATAGTAGACGCTGGTAGCGCGGCTGAAGGCCTCGTTGTCCAGCTCGGTACCGGGCTTGACGTAGTTGGAAACGTCCGCGATGTGCACGCCCAGCTCAAAGCCGCCGTCCGGAGTCTTGGTCAGGCTGATGGCATCGTCGATATCCTTGGTCTCGGCGCTGTCGATGGTAAAGATGGGCAGGGCGCGCAGATCCATGCGGCCCTCGCAGTCCGCAGCAGACACCTCGGCGTTGTCCAGCTTTTTGGCCTCGTCCCGCACCTTGTCCGGGAAGCGGCTGCGGATATCCTGCGCGTAGAGCAGTGCCTTTGCGCAGCGCTTGGCTTCATCGCAGCTGCCAAAGCGCATGGCAACGCCTACACGGTGATCCTCCTGACGGTTGCCGCGCAGCAGGATCTCCACTGCCACCTTGTCGCCGTCCTTGGCGCTGCCTTCGCAGTCCCGCATGACCTGCATGGAGATGGCGGGGCAATCGTCCGGCACGAACTTCAGGCGGCCCTCCACGCGGTGCATGGTGCCCACCAGAGAATTTTTCTCTTCCAGAACAGCAAGGATCTCGCCCTCATCGCTGCCCTCTACCCGGGGGTGTGCAAACTTTTCCACCAGCACCTTGTCGCCGGGCATTGCGCCGCGGGTGAACCGGCCGGGGATAAAGATATCGCTGGTGCCGTCCTCCAGCATGACAAAGGCAAAGTTTTTGCCCAGCTTTACCACCTTACACAGCAGTGCCTTATCGGCACGGCCGCTGCGCACGGTGAAGAACACGCCTTGGCGCTGGCAGATGACAGCCTCGTGCACCAGCTGATCCACAGCCTCCATCACCTTGCGGTCTGCGCCGCGATCCCCGCCGAACTTATTCTTCAGATCTTTTACGGTGCACGGCTGATTCTGGATCGCGTGCTCAATTTTATCGCGCATTGCCATAAAATATTTTCTCCTTCACTTCCGTGGCCGTGCATCTCCTGCGGAGCACAGCCCTGCCTTGGGACGGGCACTTTCCCCTGTCCCCTCTTTGCGGCAGCCCGCAGAACCGGCTGCCCACACTTTTTCTGCACAGAAAAACAGCCCCGTCCGTTCACGGGGCTGCAACGCCTTCTCAGCCTGCCAGACGGCCTGCAAACAGGCAGGCCAGAATAGCAACCACAAAGAACACCACGCCTGCAATGCGGGTGACCTTAGCCAGCATCTGATCTGCCGGGGTCAGACGTGCATTGTTGGCACCGCCCACACTGCCGTTGATGGCACCGGACAGGCCCTGACCGTGGGTGTGCTGCATGAGGGTGAGGAAAACGATGACCAGCGAAGCCACCAGCAGAATGGCACCGCCAACAATTTCGATAACAGACATGAATCGTAACGCTCCTTTTATTTGTAAATACGGAAAACTACGCAAAAATACAACTATATAGTAGCATAACAAAGCCAAAATTGCAAGTAGAATCCGCGCATTTAACCCGCTGCTTCCAGCGCGTTGCAGACCTGCGCAAAGATGGCTGCACCGGAGTACGCCGTGTGCACCGCACCGTCCTGCAATACCACAATGGTGTAGCGGGGCTTTTCTGCCGGCCAGAACCCCGCAAACCACAGGTTGCAGCGCTCGGTGCCCTCCGGGGTGAACTGCCCGGTCTGAGCAGTGCCGGTCTTGCCGCCCGCCCCGCCGGAAAGCCCGGCGGCATCCTGCGCGGTGCCCTGCTGCACCACCTGTACCAGCATAGCGCGCAAAAGCGCTGCGTTCTGTGCTGAGATCACCCGCCGCCCCCGGGGGTGGCTGAGGGTCTCCACCGGTTGGCCGGTGGCCTCGTCCAGTGTGGCTTGCAGCACATAAGGGCTGCGGTATACGCCGTCCGCTGCAATGGTGTTGAACATCGCCGCCACCTGCATAGGCGCTGCCAGCAGGCTGCCCTGCCCAAAGCTGAAATTGGCAAGCTGCCCGCTTTGCGCCAGCTCCTGCGGGGCGGGCAGCTGCCCGGCCTCGGCGGCAAGCCCCTCTGCCAGCGGCAGGCTCTGCCCAAAGCCAAAGGCTTTAGCGGCGTCCAGCAAGCTTTCCGCACCCAGCTGCTGTCCCAGACGGATAAAATAGCCGTTGCAGCTTTTTTCCAGCGCGGCGGCAAGGTCCACCTGTCCATGCGGCACCCCGCCCGCGCAGCGGAAGATCTGCCCATCCACTACCACCGCGCCGGTGCACTCGAAAACCGGCTGCAAGCCCGCTTCCAGTGCAGTCGCCGCCAGCACCGGCTTGAACACCGAGCCCACCGCGTAGCTTTGTAGTGCCCGGTTCAGAAAGGGACTATTCTCTGCCTGCAGGCTGTCGGCAAGGTTCTCCGGGTCGTAGCACGGCACACTGACGCTGGCGCGCACCGCCGCTGTGGCGGTATCCAGCACCAGAATGCAGCCGCTCGTCATGGTACTTGCCGCCACTGCTTCCACTGCCCGCTGCACCGGGCGGGAGATGGTCAACTGCACGCCCAGCGCCCCGCTGTCGGCTTGCAAAAGTCTAGCCGTTTCTCCGGTGCGCAGCGTACCCTGCGCCGTCACGGCGCAGACAAGGCTGCTGTTCTCCCCTGTGCCGGAAAGTACGGTGTCCAGCGCCTTTTCCAGCCCGGCAGCGCCATGACCCGTGCCATCCAGATAGCCCAGCAGATGCTGACACAGCGGCACTGCGGCATACCGCCGAGCGGCGGGATAACCGGTCAGCCCAAGGCGAGCGGGGTCGCAACTTACCTCCAGCAAAAAGGGTGCCGCACGGCTGCGGCTGCGGTACAAAAGCGCCTGCCCGGCGGCATCGGTGCAGGCATACAGGCGGTCGTAATTGCCCTGCCCGGGAAAGCACACCACCTGCCAGCGCTCCTCGAGACCAGTGAGCAGCCGCCCCTGCGCATCGTAAAAGTTTCCCCGCCGGGCGGGCAGCTGTAAGGTGACTGTGCTCTGCGCTGCCGCCCGTGCAGCATAGGCGGGGTGCAGCGCCAGCAGATACAACCGGCACAGCACCACCGCAAATCCCAGCAGCAAGGCGGCATACACCGCCAATACCCGTTTGCCGGACATCCCCGCGCCCCCTTTCCCTGTGGTTAGGGTGGGCAGTAAGGGCGTGGGGTATACATAAAAAGAGGCGGAGCCTCTCCGAAGAGAAGTTCCGCCTCTTTGGCATTTCTTATTAAAAAGATTGGTACGGATTAGTACATGCCGCCCATGTCACCGCCGGCAGGTGCGGCGGGAGCCGGGGGTTCCGGCAGGTCAGCAACAAGGCTCTCGGTGGTCAGCACCATCTCAGCGACGGAAGCTGCGTTCTCCAGAGCGGAACGGGTGACCTTGGTCGGGTCCACGATGCCTGCAGCGATCATATCCTCGACAAAGACCTCGTTCTGGGCATCGAAGCCGTAGTTGGGCTTGTTGGCAGAGACGATCTTGTCGATGATGACGCTGCCCTCCAGACCGGCGTTCTTGGCGATCTGGCGCAGAGGAGCCTCCAGAGCCTTCAACACGATCTTGGCACCGGTGCGCTCGTCGCCCTCCAGCGTATCGCACAGGGCGCGCACAGCGGGGATGGCATTGATGGGAGCGGTACCGCCGCCGGCCACAACACCTTCCTGCACAGCTGCCTTGGTAGCGTTCAGTGCATCCTCAATGCGCAGCTTCTTGTCCTTCATCTCGACTTCGGTAGCAGCACCGACCTTGATGACAGCCACACCGCCGGCCAGCTTAGCCAGACGCTCCTGCAGCTTCTCGCGGTCAAAGTCGCTGGTAGCGGCCTCGATCTGGCTGCGAATCTGGGCAATGCGAGCTGCAATGGCGTCCTTGTCGCCTGCGCCGCCCACGATGGTGGTGTTCTCCTTGGTCACCTTCACCTGACGGGCATGACCCAGCATCTGGACGGTTGCGTCCTTCAGCTCGTAGCCCAGATCAGAGGAGATCACGGTGCCGCCGGTCAGGGTAGCGATATCCTGCAGCATCTCCTTGCGGCGGTCGCCGAAGCCGGGAGCCTTAACAGCCACGACATTCAGGGTGCCGCGCAGACGGTTGACAATCAGGGTGGACAGCGCCTCGCCCTCGATATCCTCAGCCACGATCAGCAGCTTCATGCCGTTCTGCATCACCTGCTCCAGCAGGGGAACCAGATCCTGAATGACGCTGATCTTCTTATCGGTGATCAGGATAGCAGCGTTGTCCAGATCGGCCACCATCTTGTCGGTATCGGTGACCATATAGGGAGTCAGATAGCCGCGGTCAAACTGCATACCTTCCACGATCTCGTTGTAGGTCTCTGCGGTGGTCTTGTTCTCCTCGATGGTGATAACGCCGTCAGAGGTGACCTTCTCCATAGCCTCGGCAATCAGACGGCCGATCTCGGGGTCGCCGGCAGAGATGGTGCCGACGCGGGCGATATCGTTGCTGTCCTTCACCTTCTGGCTGTGTGCCTTGATGGTCTCCACAGCGGTGGTAACGGCCTTGCTCATGCCGCGGCGGATATCCATGGGATTTGCGCCGGCGGTAACGTTCTTCATGCCCTCGTTGACCATGGCCTGTGCCAGCACGGTAGCAGTGGTGGTGCCATCGCCTGCGGCATCGTTGGTCTTGGTTGCGACTTCACGCACCAACTGTGCGCCCATGTTCTCGAACTCATCCTTCAGCTCGATCTCTTTTGCAATGGTCACGCCATCGTTGGTGATGACCGGTGCGCCGAACTTTTTGCCCAGCACCACGTTGCGGCCCTTGGGGCCGAGGGTAATCTTAACGGTGTTAGCCAGGGTATCAATACCGGCACACAGTGCCTTGCGGGCGTCCTCGCCCTGCTTGATCTGCTTTGCCATAATACATCGCTCCTTTATAATACAAGCTCAATTGAAAAGGGAAAATTCAGTTTCAGTCTTCCACAACAGCCAGAATATCACTCTGACGCACGATGGTGCACTCTTCGCCGTCCACCTTGACCTCAGTGCCAGAGTACTTGCTGGTGAGGACCTTGTCGCCGACCTTGACGGTCATCTTGACTTCCTTGCCGTCCACGACACCGCCGGGGCCAACTGCGATGACCTGTGCGACCTGCGGCTTCTCTTTTGCGCTGCCGGTCAGGATCAGGCCGCCCTTGGTGGTCTCCTCAACTTCAACAGTCTTGATGACAACACGGTCTGCAAGAGGAATGATTTTCATAATTCTTGCCCTCCAATTATATTGAATTTATTTGAAACTTTGTTGTGTCCTGCGGGGGCTTCGTGTGTGCTCCGCAGCGGTTTAGCACTCCTTTTCTCTGAGTGCTAATTGTATTGTACTCATCTTGCTCTGAAAAATCAAGGGGTTTTGCAATTTTTCTTTGTTAAGAATTTATGACGCCCAAAAATCGCACCCTACTACGCAAAAAAGCGGTGTGTCCTTGACAGGACGCGCCGTCTTTTTTATACTTATAGCGCATTACAAAAACACAGCTGACGCGCTTTGCGGCAGAACGGAGGATACTTTGACAGACAAAAAGCTGATCTCATCTTTGCAGGGGCTGCGGGCAGTCGCATTTCTGAGCGTAGTCCTCTCCCATTGCGGGGCACCATGGCTGGGGCCGTGGGCGATCACGGTATTCGTGGCGCTGTCCGGTTTTCTGATGACCTGCAACTATTACGACCGCCCGCGCACAGCACCGGGACTGCGGTCCGCCATAGCCTTTTCTCTGCAAAAAATACGCAAGCTGTACCCGCTGCACCTTATAATGATGGCTGCCGCGTTGTTATTTGTGCTGAAGTGGCTTCTGGCGCAGCCCTCTGCCTGCGGGGTGCTCTCCTGTGCGGCGCAGCTTGTGGTGAGCATTTTCCTGCTGCAAACATGGATCCCCTCCAGCCGTTTCTGGTTCTGCCTGAACGGAGTGGCGTGGTATCTTTCGGTACAGGCTTTTCTGTATGCCATCTTTCCCCCGCTTCTCGCCGTACTGAAAAAGGCCGATGTCCGCAGGCTGCGTTGCATTGCCGTCGTGATCTTCTGCGCACAGTGCCTTGCGTCCTTTGTTTTCTGGAAAGCCGGGCTCAGCGGAAAGGCCGCCTTTTACCTGACCTATCTGTGCCCTGTGTTCCGGGCGGGAGATTTTACCATCAGCTGCTGTGCAGGCTGCCTTTACCGCAGCCGCAAGCAGGAGAGTACACTGCCGCGCGGTGTTTTCTCCCTATCGGAATTGGCCGCTGTACTGCTTACGGGCGGCTGCCTGTTTATCGCCGCCAAGCAGGTGGGGGTTCTGGGCGCGGTGGCCTTCCGGTACAACGTGCTGTTCACACCCTCTGCGGTGCTGCTGGTCTGGCTGCTTGCCGTGGGCAAGGGAATCATTTCCCGGCTGCTTTCCGCAAAGCCGTTTTTGTGGCTGGCCGGGCTGTCCCCTTACGGTTTTCTGATCCATCAGGTGCTGATCCGGTATATGGAGTGGACTGCGGACAAGTTCAGCCTTACGGTACATCCTGTGGTCTGGACCCTGACCGTATATCTGCTCACGCTCTGCCTGAGCAGCTTTTACAAGGCGCTGGAGCACAGGGTACGGCAGCGCCTTGCAAAACAATAAGCAAAACACAAGGCCGCTGCACGGAACAATGTGCAGCGGCCTTGTTTGGGTCTGATGGTTTATTTCTTTACTTCACAGCCGCTTTTTTGGCGGTAAAGCGCTGGTAGGCGGGCAGCGGCAGCAGCACGCGGCCTGCCAGCGGCTGCACCTGCACCGACACCTGCTTGCAGGGGGCGCACTCGCCGTCCACTGTGGCAATGATGGGTCCGCGGCCATCTGCTGCCCGCAGACTGACCGATTTTGCGCGGCGGTAGATAAAGTAGGGCTTTGCGGCCTCGGTCAGCTGGCCGTTTTGAAAGTGCTGGCCGTTTTTGTACAACATCAGCAGTTTTGCAATGACCCGGCGGCTGACCTTGCGCACGATGAACACATCCAGCCAGCCGTCATCCGGCTGTGCCTCCGGCCCGGCCATAAAACCGCCGCCGTAGGCGCGGCCATTGCACACTGCGCACATCAGGCAGTCCACGGTCAGCACCTCGCCGTCAATGACGTACTCCACCCTGCGGCCGATATGCCCGCACAGCTGCTGAACAATGGACAGCGCATAGGCTGCCTCGCCGCCGCACAGCGGGATGCGCCGGAACTTGGGGATGCCGTAGGCCACCTGTGCGTCCAGACCGGCGGCACAGATGGTAGCAGAAAGCCCCAGACTGGTGCGCATCAGGTCGATGGGCACCACCCCGCCGGCCAACTGGGCGTCCAGATCCAGAAACTCCTCCTTTGTACCGTAGGTGCGCAGAAAGTCGTTGCCGCTGCCATAGGGCAGGCAGCCCACGGCGGTCTTGTCAAAGCCGTGAGCGCCGGTGAGCGCCTCGTTGAAGGTGCCGTCACCACCGGCGGTAAAAATGTGAAGCTCCACCCCGGCCTTCTGGGCGGCAGCGGCGGCTGCGCGGGACAGTTCCCGGGCGTGGCCTGCGTGGGTGGTGACGCGGATGGTGTAGTCCTCCGGGGCAAGCCCGGCACCGGCAGCAGCTGCCGCGATCTGCTGCGGCAGGGTGCGGGTACAGTCGGCCTTTCCGGCTGCGGGGTTCAGAAGAAACAGCGTGTGCATCGGGGTCCTCCCTGTTGTAACTCTATTTCCTCTATAATAGTCGAAAACCGTGCCGGTTGCAAGCAAAAACGCTATTTTGCTATTTTCTTATAGAGTTATGGTTTCATCCTCCCGCAAAACGATGCTGCCATCGGCGGCGCAGTCTGCTGTCCAGTGCTGCCCTACGCAGGCAGTTCCGGCAGCAATGCGGTTTGCAAGTGCCTGCTCCACCGCCCTGTCCACCTGACGGCGCAGTTCCCGCGCACCATAGGCCGATTGCGCCCGGGCAGCCAGTGCCGCCCCCACCTGCGGGGTGTGGCGCAGCCTGTAGCCGCTGCGGGCGGCGCGCTGCTCCAGCTGACAGAGCATTTTTTCTGCAATGGCGCAGAGGTTTTCTTCCGCCAGCGGGCGGAACACGATCACCTCGTCCAGCCGTCCCAGCAGCTCCGGCCGGAACCACTTTTTAGCTTCCTCCACAGCCTGCGCGGACTGCTTTTCAAACACGGCTTCTGCCCCGGCGGCAAAGCCCAGCGGCGCGTTCTGCCCCGCCAGAAACCGTGCACCCAAATTTGAAGTAAGCAGCACGATGGTGTTGCGGAAATCTGCCTTGCGGCCCATGGCATCGGTCAGCTGACCGTCCTCCAAAATTTGCAACAGGATATTCTGGATATCCGGGTGCGCCTTTTCGATCTCGTCAAACAGCACCACGCTGTACGGGCGGCGGCGCACGGCTTCGGTCAGCTGCCCGCCCTCGTCATGGCCGAGGTAGCCCGGCGGCGCACCCAGCAGCCGGGCGGCGGTGTGCTGCTCCTGATACTCCGACATATCAAATTTGAGCAGCGCTTTCTCGCTGCCGAACCAGCTGACCGCAAGCGCACGCGCCAGTGCGGTCTTGCCCACGCCGGTAGGGCCTAAAAACAGCATAGCACCGATGGGACGTCCCGGCTCGCCCAAACCGGTACGGCTGCGCCGGATGGCTCCCGCCACGGCAGCCACCGCACGCTGCTGACCGACGATCTCGGCATTCAGGCGGCTTTCCAGCTTGTCCAGACGCTCCCGCTCCTGCTCGCCCACCCGCTGGGCGGGCACGCCGCTGGCGGCCGCCACCACCCGGGCGATATCCTCCGGGGTGAGCACCGGCTGGGTGCGCTGCTCCTTTTCGGCAAGGATGCGCGCCGCCGCACAGGCTTCGTCCACAAGGTCGATGGCCTTATCCGGCAGACAGCGGCCGGGCAGGTACCGCACCGAAAGCTCCACTGCCGCCTGCAAGGTCTGGGGCGGCAGGCGCACGTTATGGTAGCGCTCGTAGCGGGGCGCAAGGCCGTTGAGGATCTCCACCGCCTGCGCGGGGGTAGGCTCTTCCACCTGCACCCGGCCAAAGCGGCGTTCCAGCGCGGCGTCCTTCTGGATATGGGTGCGGAACTCCTGATTGGTGGTGGCGCCGATGAGCTGCAATTCGCCCCGGGCAAGCACCGGTTTCAGGATGCTGGCGGCGTCGATGGCGCCCTCGGCGGCACCGGCACCCACGATGGTGTGGAACTCGTCGATAAACAGGATGGCGGTGCCGTCCCGCACCAGCTCTTCCAGCAGGTTTTTCAGCCGCTCTTCAAAATCGCCCCGGTATTTGGTGCCCGCCACCAGACTGGCCATATCCAGCGCCAGCAGCCGCCGCCCTTGCAGCGCCCTGGGCACCTGCCCGGCGGCAATGCGCAGCGCCAGACCTTCGGCCAGCGCCGTTTTGCCCACGCCCGGCTCGCCGATCAGACAGGGGTCGTTTTTCTGGCGGCGGCACAGGATCTCCACCATGCGGTCAAGCTCGGCTTCCCGGCAAAACACCGGGTCCAGCTCTCCTTCGGCGGCGCGGCGGGTCAGATCGCGGCAGTATTTATCGCTGGCGCGGCTGCCCCGGGGGATGCTGGCCGACACCCGGGGCTGGGCGGGCAGCACAAACTGTCCGCTCAGCTGGCGGCACTCCCGCACCGCCTCGGTGAGCGAAAGCCCCATCTCCGCCAGCAGCAGCCCGGCGGCGCAGCCGTCATCTTCCAGCATGGCGCAGAGCAGATGCTCCGGCTCTGCCCGGCTGACGTGGGCGTTCTGCGCCCCAATGAGCGCATAGTCCATGGTGCGGCGCAGGTCCGGTGCCATGGACTGCCGGTCCAGCCGCTGTGCCGGGCCGCTGCGCTGCTGCGCCAGCTGGCGGCGCACCTCCGGCTCGGTAATGTTTTTCCGGGTGAGGAACTGCGCCGCAGCGCCCTGCTGCTGCAGCATTGCCAGCAAAAGATGGCTGGTATCCGCCTGTTCACAGCCCAGATCTCCCGCCAACTGCACCGCCTGCTGCAACAGCCGCGCCGCCGGGCGCGAAAAGCCCCGGTAACCGCCCATGCCCAGATTTTCCCAAATGCCCATGTGTCTGCTCCTTGCTGCATATAAAATCGTCTGCACTGGAAGTATAGCCCTAAAGGCGCAGAAAAAATCAGTCGTTTGTGTCGGGCGGCAGAAAAGTAAAAACCGATCCGCAGTGGTTGCCGGGACGCGGGTGCGACCGGCTGCTGCGGATCGGTTTTTGAGATTTTATCTTGCGGGGAACGTTTTCAGAACGAACCGCCTCCGCCGCCGTGGGTGGAGCCGCTGGAGGAGGTATGGGTGGAGCTGCCGCCGGAACTGCCGGAGTCAGTCTCCTTCGGCCGCTCGGTGCGGTGGACCTCACGGTACAGATACAGATCCCGCTGGTTGGTCAGCTTCATGCTGCCCTGCCGCACATAGCTGGTTGCGTCCCGCTGCGGTGCCACGCTCTTGAGCCGGCTCTTCATCACGCCGGTCACGATCAGTGCCGTGATCAGGCCAATGACCAGCGCCACGCCCAAATACACGATCGAGAACGGCTCCTTGGGCATGTTGTCCACATCGTAGGGGTGGCCTTCGCGGGCGGCGGTAACATACGCATCCGTCCACTGGATAAAGGTGCGGAAGGCGGCGGCGTAATCGCCGTCTGCCATATCGGGGGTCATCTGCTCGCCAAGGTACTGGATGCCGGCATCCGTAAAGGCGGTAATGCCGTAGCCGCAGGTGGAGATATGCCATTTGCGGTCGCCTATGCTCACCAGCAGCAGCACGCCGTCCCGGTTTTCACCGTAGCCGAACTGGCAGTAATCGTACAGGTCATCGGCATATTCCTCCATGCTGGTGCAGCCCTCGCTTTCCAGCGAGTCGATGGTAGCAATGATCACATCAAAGCTCTGGCGGACGCTCAGTTCCTCCAGTGAAGCTTCCAGCTCGCCGTCCTCGTCCTCGGTCAGAACTTCTGCGCTGTCGTTCATGCGGTAATACAGGTCGGCAAAGCCGTCTGCGGCAAAGGCCGGTGCGGCCAGCGCGACCAGCAGCACCAGTGCTGCCAGCGCGGCACAGAGGGAGCGCAGTGGGGTAACAGTCTTTTTCATCTTCCGTCCCTCCTTTACAGAATCCCGGCCAGCCACAGCAGCCACATCACCGCATAGGATGCTGCACCGACGGCTGCCGTAAGTCCCAGCGTCCACTTGCGGGCGGCGACCTTATCCACCGGCAGGTTGCCCACAAACTTGCCGGTCTGGCCGTTCATGGCAAAAATGTAGTTGTTGCCATGCCAGCTGGTGCTCAGCACCCACACCGGGAACAGTGCATACTTTGCCTTGCCGCCGTGCAGCTGGATGCTGCTGTTTTCCATTTTCACGGAGTCGTAGCCGGTAACGGTCTGGGTAAAGGCGTCCTCGGTGGACTGACGGATACGCTCGTTGGCGCGCTGGATGCTCTTTTGGGCGTCCACATCGTACTTATCGGCCACATAGCCCGCCAGATACGCTGTCTTGAAGGGCACGGCATCCTGCATGGCAAAGGGCTCGATGGATTCCATCAGGTCGTCTGCCATCTTGGAGGAGCCGTCCACCGGAACCGCGTCAAAGCCCAGCACGCCGTCCCGGCGCACAGAGTAGTAGCTGGTCTCGGTATAATCGTAGTCGTCATCCGACCAAAAGCGGGTGCGGGTAGCGGTAAAGCGCAGCTGGGCATCGGCGTCGCTGTCGTACAGCCAGAAGGGCACATACACGCCCTTGATCTCGTCGATATGGTTCTGGCTGCGGAACACCTTGGGCAGCAGGGTCTTGCCTTTGAGGTGCTCCTGCAATTTTGCCTTGGCAGCCTTTTTATCCAACTTGAAGGGGATGATGAGGTCGGGGCGCAGGTCTCCGGCAAACTGTCCGGTCAGAACGATGGGGTTGCCGCAGAAGGGGCAGGCCGAGGCTGCCATGGTGTCGTCGCCCACGATCTCGCCGCCGCAGCTCTTGCAGACATAAGTATGCAGACCGGCGGTCTCGCCCTCTGCCCAGCTACCGCCGGGGGTGGCCCAGTTCATCTGGCTGGGCTTTGCGTCTTTCAGATCCTCATCGTAGCCCTTCAGTGCGTCCACCTCAAACTCGGTGTCGCAGTAGGGGCATTTCATCTTCTGGGTGGTGCTGTCAAATTTGATGGCACCATCACAGCAGGGGCACTTATATTCCAGCATTCCTGCCATAGTGTTTCCTCCTATGATCTGCGGAGCAGAGGCTCCTTCCCTGCCCCGCAGTGTGATCGGTCATTATGTGCCGGGTTCAGCTGCGGTCGTTTTCGTCAAAGGGGTCGCCGCACTCCGGGCAGAACTTGGGCGGGTGAGCAGGGTCGGCCGGTTCCCAGCCGCACTTGTCGCACTTATACTTGGGGGTACCGGCAGGCTTGGGTTTGCCGCACTCGGAGCAGAACTTGCCCTTGTTCACCGCGCCGCAGCTGCAAGTCCAGCCTTCTGCTGCCGCCGGGCGGGGCTTGCCGCACTCCGGGCAGAACTTGCCCGTAACGGTAGCACCACAACTGCAGGTCCAGCTGTCCGCAGCGGGCTTCGGTTCCGGCTTTTTGCTGCCGCATTCCGGGCAGAACTTGCCGGTGGCGATAGCGCCGCAACTGCACTTCCAGCTGTCGGCGGCAGAAGTCTGCTGCTGGGGTGCTGCGGGCTGCTGACCCATAGCGAACAGGTTCTGGGCGTTCATGCCGTTTGCACCGGCTGCCATGCCCATGCCCATAAAGCCGGTCATAGCACCGGCGGTGTTCCCAGCAGCAGTCTTCATGGCATCGATCTGACCGCCCACCAGACGGGCTGCGGCGGTGGTGGGGTCGGTGGTCATGGCGTTTTCTTCCCACTCGGTGATCTTCTTCTGCTGCTCCTCCGGGATGGACAGGGAGTTGATGTTGAAGGAGAACACCTCGATGCCGCGCTTCTTGCGCCAGATATTGGACAGCTGCTCGTTCAGGGCGTCCGAGATCTCCAGCGTGTGGGCGGGGATCTCGTAATACTGCACCTTGTTGGCAGAAAGGGTGGCCAGCGCAGGCTGCAAAGCGTTCATCAGCTCGCTCTTCAGGCGGGGAGCCAGCTCCGAGGCATCGTACTGGGTGGAGACGTTGCTGCACACGTTGGTGTAGAACAACAGCGGGTCGCAGATGCGGTAAGTAAAGCTGCCGTTGCAGCGGATGTTCACCGAGAGCTTGTAGCCTCGCTCCTCGCTGACCACTACGCGGAACGGGATGGGCGTTGCGGTGCCGTACAGGATCTCGCCCAGCTCCTTGGTGTTGATGTAGTACACCCGCTGATCCTTGCCGGTGTCGCCGCCGTAGGTAAAGCGCTTGGCTACGGTTTGGAAAGTGGCTGCCAGACTGTCGCCGAAGTTGCCGGTGAACACGCTGGGCTCGGTGGAGGAATTGAAGGTATACTCGCCCGGTTCGGCGCACACCTCCACCACGCGGCCCTGCTCCACGATGAGCATGCACTGTCCGTCTGCCACGACGATGCCGCTGCCGTTGGTGATGATATTATCCTCGCCGTGGTTGGAGCTGCGGCGGGAAGTGCGCTTCTGGCCCTTGACCATCAGCACATCCTTATCCAGAGAATCGCAATAGAAAAATTCTTTCCACTGGTCTGCAAGAGTTCCGCCCAGTGCGCCCATACCTGCTTTGATCAAACCCATAATAATTTCCTCCTGTATGTTTTATTGTTTTTGCTCTCTTCTTTATCATGCAGAACGATTTCGTTTGTAAAAAAGGTTCTGCCTGCTCAGGGGTAAGGGTCAGATAATTGATATTATAATCATACTGCAATGCGGCGCTGAACGCAAGGCATTTCTAACCGTTGCCACCTGCCTTTGCAGCTTCTTTCACCAAAAAGAACACCGGAGCGTCCATAGACACTCCGGTGTTCCGAAATAATATTTTTATGCTTGTCCCGTGCCCCAAAAGGCTTAGAACCGCCGCCATGTATCCGGCATAAACAGCACCAGCATGGGGAAGATCTCCAGACGGCCGGCCAGCATATCGAAGATGAGCACCAGCTTTGCGGGGTCTGCAAAGCAGCCGAAGTTCTGCATTGGGCCTGCCATTTCCAAGCCCGGGCCGATGTTGTTCAGGGTAGCAGCCACGGCGGTAAAGTTTGTCACCATATCAAAGCCGTTCAGGCTGATGAGGAAGAAGGAAGCCGCAAAAATAAAGATATACGCCGCCACAAACACGTTGGTGGTGCGGATGGTCTCGTGGTTCAACAGCTTGCCGTCCATGCGGGCGGGCGCTACCACCTGCGGGTGCAGGGCGGTCTTGAGCTCCTTGGCCAGGGTCTTACCCAGAATGAGGAAACGGCTCACCTTGATGCCGCCGCCGGTGCTGCCCGCGCAGGCGCCAATGAACATGAGCATGACCAGAATCTCTTTAGAGAGGGTCGGCCACAGGTCAAAATCGCAGCTGGAAAAGCCGGTGGTGGTGATGATGGAGCCCACCTGAAAAGCGGCCTGCCGCAGCGCCTCGCCAAAGCTGTTGTACATACTATAAATATTGGCAGTGATGATACCCACTGCCACTGCGATGACCACAAAGTAGCCCCGCACCTCCTCGCTGGCAGCAGCGCGGCGGAACTTGCGCATGAGCAGCAGGAAGTAGGCGTTGAAGTTGACGCCGAACAGGATCATGAAGATGGTCACGACCCACTGGATGTAGGGCGAAAAGCTGGCAAAGCTGTCGTTGCGGAAGCCGAAGCCGCCGGTGCCCGCCGTACCAAAGGCGGTGAGCATGGCTTCGAACAGGGGCATTCTGCCAATCAGCAGGAACACCAGCTCCAGCATGGTAAGGGCAAAGTAGATGCCGTACAGGATCTTAGCGGTGGACTGTACCTTAGGCACCAGCTTATCCACCTGCGGGCCGGGGCTTTCCGCCTTCATCAGGTTGACGTGGGAGCCGCCGGTCAGCGGCAGCAGCGAGAGCAGAAACACCAGAACACCCATGCCGCCGATCCAGTGGGTGAAGCTGCGCCAGAACAGAATACCGTTGGGCAGCCCCTCCACGGCGGGCAGGATACTGGCACCGGTGGTGGTAAAGCCGGAGACTGTCTCAAACAGAGCATCCACAGGGTTCGGGATGCAGCCGGTGAGCACAAAGGGCACCGCGCCCATCACCGAGATGAACACCCAGCACAGCGAGGTAGCCGCAAAGCCTTCGCGCATATAGAACACCTTACTGCGGGGTTTGATGGTGTGCAGGGCGTAGCCGATGCCGGCGCTGACGGCAGCTGTGAGCAGAAACACACCCAGCACCATCCACTCGCCATACACTAAGCTGGCGGCGGCGGGCAGCAGCAGCAATGCGCCCTCGATCATCAGCACATAGCCCAGCAGACGGAAAACGATCGCATAATTCATAATCCGCCTCCGTCAGTGCTCCACGATATCGCGCAGATCGTGCAGACCATGCTCCAGCGTGACCACGATGACGTTATCGCCCACCTGGATCTGGTCGCCGCCGCGGGGGATCAAAATCTTGCTGCCGCGGGTAATGCAGCACAGCAGCAGGTTCTTTTTCAGGTGCAGCTGGCTCAGGGGCACACCGGTAGCGGCGCTCTCCTCGTGCACTGTAAATTCCAGTGCCTCCACGCGGTCATCCAGTATGCGGTACAGAGTCTTGATGTTGTTGCCTGCCTCGTTTTGCAGGGCGCGGACGTACTGCACGATGTAGTCACAGGTCATGTACTTGGGGTAGACCACGCTGCCCAGATCCAGCCCGGCCAGAATATCGTCAAATTCCAGACGGTTGACCTTGGTCACCAGCTTGCCGTTGGAGTGCTTTTTGGCAAACAGGGTCAGCAGCACGTTCTCCTCGTCGATGTTGGTCAGCGCCACAAAGGCTTCGGTGGATTCCAGACCCTCGGAAAGCAGAAACTCGCGGTTGGAGCCGTCCTCGTTCAGGATCTGTGCGCCGGGCAGCTGCTCGGCCAGTTCTACGCAGCGGGCTGCGTCCCGCTCCACGATACGCACCCGCACATGGTTTTCCAGCAGTTCCTGACTGAGGTAGTAGGCAATGGCACCGCCGCCCACGATGAGGGCGTTGCGTACCGGCTGCACCGGCAGATGCAGCTGCTGGAAGAAGGCGTGAGCTTTTTCCTGCGTAGCAAGGAAGGTGACCTGATCGCCCTTTTGCAGCATAAAGTTACCGTTGGGGATGATGACCCCGCCCTCACGCTCCACCGCGCACACCAGAATATCGCTCTTGAGCCGGGTAGGGATCTCGCGGATGGCCACGCCGTTCAGCGCATCGGGCAGCGCAAACTTGATCAGCCGCACACGGCCGTCCGCAAAGGTATCGATCTTGCTGGCACCGGGGAAACGCAGCAGATGAGAGATCTCCTTTGCCGCTGCCATTTCCGGGTTGATGATGGCGGAAATGCCGATCTGCTTTTTGATAAAGTCCAGCTCGTGGCTGTAGGATGGGTTGCGCACGCGGGCAATGCCGTGGCAGTGGCCCGCCTTTTTGGCAAACATGCAGCAAAGCAGGTTCAGTTCGTCCGAGCCGGTGACCGCAATGAACACGTCCGCATCCTCAATGCCCGCCTCAGACAGGGTGGTGATGGACGAGCCATTGCCTACAATGCCCAGCACGTCGTAGCTTTCGGTCAGGTGCTCCACGCGCGCTTTGTTGGTGTCCACCACAGTCACGTTGTGGCCTTCCTCGCTGAGCTGGCGCGCCAGAGCCGTGCCGACCTTGCCGCCGCCCACCAGAATGATCTTCATAACAAGTCCTTTCTCCTTTGGCAGCCCCTTTTTCCGGGGCATACAAGTACAGTGTAGTATACCATATCCCGATGCAAAGTTCTACCGTTTGTCCCGCAAATACAGCGAATTGCTTAAAAAGCGACAGTTCTTTTGTGCAAGATGGCCTGTTCTCAGCGTGAAAGCGCAAAAAGGGACTGCCGCACAGCTTTGTGCAGCAGTCCCCTTGGGACGAAACGATTTAGAATGCCCACCGCGTACGCTCTGGGCATCCTCAGCGGAAAAAAAATTGTTATAAGAGCAAGGTCGGTCAGCCTGCGGGCTGCCCGACCTTGCATTTTCGCGGAAAACAGGGTTCTCCCTTGCTGTCCGGTCTCAGTACCGCTCTACGCCGTCTTTGGTGACAAGGGCGTACACCAGCGGGGCTTCCTCCGGCTTTTCAGCGCCGTACACAAGGCCGCTGCGGTACTCGGCTGCGGCAGCTTCAAACTTGTCCGCAACGCCGTAGAAGGTGGCAAGGCTTTCGCCCTTATGGACGTAGTCACCGCGCTTTTTGTGCAGGGTGATACCGGCGGCAAAGTCCAGCGGGTCGCCCTTTTTCTGGCGGCCTGCGCCCAGCAGCACGCTGGCAGAACCGATCTTTTCCGCATCGTTGGCCACAATGTAGCCGTCCTGCTCGGCCAGCAGTTCGTAGCTGGCGGCGGGCTGTGCAAACAGGCTGTAATCATCCAGCACCCGGATGTCGCCGCCCTGCGCGGCAAACATTTCCTTGCACTTGGCAAAGGCAGAGCCGTCCGCAATGACAGCCTCGGCCATAGCGCGGCAGTGGGCGGCATCGCCCTTGCCTGCCAGTACCAGCATGTTGGCCGCCAATTGCAGGCACACCTCGGTCAGGTCTGCCGGGCCGTGGCCTTTGAGCACGTCCATGCTCTCCATCACTTCCAGACTGTTGCCGATGTTGTGCCCCAGCGGGGTGTCCATATCGGTGATCATGGCAGCTACCCGGCGGCCATGGTGGGTGCCAATGGCGACCATCAGCTGTGCCAGCTCAATGCTCTGGTCAACAGTTTTCATAAAAGCACCGGTGCCGGTGGTGACGTCCAGCAGGATGGCGTCCGAACCGGAGGCCAGCTTTTTGGACATGATGCTGGACGCAATCAGCGGGATGCAGCTGACGGTAGCTGTAACGTCCCGCAGAGCGTACATCTTTTTATCCGCCACAGCGATACCCTCGCTCTGGCCGATGACCGACAGACCGATCTGGTTCACCTGTGCAAAAAACTCCTCCTGCGAGAGGGCGGTCTTTGTGCCGGGCACGCTCTCCATCTTGTCGATGGTACCGCCGGTGTGGCCGAGACCCCGGCCGCTCATTTTAGCGATCTTCACCCCGCAGGCCGCCACGATGGGTGCAATGACCAGCGTGGTCTTATCGCCCACACCGCCGGTAGAGTGCTTGTCCACTTTGATGCCCGGAATGGGCGAAAGGTCTACCATCACACCGCTGTGCGCCATCACATCGGTCAGCTCAGCGGTCTCCTCATTGGTCATGCCGCGCAGATACACCGCCATCATCCATGCGGCCATCTGGTAGTCAGCCACTTCCCCGCTGACAAAGCCGTTGACAATAGCTTCCAGCTCCTCCCGGGTGTGGGTGCCGCCATCCCGCTTTTTTGCGATCAGATCATAAATACGCATCGTTTCACGCTCCTGTTCTTATTGTTTTTGGGGCGTTTTATGCCCGGATCTCCTGCCATACGCTCTTGCCGTCCAGCGTGGAAGCGTCCACTTCCAGATATTCGCAGATGGTCTGGGCGATGGTGCCGAAGCACAGCTTGGTGCCCAGATCCGTCCCCGCCTTCACACCCTTGCCGCAGACCAGATACGGCACATACTCGCGGGTATGGTCGGTGGTCTTGGTGTAGGAGGGATCACAGCCGTGGTCGGCAGTGATCATGAGCAGGTCGCCCTCCCGCATCCCCGGCAGGAAATCGGCCAGAAAACGGTCGAACTCCGTAGCGGCGGCAGCGTAGCCTGCCACATCGCGGCGGTGGCCGTAGAGCATATCAAAGTCTACCAGATTCACGAAGGCAAGGCCTTCAAAATCCCGGGTCTGCAGAGCCTTGGTAAAGGCGATGCCGTTGGTGTTACCGGTGGTCTTGATCTTTTCGGTCACGCCCTCGCCGTCAAAGATATCGTAGATCTTGCCCACGGCGATCACGTCCTTACCGGCATCCTTCAGCAGATCCAGCATGGTGGCGCGGGGCGGCTTCAGGCTCAGGTCGTGGCGGTTGGTGGTGCGGTAGAAGGTATCCGCGCTGTTGCCCAGGAAGGGGCGGGCGATCACACGACCTACGCCGTACTTGCCCTTGAGCATTTCCCGGGCGATCTCGCAGTAGCGGTACAGTTCCTGCACCGGCACAAGCTCCTCGTTGGCGGCCACCTGAAAAACGCTGTCGGCGCTGGTATAGACGATGAGGGCGTTTTCCCGCATGGCCTGCTCGCCGTAGTCCTTCAGCACCTGCGTGCCGGAATAGGGCTTGTTGCACAGTACCTTGTGGCCGGTCTTTTGCTCATACTCCCGGATCAGCTCCTCCGGGAAGCCCTCGGGGAAGGTGGGCAGCGGCTCCGGGCTGACCACACCGGCGATTTCCCAGTGGCCGATGGTGGTATCCTTGCCCATGCTCTGCTCCTGCAGGCGGGCAAAGGCAGCCGCCGGGGCATCCGTCTTTTCCCCTGCGGTCACGCCGTCAATGTTGAACAAGCCCAGCTTGCGCAGGTTGGGGCAATTGAAATTGGGGTGGTTCGCAATGGCACCCAGGGTGTTGGTGCCTGCATCGCCAAAGGCAGCGGCGTCCGGCTCTGCGCCGATGCCAAAGCTGTCCAGCACGATCAGAAAAACGCGTTTTTCCATAATGGTCACTCCATTCTCCGGGCGTTCCCCGGAACAGTACTACTTTATTACCCCTATTATAAGCAAAAACCCCCTCCGATGCAAGAGGAAGCAGTCTTGTATGTTCTTATCAGTTTTCACGTTTTGCAGCAGTTTTCCCCTGTCAGACAGCACGCAGAAAGCTGCGGCGCATCGTTAAAAGTTTTGCAATCTTTCCTTTGGGCATCAACAGATGCAAAAACTTGTATTCAAGCAAAAATTCCTCTTGCTCTCTTGCGCCGGAATGATTATAATAATAGGTGGTAGAGTTTTGGGTTTTCCCGCTCTGCCATATAAACCGACCCGCTGTACCGGGAGCTTTTACTCCCATTGGTCATACACAGCAGCCTGCAGGGATGCTGTGCCGGATATAGGTAAGAGAGAGTTGACGGAGGTATATTGCATGAGAAAGACGAAAATTATTTGCACCCTTGGCCCTTCCACCGATAAGGAAGGCGTTCTGCGCGAGCTGATCGCCAACGGCATGAACGTAGCTCGTTTCAATTTTTCCCACGGTTCCCACGAGGAGCATCTGGGACGCCTTGAAAAGCTGAAGGCTCTGCGCGAGGAGCTGGGCAAGCCCGTGGCCGCACTGCTGGACACCAAGGGCCCCGAGATCCGCCTGAAGGACTTCAAGAACGGCGTTGAGAATCTGGTTGCAGGCCAGACCTTTACCCTGACCACCCGCGATGTGGAGGGCACCAACGAGATCTGCTCCATCACCTATAAGGATCTGCCCATGGACGTGGAGCCGAACGGCACCATCATGCTGGACGACGGCCTGATCAAGCTGCAGATCCAGACCGTGAACGACACCGACATCGTCTGCACCGTGCTGAACAACGGCAAGATCAAGAACAAGAAGGGCGTCAACGTGCCCGGCGTACACCTGTCCATGCCGTATATGAGCCAGCGCGATAAGGACGATATCATCTTCGGCATCCAGCAGGGCTATGATTTCATCGCCGCTTCCTTTGTGCGCACCGCACAGGACGTGTACGATATCCGCAACCTGCTGAACCAGTACGATTCCAACATCCGCATCATTGCAAAGATCGAGAACCGCGAGGGCGTGAACAACATTGACAGCATTCTGGCTGCTGCCGATGCCGTGATGGTGGCCCGTGGCGATCTGGGCGTGGAGATCGACTTCACCGAACTGCCCGGCATCCAGAAGACCATCATCGACCGCTCCTTCTCCTTCGGCAAGCCCATCGTCACCGCTACCCAGATGCTGGACAGCATGATCGTGAACCCCCGCCCCACCCGCGCCGAGATCTCGGACGTGGCAAACGCCATCTACGACGGCACCTCTGCCATTATGCTGTCCGGTGAGACCGCTGCCGGTGCCTACCCTGTGGAGGCGCTCAAGACCATGTCCGCCATTGCCGAGCGCACTGAGCAGGAGGGTTTCCATCTGCGCGGCCGCATGATGGATTCCAACCCCGGCAAGATCAGCGTCTCTGACGCTACCGCCCATGCCGCCTGCCTGACCGCACGGGATGTGAACGCCGCCGCCATCGTGACCGTGTCTGAGTCCGGCACCACTGCCCGCCTGCTGAGCAAGTACCGCCCGCAGCAGCCCATCATTGCCTGCGTCATGCGCGAGCAGGTGCAGCGTCAGCTGTCCCTGAGTTGGGGCATCACCCCGCTGATGATGTCTCTGGCACACAGCACCGATGAGCTGATCGAGATGTCCACCGCTCTGGCCAAGGAGAACGGCTACCTGCACAACGGCGAGCTGGCTGTTGTGACCGCAGGCGTGCCCGTGGGCGTTTCCGGCACCACCAACATGATCAAGATCCACATGGTGGGCAACTGTCTGGCTACCGGCGTGGGTGTCGGCCCTGAGAACAACGATGTTGCCAGCGGCAAGGCCTGCGTCTGCCGCACCATGGACGAGGTGCGCGCCAAGTTCAAGCCCGGCATGGTGCTGGTAGTTCCTTCCACCAGCAATGAGATGCTGAGCTTTGTGCGCGACGCTGCCGCTCTGGTGGTAGAGGAGCCCGGCCTGAACAGCCACGCCGCCATTGCCGGCAAGGCACTGCTGAAGCCCACCGTTGTTGGTGCCGCCGGTGCTACCAGCCACATCCGCGATGGCCTGATGGTGGCTGTGGACTGCGCACACGGCAGTGTGCAGCGCCTGCAGGGCTGATAAAGGAGAACCGTAGTATGGAACGTATCGCAAGCTTTTGCGTGGATCACACACGGCTGGAGCGCGGGATGTATCTGAGCCGTCAGGACGGCGATGTGCTCACCTGGGACATCCGCATGAAAAAGCCCAATCAGGGCGATTACCTGACCACTGCTGCCGCCCACACGCTGGAGCATCTGTTTGCCACCTACGCGCGCAACAGCGCCGTGAAGAATGGGGTGATCTATGTTGGCCCCATGGGCTGTCGCACCGGCTTTTACCTGCTCACCCGAGGGCTGACCCCGGCACAGGCGCTGCAGCTGACGGTGGATGCCTACCGCTTTATGGCCGATTTTGAGGGTGCCGTGCCCGGTGCCAGCGAGGTGGAGTGCGGCAACTACCGCGATATGGATCTGCCTGCCGCCAAGGCTGAAGCCGCTGCCATGCTGCCCGTGCTGGAAGCGCTGACCGCAGAGGATCTGCACTACTGATCTGTCAATATAAAGAGAGCGCCGCACAAAATACCGTGCAGCGCTTTTTTGTTACAAAATGATGCGAAAGTATTATTTATAATTTTAGGGCAGGGGAACGTCTGCGGATGTTCCCCTGCCCTGTTTTTACTAAAAGAAATCTCAAATCAGCCCCAAGGCTGCAAATTCCTTAGAAATGCCGTCCTCGTACACCGAGGGGGCAATGCGGTCGCAGCGCTGCTTCAAGCTTGCAGAGCCGTCGGCCATACAGACACTGATGCCGACCACATCGGTCATCTGCAGGTCGTTGTCGCTGTCGCCAAAGCCGATGCTGTTCTGCAGGGGCACGCCGAGATAGTCACATACGGCCTTGATGCCGCGCCCCTTATCAAACTTGCGGTTGATGAGCTCGCCGTTCACATAGCCGCCGTTCAGACCGTCCAGCTTGCTCTCGCAGAACACGAATCTGTCCTCGTACAGGCGCTTGGCATCGTTCAAGTCCTCGCTGCGCTCTGCGATATATACGATCTTATACAGCGGCTCGCCCTTGTACTCGGCCAGCGGGCTCATGGTCATGCCGTCCTCCATGGCCTTGCGCCAGCGGGCGGCTTCGCTGTTCAGGGGGCCTGCATCCCGGTGGGTGAAGCTCCAGCGCTCGATCATCTTCAGGCTGCCGTAGGTGGCATCCCGCGCTTCCAGCGTGCACTCCACGCCGTGGCGCTCCATGGCGCTGCGCACGCCCTGTGCCAGCTGCGGCTCCATAGGCAGGTCTACCAGCACCTTATCCCCGCAGAACACATAACCGCCGGCGCTGCATACCGCGCCGTCAAAGCCATAGTCCAGCAGCGGCTGGGTCATGCGCAGGTTGCGCCCGGTGCACAGAAACAGCTTGTGGCCATTGGCATGTGCTTTGTGCAGCGCTTCCACCGTGCTTTGGGGGATCAGCATCTCGCCCGGGGGCAGCAGAGTGCCATCAATGTCTAAAAAAATCAGTTTTTGTTTCATTCGTTCCTCTTTTTTTACAGTGAGCCTCGCTCTACCAGCGTATAGCCCAGCGTGGTCTGGCGTACCGGTGCAGCGTCCGGCCCGGTATGCTCTAAGCTTTGCAGCAGCATCCGGGCAGCCTCCTGCCCGACCTGCCGCTGATAAAAGCGGATGGTGGTCAGGCCGGGTTCCACCACCTTGCCTGCCCAGTTGTCTCCGATGCCTGCAAGGCCGACATCCTGCCCTACTTTGCGCCCGGCAGCGCGCAGCACCTGCAAAGCGCCAAAGGCCACGGTGTCTGTCACGCAGACCACACCGTCCAACTGCGGGCAGCGTGCCAGCAGCTCTTCCATGCAGCGGTGCCCTTCTTCCATGGAAAAGGCGGCGCAGTAAGCGCGGGGCAGACCATCTGCGTTCAGTCCGGCCTCCCGCAGTGCATCCTGCACACCCTGACGGCGGGCTATGCCGGTGGCGGCGTCCTGCTCGCTGCCGCCGATGTACACGATATTTTTGCGGCCATGCTCCAGCATCTTCCGGGTCAGGTCGCGGGCAGCAGAGCGGTCGTCGTTATAAACGCAGGGCAGGTCTGCAAAACGCTGCCCCGTTACCACCACAGGCACACGGCAGTCCTTCAGCGCCTTGCACAGCTGCGGGCTGGAATCATAGCCCAGCAGGATGATACCGGCCACATGGTTGCGCTGCAGCGCTGTAAGATATTCCAGCTCCATCTGCCCGTCCAGCTCGGTGTCTGCCAGCAGCATCAGGTAGCGGCTGGCCCCCAGCTCGGCTGCAATGCCGCTGGTGATCTGCCCCACCGACTGGGAGCTGATGCTGGGCACAATGACCCCCACCTGACGCACCTTGCCGGTGCGCAGGGTCTGCGCCGCAGTATCCGGGCTGTAGCCGGTCTTTTCCACTACGGCTTGTATCACGGCGCGCTTCTGCTCGCTGAGGGGGCCGCCGTTCAAATAGCGGCTGACCGCAGCGCTGGAAACGCCTGCCATCTTTGCAATATCACTGATGGTCATGAGGTTCTTTTCTCCGTTCCCTCTCCGGTGGTAATGTGTAAACGTTTTCATGCTTATTATAAATCCGTTTCATATTTCCCGCAAGAGGTGCAATGACCGTTTTTCTGTGGGGCTGCCCGCTGCTTTTTTGGTGATTTTACACAATCCAAACAATCTTGCTTTCTGATTTACCGCCAGAATTGCGAAAACCGTAGCGCTTATACAAGTCCCATGCTGATGGCGCGTGCGATAAGTCCCAGCACCAGCGCTGCCAGAATAATGCCAAGTGCCACCCTGCTCTCGCCGCCGGTCTGCTGCTTTTTGCTGCGGGAGGCTGTGCTGCGGCTCTGCTTTGTACCGGTGCTGCGGCTGCGGGCGGCAGTGTTTTTGGTGCTGCGGGTCTGCTGTGCACTGCGGGGCTTGCTGCGGGCAGCAGCTTTCCCCTGCTGTGTGTTCTGCGGGCTGCTCTGGCGCGCTTTAAGAGGTTTGCCCTCGCTGCACCGGTTCAGGTAGTCCTCTGCCTCGCGGTAATACTGCGCCAGTTCGTTTTCCTTAAAGGCAGTACCGGCGTAGCCCTCCTCCAGCGCCTCAATGGCTTCGTTGAACAGCAGGGCTGCCTGTGCGCCGTCCGCTGCAACTGCCGCGTGAGCAGCTTCGTTGCGGGCGGTGCGGATGGCGTTGCAGGCATGGCGGGCGGCAGAGGGGTGCGCCGTGTTGCCCAGCAGGTCCAGCGGGCGGGCGGCATCGTTCTCCGGGTCCAGCAGCACCCGCATACAAAGGGTAGTGTCCAGCTGCTGCCAGCTGGTCTTGCCGGTAAGATCCGGCATACGGTCATAATAATCCGGGCTTTCCTGCTTGCGGGCAGCAATATGCTCCAGCAGTGCATCCAGACTGTGCGCCCCGGGCTTGCGCTCCCAGTGCCAGCGCAGCAGGCGGCGGCTGATCTCATCGCAGGCGGTCTTGATCTCAAAAGCCACCTGTAAGGCTTGTTCCGGCATGGTATTTCCTCTTTCTGTGCAGTGCACACAAAAGGCGGAGAAGGCACGCTGCCCCCTCCGCCGGGATGATCTCTTATTTTACAGCACGAACTGGTAGTACACAAAGCCGCACAGCGCGATGGCTGCACACAGGATGGCCGTAATAGGCGGCACCCAGCGGATCAGCGCTTCTGCCACGCTGTCCCGGTTATCCTCGTACTCTTCGTCCTCCTCCACAGGCGCGGGCTGACGCACCGGAGCCGGACGGCGGGTGGGGATCACGCGGGTACCCTCGTCTGCCGCAGCAGCGCCGGAATGCGGTGCGCGGACAGAGGCATCCAGCACCCGGGTAGGCTCCGAGACAGGCTGGATGGGGTCAGCCTTTGGCTCGTAGACCGGTGCTCCCACGACCCGGGTGGGCTCTTCTACGGGAGCCGCCGGAGCAGCAGGGGCTGCGCCCACGATGCGGGTAGGCTCCTCCACCGCAGCGGGCGCTGCGGGAGCAGCCGGGGCGTTAAGGGGCATTTCCATCTCGTCTGCCGGGGCAGCGGGCTGCAGCAGAGTGTTCAGCGCGTTCTGCAACAGGATACGGTCGCAGCCGCACTCCGAGCAGTAAACCGTGTCCTCCTCGGTGGGGTGGAAGGCGCCACAGGCGCAGTACCAGCCGTTCTCGAACACCTGCGGCTGATACTTGAGCCCGGTGCGGTTCATGCGGGCCTCCAGCGCCTTTTGCAGCTCCGGAGCCAGACGGCGGGGTGCGGGCAGACGCACACGCTTGATTCCGTCCAAATGCACCACGCGCTTGCCGTTGTACACATTGCACAGGGTAACATCCACGCTGGTGATGGCCTTGGCCGTGATGAACACGGCATCATCCTGCCCAAACAGCTCGCCGGGTTTTACCTGCAGATCCCGGTACTCGAACTTATCCTCGCACAGGATCACGCCATCCACGCCCTTGCACTTGAAGTGGATCTCCAGTGCGGTCAGGGTCACGCGGGAAATATTCTTAAAGGTCAGGCAGACAGCGTGCTCGCCGCTGACGTCTCCCTTGAGCAGCTCCACGCAGACAAACTGCACCGGACTGCCGGGGGTATAGTAGTTTGCGCGGGTCTGTGCGACCGGGTTAAAATTTTCCTCCACGATGCTCGCTCCTTTCCTAAAAAAAGCTTAGTCCTGCTGCTCCGGTGCATCCGGCTGCGGCATTTCCGGCTGGGCAGGCTCGGCCTGCTCGGCGGGTTCTGCACGCTCGGCAGTCTCCGCAGGCTCTGCAGGCTGCACCGGGGCGGGCTGCATGGTCTGGTCGGGCTGTGCCTGCTCGGGCTTTGCATCCTCGCAGGGAGGCAGGGTGCCGCCGGCCATAATGGTGTTGAACTGCTCCTCGTTGAGCTTTTCGCGCTCCATCAGAGCCTTGGCCAGCGCATGGAGCTGGTCGATGTGCTCGGTCAGGGTGCGGCGGCAGGTCTCGTAGGCCTCGTCAATGATATCGCGGGTCTCGCTGTCGATCTCGGCAGCGGTGGTCTCGCTGTAACCCTTGCCCTGACCAAAGTCGCGGCCAAGGAAGGTCTCCTCCTGCGAGGTGCCGTAAACCACGGGGCCCAGACGCTCGGAGAAGCCGTAGCGGGTGATCATCTGGCGGGCGATATTGGTGGCCTGCTGCAGGTCGTTGGAAGCACCGGTGGAGATGTCCTCCAGAATCAGCTGCTCGGCCACACGGCCGCCCAGGCTGGACACGATGTCCTCAAACATTTCACCCTTGGTCACATAGCTGCGATCCTTCTCGGGCAGATACATGGTGTAACCGCCGGCCTGACCGCGCGGGATGATGGTGATCTCGTGCACGCGGGGATGATGCTTGCAGTAGAAGCCTGCCACTGCGTGACCGGCCTCGTGGTAGGCGGTGAGTTTTTTCTCCTCCGGGGTGACCACGCGGCTCTTCTTCTCGGGGCCAGCCATCACCTTCATGGAGGCTTCCTCGATATCCTCCATGGTAATGGCCTTGCGGTTGCGGCGGGCTGCCAGCAGCGCGGCCTCGTTGACAAGGTTCTCAAGGTCTGCACCGGCAAAACCGGCGGTGCGCTGGGCAATAACCTTCAGGGAGACGTCCGGTGCAAGGGGCTTGTTGCGGGTATGCACCTTCAGGATCTCCTCGCGTCCCTTGACATCCGGCAGACCCACATAGACCTGACGGTCAAAGCGGCCGGGACGCAGCAGCGCCTTGTCCAGAATATCAGCACGGTTGGTGGCCGCCATGACGATGATGCCATCGTTGGCCTCAAAGCCGTCCATCTCCACCAGCAGCTGGTTCAAGGTCTGCTCGCGCTCATCGTGACCGCCGCCCAGACCTGCGCCGCGCTGACGACCCACGGCATCGATCTCGTCGATGAAAATGATGCAGGGCATGGTCTTTTTGGCATTATCGAACAGGTCACGCACGCGGGATGCGCCCACGCCGACGTACATCTCCACAAAGTCAGAGCCGGAGATGGAGTAGAAGGGCACCCCCGCCTCGCCTGCACAGGCACGGGCCAGCAGGGTCTTACCGGTACCCGGAGGGCCCACCAGCAGCACACCGTGGGGGATGCGGGCACCCAGCGTATTGAACTTATCGGGGCTCTTGAGGAACTCCACAACTTCCTTGAGCTCCTCTTTTTCCTCGTCCTCACCGGCCACATCGGCAAAGGTGGCAGTCTTTTTGTTCTCGTGCTCGTCCTTTACCTTGGCCTTGCCCACGTTCATGATGCCGCCGCCACCGGCGCCGCCACGCATCATGGAGAACAGCAAAAAGCCGGTGCAGCCCAGCATAGCCAGATAGAACAGGATCTCCATCCAGGGGATGGTCTCCTTGGCGGGCACATAATCGTACACCATGGGCGCATCGGGGTTGGCTGCATCGTACTGGGCGATGTAGTCCGACACATGGTCCACGAACATCCGGGCGTAGGGCAGCTTGTAGCTGACTGTCTCGGTGCCGTCATCGTTCTTCTTCACCCCGGTGGGGGCGGAGGAAGAGGAGGACAGCAGGCCGGAAAGCAGTCCGCCCGTAGACTGGGTGGTGGTCTGCTCGGCAGCGTTGGGCAGCTCCTGTGCGCCCTCCTTCAGGGTCATGGTGATCACGCCGGTATTCAGATCCAGCGAGAATTTGGTGACCTGATTGCTCTCAAAATAGTGTACCACCGTGGAATAAGCCATGGAGGAGCCGTTAGCGTTGCCGCCGGTGCCGCCCAGCACCGACCACACCATCAGCACGGCTGCCAGTACAATGGCGATCACCAGCGGATTGAAACGGGGTTTCTTCGGTTGCAAAAAAATCAACTCCAGTTCTGGATTTTTATAATGGACACGTTACTTCGTGTAGATCTCGGGCTTCAGCACGCCAACATAGGGCAGGTTGCGGTATTTTTCGTCGTAGTCCAGACCATAGCCCACCACGAACTCGTCAGGCACCTGAAAGCCCTCGTAATCCGGCTGGATGTTGGCCTTGCGGCGGCTGGGCTTATCAAGGATGGTGCAGATCTTAACGGAGTTCGGGTTGCGCATCTTGAGCATGGGCACAAGGTTGGACAGGGTGACGCCGGTGTCCAGAATGTCCTCCACGATCAGCACATCCTTGCCGGACAGATCACCGTCCAGATCCTTGATGATCTTGACCAGACCGCTGGTGGTGGTGTTGCTGCCGCCGTAGCTGGAGACCACCATAAAGTCGATATTGCAGGGGATGCTCACAGCCCGCATCAGATCGGCCATAAAGACCACCGAGCCCTTGAGGATGGACACCAGCACCAGATTTTTACCGGCATAATCCCGGCTGATCTGAGCGCCCAGCTCTGCCACCTTGGCCTTCAGCTGCTCTTCGCTGACCAGAACGGTCTTGATATCATCGTGCATACTCATTTGTTTTTTCCTCCTGTGTTTCGATCTCTGCATCCAAGTGCAGGATCCATCTGCTTTCCGTGTCCGGTGCAAGGCCATCGGCAAAGCCTTCTCCACACACCCATAAAATTTCGCTTCCGCTGGCAAGCAGCGGCAGCGTATCCCGCAGTTCGTTCGGGACACCGGCCTCGTTCATCCACTTACGCAGCGGCTTGCTCAAACCCCGCCCCGCAGGCCGGAAGCGGTCTCCCGGCTGTCGGGCACGCAGCACAAGGCCAGTGTACAACGTAGTTATTCTAGCATAATCCGCCCGATTTTTTAAGCCTTTTTTATGAACGACTTGTATTTTTTCTTCAAAATCGGTTGTTAACAGCTCCGCTTTCCCCTTCCAGCCCCCGCGCAGCCGGAATTCCGGCTGTTTTTCGGGCAAAAGGGGCACTTGCTGCGGCGCGCTCTCCAGCTGCCAAGGCAGTGTGTCCGGCAGCGTTTCCTGCCGCAGGCAGCCGTTCCCGGCGCAAAAACGTACCTGTCCGGTCAGCTGTACTGCACCGCTGCCCTGCCGCACCACGGCACACAGAAGCTGCACATATTTTTCCTCTGCATCCCGCACCGGAGCCACAAGACTGTGCAGCGCAGTTTCCAGCAGCAGGGGGTCTGCCGCCTGCAAGGGCGCCAGCTGCCATGCAGTTTCTGCGCCGGGCAGGCGTGCCGCCGCCAGAAGCCTTGCAGCCTCAGCGGCAAAGTAGACATCTGCCCGCGCGGCCTTTTCACAGAACCGCGCCAGATTCTGCACTGCCGCCGCGTTGGTGCTTTCCAGCGCAGGCAGAGCGTTGTGGCGCAGCCGGTTGCGGGCGTAGGCATCGGTATCGTTGGTCTCATCGGTGACCCACGGCTGTCCTGCAGCCCGGCAGACGGCCTCGGTCTCGGCGCGGCTCAGGCAGAGCAGCGGACGCAGGTAGCACCCGCGCCTTGGCCGGATGCCGCCCGCACCGTGCAGCCCAGTGCCGCGCGCCAGCCGCAGCAGCAGCGTTTCGGCTTGGTCATTTGCAGTATGGGCCGTAGCGATGGCATCTATCCCCTGCCCTTGCAGCTGCGCAAAGGCCGTGTAACGCAGACGGCGCGCCCAGTCCTCCCCGGCGTGTGCCGGGGGCGAGGCCAGCTCTGCCGCATGGAACACCCGCAGCGGCACGCCCAAGCGGGCGCATTCCGCCCGCACAAAGGCCTCGTCCCGGTCGGCGCTCTGCCCGCGCAGACCGTGGTTCACATGGCAGGCAGAAAGCGTATAGCCGAACCTCGGCTGCAATTGCCGCAGCAAGAGCAGCAGCGCCATGCTGTCCGCGCCGCCGGAGACTGCCGCCGCCAGATGCTGCGATGCGCCGGGCTGCAAAAGCCCCTCCCGGATGCAGAAATCCTCCACCCGGGCAAGAATCGCGGTATCCATCAGCGTTTGAAGTCCACATCCATAAAGCGGGTGTGGGCACCATCCCAGCCCAGCGGCACGGTGCTGGTCTCGCCGTGACGGTTCTTTGCCACGATACACTCGGCGGTATCGGCATCCACCTCGGCACCGTCCGGGTTCTGGCTGGCGTAGTAGGAATCGCGGTACAAGAACAGAACGCAGTCTGCGTCCTGCTCGATGGAACCGGAGTCGCGCAGGTCCGAAAGCTGCGGGCGATGGCTGGAGTTGTTGCCCTGCTTTTCCACTGCACGGGACAGCTGGCTCAGCGCGATGATGGGCACATTCAGCTCCTTAGCCATGATCTTCAGGTTTCGGGTGATGGAGCTGATCTCCTGCACACGGTTCTCGCTGCGCTGGCCGGTGGTCATCAGCTGTAAATAGTCGATGACGATCAGGCCCACGTTGGGGCGGGCAGGGTCCTGATTCACCCGGCGGATCTTTGCCTTCATCTCGGTGATGGTGATACCGGAGGTGTCGTCCATATAGATCGGTGCATCGTGCAGTTTTTCGGTGGCCAGTGCCAGATACTCCCAGTCCTCGGCGCGCAGCGCACCGGTACGGAAAGCCTGACTGTCGATACCGGCCTCCGACGAGAGGATACGGTTGGTCAGCTGCTCCTTGGTCATTTCCAGACTGAAGATGGCCACCGGCACCTTTTGCTGCATGGCCACGCGGGTGGCGATGTTCAGTGCAAAACTGGTCTTGCCCATACCGGGACGGGCTGCCAGAATGACCAGATCACCGCGGCCAAGGCCGGTAAGCACGGTGTCCAGCAGGCGGAAACCGGTGGGGATGCCCTTGTACTTATCCGCATCCGGGCCGCTGATCTTTTGCAGGTTGGTCAGCGTTTCCACCATGCTGGACGAAAGCGGGGTCAGGGTGCTGGAATCGCGGCCGGAGCGGATCTCGTAGATGCGCTGCTCGGCATTTTCCAGCAGAAGGTCGGCGTCCGGCTCGTCCCCGGCGTCCTGCAAAATGTCCTTGGCTACCCCCATCAGCTGGCGCACCAGATATTTTTCCTGCACGATCTGGGCATAAGCCTTTACGTTGGAGATACTGGGCACCGTTTCTGCCAGACCGGTCAGGTAGATCTTGGCCTCGTCTGCGCTGGGGAACACACCATCGGACACCACTGCATCCAGCAGGGTGACAAAATCGATGGTCTGGTCGTTGGTGAACAGGCGCAGCATCTCGGTCCAGATCTGGGCGTTCTGCCGGGTGTAGAACATTTCCGGCTTGAGGATCTCCACAAGATCGGTCAGGGTGTCGGGCTTGAGCAGCACCGCGCCCAGCACGCTCTGCTCTGCCTGCATATTGTAGGGCAGATTGATGCCCACGCTCTCCAGATTCAGTTCATTGGAATAACGTCGTTCGTTCGGCATAGTAGTTTGTCCTTATCCAAAATCCAAAGCATCCTGTAAAGCCAAAAAGCGCCCCCTGCTGTGAGGGGGCGCAAACGGCACACAGATCAGGCCTGTTCCACTTCCACCTGGATTTTGAAGGAAGCCACGACGCCAACGTACAGACGGACCTTGCCGTTGAACACGCCGGCATCCTTGATGTCCTTGGTCTCCAGCTCGATCTTCTTTTTGTCGATGGGTGCACCTGCCAGCGCAGCCAGTGCCTCGGCAACTTCCTTGCCGGTCACCTTGCCGTGCAGACGGCCGGATGCGCCGCCCTTGGCCTTGATGGTCACAGTCTTGCCCTCGATCTTGGCAGCCAGAGCCTTGGCGGCTGCCACGTTCTCAGCCTCGTGGAAATCGGCTGCGGCCTCCTTGCCGCGGGCCATGTTCACAGCGCTGGCATCCGCCACAGCGGCCAGCTTGCGCGGGAACAGGTAGTTGCGGGCGTAGCCGTCGGAGACCTCGTGGATCTCGTCCTTCTTGCCAATGCCCTTGATATCCTGCTTCAGAATCACTTTCATGATAGTATCCCTCACTTCTCACCGGAAAACCGGTGCAGTCTTATGGTAATAGTATAGCGCATTTGTCGTTTTTGGGCAAGAGGAAGCGGGGCAGCATTTCAAATGTCCTCCGCTGCGCGCCTACCCCCTCAGTCGCCTGCGGCGACAGCTCCCCCAAGGAAACGCCTTTTTTGCGGCGGTGACCCGGGGCAATTGCGCTCTTTATGCCAGCTCCTTTGCGGCCACGTCCAGCGCTACCTCGATGACCTTGTCCATATCGTAGTACTTATACTCGCCCAGACGGCCGCCGAAGATCACGCCCGGCTCGGCATCGGCCAGTGCCTTATACTGCGCATACAGGGCGCCGTTCTTCTCGTCGTTGACAGGATAGTAGGGTTCATCGCCCTTTTTCCACTCGGCGCTGTACTCCCGGCTGATGACGGTCTTGGGCTGGGTACCAAACTCGAAATGCTTGTGCTCGATGATGCGGGTATAGGGGGTTTCGGCATCGGTGTAGTTGACCACCGCGTTGCCCTGATAGTTGTCGGTATCCAGCACCTCGGTCTCAAAGCGGACGCTGCGGTACTGCAGCGCACCCAGACGGTAGCCGAAGTAGGCATCCACCGGGCCGGTGTAGACTACCTTCTCAGCCAGTGCGTCCAGCGCAGCCTTGTCGGCCAGATAATCCACGTTCAGGCGCACCTCGGTATCAGCCAGCATCTTTTCCACCATGGCGGTGTAGCCGCCATTGGGGATGCCCTGATACAGGGCGTTGAAATAGTTGTCGTCGTAGGTAAAGCGCACCGGCAGGCGCTTGATGATAAAGGCGGGCAGTTCGGTGCAGGGACGTCCCCACTGCTTGCCGGTGTAGCCCTTAATGAGCTTTTCGTAGATATCGGTGCCCACAAGGCTGATGGCCTGCTCTTCCAGGTTCTGCGGGTCGGTAATGCCCGCAGCGGCCTTCTGCTCTTCGATCTTGGCCTTGGCTTCGGCAGGGGTCACAACACCCCACATCTTGTTGAAGGTGTTCATGTTGAAGGGCAGGTTGTAGATCTGGCCGTGGTAGTTGGCCACCGGGCTGTTGGTGTAGCGGTTGAACTCTGCAAACTGGTTCACATACTGCCACACAGCCTTGTTGTTGGTGTGGAAGATATGCGCACCGTAGCGGTGCACGTTGATGCCCTCCACATTCTCGGTGTAGATGTTGCCCGCGATATGGTCGCGCTTATCGATGACCAGACACTTTTTGCCTGCCTTTTTGGCCTCGTGGGCAAACACGGCACCGAACAGACCGGCACCAACGATGAGATAATCGTACTGTTTCATGCTTTTATTCCCCTTTTGCCGGTCGTGCTTCCGGCGTAGTCTTTTTCTGGGAGAGATAATATTGGTCGATGGCATCCTGAATGCGGCTGCGTGCCGCCTGCGGGGTGATATGCTTCAGCTGCGCTGCTGCCATGGTCTGATGGCCGCCGCCGCCCAGCGACTCCATGATCACCTGCACATTCACGGCACCCATGCTGCGGGCAGAGACGTTTACGCCGTTGCCCACCTGCACTGCCACAAAGCTGGCGTCCACGCCCTGAATGCGCAGCAGGTCATTGGCAGCCTGCGCAATGGCGACCCGGGCTTCCGGAGCCACTTCGCCGCCAATGGAGATGGCACAGTTTTTGTACATCTGTGCCTTTTCCACCAGATCGGCCTTGGCGTTGTACTCCACCATGGTCACATCGAACAACCGGCGCACCCGCTCAGTCTCTGCGCCGTAGCGGCGCAGAGCGGCAGCGGCTTCAAAGGTGCGCACACCGGTGTGCAGGGTAAAGTCCTGCGTATCCAGCAGAATGCCGGCAAGCAGACCTTCGGCCTCCACGCGGTTGGGCTTGTCGTCCCGCTCGCCCACATACTGCAGCAGCTCGGTGACCAGCTCGCTGGCCGAGGAGGAATAGGGCTCGTGGCAGACCAGCGCCGGGTTTTCGATGTAGCCCACGCCCTTGCGGTGGTGGTCGATGACGGCCACCTTGCCGCATTTTTCCAGAATGTCCTTGCTTTCCACAAGACCCGCTTGATATGTATCCACCACGATACACAGGGTGCGCTTAGAAATGATGGGCAGGGCGTCCTTGGGGTCGATGAAGTCATCCTTCTGCCCCGCCTTGCACAGCGCATCGATCAGGCTGGCCGCCAGCGTAGCGTCTCGCCGGACGGCGATGACCGCCGGCACATCGCAGATCTTACAAATGCGCAGCACACCCTCTGCTGCGCCGATGGCATCCAGATCGCTCATGCGGTGACCCATGATGACCACATGGTCGGCCTCCTTGATCAGCTTGACCAGCTGGTCGGCCACAAGGCGGCTGCGCACCTTACTGCGCTTTTCCACGCCGTGGCTCACGCCGCCATAGAAGGTAAAGCCGTCCAGCGTCATCTCAGCGGCCTGATCGCCGCCGCGTCCCTGCGCCATATCCAGTGCGTGCTCGGCCATATCCTGCGCCTCCCGCAGGGTGCGCGCGCCGCGTCCGATACCAATGGACATTGAAAGGCTCACACTGGGGTCCAGTGCGCGGATCTTATCCAGCACGTCGTAGCCGCGGTTGGCGAACTGCTCCAGCTGGCGCTCCTCCACCACTGCGATGTAGCGGCCGCCGCTGCCTACCCGGCGCAGAAAGCCGCTGCCGCGCCCGATCATATCCTCCAGAATGCGGTTGACGCCCTCCAGCAGGCGGGCGCGCTCGCTGTCCATCAGATCCCCGAACACATCATCGTAGCCGTCCAGCTGGAAGGCAAGATACCCCGGACGGCTGGCCTTGTACTCTGCCTCAATGCGGCGCAACTCGGTCTCCTCGTTCAGCACCAGCAGGGTCACGCTTTCGGCTTCGCCGGGCACGGTGGAGCTGTGCACGCTCCAGTAGCCGTCGGCAAGGGTCAGCAGCTGTCCCTCGCGCTTGCGGCACAGCTGCAGATCCAGCCCGGGCAGCAGCTTCTGCACCCGGCTGGCCAGCACATCCTGCCCGCCCAGCAGGCGGGTGCGGAACTGGCTGTTGTACCACAGCACCGTCTCGCCGGAGAGCAGCGCCGCAGGCTGGGAAAGGGGCTCCAGACTGAACTGCACCTTGGATTTTTCAAACGTGGTGCCGCTTGTCCAGCGCACCACCCAGCGGCGCAGCTTGCAGCGGAACAAGGTTGCCCCTATGCCCCACAGCACCACCAGCACGGCCAGCAGCAGCCATGCCGTGGGGCGCTGCACCAGCAGTACCAGCAGCAAAAGGCCGCACAGCACCGCCAGACTGGCCGTAAGCATTTCCAGTGTCCATCTCGGTTTACGTTTCATTGGTTTTTTGCCTCCTCAGACGCTGCACCGCCTTGCGGTGCGCCCGGATCAGACCTCCATCAGGATGGGCAGGATCATCGGGCTGCGCTTGGTGCGCCGGTAGATATAGCTGCTCAGTGCCTCACGCACACGGGTCTTTACGCTGTTCCAGTCCCGGACGTGCTCGTCCACACAGCGCTCCAGTGCATTTTCCACAATGCTCTGGGCACCGTCCATCAGGCTCTCGTTCTCGCGCACATACACGAAGCCCCGGCTTACCAGATCCGGCCCGGCCAGCACCTTGCCGGTCTTGCTGTCCACGGTAGCCACGATGATGACAAGACCGTCCTCGGAGAGGTGCTTGCGGTCCCGCAGCACCACGTTGCCCACATCGCCCACGCCAAGGCCGTCCACCATGACGGCACCGGCGGTCACCGGCTCGCCCAGCTTCATCTCGTCCTGCGAGAGGATAACGTTGGAGCCGTTTTCCGCAATGAGGATGTTGCTGGTGGGAATGCCCAGACTTGCAGCGGTGAGGGCGTGCTTTTTCAGCTGCTTATACTCGCCGTGCACGGGCAGGAAGTACTTGGGCTTGGTCAGGGTGAGCATCAGCTTCTGCTCCTCCTGACAGGCGTGGCCGGAAACGTGCACATCGTACATGCTCTCGTAGATGACCTCTGCGCCCAGCAGCAGCAGACCGTTGACGATCTTGGTCACGCTCTTTTCGTTGCCGGGGATGGGGTTTGCGGAGATGATGATGAAGTCGCCGGGGCCTACCCGTACCTGACGGTGGCTGCAGGAGGCCATACGGCTCAGCGCGCTCAGAGGCTCGCCCTGACTGCCGGTGGTCACCAGCACCACCTGCTCCGGCGGGTACTGGTTCAGCTCGTCTACGCTGATCAGGGTGCCCTCCGGGATGTGCATATAGCCCAGTTCCTGCGCCATGGCGGTGTTGTTGACCATGCTGCGGCCGCTGAAGGCCACCTTGCGGCCATCCTCCACAGCCAGATCGATGATCTGCTGCACGCGGTAGATGTTGGAGGCAAAAGTCGCAATGATAATGCGCTTATTGCGGGCGCGGGCAAACAGGCTGCGCACACCGGCAGCCACCTTCTGCTCGGTAGCAGTAAAGCCCGGGCGCTCCGCGTTGGTGGAGTCGCTCAGCAGAGCCAGCACACCGCGCTGTCCGTACTCGGACAGAGTGGACAGGTCGGTCACGCCGCAGGCCAGCGGGGTGTAATCAATTTTAAAGTCGCCGGTCTGGATGATGGTACCGGCGGGGCTGTCGATAGCAAAAGCCACAGCATCCGGGATGGAGTGGTTCACATGGATAGGCTCCACGGTAAAGCAGCCCAGTTTGATCTTCTGACGGGGCACGATCTCCACAAACTTGGTCTTGCCGGCAAGGCCGAACTCCTCCAGCTTGTTCTTGATCAGGCCGCAGGTCAGGCGGGTGCCGTACACCGGCAGGCTGATCTTTTGCAGCAGATAGGGAATGCTGCCAATGTGATCCTCGTGGCCGTGGGTGATGAGCAGACCCTTGATCTTATCCTTGTTCTGCACCACAAAGGTGAAGTCCGGGATGACCATGTCCACGCCGAACATCTCGCTGTCCGGGAACACCAGACCGCAGTCCACGATGATCATATCGCCGTTGCACTCGTAGACGGTCATGTTCTTGCCGACCTCGCCCAGACCGCCCAGCGGGTAGATATGGATGGGGGTCGCTGCCTCCTTGGGCTGCTGCGCACGGCGCGGGCGGCGGTTATAGTAGGGGCGGCGGGTGGTGGGACGGGTGCGCTTTTCCCCTGCGGGAGCAGTGCCATTTGCGGCGGCTGCCTTGGGCGCTGCCGGGGCTTTTGCACGGGGTGTAGGATTATTTTCTTTTGCTTGAGCCATTCTTTACCTCCAGATTCAATTGCAGGCCAGGCCGCGCCCCCACCGGGGAGAGCAGCCGCACCTTGCACAGGGGAAGCACCTGAAACTGCATCGGCTTCCGGTTGATGCATCGTATAGAATTTATCGTTCAGCGTGCTTTTTGCAGCAGCGCTGTTGGTTCCGCAAGAGATTCTTGGCCAGGTAAGTCCATCTGTTCGATGCGACCGTGGCGTTTCTGCCGGAACAGCCGGGCGCACGCCTTTGGTGCACCCCTATACGCATTTTGTTACGCTAAGTATAGTATCTCGCACCGGTTTTGTCAATTCCAAGGTTTGGCAAAACTGGGTCGGCGTATACATTGGCTCTTGACATCCCGGGCAAAATAGCGCTAAATAAAGATATTCTATTCTATAAGGAGAACCCCATGAAACAGGTAGAGGTGTACACAGACGGCGCTTGCAGCGGCAACCCCGGCCCGGGCGGCTGGGGTGCGGTGCTGCGCTACCGCTTTGACGGCAAGGTGTACGAAAAGGAACTGAGCGGCGGCGACGCCAGCACCACCAACAACCGCATGGAGCTGACGGCCTTTATCGAGGCGCTGCGCCAGCTCAAGGAGCCCTGCGAGGTGCGGCTGTGCTCCGATAGCCAGTACGTCATCAACGGGCTGGAAAAGGGCTGGGCCAAGGGCTGGAAGCGCCGGGGCTGGAAAAAAGCCGACGGCTCCCCTGCCCTGAACCCGGACTTATGGGCACAGGCACTGGAGCAGGAGGCACGGCACAAAATCACCTACGTCTGGGTAAAGGGCCACGCAGGCCACCCGGAAAACGAACGCTGCGACCAGCTGGCCGTAGCACAAAGCAAAGCACATGGCGGGAGGCAAGGAACATGAGCGACGCATTTTTGCCCGGCAACGGGTTTGACACCTACGAAACACAGGACAAGGTGCTTGTCAGCATGGACGGCTCCGTAGATTGCGGCGTTGTGGTGCGCATTTTGCAGCAGCAGGGCTTCGGCGTGGCCGGGGCTGTGGTGCAGCTGGCCGCTGACCAAAGCGCGTGGGCCGCAGCCGCACGGCAGGCTGCCGAGGCTCTTGGCATTGAGTGCATCGTGCTCAAGGCAGAAGCACTGGCAGACCAGCCCGCCGAGGTGCTGGGCAGCGGCAACGACGCCCGGTTTGCCGCCCTGCTGACCGCTGCCGACAAGCTGGGCATCCAGTACATTGCCACCGGGCACCACGCCCGAGTGGAGCTGGGCAGCGATGGTGTGCACACCGTCTGCCCTGCTGTGGACGCTGCACTGGACGAGAGCGCCGCACTGGCAGCGCTGCCGCAGGATACCCTTGCCCGGCTGCTGCTGCCCTTGGGCGAGTTTACCGCCGCTGATGTGCAGGAGATGGCACAGGATTTTAAAGTGAACGGAACAGTCTGAGCCAACCGCTTTCTACGCAAAAAGAAGCGCCGCATCTGTACGATGCAGCGCTTCTTTTTTACATACTTTAGTTCTGGGGGTGCACGATATCGCGCCAGTCCAGATCTCCGCGCTCGAGGCCGTGGATCAGCACCTCGGCGGTGGCGATGTTGGTGGCCATGGGGATGTTGTGCACATCGCACAGGCGCAGCAGAGTCATCTCATTCGGCTCGCTGGGCTTTGCATTGATGGGGTCGCGGAAGAACAGCAGCAGGTCGATCTCGTTGCAGGCAATGCGGGACGCGATCTGCTGGTCACCGCCCTGCACACCGGCCAGAAAACGCTGTACCTGCAGGCCGGTGGCCTCGGAAATCAGTTTACCGGTAGTGCCGGTCGCCACCAATTTATGCTGGCTCAGAATGCGGCAGTACGCCGTGCAGAACTGAACCATCAGCTCCTTTTTGGAGTCATGCGCGATCAGGGCAATCGTCATCTGTAGATCTCTCCTCTATTGAAACATTTGTATATAAAACACTTGCTAAATTTCCTTTGCTATACATGATATCACAAACGCAACTCATTTACAACAGGTTTTTGGACACAATATTCAAATTTTCGTTCAAATTCACTGCTTTGCACGCAGCTGCGCCTTACTGCGCAAGCAGTGCATCGTTATTTTCTTCCTCTATCACCCCTGCGGGGGCAGTTGCCTGCTGCGGCTCCGCGGCTGTGGTATCGGTCTGTGCATCATTTGCAGCATCCGGAGCGGTCTGGGCGGCGGTATCCGATGCTGCGGCGTCCTCCTGTGCCACGGTGCGCGGGTCCACATAGGGGTCTACCTCCAGCGTGCCGTCCTTCATGGCAAAGTAGGCGTTGGCGATATCCACCACCAGATCACCGGTGCGGGCACCGTAGCCGCCGTACTCCACCGTGATGCCGATGGCGATCTCCGGGTCATCTGCCGGGAGGTAAGCGATCATCATGGCGTTCAGGTAGTGCTTGCCCGAGGCATAAGTCTCGCTTCGCTGGGGGGTACCGGTCTTGCAGGCGATGGCAATGGGGTAGCTGGAGATCTTGCCGCTGATGGTGCTGGGCACCTGTTTCATGCCCTGCCGCACCAGCTCAAAGGTGTTGCCGTTGCCCTCGATGATATCCATCACCTCCGGCTGAGTCTCACTGAGCACCTCGCCGGTGTTGGTATCCAGAATGGCCTTGACGAAGTGGGTGCGGTAGCGCACGCCGTTGTTGGCCAGTGTAGCGGCGTAGGTAGCCAGCTGGATGGGGCTTACCACCGTGTTGCCCTGCCCGATAGCAGCCTGAATATCCAGCGAGGAGGTGTAGTTTTTATCCGTTTTTTTGGTCAGGCGTCCCAGAGCCTCGTTTACCTCCACGCCGGTGCGCTGACCAAGACCCAGCTTGTAGGCGTAGGCATCGTAAACGTCACTGGTCAGGCGGCGTCCCACATCGTAGAAGAAGATGTTGCAGCTCCACTTGATAGCGGTGACCACATCAATGTTGCCGCTGTGGCCGTGGCGGGTGCAGCGGGGGCGGTAGTCCTTATAATAGGTATACACGCCGGTGCAGTTGACGGTGGAGTACTGGTTGATGAGGCCGCTGTCCAGCGCCGCCACTGCCACCGAGGGTTTAAAGGTGGAGCCGGGGGTGTACAGGCCCTGCAGCGCCCGGTTGAACAGGGGCAGGCTGGGGTCGGCGCTGTACTCCGAATAGTTGGTGGCGTACAGGTTCTGGTCAAAGCTAGGATAGTTGGAGGCCGCCAGCACACTGCCGTCCTTCACATTCAGCACCACCGCAGCACCGGCAGCGGCTTTCATATCGCCGGTGTTGTACACCCGGTTGATCATATCGATGTTATTGGCAAGGGCCTTGTCCACCGCCCGCTGAAAGTCGCTGTTGATGGTCAACTGCACGGTATGCCCCGGCTCCGGCACGGTGGTGATCTTGGTGTCCACGATCACGCCGTCCGAATTACGGGTGATGGTCTCCACACCATCCTTGCCGCGCAGCTCATCCTCGTACACGGACTCAAGGCCGGAGATGCCGATCACATCGTTCATGTTATAGCCTTTTTCCTTAAGCGGATAGGTCACCTGACCGTTTTCGTCGGTCACCTTCCACTTTTCGGCGGTGATTTTGCCCACGCGCCCCAGCACAGCGGGCAGGATATCGCCCTGCTCATAGCTGCGGGTGCTGGTCTCCACGATCTCCACGCCCGGCAGCGTGAGGGAATGCTCCTTGATGGTAGCCACCGTCGCCTGACTGACGTTTTCAGCCATAACAAAGTTATTTACGTTGGAAAAGGCCTGTCGGTCCATCTCGTAATGGATGCCCGCCAGCACCCGCTGCCACGGCAGCGAGAAACTTTCCAGCTGGTTTTTCTCCACCAGCATCTCCATCACATCGTTGGCGGTGGCGTACTGCTGCAGACCCAGCGTCTCCTTCATGTCTGCCAGCGTTTTCTGGTCGCTGGCACTGTCGGCGCTGTCCGTAAAGGTATAGTTTCCGGCGGCATCCGGCTCGCTGATGAGCAGGGTGTCCAGCCATTTTTCATCGTTCTTGCGCAAAAGCTCCACGATCTGCTGCAGCATGGTGTCCAGATCCTGATCTCCCATCTGCAGCTTGTTCAGCACCACATTATAACCGGTGCTGGTGGTAGCGATGTGCTTGCCGGTGCTGTCCACGATATCGCCGCGCGCAGCGGTGACCGTAAACTTATAATCCGTGGTGTTGGTGGCTTTTGCCTTAAAGTCGTCCCCGTTGACCAGCTGCAAAAAGATCAGCCGGAAGGTGTACAGCCCCATGATGGTGCAGGCCACTGCGATGAGCAGCAGCATCCGCCGCACCACGACCTTGCGTTCATTTTCGTTCATCTGGTTCTCCTTTTACGGGCTAGACCACACCGTTGTCGATCCTGAACCCGTCATGGATGTGCTGCACCAGCCAGAAGGCCAGCAGCGCTGCCGGGATGGTCAGCACCGCGCCGGGCAGTACAAAGGTGACATACCGCAGCGCTGCGCCGGTATAACCCGGCATATAGTAGAAAAACAGCCAGTCCAGCGAGAGCACCACCAGCGCCGTTGCGGTGCTTACTGCGGCAAAATTGCCGGGGTTCACCTGCAGATACAACTGTACCAGCACCGATACCGCAAAGCAGAGCAGCAGCAGCTCCAGCGCCAGCATACCTACCGTGCGTCCGGCTGTGCAATCCCACAAAAGGCCGCCCACCGTGCCCAGCAGTGCTCCGGCAAATTCTCCTTCAAATACCGCCACCGCCAGACACAGCGGCAGCACCAGCAGCGGCTTTGCCTCCCCCAGCTGAAACAGCCCGGGCGTGGTCTGCAAAGCGGCGCACACAAACAGCGCCAGCACATAACAGCCCCACTTCAGCAGCTGGCTGCGGCTGCGCCTGCGGCGAGATTCCATAGCAGTGTGTCCTCCTTAGTACGCAGTAACGATAAAAACGTGCTTGGCGGTGCGGGGGTCGGCACCGGGGCGCACCACCGCAATGGAGGATTTGCCGCTGGTCTCCGGCACCACGTCCTGCACCGTACCCACCAGAAGATCCGGGGGGAACACCCCGCCCAGACCGGTGGTGATGACCTGATCCCCCGCATGGGTCTCGGTGCTGCGCTCCAGATTGGTCAGGGTGCACAGGCCGTCCGCTGCATAGGTGGTATTGCCGTTCAGAATGCCGTTTTCCCGGGTGCGGGATACCACGCCCGCCGCGTTGAAGCTGGGGTGCAGAATGGTCATCACCTTGCAGCTGGTCGGATCAGCCTCTACCACCATGCCCAGCAGATAGCCCCGGTCACTGATGACCGCATCGTTCACTGCTACGCCGTCTGCGGTGCCCTTGTCCAGCGTGAAGCCGCCGAACTCGTCCAGCGGGTCGCGGCCAATGACAAAGCCGGACACATAGGTGGCATTGCTGTTCTTTTCCTGAATGTTAGCCAGTGCCTTGTAGGCCTCGTTTTCAGCCTTGATGCGGTCATAATCCACCATCTGCTGGCGCAGCTCGGCGTTTTCCGCCGTCAGCTGCTCGTTCTGTTCCATAACCTTGTCGATGCTGGCATATTTTTCCCACATCGCGCCCACACCGCCGCTGACCACAGCCCCTGCCTTCTGGAAGGGGGTCAGGATCACGCCCAGCAGTTCCTGCGGGGCAGCGGTCAGGCGTCCGTTGGCACCGGCATAGGCCATGATGCCCACCAGAAACACCGCCACGGCCACAAGGATCTTGAATTTCCAGGTATCAAAAAAATCTTTCAAAGGGTGCTTCCCTCCTGTCGGGATGCCCGCGCCCTACCGCAGGCCTTTGCATGAAAAAAGCGCGGACAGCCGTGCCATCCGCGCAAGATGCAGTGTTTGCAGCGGAAAAACGCACAGCTGCTGTGTCTGAAACTTTTCCGCATTCTGAGCAACACTCTCCGCAGAGAGCCGCTCTTACATATGTCCTCCATCGGTGTCCAGCACGTCATGCAGCACATCCACATGATCCAGCACTGCACCGGCACCCTTGGCCACGCAGTCCAGCGGGTCCTCCGCAATATGCACATCAATGCCGGTCTCGCTCTGGATCAGCTGATCCAGGCCGCGCAGCAAAGCGCCGCCGCCGGTCAGGGTGATGCCGCGGTCGATGATATCTGCGCTCAGTTCCGGCGGGGTGCGCTCCAGCGTCTCCTTGATGGCGGTGGTGATCTTGACCAGACACTCCAGCAGCGCGCCGCGCACATCCTCAGAGTGCACCACGATGTTCTTGGGCAGACCGTCTACAAGGTTGCGGCCCTTGATCTCCATGGTCAGCTCCGGGTCCAGTGCATAGGCAGAGCCGATCTCGATTTTGATCTGCTCGGCAGTACGCTCACCGATGAGCAGGTTGTACTTGCGCTTGATGAAAGCGATGATGGCCTGATCGAACATATCACCGGCCATGCGCACGCTGCGGGAAGCCACAATACCGCCCAGAGAGATGACGGCGATCTCCGCCGTGCCGCCGCCGATATCCACGATCATGCTGCCGGTGGGCTCGCTGATGGGCAGGCCTGCACCGATGGCAGCTGCCATGGGCTCCTCAATGACAGACACCTGACGGGCACCAGCCTTCAGGGTAGCCTCGCGCACAGCGCGGCGCTCCACCTCGGTAACGCCGGAGGGAATGCAGATGACCACCCGGGGACGGGAGAACATACTGTTTCCGCAGGCCTTTTTGAGGAAGTTCTCCAGCATATTGGCCGTGATGTCGAAATCGGCGATGACGCCGTCCTTCAGGGGACGCACCGCCACGATGCTGCCGGGGGTACGGCCGATGACAGCCTTTGCCTCGCCGCCCACGCAGCGCACCTCGTCGGTCTTGGTGTCCACCGCCACGACCGAGGGCTCGCGCATGATGATGCCCTTGCCCTTCATGTAGACCAGAGTATTGGCAGTACCCAAATCAATGCCAACGTCCTTTGACAGAAAACTCATTGTTCCAAATCTCCTTACGATCGTTCCTTAAATCTATCCCAGAATGCCGGACGGCCTGCTGCAAACAGTCCCTCCTGCGCAGAATAACACAGTTCTATTATAGCCGCAAGTGCTCCATTTCTCAAGCGTTTCGGCAAGTTTTCTATCATTTTTCCATTTTTCTCACAAAAAATGCGCCAGCGTCTGTACGGTGCGGCTGACCGGCAGCCCCATAATGGTGTAATAGTCGCCCTCGATGCGGTCCAGCCACAGGGCCGCGCGCCCCTGAATGGCATAGGCACCGGCCTTATCGTAGGGCTCCGGGGTAGCAGCGTAGAACGCGATTTCTTCCTCCCCCAGCTGGAAAAAGGTCACCTTGCAGCTGTCCACAAAATGCTCTGCCCTGTCCCCTTTTGCAATGCACACGCCGGTGTGCACCTGATGGGTCTTGCCGGAGAGCGCACGCAGCATCCGCTTGGCATCCTCTGCGTCATGGGGCTTGCCGAACACAGCGCCGTCCACGTCCACCACGGTGTCGCAGCCGATGACCACGGCATCCGGGTGCTGTTTTGCCACCGCAAGGCACTTGCCGATGGCCAGTTGCTCCACCAGCTGCGCCGGAGTGGGGGCAGTGACGGCGCTCTCATCAAAATCGCTGACACAGACCGTGAAATCGGTGGTGTACAGGGAAAGCAGCTCCCGTCTGCGGGGGCTGCCAGAGGCTAAGATCAAATGATTCATAAAACCCTCTCAGTCACCTGCGGTGACCGCTCTCCCGAAGGGGAGAGCTTTTTTCATCAATCGGTTTACTCTTTTAAATTCTCCCCTCTCGGGTGTCAATGCGAAGCATTGACGAAGAGGGTTATTTTCCGGTAGAGCCAAAGCCGCCCACACCGCGCTGGGTGTCGCCCAGCTCCTCGGCGGGCACAAAGGCGGCGGTGTACACCGGGGCGATGCACAGCTGCGCTACCCGCTCGCCGGGCTGGATGGTATATGCCTCGGCACCCAGATTGACCATGGGCACCTTCAGCTCGCCGCGGTAGTCGCTGTCCACCACACCCACGCCGTTGGCCATGCACAGGCCGTGCTTGATGGACAAGCCGCTGCGGGCATACACCAGCGCCACACTATGGGCGCCGGGCAGCTCGATGGCAAGGCCGGTGGGCACCAGCACCCGCTGCATGGGGGCAACGGTCAGTGGTGCGTCCAGCACAGCGCACAGGTCAGCGGCAGCTGCGCCGGGGGTGGCATAGGCGGGCACTTTTGCCCGGGCATCCAGTACCTTATATTTTACAGTGATGGGTTCCATCGTATAACCTCGTTTCGTTTTTCTTTTTTCACAGGCAAAGCTTGGGGCACTTCCGGTGTTTTGTCAGTTTGTACCCTTAAAATACAGACCGCGGGTAAAATCGCCCTCAAAGGGGGCGTGGGTGCGGATGCTGTCCAAGATCTGCGCCGCTTCCTCGCGGGATTCCAGCGTAAAGTAGGCCACGCCATAGTCCACCGCCAGTGCGCCGGGCTTATCACCCATGTAGATGGGCACCGGGTTATAGATGGTGCGCACTCCAAGGCCGCACCGCACCGGGAACTTTTTGGCCTTGCGGTCGGTCAGCACGCCGGTCTTATCGCAGTGGGCACAGTCATGGATGTTTTGCAGCGGGCAGGCGCGGGTGAGCATCAGCGGCATATGACCGTAGATCATCACGCCGGTGGGCACAGGCTTACCGTTCCGGGTGGGCGCAATGGACGCAATATCGCTGTCTTTTACCTCCGGCAGGATGAGCAGGCTGGAAAGTCCCTGCTCTGCATAGAACTGTGCCGCCACATTGTTGGTGATGTTCAGTCCAAAGCCGCCGGTCATGGGCAGGCCGCGGCACAGCCGCAGATGGGCGATGTTACTGACCTCGTATCCGGCAAAGCCCGCGTCCTGCGTGGCAGCAATGCGGCGGGCAGTGTCCTGCTCCAGCGCACCGAACATGACCCGGGGCAGCTCCAGAAGGGTCTTTGCCCGCCACTCCAGGGGCACACGGTCGGCCTGCGCAATGGGCAGAATGAGATATTCCACCCCGTCAAGTGCCCGCTCCGGCACCTGTTCCCAGCGCTCGAACCGGGCACGCAGGGTGCGGCGGGGCGGCAGAGTGCGCTGCGGCAGGGCGGCGACGTGCTCCTCGGTGGTGGGCCAAGGACGCAGCGCCTCCCGCTTTTTGAGCAGGGCATCCAGCGCTTCGCGACGCAGCTCGTTTACGGCACTGCCGGGGATGAACCACGGCCCGCCGTCCATTTCCACAGTGATCTTCTCCGCCGTAAAGGGGGTGCCGCCGGTCTTTGCCAAACTGCGGTTCAGGCTCTCGGTAGGGTCGGTGCGGGCGGGCTGCGGCTCGGCATCCCCATAGGCAAAGGCTTTGTTGCCATCAGCATCGGTGACGGTCAGCTTTTCGCCGCCCTCCTCGATCTCCAGTTTCATCTGCACCGGCACACGGGAGCGCTCGCGGCGGTAAAGCTCACGCAGCATGGGCAGGGTCTTTTTGGTCAGCTCGGCGTCAGCTTCGCTGCGCACACCGAACATGGTACCGTCGATTTTTCCGTCTAGATAGCCGGAGGTGAAACCGGAGCGGCTGAAGGCGTTCTTCAGCAGGTCGCGGTCGTAGGCGCGGCCCTCGCGGCCTGCCAGACAGGCACTGACCGCCGCTGCCACATACTCCGGCGTGCGGAGACGGCCCTCGATTTTTGCCGATGCTACGCCAAGCGCCTGCAGCTTGTCCAGCTTGTCGATGGCGGAGTTATCCTTGAGGGAGAGGTGGTGCAGCCGTCCGGGCTTGCCTTCCGGCAGGGCATTGGCTTCAAAGGGCAGACGGCAGGGGCCCGCACAGGAACCGCGGTTGCCGCTGCGCCCGCCCAGAAAGGCGGACATATAGCACTGGCCGCTCACGCTCATGCACAGCGCACCGTGGATGAAGCACTCGGTCTCGATGCCGCAGTGCTTTGTGATGTGCTCCACCTCGGGCAGACTCAGCTCACGCGCCAGCACCACCCGGGTAAAGCCCAGCTCCTTCAGCTCCAGTGCACCCTGCAGGGTGTGGACGCTCATCTGGGTGGAGCCGTGCCGGGGCAGCTGCGGGGCGATTTTACCAATTAAAGTAGCCACTGCCAGATCCTGACAGATGACTGCATCCGCGCCGCTGGCTGCTACTGCGCGGATAGCCTGCTCCAGCGCAGGCAGCTCGGTGCCATACACGGTCGTATTCAGCGCAACGTGCACCGCCACGCCCCGGGCGTGGCAGAAGCGCACGGCTTCCTGCAGACTGTCTGCGTCAAAGTTGCCGGCACCCGTGCGGGCGTTGAAGCCCGAAAAGCCCAGATATACTGCGTCTGCGCCGCTGAACACCGCAGCGCGGAGCATTTCTTCACTGCCCACCGGGGCTAAGATCTCGATCCTTGCCATAGTTCTCCTTCTGACTTCTATTTATATTCTGACTTCTATTTATATTCTGACTTCTATTTATATAAGGTACGTTCAGTTGGTCTCGTCTGTCTGCGCACTGTCTGCCGCCGGGGCTTCCGGGGCGGGCTGCTCCTGTGCAGTCTCTGCCGCAGCCCGGGCGGCGCGCTCCTCCCGGCGGGTCTCGCGCTGGCGCTCCTTGGCCAGCTGCTCCCGCAGGGCGGCAGCTTCCCGGCGCAGCACGGCGTTTTCCGCCAGTGCCTTGTCCTCAGCCAGCTTTGCCCGGGCTGCATCTGCAATGTAGTCCTGAATCTGGCTGCGCATATTCTCGGCGCTGCCGGTGCTCTTGCGGTATTCGTCCAGATAATCCATCGCGCAGAACACCGCCGCCTTGGTCACCGAGAGGTTATCGTTGGTGTCCAGCAGCTTTGTGATGTCCTCGTCCAGCTTTTTGGCAAGACCCAGGATGTACTTTTCCGAATCTGTAGTTGCGATAGCATACGGTGTGCCCGCGATGTTGACCCTTACCTTGTTTACCATGGTGTTTTCCCCTTTTTTCCTGTATCTGTACGGCGCAAGGCCGTTTGTTCTGCATCTTGCCGGGATTTGGTATCGTTCCCGGTAACGTTTCGGCTTCCGAAAACGTTTCGGCGGAGTTTCCTGTGCCATTACTGCCGGAATTACTCCCCGAAAAACGTTTCGCGGCTCAGTTCTGCCTTCTATTATAATATAAATACGCCGCAAGAAAAAGTGGAATTTTTGAAATTTCGGCATATTTGTCAGAAAGTGGCCTGAAAAAATAGCAGTTACGGAAAAAAAGCGCCTGTTTCCTTGCATTTATAAATCGTTCATATTATAATAACTTTGTTATGTTGGCAGCCGGACGAAAGAGGGAACGTTTCTGCTGCTATTATCTACTCAATTATTTTAGCAAAGCAAACGCTTATGCGGATAGGAGCACACTATGACATCAAAAGAATTTGGCAAAATTCTTCAGGACAAGCTCATCAGTGAGTACGGTGTGGAGCTGAATGTTGCCTCCAACCAGCAGATCTACCGTTCTCTGGCTCTGATCTGCCGTCAGATGATGAGCGAGAACCACAAAAAGTTCCAGTCCAAGGCTATCGGCACCGGCACCAAGCAGGTCTACTACCTCTGCATGGAGTTTTTGATGGGCCGCAGCCTGAAGATGAGCCTGTTCAATCTGGGTCTGGACGAGGTTGCCAAGAAGGCACTGGCCGACGCCGACATCAATCTGGACAGCATTTTTGAGGAAGAGCCCGATGCAGGCCTGGGCAACGGCGGTCTGGGCCGTCTGGCTGCCTGCTATCTGGACGGCATGGCCACCACCGATATCTGCGGCACCGGCTACTCCATCCTGTACGAGTACGGCATCTTCAAGCAGAAGATCGTGGACGGCTGGCAGCAGGAGCGCGCCGACAACTGGCTGCCCGGCGGTCAGGTGTGGCTGAATAGCCACCCGGATCAGGCTGTGGAGATCCGCTTTGACGGCGAGATCCACGAGAACTGGGACAACGGCTTCCACTACATCCAGCACACCAACTACAACAGCGTCATGGCCATTCCCTCCGATATGTATGTGCAGGGCTACGATGGAAAGGGCGTTGCAAAGCTGCGTCTGTGGCAGGCAAAGGCCCCGGACTTTGATATGTCCAGCTTCTCTCTGGGCAACTACAACACTGCTATGAGCAAGAACGCCAACGCTGAGCTCATCTCCAAGGTGCTGTACCCCAACGACAACCACGTTGAGGGCAAGATCCTGCGCCTGCGTCAGCAGTACTTCCTGTCCGCTGCTTCTATCGGCGATATCGTGCAGAACCACCTGTCCAGCTACGCTACGCTGGAGAACCTGCCCGACAAGGTCGCCATTCAGCTGAACGACACCCACCCCACCCTGGCCATCCCCGAGATGATGCGCATCCTGCTGGATGAGTGCGGCTTTGACTGGGACAAGGCCTTCAGCATCTGCCAGAAGGTGTTCTCCTACACCAACCACACCGTTATGGCCGAAGCTCTGGAGAAGTGGAACGTGGACATCTTCAAGATGACCCTGCCCCGCATCTACCAGATCGTGGTGGAGATGGACCGCCGCGCCCGCGAGGAGCTGGCAAAGGCCTTCCCCGGCGATCAGGGCAAGATCGACTACATGGCACTGATCGGCGACAATCAGGTGCGCATGGCCAATATCTGCGCCTACACCGCCAACAGCATCAACGGCGTTTCCAAGCTGCACAGTGAGATCATCAAGGAGAGCGTTTTCCACGATTACTACCTGTTCAAGCCCAACGCCTTTAAGAACGTGACCAACGGCATTGCATACCGCCGCTGGCTGCTGGCCTCTAACCCCGGCCTGTGCAAGCTGCTGGACGAGACCATCGGCGACGGCTACAAGCACGATGCTTCTGATCTGACCAAGCTGAACAAGTACGCCGACGACAAGACCGTGCTGAAGAAGCTGAACGAGATCAAGCTGGCCAACAAGAAGGACTTTGCAAGCTATCTGGCAAAGAGCACCGGTCAGGTCATCGACCCCAATTCCATCTTTGACTGCCAGGTCAAGCGTATGCACGAGTACAAGCGCCAGCACCTGAATGCGCTGAACATCGCTGCACAGTACCTGTACCTGAAGGAGAACCCCAACGCTGACTTTATCCCCAAGACCTACATCTTCGGCGCAAAGGCTGCTCCCGGCTACTACATGGCAAAACAGATGATCCGCATGATCTGCAAGCTGGGCGATCTGATCAACAACGACCCCGCCGTGCGCGACAAGCTGCGCGTGGTCTATCTGGAAGAGTACTGCGTCTCCCTGAGCGAGCACCTGATGCCCGCTGCCGAGGTTTCTGAGCAGATCTCTCTGGCAGGCACCGAGGCTTCCGGTACCGGCAACATGAAGTTCATGCTGAACGGTGCGATCACGCTGGGCACTCTGGACGGTGCAAATGTGGAGATCGCCGATGCTGCCGGCAAGGAGAACGAGCTGATCTTCGGTATGCTGACCCCTGAGGTGAACAACCTGAAGCGGGTGGGCTACCACCCCAACGCCTTTATCATGGGCGACGACGTTGCTAACAGCGCCCTGAACTTCCTGGAGCGCGGCTGGAACGGCGAGAACTTCCACGAGGTCACCGAGAACCTGCGCAGCAGCGACCCGTACATGGTCATGGCCGACTTCAAGGACTACCGCCGTGCACAGGCCGACCTGCAGAAGCTGTATGCTGACCGCGAGACCTGGGCGCGCATGAGCCTGAAGAACATTGCCAACAGCGGCATCTTCAGCGCAGACCGCGCCGTGCTGGATTACGCCCGCGATATCTGGTACGCTTCCCCCGTGCCCATGGGCAAGTAATTTTCCCCTGTAAAACCGCAAAGCCCCGGTGGCATTTCGCCCGCCGGGGCTTTTTTGAGAAAGGACGATCTTTTTTGTCTTGTCTGTTCAACAGCTACGACCCCTACTTTAAGCAGCCCTTTGGTGCCGTGCGCGCCGGGCAGACCGTGCACCTAGCCCTGTGCATCCCCGAGGAGCTGGGCTATGTGGACCCGCACCTTGTACTGCAAAAGGAGGGCAAATACGATGTGCCCGTGCACTACCGCATGAAATTTGACGGCCAGACCCCCCACCAGAACCACTTTTCGGTGGATGTCGTGCTGGGCGACCCGGGCCTATACTTCTATTACTTTGACCTGTATACTGACTTCCGCCGCATCGTGCGCGGGGCCGACAACTGCGGCGTAGTCAGCTGGCAGGAGGGCGAAAGCTGGCAGATCACGGTCTACGAGCCGGATTTCCAGACGCCGGAGTGCATCAAGGGCAAGGTGTTCTACCAGATCTTCCCGGACCGGTTCTGTGAGGGCATTGAGAACAAGCCCATGCCCTTCCCGGACCGGCTGTATCAGGCCGATAAGCACGCCGAGCCTTTCTGGCAGCCCAACGAGACCGGCGGCCACCTGAACGAGGACTACTTCGGCGGTGATCTGGAGGGCATCCGCATCAAGCTCCCCTACCTGCGGGAGATGGGCGTGGATTACCTGTACCTGAACCCCATCTTTGAGGCGCACTCCAACCACCGCTACAACACCGCCGACTACCTGAACGTGGACCCGCTGCTGGGCACCAACGAGGAGTTTGAGGTGCTTTGCCGCGAGGCCGCCAAGTACGGCATCGGCATCGTGCTGGACGGTGTGTTCAGCCACACCGGCTCCGACAGCCGGTACTTCAACCGCGAGGGACGCTACGGCGAGGGCGGCGCTTACCGCGACCCCAACTCCCCTTACCGCAGCTGGTATGATTTTGACCCCAAGTACAAGGGCGGCTACCGCAGCTGGTGGGGCTTTGAGACCCTGCCGGAGGTCAACGAGGAGACCCCCTCCTTTGTGGAGTTCATCACCGGCGAGGGCGGCGTGATCGACACATGGCTGCGCCGTGGTGCTGCCGGCTTCCGTCTGGATGTGGCCGATGAGCTGCCGGACGCGTTTATCGAGAAGATCCGCACCGCCGTCAAGCGGGTAAGCCCGGAGAAGTTCTTGCTGGGCGAGGTGTGGGAGGACGCCACCACCAAGTTCGGCTTTGACCACCGCCGCACCTACCTGTTGGGCAAGGGGCTGGACAGCGTGATGAACTACCCCTTCAAGAACTCCGTGCTGGATTTTGTAAAAGGCAAGCCTGCCCAGCAGGCCGCCAACGAGATCCTTTCCATCTGCGAGCACTACCCTGCCCCTGCCATCAACACGGCACTGAATTTCCTGTCCACCCACGACACTGAGCGTGCTTTGACCGTGATCGCGGACGAGCCCGCCAACGGACGCGGCCGGGAGTGGCAGAGCGGCCGCAGCGTGACCGGCGAAGCCTACGAGGAAGGGATGCTGCGCCTGCGCATGGCCTATGCCATCATCTACACTCTGCCCGGCGTGCCCTGCCTGTACTACGGCGACGAGATCGGGATGCAGGGCTACCGCGACCCCTTCAACCGCGCCTTCTTCTGCTGGGACAGCCACGAGGAGCGTCTGCGCCCGGTGCTGGCACAGCTGGCGCAGCTGCGCCACAGTTGCGAGGCCTTCCGCACCGGTGAGCTGCGGGTGCTGCGGGCCGAGGACGGCATTTTGCACTACCAGCGCATCGGTAAGACCGAGACTGCGGAAATCATTGTGAACCGCTCTGAGCACATCATCGTGGAGCCGCTGGCTTCCGGCAAGCACACTGAGGTAAACCCCATGGGCTTTACCATCGTGGTGGAGGAAAACGGCCACAACCCCAACCACAGCTACTACGATATCCAGTGATGCCTGCGAGGCTGTAACCATTTAAAATGCTCTCCGCTTACGCTCTGAGCATCCATAGCGGGATCCTATTCTTTATTTGTAAGTCGGGAGGCTCTGCGGAGCCTCCCGACTTACTTTTTTCACAGGGTGGGACGCAGTGATTTACGGGCTTTTTTCCCATTTTTGTCTATATTTTGTTTTCTGTGCAACGTTCCAGTAAAAAGCTCTTGACCTTCCCCCAAGGGGATGCCGTATAATAGCAGCATAAGGAGGTAACATACCATGCAGATCTCCCCCATTCTCTGGCTGGCTGCAGCCGTGGGCTTTCTGGCACTGGAGGCCAGTACCTTTAATATGACCTCCATCTGGTTTGCCATCGGCTCTGCCGCCGCATTGCTGTGCTGCGTGTTCACCGGGTCGTTCCGGGTGCAGGCAGTGGTCTTTCTGGTGGTAAGCATCCTGTGTCTGGCAGCCTTCCGCCCGCTGGCGGCAAAGCTGCGGCTCAAGCATACCGCCACCAACGGCGACCGCAATCTGGGACGGGAGGCCATCGTGCTTTCCCCTGTCACTGCCGAGGTCCCCGGCCGGGTACGGCTGGACGGCGTGGACTGGAACGCCCGCTGCGCCACCCCCGGCGACACCCTCACACCCGGTTCGCTTTGCCGCGTTACCGAGATCCACAGCACCCTGCTCATCGTAGAGCCTGTTTTGACCGAAAGCCGTAACCCCCACACAACCACCTGACAAAGGAGATGTATTATGGTTCTGTTTTTTGTCATCCTTGCGCTTGTTTTTGTTCTGGTGCTGGTCATTGTTTCCAACATCGTCATTGTGCCGCAGTCCAAGGTATATGTCATTGAGCGGCTGGGCAGCTACTCCGATACATGGACTGCCGGCCTGCACGTCAAGATCCCCTTTATTGAGCGCATTGCCAAAAAGGTAAGCCTGAAGGAGCAGGTTGCAGACTTTCCCCCTCAGCCTGTGATCACCCGCGATAACGTGACCATGCAGATCGACACGGTGGTGTTCTTTCAGGTCATGGACGCAAAGCTGTACACCTACGGCGTCAACCAGCCCATTGCCGCCATCGAGAGCCTTTCCGCCACCACCCTGCGCAACATCATTGGTGAGATGGAGCTGGATCACACCCTGACCAGCCGCGATGTCATCAACGGCAAGATCACCGCCATCCTTGACGAAGCCACCGACAAGTGGGGCATCAAGGTGAACCGCGTGGAGGTGAAGAACATCATCCCGCCGCGGGAGATTCAGGAAGCCATGGAAAAGCAGATGAAGGCTGAGCGCGAGAAGCGCGCCGTCATCCTGAAGGCAGACGGTGAAAAGCAGGCCGCCATTACCGCCGCCGAGGGCGAAAAGGAAGCCGCTATCCTGCGCGCCGATGCTGTGAAGCAGCAGCGCATTCTGGAGGCCGAGGGCGAGGCACAGGCCATTCTGGCTGTGCAGAAGGCCAACGCTGATGCCATCCGTCTGCTGAACGAGGCCATGCCCAGCGACAAGGTGCTGGCCATCCGCAGCCTTGAAGCGCTGGCGAAAGTTGCCAACGGCAAGGCCACCAAGATCATCATCCCCTCTGAGCTGCAGAATCTGGGCGGCGTTGTGCCCAGCATCAAGGAGCTGATGACCGACCCGAAGGACGCCGAGTAAGCGCCCACTTATCCAGCAGTAAGCTAAAACAGCTCCCGGTCACGTTAAGCAGCGTGACCGGGAGCTGTTCTTTTGCTATTTATGCTTTATCCGGGGGATCACTTCTCCCCTTTTTCCTCGTTCTCCTGTGCCTGCTGTTCGCGGCGCAGCTCTTTGATGCGCTTTTTCTCGCTCTGGACGTGGGGCCACGGCCAAGAGAAGCCCTCGTTCTGCTTGCACCAGCGGGTAAGGGGGTAGAAGGCAAAGGCCAAACCAAAAATGTACAGCAGAGCGTACAGCAGGGCATCCAGTGTAATCAGGGCATCCAGTGCACCGATCACCGCCACAACGCAGCCTGCCTTTAAAAAGAACTGGCCGTTCTGGCGGCAGTATTCCTCAAAGTTTTCGGCCTTGACCGCCCTGCGCCCCTGATCGCCCCACACGCGGGGATTTTTCATCACCGAAAAACCGTAAAAGGCCATCATCAGGCCAAGGGTAAGCTGAAAGCCAAAAAACATGGGTCACACCTCTTTTTTTATCAGGATACGAAAAGCGGATCAGTCCTCAAACAGGGGCTTCATAAAGGGCAAAAAGTCCAGCGTTGCAAAGTAATCCCGCGGGGTCTGGGCGCGGCGGATCAGCCGGTGAGAGCCGTCCTCGCACAGCAGCACCTCGGCGCAGTGCAGTTTGCCGTTGTAGTTGTAGCCCATAGCGGAGCCGTGGGCACCGGTATCGTGAATGTAAAGGATATCCCCGATGTCGATCTTGGGCAGCATCCGGTCAACGGCAAACTTGTCGTTGTTCTCGCACAGGCCACCCACCACATCGTACTTGTGGTCGCAGGGCTCGTTCTCCTTGCCCAGCACGGTGATGTGGTGGTAAGCGCCGTACATGGCGGGGCGCATCAGGTTTGCGGCGCAGGCGTCCAGACCGATGTACTCCTTATAGATGTGCTTTTCGTGGATGACGGTGGACACCAGTGCGCCGTAGGGGCCGGTGGTAAAGCGGCCCATCTCGCTGAAGATGGCCACATCGCCCATACCGGCAGGCACAAGGATCTCCTCAAACTTTTTGCGCACACCCTCGCCAATGGCCATGATGTCGTTCTCGGTCTGCTCCGGGCGGTACGGGATGCCCACGCCGCCGGACAGGTTGATGTAGCTGATGTGCGCACCGGTAGCCTGCTGCACCCGGACAGCCAGCTGGAACAGGATGCCTGCCAGCTCCGGGTAGTAGGCGTCCGAGATGGTGTTGGAGGCCAAGAAAGCATGGATGCCGAACTGCTTTGCGCCCTTCTGCATCAGCTTTTTGTAGCTGTCGATCATCTGCTGCTCGGTCATGCCGTACTTGGCATCGCCGGGCTTGTCCATGACCTGAAAACCCTCTTCGCTCTCGCCCAGCTGGAAAGTCCCGCCGGGGTTATAGCGGCAGAAGATCTCCTGCGGCACCCCGGCCACCCGCTCCAGAAACTCCACCATGGTGGCGTCATCCAGATTGATATAGGCGCCCAGCTCGTAGGCCTTCTGCATATCCTCCACAGGGGTCTGGTTGGAGGAGAACATGATCTCGTGGCCGGTAAAGCCGCAGGCCTCGCTGAGCATCAGCTCGGTCAGGGAGGAGCAATCCACACCACAGCCCTCCTCCTTGAGGATCTGCAGGATGACAGGGTTCGGCAGTGCCTTGACCGCAAAATACTCCTTGAATCCCTTGTTCCAGCTGAAGGCCTTGTTGATGCGGCGGACATTCTCCCGGATGCCCTTCTCGTCGTAGACGTGGAACGGCGTGGGCACATCCTCGATGATCTGCTGTGCCATCGCCTCGGTCAGAAACGGTTTCTTTTCCATAATAACATCCCTCTCGTTTTGCGCAGCCCGGCATATTCCGGCCTGCGATCTATCCTATGCGGCCCAGTGCCGCAGTTCAACCAGTTACAGTTTCAGGTTCTCCCGGGTGGGGGTAAAGGTGGGGATCATGGCCGCCAGCTGGCGCACCACGCCCTCGTCGTTGTGGGCGGCAGCGGCTTCCAGCGCCTGCAGCTGCTCGTAGAACTCGGCCAGATCAATGGTGCGGGGGCTTGCCACAAAGATCTTGTTGTGCTGGGTGCGGCGCATCTTGTCCTGCTCCTCGTCCATCATCAGCTCTTCGTAAAGCTTTTCGCCGGGGCGCAGACCCACGATTTTTATCTCCATATTCACGCCCGGCTCGTAGCCGTAAAAGCGGATGAGCTGCTTGGCCAGATCCATAATGCGCACCGGCTCGCCCATATCCAGCACATAGATATTGCCGCTCTCGGCCAGTGCGCCCGCCTGCAGCACCAGCTGGGCTGCTTCCGGGATGGTCATAAAGTAGCGCACGATGTTGGGGTCGGTCAGAGTGACCGGCCCGCCCTTTTTGATCTGCGCTTCAAACAGCGGGATAACGCTGCCGTGGCTGCCCAGCACGTTGCCGAACCGCACTGCCACACACTTCATATCCGTGTTGCCCGCAAAGGTCTGGATGAGCATCTCGCAGATGCGCTTGGTGCAGCCCATGACGCTGGTGGGGTTCACGGCCTTATCGGTGGAAAGCTGCACAAAGCGCTCCACCCCGTGCTCGCTGGCACTGACCAGCAGGTTTTTGGTGCCCAGCACATTGTTTTTTACCGCCTCGGCGGGGCTTACCTCCATCAGCGGAACGTGCTTGTGCGCCGCCGCATGGAACACCACCGTGGGGTGGTAGGTATCAAAAACCTCGTCCAAGCGCTTTTTATCCCGAATGGAGCCGATCAGCACCGTGACCGGGATATCGCGGCCGTACTTCTGCTGCAGCTCCATCTGCAGCTCGTAGGCGCAGTTTTCGTAGATATCAAAGATGAGCAGCTTGCCGGGCTTGAAGCGCATGACCTGACGGCACAGCTCGCTGCCGATGGAGCCGCCGCCGCCTGTTACCAGCACCGTTTTGCCGGTGAGGTAGCCGGAGATCTTGTCGGTATCCAGCGTGACCTCCTCGCGGGAGAGGAAGTCGGCGGGGTTCAGCTCGCGGAACACCTCCTGCTGGGGTGCGCCGCTGCCCACCAGCTGCGGGTCACTGAGCAGCTGCACCGCGCAGTGGGTGCTGACGCACAGGTCGATGACATGGCTCAGCTTGCTGCCCTTTAAGGTTGGGATGGCAATGATGATGCTGTGGATGCCGTAACGCGTGCACAGCTCCGGGATATCCTCCAGCGTGCCCTTGACCGGCACGCCGTGGATGGTCTGGTTCAGCTTTGCGGGGTCATCGTCCACCGCCACCACGGCGTGGCCGTATTCCTTGTTGGATTTGCACACATTGATGGCCCATGCACCGGCTTCGCCCGCACCCACGATCAACACCGGGCGGTTGGGGTCCTTGGCGGGCACTTTGCGCATCCGCTCACCCAGCGGATGGTTCAAAAACAGCCGCCAAGCCAAGCGGCTGCCGCCGATGAACAAAAAGATGAGCACCGAGGCCATGCAGTTGGCGGAATTGAACAGCACACCGTGGATAAAACGGCGGTTCACCACATACACCACGGCGGTGGGCACGGCGATCATCCCGGCAAGGCGGATCAGATCCCGCTCGCCGGCGTACTTCCACAGCACCGAGTACAGCCCGCCTGCCAGGAAGCAGACGATATACACCGCCACGATCCACGGCAGGTTTTCGTACAGCAGGGCACGGTTGTGGGGCCACCACCCGGCCTCCACGGCACCGTCTGCCCGCAGCAGCAGGGCAAAATAAAAGCTGAATGCCACAATGGCTGCATCCAGCAGCACCAGCAGCGCACGGCGCAGCAGCACCTGCGGGGTATTCTTGGTTCTATCTTTCACTTACGATCCTCTTTTTCCCTCTCAGCGCCAAGGGTTTGCCCTGCGCTGCTTTTTCGGCAGTGTTCTCCCCCGGCAATGCCGGAAGGATACAACTACACGTTTGTATTATACTCACAATCCCCGCCTGTGTCCAGAAAATTTACGTTTTTATCACTTTCCCCTGTTTTTCCCGGTCTTTGCCTGCCGCAGCACCGCCCGCAGCTCCTCCCAAAGCCCCAGCGGCAGCGCCGCCAGCAAAAACACGATGGCAGTCACCGTGCCACCCGCCGTCAGCACTGCCAGCTGTTCCCACAGCCCCTGTGCCGGAAAGCCCGTCAGCGCCCGGCGCACACCCCGCCCTGCCGCACCGGCGGCAGCCGCCGCCAGCAGCGGCGCACCCAGCCAGCGGCGGAAAGCGTGCCCTGTACCGCTGGAAAGCAGCAGCCGCCCGGTGTTGGCCGCGCAGGTGTAAAAGCTGGAAAGTAAGATCACCGCCAGAAAGCCCCGCATCCCGTACCGGGGCAGCAGCACCGCCACCCCGCCAATGCGCAGCACCGCGTCCCACACGCTGTACCGGAAAGCGGCCTTCTGCTCCCCGATGCCCTTCATGGCGCTGTCCACCATGCTTTCCAGATACATCAGCGGCATGGCCGGGGCAAGGGTCTCCAGATAGAACCCGGCCTCCGGGCTATGGTAGAGCAGCTGCGCCAGCGGCCTGCCCCACACCCAGAACAGCGTGCCCGCCAGCATGGAGAAGTATCCCGTAAGCCGCAGCATCCGGTCCAGCAGGGCGTTCAGCCGGGCGGTCTGCCCCTCGATATGCGCCTGTGTGATCTCCGGCATCAGCAAAACAGCCAGACTGCCCAGCAGCCCAAAGGGGAAATTGAGCAGCGGCAGCGCCATGCCCTTTAAGGTGCCGTACTGCTCCAGCGCAGCGGTGCGCCCGCCGGAAGCCGCCAGATACACCGCAAGGCAGGCGGGCACCAGCATATTCTCGGCGGTGTGCAGCGCGCTGGAAAGCGCCCTGCCGCCCTCTACCGGCCACAGGATGTCCCACAGCCGCCGGGACACCTCCCTTGGCGGGCGCGGCGCTGTGCTGCCGAAGCAGCGTGCCGCCTCCCGCCGGTAAAACAGTGTCATCAGGGCGGTGGATACGGCCTCGCTCAAGGCGGTGGCAGCCAGCACCAGTGCACAGCGGCTGCCGTCCGGCCAGCCCTGCGTGCGGGAAAGCGCCCACACCACCGCAGCAATGCGCACCGTCTGCTCTGCCAGCTGGCTGAGCACGTTGGGCTCCACCCGCCGCCGCGCCAGAAAAAAGCCGCGCAGCACTGCCGAGACAGCCATCCATGGCAGTCCCAGCGCCGAGGTGCGCAGCGCGGCAGCGGCACGGACATCCCCCAGCCACCATTTTGCCGCAAGGCCTGCGGTGGCAAGCTGAGCGACCATGGCAAGCCCGCCCAGCGTAAGCCCTGCCAGCACCAGCCGCACCAGCATCCCGCGCGCAGCGGCTTTATCCCGGCTGAGCTCCTCGGTCAGCAGCCGGGCAGCGGCCACCGAGATGCCCGCCGTGGCCAGCGTGACGAACAGCCCGTACACTGCCAGCACCAGCTGATACAGCCCCATCCCCGCCCCGCCCAAGGCGTTGGCCAGCCAGATGCGCAGCCCCATGCCAGCCAGCCGCAGCACCACGTCCGAGCCGGTAAGCAGCGCCGCGTTCTTAAAATAACTCTGCCGCACCCTGCACCTCCCCCTGCCCCGGAACGGGCGTTCACGGTTCAGCCTATGCGGCGGCTTTGCAAAACATGAGCGGCGCTATGGGTTGTTTCTGCGCACTTTTTATGGTATAGTTAACAGTGGTCAGGCAGGGCGCAAGCCCCCGCCTGTATTTTGAGCAAGGAGGAAGCGCACCGCCCGGGTCCTGCCCCTGCCGTGCGCGACAAAGAGAATGAGCGAAGAATGTACCCATGACTGCTCTAATTGCAGTGCAGCCTGTTCTTCCCGCGATGCCGCTCCGCAGCACGATGCCCCCAACCCCAATAGCAGTGTGAAAAAGGTCATCGGCGTTGTTTCCGGCAAGGGCGGCGTGGGCAAGAGCATGACCAGCGCCCTGCTGGCCTGTGCCATGGCCCGCCGCGGCTACCACTGCGGCATTCTGGATGCCGATATCACCGGCCCGTCCATCCCCAAGCTGTTCGGCATTCATGGCCGTGCCATGGCGGACGACAAGGGTTGCTGGCCCATCCAGAGCCGCATGGGCATTGATGTAATGAGCATCAACCTGCTGGTGGAGAACGAGGAAGACCCCGTTGTGTGGCGCGGCCCGGTCATTGCCGGTGCGGTCAAGCAGTTCTGGACCGATGTGGTCTGGAAGGACGTGGATTTCCTGTTCGTGGATATGCCCCCGGGCACCGGTGATGTGCCCCTGACCGTGTTCCAGAGCCTGCCGGTGGACGGCATCGTTGTGGTGGCAAGCCCGCAGGAGCTGGTAAGCATGATCGTGGCAAAGGCCGTGAACATGGCCGAGATGATGAAGGTGCCCATGCTGGGCATCGTGGAGAACATGAGCTACATCGTCTGCCCGGACTGCGGCAAGCACATCAATGTGTTTGGCAACAGCCATGTGGACGAGGTTGCCGCAAAGCATCATCTGCCTGTGCTGGCCAAGTGCCCCATCGACCCCAAGTTGGCCGAACTTTCCGACGCCGGTATGATCGAGACCTATGGCGGCGAATTTTTGGAAGGTGCCGCAGACGCCTGCGAAAAGCTGCTGAAGAAGTAACTGCACCCCGCCCTGTGCCCGTTGTGACACAGGGCTTTTTGCTTAGATAAGCCCGCCGACGTGCAAAAGACATTCTTTTCCGTACGGCTTTGGAGTGGCAGCGCACTTTAAAAAACAAGGTTCGCGGCACATTCCGGCTTTTAATTTTCGTTTTGTGAAGCAGCTGTGACTTTTTATCTGTTTTTTTAAACAAATTCTGCTTTTTGCTATTGTAAAACCCACCGCAAAGCTTTATAATAATAAAGTAAGCATTGCCCGCCATTGCGGGCGTGCCGTGCAAGCATGGAGAACCGGAAGCGCCCGGCATCTGCAAGGATATACCCGCTGTGCGGCGGGCAGGGGCATTTCCGCTTTTTCAAATTTATAGAGTAATTGGGAAAAGGAGTATTCTATTATGCTGACGAATGAATACCTGAAGCGTGTTTACGAGGGTCTGGAAAAGCGCAACGCCAACGAGCCCGAGTTTCTGCAGGCTGTGCGCGAGGTGCTGGAGAGCATCCAGCCCGTTGTGGAAAAGCACCCCGAGTACGAGAAGGCCGGTCTGATCGAGCGCCTGGTGGAGCCGGAGCGCATCATCACCTTCCGTGTGCCCTGGGTGGACGATGCCGGTAAGGTGCAGGTGAACCGCGGCTACCGCGTGCAGTTCAACAGCGCCATCGGCCCCTACAAGGGCGGCCTGCGCTTCCATCCCTCTGTCAATCAGGGCATCCTGAAGTTCTTGGGCTTCGAGCAGACCTTCAAGAACAGCCTGACCACCCTGCCCATGGGCGGCGGCAAGGGCGGCTCTGACTTTGACCCCCACGGCAAGAGCGACATGGAAGTGATGCGCTTCTGCCAGAGCTTCATGACCGAGCTGTACCGCCACATCGGCCAGTTCGTGGACTGCCCCGCCGGTGATATCGGTGTCGGCGGCCGCGAGGTCGGCTATCTGTTCGGCCAGTACAAGCGCCTGACCAACAGCTTCCAGGGCGGTATGCTCACCGGCAAGGGCCTGACCTTTGGTGGTTCTCTGGCCCGTACCCAGGCTACCGGCTACGGCCTGTGCTACTTCACCGCTGAGGCCCTGAAGTGCATGCGGAACGACAGCCTCCAGGGCAAGACCGTAGTCATCTCCGGCTCCGGCAACGTGGCTATCTACGCCTGCGAAAAGGCGACCCAGATGGGCGCCAAGGTGGTTACCATGTCCGACTCCAACGGCTACGTCTACGACCCCAACGGCATCGACCTGGCCTATGTGAAGGACCTGAAGGAAGTGCGCCGCGGCCGTATCAAGGAGTATGCCGAGACCCACGCCGGTGCTACCTATGTGGCTGATTGCACCCAGGTTTGGACTGTCCCCTGCGACATCGCCCTGCCCTGCGCTACCCAGAACGAGATCAACAAGGAGTCTGCCGAGGCTCTGGTAAAGGGCGGCTGCACCGTGGTTTGCGAGGGCGCTAACATGCCCAGCACCCCGGAGGCTATCGAGGTCTACCTGTCCAACGGCATCCTGTACGGACCCGCAAAGGCTTCCAACGCAGGCGGCGTTGCTACCTCCGGTCTGGAGATGAGCCAGAACTCCGAGCGCCTGAGCTGGAGCTTTGAGGAAGTGGATGCCAAGCTGAAGGGCATCATGGAGGGCATCTTCCACGCTTCCTACGATGCTTCTGTGGCTGCTGGTTCTGAGGGCAACCTGATGGTCGGTGCAAACTGCGCCGGCTTCCTGAAGGTTGCTACCGCCATGATGGCACAGGGCATCACCTACTAAGTCATACTGCATCGTCCAAGAGCCGCGCCCGCAGGGGTGCGGCTCTTTTTTGGTATAACCCCGCCCCGCTCTGCCCACACTGGCAGTATCTTATGGCAGAAAGGGAGTTTTGTATGGACGAGCAGATGTTTTGTTTTCAGTGTGAGCAGGCGGCGGGCTGCACCGCCTGCACCGGCGCAGCGGGGGTGTGCGGCAAGTCGGCCGAGACAGCCGCCGCACAGGACCGGCTCACCGGGGCGCTCATCGCGTTTGCCGGGCAGCTCATCGCGGCGGGGCGCGGCCCGGCCCCGGAACAGGCCCGGCTGCTGATGCAGGGGCTGTTCACCACCATTACCAACGTGAACTTTGACCCCGCCGCCGTGGACGCGCTGACCCGCCGGGTGCACGACGCCAGCCCCGGCACCGGCCCGGACTACGACATGCAGGCCCTCTGGCGGGAACCGGATGCCGACCGGCGCAGCCTGAAATGCTTTGTGCTGTTCAGCCTGCGGGGCATGGCCGCCTACAACTACCACGCCCGGGTGCTGGGCCGCATCGACCCGGAGCTGGACCGGTTCTTCTGTACCGCCCTGCAGGCCGTGGGCGACCCCGGCCAGACCACCGACGCCCTGTGGCAGCTGGTGCAGGCCACAGGAGAAGCCAGCTACCGCTGCATGGAGCTGCTGGACGCGGCCAACACCGGCGCGTTTGGCGATCCGGAACCGGTGCAGGTGCCCCTGACCATTGAAAAGGGGCCGTTCATCGTGATTTCCGGCCACGACCTCTACGACGCACAGCAGCTGCTGGAACAGACTGCAGGCCGGGGCGTCAACGTCTACACCCACTCGGAGATGCTGCCCGCCCACGGCTACCCGGAGCTGAAGCGTCGCTACCCCCACCTCAAGGGCAACTTTGGCACCGCATGGCAGAACCAGCAGCGGGAGTTCGAGGACATCCCCGCGCCCATCCTGTTCACCACCAACTGCATCATGCCCCTGCGCGCCAGCTACGCCGACCGGGTGTTCACCACCTCGGTGGTGGCTTACCCCGGCGTGCCCCACATCGACGAAGGGCGCGACTTTTCCCCGGTGATCGAAAAGGCGCTGGAGCTGGGCGGCTACGCGCAGGACACCCTGCTGCCCGGCCTGAACGGCGGCTCCACGGTGACCACCGGTTTTGCCCGCACCGCCGTGCTGCAGCACGCGGACGAGATCGTGCAGGCGGTGCGGGACGGTAAACTGCGGCACTTCTTTCTGGTGGGCGGCTGCGACGGTACCCGGCCCAGCCGCCGCTACTACACCGAGTTTGCCCGCCTTACCCCGCCCGACACCATCCTGCTGACCCTGGCCTGCGGCAAGTTCCGCCTGAACGACCTGCCCCTTGGCACCGTGCCGGGCACCGGCCTGCCCCGCATCCTGGACGTGGGCCAGTGCAATGACGCCTACAGCGCCATCCGCATCGCATTGGCGCTGGCCGACGCCTTTGGCTGCGGCGTCAACGACCTGCCCCTCTCGCTGGTGCTGTGCTGGTTTGAGCAGAAGGCCGTGTGCATCCTCATCGCGCTGCTGGCGCTGGGCATCCGGAACATCCGGCTGGGGCCTACCCTGCCCCCGTTCCTCTCGCCGGGGGTGGTGCGCACCCTGCAGGAACGGTACGGCCTCAAGCCCATTGCCACCCCGGAAGCCGACCTGCAGGCCATTCTGGGCGGGTGAGGTTTCGTTTGGTTATTTTACAACAAACCCGCAACTCAGAATTGGCGGTTCTGCCGGTGGAAGAGATCTCTCTGGCACCGGACCCCGACGCAGACGCCTCCGCCCCGGAAGCCCCGGCTGACTCTGACGACACCAACGGCACCGAAGCTGCCGCCGCATCCGACGCCCCGGCTCAGGCTCCCCACACGGAAGCTCCCGCCGCCGCACAGCCCGCTGCCCCGGCAGTGCCCACCCTGCCCCAGACCGGCACCACCGGCTGGATGGCCGGTGTGCTGGCAAGCCTGGGCTCCCTGCTGCTGGCCTGCGGATGGTTCTTCACCCGCAAATCAAAGCATTCCTGAGTCCTGAGTGTTCCGCATCACTCAGGGCAAATTCCTCCAAACCGCCGTACCCGCGTGCACAACGCCGGGTGCGGCGGTTTTGCTTGTATGCCGCGCACAGCTGCGGGGGCTCGCGGCGTTTCGCACAAGAAGCGGCGCAATGTGTGTAGCATATTTGGTGCAGCTGTCACTTGAAGATTTTTCAGGAATCTGTATAATATCAGGTATCGGAACAAAGGCGTTCCGCAGGGGCATCCTATGCCCTTGCGGGGCGCTTTTTTCTTTTTGCAGGGGATAAAAAGCTGCGGAGGGTGCCGCAGCCCCCGGTAAACAAGTAAAAAGGATGGGAAAGACTATGGAAAACTTTACAGAGCAGAAAACCACCCTTGGTCTGTACGACCCACAGTTCGAGCACGATGCCTGCGGCATCGGCGCTGTGGTGGACATCAAGGGACGTAAAAGCCACCAGACGGTGGACGATGCACTGTCCATCGTGGAGCGGCTGGAGCACCGCGCCGGTAAGGACGCCGAGGGCAAGACCGGCGACGGCGTGGGCATCCTGCTGCAGATCAGCCACAAGTTCTTCTCCAAGGTTGCCGAGGAGCTGAACATTCGGCTGGGCAATGAGCGGGAGTACGGCGTGGGTATGTTTTTCTTCCCCCAGAACGAGCACCTGCGGGCACAGGCCATGAAGTTGTTCGAGGTGGTCACCCGCAAGGAGGGGCTGGAGTTTCTGGCATGGCGCGAAGTGCCCGTAGACCCCGATGCCGTGGGGCAGAAGGCGCGGGACTGTATGCCCGCCATCTGGCAGTGCTTCATCAAAAAGCCCGCCAAGGTAAGCAAGGGCATTGAGTTTGACCGCCGCCTGTACATCGTGCGCCGCGTGTTCGAGCAGGCCAGCAACGGCACCTATGTGCCCAGCCTGTCCAGCCGCACTATCGTGTATAAGGGTATGTTCCTCGTGCACGACCTGCGCCGCTTCTACGCTGATCTGCAGGACCCGGATTATGAATCCGCCATCGGCATGGTGCACAGCCGCTTTTCTACCAACACCAACCCCAGCTGGATGCGTGCACACCCCAACCGCTTTATCCTGCACAACGGCGAGATCAACACCATCAAGGGCAACACCGACGCCATGCTGGCGCGTGAGGAGAGCATCTCCAGCCCCATTCTGCAGGACGATATGAACAAGATCCTGCCCATCATCAACACCTCCGGTTCGGACTCCGCCATGCTGGATAACACTCTGGAGTTTATGGTGATGAACGGTATGGATCTGCCGCTGGCCGTGATGATCACCATTCCCGAGCCGTGGGAGAACAACAAGAACATCAGCCAGAAAAAGCGGGATTTCTACCAGTACTACGCCACCATGCTGGAGCCGTGGGACGGCCCCGCCGCCATCCTGTTCTCGGACGGCGATGTGATGGGCGCGGTGCTGGACCGCAACGGTCTGCGCCCCAGCCGCTACTACATCACCAAGGACGGCCGCATGATCCTGTCCTCTGAGGTGGGTGTACTGGAATGCGACCCGGAGAACATTCTGGTCAAGGAGCGCCTGCGTCCCGGCAAGATGCTGCTGGTGGATACCGTCAAGGGCGAGGTGGTGGACGACGAAAAGCTGAAGGAGCTTTACGCCAGCCGCGAGCCCTACGGCGAGTGGATCGACCGCAATCTGGTGCAGCTGAGCGGGCTGAAGATCCCCAACGTGAAGGTGGAAGGCTACACCGGCGAGCAGCTGACCCGGCTGCAGAAAGTGTTCGGCTACAAGTACGAGGACGTGAACACCATGATCCTTGCCATGGCGCGGGCGGGCGCAGAGCCCTCCGGTGCCATGGGCACCGACACCCCGCTTGCCGTGCTCAGCAGCCAGCATCCCCCGCTGTTCAACTACTTCAAGCAGCGTTTCGCACAGGTGACGAACCCGCCCATTGACGCCATCCGGGAAAAGGTAGTCACCTCCACCAGCGTTTACATCGGTGCCCACGGCAACCTGCTGGAGGATAAGCCGGAGAACTGCAAGGTGCTCAAGGTGCACAACCCCATCCTGACCAACACCGACCTGTTGAAGATCAAGTACATGAATGTGCCGGGCTTCAAGGTGGCTACGGTATCCATCAACTACTACAAGAACACCAGTCTGGAAAAGGCCATCGACCGGGTATTTCTGGAAGTGGATCGCGCCTACAAGGAGGGTGCAAACATCATCATCCTGTCCGACCGGGACGTGGATGAATACCATGTGACCATTCCCAGCCTGCTGGCTGTTTCGGCAGTGTCCCAGTACCTCATCCGCACCAAAAAGAGCACCGCGCTGGCGCTGATCCTGGAAAGCGCCGAGCCCCGGGAGGTGCACCACTTTGCCACCCTGCTGGGCTACGGTGCCTGCGCCATCAACCCCTATCTGGCACACGAGACCATCGGGCAGCTGATCGACGAGGGTCTGCTGGACAAGGACTATTACGCCGCTGTGCAGGACTACGACAACGCCATCCTCAACGGCATCGTGAAGATCGCCTCCAAGATGGGCATTTCCACCATCCAGAGCTACCAGAGCAGCCAGATCTTCGAGGCTGTGGGCATCTCGAAGGAGGTCATTGATAAATACTTTACCGGCACGGTGAGCCGTGTGGGCGGCATCAGCATGGCAGACATTCAGGCCGATGTGGAAGCGCTGCATAACGCCGCTTTTGACCCGCTGGGGCTGGATATCAACATGGAGCTTGCCGACAGCGGTGCCCACAAGTTCCGCAGCGGCAAGGAAGAGCACCTGTTCAACCCTCAGACCATCCACCTGTTCCAGAAAGCCTGCCGCACCGGCGATTACGCCACCTTCAAGCAGTTCACCCAGACGGTGGACAACATGGGTGCCGAGGGTGTGCATCTGCGCAGTCTGCTGGACTTCAACTACGCCGCAGACGGCGGCATCCCGCTGGAAGAAGTGGAGCCGATCTCCAGCATCGTCAAGCGGTTCAAGGGCGCTGCCATGAGTTACGGCGCACTGAGCAGCGAAGCACACGAGACCATTGCCATCGCCCTGAACCGTCTGGGCGGCCGCAGCAATACCGGTGAGGGCGGCGAGCCCGAGGAGCGTTACCACAGCGAGAGCAATTCCAAAATCAAACAGGTGGCCTCTGCCCGCTTTGGCGTGACCAGCAAGTATCTGGTCAGCGCCGAGGAGATCCAGATTAAGCTGGCACAGGGCGCAAAGCCCGGCGAGGGCGGCAACCTGCCCGGTGCCAAGGTGTATCCGTGGATCGCCAAGACCCGCCACAGCACCACCGGCGTGGGCCTGATCTCTCCCCCGCCCCACCACGATATCTACTCCATCGAGGATCTGGCAGAGCTGATCTACGATCTGAAAAACGCCAACCGCAACGCCAACATCAACGTCAAGCTGGTCAGCGAGGCCGGTGTGGGCACCATTGCCGCCGGTGTTGCCAAGGGCGGTGCACAGGTCATTCTGGTGTCCGGCTATGACGGCGGCACCGGTGCTGCGCCCCGCACCTCCATCAAGCACGCAGGTCTGCCTTGGGAGCTGGGCATCGCCGAGACCCACCAGACCCTGATCCTGAACGGTCTGCGCACCCGCGTGCGCATTGAGAGCGACTCCAAGCTGCTGTCCGGCCGGGATGTAGCCATCAGCTGCATGCTGGGCGCAGAGGAGTTCGGCTTCGGCACTACCCTGCTGATGGCCGAGGGCTGTGTGATGATGCGCGTGTGCAATCTGGACACCTGCCCCATGGGCATCTGCACCCAGAACCCCGAGCTGCGCAAGAACTTCAAGGGCAAGCCGGAGTACATCATCAACTACCTCACCTTTGTGGCAGAGGAGCTGCGAGAGTACATGGCAAAGCTGGGCGTGCGCACCGTGGACGAGCTGGTGGGCCGCACCGACCTACTGCGGGTCAAGCCCGCCGCCCCGGGCAGCCGCGCCGCAAAGCTGGATCTGGATTGCATTCTGCACAACCCCGCCATTGCAAACAGCAACGTCCACTTCATCAAGGAGGACAGCTACGACTTTCATCTGGAAAACACGCTGGACATGAAGGTGTTGATGAAGAAGTTCAAGCTGGGCAGCAAGGCTCCCCAGAGCGTCAGCCTGAATGTTTCCAACGTGGACCGCGCCTTTGGTGCCATCTTTGGCAGCGAGATCACCCGTAAATACGGCAACGATCTGCCGGATGATGTGTACACCGTGCACTGCAACGGTGCAGGCGGCCAGAGCTTTGGTGCCTTTATCCCCAATGGCCTGACGCTGGAGCTGGTGGGTGACTGCAACGACTACATGGGCAAGGGCCTTTCCGGCGGCAAGATCGTGGTGCGCCCGCCGCAGGGCATCGACTTCAAGCCCGAGGAGAACATCATCACCGGCAACGTGGCGCTGTACGGCGCTACCAGCGGCAAGGCGTTCATCTCCGGCGTGGCCGGCGAGCGCTTCTGTGTGCGCAACAGCGGCGCTACTGCCGTTGTGGAGGGCGTGGGCGACCACGGCTGCGAGTACATGACCGGCGGCACCGTGGTGGTGCTGGGACAGACCGGCAAGAACTTTGCAGCCGGTATGACTGGCGGCATTGCCTATGTCCTGGACGAAAACTGGGACTTCTACCAGCGGGTGAACAAGGAGACCGTCAGCCTGGAGCCGGTGGAGCACAAGTACGATGTTGCCACCCTGAAGGAGCTGATCCGCGCCCATGTGGAGGCCACCGGCTCTCCGCGCGGCAAGGAGATTCTGGACAATTTCAGTGCGTTCCTGCCCAAATTCAAAAAGGTGCTGCCTTACGATTACGACCGCATGCTGCGGGTCATCGCCTCGGTAGAGGAGCGTGGTCTGGACGGCGAGCAGGCACAGATCGAAGCATTTTATGCAGTGCAGAAGCATAAGTAAGGAGGGGCAGCAGCATGGGTAAGACAACAGGATTTATGGATTATGCGCGCAAGACCAGCACGGACGTTGCGCCGCTGGAGCGCCTTGAAAATTTTAACGAGTTCCACATCTGGCTCTCGCGGGAGCAGCAGCAGACGCAGGCCGCCCGCTGCATGGACTGCGGCGTGCCCTTCTGTCAGGCGGGCATGATGATCGGCGGCATGGCCTCCGGCTGTCCGCTGAACAACCTCATCCCGGAGTGGAACGATCTGGTGTACCACGGCAAGTGGGAACTGGCGCTCCACCGCCTGATGGCCACCAACCGCTTCCCGGAGTTTACCAGCCGGGTGTGCCCCGCCCTGTGTGAGGCCGCCTGCACCTGCGGGGATGTGACCGGCAGCAGCGTCACCGTGCGCGAAAACGAGCACGCCATCATCGAGACGGCCTACGCCAAGAACTGGCTGACCGCCACCCCGCCGCCGACCCGCACCGGCAAGAGCGTTGCCGTGGTGGGCAGCGGCCCTGCGGGGCTTTCAGTGGCCGAGTACCTGAATAAGCGCGGCCACGCCGTCACGGTGTTTGAACGCGCCGACCGCGTGGGAGGCCTTTTGATGTACGGCATCCCCAACATGAAGCTGGACAAGGCAGTCATCGAGCGCCGGGTCAAGCTGATGCAGGCCGAAGGTGTTGTGTTCCGCACCGGCATGGATGTGGGCGGTGCCGTGCCCGCCGAGCAGCTGCTGGCAGATTTTGATGCCGTAGTGCTGTGCTGCGGCGCAAAAAAGCCCCGCGACCTGAACGTGCCCGGCCGGGACGCCAAGGGCGTGCACTTTGCCGTGGACTACCTGACCAGCGTGACCAAGAGCCTGCTGGACTCGGGTTTTGCAGACGGCAAGGCCATCAACGCAGCCGGCAAAAATGTGCTGGTCATCGGCGGCGGCGACACCGGCAACGACTGTCAGGGCACTGCCCTGCGGCAGGGCTGCACCGACCTGATGGCGCTGGAAATGATGCCGCAGCCCCCTGCCGAGCGCACCGCCGCAAACCCGTGGCCGGAGTGGCCCCGGGTGCTGAAGGTGGACTACGGCCAGACCGAGTGCATTGCCAAGTTCGGCAAGGACCCGCGCGTGTACCAGACCACCGTCAAGGAGTTTTTGAAGGACGAGGCCGGTAACCTGACCGGTGCCGTCATCAGCTGCCTGAAGCCGGAGCGCGACCCCGAGACCGGCCGCACCAGCATGGTGCCCACCGGCAAGGAATTTACCTACGACTGCCAGCTGGCGTTTATCGCCGCAGGCTTTACCGGCTGCGAAAACTACACAGCCGATGCCTTTGGGGTGGAGCTGACCGCCCGGGGCAATGTAGCCGACCACAGCTTTAAGACCAACGTGGACAAGGTGTTCGTCTGCGGCGATATGCGCCGCGGCCAGAGCCTTGTGGTGTGGGGTCTGCGCGAGGGCCGCGATTGCGCCGCCGAGGTGGACCGCTGCCTAATGGGCTACTCGAACCTTTAATTTGCCATTCTCTTTCCTATCCTAAACAAGCAGAAGCGGGAGCCCGTTCAAGGCTCCCGCTTCTGCTTTTGTTGTATGCTGTTTAATTGGTATCGTATTCCGGCTCTGTACTGCCCTCCGGGGGCGTTTCCGGGGTGGTAGGCTCGGTAGCGGCAGGCTCCTCCGGGGTGGTAGTGATCTGCACACTGGGGTCTGCGGCGATATACACGGTGATCACCGTACCCACCGTGACCATAGCGCCCTCTTCCTCGCTGGCAGAGACCACACAGCCCGTAGCGTAGGAGCCATCGTTCACTACCATAAAGCAGCTGGCCACAAGCCCCCGGCTGCTCAGGATCTCAATGGCCTTATCCTGCGATGCACCGATGATCTTGGGCATCTCCACCTTCTCCGGGCCCTGACTGACCACGATCTGGATCACCTCGCCGTTCTCCATCACCTCGCCGGCCTCCGGCTCCTGCCGGATGACCTGCCCAGAAGGCACGGTATCGCTGTACTCCAGCACCGCCCGGAACAGGTACATACTGGTGTACTCGCGGTTATTCTTGATTTGTTCGTAGTCAATGCCCACAAAGTTGGGCACAAGGTTCTGGGGCTTCATTTCCTCGCTGCTGGCAGCTTCCGAGCTCGGCTCCGAAGAGGGAGTTTGTTCCTCCTTGCTGCTCACGATGCCCCACAGGGTGAGCAAGATCAAAACGGAAAGCAGGATCAGGATGCCCGCCAGCAACCCCTTCAAACTGAGCAGATGTTCCCTGCTCTGCGCGCTCTGCTCTGCCCGCACCGGATGCATCGGGGTCTCCGGCTTCATGGTGCGGGTCAGCTCGGCGGTATATTCCTTGGAAGAAAGCGCCTGATACAGCTGCGGCACGGTCTGGATGCGCTCCATGACCTTGAGCCGCAGCCCCAGCTGCAATACATCGGAGACATAGGCCGGTACGGCAGGCTCTACGGTGCGTGCCCGGGGGTTAGAGTCCGACACCACACGCTGGGCAGCGGGCATGGGTGCCTGCCCGCACACCATGCGGTAAAAGACGGCGGCAAGGCTGTATTCGTCGGTGTAGCGCCCCTCAAACTCGGCGGTGGTGTACTGCTCCGGCGCGGAGTAACCCTCGTACAGCTGCTCGTGCAGACCGCTGCCTGCGGTGCGCAGACCCACGGTGGCGTACCCGGCCAGACGGCAGCGGCCATCCGACATCACCCGGATATTCTCCGGGCAGATGCCGCGGTGCACCAGCCCCGCCTTGTGCATGGCCGCCACGCCCTCAAACACCGGGCGCAGCATGGCGCAGGCATCCTCTGCCTGCACCGGAGCGGGACGATTTTCCAGCCATTGCTCCAGCGGGGTGCCGCCTAAGTTTTCCAGCACCGCATACACGGTGTTGTTGGCTTCCACCACATCCAGCACAGCCTCCAGACCGCTGGCGGGGGTAATGCGCTGGACGGCGCGGTACAGGTCTGCAAAGTCCATGCGGGTGGTCTTGAACAGCACTTCGCTGCCCTGCTTGGGGCGCAGGATGCAGTCCGCCCCGCGCTCCGCAGAAAGGGTGACGGGCAGGTACTCCTTGATGGTCACCCGGAAAGCGCCCAGATTCTCCACGCCGCTGTACAGCACACCCTCGCCGTCCAGACTGCGCATCTCGCCCACGGTGTAGCGCCCGGCCAGCACCGTGCCCACCGGCAGGCAGCCCGCCGGGTTGCATCCCTCTAAGATCTTCCCGCAATGGGGACAGACGGTCGCCGCAGGCGGCAGTTCCCCCATGCAGAACGGACACAGGCGTTTTTGCTCCATAGTGTTCTCTCCCCTTCCAAGCTTCTATACACTTTATTGTATCATAGTGTTCCCCGCCGTGCAAGCTGTCCGCATTTTGGTGCAAAAGCAAAAAAGACCGGGGCCCGCAGCCCAAAGGGCTGACAGGCTCCGGTCTTATAGATGCAAGGGGTTTTCCCTTATGCTGCGCTTAGTGGATGAACACAGGGCCCAGCGGGTTTGCAATGGGACTTACATAGCCGCCCAGCAGCTTGGGGATAGCAAGGCTGATGTCGGGGATGTAGGTCAGCAGCAGCAGTGCAATGAACATGCACAGGTAGAACGGCAGGGTTGCCTTGACTACCTTCTCCATGGGACGCTTTGCAACGGCAGAGCCGATGAACAGAACGGAGCCAACGGGAGGAGTCAGCAGACCGATGCCGCAGTTCAGAACCACGATGATACCGAACTGGATGGGATCGATGCCGATGGAGGTGGCGATGGGCAGCAGGATGGGGGTAGCGATCAGGATGATGGGAGCCATATCCATGATCATGCCCAGCACCAGCAGGATCAGGTCGATGAGCAATGCAATGATGTAGGGGTTATCGGTGAGGTCGGTGATGGCGGTTGCTGCCAGATCAGGCACATGCAGCATGGTCAGGCAGTTGCCGAACACTGCAGAGGTAGCGATCAGGATCAGCACGATGGACAGGGTGTTGACGCACTCGTCCAGAGCGTGCCACACGCCCTTCCAGTCCAGACCCTTATAGACGAACACGGAAACGAGCAGAGAGTAGATAACGGCGATAGCAGCGGACTCGGTAGCGGTAAACACACCGCCGACAACGCCGAACACCACGATGATGACAGCGGCCAGTGCCCAGATGGAAGTGCCCAGCTGCTTGACAAAAGCCTTGATGCTGAAGGGATCACCCTTGGGGTAGTTGCGCTTGACCGAGATGATGTAGGAGCCGATCATCAGCACGATAGCCAGCAGAGCGCCGGGCAGGTAACCGGCTAGGAACAGGCTGCCCACGGAGATACCACCGGCGGTGGTAGCGTAGATGACCATGTTATGGCTGGGAGGAACCAGCAGACCCTCGCAGGAAGAGGTAATAGTAACAGCGGTGGAGAAGTCTGCGCCGTAGCCCTGATCCACCATCATGGGGATCATGATAGAACCGATGGAAGCGGTATCGGCGGAAGCAGAACCGGAAATGCCGCCGAAGAAGTAGGAAGCCACGATGTTGACCATGGCCATGCCGCCGCGCATCCAGCCCACGCAGGCGTCAGCCAGTGCGATCAGCTTTTCAGAGATGCCGCCGGAGCCCATGAGCACGCCCATGGTGATAAAGAACGGCACAGCCATCAGGCTAAAGGAGGAGATGCCCTTGACCATCAGGCGGCAGACGTCGGTCAGTGCCTGACCCTGCACCAGCATGCACAGCACGCTGGACAGACCAACGGCGTATGCAATGGGGAAGCGCAGGAAGATCATAACAAAGAAGCTGACAAGAAGGACAATGATTGCCAGTGTCTGAACTGTCATATTACATTTCCTCCTTTACAAAAAAGCTCTTGATATGGTTATACAGCGACTCGATCTCGAAGATGATCATGGCAACACCGGCCAGCGGCACCGGAAAGTACATCCAGAAGCGGCTCAGCCAAGGCATGGAAACATAGAAGCCACGGCCGCCCAGCGTGGTGGCGTAGTTCCAGCCGACCGCCATCATCACCACACCAAGGATCATCACGGCCACGTCAGACAGGATGTCCAGCGCCTTGACCACTTTCTTGGGCAGGTACATATCAAAGGCAGTCATGCGGATGTGTGCGCCGCGGCGGATGGCCAGCGCAGCGCTCAGCACAGCCATGTAGCTCATGCAGGTCAAAACGACCTCCTCAGACCAGGAGGGGTCCGGAATAAAGGGGACGTAACGGCCAATGACCGACATCGTGGTAATGAGGATATCTGCGATCAGCAGGATCTTGCAGATGAACAGAACCACCTTGTAGGTAAAGTCGTACGCCGGTCTGATCTTATCCAGAGTGGTAAAGATTTTCGGCATAGAAATTCCTCCATATAAAAACCCGGCGAAGCCTGCGGGCGTATTCCCGTGGGCTCCCGCCGGGCAATGTACTACTTAGATTGGATGGAAAGCCAGCTTATGCCTTCATGTCCAGCAGCTTCTGGTACAGCTCAGCCTGATCAGAGGTGTTGTCCTTGATGACCTTAGCGCAAGCTTCCTGCCAGGGAGTCTTGTCGTCCACATCCACAACGTTGCAGCCGGAGGAGCGCAGCTCTTCCAGAACCTTGTTCTCAGCGGTCTCAGACAGATCAGCGTTGAACTTCTGGGTGTCGGCAGCAGCAGCCATAACGGCAGCCTGCTGGTTAGCGGTCAGCTTGCCCCATGCGTTGTCGGTGATAACAGCCTGCACAGCGCCCAGAGTGTGGCCGTCCAGGATCAGGTTGTTAGCAACCTCGGGGAAGGCATTGGACTTGTAGTTTGCGATGGGCTGCTCAGCGCCATCCACAACGCCGGTCTGCAGTGCGCTGTACAGCTCGCCGAATGCAACGACGGTGGGGTTAGCGCCCAGACCCTCGACCATGCCGTTCATAACGGGGTCGTTGGACACACGCAGCTTCATGCCCTTCAGATCATCGATGGTTGCAACGGGCTTGACGGTGAAGAAGTGACGGAAGCCCTCCTCGCCGTAGAACAGGCCGCGAACGGGCAGGCCCAGTTCCTGGGGCTCGTTCAGGAACTCAGGAGCCAGATCGCTGTTGGCAAAGTTCCAGAAGTGAGCGCGGTTGTTGAAGGTGAAGGGGATGGACAGCAGCTTGGACTTATTGCAGCCGTAGCTGGTCAGAGCGAAAGCAGAGATACGGCTGATATCAATGGAGGTAGAGCCGCCCAGAATAGCGTCCAGAACGTCGTTCTCAGAGCCCAGAACACCGGAAGCCTGCACATCGACGACCACAGAACCGCCGCTCAGCTCCTCGACCTTCTCCTTGAAGTGAGAACCGGTCTGGCCAACGATGGTATCCAGCGGGTTGACCTCGGCGTAGACCAGAGTCACCTTGGGATCGTTGGCAGCAGCTGCTGCATCACCGGCAGCAGCAGAAGCAGAAGCTGCGGTAGAGGTGGAAGCAGCGGTAGAAGTGGAGCCGCTCTTGGAACCACCGCAGGCGGTCAGAGCAACAGCAGCGGTAGCTGCACCGGCAACGGCCATAAAGCTACGACGAGAGATCATTTTCATAGGAATCGTCCTCCTTAAATAATTGTGAAATTCTCCGGGCGCACAGGTGCCGGAGCTTTCGTTCATTGACTGTACACACTTTAGCAAATTTTCCGAAATGAAGCAAGGGCTTTCGAAAAATGTCCTGTTTTTCGAAAGAATGTCAAGATTGTTTTTGCCATATTGCACAATCGTTTTCCGTTTTATTTGTGCAACACTAACGTACAGATGGATACAACTTGCGGTCCAAGTGGCTCCGAAACTGCTCTGGCCCCGGCCGGTCCGCTGTGGGGCAGACCAGCCGGGGCCTATGAGCAGGCAGAAAACCGACAGGATCACGCCACGGTGATCTTAACGGTCTTGCTTACGGGGATGACGCCGTCGTCCAGGGTAAAGGTGACCTTGTAGGTGCCCTTGGCCTTGGGGGTAAAGGTGAGGGTGTGAGAACCGGCGTCAAAGGATGCGCCCAGAGGCAGCAGGCCGGCGGTGCCGTAGGTCAGGCCGCCGTCCAGAGCCTCGATGACGGCAGCAGGCTGGGGCTGGGTGGTGCGGACGCCGTTGGCCGGGTTCCGGCCCGAGACCGTCAGGGTCAGGGTCTGGCCCAGTTGGACGGTCTGGTCTCCGATGTGGCTGAAGTAGGGGCGGTGCACCGTCAGAGGCAGGGGGTACTCCTGGGTCGGAATGGCGAACTGATAGCCGTTTTCCGGGATGGGCAGGCGGATGTCGCCATAGAGGCTGTCTGCCGGGGTGCCGGGGGCCGGGGTATCCACGGTGACCTGTTCACGGCTCAGCAGGCCCAGCTTCAGGTTCTCGCAGGTGGTGGTGAAATAGGGCTCCTCAGGCACATACTCGTTGCCCACATGGCGCTTGTAGTGGTTGGTCACGGTGACTACCGTCTTGACGCCCAGGGCAGTCTTGGCGGCCACGGTACGCAGGTCAGCGTTGGAAACGTCATCCAGCACAATGGCCGGACGCTTATCCTGGATCACATAGTTCAGGGCCACATTCTGCAGCACCAGACCCTCTATATGACGGGCGTAGATGCCGTAGGCCGGCAGGATGCCCAGGATGGAGGGCTCCGGGTACTCGGCTACCATCTCCGGCACATTGTAGGGGTCGTCTACCCAGGTGCCGTTCTTCCAGGCCACACGGGGCAGCAGGCCCTCGCACTTGCTGAAGAAGGTGTTCACCAGCCAGGGCAGCTTCTGCACAGTGGGGGCAGAGCCGCTCTGGGAGTAGACCCAGTAGGTGCCCAGCTGCCGCTGCTCCACAGCCTCCTGGAGGGACAGGCCGCCCCGGTACTGCACCGAGATGTTCCGCAGGATCACGTTCTTCACCTTGCTGTCCACCAGGCCCTCCAGCAGGATGGGGTACCGGGGATCTACGTTGGTGATGCGGATGTTGCTGATCTCCACGTTGCTGACGCTGGCCAGGTCCTTGGCAGCGGTAGCGTTGGCGTAGTAGACAGCGTCCTTCCGGCTGATCTCCCGGGTCATATCCGGCACATACTGGTGCTGGGCGTCATCCCAGCGGTAGAGGTACAGCTTGCCGTCGATCTCTGCCAGGTTGGCGTTGTTGATGCGAGTGGGGTTGGCAGGGTCTACCACCTTAAAGGAGGAAACGCCGTCGATGGAGACGGTCTTGCTCTTATTATAGGAGGGGCTGTAGCGGGCCACGGGGTACAGCTGATACTCGGCACGGTTGGGCAGCACCCAGCCGGAATTGTCCAGACGCACATCGTTGGCGGCGTTGATGGCCTGCTCAGTGGTGTGGCCGGTGACAGGGTACCGGGCACGATCGCCTACCCGGATAAAGATGGGGGAGGAGGAGACGGTGTCCATGGTGCAGTCGGTCATCACGATGTTGGTGAGGGAGCTGCCGTCCACGGCCTCCATGCAGAAGCCACGGGAACGCTCGAACCGCACCCGGGTGATGGTGACGGTGTGGTAGCCGCAGGTGGACTCAGTGCCAAACTTGACACGGGCGGTGGGGCCGCAGGCGTCGGTGGCCACGATCTTATCGGTGGTGCAGGCTCCGGTGATCACAGAACCGGCATCGTAGCCGCTGACCACACAGTCCTCGATCAGAACGTTCTGGGTGGGCATGAACACGCCGGCACCGTAGGAGGCCTTCATGACGATGGCGTCGTCCGTGAGGGAGTTGAAGTGGCTGTTGCGGACGGTAACGTCCTGGGTGCAATCGATGTTATAGGCGTCCCGGTTGGTGTCCACGATCAGGTCGTTGACGGTCATGTTCCGGGTGCCCTCAGCGATGATGGCAAAGTGGCCGCCGTTCAGGATGCGGATGCCGTCCAGCACCACATTCTCGCAGCGCACCAGTGCAATGGCCTTGTTGCCGTACCAGGTGGAGCTGTAGCCCCGGTCGGTGCGGTTTTTGGGGTTGGAGGGGTCGTTGCCAGACAGCACATTGATGAGGGTGCCGGTGTCGTCCATGTAGCTGCCGTCGATGAGGCCCTCGCCGTAGATCATGATGTCGTGCTTGTCGGCGGCGTAGAACAGGCTGTTGGCAAAGTAGGTGTGGCCGTGGTCCTGGAGACCGGCGTAGAGGTTCACTTCCGGCTCATCGTAGTTTCCGCCCTCGCCCACCATGGTCTGGTTGCCATACCAGTCGTACAGGTCTGCCCGGGCAGCCCGGATGATGCCGTTGGCGTCGATGCGAAGGTTGACGCCGCTCTGGAGACGGATGGTGTAGCTCTTAAAGTCACCTGCCGGCCTCACTGGCAGCCTGGATGGCGGCGTTGATGGCTTTAGTGTTCTGGACGGGGTCTCCCTCCGACACAGCCCCAAAATCCGTGATGAGGTACAGGCGGCTCTCGTCCAGCAGGACGCTTTTGTCCACGGTGCTGCCGGTGGCCCGGGGGATGTTCAGGGTCTGGAAGCAGTTCTCCTCTGCCGTGTCCTCTGCGGCAAAGGCAGGCAGGCCCATGGCGGCCATGGCGGTGGTCACAGCACTGACCTTCAGAAAGCTGCGGCGCGAGATCTTTTTGGAAAACATAACCAAATTTCCTCCTTTTTTGCATTGCACGATCTGAATCTTGATAGGGTACATTTAGGCGTTTTTGCATGGCCTGATTGCTCGGTGGCCTCATTCTAACGCAAAAGATTTTAGCCATCAAGAGGATTGATAAAATGTCCTGTTTTTTGCAAAAAAGTGAAAACGTATCTGTGCATATTCAACAAGTTCGCCTGGGGGATATTGTCGAGCTTGCCGAAAAATGTTCGCAAAAAAACTCGTCCCTAAACTGATATATCACATAGAGACGAGTTATTTCGTATATCTTGTTCTTCAGCTCTCCCGGATCCGCTGGATGAGTTTGGCGTGGCTGCGGAACCGGTCGTACATGGGCTGTACCGCTGCGCGGAAGCGGGCTTTTTCGGCCTCGTCCAGTTCGGTGACGCAGATGCCTCGCTTGCGCATATTCTGCTCTGCGTTCGCCTCCCGCCGTGCCCAGAGCTCCCGCTCTGTCTGTGCGCTCTCCCGGGCGCAGGCACGGATCACCTCCGGAAAGCTTTCGTCCAGCGCGGCAAGCTTTTCCATCACCGCCGGGCTGGCCAGCTGCACCTCCGGCACCCGGGTGTGCTCGTCCTTCAGGAAAAAGGGCGCTACCTCGTAGTGTCCCATCACCTCGTAGCTGGGCCAGTTGTTCTCTGCCCCGTCGATCTCGGCGTTATGCAGGGCGGCATATACCTTGCTGTACACCACCTGCGCCGGCTTTGCGCCCAACGCGGTGATCATGTCGCTCATCATGTCCGACTCCTGCACCCGGATGGTCAGCCCCTGCAAATCATCCAGCCCGGTCACCTTTTCCCGGGTGTAGAAGCTGCGCACACCGGCGTCAAACCACGAAAGCCCTACTAAGTCCATCCCGTCCAGCATGGCCAGAAACTCATCGCCGATGTCGCCGTCCAGCACCCGCCACATCTGCTGGGCATCGCTGTACAGGTAAGGCAGCTGCAACACGCTGAGCTCCGGCTCGTACTCTGCCAGCTGGCTCAGGGACACGCGGGAAAAATCCACCCCGCCGAACTGCATCTGCTGGATGACGCTCTGCTCTGCGCCCAGTTCCGCCCCGCTGTATACCAGCACCTTCACCCGGCCGCCCGTGCGCTGCGCCACAAGTTCGGCAAAGGCCTTTGCCGCCTTGCTGGTGGGGTAGTCCTCCGGCTGGTTCTCCGCATAGCGCAGGATGAGCGGCTTCTCCTGCTGCGAAGAAGCAGACTGCGCCGTACAGCCTGTAACTGCCAGCGCCGGGGCTGCTGTCAGCAGACGCAGCAGCTGACGGCGGGTCACAGCCGCGCCTCCCGGGCTGCCTTTGCCGCTTCCTTTCGGTACTGGGTGGGGGTCATGCCGGTGCGCTTTTTAAAGGCGCGGGCAAAGTAGCTGGCGTCCTCGTAGCCCACCATGGAGGCCACCTCCGCTGCGGAGCGGAAGGGGTCGGCCAGCAGTTCTTTAGCTGCGTTGATGCGCAGCTCGGTCAGGCAGTCCAGAAAATTCATCTTCTGGTATTTTTTGAACTGTGCCGAAAGGTACGCCGGGCTGATGTGCAAAATTTCGCTCACGCTGTCCAGCGAGAGGTCGGCCATATAGTTATCTTCCATATAATTGCGCACATGGTCCATCACCAGTGCGTTGCGGTCGCTCTCCCCTTCCCCGGCGGGCTCGGCCTCCTGCTCCGGGGCGGTTTCCGGCTCCGGGGCTTCCGCAGCCAGCTCGGCCAAGCGGCGGCCGGCCTCGATCTGCCGGATAGCACGGCGGATGGCGGCCTCGGTCTCGTCCGGGTCCACCGGCTTCAGCAGATAGTCGCAGGCACCCAGATGCACCGCCTCGTGGGCGTACTGGAACAGGCTGTACGCCGTGATGAAGATCACCTTGCACTCCGGCCGCTGCTCCAGCACCGCGCGGGCGGCATCCAGGCCGTTCATGCCCGGCATCTCAATGTCCATCAAAATCAGGTCTGCTTCCCAGAGCACAGCGGTATCGGCGGCTTTGCGGCCGTTTTCCGCCATCTCCACCGTCACCTCATGCTCGAACCGGCGCATGACGATATCCGCCAGCGCCTCCCGCTCCATCCTCTCATCATCCGCGATCAACAGACGAATCATTCCTCAAATTCCTCCTCATTCTCCACCAGCGGCAGATACAGGATCACCGCAGTTCCCCGCCCCGGCCGGGAGCGCACCACCACCCGGCAGCGGGCATCCAGCAGCCGCAGACGGGCAGCCACATTATAAATACCGATATGCTCCCAGCGGGGCGCGGGCTGCTCCAGTGCCGTGCGCAGCTGCTGCAGCTGCTCCGGCTCAATGCCCATGCCGTTGTCCAGTACCCGGATGCACAGCAGACCTTTTTCCCGCAGGGGTACCATGCGGATGCGCACCACGCCGCCCTCTTCCTTGGGGCAGATGCCATGCTTGAAGGCGTTTTCCACGATAGGCTGCAAGATAAAGGACGGCACCATCGTCTCGGTCAGGTCCAGCGAATCCGAGAACGCCCACTCCATCTGCACCCGGTCGCCAAAGCGCACATGGTAGATGGAGTAGTACTCGTCCACAACGCGCACCTCCCGGGAGAGGGGCACCTGCTCATCGTTGCTCATCAGGCTGTAACGCAGCAGATGGGAAAGCGCCATGATGAGCGCCTGCGTGCGGTAGGCAGACTCTGTGCCCGCCATCTGCTGGATAACGTTCAGGGTGTTGAACAAAAAATGCGGGTCGATCTGGCTGCGCAGCTGCTGTAACCGACTGCGCTCCATGCGGTTCTGCAGTTCCAGCGCCTCGGTCTTTTGGCGGTGCAACTCCCGCTCGATCTCGTTTTTCTCCTGTAAGGTGCTCACCTGCTGCGCCATAGAGTGCTTCATGCGGTTGAAGGACTCCGCCAGCTGGCCGATCTCCGGCTGCTTGGGCAGCGGGATGTCCGGGGTATCGAACTGGCTGCGGCTGATAGCGCGGGAGGCCTCGATCATCTGAGACACCGGAGTCAGCAGCTGCATGACCATCAGACCGGAGGCGCAGCCCAGCGCCACGCACAGTGCTACCACCACGATCTGCATCAGGGCGATCCGTTCGCCCAGCTCCGAGATCTCGGTGTAAGTAGTCTGGGCATCCAGGATCGAGGCTTTCAGCAGCTGCATGGTGTACTGGCTCAGATACCCGCCGCAGACCGAGACCTTGTTGTAGTACAACTGGGATGCCTTTGCTTCCTGCCCACTGGAAAGATAGCTCTCCAGCTCTTCCAGCAGGGTGTTGTAGCTGCCGTAGGTGGTTTCCACCGCACCGTACAGCACCCACTGCTCATCGCTGACGTTCTGCAAGCCGTCCATATTGGATCGAATGCGCCACAGCCATGCGTTGCTGGTGGAGCAGGCTGCCTGAAGCTTTTCCAGCATTTCCTCAGTCTCGCCGTTCTCCCAGCGGTACGCTTCCAGAATGCTGATGGAGCTTTCCACGCCGCCCTGAAAGCGGCTGATGGCGTTAAAGTTGCCCATCTGGTCGTCCTGCACCTGCTGCACCGCCCGTGCCTGATAGCCGTTCAGGGCAAGCTGCAACGCAAAGGCCGCAAAAAAGGCTGCCAAGCACAGCACCATGCGCTGCTTGAGCGTAACGCTGTGCTTCCAGTTGCGCTTTTCCATGCAAGGCTTCCCCCTTTTTCGTAAGGTGTATCTGAAAACAAAGAAAATGACGAATATTTCGCAAGCACAAGCGGGATTTAAGGCAAATAGCCGCAGGAATCCTTTGTGGATTTCAAGGCTGTTTCACGCAAAATCCAGCTGTGCTTGTAGAAATAGACTAAATTTTCGACTTTTCAGATACACCCCAGATAATATCTTATTTTACCACGCCTTGCGGGCGGTTTGCAAGCCGGATGCACCGCCGCCGGTGCATCTTTTGCTTGCTTCTTGCCGGTAAATGTGGTACTATGCCCAAAAAGGAGGGTAACTTTATGACCCAGAATGTTTGCGTTTCCGTTCAGATGGACGAAAAAAGCTTTCACGATTTTGCATCTTTTGACCTGCTGCGCCACAACAAGGGCTGGCAGCGTCCGGCGGTGTTCACCGCCATTCTGCTGGTGTGTGCCGGCATCTGCCTGAGCCAGATCGGCAAGCGGGAGGGTGCCGGGCTGCTGACCGCCGTGCTGGCCATCGTAGCCATCGGTCTGCCCGCCGTATACTTCGGTACCTTCTTTGCCAACCTCTCCAAGCAGATCAAAAAGCTGGGTCTGCCCCGTCCCTTCTACCGGCTGGAACTGGACGCCGCCGGGCTTTCGGTCTGGATGGCCGGTGAGCAGAACAAGACCGAGCCCACCAACCGCTACACCTGGAACACCGTGTACTGCGCCTACCGCACCAAAGAGGCGGTGTACATCTACGTCCAGAAGAATCAGGCCTATCTGCTGAACGAGAGCATGGATGCCGCATGGAGCCTGCTGGGCAGCGCCCTGCCCGCTGCCAGCCTGCACGACTGCCGGAAATAAGGGCAGCGGAAAATCTATTTTTCTTTCGAACTCCCGGAGCGTCTGCGGACGCTCCGGGAGTCTGTTTTTACATAACAATTTTCACAAAACAAAAACCCACGCTGCGGCAAAGCAAAAGCGCAGCGTGGGTCACGGAAATAGCGTTATAAAGTTTTAGCGGGCCAGAGTGTACTTGTGCAGGGTCTTGCGCACTGCGCCGTTACCAGCGTACAGCTCCTTGACCATGCCCTCGATCTTTTCGCCCAGACCGACGGCATACAGATCCACGCCGAACACGTCGGCACGGCTGTACAGAGCTTTCAGGCAGCTGAAGTCCTGCTCGCCTTCCTTGACCTCCAAGGGGTTGACGATGGCCTGCAGCTCAGCCAGCAGCGGATCGGGAGAGATCTCGAAGGGCTGGCCGTTGTCGTCGATGCCCTTCAGGTAGCGGGCATAGCCTGCCAGCACCAGCGGGATCAGCACGAGGTTGGACTTGTCCAGACCGCGCTCCTCGTAAGCCTTGATGGTCTCGCCGAAGCGGATAGCCAGCTTCTGGGAGGTATCGGTAGCGATACGCTGCGGAGCATCGGGCATAAAGGGGTTGGGCAGACGGCGGTTGATGACAGCGCCGATGAACTCGTAGGGGTTCAGCACGCCGGGATCGACCACAACAGGCATAGCCTCGATATAGCCGATCTTCTGGATAAAGGAGCGCAGATCCTCGTCTGCCATCTCAGCAGAGATGAGGTTGTAGCCCAGCATGCAACCATAGATGGACATGGCAGTGTGCAGGGGGTTCAGGCAGGTGCAGACCTTCATCTTCTCGATCTTATCCACGGTCTCGCGGTCGCAGTACAGCACACCGCCCAGCTCCAGCGGAGGACGGCCGTTGGTGTAGTGATCCTCAATGCACAGGTACTGGGTCTCCTCGGCGTTGACGAAGGGAGCGGTGAAGGTGTGCTTCTCGGTCACGATGGTGTAGTTGTCCTCAAAGCCGTCCTTTGCCAGCATTTCCTGCACCTTTGCGTCCGGGCGCGGGGTGATCTTATCGATCATGCTCCAGGGGAAGGTGATCTTGGTCTCGTCCTGCACATAGGCCAGGAACTCGGCGGGCACCAAACCCTGCTCCACCCACTTTGCAGCGTAGGCGTGGACGGCAGTCTTGACCTTATCGCCGTTGTGAGAGCAGTTATCCATGCTCTGCACGGTCAGGGGCAGCTTGCCGGCCTTGAAGCGCTCGTACAGCAGAGCGGTGACCTTGCCCATGGCCAGCACGGGGGTCAGGCCGCGCTCCAGATCAGCGGGAGCAACGCCGTAGCCCTTCTCGGTGATGGTGAAGGAGATCATCTGCAGGCTGGGGTTCTGGAAGATCTCCACCAGACGTGCCCAGTCGGCACCGAAGGAGTAATCAGCCTTCAGGCTCTCGGTAACGGAAGCGATGACCTTCTTCTCGATCTCGCCGGTGGACTTCAGGCAGACCAGCAGGCTCAGGTTATCGTAGGGCTGGTAAGCCTTGTCGATGATCTCGTAGTCGAAGCTTTCAGCCACGATGACGCCGCGGTCGTACTTGCCGCTGTTCAGTGCATCGTTCAGCACGGCAGCGGGGAAAGCGCGGAAGATGTTGCCTGCGCCAAAGTGCACCCAAGTGGGCTCGGCGTGGGTCTTGGCCTTGACAGCCTCGATGTCGAATTTGGGCAGCTCGTAGCCCTTTTCTGCCCACTCGGCGGACAGATTGCCGTTTTTGATATCAGACAGCTTCATAATCATCAGCCCTTCTTTTCTTCATCCAGACGATCCAGCAGATCCCAGATACCCAGCATATACTGGATGCCCAGAGCGCGGTCATACTTGCCATAGCCGGGGCGGCAGACGCCGGGGCCTTCCTCCCACAGCTGACGGCCGTGGTCAGGACGGATGTAGCCCTCAAAGCCGCAGTCATGGTAAGCGCGCATCACCTCAATGATGCCGGTCTCGCCGCAGCAGTCGCGGTGCGCAGCCTCAGAGAAGTCGCCGTTGGGGAAGTGGTGGATATTGCGGACGTGGCCGAAGGCAATGCGGTCGCAGTGCTTGCGGATGATCTCGGCACAGTTATTGTTGGGGTTTGCGTTCAGGCTGCCGGTGCACAGGGTCAGGCAGTTGTACGGATCGTCCACCATCTTCAGGAAGCGGTCGATGCTGGGCTCGTCCACCAGCAGGCGGGGCAGGCCGAAGATATCCCAAGGAGGATCGTCCATGTGGATGGCCATCTTGATGTCGCACTCGTGGCAGGTGGGCATCAGAGCTTCCAGGAAGTACTTCAGGTTCTCCCACAGCTTCTCCTTGGTGACAGGGGCGTAGGCCTTGAACAGCTCGTCCAGCTTTGCCATGCGCTCCGGCTCCCAGCCGGGGAAGGTCATGTTGTACTTCTCGGTGAAGGACATGATATACTCGGCCATCGCCTTGTAATCGCCCTTGATCTTGTCCTTCTCGTAGAACAGTGCGGTGGAACCATCGCCTACCGGATGGAACAGGTCGGTACGGGTCCAGTCGAAGATGGGCATAAAGTTGTAGCAGATGACCTTGACGCCGAACTTGGACAGGTTGCGGATGCACTGCTTGTAGTTCTCGATATACTGGTCGCGGGTGGGCAGACCGATCTTGATATCGTCGTGCACATTGACGGACTCGACAACATCCATGTCAAAGCCGTAGGCGTGGATCTGGTCTGCAACCTTCTGGATCTCGTCGATTTCCCAGATCTCGCCGGGCATTTTGTTGTGCAGTGCCCAGACGATGCTGGTCACGCCGGGGATCTGCTTGATGTCGCTCAGGGTGACGGGGTCGTTGCCCTCGCCATACCAGCGCCAACCCATTTTCATAGGCATAGAGAAGTTCCTCCTGTCGTTATTTATCTTATGGCACGCGCAGTACGCCTGCACGCTCTTCTTGCTTATATTCTAATATATCAGTTATAAAATAGCAATACGCACAATGCCATTTTTTTGTGTTTATTCTTGTATACTTTACACAAAAATGGCAAAATGCCAGTTTTTTAACAAGGTTTTTGGGCAGTGTGCTGCTCTCCTTCCAATCTTCTCCTGTTCCTCCGGCTGGTGCGGCTTTTTGACCGGTTTGCGCAAAAATATGTCCTGCTTCCGTTAAAAGTCCGTTCTGTGGGACATTTGTCCTGTTATACTGCAATTACACCGAGGGACGGCGGCGTCTCCCGCATCAACTGGAAAAGAGAGGCATACTATGGACGAAAACAACTTTGTGGTAAAGACCATCTTCCACGCCCGCGGCAGCTCCGAGGTACTTACCGAAAACTATTTTGCCACCCGGAAGGAGGCTGAAGAATTCTGTGCCCTGACCGACTACGCCATGAAGCTGAACTACGGCGCAGAGCAGCAGCTGGTGACCACCGAGATCGTGGCGCTCTGATCCGCCCGGCGAGCAGCCGGTTGACAATTCCTGTAAAAACCTTTATATTCAAGACACGCAGCGCTCCGCAAAAACCGCCGGGCGCGCCATCTGCTTTTACTTTTATATATAAAGGAGGATCCACTATGGTTTCACCTGCCAAGTGCATCTCCGGGCGTTCTGTTGCCGATTGGATCGCGGCATATCCCGTGGTCTCTGACCTCTGCGCCCTGAAGGAGACTGCATGGGTAAACCCGGACAAGCTGCCCTTTGCACAGGCTGCGGCTGCCTGCCCGCTGACTTTGGCCGACATTGAGGACGCCGCCGCACGGCTGGAGCGGTTTGCGCCCTATCTTGCCGCCGTCTTTCCCGAGACCGCTGCGGCGGGCGGCATCATCGAGTCCCCTGTTCAGCCCATCCCCCGGATGCAGAAGGTGCTGAAGGAGCGCAGCGGCACTCATATCGCCGGGCAGGTATGGGTCAAGTTGGACAGTCATCTGCCCATTTCCGGCTCCATCAAGGCGCGGGGTGGCATTTACGAGGTGCTGAAAACCGCCGAGGACATTGCCCTGCACAGCGGAATGCTGCACCTTACCGACAACTACGCCGTTCTGGCAGAAGAGCGCTTCCGCAAGCTGTTCTCGCAGTATTCCATCGCGGTGGGCTCCACCGGCAATCTGGGGCTTTCCATCGGCATCATGAGCGCGAAGCTGGGCTTTCAGGTCACTGTGCATATGTCCGCTGACGCGCGGCAATGGAAAAAAGACCTGCTCCGCAGCCGGGGCGTCAAGGTGGTGGAGTACGCCTCTGATTACAGCATCGCCGTGACCGAGGGTCGTAAGCTGGCGGCGGGTGACCCCCACTGCCACTTTGTGGATGACGAAAACTCCAAGACCCTCTTTCTGGGCTATGCTGTGGCTGCACTGCGGCTGAAAAAGCAGCTGGACGCGCAGGGCGTCACCGTGGATGCGGAGCATCCTCTCTTCGCCTATCTGCCCTGCGGCGTGGGCGGCGGCCCCGGCGGCGTGGCCTTTGGCCTGAAGATGCTGTTCGGCGATGCCGCACACTGCTTCTTCGCCGAGCCAACCCACTCCCCCTGCATGATGCTGGGCATGGCCACCGGCGAAAACAACAGCATTTGCGTGCAGGACTTTGGCATCGATAACCGCACCGCCGCCGATGGCCTTGCCGTAGGGCGCGCCTCCGGCTTTGTGGGCGGACTGATGCGTCCCTTTATGAGCGGCTGCTACACCCTGCAGGACGAGCGGATGTATACCCTTCTGGCGCAGCTGGCAGACTCCGAAGATCTTTACCTTGAGCCCAGCGCTCTGGCGGGAATGTACGGCCCGGTGCTCACCCAGCCCGGGCAGCTGCTTGGCGCTTACACCGAAACCGCCCTGCCCGCCGGTGCGCTGGCAAACGCCACCCATCTGGTCTGGGCCACCGGCGGGAATATGGTCCCCCGGGAAGAAATGCAGCGCTACTACGCAAAAGGCAAGGCGCTGGCACAGGGGTGACCGTGTGTCATGTTTCGATTGCCGGTCGCATATTGACATTTTTACAAGCGTACGCTATACTGTACACGAAAGGAGTGATTCTACGATGACCACTACAAATATCACGAATTTCCGTAAGAATGCCTTCGACTATGTAGAGCAGACCATTAAATACAACCAGCCCATCAACATCACCACCAAGGACGGCAATGCCGTGCTGCTGTCTGAAGAAGATTACAGCGGCATCATGGAAACGCTGTATCTGGTCTCTGCACCGGGTATGCGCGAAAAGATCATGGACGGAATCGCCACGCCGCTTGAGGACTGTGTGGACGAAACGGCGGTGGAGTGGTAAATGTACAAGGTCGTTTACACCAAAACCGCTGCAAAGGACGTGCCAAAACTGAGGTCTGCCCATCTGGACGAAAAGGCAAAGGCACTCATTGAAATCATCCGTGTTGATCCTTTCCAAAACCCGCCCCCGTACGAAAAGCTGGTGGGTGATCTGAACGGTGCATACAGCCGCCGCATCAACATCCAGCACCGCCTTGTTTATCAGGTCTATGAAAAAGAGCAGACCGTTAAGATCCTCAGTCTGTGGACGCACTATGAACGATAAATCTAATAGCACTTCTTCGGAAAATCCATCATACGATGAGGATATGCGTGCAGAGTACGATTTTTCTGATGCCAGAAGGAACCCTTATCCGCACGACATACAAAAATAACAAGCAAAAGCCGCCTTTCGTGCCAAACAGCACAAAAAGCGGCTTTTTATCGTCTTATTTCAGGAGCAAAGAGACTTGCGGAAGCTTATTCCGGCAGGTCCTCTTCGTTCTCGAGAGAGTGCCAGACGTTCTGGACGTCATCGTTATCTTCCAGAGAATCCAGCAGCTTGCCCATCTGCTTCAGCTGATCGGGATTGGTCAGGCGGGTGGTGGTCATGGGCACCATGGCCAGATCATCGGACAGGATCTCGTAGCCCTTCTCCTCCAGAGCCTTGACCACAGCGGAGTAGTTCTCGGGGTCGGTGGTGACCTCGGCTGCGTCCTCGCTGGCATCAAAGTCCTCGGCACCGGCATCCAAAGCGTCCATCATGGCCTCGTCGGCGTCCTTATCCTCCAGAGAGATGTCGATGACGCCCTTCTGGTTGAACAGGAAGGCCACGCAGCCCATAGCGCCCAGATTGCCGCCGTTCTTATCGAAGTAGTGGCGCAGGTCGGCAGCGGTACGGTTGCGGTTGTCGGTCAGGGTCTCCACCATGACTGCCACGCCGCCGGGGCCGTAGCCTTCGTAGGTGATGGCCTCGAACTCGGTCTTGTCGCCGCCCTCGGCCTTCTTGATGATACGCTGGATGTTATCGTTGGGCACGCTCATGCGCTTTGCCTTGGCGATCAGGTCTGCCAGCTTGCTGTTGGAAGCCGGGTTGGGGCCGCCGTCACGGACGGCAACGCTGATCTCTCGGCCGATCTTGGTAAAGACCTTGGCGCGGGCGCCGTCAGTCTTTTCCTTCTTGCGCTTAATGTTGTTCCATTTGCTATGTCCAGACATGGGAAAGAGCCTCCTAAATTTATCGGTATCTCCGCCTGCGGGCAGACGGGCTGTGGTCGCCCGCTTGTGGCAGCACACAAAATCTAACTCTGTTATTTTATCACAATCCACCGGCGCGTTCAAGCCTGAAAAGCCCGATTTTCGCCCGGATGCGTGTAAATCTGCGGTTTACAGCAGCCGCAGCGCCTTGGGGTAGTGGTTTTTCACCCGCCCGCCGGACACCTTGCCGCCGCCCAGCGGCCAGCCGTCCACGGTCACACAGCACCAGCCGTCCGCTGCCGTGCGGGCTTCCACCTCGCGGCCGGAGAGGTACTCGGTGCAGCGGCAGTCGGCAAGGGTCAGCTGCTCGCAGTTCGTGCAGAGGCCTCCAAAGGCCGTAAACAGATGATGCTCCGGCACAAAGCGGCCCTTCTGCACGCTGCCCACAAACACCCCCGCCCGCAGCACATGAAGTCCCGTCTGCGGAAAGGCAACCGGCAGCAACACACCGCCGCCGTGCACCACGGCCGGGCGCTGTGCCAGCGCAGGGAAATACTGCCGGGCAAACTCCTGCCATGCGGCAAGGCTTTGCGCCGGGGTGGCCTCCCCTGCCCCGGTGTCCCGGGTGCGGCGGCTCGTGCCCTGCACGGCGTCCCGGCAGGCGCGACTGTCTGCGCGGCGGGCGCTGCGGGCATCTGCGGCCTTGGCGGGCTTCGCCTTGCCCTTGCCCTTTTTGCCCGCCTCGGCAGCGGCGGCAAGCCAGAGCTGCTCCTCCGGGGTGTATTCCCCCTCCGGCGGCAGGGTGCGGGGCGTACCGGCCTTGACCAGCCGGGCCATAAAGTGCCCCTCGCCGCCCTGGCAGGGCCAGATGCGGCGCACCTTGCTTACATCCAGCGGCAGACCGCCGGTGCGGTTTTCTTCGCCTACGCTGCCAAAGGTGTAGTCCACATTGCCCAGCACATCTGCCAGTGCAAACTCCGGGTGGCGCTGCAAAAAGGCCGCCACCTGTCCTTCGTCCTCCTCCGGCGCAAAGGTGCAGGTAGAGTACACCAGCTGCCCGCCGGGAGCCAGTGCCGCTGCGGCGCAATCCAGAATCTGCGCGCCCAGCTCTGCGCACTGCTTTACCAGTGCCTCGCAGTGCTGCTGCAGCGCTACCGGCTCCTTGCGGAACATTCCCTCACCGGAGCAAGGCGCGTCCACCAGCACCCGGTCGAAAAACTCCGGCAGCGCCTCGGCAATGCGGGCGGGAGTCTCGTTGAGCACCACGGCGTTGGAAACGCCCATGCGCTCAAGGTTGCTTTTTAAAATTTCGGCACGCGCAGCCACATACTCGTTGCTCACCAGCACACCGCGCCCCTGCAATGCCGCCGCCAGCTGGCTGCTTTTGCCGCCGGGCGCGGCGCACAGATCCAGCACCCGCATCCCCGGCTGTACCCCCAGCAGCGGTGCTGCCGAAGAAGCCGAGGGCTCCTGCGAATAGAACACCCCCGCATGGTGGTACGGATGCCGTCCGGGCTTAAAATCCGGCTGATGCACCACAAAAGCCGCCTTGCAGAAGGGCGAGGGTTCCAGCGGGAAATCTGCCCTCTGCGCAAACTGCTCCGGTGTGGTGCGCAGCGCCGACACGGTGACCCCGCGCTCTGCCGTCTGCTGCGGGGCGGCATACAGCTGCTCGTACCGCGGGCCCAGCAGGGCACGTTCCCGCTGCTCAAAATATTCCGTAGGCATATTCTTTTCCTCCCATGGGATGTATAAAGCCGTCGGCTGCGGCCACACTATGGACTGTGAGGGCGGCCCCGCCCCCACAGCAACGACCGAAAGGAGCATTCACACCATGGAAAACCGCAGTGAGAACCGCAGTACCAATTGCAAGAACCAGACCTCTAACCGTACCAGCAGCAAGACCACTAACAGCGCTACCAACGAGCACAAGCACCCCAACCAGTACACCAAGGGTGCCGATGACGAGAGCGCCAAGAACTCCACCAACAGCCGTTCCACCAACGCAAAAAACAGCCGCTGATGGCGTAAGCGGCATCTGACGGACCGCAGATGCCAACAAGCAAAGCCCGCTGCCCTCCACCACTGGTTTCCAGTGTGGAAAGCAGCGGGCTTTCGCATTCTTATTTCTGGTCAGGGTCAAACTGTTGCCACAGCACCTCAAACAGCTGGTGCACACGCTCCAGTTGTCCGTTCAGGTACAGCCATCCCAACAGGCACTCGAAGCCGGTGGAGGCACGGTATTCCTCCGGGGAGGCGTGCTTGGCAACGCTGGCCTTGCTGGCGTTGCGGCCGCGCTTGAACACAGCCAGCTCGTCCTCGGTGAACAGCGGCTCCAGCAGCTGTTCCTCTCTGAACTGCGCCTTGGCAGAGACATACTTGACCTTTTCGGCATTCAGCTTTCCGGCTGAAAGGCGGTGGTGCTCCACCAGACGCTGACGCACCAGCAGCTCCAGCACGCTGTCCCCCACAAAGGCCAGCGCCAGCGGGCTGAGCTCCCGCGGGTCGATCTTTTCTGATTCGTTCATGATGCTTTATCCTTAGAAGATATAGTCGAACTGATAATCGCCGATGAGGATGGTATCGTTCTCTTCCACGCCCTTCTGCACCAGCGCGTCCAGAATGCCGCTCTCGCCCAGCTGACGCTGGAAGAACTGCAGGCTCTCGTAGTCGTCCACGTTGCTGCCGGCCAGAATATACTCCAGCCACGGGGCATCCACACTCCACACATGGGCTTCCATGCGCTGGATGGTGAAATCGCGGCCATTCTTCTTGGGCTCCGGCTTTTTGTACTCGGGGGTGAACACCGGCACCTGCGGGATATCCTTGAGGCGGTTGTACACGAGCCCCGGCAGCTGCTTTACGCCCTGCATGGTGGCGGCAGAGATGGGCACAAAGGTCAGACCCTTGCCCTCCACATACTGGCGGAAGGTCTCGATCTGCTCTTCGGTGGCAAGGTCGCACTTGTTGCCCACCACGATCTGCGGGCGCTCGGCCAGCACGGGGCTGAACTTTGCCAGCTCCTCGTTGATCTTTTCAAAGTCCTCGATGGGGTCGCGGCACTCGCTGCCGGAAACGTCAACGACGTGCAGCAGCAGGCGGCAGCGCTCCACATGGCGCAGGAAATCGTGGCCCAGACCAACGCCTTCACTGGCACCCTCGATCAGGCCGGGAATGTCGGCGCAGACAAAGCTTGCGCCCTCGCCCACCGACACAACGCCCAGCGTGGGCACAAGGGTGGTAAAGTGGTAGTTTGCAATCTTGGGCTTGGCGGCGCTGATGGTGGAGATAAGGGTGGACTTACCCACGTTGGGGAAGCCGATCAGACCCACGTCTGCGATCAACTTCAGCTCCAAGGTCACCTGCAGATCCTCGCCGGGCATACCGGGCTTTGCAAACTTGGGGATCTGGCGGGTGGGGGTGGCAAAGTGTGCGTTGCCGTAGCCGCCGCGGCCGCCCTTAGCAATGGTGACCGGGGTGTGGTCGGACAGATCTGCGATGACAAGGCCGCTCTCTGCATCCTTGATCACGGTGCCCAGCGGCACCTTGATGACCAGATTCTCGGCATTTTTGCCGTGGCACAGGCTTGCGCCGCCCTTGCCGCCCTCCGGGGCCACATACTTGCGTTTATAGCGGAAATCCATCAGGGTGGACAGATGATCGTCCGCCACAAAGATGATGTCGCCGCCCCGGCCGCCGTCGCCGCCGTCCGGGCCGCCCGCGGCCACGAATTTTTCGCGGTGGAAGCTCACCGCACCATCGCCGCCCTTGCCCGCATGGAGCCATATCGTGGCGATGTCGATAAAGTTAGTCTGTGCTGCCATACAGCCCCTCCTTAGCTTTATAGGCCTTTGCGTTTCAGCGCCCTCATCCGGCACTTCGTGCCACCTTCCCCGACCGGGGGAAGGCTTGCAAACAGCGCCACACGAACGCATAGCCTTATTTCATCAAAAAGAGCCGGGCCACGAGGGTCCGGCTCTACGATTGCAGTTATTCAGAAAGAAGTTACTGCTTAACGCTGCACTTCTTGCCGCTCTTGCCCACGCGCTCGAAACGGACGGTGCCGTCCACCAGAGCAAACAGGGTATCATCGCTGCCCTTGCCAACGTTCTCACCCGGCATGATGTGGGTGCCACGCTGACGAACCAGGATGTTGCCGGCCAGAACGAACTGACCGTCTGCACGCTTGGTGCCCAGACGCTGTGCTGCGGAATCGCGGCCGTTCTTGGTGCTGCCTACGCCCTTTTTATGTGCCATTGTAATTTACCTCCTTAGCCGTTGATCGCAGTGATCTCAACCTTGGTGTAGGGCTGACGATGGCCCATACGGCGAGCACTGTGCTTCTTTGCGCGATAGGTGATGATGTTCAGCTTCTTGCCCTTGCCATTCTTGATGACCTTGGCAGAAACGGTAGCGCCCTCAACAACAGGAGCGCCAACCTTCACAGAACCCTCCTCGCCGATAGCGAGAACCTGATCAAACTTCACTTCGGAGTCGGCCTCAACGTCCAGCTTTTCGATGTAGACGATGTCGCCCTGCTCCACGCGGTACTGCTTACCGCCGGTAACAATGATTGCGTACATTTTGTTCATTCCTTTTCGTTGTACTCGCTGGTCGTAAAGGCAGGCCCTTACAGCGGGCCATTTCAGGCGCCCACACCATGCGGCTAGAATATTATAGCAAAAAACCAACCGGATTGCAAGAGGAAATTTCCCCTTTTGCGCAAATTTTTTACGCTTTTTTCTGCCCGGCCTGTTCTATGGCGGCTTTCACCTGCGCATTGTAGGCCTCGGTCTTTTCCAAAAACAGCTTGCGCGGGCTGGAAGCCAGCAGCTGGGTGTCCTTACCCGCAAAGGAGATGGGGCCATCCAGCTTCTTTTGAGCTGCCTTATTCTCGGCGTTCAGCGCCAGCGGCACAAACAGGGGCTTGTCCTTGAGCTTGCGGGTAAAGTACACCTCTGCCGCAATGCCCGCCACCACAGCGATGCCTGCCACCAGCTGGGATGCCCGCAGCCCGATGGAGGGCACCAGCATCAGGCTGTCAGTGCGCAGACCCTCGATCCAGAAACGGCCTGCGCCGTACCACACCAGATACCGCAGGGTGATATCGCCGTTGAACTTGCGTTTTTTGATGTAGCGGAACAGCAGGAAAAAGCCTACAAAGCACCAGATGCTCTCATACAAAAAAGTGGGGTGCACCGGCAGGTTGGGGTCGATGACCACACCCTTGGGCACCGTGACCGTGCTGCTCATCAGGTAAGCACGGGTAGCCTCGCTGTACATTCCCCACGGCAGGGTGGTGTTGCAGCCAAAGGCCTCCTGATTGAAAAAGTTGCCCCAGCGGCCGCAGCCCTGCCCGATGAGAAAGCCCATGGCGGTAAGGTCGAACATGGGCAGCACCGGCACGCCCCGCCACTTGCAGGCCAGACCGCCGAACAGAAAGCCGCCGATGATGCCGCCGTAGATGGCAAGGCCGCCATCCCGGATGGCGATCATCTCCCAGATACTCTCGTATTTAAAAGGTGCCATAGCTACATAGTAGGCGCGGGCGCTGATGATGCCCAGCACTACGCCAATAAGGATGACGTCCACCATGCTGTCCGGGTCTACGCCAAATTCCAGACTGTGCCGGAAGGCAAAGACCAGCGCCAGACACAGACCCACTGCGATGCACACGCCGTACCAGTAGATGCTGACCCCGCCGATGGTAAAGGCCACGCGGTTCAGCTGAAAACTCAGTCCCAGACCCGGAAACTGTACCAGATTTGTCATTCTTCTTCCTCCTCGTCCTCTTCTGCCGCCTGCGCCGTGCCATCCGGCAGGATGTACATGGTAGCCATGCGGTCGGTGCACAGGATGTGCTGCAGGGCAGCGTCTGCATCCTCTGCGGTCAGCCCGGCCAGCATGGAGATCTGCTGCGCCACCGTCTGGCCGCTGAGGGCAAAGTCTGCCATCTGGCTGGCCGAGTCTTCCACGTTTTCCAGATTTTCGATCAGCTGGCCGTATTTTTCGTTCTTGCACAGGGTAAACACTTCCCTGTCCACACCGGCGGCGCGCACCCGGGCGATCTCGTCCAGCAGCAGCTGCCGCACAGTATCCGGTACATCGCTCTCGCCGGTGAACAGGATGCAGCAGCAGCCGTCCACCCGCAGCACCTCGCCGCCAAAGCCGGGATTTACAAGGCCTTCGTCATACAGGCGGCGGTACAGCGGCGACATCCCGCCCACGATGCAGCTGAGCACAAGGTCGTACAGCGCCTCGGTGCGCAGATCGTCCGCAGACAGCGGCTCTTCCTTAAAGCCTACGCCGAAGCAGGGCTTGGAAACCGGCATGGTCAGCGTTTTTTCCGTAGCGGCAAGGGTCATAGGCTCCGTGGCCCACAGCCGCTGCACCTTTTCTGCCGGGCGGGGCTCCATCAGGCCGTGCCGCTTGCAGGCGGCAAGGATCTGTTCCATGGTGGTGTTACCGGCAGCAGCCAGTACCATATTGCCCGGGGCATAAAAGGCCTTGCAGCTGTCGTACAGCATGGCTGGCGTGATCTCGGCAATGCTCTCCACCGTGCCCGCGATGTCGCTGCGGATGGGGTGGCTGTGGTACAGGCACTCGAACAGGCCGGTGATGAGCCGCCAGTCCGGGCTGTCATCGTACATTTTGATTTCCTGTCCGATGATGCCCTGCTCCTTGGCGATGGTCTGCTCGGTAAAGTAGGGGTGGCCTACCATGCCCAGCAGCACGTCCAAGCTTTCGTCCAACTGCTGGGTAGCGGTGAACAGGTAGCAGGTGCGGTCAAAGCTGGTAAAGGCGTTGGCGTTGGCACCGGTCTTTGCGTACTTGGCAAAGGCATCGCCGTCCTCGTCCTCGAACATTTTGTGCTCCAGAAAATGCGCCACACCCGCCGGCAGATGCACCGTTTGCCCGTTCAGGCAGAAATCTCGGTCGATGGAGCCGAACTTTGTAGCATAGATCACATGGGTGCTGGAATAGCCCGGCATGGGGCGCACCAGCACCGTCAGGCCGGAGGGCAGGGTCTGCCACTGGTCGGCCACGGTCTTTTCCAGCAGGGTCTGGTTATTCTGCGGCATGGGCAGTATCCTCCTTTGTAAGCAGATAGCTGACCGAGAGGGTCAGGCGGCGCAGGATGTCCCGCACCTCGTCCTTGGTCACGGCGCGCAGGGCGCTGCGTGCCTGTTCCGGGCTTTGGATAAGCGCAGCGCTGTTGGCACCGGCACGCAGCACCTCGATGTAGTACCAGCTCTCGATGCCGCCAAGGCTGTCCTCTACCCCGTTCATGCCGCTGAGCAGCCCCCGGCGGCAGTCCTCGAATTCCTCGTCGGTAATGGGGCCGGTGCACAGGTCGGCAAGTTCCTTCAAAATTGCCTGCTCTGCGCGGGCGGCATCAGCGTGCTCCACACCGCTGTTCACCGCCATGCTGCCAGTAAAGCTTTGGAAGGAGGAGGAGCAGTAGTAGCACAGATGGTCCCGCTCCCGCACATTGAGGAACAGGCGGCTGGTCACACTGCCGCCGTACAGCGCCATGGCAAGGCGCACCGCTGCCAGCTGCTGCGGCTGCATGGGCTGCCCCAGTGTGAACAGCATACACAGCTTTGCCTGCACCATATCGTAGTTTTCGGTCTTATGCACCGGCGCAATGGCAGGCATGGCCATGTTTTCCACCAGCGGCAGCGGGGCGCGGTCGATGCAGACAAGCTCTGCCAGCAAAGCATCCCGGATGGCGGCGGTCTGGGCGGCGTCGCAGCCCAGCACCAGCAGCTCGATGTTGGCGGTGCGCAGCATCTGCTGATAAGCGGCGGTCAGCATGGCCGGGGTAAGACCGTCCACCTCTTCCAGATAGCCCTCCTGCCGCACGCCCGCCGGGCTGTCGCCAAAAAACTCCCGGTTGGCCTGATGCAGACAGTAGATGCGTTTATCGTTGATTTCATCCTCAAGGCCCTTTTTCAGCATCTGCTTTTCAATGCTGACGGCCTGCGGGTCAAAGCAGCCGTCCACAAAATACGGATGGAAGGCCGCACCCAGCGCGATTTTGGTATACTCGGCGGTCAGTGCCTCGCCCTCCAGCGCAAAGGCATCCTTGATGCCGGTCACACTGACGCAGAGGTTGTGGTTGCAGCCCATAGGGCGGGCGTCCACGGTCAGGTCTGCGCCGTAGAGCTTTGCCAGCTTTTTGGTGAGGCGGGTCATATCCGGGCAGTCCGCATAGCCGCGCTCCATCACCAGCGGCAACAGCGCATGGGCAGTGGCCGTTTTACGCTGGGCCGGGAAAGCAAAGTGGATGCTGATGCGGCAGCGGTTGAATTTAGAAGCCGGGTCGCAGGAAAGATGCACGCCCGGTGCAATGAGAGTACGTTCCAATGATAGTTCCCTTCTCTCTGTGCCGCAGCACAGAGCATTTGATTCAGTCTGCCCTCTGCAGGGCGATGAACTCTTCCAGGCTCAGGCCGCTGGCGCGGATGGCAAGGGCGTTTTCCACCCCTACATAGCGCCAGTGCCACGGCTCGAACACGATGCCGGTGGCAGCCTGCCGGTCCTGCGGGTAGCGCAGGATAAAGCCGTATTCCGCCGCGTAGGCCGTAAGCCACTCGTAGGCGCGGGTCTCGGCAAAACTGGTGTCCTGCTGCGGATTGTCCGCGCTGAGGATATCTGCCGCGTAGCCGGTGCCGTGCTCGTTGGCGTTGGCGGCGGGCTGGATGGTAGCCGCCAGACGGGCAGCTTCCTCCTCGGACTTGCGCTTATCGCGGTAGGTCTGCACCCGGGCCTCGTAGGCGGCCTGACGGGTGTCGGCGTCCTGATAACCGGCCACAAGGGTCAGGCTGACCCCATCCGCCTGCGCGGCGGCGGCCATACTGCGATACTGCATGGCAGCTTCGGCCTCCAGCTGCTGGCCGGTGGCCTCGTCGGCGGTGTCCAGCAGCGGGACGGGCTCGGCGGTATAGGGCAGGTTGGCGTTCACCAGTACCAGCCGGGCATCTGCGGCGTTAAATACATAGTCTGTGCCGTCGTACACGCTGGCTGCAAATACCTTTGGCCCGGCCAGCAGACCGTGCACCTTGGGCAGCAGCCACAGGATGCCGCCGGTCAGCAGCGCCACCACTGCCGCGCAGCCGGCCAGAAACAGTACCCAGTTGCGGGCCAGCCGCAGCATTTTGCGGCGCTTCCATTGTTGATAGGTCAGGCGCTTCTCAGCAGGCGCTCTGGAGGTACGGGTGGGTTCACTCATGCGGCGGGGCTCCTTTTCGGCATTGTTGCAGCGCCGGTGCGCCGCACAGATTCAAACTATATTATACACCCCTTTGCAATTTGTGTAAACGCTGCTGTGTGTAAAAAAATTATGACCCGCCCGCCCCCAGCAGGGAGCAGACAGGCCACAATTAAAAATTTTACGCAGATCAGTCAAACAGCATATCGTGGATGGCGCCGACAGCCTTGTCGGCGTCTGCACGGTCGATGATGCAGGAGATCTTGATCTCGCTGGTGGAGATCATTTTGATGTTGATATTGTTGTTGGACATTGCCTCGAACATCTTGGAGGCAACGCCGCTGTGGCTCTGCATACCGGCACCCACGATGGAGACCTTGGCGCAGGTGGTGTCCACACTGACATCGTTGAAGTGTGCACTTTCCTTCAGCACACGCATGGCCAGCTCGGCTTCGCCCTCGGCACAGGTAAAGCTGATGTCCTTCTTGCCGTCGCGGCCGGTGGACTGCAGAATGATGTCCACGTTGATGTTCTTCTGTGCCAGCAGGCCGAAGATCCTAAAGCTCATGCCCGGCTCATCGGGAACGTTGAGAATCGTGATAACGGCAACATCGGTGTCCTTGGCGACACCCTTGATCAGCATACCTTCCATGTCCTTTGTAACCTCCTTAACCACCGTACCCGGGATGGGGTTCAGGCTGGAGAGCACCTCCAGCTCCACATTGTACTTTTTAGCCAGCTCCACGCTGCGGTTGTTCAGCACCTGTGCGCCCAAAGATGCCAGTTCCAGCATCTCGTCAAAGGTGATCTCCTCCAGCTTACGGGTGTTGCTCACCTTGCGCGGGTCGGCGGTATAAACGCCCTCCACATCCGTGTAGATCTGGCAGCGGTCAGCGTGCAGGGCAGCGGCAATTGCCACAGCACTGGTGTCGGAGCCGCCGCGTCCCAGAGTGGTGATGTCATCCAGCTTGTTCAAGCCCTGGAAGCCTGCCACCACCACCACGCGGTTGCGCTCCAGCTCGGAGGAGATCCGCTCGGTCTCCAGCCGGGTGATGCGCGCCTTGGTGTAGGCACGGTCGGTACGGAAGCCCGCCTGCCAGCCGGTCAGGCTGATGGCATGGCAGCCCAGCTCGTTCAGCGCCATGGCCAGCAGTGCGATGCTGATCTGCTCGCCGGAGGCCAGCAGCATATCCATCTCACGCGCCGAGGGGTTATGGGTGATCTCCCCTGCCTTGGCGATCAGGTCATCGGTGGTGTCGCCCTGTGCGGAGACTACCACCACTACGTCATTGCCCGCGTTGTGGGTGTTGGCCACGATCCGCGCAACGTTGAAGATACGGTCACGGTCCTTTACGGAAGAACCGCCGAATTTCTGTACGATCAACGCCATATCTTGTCACTCTCCTCTTTAACGCCCCGCGCTTGCGGGGGGCTTGCCGGGCGGAAGCGTTCTTGCACTTCCCTTACCCATTTATCATTCCACGGTTGCGCCGGTGTTATCGGCATCCAGCTGCAACAGTGTAAATGCTTCACATCCGTCCAGACCTTCCAGCAGCTCCAGACCTTTTTCCAGCTTGGAATAGAACTTCTCGGCCTCGGCCTTTTCTGCCACAGCCATGACGGTGCTGCCTGCACCGGACACATACACGGCCTTTGCGCCGCACAGCCGCGCCATATCGAACACCTCGCGGGAGCCGGGCATCAGGGGCATGCGATACTGCTGGTGCAGCTTATCCTCGGTGGCAATGGCCAGCAGGTCGTGCCGCCCCTCGCAGAAAGCTGCGGGCACCAGCGCCGCACGGGACAGGTTATACACCGCATCCTTATGGGATACCTCTTTAGGCAGGGCTGCGCGGGCTGCCTCGGTCAGCAGCTTGTAGTCCGGCACGATGGCAGCAAAGCAGAGGCTTTCATCCACATTCCGCTTGACCGAATACACCTTGCCGTCCTCGAACACGCTGCTGGTCAGGCCGCCCAGCAGGGCCGGAGCCACGTTATCGGGGTGTCCCTCAATGGCAGTTGCCAGCGTGAGCAGCTCCTGCGTGTTGAGCACATCGCCCAGCATCCGGTTTGCGCCCAGCAGACCCGCAATGATGCAGGCCGAAGAAGAGCCCAGACCCCGTGCCATGGGGATGGGGTTCGTCTGGGTGATCTTGAGGGGCGGGATCTGCTTGCCAACCTTTTCGAACAGACCCTTGGCGGAGCGGTACACGAGATTCGACTCGCCCCGGGGGATGCGGGTGCCGTCCGATGCCGAGATCTCCAGCACCTCGCTGTCCTCAAAGGTGACTGTGTTGTACAACGTAACTGCCAGACCCAGCGCATCGAAGCCGGAGCCCACGTTGGCGCTGGTGGCAGGGACCGAAACCTTGATCTTCATTGCCGCAGTTCCTTTCCGTTACACTTCCTCGGGCAGACGCTTGAGCACCAGCTTCACGCTGCCGCCCACGGCCTCCACCTTGCGCGCGGCCTCTGCCAGCGCACGCTCATCGGCGCGCTTCACAAAGTAGGCGCAGCCCTCGTACCGCTCATCCACCACCTTGCCGTAGCCGTAGATGGCCTCCACCACAGCGGGTGCAATGCCCGCCACACGCACATAATATGCAGCGGGAGCCGGGTCGGTGAGCATGCCGTCCACCGGGTCCGCAGGCTGCCAGAACAGGCTGTCGTGCACCTGTGCGCCGTTTTTCAACGCATCCACCACGTCTGCCACCACAGCGCTGGCGGTGGGCAGCTTGCCTGCGCCCTTGCCGTAGAACACCACATCGCCCAGCATATCGCCCTTGACCAGCACCGCGTTGAACACATCGTCCACGCTGGCCAGCTGGTTTGCCTTGGGCACCAGACACGGCTCTACACCGGCGGCCACGCTGCCGTCCTTGCCAAGCTTCATCCATGCGATCAGCTTGATAACGCAGCCCAGCTTTTCGGCGCTGGCCACATCGGCGGCGGTAATGGCGCGGATGCCCCGGGTGGGGATGTTCTGGGGGTAGATCTGGTGGCCGCACACCATGGAGGACAGGATGGCGATCTTGCGGCAGGCGTCGCGGCCGTCCACATCATCGCTGGGGTCCTTGGTCTCTGCGTAACCCAGCTCCTGCGCAATTTGCAGCGCATCCTCAAAGCCCAGTCCCTCCCGCACCATCTTGGTGAGCATGAAGTTGGTGGTGCCGTTCACGATGCCCTCCACCTCGGTGATGACGTTGGCCGCCAGGCACTGGTGCATGGGGGTGATGATGGGCGTACCGCCACCCACAGAGGCCTCGAACAGGAAGGCGCATCCGTGCTCCTTGGCCAGTGCCAGCAGCTCTGCACCGTAGGTAGCCACCATCTCCTTGTTGGAGGTGCACACGCTGCGGCCGCTCTCCAGACACGCCTTGACGTAGGGGTAAGCAAAGCGGGTGCCGCCGATGGTCTCCACAACCACCCGGATCTCCGGGTCCTGCAGGATCACGTCGATATTCTTGACCACCAAAGGCTCCACCGGGTTGCCGGTAAAATCCTTCGGGTCCAGAATATATTTTACCTCCACCGGTTCGCCAGCCCGGCGGGAGACGCTTGCAGCATTGTGGCACAGCACCTCGTATACGCCGCTGCCCACCGTGCCAAAGCCCAGAATTGCAATTTTAGCCATACTCTCTTTCCCTCGTTTCCTGTTCTGTTACAGGTTATACCCACAGCGCACACTCACCACCATGCGCTGGCGCGAAAGCTTTTCGGTCAGTTCCTCCGGGGACATCTGCATGGTATCGGTGCGGATGGTGACCGCCACCAGCGCAGCCCCATTCTCCGGGGTGGACTGGTTGATGGTCACAATACTGGCGCCTGCGGCGCTGATGCCGGCCAGAAGGCTTTGCAGCGCACCGGTCTCGTCCCGCAGGGTGGCCATGACCGTGATGACCTCACGGCCGTTCTCTGAATCAAAGATACAATCCTTATACTTATAAAATGCACTGCGCGAAAGCTCTACGGCGCGGGTCGCAGCCGAAATGCTGCGGGCTTCGCCGCTGGCCAGCAGCTCCTTGGCGCGTACCACCTTGAGAAAAACCTCCGGCAGCACCTGCGCATCCACCAGATAAAAACGGCGTTCCAACTTGTTCACCTCTCAAACACAAGTGTTCTTGCAGAAAATATAATAGCATCCGAACCCCTGCAATGCAAGTGCCCGGATGCTATTTTGTCACTTTGTCCAGTTTTGTCTTGTGAAGTGCGCCCTGTCCTTGCCGGATTTTTCAGCAAAGGGGTGAAAAAGTACGATTTTTGTCCTTATTCCGTGTCCAGTGCACTGGTATCGGTGGGTATGACCGGCTGGGCGGGCACAGCATCGTCTGTGTTCTCGGCAGGGGCAGCAGCCTGCGGTGCGGCATGGGAATAGGTGCAGGTATCGGGCAGGTCATCGGCACGGTAGTAGCCCACGGCAGTGCTCGGGCAGCCTGCACCGGCCAGCAATCCGCTCTGGGTGCAGTAGCGGCGCTCCACCACGCCTGCGGAGGTGGGGAATGCCTTATAGGGCAGGTCTGCCTGTGCCTGCTCCATCAGTGCCTTCCACGCGGTCACACAGGTACGGGTCTTGGCCTGCTGCTTGGACAGAGTCTTGGTCATATCGTAAGGTGCATCGTAGCCCCACCACACAGCGGTGACATAGTAGGGCGTGCCGCCCACGAACCACAGATCCTTTTCGTCGCTGGCAGTACCGGTCTTACCAAAGGCCTCCATGCCGTTGGAGTTGGGATAGCGGCCGCTGGCAGTACCCACACTGGAGAACAGAACGTTCTTCAGCAGGCGGTTCATGACGTAAGCGGTATCGGGGGTCAGTGCCTGATAGCTGGTGGCGTTGTTTTCCAGATAGATGTTGCCGTCCCGGTCCAGCACACGAGTGTACAGGTGCGGGGTGGTGTACTCGCCATCATAGAAGATCTGGAAGGCTGCGGCCAGTGCCATGGGGGTAACGCCCTTGGTCTGGCTGCCCATGACCATCTGCGCCAGACCCACATCGTTGGTGGGATCCAGCGTGTTCAGCTGCAAGGTGTTATAGACGAAGTTGAAGATATTGCTTGCGCCCACAAGGTCGCCCACGCGGACTGCGATGGTATTCAGCGAGCGGGCAAGGCCGTTCCACAGCGGGAGATCGCTGCCATCGCCGTAGTTGCCGCCGTAGTTGCGCGGCCAACTGCGCCATGCGTTGGGGTAAGCGCGGAGCTGCTTGTCGGAGAGCCCCATCAGGCCATTCTTGCGGCAGTAGTCCTCGTCCCGAATGATCATATCCTGCTTCTGGTACAGGGGGGAGTTGTTGAGCATGGTGGACCAGTTGACCAGACCGTACTCAATGCCCAGCGCATAGGCACCGATGGGCTTGATGGTAGAACCGGTCTGCCGCTCCACATTATAGGCGCGGTTCAGGGAAAGGCTCTTGGTCTTTTCGCCCAGACCGCCCGCAATGGCCAGCACGTTGCCGTCATAGTCCAGCGTGACCATAGCAGCCTGCGTGCGCACGTTGCGGTAATAGTAGACGGTGCCATCTTCGCCGGTGCGGGTCTTGGGGGTGCCGTCCTCGTTGAACACCTGCACATCATCGTCCGAAATGGAGGTAACCTCTTCCTCATGCCAGCCCGCCGGGAAGTAGGCATCGTCGGTGTTCAGCATCAGGTTTTCCATCTGGGACTGCAGCTTGGTGTTGACAGTGGCTTCAATGGTAAAGCCGCCGGTGTAGAGCAGCTTCTGTGCCTCGGACTCGCTGATGCCCTCCTTGGTCATGATGTCCTGCACGACCTCATTGAACAGTGCATCGGTGAAGTAGGAGGTGACGGTGCTGGGCTTTTTGCCGCTGTCTTCTTCGGCCAGCACAAGGGGCTGTGCAGCGCCGTTGCGGTAGTCCTCCTCGCTGATCACACCCTGCTGCCACATATTGTACATGATGAAGTTGCGGCGGTGGATCAGATTTTCGGGGTTCGTATAGGGGTTATAGTTGGTGGGGTTTTTGGTAATAGAGGCAATGGTAGCGCACTCCCACAGGCTCAGCTGGCTGACGTCCTTGTTGAAGTACTCGTTGGCCGCCGTCTGCACACCCTGAATGGTGCCGGTAAAGCTGATGGTGTTCAGGTAAGCCTCCAGAATGGTCTCCTTGGAGTAGCTGCGGCTCAGGCAGAGGGCGCGGTAGATCTCGCGCACCTTGCGCAATGCGCCATCGATACCGCTGGCGCTGTTGTCATCGGTCAGGTTCTTGATGAGCTGCTGTTCCAGTGTGGATGCGCCCTGCTTGGAGCTGTAAATGGGCAGCAGATACTCGTTGATCATTGCGCCGATGGTGCGCTTGAAGTTGACGCCGGGCTCTGAGTAGAAGTCCTTATCCTCGGTGCAGATGAAGGCATACTGCAAATTGGAGGGAATCTGCTCAAGGTCTGCCCATACGCGGTGGCTGTTGGAGGAGCGCAGGGTGGCATACTCCACCTGTGCGCCGGTATCCGGGTCGGTGGCTACCACCATACTGGACTGGCTCAGCTGAATGTTGTCCAAGTCCAGCAGGTCACCGTCGTTGGCAGTAGCCTGCACCACATAGAACACCATGCCCACGGCCACCACGCTGCCCAGCATAATGCCAAGGCAGAGCACCGTAGCGACGGTGCGGCCAATGAACCGCAGGATGGGATGCTTGCTCTTTTCCTTTGGCGGCTTGGGGCTTTTGGGTGCCTTGGGCGCGCGGGTACGGTTTTCCGCTGCGGAGTGTACCTCGCGGCGGCTCTGGGAAACATTGACCTTACGTCCCACCGGGCGGGCAGGCTGCTCCTCGCCGCCCCGGTGGATCTTTCTCATCTCATTGTTGGAGATAGGGATCGCCTCCTGACATTTCAAGACTGTTGCCGGGCATAGCTGCACCGGGCTTTATCCACATCGTTTGTGACACGAAATTTCAAACTGCAATACCATATTATAGCACGCAAGCCCCAGCCGGGCAAGAACCAATCTTTGCGCGCTGAGCAGATATAAATAGTATAACACACTCTCTTGTGGAAAGTACAGTATCTGCGTGTGAAAATTGTCTGCTATCCGCCAAAACGGGGCATACTTACCGGGGAAGGGAGTGTTTTTTATGCGCAAGCTGTCTGTCTGCCTGTTCTACGGGCTTTGCGTATTCACCATTGTATTCAGTCTGTTCTGGATGGCGCTGCCAAGGCTGCCGCTGTCTCAAAGCCCCGCCGGGTCTGAGACCGACCCCGCCTCTCCCCTGAGCCTTGCCGCGCAGGCAGTGCCCCAGACGGACACCGCCCGCTACTGCCTGCAAGACAGCGGCGGGCGGGTGGCGGTGTACACCTGCCGCGCCGACGGCACCCCGGGCACCCTGATCCGCGTGACCGGCATCTACACCAATCTTCTGCCCGAAAACGACGCCTTACGCATCAAGCGCGGAATCATGGTCAACAGCCCCCGGGAGCTGGACCTGCTGCTGGAAGATCTGGGGGAGTAAATGCGCGGCAGGGCTAACGATTTTCAATGGCCTCCGCTTGCGCTCTGGCCATATTCAGCGGAAAATTTATTTTTAATTTCGGGATAGCGGAGCGTCTGCGGACGCTCCGCTATCCCATTTTCACGAGGGGGATTGCAAAGATATACGGCAGCGCCTACTGCATATTCCTGCGTGAAAGCGCAAAATAAGCCAGACCCGCAGGCCCGGCTTATTTAAAAACAAAAATATTTTATGCTTCCATTTCTTCCAGCGGCACAAGGTACTCCTTGCGGCACTGCTCGTACTCCAGCATATAGTCCTTGCTGGGGTTGTGGTGCATAATGCTTTTCAGGGTGTGGGAGTCGTAGTCCTCGCCGGCTTCCATGCCCACCATGCGCACTGCAATGTTGGAGCAGTGGTCGGAGATACGCTCAGCGTTGTTCAGCACATCAAGGAACACCACGCCGGTGTCGATGGAGCAGATCCCGTCCTTCAGACGGAGGATGTGCTGGTCGCGCAGGCGCTCCACCATCACGTCAATGATCTCCTCCAGCGGCTCCACCTGTGCAGCCTTCTGGACATCATCGTTTTCAAAGGCCTCGTCCGTCAGAACCAGAATGCGCTCCAATGCGGCATCCAGCAATTGCAGTTCCTTTTTGGCGCTCTCGCTGAAGCTGGCTTCCTTGTCGTACAGCTCCTCGGCCTTTTCCATGATGTTCACGGCATAGTCGCCGATACGCTCGAACTCGGTGACAAAATTCAGCAGCTCGGTCACCGCGTGGCTTTCGTCGTCGCCCAGCTCCTGATCGGTCAGTTTGATCAGGTAGTTGGTGATCTCCACCTCCATGCGGTCGATCAGGTTCTCGCGCACCTTAATGGCGCTCACGGTCTCCTCGTCCATCTTCAAAAGCAGCGGCGCAGCCAGACCCACGTTGCGGGCGGCACGGCGGGACATCTTGATCACCGCATTCTTCGCCTGCTGCAAAGCCACAGCCGGGCTCTTGTACAGACGCTCGTCCAGCACCGGCATGCTCAGCTCCTGTGCTTCCTCCACGCTGCTGGGCACCGTGAGCATCGCCAAGCGGCTCAGCACTCCGCTGCAAGGCAGGAACAGCAGCATGGCGCATACGCTGGACAAAGTATGGATGTTTGCAATGGAACTCTTGTTCATCACATCGCCCCACATGGGAATGCCGATGGTGAACTGCACCGCATAGATCAGTGCCAGCAGGATCACACTGCCGATGACGTTGAAATACAGGTGGATGAGCGCTGCCCGCTTACCATCCTTGGAGGAGCCGCCGATGGTGAGCAGCGGGGTGAACGCCGTACCAATATGCGCGCCCAGAATGATGGGGATGGCAGAACTGAAGGTGACAAGTCCTGTGCTGGACAGTGCCTGCAGAATACCCACAGAGGCAGAGGAGGACTGGATGATCACGGTGACCACCACGCCCACCAGAACGCCCAGAATGGGGTTGGTCATAGTGACAAACAGATTCTGAAAGACGGCGCTCTCCCGCAGGGGTGCCACACCGGTATCCATCAGGCTCATGCCGGTAAACAGGATGCCGAAGCCCAGCATGATCTGGCCGATATTCTTCTTTTTGGCATTGCGCAGGAACACATAAAAAATGCAGCCAATAAACGCCACCACGGGGGCAAAGGTCTTGGGCTGGATCAGGGTCAGCCACAGGCTGTCGCCTGAGATATCCGCCATGCGGATCAACTGACCTGTTACCGTAGTACCAATATTTGCACCCATGATCACGCCTACCGACTGCGTCAGTGTCATGATACCGGAGTTGACCAGACCGACACAAATAACCACCGTACCAGCCGACGACTGGATGACGCCGGTGATCAGTGTGCCAAAGATCACGCCTTTAATGGTGGAGGAGGTAAGCTTTTGCAATACGCCCTGCATCTTGCCGCCTGCCAGCTTTTCCAGTCCGGCGCCCATGATGGACATACCGTACAGGAACAGCGCAATGCCGCCCAGCAGAGAGGTAATGTGTGTGATATCCATAACGATACTCCTAATATGAAACTTCCCTTTTAATCCTTTACAGCACACAGCTGCCGGAACCTTGCACGCGCAACGCCTGCCCTGTTCCGGAAGCCGCTTACTTTTATTATACCATCAAAGGGGGCGTCTCAACAAGGTTTATTTTACAGGAAAGTTACTTTTTTCACACATTCCGCAACATATTTCCGGGCGGCAAACAAAAAGATTTCCGTTATTTTACATACATTTTACATTCAGCTTTCCCAGATGCGATATGCCGCCGCTTACCCGGCCAGCTCTTCCATGGCCTCGCGCACTGTATCGGCCGAAAACAGGAACACACCACTGCCGGTGTATACCTCCACATGATTGCCCACATAACGCAACTCAAAATCCTTCATGGTGTTTCCCTCCTGTGTTTCTGTTTTGTTCCGGGGCTTTCCCGGTGAACACAGTATCGCATAATTCAGATACCATAAAAAGGACTTTCAAAGGTTTTTGCGGATTTTTTGCGTAAAAAACAGCGTATGCTCCCCAGTCTGCTCACGCTGTACACGGCCATTTTCCTCGGAGATCAGGTCTTTGGCAGTCCCCGCAGCGCCGCATTTCCGCAGGAAACAGGCGCTGGAGCTGCCGTTTTCCGTCACGACCCCCTCCTGTGAAAATGGGATAGCGGAGCGTCCGCAGACGCTCCGCTATCCCGAAATTAAAAATAAATTTTCCGCTGATAATGGCTAGAGCAAAGCGGAAGCCCTTCCAAATCATCCTGCTGTGCAAAGCATTATTCTGCCGCGTCCGTCACACGGACGGGGTAGCCTGTCCGCACACAGCGCACCGCGTAGCGGGAACCGCCGCCGGAGGTGCAGGTGAACAGGGTCAGATCCCAGTTGTCCGTCTCGGTATCGGTGGTCATCTCCTCGATCTGGGTGGGGCGCAAAGTCTCCACGCTCTCCACCTCATAGCTCCAGCGCAGACCGTCTGCATCCGTAAAATAGACCGAGCTGCCGATGGCCAGCCACTTGATGGGGCTGAAGTGCATTGCGTAGTTGTGGCCGCAGATCACAAGATCATCGCCATAGGTGGTGCCGCTGTACCGCCCGGGGGCGATCTTCAGCCCGGCGTAGCTCCACTGCGCCATCACCGGCAGCTCCCGTTCTACCGCCGGGATGGAAAGCACCCCGATGTAGTCCCGCCCTTCCACCTCCACGGTGGTCATCTCCTGCGTCGGGTCCAACACCGGCTGCGGGGCTGCAGTCTCGTTTTCCTGCTGGTGCTCCGTAATGGTCTTTTGCATGGTCTGCTCCAGCTCGCCCAATACTTCCTGCGAAGCCTTTTCTGCCCGGGCGGCATCCCACCGGTTGTAGCCCAGCAACCCAGCGGCGCATAAGATCAGCACCGCGCCCAGCACCATGCACAGCCTGCCGATTTTCCGTTTCATTGCATTCCGTCCTTTATATATAATAGTATCGTCTGCTTCAGTATACCATTCCCCGCTCCGGTTTACAACCGTTCTTGCGGTCGTTTTTTATCGGGCAGCAGCGCGCAGACCAGTCGCACCATCTGCCCGGTCAGGGGCAGCCACACCAGCGCGCACAGTACGTTGAATAAGGTGTGTGCGTTGGCGATCTGCCGGGCGATCACGGCGCACTCCGCCCCTGCGGGCGAGCACAGCCGCACCAGCGCCGCAAAGGGCTGCAGCAGTGCGCAACACACCGCCGCTCCGCTCAGGTTAAAAATGGCGTGGGCTGCCGCCACCCGCTTGGCGTCTCTTCCCTGCCCGATGGCGGCAAGCACCGCCGTGATGGTGGTGCCGATGTTATCCCCCAGCAAAATGGGAATGGCCGCCGTCAGCCCCAGCAGGCTGTGCACGCCGTCTGCCCCGGGCTGCGCCGCCATGCTTTGCAGCAGCGCCACTGTGGCAGAGCTGCTTTGCACCGTTAAGGTCATGCAGACGCCCGCCAGCAGCCCATGCAGGGGACTTTGCTGCACCCGGGCAAGCTCCAGCCGGAACAGAGGGCTTTGCAGCAGCGGTTCCATGGCGCTGCGCATCACAGTGACGCCTTCGAACAGCAGTCCAAAGCCGAACACTGCCTCGCCCACGCAGCGGCCCCGCCAGCCTTTACAGGCCAGACAGAGCAGCACCCCGCCAAACAGCAGCAGATACCGCCAGCTTTCCACCCGGAACGCCAGCAGCTGTGCCGTGACCGTTGTGCCGATATTTGCCCCGAATACCACCGGCACCGCCTGCCGCAGCTGCAACAGCCCCGCCGCCAGAAAGGCAATCACCATGACCGTGACCGCCGAGCTGCTTTGCAGCACCGCCGTTACCGCAGCACCGGTCAGCAGTCCTGCCGCCGGGTTTGCGGTGCACCGCGCCAGCAGGCTGCGCAGACGCCTGCCCGCTCCCTGCTGCACCGCCCGACACAGGCTGTCCGTCCCGTATAAAAACAGCGCCAATCCGCCGAATACCTGTAACAACACTTGGAATCCCTGCTCCATCTGCACCCTCCGTTTCTGCCTGTCCTTTATTTTTATGCAGCGAGAGCCGGTTTGCGCATTGACAAAACCTACAAGTTTTTTGTGAATTTTTGTTTAATATTTCCCTATTCCCTTGCAATCCGGCTGCAAAAGGAATATGCTTATCAGGCGTTAATACTTAACAACTGTTAAGTATCCAAAAAATGCAAACGAGGAGGGACTGTCGTGTCCGAGCCAAGCACCCCCAGCTTTCAGGGGATGTGCCACTATATCGGGCAGCTGAGCAAAGCATCCAAGGCCGGGATGCGGGCGGCGCTGGCCGATTGCCCCAAATGCCATTTCAATATGCTGGAAGGCCTGCTGCACGCCATCAACTGTCACGGAAAGGACGGTGCCATTTATGTCTCCGACCTTGCCCGGGAGATTCGTCAGCCGCTGCCGGCGGTCTCGCGCGGGCTGCGGCTCATGGAGCAGGACGGCACTGTGGTGCGGGAACCGGACCCCGCCGACCGCCGCAAAACGCTGGTGCGCATCACCTCCAAGGGGTACGAGCTGTGCCACCAGTGTGAGCAGGCTCTGCGCAACTACTTTGCCAGCGTGCTGGCACGGTTAGAGCCGGAGCAGGCAGCCCAGATGGACGCGCTGCGCGGCGCGCTGATGGATGCCATTCTTGCGGAAAATGCCGCGCGCAACATTGACCCGAAGGGAGAAACGAACCATGACAAAGATCTTTAAGCAGCTGGCCCGGCACTGGGCGGTCTGCCTTGTGGTGTTCGCACTGCTGTTCGTGCAGGCGTATTGCGACCTTGCCCTGCCGGACTACACCAGCAAGATCGTGGACACCGGCATCCAGCAGGGCGGCATTGAAAGCCCCCTGCCCCAAACGGTGCGCCAGAGTACGCTGGACGCGCTGAGCCTGCTGATGAGCGAGGAGGATGCGCAGAAGCTGCAAAACGCCTACCAGTACTATCTGCAGGACGATGGCGTGTTGCAGCTGCGCTCCGACCTGACCGAGGACGAGCGCACCGCACTGGAAGAGGCCGTGACCACCCCGGACATCGTGCTGTATATGGCTGCTACACAGGCCGCCAACACCCCCGCTGGACAGAACAGCATGGGCATGACCGGCCTTGCCGAGACGCCCTCTGCCGCTGCGGACGCGGACACTGAGACCGTCACCCCTACGGCAGCGGATCTGGACACCGTTTGCAGCCAGTTTGCCGCCATGAGCCAGATGCCCGGCTTTGACCGCAGTATGCTGCAAAAGCAGCTGGACGGTGCCATGAGCCAGCTGGACAGCACCCTGCTGGAAAACCTGAAAAGCCAGTCTTTGCTGCTGGTGCAGCTGGAATACGAGGCGCAGGGCGTTGCGCAGGATGTGCAGATGGGTTACCTCTTCCGGGTGGGCGGCCAGATGCTGGCGCTCACCCTGCTGATGGTAGCCGTGGCTGTGGCCGTTGGCTTCCTTGCCTCCCGGGTATCCGCCGCCATCGGCCGCGACCTGCGCCGGGAGACCTTCTCCAGCGTTATCGGCTTCTCCAATGCAGAGATTGAGAACTTCTCCACCGCCTCCCTCATCACCCGCACCACCAACGATATCCAGCAGGTGCAGTTCGTCTGCGTCATCCTGCTGCGCATGGTGGCCTACGCGCCCATTCTGGGCATTGGCGGCGTGCTGCACGTTGTGGGCAGCAGCAGCGGCCTTTCCTGGATCGTGGTGCTGGATGTGGCTCTGCTTTTGTTGCTGCTGCTCTTCCTGATGAGCGTTGCCATGCCCAAATTCAAGGTGATGCAGCAGCTGGTGGACCGGCTGAATCTGGTCAGCCGCGAAATTTTGACCGGCATCATGCCGGTGCGCGCCTTCAGCCGCGAAAAGTTTGAGGAGCAGCGCTTTGACAAGGCCAACCGGGAGCTGATGGGCACCCAGCTGTTCACCAACCGCGCCATGGTGGCCATGATGCCCTTTATGACCCTGATCATGAACGGCACCAGTCTGCTCATCGTCTGGTTCGGCGGCAAGGCCATGGATGCCGGCACTATGCAGGTGGGCGAAATGATCGCCTTTATCACCTACACCATGCAGATCGTCATGTCCTTCCTGATGCTGGCCATGGTGGCCGTCATGCTGCCCCGCGCCGGTGTGGCTGCGGATCGTATCGACGAGGTCATCCGCACCAAAGCCACCATCCGCGACCCGGACGAAGCCGCCGCAAAGGCTGCACAGGCGCACACCGACTGGCATGGCGTTGTGCAGTTCGAGGACGTGAGCTTCCGTTACCCCGGTGCAGACAGCGATGCGCTGGAGCACATCAGCTTTACCGCAAAGCCCGGCGAGACCACCGCCATCATCGGCTCCACCGGCTGTGGCAAGTCCACCCTGCTCAACCTGATTCCTCGCTTTTACGATGTAACCGGCGGCAAGGTGACCGTGGACGGCATTGACGTGCGCGAGATGCCGCAGGCACAGCTGCACGACCTGCTGGGCTATGTGCCCCAGAAGGGTGTGCTGTTCAGCGGTACCATTGACAGCAACCTGAAATTCGGCGGCGAGGATATCACCGACGCACAGGTGCACAAGGCCGCCGCCATTGCACAGGCCACTGATTTTATCGAGGCAAAGCCCGAGGGCTACCAAAGCCCCATTGCACAGGGCGGCTCCAACGTATCCGGCGGCCAGAAGCAGCGGCTTTCCATTGCCCGGGCAATTGCCAAAAATCCCAAGGTCTATCTGTTTGACGACAGCTTCTCGGCACTGGACTACAAGACCGATGTAGCGCTGCGCCGCGCTTTGAAGGCACAGACCGACAACGCCACCGTGATCATTGTGGCACAGCGCATTTCCACCGTGCTGCACGCAAACCAGATCCTTGTACTGGACGAAGGCAGGCTGGTGGGCAAGGGCACCCACGCCCAGCTGATGGTCAGCTGCCCGGAATATCAGGAGATCGCCCGCAGCCAGCTGAGCCAGAAGGAGCTGGCGCTGGATACCCTGAATACAGAAAAGGAGGGTGAGTGATATGCCCAGACCCGGACGTCCCACCACCGAGCGCGCCAAAAACTTTAAAGGCACGCTGCGGCAGCTCATCCGCACCATGAGCCACTACAAGCTGCCCCTTACGGCAGCCATGCTGTTTGCTATTCTGTCCACCATCTTCAACATTGCAGGCCCCAAGGTGCTGGCAAAGGCCACCACCGCCCTTGCCACCGGCTGGATCGCCCGGCTGCGTGGCACCGGCAGCATCGATTTTGTGTATATCGGCCGCATCCTGCTGTTTTTGTTGGGGATGTACCTGCTGAGCAGCGCCTTCAGCTTTATTCAGGGCTGGCTGATGACCGGCCTTTCTCAGAAGGTCTGCTACGACTTCCGTCGCCAGATCAGTGAAAAGATCAACCGCCTGCCGCTGGCGTACTTTGAAAAGCGCACCGTGGGCGAGGTGCTCTCCCGCATCACCAACGATGTGGACACACTGGGCCAGAGCCTGAACCAGAGCATCACCCAGCTGATCACCAGCGTGACCACCATGATCGGTGTGCTGGTGATGATGCTTTCCATCAGCCCCCGCATGACCCTGATTGCCCTGCTGATCTTACCGGTATCGCTGGCGCTGGTGCTGGTGGTGGTCAAGTTCAGCCAGAAGTACTTCAAGGCACAGCAGGCCACGCTGGGCGTGGTCAACGGTCAGGTCGAGGAGGTCTACGCCGGCCACAACGTGGTCAAGGCCTTCAACCGGGAGGCCGTGGTACTGGCAGACTTCAACGCCGCCAACGATAAGCTGTACGAATCCGCATGGAAGAGCCAGTTCCTCTCGGGCCTTATGATGCCCATCATGAACTTTGTGGGCAACCTGGGCTATGTGGCAGTGGCCATCGTGGGCAGCATTTTTGCTGCAAACGGCGTTATCACCATTGGTGATATTCAGGCTTTTATCCAGTATGTCAAAAACTTTACCCAGCCCATCCAGCAGCTTTCGCAGGTGTCCAATATGCTGCAAAGCATGGCTGCTGCTGCCGAGCGGGTGTTCGAGTTTTTGAATGAGCCGGAGGAAGAGCAGCTGGCAGACCCTGCCCGCCGTGCCGACCCCGCCGACATTGACGGACAGGTCACCTTTGACCATGTACGCTTCGGCTACACCCCGGACAAGACTGTTATCCACGACTTCAGCTGCACGGTGCAGCCCGGCCAGAAGGTAGCCATTGTAGGCCCCACCGGCGCGGGCAAGACCACCATGGTCAAGCTACTGATGCGCTTTTACGATGTGGACGCCGGTTCTATCACCCTGAACGGCCACAATGTGCGGGACTTTGACCGCAGCGCCCTGCGCGAGGGCTTTGGCATGGTGCTGCAGGACACATGGCTGTTCAAAGGCACCATCATGGAGAACATCCGCTACGGCCGGCTGGACGCCACCGATGAAGAGGTGATTGCTGCCGCAAAGGCTGCCAACGCCGACCACTTTATCCGCACCCTGCCCGGTGGCTACCAGATGGAACTGAACGAGGACGCCTCCAACGTCAGTCAGGGGCAGAAGCAGCTGCTCACCATCGCCCGCACCATTCTGGCAGATAACCGCATCCTGATTTTGGACGAGGCTACCAGCAGCGTGGATACCCGCACCGAGCAGCGTATCCAGACCGCCATGGACCGCCTGATGGAGGGCCGTACCAGCTTTGTCATCGCCCACCGCCTTTCCACCATCCGGGATGCCGACCTCATCCTTGTCATGCGAGATGGCGACATTGTGGAGCAGGGCACCCACGACCAGCTGATTGAGGCAGGCGGCTTCTACGCTGACCTGTACAACAGCCAGTTCGAGGATGTTGTGGATTAAAGCACCTGGCATCACAACATAATTGCAAAAAGAGCACCTGGCGCCTTTTTAGGGCAATAGGTGCTCTTTGTTTTCCCCTCTCAGTCATCGCTACGCGATGCCAGCTTCCCCGAGAGGGGGAGCTTTTCTATATCTGTCAGTCAAGCTCTCCCTTCGGGAGAGCTGGCACGAAAGTGCCTGAGAGGGTTTTCGTCTTTTCTTTATGATTCCTCCACCGGTTCCAGCTTCAGGCCGAACAACTTTTCCGCAAGGGGCGGCAGCTGTTGCTGCAAGGCGCGGACATAGGCCATTACTACCGGATCCTCGCGCTTTTGCCCCAGCACAACGCCGAAGCGGTGTCCCCTGCCCCAGTCCAGTACCCGCACAAAACTGAGGTCCGGCCTGCGGTAATAGACCGCCGGGACCATCTTGAGTGCCGGGTCGCCGTAGGCCGCACTGCGGATACCGCCCACCGGCGTAAACTCCACCCCTCGGTCCATTCCCTCCTGCAGCAGGCTTGTTTCGTAGACAGTCTGGTACATCTCCTTGATGGGTAGCCAGCGATATTGCAATGCCTGTTCCAAGGTCAATCTGCCCACCGGCATATCAGCGGGCGGGTGGATGGGGATGCAAAGTTCTGGCATATAGAACAGCGGCACAAAGGTAAGCCCCTGCGCGTAGAACTCTGCACTTTCCAGCTGGAAGGAAAGATCCATCTCCCCTTTTTTCAGGCTGCGCCAGACCTCGCTGCGGTTGGCACACCACCCCAGAATGGAGGTATACTGCAGGCACAAGTCACTTGTCAGGGAAAACAAGTCGTATGCGAACATCCGCATTGCCTCATGGCAGCCTGCAATCACCAGATGCCGTTCCGGCGGTTTTTCCTGCTGTTGCACCGCGCGGGCGTGGCGCAACGCCTGCTGATACAGAGCCACCAGCTGCTTTGCCTTGGGGTAAAAATCCTGTCCCGCCGGGGTCAGCACCACCCGGCGGGGCACGTGCTGGAACAGCTCGAACTGCAGCTGCCCTTCCAGCGTGCGGATCTGCTGCGAAAGTGCCGACTGGGAAAGATACAGTGCCTCTGCCGCCGCAGAAAAGCTGTTCAGTTCCACGATCTTTACAAAGCCTTCCAGTGCGCTCTCGTTCATGCTTTTCTCCCTCCCGCAATACATTAGGTTTTCCTTAATTATAATATTCAAAACTCGAATTGTAAATAGTGCCCTTCTACGCTACAATTGTTAAGGATTCCGCAAAGTGCCTTTTACTTTGCTGCACGATAAGAAGGAACACAAAGAAGAACAAAAAGAAAGAGAGCGTACCTATGAACAAAATTTCCCGTAAGGGCTTTATCAAGATCGCCGCTGCCGCCGCCATGAGCGGTGTGACCGCCGGTGCTCTGGCTGCCTGCAATTCCGCTTCCGGTTCTGCCTCCACTTCCGGTGCTGCCGGTCAGTACATCCCCGGCACCTACGAGGGCACTGCCGAGGGTATTTCCTCCACCGTCAAGGTCACTATGACCTTCTCCGACAGCGCTGTCACCGACGTGGTGGTGGATACCTCCGGCGAGACCGCTTCCTTCGGCGCTGCCGCTGCCGATGAGCTGCGCGAGCAGCTGCTGGCTGCTGGTTCTGCCGAGATCGACGGTGTTTCCGGTTCTACCATCACCTCCGACGCCGTGATGAAGGCTGCCAAGAGCTGCTACGCACAGGCTAAGGGCGAGGCCGTGGTCTCCAGCGTGCAGCTGCCCACCGGCGATGAGAACGACTGGCTGGGCAAAGAGCCTGACATCGACGAGGCCGCCATCACCGAGACCGTGGACACCGACATCCTGATCGTGGGCGCTGGCAATGGCGGTATGTTCGCTGCCGCCTATGCGGCTGCCAACGGCCTGAACTTCCGTGTTATCGAGCAGAACGCCAACGTGCAGGACACCCGTCACTGGTACGGCGCTGTTGATTCTGCTGCCGCTAAGGAAGCTGGCGAACCCGCCACCGATAAGGCAAAGCTGCTGAGCGAGATCTCCCGCTACGCCTCCGGCAAGTGCGACCAGCGCGTTGTCAAAACCTGGATCAACGAATCTGCTGCCATGCACGACTTTATGCGCAGCATTCTGGAAGATAAGTACGGCTGGGTGTGCGATTTCACCTCCGGCAGCGAGGCTGCATGGCCCGCAGAGAATGCCGAGCACAACACCGACTACCTCTACCCTGTGCAGGAGCACAACTACATGGCCAGCGAGAGCGCATCCGGTCTGCCCCGCAACGAGCTGCTGCTGCAGTACATTCAGGAGCTGGGCTACGATGTAGACTTCAAGACCAGCCTTGCCAAGCTGGAAAAGAACAGCGATGGCCGCATTACCGGCGTCATCGCCCAGAGCACCGAAGATGACCACTTCATCCGTTACAACGCCAATCAGGGCGTGCTGCTGGCCTGCGGCGGCTTTCCCGGCAACCCTTACATGATGGAACAGCTGGACCCGCTGGGCACCAGCGTGACCACCGCCTGCTCCTACTCCCCCGCCGACAAGGGCTACGGCATCCGTGCAGCAGTGTGGGCAGGCGCTAATCTGGACAAGGAAGCCGCTCCCATGCTGTTTGACCGCGGCATCGTTGCCCCCGGTGTGGATGCCGGTTATGTGGACAGCGACTCTGCCTTTGGCGGTAAGGCCTTCCCGGGCAAGATCCGCCAGTTCAACCCCGGCACCCAGCCTTTCCTGAAGGTGAACCGCAACGGCGAGCGCTTTGCCAACGAGAGCAGTCCCTACAACGATATCGTCTACGCCGCTGCCCACCAGCCGGGCCGCGTTTACGCCCAGATCAGCGATGCAAACTTCATCGAGGATGCAAAGCGCTTCCACACCATCGGCTGCTCTGCCCAGACCCGCAACCTCGGCGAGGACTACTTTGCTCAGCAGGTCGAGAACGGCGAGAAGGAGGGCTGCTTTTTCAAGGCCGATACCCTCGAGGAGCTGGCCGACAAGATGGGCTTTACCGGTGCGGCAAAGGACACCTTCCTTGCCACCGTGGAGCGCTACAACGAGCTGTACGATAAGCAGAACGACGAGGACTTCGGCAAGCCCGCTTACCGTCTGAGCGCCATCCGCACCGCGCCCTTCTACGGCTGCTGGCTGGGTGCTTCTCTGCTGACCACTGAGCAGGGCATCGCCATCAACGAAAAGGGTCAGGCTCTGGACACCAACAACCAGCCCATGGAGGGTCTGTACATTACCGGCGATATGTCCGGCAGCTTCTTTGCCAACAACTACCCCTGCCTGATGGCCGGTGTGGCTATGGGTCGTACCCTGACCTACGCCATGAAGGCTATCAAGCAGATGGCTGGTCTGGAGAACGCCTGATAAAGTGCGGTTCTCCAGCATACTCTAAGCGTTTCTTCTTTTTCATGTGAAGAGGGGCGGTCCCATTTGGGGCTGCCCCTCTTTGCTTTTTTACACCGCACGCCCCCTACACAAATGGCCGCGATTGTGCTATGATAAGCGTGGAACCGGGCAGTTCATCCCACCCGGTCAGAGATCGAGGTGTTTGTACAAATGTCGGATATTCTGGATACCTTACGGCAGGAAGGGGTGGACCCTGCCCTGCTTACGGCGGTGCAGGAATACCGCGCCGCTCATCCGCTCAGTGAGGCGCTGCGCCCGCGTATCCCCGCCCCTGCCTTTACCTACTACGGCAAAGAGGTGTGGGAGCAGGCGCTGGCGGCTATCCTCTGCGGCGAAAACCTGCTGCTGGCCGGCGGCAAGGCCACCGGCAAAAACGTGCTGGCAGAAAATCTTGCCGCCGCCTTTGGCCGCCCCGCATGGGACATCTCCTTTCATGTAAACATGGACGCCGCCTCCCTCATCGGCATGGATACCTTTGCGGGCGGGCAGGTGGTGTTCCGTCCCGGGCCGGTGTACCGCTGCGCACAGTGCGGCGGCTTTGGCGTGCTGGACGAGATCAACATGGCCAAAAACGAGGCGCTGGCGGTGCTGCACGCGGTGCTGGACTTCCGCCGCGCCATCGACGTACCCGGTTACGAGCGCATCCCGCTGGCCGAGGAGACCCGTTTTATCGCCACCATGAACTACGGCTACGCGGGCACTCGGGAGCTGAACGAGGCACTGACCTCCCGCTTTGCAGTGGTGCAGATGCCCACCATCACCCAAGATAATCTGGAAAAGCTGCTGCGGGCGCAGTTCCCGGATCTTTCGGCAAAATATGTGCACCAGTTTGCACTGCTGTTTCTGGACCTGCAGAAAAAGTGCGACAGTGCCGAGATTTCCACCAAAGCGCTGGATCTGCGCGGTATGCTGGACGCACTGCGGCTGATTCGCAGGGGCATCCCGGCCGGGGCGGCGCTGGATATGGGCATCACTAACAAGGCCTTTGACTCCTACGAGCAGGGGCTGATCCGGGACGTGATCGCCGCGCGCATCCCGGCCAAGCTGGATGCCGGAAAGCTGTTTGCCTGATGGACGCCCAAAGCTACACCGCGCAGGAGCGGCGTGCGGCCAATCAGGTCTGGGCCGCTGCCGGAGCCTACGGCTTTGAGCCGCTGTTTCTGGCCCATAACACAGACGGCACCATTGATTTTTACATGAACTGCATCGTAGGGCTGGTGCATAAATACTACGGTGATGCGCTGATCCGGGACATTTTTTCCGCTTGGGAGGGCGATGTGCGCCAGCCCATGCTGGACGATATGGCGTGGCTATATCTGGAAAACGCCGCATACCGGCTGGAGCTGCCCCGCCGCCCGGTGCTGGAGGCGCTGCGGTTTGCCCACGCGGACTACTTTTTTGCCATCCAGTACAAGCTTTCGCGGCAGGAGTGGATGGCGAAAAACCAGCTGGTGTACACCATGCAGGCTGCGCGCTGGCGCAAGGTTCTGGGACACACCGCCCCGGTCATGACCCCTTACGAGAGCAGCCTTGCCGCCGCGCTGGAGCCGGAGACCGTACCGGAACCAGCACAGCTCAAAAACGACCTGCTGTCGCTGTTTGCAAAATTCGCCCTGTTTGACGGCAAGGTGCGCCAGAAGCCCGCGCTGCATCTGCGGCTGCAAGGCTTTTGGGCAAAGCTTGCCACCAAAACCATGCCCACCCAGATGATCAAGACCGACCGGGTGACAGTGGAGCATTCCGGCGCGGTGGATGCTACTGGCAGCGGGCTGGCGGTGGACAAGCGCCGGGCAAACATCACCCTGAAGCAACGCGCCGCACAGGATCGCGCCTACATTGAAAGCTGCTTTGGGCGCTGCTTTTACCCGCCGGAGCAGCTACGCAAGACTGAGCAGGAGCTGTGCACCGGAGTGCATCTGGGCTGTCATTTGTGGTTCAGCGCCGGTGTACCCAGCCCGGCGCAGGCGCCCACCCCGGAAGCGCGGCAGCTGGCACAGCAGGCAGAATTGCAGGCCGAACGCAACCGCGCCTACTATGCAAAAAATCAGGAGCTGCACCGCAGCGTGGTGCTGCGCCTTACCGAACAGATCCGCAACTGTATTCTGGTGCATCAGCAGCCCGACCAGCGGGTGGCACGCAGCGGCAACCTGTGCGCCGGGCGGGTGTGGCGCGCCCCTTACCTGAACGATAGCCGGGTGTTTTTGTGCCCGGAGGAGGAAAACTGCCCCGCCTTTACGGTGGATCTGCTGCTGGACGCCTCCGCCTCCCGCCTGCACTGTCAGGAGGTGATCGCGGCGCAGGGTGTCATTCTGGCCGAAAGCTTGGCCAACTGCGGTATTCCGGTGCGAGTAAGTGCCTTTAGCAGCCTGCGGGGCTACACGGTACTGCGGGTGCTGAAAGGCTTTGCGGACAAGAACCGGCAGAACATCTTCCGGTACTTCGCCTCAGGCTGGAACCGGGACGGTCTGGCGCTGCGAGCTGCGGGCGATCTGATTCAGTACGCCCCCGGCCCCGCCCCGCGCCACCTGATGATCCTGCTGACCGATGCCAGCCCCAACGACAGCCGCCGCATTCCGCCCACAGCAGAGAACCCGCTGGGCTGCGCCTACGAGGACGCCGCCGGTGTTACCGATACCGCCGCGCAGGTGCGCACCTTGCAGCGGCAGGGCGTGCGGGTGTCTGCCGTTTTTATGGGCGAGGACAGCAGCGCCGGTGCCGCCACGCAGATCTACGGCAAAAATATGGCGCGCATCCGCGGCATGGATCAGCTTGCCCGCGCTGCCGGGCGATTGATCCAGAACGAGATTCGGGAGCTTGGCGATTGAAAAATATAAAATGACCCCTGTGGGAGCAACTCCTGCCTTAGCCGGCATCTCCCGCAGGGGTCATTTTTCACAACCGATTATCATAAAGCACAACCATGCTTTGAACTTCTGTTTGCTCCATGCCATAAGCTTTTGCAAAATTTTGTCGTTTTGAAGAAACTTGCAGTTGTTTTTTCCTCAAAAGTATGCTATACTACGTTCAGAGAAGTTTTATACAGCCTGTCGGTCCGATCACCCGGCTGGTGTTTTTACAACGTTTCGCTGTTTGCTTTTTAGGAAGGAGATCAATCATGGACGCTTCCCGTTATTTTGACGCCATGCACAACGCCATGTCCACCCTGCACGCCGGTGCACAGCTGCTGCTTACCGTCCGTTTGCAGGACACCTGCGGCAACGATGCCTATCTTGAAGTAAAACAGCTGCCCGGGGAGCAGAGCGCCCTTGTGTGCTACTCCACCATGGGGCGGCGCTGCCTGAATTTTCAGCTGTTCCGCAAGGGCTGGCAGCTGTGCCACAATGCCGATGGGCAGCTGACCGGACGTTTTCCGTCCAGTGCCGACAGCCTGCTCAGCCAGACCGACTTCCGCGCCTACTGCCGGGAGGATCGGCTGGATGCCGCCCGCACCCAGCGCCTTGTGGAGGAACTGGGGCAGCGCGCCGGCACGAACTATGTTGGTGTCATCCCGCAGAATGCCCGCACCGGCGCACAGATCACGGTGGAAAGTCACCTTGGCTGCGGCGCACGCTGGAGTTACTGGAATCAGGACGCTTCCCCCTGCCTGCCGCTGGCCGCAATTTTGTACTGGCTGGCTGATTTTCTGGCCGGGAACGAGCGCCGCGCGTTGCAATCTGACCCGCAGGCCGCTGCACTGGCTGCGCAGTGGCTGACAAAGGACACTGCTGTGTTCTTTTGCCCCTCCCCTGCCCTGACGGTATCCTCTGCAACCGGTCATAGTGCCCCTGCTGCACGGCGCACCCGCCCCGCCCCGGTGCCTGCCGCACGCAGCAAGAGCTGGCAGAGCGTTTTGGCTGCCATGGCTGCTGTGTAAGCACATGGTACCTTTTCAATCTGGTTTACATATAAAAGACGAGTGCATCGGCGAAACCGAGCACTCGTCTTTTTTACAAAATAACAGCAAAAAAGCACCCCGCCAACCGTTTCCGGTCAGCGGGGTGCTTAGTGCTTATAGTTTACGGTTCAGCTTACGCTGCACAGCACAAGGAGGAAATCACTCCTCAATGTAGCCGTACTGGAAGTACCAGTAGCCGTAGGGGCTGTGCCAGACGCCCTTCAGAGAAGAGCTCTGCAGCCAGAACTCGTTGTAGTAAGCAACGGGGATGCAGCCCATATCCTCCATCAGGATGTCCTCAGCCTTGTGCAGCTGTGCAAAGTGCTCGGCGACATCAGCAACCTTGGAGGCCTCAACAGCAGCATCAAAGTCAGCGCTGGAGTACTTACCATCATTGTTGCCGTTGTCGGTGCAGAACAGCTCGATCATGTTGGAAGGATCGTTGTAGTCCATGACCCAGCCATTACGGGCAACATCGTACTCGCCTGCACGACGAGCAGCGGTGAAGGCAGACCACTCCATCTTGCTGATGGTCAGGGTAATGCCCAGATCACCCCAGACCTGCTGCAGGTACTCTGCCAGAGGCACATGGTAGCCGGAATCGTTGGTGCTGTACTCGATGGTGGGGTAGCCCTCGCCATTGGGGTAGCCAGCCTCTTCCAGCAGCTTCTTAGCCTCGGCCATATTTGCCTCGTAGTCAGCTGCAATGTAGGGAGAACCGCCGTTCGCGTTATCGTAGAAGTAGCCCTGCGCGTCCACGATGCTAGGGCCGACCAGGTTGGAAGCAGCAGAGTAGGTGCCCTGCATGATGGTGTTGGCAACGTAGTCGCGGTCGATAGCCAGAGCCAGAGCCTTGCGGACCTTGGCATCCTTGAAGGCATCGCGCTGCAGGTTCATGCTGACGTAATAGGTGCCCAGAATGGGGTCAACATAGAAGTCGCCGCCATCCTCTGCCTTGGTCAGGCTGGGGATCTCGTCGGTGGGCACGTCCTTGATCAGGACAGCCTCGCCGCTGTTATAAGCAGCGAAGGAAGCGGAAGAGTCCTCCAGCAGCAGCAGGGTGATGCTGTCGGAAACGATCTTGGAGCTATCCCAGCCGCCAACGTAGTTGGGGTTCTTGGTCAGAACGATACGCTCGGAGGGAGTCCACTCGGTGATCATGTAGGGGCCGTTGGAGACGAAGGTCTCAGCGGAGGTGCACCATGCATCGCCGTTGGCCTCAACGGTAGCCTGCTGCACAGGGCTCATGGATGCGAATGCGGCCATCTTGTCGAAGTAGGAGCAGGGGTAGGACAGCACGATGGTCAGGGTCTTGCCGTCGTCGCTTGCCTTGACGTTCAGAGCATCGGGGTTGGGCTCTGCAGTGGGGTTGCCGTCTGCATCGGGGAAGCCGGCAGCTGCGTCAAAACCATCGATCATGCCCAGGCAGGTCTCTGCGTAGGGAGCTGCGGTGTCGGGGTTGACCATACGCTTGAAGGTGTACTCAAAGTCCTTAGCGGTCAGGTCGGTGCCATCGCTCCACTTCAGGCCGTCACGCATGGTGAAGGTCCAAGTCAGGCCGTCCTCGCTTGCTTCCCAGCTCTCAGCCTGGCCGCCAATAACTTCGTTGTTCTCGTTGATGATCAGCAGGGGCTCGAAGATGGTGATGATGGTGTTGGCGCCATCAACAGCGCTGTTCAAAGAGGGATCCAGAGTCTCGGGGTTGGGGCCGTACTGGACGGTGAAGCCAGCGGTGTTGACACTGCCGGTAGAAGAACCAGCAGCGGAAGAAGCAGAACCGGAGGTTGCGGTAGAACCGGACTTGCTGCCGCCACAGGCTGCCAGACCCAGAGCAGCGGCACCCACGCCTGCAACCTTGAGGAAATTACGACGAGAAATGCGTTTCATAATAATATCCTTCCCTTATATCAAATTTGAGTGTGCCAGGTTCCCCCAGCCGCCTCTATATTCGATCCGGTGCAAATAACTTGTACACCGGAGGAACACGAATGATTATAATGCGTTCTCACGCCGGTTACAAGCCCAAAACTTGGACTGTAACCATTTTGTGACAACATTTCAGCGCTAAGTTGAATTACTTTCATCTTTCACTGGCGTGAAGTGTTCTCACTTCACGCGGTCAAGGTGATGGCAGGCTGCCCAGTGGCCGGTGGAGACTTCCTTGAACTCGGGCACCTCGTTGGCGCACTGCTCGTCTGCATAGGGGCAGCGGGTGCGGAAACGGCAGCCGGACGGCGGGTTCAGGGGGCTGGGCACATCGCCCTGCAGCACGATACGCTTGGACTGGCGGGCCGTAATGGGGTCTGCCACCGGAATTGCAGAGATCAGGCTGCGGGTGTAGGGGTGGATGCTGTGAGTGATCAGCTCGTAGCTGTCGGCCAGCTCCACCATCTTGCCCAGATACATCACACCGATGCGGTTGGAGATGTGCTTGACAACGCTCAGGTCATGGGCGATGAACAGGTAGGTCAGACCCATCTCCTGCTGCAGATCCTCGAACATATTGACGACCTGAGCCTGAATGGAAACGTCCAGTGCGGAAACAGGCTCGTCACAAACGATGAACTCGGGGTTCACAGCCAGTGCACGGGCAATGCCCACGCGCTGACGCTGACCGCCGGAGAACTCGTGGCAGTAGCGGTTTGCGTGCTCGCTGTTCAGGCCAACGCGCTCCAGCAGGGCGATGATCTTATCGTGGCGGTCCTTTTCATTCTCAGCCAGATGATGGATATCAATGCCCTCGCCCACGATGTCGCCAATGGTCATGCGGGGGTCCAGACTTGCGTAGGGATCCTGAAAAACGATCTGCATCCGACGGCGGTAGGGCAGCATATCCACTGCGATCTTGTTGTCCTTATCAAACAGCAGGTTGCCGTCATAGTAGATCTTGCCGCCGGTGGGCTCGTACAGGCGCAGCAGGGTGCGGCCGGTAGTGGTCTTGCCACAGCCGGACTCGCCTACCAGACCAAGGGTCTCGCCCTTGCGGATGGCAAAGCTTACGTCATCCACAGCCTGAACGTACTTGCGGTTCTTGCCCACACCGCCGGCGGGGAAATACTGCTGCAGGTGCTGGACTTCGACCAGCGTCTTGTGTTCACTCATTCTGCCTTTTCCCCTTTCTCAAATGCAGCCTTCTGCTGCAGCCAGCAGTAGGTATAATGGGTATCGCTGAGCTCGGTGCGCGGGGGCATCTTGCTCAGACAGATCTTCATGCAGTTCTTGCAACGGGGCGCAAAGGGGCAGCCGGCCGGCGGATTCAGCAGGTCCACAGGGGTGCCCTCGATGGGCACAAGGCGCTCGTGCTCTGCGGTGTTCAGCTTGGGGATGGAGTTGATCAGACCCTTGGTGTACTCGTGACCCGGCTGGTAGAAGATCTCGTCGGTAGTGCCGTACTCCACAATGTGGCCGGCGTACATGACGGCGATCTTCTCGCACATGGAAGCCACAACGCCCAGATCATGGGTGATCATGATGATGCTCATGCCCAGCTTCTTGCGCAGATCCTGCATCAGCTCAAGGATCTGTGCCTGAATGGTCACATCCAATGCGGTGGTGGGCTCGTCAGCAATCAGCAGCTTGGGCTCACAGGCCAGTGCAATCGCGATCATCACGCGCTGGCGCATACCGCCGGACAGCTCGTGGGGGTACTGCTTCAGGCGCTTCTCGGGCTCGTTGATGCCAACCAGCTCCAGCAGCTCCTTGGCGCGTGCCCATGCATCGGCCTTGTTCTTATCGGTGTGCAGGCGGATGACCTCCACGATCTGGTTGCCGATGGTGTACACCGGGTTCAGGCTGGTCATGGGGTCCTGGAAGATGATGGAGACCTCGTTGCCGCGGATCTTGCGGAAGTCCTTCTCCTTCATGTTCTCGATCTCGTGGCCGTTGAACCACACCTTGCCGCCCACCAGCTTGCCGGGATAAGCGGTCAGGCCCATAACGGAGTAGGCGGTGACCGACTTACCGGAGCCGGACTCGCCCACAACGCCCAGAACATCGCCCTGATTCATGGTAAAGGAAACGCCGTTCAGTGCCTTTACTTCGCCCGCAGGAGTGAAGAAAGAAAGGCGTTCATCTTTGATATCAAGAATTTTCTCGCTCATTTCTGTTCACCTCATCAATTCTTCAGCTTCGGGTCAAAGGCATCGCGCAGGCCATCGCCGAACAGGTTGAACACAAGGATCATCACGCTGATCATCAGTGCGGGGGCGATCAGCAGATGAGGGTAGGTGTTCATGCCCTTGACGGCATCGGTAGCCAGAGAACCCAGAGAAGGCAGCGGGGCTGCAACACCCAGACCGATGAAGCTCAGGTAGCTCTCGGTGAAGATGGAAGCCGGGATCTGCAGGGTGGTGGTAACGATCAGGGTACCGATGCAGTTGGTGAGCAGATGCTTTTTGATGATGCGGCCGCTGGAAGCGCCCAGTGCGCGGGCAGCGGTAACGTACTCGCTCTCCTTCAGGATCAGGATCTGGCTGCGGACGATACGCGCCATACCGACCCAGTACAGCAGAGCAAAGATGATGAAGATGGAGATCATGTTGGGGCCAAGGGTCTGCATCCACTTGAAGCCGGGCTGGGTGGACAGCTTGCCCAGCGGGTCCTTCAGGGCCATGCCCAGCAGGATGATCAACAGAATGTCCGGGATGGTGTACAGAATATCGGTGATACGCATCATGATATTGTCCACCCATCCACCGGCAAAGGCCGCAACCGCACCATAGGTAGCGCCGATGATCAGCACCAGCACAGAAGCGATCAGACCGACAGACAGGCTGACGCGGGTGCCCATCATGATACGCACAGCGAAGTCACGACCCATACGGTCGGTGCCCAGAATGTGCGGGAACACCTTTTCGCCTGCGTCGATACGCGCCTGCTCGGAGGCAGAGTATTCGAAGGGCTTCAGGTTGTTGCTGCCCTTCATCTGCTCGGAATAGCTGTAAGGCCAGACAGCGGGCAGCAGATAGGCAAAGATGGCAATGGCAATGATGAACACAAAGCTGACCATGGCGATCTTGTTCTTCTTCAGGCGGCGGATACCGTCCTTCCAGAAGTTGACGCTTTCGCGCATGACCACCAGGCTCTGCTTTTCCTCATTGCTGGCGGGCAGAAAATCCTCCGCGTTGAGCTGCAGGCTGAGCGGATTCTTTTTAATGTTTTCCATGAAAATCGCTCCTTTCTCTTACTGCAGTTTGATGCGCGGGTCGATGATCTTATAAAGGATATCCACGATCACGTTTGCAATGATGACCATGCTGGACAGCAGGATGGTGGTGCCCATGATCATGGTGTAGTCACGGTTGGTGATGGCAGACACGAAGTCGCGGCCCAGACCGGGCACGGAGAAGATCTTTTCCACCACAAAAGAACCGGTCATCAGGCTGGCCAGCATGGGGCCGACGTAGGTGATGACAGGCAGAATGGCGTTGCGCAGTGCGTGCTTGAACAGGATCATGAACTGGGACACGCCCTTTGCGCGGGCAGTGCGCATATAGTCCTGACCCATGACGTCCAGCAGGCTGGAGCGCATCAGACGGGTGATATAAGCCGAGGGATAGATGGCCAGTGCGGTAACCGGCATGATATAGGCGGCTGCGCTGTTCAGGCCAACGGTGGGCAGCACCTTCATGTTCATACCAAACTGGTACAAAAGCAGCACGCTGGAGATAAAGCTGGGGATCGCGATGCCGCAGGTAGCAAACACGATAATAACGTTATCCAGCCACTTGCCGCGGTTGTAAGCGGAAATGCAGCCCAGCGGGATGCCCACGCACAGAGCCACCACCACTGCAATGCCTGCCAGACGGCAGGACACCGGCAGTTTGCTGGCGATGATCTGGTTCACGGTACGGCCGCGCTGACGCAGGCTCAGACCCAGATCGCCGTGCAAAAGGCTCTTCATGTAGTTGACGTACTGCACACCCAGCGGCTTATCCAAGCCATACTTTTCGGCCAAAGCCTGCTGAGCAGCGGCGCTGATGGACTTTTCTGCCACGAACGGGCCACCGGGGACCAGGTTCATGACAAAAAAGGTAACCGTAGCCACAATGAAGATACTGAAGATACCCATTGCGACACGCTTGATGATGTACTTTGCCATCGTTTGATGCCACTCCAATCCTATCAATGAATTACTGTTTTTGCTCTCAGGCCGAGCCACACTTTCCCGCAGTCCGCCAGCCTCACACATAGCGGACGTCTGTCCTTGGCACGCGGACAGAAAAGCGAATAATAAAACGATGGCATCTTGCGGTTGCATAAACACCATCGTCCATACCCGAGAAACACTCTATCTATTATAAAGACAACCTCGATTTTTGTCAATTTACATGAAAAAAATTCACTTCATTACAGCAGAGCATGAGTGAAATCTTATACTTTATACAAATTTTCTGTTTATTTGTAGGTAAAAGTGCTACTTTTCAGTTCTTTCGGACAACTGTTCCGTTGACACGTACAATCTGTTCTCCCCTATCAGTACAAAAGGCAGCGTCTCCGCCCCTGAGCCATCCATCCATAAGGGTGCTATTTTTCTCTATATCACAAGCAAAACCACCCGCAGCTCCCCTCTCCGGCACGGTCAATGCCCGGAAAAAGGTACTGCGGGTGGTCATGGGTCGTTTTGCGGGTCAGGAGTACAATTTTGCGGTCAGCTGGGAGTACATGGCGCTCTTTTGTGCCTTATAGGAAGCCATTGCCTGATCAGCCAAGGCAGTGCTCTGGCCGTTGGCGGTCAGCACAGTGCGCATCTGGCTGACGATGTTCTCCACTTCCTTATCGTAAGATGCCTGCATCGCATACAGTCTGCCGCTTCTCGCCAGTGCAATGGAGATTTTGCGCGCCTGTGTCTGCTGAGACTCCGGCAGCGCCTTGTATTCTGCCTTTGCCCCGGCAATGCAGCTGTTCAGCTCCGACTCAGCGCGCGCCTTGACACTGTACAGCTGCTTCAGCAGCGCCTTGACCTCCGTCTCGTAGGCAGCTTCCTGTTTACCGGAAGAGGACGCCGGTTTTTCTGCGGCAGAAGCAGTGCTGGAGCCGGATGTGCCGGTAGTGTTCTCCTTCTTGCCGGAAGAGGACGCATTGCTGCTCTCCGTCTGGGAGCCAGAGCTCCCCGAGGAAGCGGCAGAACCTGCTTCCTCCTGCGGAGCACTGGCCGCCGCCTCCTGTTCCCCGCCGCTGGATGCAGCAGCTTCGCCGGTCAGCTCCTCCAGCGTGATCTCGCCGCTGAGCAGCTTATCCAGATCATCATCCGTCAGGGTGAACTGTGTGCTGTCTGCCGGGGCATCCGGCAGGGTTTCCGGCAGACTGGCTGCCATGCTGCGAAGATAGAGCAGCACACCAAGGACAGCTGCTGCCAACAATGCCACCAGCGTGCCCAGCACGATCAACACGATTTTCAGGACCTTATTTTTCTTCATATCAAAATCCGCTGCCCGGGCAGAGTATTCCTCCGCCCGGGCAGTTTTCTCCTTACTAATTGGATCAGACCCACATTCCCAAAAACTTTTTGGGCTGATGCAGGGTCGCAGCGTCCAGCTCCTGATCATGGAACAGTTCATCGCCGTTGCGCACGATGCGGGCAGCCGTCTCCTTGCCAAGCAGCTTTTCCAGCTGCTGCACTCCCTGTGCCATACGGGGCGGGCGCTTGTCCGGGGAATGGGTGTCGGTGGAGATGACATGGACTAATCCCCACTGAATGAACTTGCACAGTTTTTTGCACAGCTTGGGCTCCAGCAGTGCCCCTGCATTGATCTGTGCATAAGCACCGGCGGCCACCCAGTCGTACAGCAGAGTGGGGTCCTCCAGCACATAGGGATAGCGCTCGATATGCGCGATCAGCGGCACGATGCCCTGCTGCTGCAGCTGGTACAGCGTCTGCCGGATAAAGTGCGGCTTGTGGGTGGTGGGAAACTCCAGCAGCAGATAGGCGGTATCCCCCATACACAGCGCCCGGGTATCCAGCTCGCACAGACCGGGAGAGAAGAACACCTCTGCGCCCAGCTTGAAGTCAAACTGCATGGGCTGTCCCTCCAGTGCGGCGGTCAGCTGCTCAAAGGCAGCCTGTCGCTTTGCTGTAAAGGCTTCCACCGTGGTACGTTCGCTGTTGAAGTGGCTGGTGAAGGCGATATTGCGCACACCGTCCTCATATTCCCTGCGCAGCAGCTCCAGCGAGACCGCTGTATCCTTTGCGCCGTCATCAATGCCGGGCAAAATGTGACAATGCAGATCAGTCATAGCAGCGCTTCCTTATTCAACAACATCAGCCTTCTGTTTTTCGTAGGCATAATTGTAATTATAGGCATAGCTGTATGCGTAGCTGGAGCCCTTGAGCGCCTTCTTCATGTCGTAGCGGGTCAGCACGCTGCCCAGCACCCGGACACCGGCATCCTGCAGCTTCTTCACCGCGCCGCGCACTGCATCGGCGGGGGCGTAGTCAGAGCGCACCACGAACATTGCGCCGTCCACATAGCGGCCGATGACGGCTGCATCGGTGACCACGGACACCGGGGGTGCATCAAAGATGACCACATCGAACTTTTCCCGCAGGGTGTTGACCATGGCCTGCATCTGCGGCTGGCTCAGCATCTCGGAGGGGTTCGGCGGCGGGGTGCCTGCGGGCAGGAAGGTCAGATTCATTTCCTTCAGCTCCTGCAGCGCCTCGTCCAGCGTGCACTGGTTGGACAGCACGTTGGAAACGCCCTTTACGTTATGGCCTGCCTTCAGGTAGCGGTGCAGCACCGGCTTGCGCAGGTCGCAGTCTACCAGAGCCACCTTTTTGCCGCTTTCGGCCAGCGTCAGTGCCAGATTGACTGCCACGTTGCTCTTGGATTCCTCCGGCACAGTACTGGTGATGACCAACGTGTGCACGTCCATGGAGCCTGCCATAAAGTCCAGATTGGTGCGCAGAGACTTGTAGGCCTCCACATAGCCAAAGGGCATCTTTTTATCGGTGATCAGCTGCAGAGTACGGTGCTCGTCGTCAGTTTTGTTCTTTTTGTTAAACAGCTTCCACATCGTCTTACACCTCCGGGATCAGGCCCAGCACGGGCAGGCCGAGCTTCTTCTGGATATCTTCGTCGTCCACAACGGTATCGTGCAGCAGATGTGCCAGCACCAGAATGCCGCAAACCACCACAGCGCCCAGCAGACCTGCCAGCACAACGTACTTCTTGGTCTGGGGGAACACCTTGTTGGGATCGATGATCACATCGCTCACCGTCTTGCAGGAACCGGCTTCCACCTTTTCCACCAGCACATCGGGCACGATGTCGGCAATGGTCTGTGCGATCTCGCCTGCGCGCTCTGCATCGGTATCGGTGACCGTGATCTTCATGATCTGGGTAGAGTCCACATCGGCAACTTCCACCATCTTATACAACTCGGTGTAGGTCATATCCAGATCCAGTTTGTCGATCACCTCGTTCAGCACGGTGTTGCCCTTGATGATGACCGCATAGGTGCTGATTAGGTTCTTGGCAGAGTTGAAGTTATCACTGGTAAAGGTAGAGGAATTATCCTGCCGGGTGTTCACGATCATATTGATAGAAGCCTGATACTTGGGTGTAAGCGCAAACATACACACCAGCAGGCAGATCAGCGCTGCCGCAACAGCTGCTGCCACGATCTGCACAATATGCGCCCACAGCAGGCGCGCCAGCTCCATCAGATCAATGGTCTCCTCGTCCTCCATGCTTCGGAGCGGCTGTCCCATAGTTGTTTTTTCGTCCATAGTAGAGAAACTCACCTTTCTTGTTGTTCCGCAGTGCAAGAAATGTACACCGGGTTCCTATAGATACACATTCGTTTTTTAATGATAACATATCCCGGCGTATTTTACAAGCAGAAAATGCCATTTTCTGCCGGCAAACAAATGAACAAAATTTGCCATTTCCCGTACAAAAAAGGGCATCCGCAGCACTTTGATGGCTGCGGATGCCCTTTTTATGGATTTTTAGCGAAAGCGTTTAACGGGAGCCCTTGTCGTAGGGAATACCCTCGGCCTTGGGTGCCATGCTGTTCTTGGAAGTGAAGGCCAGAATGATCATGGATGCCACGAAGGGCATCATGTTATAGATGTTGCTGGACCAGTGCAGCTGCGCAAGGAAGGTGGAGTCTGCAATGTTGGCAAGGCTCTTGAACACAGCAAAGAACATGGCTGCGCCAAAGATGTGGAAGGGCTTCCACTGGCCAAAGATCATAACTGCCAGTGCCAGAAAGCCTGCACCGGCCACGCCGACTTCAAAGTTCCAGGTCTGCACCGGGGGCACGATATAAGCCAGACCGCCGATCGCGCCCAGCGCACCGGAAAGGATGACACCGGCGTAGCGCATCTTGTAGACGTTGATGCCCACCGAGTCCGCAGCCTGCGGATGCTCGCCGCAGGCACGCAGACGCAGGCCGAAGCGGGTCTTGTACAGCACGATATAGCTGACCACCAGCAAGATCAGCCCCAGCGGCACGAACACGCTGAGCTCCAGCCCGCCGATGCTGAACAGGAAGGGCTTGTTGGAGTAGTTCAGCTTGGCGCTGCCGCTCTCGCTGAAGTACTTGGAGATGACCACGGCAATGGCGGTAGCCAGCAGGTTCAGTGCCGTGCCGCCGATGGTCTGGTCTGCCTTCAGGTTGATGGAGGCAAAAGCCAGCAGCAGGCTGTAGATCACGCCCGCCAGCGCTGCCACCAGAATGGAGATCAGCACCACAAGGAAGGGCGAAAGGCTTGCAGGCAGCATGGTCAGGGTAAGCACACCGGCCACACCGCCGATGACCATGATGCCCTCCAGTGCAATGTTGATGATACCGGAGTGTTCGCTGAACATACCGCCCAGTGCCACCAGCATCAGCACGATACCGTACAGCAGGGTATATTTGATCAGAAGCAGCATATTACTTGCCCTCCTTTTTGGTCTTTTCTGCGGCAGGCGCAGGCTCTGCGTTCACATTGGTCTTTTCGGCATTCCGGAACAGCAGGCTCTGGATCTTGCCGCGGAACAGCATGGAGAATGCGCACAGATAGATGATGATGCCGCTGATCAGATCCGAGATCTCAGTGGGGTAAAACTTGGTGGACAGGAAGGAGCCGCCGACCGAGATATGGGAGATGAACAGCGCAGAGAACACGGTGCCAATGGGGTTGGAGCTTGCCAGCAGTGCCACCGAGATACCGTTGAAGCCCATGCCCGGCAGGCTGGTGGAGTTCAGCGGGTTCCACTGGGACACGTTGGACAGATAGAACAAACCTGCGCCGAAGCCTGCCAGCGCACCGGCAATGGCCATGGAGAGGATGATGTTCTTCTTCTCGTTGATACCGGCGTAACGGGCGGCGTTCTTGTTCAGGCCAACGGCCTTGAGCTCGTAGCCGAAGGTGGTCTTGTTCAGCACCACCCAGATCAGCACGGCCACCGCTGCCGCCAAGAAGATGGCAATGGTGGTGCTATTGGTCTGGAACAGCTTGTTCAGGCCGAAGTCCGGGATCAGGGACTGGGCAAAATCGGCGTTTTTGCTCAGGTTCAAAGTACGGGTGTTGCGCACGTCGTACATGGGGCCGGTGCCGTTCTGGTAGATGAGTTCATTTACCAGATACAGGCCGATCCAGTTGAACATGATGGAGGTAATGACCTCGTTGATGTTGAAGTAGGCCTTGAAAAAGCCGGGGATCGCGCCCCACAACCCGCCCAGCACCGCTGCTGCCAGCAGGCAGACGAACCAGGGCAGCTTGAGCATAATGGCGCAGTACAGCGCACCGTAAGCGCCCAGCGTATACTGACCGGCTGCACCGATGTTGAACAGGCCGGTCTTGAAGGCAAAGGCCACGGACAGACCGGTCATAATCAGGGGTGCGGCATTGGCAAGCTCCTTGCCCACGCCGTAGGGGGCATCGTGGAAACCGCCCTTGATGATGCGCACAAAGCCATCGCCCCATGCGTGTGCGGGGTTGATGGCTACCAGCACCAGAAAGCCCACCAGCAAACCAATCAGGATGCACAGCAGTGCAGCCAGCACGCTGGTAACAGAGCTTTGCAGGCTGCCGCTGCGGGAAAGTTTTTTCTTATTCATGTGTTACTGCTCCTCCTTTCCCTGCTTGCGGGCGCCTGCCATATACAGACCCAGCTCCTGCACGGTGGTGGTCTTGGGGTCAAACTCGCCCACGATCTCGCCCTCGTACATTACAAGGATGCGGTCAGAAAGGTTCATCACCTCGTCCAGCTCCAAGCTGACCAGCAGCACGGCCTTGCCCTTGTCGCGCTCGGCCACGATCTGGCGGTGGATGTACTCAATGGCACCCACGTCCAGACCACGGGTAGGCTGCACTGCCACCAGCAGCTTGGGGTCGCGGTCGATCTCGCGGGCAATGATGGCCTTCTGCTGGTTGCCGCCGGACATACTGCGCACGGTGGTCAAACTGCCCTGACCGCTGCGCACGTCGTACTGCTCAATCAGCCGGTCAGAGTACTCGCGCACCTTATCGGCACGGATAAAGCCACCCTTCTGGAACTCCGGCTGCCAGTAGCGCTGCAGCACGATGTTGTTTTCCAGACTGAAATCCAGCACAAGACCGTGCTTGTGGCGGTCCTCCGGGATGTGACCCATGCCGTCCTTGGCGCGCTGGCGGATGCTCTCGTGGGTGATATCCTTGCCGTCCAGCGTAAGCTTGCCGCTAGACAGCTTGCTCAGGCCGGTCAGGCCGTAGATGAACTCGGTCTGGCCGTTGCCCTCGATGCCCGCCAGACAGACGATCTCGCCTGCGTGCACCTTGAAGGACACGTCCTTCACCACATCCTTCTTGCGCTGGTCGTTGTGGATGGTAACGTTTTCCACGTCCAGCACAGTCTCGCCGGGGTGCGCGGGCTGCTTTTCTACCTGCAGCTGCACGTCACGGCCCACCATGCGGCGGGAAAGCTCTTCCTTGGTGGTACCCTTGATATCCACCGTGCCCATATACTTGCCCTTGCGCAGCACGGTGCAGCGGTCGGCCACAGCCATGATCTCGTTGAGCTTATGGGTGATGAACAGGATGGACTTGCCCTCCTTCTTGAACCCGCGCATGATCTCCATCAGTTCGTCGATCTCCTGCGGGGTCAACACAGCGGTGGGCTCGTCAAAGATCAGGATCTCGTTGTCGCGGTACAGCATCTTCAGGATCTCTACGCGCTGCTGCATACCCACCGAGATATCGCTGACCAGGGCGTCCGGGTCCACCCGCAGGCCGTACTTTTTGCTCAGCGCCATCACCTTTTTGCGTGCCTCGGCCTTCTGCAAAAAGCCCATCTTGTTGGGCTCAACGCCCAGAATGATGTTGTCCAGCACGCTGAAGCATTCCACCAGCTTGAAATGCTGGTGCACCATGCCGATGCCCAGTGCGTTGGCATCGTTGGGGTTGCGGATGGCAACCTCCTTGCCGTTTTTCAGGATCTTGCCCTGTTCCGGCTGATACAGGCCGAACAGCACGCTCATCAGCGTACTTTTGCCCGCACCGTTCTCGCCCAGAAGGGCGTGTACCTCGCCCTTGCGCAGTTGCAGGGTGATATCATCGTTTGCCTTGATACCGGGGAATTCCTTGGTAATGTGGAGCATCTCGATCACATAATCCTCTGCCAATCTGCTCACTCTCCTTTCGTGCCGTAACGACACCTTTTTCTATACTACAACCCATTATACCTGATTTTTTGCAGTTTGCACACGGCTTTTTGATTTTTTGTCAAAAAGCACAAGTAAAAGTATTACTTTTGTACGGTCTGCACGATTTCCAATCTGATTCTCCCACGCAGGCATACAAAAAGGGCGGGGTGCCCCTGCATGAGCACCCCGCCCCTATTACGGGAGTAATTCCGGGATAGCGATTACTGGATGTAGTTGACCTTGGTGAACTCGCTGACGGTGGGCTTGGTAGCGTCGTCGGAGCTGTTGTCCACAACGAGCTCGCCGGAAGCGATCTTGGTCTTCAGGGTCTCGTACTCGTCCTTGGTGAAGGTCTTGAAGTTCCAGCTGTCATCAGCAGTAGGCAGACCAACGTAGTCGCCGTCCTCCAGACCGAAGTTACCGTTGGTAGCAGCGATGTTGCTCCACTCGCCGGCCTCGATGTCGCCCAAAGCGGTGCTGACAGACTCAGACAGGCCCTTCATGGCAGAGGTGATGAACGGGTTGTAAGCGTAGCCGTCCTTTGCCACGCCGTTGACACCGATGTAGTTCTGGTCAACGTCAACGCCCACAACGTAGCCGTTGTTCTTCAGGGCAGCCTCGACAGCGGAGGTGTAGATGCCGCCGCCGCAGGCAAAGACGATCTGAGTGCCGTTGGCATACCAGCCCTCCATACGGGAGGTGATGTTGGCATCGCCGTAGAACTGGCCGCCGTAGAAGTAGTTGATGTCAATGTTGGTGCCCAGCTCCTTTGCTGCAGCGTCAGCGCCCTGCACATAGCCGTAGCCGTAACGGATAACGGCGGGCACAGCCATGCCGCCCAGGAAGCCCAGCTTGGTGTAGCCGTCCTTAACAACGGCGTAGCCTGCCAGATAACCTGCCTGCTCCTCCTTGAAGGTGATGCAGTAGCAGTTTGCGGGGATGCTGTCGGTGCCGATATCGCCCTGAGTCACATCGATAGCGATGAACTTGATGTTGGGGTACTGCTCAGCAGCCCAAGCCAGAGAAGCACCGTACAGGTAGCCCACGCAGACGATAACGTCAGCACCCTCGTTGACAGCCAGACGGATCATGGTCTCACGGTCCTCATCGGAAGCATCAGATTCGGGGATATAGTACTGGCAGTTTTTGCCCATGTAGCTGGAAACAGCAGCCCAGCAAGCCTGGTTGAAGCTCTCATCATCGATCGTGCCGGTATCGCAGGTCAAAGCGACCTTGGTGATCTTCTCAGCGCCGTCTGCTGCGCCGGAAGCGGCGGCAGAGCTGGCAGCTGCGGAAGAAGCAGTGCTGGTAGAAGAAGCGGAAGAACCGCCGCAGGCGGTCAGAGCAGCGGCAGCGGCAGCAGCACCGGCCACAGCCAGAAAGTTACGACGAGAAATCTTCATAAGAAACTCTCCTTTTATTTTAAAAAATTGCGTCAAATGAATGAAATGCGCATTCTGGCACATTTACTGGCTCAAGTATAGCGGGTGGAAGTGACAGATGCAAGCAATTTCCGATTACAAATTCTTTACAAATCCCTTGTATAATTTATAAAAAAGTAATGCTTATTCACCAAATTTCCCCTGCTTGCGCTGTTTTTCAGAGAAGAACACTTACTCCCCTTCCACGGCGCTGTTGCCCGCCACGTTGGAGGGGCCAAAGCCGAAGGGCAGCAGCTCGTCCATGCTGCGCTCAATGAAATCCTCCGGGGTCTTTGCCATAATGACGTTCAGCTCCGGCCCGCCAAACTCGAACAGTGCCTGACGGCACACCCCGCAGGGCGAGGTGATCTGCCGGTTCACTTCGCCCCGGCGGCTGCCCACCACGGCGATATCCGTAAACGCGGTCACACCTTCCGCCACCGCCTTGAACAGAGCGGTGCGCTCGGCGCAGCTGGTGGGGGTAAAGGCGGCGTTCTCCACGTTGCAGCCGGTAAAGATGCGTCCGTCCGCAGCGCGCAGTGCAGCGCCTACCATAAAATCACTGTAAGGCGCATAGGCCTTTTCCCGCGCGGCCAGTGCCATGCGGATCAGCTGCTGTTTTTCTTCCATGGTCAGTTTTGTCATGCTGTCTCCTCCTTTTATGGGCAAAAACAGCGCGGCTGTGCCTTGGGGCGGCAGCCGCGCTGAAAAATTTATGCGATCAGTACTCTGCGCCCAGAGCGACCTTCATCATATCGGTAAAGCTCTTCTGGCGCTCCTCTGCGGTGGTGATACCGGGGGCCACAAAGCTGTCCGAGATGGTCAGCAGGCAGGCGGCGTTCTTGCCCAGCACCTGCGCGTTGGCAAACAGGGCAAAGCTTTCCATCTCCACGCACAGGCAGCCGTCCTCGTCCCGCAACTTTTCCCAGTAGGTGGGCTTTGCGTCCGAGGGCTGGCGGTAGAACACATCCGAGGAATGGATGTTGCCCTCGATCAGGGGAATGCCCTGCTTTGCAGCGGAGGCACGCAGCTTTTCGTTCAGGGCTGCGCTGGGCAGGGTGATGTTGCCGGTAAAGCCGCTCTGCACCCGGGCGTAGTTGCTCTCGCTCACAGCACCGGTAGCCAGCACGGTGTCAAACAGCTTGGCCTTCTCGGTATAGCTGCCAGCAGAACCGATGCGGATGATATTTTCCACGCCGTAGAAGTTGAACAGCTCGTAGGAGTAGATGCCGATGGAGGGCATCCCCATACCGCTGCCCATCACGCTGATGGGGCGGCCTTCGTAGGTGCCGGTAAAGCCCAGCATCCCGCGCACGCCAGTCACCTGCCGGACATCCTGCAAAAAGGTGTCGGCAATAAATTTGGCACGCAGGGGGTCACCCGGCATAAGGACTGTCTTGGCGAAATCGCCCATTTCTGCGCTGATGTGAGGGGTAGACATAGATGATCTCTCCTTTTTATTCATGATACAGCAGAGGGGCTTTCCCCCTGCGGAAAAGCCCTTGCTGCTATTTACCGATATTTGCTGCGGTTGAACACGTTCTGCGGTGCGATGTAAGAGCCGTTGCGCCGGATCTCGAAGTGGCAGTGGTTGCCGCTGGAACGTCCGGTGCTGCCCACATAGCCGATGAGCTGACCCTGCTTGACCGACTGACCGGCGTGCACCACCAGCGACAGGCAGTGGGCGTACAAGGTGGTGTAGCCGTTGCCGTGGCTGATGATGATGGAGTTGCCGTAGCCTGTACCCGCACCGGCGCGGTTATAGCCGGCCTTGGTCACCGTACCGCCTGCCGAAGCGTAAATGGGCGTACCGGCGGCGGCGCAGATATCCACGCCCTTGTGGCTGCCGCCGTACCAGCGGGAGCAGTTCCGATAGCCGGGCACCGGCCAGATGAACCGTCCGCTGCCGGTGATATAGGATGCACCGGAGGACACCTTTTTGGTGCCCACCGTAACTTTTTCAGTCACAGGCTCCTTGGTCACCACAGTGCTCAAAATCTGCTGGGAAAGCTGATTGCCGTTTGCATCGTACACCCGCTGTGCCGTCACGGTGCGGATGCCGTTCTCGCCCTTCTGGGTAACGCGCTTGGTACCGGAGTTCAGCTCTTTGGACTTGGTGGTCTCGGTGGTGTAGGCGATCTCTTCCTCCCAGCTTTCCACCTTGGTGATGCGCACCTCCAGCGTCTCCTCCTCCCGCACCACGGTCAGTGCATCGCCGGGCAGGATCTTGGAGTTCTGGGTCAGGCCGTTTTCCCCGTTGGCGGTAAAGCCGGTGTTCATCTCGCACAGTTCCTTCACGGTCAGGCCGTTTTTCTGGGCAATAGACCAGATGGTATCGCCGCTCTGCACCGTATAGGATTTTTCCGCCTGCTGCACGCCGGAGAGCAACTGCTCCACCTCGGCTTCCTCCTGGAAGCTCTCGTTGAAGTAGATGCCGTTTTCCAGCGTGACATCCTTGTTAAAGCCCACGGTGGTGTTGGGGTCATCGGGGTTCTCGTAGGGTTCCAGCAGGCTGCTGATGTACCGTTGCAGGCTGTTGCCGTCCGCACACACGGCGGTCAGCTCACCGTCCAGATATAGGGCAGTGCCCTCGCTGATCTGGTCGCTGGAATTCTTAAGGATGGCGTCAGCCACGTCATTTTCGTCCATCACGTCATGGGCGACGGTCACGGAATAAGTAGGCTCCACGGTAAAGTGCGCCTGCTCTGCGCCGGAATAATTGATACGCTGCTGCACGGCTTCCAGCGCAGAATTAAACACCTCTTCGTTGGCCACATAGCCCACGGTCTTATTGTCCACCTGCACCTCCAAGGCGTAGGGCTGACGGATGGTGGTCTGGAACACCGTTACCATAACGGCCAGCGCTGCCATTGGCAGCACATACATAGCCATACGGGGCACAAGGCGGATGTTATCAGCGATGCCATGGGCAAGAAAGTGGCCGCTTTCGCGCAGCGCAGCGCCAAAGCCGTTTTCCTTGCGTACCCGGTGTGCGTGGCGCAGCAGCGCCCCGGTGCCCCGCAGGGCAAGCACTACCGGGCCGAACAGATCCCGCAGCAGCTGCGCCGCCCCGGGAAAGGCCATGAATGCAATATTTTTCAGCAGTTCTCTGACCGTTTGCAGCAGACGCCGCAGCCCATGCTGCAAGCGGCGTCCTGTACGGACCACGGCATACTCGGCGGAAAAGCCGATGGCGTACAGCGTCTCGCCCACCATAGGTGCTATGGGATTGTGCAGCAGCTTGTGCCACAGCTTTTCCCAGCGGTGCTGACGCTTGCGGCGAATCCTGTGCCGCCGCAGCACGCCCCGGCATTGGAACTGCGCCCACAGCGAGCGCAGCTTCTGGCGGCGGGGCTGCCGTACAGGCTGCGCAGCAGGCTGCTGCTCCTTTATTTTATCTTCAGTCAACGGGATTTTTCTCCTTCCTGCGCTGCTGCAGGGCATTTTTCCGGCCCGGAACACAACAGCTAGATGGTGTACGTTCCCCTGTTCAAAAGGCCAACAGGGCCTGTACACAATACGCTCTCTTTTTATTATACACTTTGCATGGTTTGAAACAAGCGCTTACATAAAATTTGGCTATTTTTTCACGCAGTTTTCACGAAAAGAGCGCTTCCATATCCGGCGGCAGCGGGCTTTCCACCGTGACGGTGCGCAGCTGCAAAGGCATTTCCACCCGGATGCCATCCGGCAGCGGGGTGTATACAGGCACGGCAAAGCTTTGCCTGGCGCAGTGCAGCGCCTGCCGGGCAATGCGCTCCCGGCTGCCGCCGTAAAGATCATCCCCGGCAAGAGGATGGCCGATGGACGCAAAGTGCACCCGGATCTGATGGGTGCGCCCGGTCACCGGCACGCAGGCTGCAAGGCTAAGGCCGTTTTCTTCCTTTATAATAGTATACTCGGTGCGGCTGGGCTTGCCCTCGGGGGTAACGCAGCGCCCGATGATGCTATCGCCCCGGCGGCCGATGGGTGCATCGATTGCTCCTTCCCCCAGCGGCAGCGCGCCCTGCGCGATGGCATAATACAGCTTTGTCACCCCGCCCGCCAACAGCGGCGCTGCGTAGGCGTTTTTGGCCGCCAGTACAAGGCCGCTGGTGTCCTTATCGATGCGGTTCACCGGGCGGAAAACCGGGCTGTGGCCGTGGGCAGCCGCCCACGCCGCGTAGCCGTTGGCCAATGTGCCCCCGGGGTAGTTCAGGGTGGGGTGCACCGCCAGCTGCGGCGGCTTTTCCAGCACCACCGCAAAGGCGTCCTCGTAGACCACGTTGACCGGGATCTCCGGCTGCGGGGTCACGCCATCCCCCTCCGGCGGCAGGGCAAAGGAGAGCATCTGCCCGGGGTAGATGCGCCGGTTTGCCAGCACAGGCACGCCGTCCGCAAAAAAGCCGCCGCCCCGGAACTTGACCGCCCGGGCGAGATCCGTAGAGACGGCACACTGGCGCAGAAAGCTGCGCACCAGCACCCCATCGTGGGTGGTGGCCGTATCCGGCACGGCAAAATACAGCTGCATGGCCTGCCCTCCCCCTGCAAAATTCACAAAAACACAAATGTTATTATAACAAAAATCCGTTTCACTTGCAAATCTTACTTTTTTATGGTATCATGAGGAACGGAAAACGAGTGGAACATACGGCGGCGGGGCGGCTTTGACCGCTCTGAGGAAAGTCCGGGCCTCACAGAGCACGGTAACTGCTAACGGCAGCCGAGGGTGACCTTAGGGAAAGTGCAACAGAAAACAAACCGCCGCAGCAATGCGGTAAGGATGAAACGGCGAGGTAAGAGCTCACCAGCGCATGGGTGACCATGCGGCTTTGTAAACCCTACCGGAAGCAACGCCTATATGGGACGTACAGCGCTGCTCGCGTGTCCCGAAGGCGGCACGAGCCTGTCAGCAATGGCAGGCCTAGACAGATCGTCGTTTAATACAGAACCCGGCTTACGGTCTATCTCGTTTTCCCTTTTGTGTTTTTGCGCTGTCTGCTGCTGCAGGCAGCTTTTTTGTTGCAACAACGTAAAAAGAGGCCACCGCACAGGATTTGTGCAGTGACCTCTTTGTTGCATGCAAGACTATTGAAAATGCCCGCCGCGTGCGCTTTGGGCATATTCAGCGGAATAATCATTTTTAATTGCAGCCCGGGAAAATCTGCGGATTTTCCCGGGTTGCCTTTTCACGGAACGGGGTTGCTCAGTTCCCGCTTGCGCCCAGGATGGCGTCCAGCACGGTGGAGGCGGCGCTGTACAGCGAACCTGCGGCCTGTTCCACCTGCTCCTGCGTGGGCAGGCTGACGGCAGGCGTTTCAGTGCTGCCGCCCTCGGCGGGGGTGGTCTCCGGCTGGGGCGTCTCGGTGGCAGCGGGCTGCTCGGCGGGCGTTTCCGCGGGCTGCTCTGCCGGCTGCTCAGCGGGCTGCTCTGCAGCCTGCTCCGGCACGCTTTCCGCCGGCACTTCCACGATCACGCTGTCGGCGGGCGTCTCGGGCACCGAGACAGCGGCATCGGGGTCGGTGGTGGGGGTGTACACATCCGTCTTTTCCGGGGTCTGGGTGGTGGAACTTACCGTGCCTTCGCCGCCCATCACCGCCGCGATCATCTCTTTGGCCTTTGCCACAGAGGCTTCGTCCGGCTTCATAACATAGAGCTTCTGCCCCTTGGCAGAGTAGCACTTGGTGCTGCTGCCGGAGGTGCCAGTAACGGTGTAGCGTTCAATATTCCACTCCGCAAAATCGCTCAGCTGCATGCGCACCAGCGCGCTGATCTGGTTGGTAGAAAGGCTGGTGACAAAGCTGTCGGCAACAGCGTCCAGAATTTTGGTAAAGCCCATCAGCAGCGCCGGGGACTTGATCTTGTTCAGCATGGCGTCGATCACCTTCATCTGGTTGATGCCGCGCTGCACATCGCCGGTCTTGAAGGCGTGGCGCTCGCGGGCAAAAGCCAGCGCAGCCTTGCCATCCAAATGGTTCCAGCCCTCCACAAAGGTGGTGGGGTCGTAGTAACCGGGGCTGCCCACCGAGGTGAACGCCTGATCGGAATACACGTCCACACCGCCCAGCGCATCAACAATGTCGATAAACCCTGCAAAATTGATGCGGATATAGTGCTCCACGTTCACACCGTACAGGTTGCCGAGGGTGTCCATGCTGGTCTGCACACCGTAAAGCCCGGCGTGGGTCAGCTTATCCTTGCTGTTTGTTCCGGCAAGGTCCACATAATAATCGCGCGGGGTGTTGATCAGCACCACCTGCTTGGTAACGGGGTTCACTGCAGCAATGATATTCACATCACTGCGCGCTTTTTCGGTCAGATCGCCGCGGGTGTCCACGCCGCTCAGGTACAGCACAAAAGGCTCTTTGGTGATCTTATTAGCCTCGGCGTTGCTCAAAAAACCGTTGGTCATATTGCCCAGCGCGTCGAGGCCCTGCTGCGCCCACACGCAGCCCACCGCCATGGCGGCGCACAGCACCACCGAGAACACCCGGGACACTGTGCCTGCAGTTTTGTACTCCTGACAGCGCTTGACCAGCAGCCACAGCAGCACCAGCAGCGCCGCCAGCACCACCAGATACAGCACCGGCAGCATCTGGGTGCGCCACAGCTGCACCAGCGCCAGAACGCTTAAAATTGCCTGTACGATCAGCAAGATCTTCCCTCGTTTCGGGGGCTGGTACGCCCCATTCTCCCCGCCAGCAGTGTTGCGGCGGGTGTTTTGCTGCGGGCGGCGGGGCGGTGGAGCCTGCTCCGGCGGCAGCTCCGAGAAAAACGCGGCGCTGTCCACCACTACAGTGGCGTCCTGCTGCTCAGCCTTGTGCAAAAGACGATGCAGGGAACGACCGTCCTCCTTGCGGGAATGCTCGTTTTCGTCCAACATGAGAATACTCCTTTTTTCAGCCCACCGGAACGATGGTCAGCACGGCGCGGGCAGGCAGGCAGGTGGCGGTCTGATCCTCCGCCGACAGCCAGCCAAAGCCCTCGCAGATGTGATCCGGGCAGGGCGATTCAATAAACCGCGCCCTGCCGTCCTTTACCTCTATATGCACCGTATAATAACCGGTGTCCACACTGTAAGTTTCGTCCTTTTCCAACGGAATGTCCATCACAGCGTTGTTGTCGCCGTAAATCAGCTGTGCAGTCAGTTTTCCGCCGGTGGCATTGTGGCTGCGCACGGCCAGCAGCACCGCTGCGATGGCCAGCACCACCACCGCAAACAGGATATTGGTCAAAAGCTTTTTGTTCTTCATGGCTTACTGCTCCCCGGGCTTGAGCTGCTCCAGCTCTGCCAGCCAAAGGGTGGCGCAGGCATCGCTGGGCATGCGCCAGTCGCCCCGGGGCGAAAGGGTCACGCTGCCCACCTTGGGGCCGTCCGGCAGGCAGCTGCGCTTGAACTGCTGAGCAAAAAAGCGCCAGTAGAAGTTGCGCAGCCACTTGTACAGCACGGCATCCGTGTACTCTGCTCTGCCTGCAAAGGCCGCCTTTGCCAGCCGGTAGATCTTTGCCGGGCCAAAACCGCAGCGCAGTACATAATACAGGTAAAAATCGTGCAGCTCGTAGGGGCCCACCAAGTCCTCGGTGATCTGTGCGATCTCGCCGTCCTTGGCGGGCAGCAGCTCCGGCGACACCGGGGTATCAAGAATATCCAGCAGCACATCGTGCAAAGCAGCGGTGGCAGCAGTCTCAGCTTCGTACTGCACCAGATAGCGCACCAGCGTTTTGGGCACACCGGCATTCACGCCGTACATGCTCATGTGGTCGCCGTTGTAGGTCGCCCAGCCCAGCGCCAGCTCCGAAAGGTCGCCCGTGCCCACCACAAGGCCGCCGGTGCGGTTGGCGAGGTCCATCAGCTCCAGCGTGCGCACCCGTGCCTGCCCGTTTTCAAAGGTGACATCCAGCACGGTCTCGTCCTGCCCGATATCGGCAAAGTGGCTGCGCACGGTGCCGGCAATGCGTATCTCCTGAAAGCTTACGCCCAGCTCCCCGCACAAAATTTCGGCGTTGCTGCGGGTGCGCTTGGTGGTGCCAAAGCAGGGCATGGTCACCGCCAGCACATCGGCGGCGGAGCGGTGCAGCTGCTTCATGGCGCGCACTGCCACCAACAGGGCAAGACAGCTGTCCAAGCCGCCGGAAATGCCAATGACCGCTGTTTTTGCGTGGGCGTGCTCCAACCGCTTGGCAAGGCCGTCGGCCTGCATCTTCAAAATCAGCTCGCAGCGGGCGGCGCGGCGCTGCGGGTCACCGGGCACAAAGGGTGCGGGGTCAATGCGGCGGGTGAGCACCGTTTCCTCCGGTGTAAGGTCAAATTCCACCGTGATGTAGCCCTCGGCAGTGTGCTCAAAGCTGGTGTTGCGGGCACGCTCGGCCTCCATGCGCTGGCAGTCCAGCTCGGTCTCGGCGTGGTCGCCCGCAAAGGGCGCAGTCTCGGCAAGGATGCTGCCGTCCTCGGCGATGAGGTCATGCCCGGCAAACACCATGTCGGTGGTGCTTTCGCCGTGCCCTGCCGAGGCGTACAGGTAGCCGCACAGCAGCCGGGCAGACTGGTTTGCCACCAGTGCGCGGCGGTACTCCGCCTTACCCACGGTCTCATCGCTGGCAGAAAGGTTTGCAATGACGGTCGCGCCCGCCAGTGCGTGGAAGGTGGAGGGCGGCAGGGCGCTCCACAAGTCCTCGCACAGCTCCACGCCCAGCACAAAGCTGGGCATCTGGCGGCAGCGGAACAGCAGCGACGTACCAAAGGGCACCTGCTGCCCGCAGACGGTCACCGTCTGTACCTCGGTGCTGCCGGGGGTGAACTGCCGCTTTTCGTAGAATTCGCCGTAGTTGGGCAGGTAGGTCTTGGGCACAACGCCCAACAGCTGCCCGCGGCACAGCACGGCAGCGCAGTTGTACAGCTTGCCGTGCACCAGCAGCGGCAAGCCAACCAGCACTACGGTGTCCAGTGCGCGGGTCTGCGCAAGCAGCCACTCCAGCGCATCCAGTGCGCCCTGCTGCAAGGTGCGCTGCAAAAACAAATCGCCGCAGGTGTAGCCGGTAAGGCAAAACTCCGGGAAAACCGCCAGCTTTACCCCCCGCTGCGCGGCAGTTTGCAGCTGTGTCAGCATCTGCTGTGCATTATAGGTGCAGTCTGCCACCCGCAGCGCGGGCGAAAAAGCAGCCGCCTTTAAAAAACCATCTTTCATAAGAGGATTTCACATCCTGTCTGTTTCAATGTTGCCATGGTGACCCATGTTGACCATAGTATACCACAAACCGCATAAAACGGAAAGTAACAGACTGGTAAAAGAAGTGTGAACGTGGGAAAACCCTCTCAGTCTCGTTTTTCCAGTTAGCGACTTCCCGGAGTGCACCCCTTCCGTCTGCTCACTTCGTTCGCAGCCACCCGCTCCCCACTCTGTCGCCAACGCGACATCTCTCCCCGGCCGGGGAGAGTCTGTCCAAGGGGACGGCTTTGGGCGGTGATAGCAAACTTTCCGGCAGTGCAAAAGGCGTCCCTATTGGAGGAGCTGGCGAGCGCAGCGAGACTTAAGGGATAAAAAAACACCCCCGCAGGCATAAGCCTACGGGGGTGTTATTATGCTAGTATGTTCCCTGCACCCCTAGGGGTACAGTCACGCAAGCATGAGCCTATCAGTCAAGCTGATTACTTAAGCTTTGTAGACGCTCTCGCCAACGATGTTCTTAGCGGTGCCGAAGCCCAGGTTGTAGATAGCAGCCAGGTTGCCAGCAACGTTCAGGATGCTGTTCACAACGCCCAGAGCGCCGTAGCCGAACTTCTGAGCGCCAGTGGACTCACCGGTCACATTATCGGTGTAGTTGTCCTTCCAGATCTTGCTGAACTGGCCGCCGAAGCCGGTCAGGCCGTCGCCGGGGGTCCAGGTGCCGCTGAACACAGCGCCAACGGTGTTGTCCAGGAAGCCCTGAACGTACTTGTTACCAACGATGGTAATCAGGTTCTTGTGGAAGTTCTGCCACTGAGCAGCGCCCATAGCGGGTGCCAGGTAGTCAGCAACGCTACCACCCATAACGTAGGTCATCTCGTTCTCAGACACAGCAGAGAAATTTGCAGGCATCATCATAATGAATTACTCCCTTCAAAAATAGAAAAAATATTTTCGAACCGGTGTTTCCGGCTCAATCCTTATTAGGATGGCAATAATATACCACACTTTCCAGAAATGTTCAAGTACTTTTTTGAAAAAAGTGTAAAAACTGTGAAACATCGTCCCGGCTTTTGTAGCAAAACTGCACTGTTCATGCGGGTTTTTCTGGTGTGACAAGTTTTTTCGCAAATTTGTGAAAAATAGACTACCAGAACCATAAGGCGGTGCTTTGCAATGAAAACAGTTGTTTTTGTGGACGAATTGCTGCTGGTAAACTTTGCCGCAGCCGCCGCGCTGCTGCTGGGCGCGGGGCTTTTATGCGGGCGCAGCTGCACCGGGCTGCGGCTGTGCGCGGGCAGCGCGGCGGCTGCGGTCAGCACCCTTGTCCTGCTGGCCCCTCCGTGGCCCGCCCCGCTGGCGGTACTATATAAAATCGCCAGCTGCTGCGGGGTGGTGGCGGTGTGCTACGGCGTGTCCGGGGCGCGCAGCTTTGCCCGGCTGTGCGGATGGTATGCGGCGCTGAACGGCCTGCTGTGCGGCGCGGTGGTGCTGCCCGGGGTACAGGCCAACAACCTGAGCGTGCTTTTACCGGTGCGCCCGGGGCAGCTTTTGCTCTGCTGCGCCGGGGTGTACGGACTGTTGCGCGGGCTGCTGGCGGTGTTTGGCCGCCCGCAGCGGGGCTGCTTTGCCGCTGTGCTGCAAATTGCGGGGGCAACAGTGCCGGTACAGGCCTACCACGACACCGGCTTTACCCTGCAAGACCCCCTTGCTGGGCGGCGGGTGGTGCTGGTGCAGTACCCGCCGTTGCGCAGCCGGCTGCCCGCACCGCTGCGCGCCTACTTAGACAGCTGGTTTGCCTCCGGCACTGCCCCGCCTCCGGGGCTGAGGGTGCAGTTTGTACCCTGCGCCGCCGTTACCGGCCATTGCCTGCTGCCCGCCGTGCCCGCCGCGCTGTGCCGTGGGCAGCGCCGCGTGCCCGGCCTGCTGGCGGCCTTTTGCGCCCCGGACGCCCCCACCGGCGCATGGACGCTGCTGTTGGGGGACGACGTGGCGGAGGAGGTGGGGGTGTAGGAGTTTTCCGCCCTCTCAGGCGCTCCCGCGCCAGCTCTCCCGGAGGGAGAGCTTATAGCATTGCCGTAATCTTTTATCATTCATCCGATACTTTTTCCGTCATGGCAAAAAAGCTCCCCCTTTGGGGGAGCCGGCACGGCGTAAGCCGTGACTGAGAGGGTTCAGCCCTCCCTGATGCAGTTTCCTTATAATACATATAATAAATAGTGCACAGGAGGGATATCCATGTTGCAGTTTTTCCGCAAGGTCTGGCAGCGGCTGTGGGGGCGTTTGCGCTACTGCGGCGCGGTGCATTATCTGGCGGGCGGGCCAAGCCTGCCCCCGCCCCTTACCCCCGAGCAGGAAAAAGCCCTGCTTGACCGCATGGCTGCCGGGGACGCTGCCGCCCGCGAGGAGCTGATCACCCACAACCTGCGGCTGGTGGTGTATCTGGCCAAAAAGTACGAGAACAGCGGTGTGCCCGCCGAGGACTTGGTAAGCATTGGCACCATCGGGCTGATCAAGGCGGTAAACACCTTCACCCCTGCCCGCAGCATCAAGCTGGCCACCTACGCCAGCCGCTGCATCGGCAACGAGATCCTGATGTACCTGCGCAAAAGCTCCAACCGCCGGCAGGAGGCCAGCATCGACGAGCCTTTGAACGTGGACGGCGATGGCAACGAGCTGCTGCTCTCGGACATCCTTGGCAGCGATGCCAACGCGGTAAGCCAGCAGCTGGAGCAGGACGCCGAGCGCGCGGTGCTGCGCAGCGCCGTAGCGGCGCTCTCGGCACGGGAGCGGCAGATCATGGAACTGCGTTTCGGCCTTACCGACGGCGTGGAGCGCACCCAGAAGGAAGCCGCCGATGCCCTTGGCATCAGCCAGAGTTACATCTCCCGGCTGGAAAAGCGCATCATCCGCACCCTGAAAGCCCGCCTTGAAAGCGAGTAGCCGCTGGTGCATACCATAAAATTACAGCTTTGTCTATAATGCGCCCCTCTTTTGCGGAGGGGCGCACAATTTTTTCCACGCATAGCGCCCGGCGCGCAGAGCCATACTTCCGGTAAAGCTAAAAGACCGGGGGCGTTTGGATGTACAACAAGGTGGAGCTATGCGGTGTGAACACAGGGCAGCTGCCTGTGCTGACCGAGGCGGAAAAGCGGCAGCTGCTCACCCTTGCCCACGCCGGGGACAAAGCCGCCCGGGCGCGGATGGTGGAGGGCAACCTACGGCTGGTGCTCAGCGTAGTGCAGCGGTTTGCCCAGCGGGGCGAAAATCTGGACGATCTGTTTCAGGTGGGGTGCATCGGGCTGATCAAGGCCATCGACAACTTTGACCCCGCACAGCCGGTGCGGTTTTCTACCTACGGCGTGCCCATGATCATCGGGGAGATCCGGCGGTTTCTGCGGGACAACAACGCCCTGCGGGTAAGCCGCACCCTGCGGGACACCGCCTACCGCGCCATGCAGGCGCGGGAAACGCTGGAAAAGCAGCTGGGGCGCGAGCCAACCATGGACGAGATCGCCACCGCAGCGGGACTTGCCCGGCGCGAGGTGACCGCCGCGCTGGAATCGGTGGTGGAGCCGCTCAGCCTTGACGAGCCGGTGTACACCGACGGCGGCGATGCCATGTATGTGATCGACCAGGTGCGGGACCCGGACAGCGAGGAAAGCTGGATCAGCGGGTTGCAGTTCCGCGATACGGTAGCCGCCCTTTCGCCCCGGGAAAAGCGCATCATGGAGCTGCGATATCTGCGCGGTAAGACCCAGATGGAGGTGGCGCAGGAGATCGGCATCAGTCAGGCGCAGGTAAGCCGGCTGGAAAAAGGCGCGTTGCAGCAGTTTCACACCGGGGGATGAAAGCAGCCGCTTGAAAACCCTCTCAGCAAAAAAGACCGCTGCGCAGTGCAGCGGTCTTTTTTGGGCTTCAGCGGCGGCTGTATCTGCGCCGGGTGGCAGCCCCGCCCCGCAGGTGGCGCTCGGCCTTGTTGCGGGCCAGCACGGCGCGCACCTGCCCGTACAGCGCAGGGCTGATGCTGCGCAGCCGCACGGCAACGTCCTTGTGCACGGTGGACTTGCTGCACCCGAACGCAGCCGCCGCTGCACGCACCGTGGCGTTGTGGGCGGCAATGTACTCCCCCAGCTGCACGGCGCGCTGTTCCGGATCGGCTTTCATATCCCGCCTCCCTGCGTTCCAGCTTTGCAATGGTATAACATACGCGCCGCCGGGGCGGATTATGTCTGCGGACTTGACTTTTTGTCTCCCGGCGCGTATACTGTGGGCGGACATAAAAACAGGGGCGCCGTAAGGCTGAGATCCGCATAGCGCGGAGTACCCTTTACCTGATCCGGGCAATGCCGGCGTAGGGAGTTTGCGGAACCGTCCGGTACGTTCAACAAACCTCCATGCGTCTGCTGCCAGCAGACGCATTTTGTTTTTGTGTACTATTATGAGAGAGGAATCTTTTCATCATGTCCAAAACCTATTCCAAGACCCGTATTCTGGTGGAATGCGCCCTGATGATCGCCATTGGCACGGTGCTTTCCAACATCAAGTTCTTCACCATGCCCAACGGCGGCAGCATTACCCTGCTGAGTATGCTGCCCTTTGTGCTGGTGTCCTTCCGCCACGGTGCAAAGTGGGGACTATTCACCGGCTTTGTAAACGCCTGCCTGCAAATGATCATGGGCTTCTACCCTCCTCCCGCTTCCACCTTCCTCTACTTCCTCGGCGAGGTGCTGCTGGACTATGTGCTGGCCTTTATGGCACTGGGTCTGGCCGAGCTGTTCGCCCGCCCCTTCAAGAACCGCACCGTGGGCGTAGCCGTGGGCACCTTTGCCGCCGGTTTCCTGCGCTTTATGTGCAGCTTTTTGTCCGGCGTGCTGGTGTGGGGCAACCTGAATGATGGTCTGGCCGCATGGACTTACAGCCTGACCTACAACGGCAGCTATATGCTGCCCGAGACCCTGCTCACCATGGTGGCCGCTGTGCTGCTGTGCCGTGTGGCTCCGCAGATCTTTGACCGTCAGGCACGCTAAGGCGTAGTTTTTCCCAAAAGAGCACTCCCCCGCTTTTTCGATCCCCGCCGGGTACACGCCCTGCGGGGATCTTTTGCTGCAAAAAATTTTCAAAAAACTGTTGACAAGCGTCCCTCCGGCTGGTATAATTACACACGTCGTCAGGCACAAAGCATACATCTGGGGGTTTAGCTCAGCTGGGAGAGCGCTTGCATGGCATGCAAGAGGTCACCGGTTCGATCCCGGTAATCTCCACCAGAAACAAAAAGCACTACACAGAAATGTGTGGTGCTTTTTTGTTGACGCCAAACGAGTGAGGGTTTAGCTCAGCTGGGAGAGCGCCGTGCATGGACTGCAAGAGGGTCACCGTGATCAGAATCGGCCCGGTAATCTCCACCAGAATGAAAGCACTACACGGAAACGTGTGGTGCTTTTTTGTTTTATCTGCCGTTCACCTTACGTCCCCTTTCATGAAAAAAGCGTTTGTCGCAGCCCGCAGGCCGTGACAAACGCTTTTTATTTTACTGTGCGCCCAAGCGCATTTTGAAGTCCTGATAGCCAAAGTGCACCAGCTCCCGGCAATTGCCGTCTGCGCCCAGCAGCCAGATAGGCGGCAGGGGCATCCCATTGAAGGTGTTGTTCTTGCAGGTGGTGTAGATGGCCATATCGCCGAAAATGAGCTTATCGCCCTCGGCAAGGGGGGTGTCAAAGCTGTAATCCCCGATGATATCCCCCGCAAGGCAGGTGGGGCCGCCCAGCCGGACGGTGTGCGCCTTCTCTCCTGCCTCGCCGGCGTCCAGCAGCGGCGGGCGGTAGGGCATCTCGATGACATCCGGGGTGTGGCAGGCTGCGGACATATCCAGAATGGCAAGACTGGTATCCCCGTTGCGCAGGGTGTCCAGCACGGTAGTGACCAGATAGCCTGCATTCAGCGCCCAAGCCTCGCCGGGCTCCAAATACACCTGTACGCCGTACTTCTGCCGCACCGAGAGGATGCAGTTTTCCAGCGTAGCAAGGGCATAGCCCGGGCGGGTGATGTGGTGTCCCCCGCCGAAATTGAGCCACTGCATTCTGGGCAGCAGGTCGGCAAACTTTTTCTCCACTGCGGCCAGCGTTACCGCCAGCGCATCGGCGTCCTGCTCGCACAGGGTATGGAAGTGCAGACCGTCCAACAGGGCGGGCAGCTCCGGGTGCGCTGCCACAGCGGCGTCCCACTGAGCACGGGTGGTGCCCAGACGGCTGCCGGGGGCGCAGGGGTCGTAAATTTCATGACCCTCCTGCGTGGAGCACTCCGGGTTGATGCGCAGACCGATGCTTTTGCCCGCCGCCTTTGCCGCCGGGCCGAACTTTGCCAGCTGGCTGGGCGAGTTGAACACGATGTGGTCGGCGTATTGCAGCAATTCCTCAAACTCATCTGTCCGGTAGGCGGCGCAGAACACATGGTTCTCCTTCTCCGGCAGCTCTTCCCTGCCCAAGCGGCTCTCGTACAGGCCGCTGGCCTCGGTACCTGCCAGATAGGGTGCCAGCACCGGGTAGACGTTAAAGTTGGAAAAAGCCTTCTGCGCCAGCAGGATGCGGCAGCCGGTGCGCTGCTGCACACCCAGCAGGATCTCGCCGTTGCGGCACAGTTGGGCTTCGTCCAGCAGATAGCAGGGGGTGGGCAGGCGGTGCAGCTGCGCCTCGGACAGGTTTGCCAGCCCCGCAAAGGGCGGGCGGCTGTCGCGCACCCGCATCAGTCCACCAGAGCCGGGTTATGGCTCTCGGAGCGGGGCAGGCCGTACTTATCCAGTGCATCCAGATACGGATCGGGATCAAACTCCTCGACAGTGTGCACGCCCTTGGTGGTCCACTTGCCGGTGAGCAGCATCAGGGCACCGCACATGGCGGGCACGCCGGTGGTGTAGCTGATAGCCTGAGAGCCCACTTCCTTGTAGCACTCCTGATGGTCGCAGACGTTGTAGATATAGTAGGTCTTATCCTTGCCGTCCTTTTTGCCGGTAAAGATGCAGCCGATGTTGGTCTTGCCTTTGGTACGGGGGCCAAGGCTGGCGGGGTCCGGCAGCAGAGCCTTGAGGAACTGGATGGGCACGATCTCCTGTCCGTTGAAGTTGACAGGGGTGGTGGACAGCATGCCCACGTCCTCCAGACAACGCATGTGGTCCAGATAGCTCTGGCCAAAGGTCATGAAGAAGCGGATGCGCTTTGCCTCCGGGATGTTCTTTGCCAGAGACTCGATCTCCTCGTGGTGCAGCAGGTACATATCCTTGTCGCCCACCTGATCGAAGTTGTACTCCCGCTTGATGCTCATAGCCGGGATCTCTACCCAGTGGCCGTTCTCCCAGTAGCTGCCGGGAGCGGACACCTCGCGCAGGTTGATCTCCGGGTTAAAGTTAGTGGCAAAGGCATAGCCGTGGTCGCCGCCGTTGCAGTCCAGAATATCGATGGTGTCAATGGTATCGAACTCGTGCTTTTTGGCATAGGCACAGTAAGCCTGGGTCACACCCGGGTCGAAGCCGCTGCCCAGCAGGGCGGTCAGGCCGGCTTCCTCGAACTTTTTGGCGTAGGCCCACTGCCAGCTGTAATCAAAGTAGGCAGAGAAGCCGGCCTCCTTGCAGCGCTTCTCGTAGATGGCGCGCCACTCCGGGTCATCGGTGTTCTCGGGCTCGTAGTTGGCGGTGTCCATGTAGTTGACGCCGCAGGCAAGGCAGGCGTCCATGATGGTCAGATCCTGATAAGGCAGGGCGATGTTCATCACGAGGTCGGGCTGGTAAGCCTTGATGAGGGCGATGACCTCCTCCACCTTGTCTGCGTCCACCTGTGCGGTGGTGATCTTGGTAGTAGTGGTGGGAGCCAGCTCAGCAGCCAGCTTATCGCACTTTGCCTTGGTACGGCTGGCGATGCAGATCTCGGTGAACACCTCGGGCACCTGGCAGCACTTATGGATGGCAACAGAGGCCACGCCGCCGCAGCCGATGATCAGAACTTTGCTCATGTCGGTTACTCCTTTATCTGTAAAATGGTAGGTTCGTATTTATACCTGAAAGCCCGGCCAGCCCTTGTCCAGCGCGATCAGGGTCTCGCGCAGCACCTTGCAGGCGGTGGCGGTGGAAACGCCGGTGGTGTCCAGCGTGGGGGCAAGCTCGTTCAGGTCTGCACCGATGATGTTGGCCTTGGTCACAGTGCGGATGGCCTCCAGCAGCTGCAAAAAGCTTACGCCGCCAGCCTCCGGGGTACCGGTGCCCGGGAAGCAGGAGGGGTCAAGGCAGTCCAGATCGATGGTCAGGTACACCGGCACCTTGCTCTCGCACAGCTGTGCGGTCAGCTCGGCAAGGCCGGTAAAATCGAACTTGTGCATCTCGGTGTGCTGGGCAGCAAACTCAAATTCTGCCCGGTCGCCGCTGCGGATGCAGAACTGATGGATGTGGCCATCCCCTACCAGCTCGTGGCAGCGGCGCAGCACACAAGCGTGGCTGAGCTTCGCGCCCAGATAGTCGTCCCGCAGGTCGGCGTGGGCGTCGAAATGGACGATGTGCAGGTCGGGGTATTTCTTCACCGCAGCACGCACCGCACCCAGCGTGACCAAATGCTCGCCACCCAGCAGCAGCGGGAACTTGCCGTCCTTCAAAATTTCCTCTGCCCGGGCCTCGATATCGGCCAGTGCCAGCTCGCTGGAGCCGAAGCACAGCTCCAGATCGCCGCTGTCGAACACATCAAAATCGGTCAGGTCGGCGTTCTGGTAAGGGCTGTAAGTCTCCAGACCGTAGCTCTCGTGCCGGATGGCCGCCGGGCCGAACCGTGCACCGGGGCGGTAGCTGGTGGTGGAATCGTAAGGCGCACCGTACAGCACGATGCTGGCGGCGCGGTAGCTGCTGTCGCAGCCGATAAAGGTCTCAACGTTGGGGTGCATCAGTGTTCCTCCACTTCCCGCAGCATCTCCTCCAGAAAAGCCGGCAGGTAGAATGCTCCGATATGCAGTTTGGTGGTGTAGTAGCGGGTGCGCATATTCAGCGCCTTCCACGATTCAGCGTCCAGATCATCGATGGGATGGTATTTTTTGCTTGCAAAGCCGAACAGCCAGTACCCTGCCGCAAAGGTGGGGATATGCGCCTGATACACCCGGCTGATGGGGAAGGTGGATGCAATGCGCTTGTGGCTGCGCTGCATGGCGCTGGCGTCCTCGGCGTAGAAGGGGCTGCCCTGCTGGTTGACCATGATGCCGTCCTCTTTCAGGGCGTTGAAGCAGCTGCCGTAGAACTCGCGGGTGAACAGACCCTCAGAGGGGCCGAAGGGGTCGGAGGAGTCCACAATGATAAGGTCGTACTCCTCCTCGCAGCGGCGGATATACTTCAAGGCATTCTCAAAATAGATATGCACCCGACGGTCATCCATACGGCAGGCATTGCTGGGTAGGTAAGCGCGGCAGGCCTCCACCACCTGCGGGTCCATCTCCACAAGGTCGATGCGCTCCACACGGTCGTAGCGGGTCAGCTCCCGCACCACGCCGCCGTCTCCGGCACCGATGACCAGAATATCCTTGGCTTCCTTGTGCACCGCCATGGGCACATGGACGATCATTTCATCGTAGATGAACTCATCGCGCTCGGTCAGCATCACGTTGCCGTCCAGCGTGAGCACCCGGCCGAACTCCGGGGTCTCAAAGATATCAATGCGCTGATAATCGCTCTGCTTGGAGTAGAGCTGCTTGTTCACACGAATGCTGTGCTTCACATCCGGGGTGTGAAACTCTGAAAACCAAAATTCCATCTCTTTCCCTCCTTATGCCAGAACATTCAGGTGCAAAATTTCGGGGTCCTCCGGGCCGGTCATGCTGCAGCCCTTGGCCTTGGCGTACTCGATGTAGTTCAGGATCTCCTTGGTGATGCGCTCGCCGGGTGCAAGGATGGGGATGCCCGGGGGATAGCACATGACGAACTCGCTGCACACCATGCCCTCGGTCTCCCGCAGGGGCAGGCTCTTTTTGGGGGCATAGAAGGCCTCCTGCGGGCTGGCAGCCACCACGGGGTCGATGTATTCCTGACTCAGCAGACCCGAGCCATCGGTGCGGTAGCGGCGCTTGATCTCGGCCAGCGCACTGACCAGACGCTCCACCTCCTGCGGGCGGTCGCCGATGGACAGGTAGGCAAGGATGTTGCCGATATCGCCGAACTCGATCTGAATGTCATACTCGTCCCGCAGGATGTCGTAGACCTCGATGCCGGCAAGACCAATATCCAGCGTATGGACGCTGAGCTTGGTGGTGTCAAAGTCAAAAACAGAATCGCCGTTGCACAGCTCCTTGCCAAAGGCGTAGTAACCGCCTACGGCGTTGATCTCCTCGCGGGCGTACTCGGCAATGTCTGCCACCTGATGGAACACCTGCCGTCCCCGCAGCGCCAGATTGCGGCGGGAGATATCCAGACTGGACATCAGCAGGTAGCTGCCGGAGGTAGTCTGGGTCAGGTTGATGATCTGGCGCACATAGCCCGGGTGCACGTTGGGACCGATGAGCAGCAGGCTGGACTGGGTCAGGCTGCCGCCGCTTTTGTGCATGGAGACCGAGGCCATATCCGCGCCCGCCGCCATGGCAGAAACCGGCAGGCCGCCGCCAAAGTAGAAGTGGGTGCCGTGGGCTTCATCCGCAAGGCAGAGCATACCGGCGTCGTGCGCCATTTTTACGATGGCACGCAGGTCGGAGCAGATGCCGTAGTAGGTGGGGTTATTCACCAGCACAGCCACAGCGTTGGGGTGCTCCTTGATGGCCTTTGCCACCTGCTCCCGCTTCATGCCCAGCGAGATGCCCAGGCGCTTATCCACCTCCGGGTTCACATACACCGGCACCGCGCCGCACAGCACCAGCGCGTTCAGCACGCTGCGGTGCACGTTGCGGGGCAGAATGATCTCATCGCCCCGCTTGCAGGCGGTAAGTACCATGCTCTGCACGCTGCTGGTGGTGCCGCCCACCATTAAAAAGGCGTGTGCCGCGCCAAATGCATCAGCGGCAAGCTCCTCAGCTTCCCGGATGACCGACACCGGGTGGCAAAGGTTATCCAGCGGCTTCATACTGTTCACGTCCACGCCCACGCACTGCTGACCCAGAAAAGCGGTCAGTTCCGGGTTGCCGCGGCCTCGCTTGTGGCCGGGCACGTCAAAAGGCACCACCCGCATCTGCCGGAACCGCTCCAGCGCCTCGTAAATGGGCGCACGGCGCTGATCCAGCCGGGAACGCGCTTTGTTCTCGTTCATCATTTCCTCCGTCCCTGTTCTTCTTTTTGCACAACAAAAAAGCGCAGACACTGCACAAATATGCAGACCTGCGCTTGGAGCAGCTTTTTCCGCGCTGATAAAGCACCCAGCCGTAAGTGCCGGTGCTGCGCGTTATTCGCGATCCAAAAAGACGGGGTGATGAGAGTCTATATAGCAACTACACTTTTACTACTCTTATTGACCGTTTCACAAGTCTGCGCATAGGCTGCGCAATTTCATGGTTGTAAAGGAACCAACTTATAAAATTTGAGCTTCAAACTCAATCAATAATGGCAGCTTGCGCCGCCGGTCGGCAGTGGACCCGGCTGTCCGTATGGCCTTAGCCCCGTTTGGGCGGTCCCGAGTAAATTGCTTTGAAAAGACTCTGCAAGGCGGCGTCTCTCAAAATCAACAAAAGAATAACATGATTCGCCCCGTCTGTCAACCAAAACTTTTTGGCAGTCGCCCGCTGCAGATGCGCAGGGCGGCGCTCGGCGCGCAAAATGGAGCGTTTTGTGCAAAAAAGCAGATGCCCTTCCCGCCGCAGTATGCTATAATAAAGGAACAATGAATGGAGAAAGAGGGTGTATGGATGGCACTGCCAATCGCCATCGTAGAGGATCAGACCCCGGACGCCCAGCGGCTGGAGGAGTTGCTGCAACAGCAGCTGCCCGAAGCCGAGTGCACATGGTTTGCCTGCGGGGATGATTTTCTCCGTGCCGCAGCAGAGCCCGGCTTATACGCCGTGGTGTTTCTGGATATCTGCATGGCGGGCACCAACGGCATCGAGACCGCCCGCCGACTGCGGCAGGCCGACCCGGAGGTGCTGATCGTATTCGTGACCTCCTCGCCGGAATATGTATGGGATGCCTTTCCGGTGCACCCCTTCGATTACCTGCTCAAACCCTATCAGGAGGAAAAATTCGTGCACCTTGCCGCCGAGCTGCGGCGGGCGCTGCGTTGTAAGGAGCCGGAACTGGAGATTCGCATTGCCCGCCAAAGCATTCAGCTGCCGCTGCGCAAGGTGCTGTATGCCATTGCCCGGAACCACTACGTCCTTATCACCACCGAGGATGGTGAGTACCGCGCCATGTGCAGCTTTGCGCAGATCGAAGAAAAGCTTACCGCACGGGAAAACTTTATGAGCTGCAACCGAGGCGTTATCATCAACATGGACAAGGTGCTGCGGTTCGGGGAGGACTGCATCGAGATCTTGGACGGCACCCGCCTGCCGGTACGGCAGAAGGATAAATGCACTCTGCTTGCCCACTTTACACAATACCAGTTCCGCCACATGCGGCAGGAGCTGCACTGAGGAAAGGAGCAGCCGCCATGGATCTTGCTCTGTTCGGCCGTTATTTTCTGGATTTTGCGCTGCTGTATCCCAGCGCGTTTCTGTGTCTGGCATCCCTATGGGAAAAGCTGCGCACCCCCAGGCGCACCGCCTGCATCGCTGCCGGATGCATCACCCTGCTGTGCATCGGCTGCGCCGCGCTCTGCGCCGTGTTCGGGCTGAACAGCAATTCTCTCCTGCCCGCCATCGTGCTGGTCTCCTTCTGGCTGCTGCGCTGGCGGGTAACGCCGGAAGTGACCGTAAGCCAGACCGCGTTTCTGTTTTCCATCTCTGCCGTGATGATGGCGGTGTGTTCCCTGCTGTCGACGCTGCTCAACGCCCAGACCGAGATCTCCAACCCACAGACCGTCTGCCTTGCCTCCACGGCGCTGCTGCGGCTGGGCCTTGCCGCGATGCTCACCGTGCTGTTCTGGTTCACCGCCGTGCAGTGGAGCCGGTGGCTGCTGCGGGAGTACAGCGGTGAAGCCTTCTGGCAATCTGCGTGGCCGCTGCCCGCCCTCTATGCCGTTTTTCTGGTATACTGTATGCCGCTGAACCCCGCCGTGGTGCTGGTCGGGCGGCTGAAGATCATCTCGGTGCTGGCGGTATCCATCTCGCTGTTCGGCATCTTTCTGCTGCTATACGAGATGTACCGCGTTGCCCGGGAGTTTACCCGCAATGCCCGGCTGGACCGGGAAAACCAGCTGCTGGCCATGGAATCCCGCCGGTACATGGAGTTACAGACCTATCTGGACAACACCCGCCGTCTGCGGCACGACTTCCGGCAGCATCTGCATGTGATTGCCGGACTGACCGAGACCGGGCAGCTGGAGGAGCTGAAAAGCTATCTGCACCAGTATGAAAGCGAGCTCAGCGAGCACCGCCCCAGCCTGTGCGCCAACGCCGCCGTGGATGCACTGGCCGGATATTACGACCATGCAGCCGGGCAGCAGAGCGTTCCTGTGGAGTGGAAGCTGGCACTGCCTCGGCAGCTTCCCATGCCGGAGGCCGACCTGTGCACCATTCTGGGCAATCTGCTGGAAAACGCCCTGCACGCCAGCCAGAAGCTGCCGCCGGAGCAGCGCCGGGTGCAGGTGATGGCGCAGATGCTCAGTCCCGCCATGCTGGGGCTTGTGGTGGAGAACCGTTACGACGGCATGCTGAAAAAACAGCAGGGCATCCTGCGCTCCACCAAGCACGAGGGCACCGGCATCGGGCTGGTATCTGCCGAGACGGTAGTGCACAAATATAACGGCAATCTGCATCTGGAGACCGAGGAGCAGATCTTCCGGGTGAATGTTCTGTTAAATCTGTAACCACCGGCAGGCCAACGTGAAAGCGTTCACAAAAAAAGCAGCGCCGTCCTTTGCAGAGAGGTTTCTCTACGAAGGGCGGCGCTGTATTATTTTTCAAGCTTCTCCGTGCTTTTTTGTGCGGCTTCCAGCTCGTCCACCCGCTTTTGCAGGGCGGTGATCTTATCGTCCATTTTCAAAAATGTCCAGACCAGAACGGCCAGCACCAGCGCGGGAGGAACGACCATCCACAGGGACTGCTGACACCAGAGCAGCAGCGAATAGCCGCCGAATACAGTAAAAATAAATACGGCAAACAGACTTGCAGCCAGTACAGCAAAAAATCCCATACAGAAAGTCTCCTTTCAGTTATTCTTCCGTTTCTTCCTCGTCCGGGTCCAGCTCAATGCTGAACACGGCTTTTTTCAGCTTTCCGCAGCCCTGCGCCTTCAGGCCGGATTTATACGGTTCCCCTGCCAGATACAAGGCAAAGCGTCCCTCGCACAGCATTCCGGCAATGCTGGTACCGGCAGTGCCTACGGTGGTGTCGGCGGCTTCATCGGTTGGCTTGGTGGGCGTCAGCTCCGCAAGGCTTACCTCAAACAGCTCACTGCCGTCCAAGTCAGTCTCCAGCGTAATGTGATTGTCGTGCCGCTGGAACAGTGCCTTGTCGGAGGTCTGGGGCGTGACGGTGCTCACGGTGACCACCGCCTTGTCCCCATCGATGCGGGTGCGCCCGGCAGGCAGGGTGGTGATATCCCGCGCCATGATGTACTCGATCACGGTGTCCAGATTGTCGCTTACGCCCAGATAGTTGGGCAGGTTGTTCAGGGTATCGTAGATCATAGAAAAAGTCCTCCGTCTGTGTTGTTTCAGTTACCTGTATGGTATCACAGGTCAGGGACAGATGCAATATGTGTGCGGGCAGATGTCGCGAGCCGCGCAGAAAAGGAACCCGGGTCGCGGCTCCCAGCGGCTGCATCGTGCCTTGGGCGGCACGCGCATCCTGCTGGCCGCAGCCCCAACAGCTCCTCCCTGTTTCTGCCGCTGGCAGCGGTCGTCGCTGTTGCACAGGGGCTTTCCCCCGCCGGACTATTCGGCGGGTCGATGCTGTTCGAATCCACCCTTGCAGCCCCTTTTCAAGGCAGATAAAACAGAAACTCCAGTACCCGGTTCGGATACTGGAGTCCTTGGTGGGCGCGTGTGGATTGCGCGAGCCGCGCTGCTAAAAACAGCCCACTGGGCTGTTTTTGCGCTGTCTTCTGCGACAGCGCCGCAGCTGTTCGAATCCACCCTTGCAGCCCCTTTTTCAAGGCAGGTAAAACAGAAACTCCGGTACCCATTGGATACCGGAGTTCTTGGTGGAGCGAAGCAACCCAAATCCGAACCATTGCCCTCTGAGGCATCTTTGGCGGCAATTTCATTGAAAGAGATGGTTTTTGTGCCGTCTTTGTAGTTGAATGCAATCAAAACTTTTTCATCATAAAGATAAACGGCGTTCACGAACGTGTTGATAAGCGTCTCCCGGTGGCTTTTCACGTTCGGGTCGAGTTTGCGGAACCGGGTCAGCCAGAAACGAACCTGATTTTCGCTTAACCGTGGCCGAGCGATTTTTTCTTCGGCGATCCGAACCTCAAGTTCTTTCTGCTGGGCTTCCAGCTTTTCCAAACGCGACTTGGTGGAATTGGTCAGCACACCAGCTTGAATGGCGTTCAGCATATTTTCAATGCCGTTCTCCACCTCGCGCATCTGCTTTTCCAGCAAAGGGAGTGTGGTGTTTTCCTGTTCCTGCAACTCCATGACCTCTGCAACGATGGCATCAATCACGGCATCGTCTTGAATCAGCTTCATGGTTTCAGCTATGACCAAATCTTCCAGCCACTCTTTACGGACGGTCTTTTTCTTGCAGGTCTTGAAACGCTTCGCGGTGGCGCACTTATAATAATGATGAACGATCTTGTTTCTACCCGTACCGCACTCGCCGAACATCATCGCGCCGCACATTCCGCAGAACAGCTTGGTGGTGAGCAAGTAATCGTCCTCGGCCTTGTGACGGGCAGGAGCGCGGCTGTTCTTCTTGATTTTTTGCTGCACTTCTTCAAACAAGTCCTTGTCCACGATGGCCGGGATACTGTCGGGCATCACAATGTCCTTGAAGTGGTTTTCTCCGATGTACCGTTTGTTCGTCAACAGCGTCTGAACACTGTTGTAGGTGAACTTCTGGTTGCGGTTGGTAGTCACACCGCTGTCGTTCAGCCAGTTCATCAGCTCCTTCATGGTCGCACCATCGTTGTACCGCTGGAAGGCTTCTACCACAAAGGGAGCTTTCAGCGGGTCGACTTGAAAGAACTTCTCCTCATCCACCTTAAACCCAATGGGAATCGTGCCGCCGTTGTACTTGCCCTTCAGAACATTCTCGGTCATGCCGCGCACAACTTTTTCAGAAAGTTCTGCCGAGTAGTATTCAGCCATGCCGGTGAGCATACTCTTGACCATGATACCCGCAGGGCTGTCAGAGATAGGCTCCGTGGCAGATACCAGCTTGACATGATTTCGTTCCAACTGGTACTCATAGTGGGCCGAATCATAACGGTTTCGGGCAAAACGGTCAAGTTTCCAGACCAGCACAATGTCAAACAACCGTTTCTCGCTGTCCTTGATCATCTGCTGGAAATCCGGGCGGTTGTCGGTTTTGGCAGAAAGGGCGCGGTCAATGTAGTGCTTGACCACGGTGATGCCGTTCTTTTCGGCATAAGCCGTACATTCACGAATCTGGCCTTCGATGGATTCCTCACGCTGGTTATCGCTGGAATAGCGAGCATAGATCACGGCGGTCATGCGAACACCCCTTTCACTTCATTCTCCGCAGGCGGCGCACAAGGTCGGATGCACTGTACAGCACACGAGCCACCGACACGGCATCCTCGCCCACAATGTAGAACACCGAGTAGTTGTCCACCAGCATCTGCCGCAGCCCTTGGGTGCGCTCCGGCTCACTTTCCACCAGCGCACATCGTTCCGGCAGGATGTCCAGCGACTGGATGGCTTCTGCAATACGATTATACTGCCCCATAGCCGTGTCAGGCTCCAGCAGACGGTCAGCAATATAGCTGTAAATCTGCTCCATGTCGCTGAGGGCTGTATGGGAAATTTTTACGTCATACTGCTTCATCTGTGCTGTTCCCTGAACTGTGCGAATGCGCTTTCCGCATCAACAGTATCACCGTTTTGAATCTCTTTGATGCCCACCTGCAAGGCTGCATGAAGCTGATCATCGGTCATGGTGTCAGCGTTCAGCGCAGCCGGAGCCTTCGGCAGGGACAGCGAGAACGGAATGCCACCGGTCAGAGTGATTTGACGCAGGTACATATCAATAGCCGTTGCCATCGGGATACCCAGCTGCTTCAGCACATCTTCGGCTTGCTGTTTGACGCTGGGGCTGACCCGGACGTTCAGCATCATCGATTTTTCCATAGTTATCACCTCGGATTTATTGTAATGCTTTTTGCATTACAAGTCAATCGAGTGCGAAGTCGCAATTGAAATTCTCTGTATTACACAATATATTCGTCGTTAAATTGTTTAAAACGCAGAATATTCATTCGTTAGAATAAATCTTTGGAGTACGCCCAGTTTGTGCTGGGTGGTGAGATTGAGCATTATCTCTCACTCAGCTGTGACCATGGCAGATTTAGAGGATTGACCTTTAATTGGAATATACAGATAAAACCGACAGCCCTCTACTTGCAGTCGTTGCAAATAGAGGGCTGTCTATTATTAACTACGCATTTTAACAATGATTTTTCTTTTCAACAAGCATTCCGATAATAAACGAAAGTAGGAAAACGAGCAGCCAAATCAAAACTCCGTAGTGTGCCTTGAGCTGCCATACTTTTCCTATATACATATCCGGCGTGATTTTTGTGGCGTTTATTTTGATAATAAAATCGCCCAACACTTGTCCGATCAAAATTCCTGTCCAGTTTCCAGCTGTTGTGATAAGAGCTGCTCTATACATTTCCAGAAAACAGAAAGTAACAGATGCAACCCATAAACACAAATAATAATGGGCTGCTGTCCATTCAAACAAGTAGACTTCATGAAACACTGTTTGAGAAAGAAGATAGCACACCACATATGCTAAAAATACGATCAGCAAAAATCCGAGACAAGTTTTCTTTTTTGATGCTGTGTTCTTCATACGGCTTTTGAATCCTATTCCAATGTGTACTGCCATCTTTGCGTTTCATTATAAAACAGCTTGGCTGCTTACTTCGATACTATTTCGACAGTTGGCATTTTGCCTTCCAATCCGAGTTCGTCATCTTCTGCAACTCTATAATTGGTAACATTTATTGAATACATATAATCTGAAATATTTGGATTTTCTTCATCGTCTGGAAGTTCAACTTCAAAAGTCTCAAACTCAAACACATAAGCTGTTCCTTCAATAAGTTCACCAGTTAAGTCTTTCTGGAAATGAAGCAAAAATGGTCTGTCCTGAAAGAAGTGAACAACTGCAACCGTTTTTCCCGGCAGCGCATAGTAATCGGGCAGGAGTTGCTCAACAGTAGCCGTAAAAGAACCCGAAAACTGTGCAAAATGCTTTTGGCTTTCGGTCATTTGCTGTTTCCCGTCATTATACCCTGCCTCGTAACCAGCGGCATAGCCTTCTTCGTATTCTGCATTGTGCGCATCTGAACTTTGAGCATTATTTCCGCAGCCAACCAATGTAAGTATCAGCACAAGGCCAAGAACTATTGTAGCCCTCTTTTTCATATTGTTTCCTCCTTCCATGTTTTCCTTCGCCTTTATCGGACTTTTCCACAGCTTTTGCAAAATCGTCGAGAAAAAGTTCTGTATCTTTTTCATTCGTACCACTTTACCCCATTATTAGAATTGAAAATTAGTAGCCCTTTGATATAAATAAGTAAACGATGAATCCACCCCACAAAACAACTTCAGCAATTATCAAACACTTCAAGTGTTGCTGCAATTTTTCGGGGTCAATTTCGCCTTTTTTCAGAAAATCATAAATTGAATTTCGCAATTTATCTATGTCTTCCTGCTTGATTTCCAGTTTCAAATAAAAATTTTTCCCGAAAAGGAGCTGGTGCATCCCATAATATATTGAAAGCAATATTAAAAATGAAGTAATACTTACAAGCGCTGGCTGGGTCCAGCTTATTGTCATACCTTCTACCGATGTAAGATTTCTATAAAAAACAATATCACTTAAACCAGCTACAAACAACAGAAAATTCCAAACCAAAAATGTATATAAAGTTTTCTTCATTGTCTATACCTTCTTTCACTACTGCCCACATTGCTGGAAATATCAAACGCCTACTTTATTTTTATGCCCTCATTTTTTACAAATCATCAAACCTTCCCGCCTTGCTTTTTTGTTTAGATAACGAAATTTAAGCCTGATTTATTTCGTTTGTCCACAAAATTTTTCAAAATCGTATAGATGCACATAAACTTCCTGGAAATTTGTAGCACAATCGCAATCTTCTTTTAAATAAACACGCTATAAGGATAAACTTTTTGTTTTACCTCGATTGAAAGCCATCTTTAGCTTTCTGGTTTGAGAACTGTACTTCGGGCCGGATTCTTTGGGTCTACTAGAATTTTTATTGGTGCCCCTTTCGGAATACATGGATTGAACCAAAACCACTGCGACTTTCCATTATAGGTTTCACCTTTAACTTTATACTGATAATGTACCACATATGGATAGATTACATCTTCATCGGCAAGGTGGTAGGTACTCATATGAAATTTTATATGTACTCGTTTTGTTGCTGTAACCTTTCCGATGATTCTTGTTCCATTTTTCAAAAGTTCTGCCTTTTTATAGTCGGAAATAATCGCCAATCCGATAATTATACCTGCTACAATCCATGCTAATATCGCAGCCACCCAAATACCAGACTTACACGCTCCAACCGATATAATTGCCGCCACGAACATTCCGACATATGCCAGTGTATGAATAAGATCTTTTGAAAAAAACATTTTATCTCGTGTAATTTTCATAAAACGGCATCCTCCTCAAATCCTACAGTCGGTAATCAGCAGCTTCGTGAAATCAACGTTCCTTAGATACTTAGATTTAATCCTATTTTGTTTCATCCGTCTACAAAATTTCTCAAAATCGTATAGCTGCACATAAATTTCCAGAAAACTTGTAGCACAATCACGATTTTTCTTTTCACTCAGATAAACCACCACGGCAATTCCAGCCACAGGTTATCCATAGCCTGTTCCTCGGTCTTTTTGGCGCGGCCTTTTGTCAGGTGAAAGTATATCGCCGTGCCGATCAGCGGATGCTCCTCGCCATCGGTGAAGCCATAGCGATACAACAGATAGGTCTGTTCGCGCTGGGTCAGCCGTTTCAGACCATCGTACAGTTCCCGGCGCGATTCCTGCTCTTCCATAATGGTCTGCGGCTGCATGGCGTAGGGGTCGGCTATGGCTTCGATGCGCCGCAACTGCTCTTCTCCCGGCAGAACATCGTCCAGCGAAACGCGCTGGTAGCAGATACCGTCCTTATCCTCCGTCACCATCCGCTGCTCAAAAGCAGTAAAGGCATCCCGCACCATGTCCATCATGGCATTATGAATGGCAGGAGCCGCATAGGTCAAGAACTTCATGCCGCGCGCTGCATCGAACTTTGGCACGGCCTTCCACAAGCCCATATTCCCTGCCTGTTTCAAATCGTCCGTGTCAAGGTTCAGGCCGGACTGTGCCAGATTCATGCTGCGGAAAAGGTCATTTGCCGCCTTGCCAATAAAGGACTTGTTGTTGTCAATCAGGCTGTCCAGCGCGGCAGCATCGCCTTTCTGCGCCAGCGCACAAAGCCGTTCATTCGTCTGCTTCATGGGCGTTTTCCTGCTCTGCGGCAGACTGCAAGATTCCCAGCAGACCGTTCCGCAGCTGTTCCAGCGCTTCCGGCGTAGCTCCTTCCATGCCCGAAACGCTGTCCAACATTGCATCTGTCAACTGCTCTGCCGTAATCGTTGGGTGCTGCACATCCTGCCCTTTAGTCAATTCGGTGAACATCTTCTCTGCCACTTTCTTGCTCATGGCTTCCTGTTCGGCGTAATGGCTCCCGATACCCTTTTTGATTTCCTTGACCGCCGCCATGAAGTACATTTCAATGTCATCAAGATCACCTTGATACACCGGCTTTCTCCGAAGGCTGATGTCCTTTGCAGCCTTGGCTGCTTCCGGGGTCTTGACCTTTGTGCGCAGAAGGGTACTCAATGTCGTGAGCATAGCGTTCTGTGCTGCGATGCCGGATGCAAAGGTATCATCAAAATACTGCGATATGCGGTAAGTAAGCTCTGCAAAGCGGGCGTTTTCCAACAGCAGGTTGACCACCTCTGTATTGATGCGCCCTGTGTAGAGGTTCTTTGCGGCTTCTACGGACAAGCCCAGTTCGGCAATGTCGTAGTTCTTGCGGTCAGGGATGTTGGTTTCTCCCAGAAGGAAATCCGTGGACACGTTGAACAGCCTTGCGATCTTCAGCACCTGCTCATGGGTCAGGGTTCCTTTCGCACCACTGATAAAACGGTTGATGGTGCTCTTGGAGCAGCCGAGTTCCTTGGCAAGTTCTGGTTGGCTGATGTTGTGCTCTTTCATCAAGTCCGCAAGACGGATGTTGGATGGTGCGGGCAGATATTCCTGTGCCATGTGGTCGGCCCTCCTTTTTGAGCTTTTTCCTCATTATAATACGCTCTGCCGTTTTGTTCAATATACGGTTACCTCTCCGCCCTTGCTGTTGCAGCCCTGCAACCAGTAAGGGCTTTTTTCTTTTTCCGTTGCAGTTTTGCCGCTTTTTTGCCTTTCCTCCAAAATTTTCCGTATATTCAGGCACAAGGCAAAAAACACCAGAGTTCCCACTTTGGGGTACTCTGGTGCAACACATAACACCGCCCTGCCCGGTGGCCGCAGGGTGCGCGGTTTTGTAGGCATCGAGCCGCTTGTCCACCCCTGCCCGTAAAAAGTGCATTTTTTCACGGAAGAAGTTCGTACAACCTGTACGGTCTGTACTTGTACGCACCTGTACGGCGAATCGAAGCAAATTAAAACGTGGTATCGTTTATATTTCGGATTTCTGTACATCGTACGAACCGTACAGGTTATTTGAAGTCCGTACGCAATTTTTTCAGATGCGTACGGAGCAATCAAGTTCGCATTGTGCGAACTTGTCGGGGCGAGGCCCCTCCATCTTGCTGGCGCAAGACCGTTCGGTCACTTAAAAGCCCCACTGGGGCTTTCATTGCTTCGCAAACGTGAACTCGATTAACTCTCCCGCAGGAGACGTTCCCCTCGGAGAGCCCACTACACTTTGCAGACCATAGGGATGAAAGTGTCATAGTGGGTTATTACACTTCCGCAGAAGTGCATCTCCGTTCCCCGTCACCTCTCGATGAACCTTGAAAGGAGGGATGCCCTTTGGCAAGAAATGATGGCATTGACCGCACCAGTGTTCGAAATCTCGCCGTTTCAGACAAAGCCGTTGGCAACACCCAGCAGCACAACGAGCGCGAAAAGGACAGCTATCGGAACCCCGACATTATCCCCCAGCGCACTGCATGGAACGTCCACTTCAAAAAGCCTACCGCCAGCTACACTGACCTATTTGCCCAACTGGAAGCCGCTGGAACCATTTCCACGCGCGGCCTGAAGCCGGATGCCACCCACTACTGCGAACTTGTCTTTGATGTCAACTCGGCCTATTTTGACAATCACGGTGGCTACGAGTTCGCCAAGCAATTCTATGAGGATGCCTACAAAGCAGCCGTTCAGATCGTGTGTGGTGAGCAGTATATCCTCTCGGCAGTCATGCACGCCGACGAGATCAACCGTGCCATGACCGAAGCACTAGGCCGGGAGGTCTACCACTACCACCTCCATGTGGTCTATGTACCTGTGGTGGAAAAGCAGATCCTGTGGTCGAAACGCTGCAAGGACAAGGCACTGGTCGGCACCGTAAAGGAGACCGTCATGCAGGTCAGCCGGAGCAAGAAGTGGGCATCCAAACCTCTGCTGGACGAATCGGGAAAGCCTGTTTTGCAAAAGAACGGCAAGCCCGTCCTGAAGAAGTCGTACAGCGTCTTGCAGGACAACTTCTTCAATTTTATGCGCGCTGCCGGGTACACCGATATAGAGCGCGGCGAACGTGGCAGCACCGAAGAACACCTGACCGTCACACAGTTCAAAGTTCAACGGGAGCAGGAACGGCTGGATAGCCTGACCGCCCAAGCCGACCAAAAGGCGCAGTCGCTTGCCAAAACCAGTCAGACCCTCTCCAAAAAGGAGAAGGAACTTGCCGCTGTGCAGAAAAAGGCCACGCTCACGAAAGAAGCCCTCATTCATGCACGCGATCTGGATTATATCGGCAAGCGCACCTTTCTCGGTAACTACTCGCTGACCGAAGAAGAATTTTCCAAGCTGAAAAAGCAAGCCGACCACGGCTATATGATGGACGTGGAGAACCGCCGCTTGAAAGAAGAACTTTCCACCGCCAAGAAGGAGGCCGTTCGTTGGAGCAACAAGTACCACGACCTGTGGTACGAGGTGAAACCCTATCTGGATGCTCTCCACCGTGCGCCCGAACTGGTGCGTGGCTTTCTGGAAAAGATTCTCGCCCCCAAGCAGGAGCTCACCATGAATGTGCAGCAGCGAAACCGCAGGCGTGGGCAAGATATGGAACTTTGATTTTCGGAGGATACCATTTGAACAAAAAGAAGAAGTCGAACAAATCCGGCTACCCGGATGAAGCAATCAAGACCCTTGCGCGTTGCTTTTATCCCTCCATGGTTGAGTTTTTCAACAGCGAGGAAGGCCAGCGTGAATATGAGGAATGGCTGAAAGAGCAGGAAGTTCTACAAGCCTTGCCTGTTGCAGCATAAAAACAGCAGGACGCTCCCAGTAAAGGGAACGCCCTGCCTTATATAGATGTATCTCACCGAGGTGTGTCCAGTTGGGCACACCTCTTATTTTTTTGCCCTTAATCTTCTAACCCATGGCTCCCGGCTGCATTTTTCAAATATTCCTCTGGGTCACCGTTCAGAATCAAATCGGCATAGCTCAGCGGGTCATTGTAGATAAGGTAGTCCAATTCCGTCTGCTGTGCCATAGTCACATTCAGTGCATCCTCGACCCCGGTGCAGCCGATGGAAATTTTTCTCCCATCTTGGAGAGTCAACTCCACACACCCGGTATCCATGTTAAACTTGCAGGCTCTTTCATCGTACTTCATAATCGCATCCTCCAATTCTCGTTATCGGCTTACGGTCTATGACAAGGCATCAGAGTTTTGCGCCGTCCACGGGAGCCTTCATTGTTGTACCCGAAGAAAACGAAAAATCCGAACCCTTCTCCAATCGGAAACAGGTTCGGATTTTTCTTGTTTGGTGGGCGCGGGTGGATTCGAACCACCGAAGCTGAAAGCAGCAGATTTACAGTCTGTCCCCATTGGCCACTCGGGAACACGCCCATATTCATTTTTGCAGTCGTTTGGACTGCCTGTATATGTTACCACTGAAAGCGCAATTTGTCAACCCATAATTTGGGCTGGGCGCAAAAAAAGAAGAAATAAAGGCAGAGATCACAAAAGCCCTCCCGCTCGGGTGCGCTTTACAGCGTCCGGGCGGGAGGGCTTTTCAGCCTGACAAAAACAGGTCAGGAGAAAATCACTTCTGGTTCTTCATGTAGATGTGGTGCGGCAGACCGGCGATGTACAGCGGGGTCAGCTCGGCCTGAATCAGCGGACGGGCGTAGTCTAAGAAGTCCTCGGTCATCTGGGTATGGTTGTTGTTCATCCAGCTCAGGGGAACCTTCTTTTCCAGGTTGGCGACCTCGCTGATGGGATGCAGCTCGGTGGTGCACTGGTAAGGATTGTTGGAGATGCGCTTCAGGGCAACCATCTGGCCGGTAACACCCTCAAAGGCTGCCTTGGCGGCAGCACCACCCACCTGATAGGCCTCGGTGATGTCGGTGCGGCTGGTCAGGTGACCGGCGCAGCGCTGCAGGGTGGAAAGCTCGATGCAGCGGGTCTTGGTGTCCAGATTGCGGGCCACCACATTGGCCAGATACCGTGCGGTACCGGTCAGCGCCTTGTGACCGAAAGCATCCACGGCGTGCACGTCGTCCGCCAGCTCACAGACATAGCGGCCATCCTCCAGCTTTACGCCCTCGGAAACGGCAATGACGATGCTGGGCTTCTTTTCCTGCATCACACGCACCTTTTCCACAAAGCGCTCCACGTTGAAGGGAACCTCGGGCAGGCAGATCATGTCCACGCCCTCGCAATCATCGCTCTTGGCCAGTGCGGCGGCAGCGGTCAGCCAGCCGGCATTGCGGCCCATGATCTCCACCACGGTAACGTACTTGGTGCCGTACACGGTGGCATCGCGGATGATCTCTTTCATCACAACGCCAATGTACTTGGCGGCAGAGCCGTAGCCGGGGGTGTGGTCGGTGACCATCAGGTCGTTGTCGATGGTCTTGGGCACACCCATAAAGCGAATGTCACTGCCAACGCGCTGGCCATAGTCAGCCAACTTGCCGATGGTGTCCATGGAGTCGTTGCCGCCGATATAGAAGAAGTAACCGATGTTCAGCTTTTCCAGAATGGCGAACAGCTTTTTGTACACCGCCTCGTCATCCCGCCAGTCGGGAAGCTTATAGCGGCAGCTGCCCAGAAAGCTGGACGGGGTGCGCTTGAGCAGCTCGATGTCCAAGTCATCGGTCAGCAGGGTGGAAAGATCCACCACCCGCTCCTCCAGCAGACCGGCAACACCGTTGCACATACCGTACACGATGTCTGCGCCGCGGTTCTTGCAGCTTTCAAAGACACCCGCCAGACTGGCATTGATGACAGAGGTGGGGCCGCCGGACTGACCGACGATTGCATTTTTTCCCATGATGATTTCTCCTTTTTTGTTTTTTCTGTTTCGGCTATAAAAACGTGCAGTCGCACGAAAACAGACGCGGAAGGGAAAGGCAGATCACAGACGGATGTGGCGGGGGGTACCGTTCACATACACGGGGGTCACCTCATCCAAAATCAGCGGACGGGCGTACTCCTCAAAAGCTTCGGTCACCTGCATCCCGTCCGGAGTGATCCATTCCAGCGGAACCTTCTTTTCCAGATTTGCCACCTGCTGCACATCCACAGACTCGGTGATGCACTGGTACGGGTAGTTGGAGACCCGCTTGAGGGCGATCATGCGGCCGCTCTCGCCTGCAAAGGCAGCAGCGGCGGCGGCACCGCCAACGGCGTAGGCCTCGTTCACATCCGTGCGGCTGGCCAAATGGCTGGCGCAACGCTGCAGGGTGGAGAACTCGATGGCACGGCTCTTGCACTGCAGCTTGTCGTGGATGAGCTCCGAAAGGTAACGGCTGGTGCCGCTGAGGATGGCCTTGTGGCCAAAAGCGTCCAGCTGGCCGGCGGTGGACACCAGATCGCACAGGTAAGTACCGTCTGCGGTCTTTACGCCCTCGCTGGCTGCGATGATAACGTTGGACTTTACCCGCTGCAGCTCGTCCACCCGGGCAAGGAACTTGTCCTGATCAAAGGGCACTTCCGGCAGCAGGATCAGGTCGGGGCCTTCGCAGTCCTCGCCGCCTGCCAGACAGGCCGCACCGGCCAGCCAGCCTGCGTGGCGGCCCATGATCTCGGCCACCGTCACGCTGCGGATGTTATACACCGAGGAGTCGCGGATGACTTCCTTTAAGATGGTAGCAATGTACTTTGCGGCAGAGCCGTAGCCGGGGGTGTGGTCGGTGAGGCACAGATCGTTGTCGATAGTCTTGGGCACACCGATGAACCGCACATTGCTGCCCACCTGCTGCCCGTAGCGGGACAGTTTTGCGATGGTATCCATCGAGTCGTTGCCGCCGATGTAGAACACGGCACAGATGTCGTACTTGTCAAACAGGGTGAACAGCTTGACGAACGGAGTGGCATCGGTATCCGGGTCGGGCAGCTTGAAGCGGCAGCTGCCCAGATAGCTGGACGGAGTACGCTTGAGCAGCTCGATGCTCATGCGGTCATCCAGCAGAACGTTGAGCTCCAGCAGCTCTTCCTTGAGCAGACCCTCGATGCCGTACTTCATGCCGTACACCTTGTCTGCACCCAGACTGCGGGCAGCTTTGTATACGCCTGCAAGGCTGGAGTTGATCACGGCGGTAGGGCCGCCGCTCTGACCAATGATGATATTCTTGGCCATGGAAACCTCCTTCAGATCATAATAAAATGTGTCCGCTGCCGGGCAAACGGCTTTCCGCACCGTCCAGTAAAGTGGTCTGTCGGCCCTGCACTGCCAACGGACCGGGACGGCAAAACAGCCATCTGCCGCAACTGACACAAAAATATTTGCAGCTTGTGTATTTGCTTTTTGTAAAATGTGCAAAATAAGCTGCAATTCTATTGTACCCGTTTTGCCTGTTGTATGCAAGACCCAATTGGTTGCACAGGCAAAAAAAATATGATAAAATGGGTGCGCACTCCAAAATTACCGGGCAGAAGTACCTGCCTGTTGGGATAAATGCAGAAAGCTGGACAGAGAATATGGGCATTTCACACGAGTATCATTCGGCACCCCGGCGGCGCACACGCGGGGGCATCAGCGGCAAACTGCGGCTGGCGGGGGTCATTGTGGCCATTTTGCTGGTCGCCTATGCGGTGACCGCCATCTTGGAAAAAGGAACCGTTGAAGAGGACAGCACCCCGCAGACCGGCGCAGGCGGCATTGCACAGAACATTCTGGCACCGCTGCCCATGCAGGGCGAGGCTGCTTCCGGCAGCGGCAGCGAGGGTGCAGCCGATAGCAGCGGCACGGCACAGGCGGTGCAGCTGGAAAGCTTCGGCCCCGCCCGGCAGACCGATGGCGCTTATACCATTAAGGCCTATGACGCCAGTGTTATCCGGCAGCCGGCCTGCGGTCAGGTAGACCTGAGCTATTTTTCGGACGCTGCCTTTCTGGGCGACAGCCTGACGGTGGGCTTTTCGGACTATCAGATCAATCTGAGCGGCGCGCTCATCTGCGGCTATACGGGTGTGGGGCCGGACGCCATCGTCAATCGCGCCGCCGTCAAGAGCCCCACCCGCGGGCAGGAGGTGGCACTGGATGTGCTGGCAGCGGCGCAGCCCAAAAAGCTGTATATCCTGCTGGGCACCAACACCCTGACCACCTTGGGCGCATCTGACCGTTTTCTGGCCTACTACGGCCAGATGCTGGACGAGCTGCGCCAGACGCTGGGAGAGGACTGCATTATTTATGTGCAGTCCATCCCGCCGGTACGGCCTGCGGCAGCGGAAAAGAAGCCGGGGCTTGCCTCGGACGTGCTGCGCGGCGTGAACGAGCAGCTGGCACAGCTGGCCGCCAGCAAGGGCTGCGTTTATCTGGACCTGTGGGAGGCACTGGCTGACGGCGAGGGCAACCTGAAAGAGATGATCGCCGCACCGGACGGCGTACACCTTTCGGCCGGCAACGGCTACGGTGCATGGGTCACCTACCTGCGCAACCACGCAAAATATTCCGCAAGTAACCCGTGGATCATGGGCAGCGCTTACAGCGCAGAATAAAAAACAAAAAGCAGGTGCACCGCCTTTTCAAAAGCCAACGCTTTTGATAAAGATGCGGTTCACCTGTTTTTTTGTATTATTTTTTATCTGGCGGGTCATCCAGCCCTTCAAACATCACCATGCCCAGACCGACAAAACCGGCGCCCAGCGCAAAACCGACTGTCCCCATCGACACGCTGAACAAAACGCCCATGGCAACGCCGAACAGGATGCCTGCGATTTGACTTTTCTTCATTTTACTGCTCTGCCTTTCCGTACCATGCAACGGACAGCCGCCATGAGAGAGCATACAGCGCCAGCGCCGCCGCCAGCACTACGACCAGCACCAGCAGCGAGCCCTGCGCAGGCAGGAGGCTGTTTAAAGCATTGTCCCCCGAAGAAACGAAATATCCCATAAAGCTTGCAAGCAGACCGATGCACAGGTAGTACGCATACCGGGCTTTCTGGTAGCCCAAGCGGTAGGCCAGCGGCAGCAAAATAATGTTGCCCAGCAGGGTCAGCATAGCCACCTGAAGCAGGGTCGCCACGGTGAGCTGAACCGTCACCGTGCCCCAGAGCAGCTGTGCTGCCGCCAGCGCTGTCATGCTCAGCAGTTCCGCCAGCACCATACCACACAGTCCGATGAGGTATTTGCCGCCCACGATCTGTCCTTTTGTCACCGGCAGGGCGGCGCTGTAAGCGCTGAACCGGCCGTTCTGGTCGTAAGCCAGCAAGGTCATGGGCAGGATGCCCAGCAAAAGCCCGCCGTACAGCATAAAGAAATTAGACCCTTCCTTCATGAAAAACGTTCCCATCAGCATCATAGCCACCGACATCAGAATGATCCATCTGGTGTAGCTCCACATCTGGTAGGCATCCTTTAATAGCAGACCTTTCATTGCACGTTCTCCCCTTTCACCATCAGTACAAACAATTCCTCAATGCTTACCGGGGCAAGCTCTGCTCCGGCGGGCATTGCATCCCGGCGCACAAGCGCCTCGGCTCCGTAGGGGGTGACCCGCTTGCCGTACACCGGCGTATCCAGTGCCGCCAGCTGCGCCGCCGTGCCGTGCCACAGGGCGTATTCCTCCCGCAGGGCGTCCTTTTCCTCACAGAGCAGCAGCCTGCCCTTGTGCAGAAAGGCGATGGTATCGCACAGCTTTTCCAAGTCGCTGACGATGTGGGAGGAGATGAGGATGGAGTGGTTTTCGTCCCGAGCAAAGTCCAGCAGCAGGTCGGTCACCTCGTCCCGCACCACCGGGTCCAGCCCGTTGGTGGCTTCGTCCAACAGCAGCAGCTTCGGGTGGTGCGCCAGTGCCACGGCGATACACAGCTTCATCTTCATGCCGGTGGAGTAGTCCTTGTACTGCTTTTTGTCCGGCAGACCGAACTTTTGGCACAGTTCCGCATAAGCGGCAGCGTCCCAGTTGCGGTAGATGCCTGCCATCACCTTGCCCGCCTGCACCGCGTTCAGGCACAGGGGGATGCCCTCGCTGCCCAGCACCACGCCGATTTCCTCCTTGGCACGGACAGAAGCGGTGCGGCTGTCCCTGCCAAGGATGGTCACGGTGCCGCCGTCCCGCTGCACCATGTCTAAGATCAGCCGGATGGTGGTGCTTTTGCCCGCCCCGTTTTCACCGATCAGGCCGCAGATGGTGCCGCCGGGCAGGGTCAGGTCCAGCGGCCCAAGGGTAAAGTCCTTATAGTGTTTTGTAAGTCCCTGCAGTTCCAGTGCGTTCATATTCAGCCCTCCCACAGCAGTTCCAGCATCTCCCGCAGCTCTTCCCTGCTCAGCCCGCAGGATACGGACAGGCGGACGGCTTCGGTAAGGTGCGCTTCAATTTTTTTCAGGTTTTCTTCCCTCAGCAACTCGGTGTTTTTAGGGGCTACAAAAAAGCCCTTTGCCGGTACTGCGTAAAGGAAGCCCTCTTTTTCCAGTTCATCGTAGGCGCGCTTGGTGGTAATGACGCTGATGCGCAGATCCCGTGCCAGCCCCCGGATGGAGGGCATGGCCTCGTCCGGCTGCAAAGCCCCGCTGATGATCTGCTGCTTGATCTGGTTGTAGATCTGGTCATAGATGGGCGCGCCGCTTTTGTTGTTGATAAACAGTTCCATCGGCTGCTCCTTTAACGATTGCGTTTTGTCTGTATATGCACAGTATATACAGTAGATACAGGTTTGTCAAGAGGGTGCACAAAAAAATACACCCGCCGCCCAAAACGGACAGCGGGTGCAATTTTTATGGGTTTTACAGTGCCTTGATAGCGGTCTTGATGCGCTCGGCGGCAAGCTTGGTCTTTTCTGCATCGCCGAAGGCGGTCAGACGGAAGTAGCCTTCGCCGCACTCGCCGAAGCCCACGCCGGGGGTGCCCACCACGCCGCAGTTTTCCAGCAGCCAGTCGAAGAACTGCCAGCTCTTCATGTTGCCGGGGCAGCGCAGCCAGATGTAGGGGCTGTTCTTGCCGCCGCAGTACCACACGCCGCACTCGTCCAGTGCATCGGCGATCACCTTTGCGTTGCGGCGGTAGTAATCCAGATTAGACTGGATCTCGGCCATGCCGCTCTCGGTGAACACTGCGGCAGCGGCGCGCTGCACCACATAAGGCACACCGTTGAACTTGGTGGTCTGGCGGCGCAGCCAGAGCTTGTTGATGCTCATGCCCTCGCGCTCCAGCTCCTTGGGCACGACGGTGTAGCCGCAGCGGGTGCCGGTAAAGCCTGCGATCTTGGAGAAGGAGCAGATCTCCACAGCACACTCGCGTGCCCCCTCGATCTCGAAGATGCTGCGGGCAAGCTCGCCCTCCGAGATGAAGCACTCGTAGGCGGCATCGTACAGGATGATGGCATCATTCTTGCGGGCGTAGTCCACCCATGCCTTCAGCTGTGCGCGGGTGTAGGCAGCGCCGGTGGGGTTGTTGGGGCTGCAGATATAGATGATATCTGCCTTCACGCTCTCGTCCGGCATGCCGAGGAAGCCATTTTCCTGCCCGGTGCGGCTGTAAATGATCTTGCGGCCATCGGTGACGTTATCGTCTACATAGGTAGGGTACACGGGGTCCGGTACCAGCACGGTGTTGTCCACATCGAACAGACCCAGCAGGTTTGCAAGGTCGCTCTTTGCGCCGTCCGAGATAAAGATTTCGTCCTCGGCGATCTGGGTGCCGCGGCCGGCGTAGTAGCCCTGAATGGCCTGCTTGAGGAAGGGGTAGCCCTGCTCCGGGCCGTAGCCGTGGAAGCCCTCTTTGGTGCCCATCTCCGCAGCGGCGTCGCGCATGGCCTGCACCACGCACTTTGCCAGCGGCTGGGTCACATCGCCGATGCCCAGACGGATGATCTCCTTTTCCGGGTGTGCCTCCTGATACGCAGCCACCTTGTGGGCAATGTCCACGAACAGGTAGCTGGCCTTCAGCTCGTTGTAATGCTTGTTCATCTTCATGATACTTTCCCTCGCTTCTTTTATTGGTGCAACCCTCTCAGTCATCTCGCATTCGCTCGATGCCAGCTCCCCCGAAGGGAGAGCTGGCGCCGTCAGGCGACTGAGAGGGTTCTTATTTACACTTCGGTCGTGCCCTCGCACACGGTCTCGGCAGCGCCGGTCATCAGCAGCTGCTTGCCGGGCAGCACCCGGATGGTCAGCTCGCCGCCGCGCAGCTGCACATGGACATCCTCCCCGGCGGGGCAGATGCCCAGCTCGGTCAGGGCTGCCACGGTGGCACAGGTGCCGGTACCGCAGGCCCATGTCTCGCCGCTGCCACGCTCCCACACGCGCATCTTCAGGTGGGTGGCATCCACCACCTGCACAAACTCGGTGTTGATGCGCTCCGGGAAGTTTTCGTGGTGCTCAAAGCCCGGCCCGATCTGCTCCAGCTTCAGGCTGTCCACCTCCGGTACAATGGTCACGCAGTGGGGGTTGCCCACGCTGATGCAGGTCACCCGCCACAGGTTCTCTTCCACCTCCAGGGGCAGGTCTACCAGCGGCCCTTCGCCCATGTTCACGGCGGGCAGCGCCGCCGCCATGGCGGTGTAGGCACCCATCTCCACCTGCCACAGCCCCTCGCCCATGCGGGCAACGGTCTTTAAGCCGCTGAGGGTGTCGATGGCAAGCTTCGGCTTTGCCATGCCGTGGGTGTACAGCCACTCGGCCACGCAGCGGATGCCGTTGCCGCACATTTTGCCCTCGCTGCCGTCCGCATTGAAGATGCGCATCATGGCGTCTGCCCCGGCTGTGACCGGTGCGCAGATGCAGATAATACCGTCCGCGCCGATGGAAAAGTGCCGCCGGGACAAGCGCTCTGAAAGCGCTGCGATATTCTCCGGCACACCGGAGGTGCGGCAGTCCAGATAAATATAATCGTTGGCGCAGCCCTGCATTTTTGTGAATGAAAGCTTCATGCTTATCGCTCCTTATAAAAGGGACTGGTCAGTCCCTGTAAACTCATTACTTTATAATGATAAAAAAACCGGCACGAGATGTCAAGGGAAAAAGCAGCTTTCAGACAATTTTCTTCAGTTGCTGCAAAACAGGGCTTGACAATACGCACTGCATGGGATATAAAAAAAGAGAGCGCTTTGTACAGCAGGCAAGGCTGTGCCGGATACCGGAGGCTTTTTCCGGGGCACGGCGGGCTGTACGCGTATGCAATACAACTGCAAAAAGGAGACCACAGGAATGGATACTTTTGAAAAAATCCGTGCATTGCTGGCTGAGCAGCTGGACGTTGACCCGGCAAAGATCACGCTGGAAAGCGATATCATGAGCGATTTTGAGGCTGACAGTCTGGATATCGTAGACATGGTGATGACGCTGGAAGACGAGTTCGGCATCGAGGTGCCGGACGACGCCATCGAGTCCCTGCGCACCGTAGGCGATGTGGTAAACTTTGTGGACAGCCACGCGCAGAACTGATTCTTTTAGGCAAAAGCCCCGCCTTTGCAGTGCGGCACACGGCCGTGCAGGCAGACGGGGCTTTATTATGGTTCGTGCGGAACGTAAAGCGTTTGGCGCACGGCCTTGGGAGGATATAACAAAATGGCAAAAGACAACAAGAAGCTCGTGCAGGCGATCACCAGTCAGGAAGAAAACTTTGCACAGTGGTACACCGACATCTGCGTAAAGGCAGAGCTGGTGGAGTACTCCAGTGTGAAGGGCTTTATCATCCTGCGCCCCTATGGTCAGGCCATCTGGGAACTGATCCAGAAGGATCTGGACGCCCGGTTCAAGGCTACCGGCCATGAGAATGTGGCTATGCCGGTGCTGATCCCGGAGAGCCTGCTGCAGAAGGAAGGCGAGCTCGTCAATGGCTTCGCGCCGGAGGTGGCGTGGGTCACGATGGGCGGCTCCGACAAGCTGGAAGAGCGTCTGGCGGTGCGTCCCACCAGCGAGACCATGTTCTGCGATCACTGGTCCCGCGTGCTGCACAGCTACCGTGAGCTTCCCATGAAGTACAACCAGTGGTGCAGCGTAGTGCGCTGGGAAAAGACCACCCGTCCCTTCCTGCGCAGCCGCGAGTTCTGGTGGCAGGAGGGTCACACCATCCATGAGACCGCTGCCGAGGCCGAGGCTGAGACCCAGCAGCAGCTGAACTGCTATGCAGACACCTGCGAGCAGGATCTGGCGATCCCCGTGGTGAAGGGCCGCAAGACCGACAAGGAAAAGTTTGCCGGTGCCGAGGCCACCTACACCATCGAAGCCATGATGAAGGACGGCAAGGCGCTGCAGAGCGGCACCAGCCACTACTTTGGCGACAAGTTCAGCAAGGCTTACGATGTCACCTTTACCGGCCGCGACAACCAGCTGCATCATCCGTTCCAGACCAGCTGGGGCGTTTCCACCCGTCTGGTGGGTGCTATCATCATGACCCACGGCGATGACGACGGCCTGATCCTGCCCCCGGCCATTGCCCCCATTCAGGTTGTGGTGGTGCCCATTGCCGCCCACAAGCCCGGCGTTTCCGAAAAGGCTGCCGAGCTGGCCGAGAAGATCAGCAAGTACGCCCGCGTGAAGCTGGACGACAGCGACAACGCCCCCGGCTGGAAGTTTGCCCAGTGGGAGATGAAGGGCGTGCCCCTGCGTCTGGAGATCGGCCCCAAGGATCTGGAAAAGAACCAGTGCGTGCTGGTGCGCCGCGACACCCGCGAGAAGGTCTTTGTAAGCTTGGACGAGCTGGAGACTGCCATTCCCGCCCAGCTGGAAGCTCTGCGCAAGGACCTGTACCAGCGTGCGCTGGAAAACCGCGAAAAGCGCACCTGGGCTGCCACCACCATGGACGAGGTGAAGGAGCTGGCAAAAGCCAACACCGGCTACATCAAGACCATGTGGTGCGGCGATCTGGCCTGCGAGATGAAGATGAAGGAAGAGGCTGGACTTTCCAGCCGTTGCATGCCCTTTGAGCAGGAACAGCTCAGCGATGTGTGCCCCTGCTGCGGCAAGCCCGCCAAGGCCATGGTCTACTGGGGCGTTGCTTACTAAGCAATCGCTTCTCTGAGCCTTTGCGCGGGACGATCTGAAATGGCCGCCGCGTGCGCTTTGGCCATCTTCAGCGGAAAGAATATTTTATAGTTCGGGACAGCGAAACGCCTGCTGGCGTTCCGCTGTCCCCTTTTTACAGGAGGGGTCACAGAGGGAAACAGCTGCCCTATTGCTGACAACCTGCACATTCTCTGCTGTGGCACTCTCAGCAAAAAAGAACCGTCACCCTGACCGGTGACGGTTCTTAGTTTTTAAGACGGTTCATCAAAAGGGCTGATTGCTTGTCGCAGTGCCTTTTCTATTTACAATATACACACTTTTGAGGTTTCTGTCAAGAGCACGCCGTTTCGTTTCTGCGTGCTTTTTTCTTACCGGTCAAAGGTGGTGCTAAGGGTGGTCTGCCAGCTTTCGCCGGGGGCAAGGCAGGCGGCTGCGGCGCGCTGCTCCCAGTCCTGCGGGTCGGTGGCAGCGGCGGGCAGGCTGTGCCACGGCTCAATGCACACAAAGCGCACCGGCTTTGCGGGAGCTGACCAGATGAGCGAATAGGGGTAGCCCTCCACCCGGCAGGTGATATTGCGGCCGGTGTCCTTTTCGCAGATGCCAATGGTGCCAGTGCGCAGGCCTGCCATGCAGAAGCTGTCGTTGGCAAACAGGTCATCGGTCAGCGGGATGGCCTGCTGGTTCTTCCACTGGTAATAGCTCTTGCCGCTCAGCAAGCCGTTGGGGCTGGCATCGAGGATGACCGGGCTTTCCGGCTGGTCAAAACGGAACTCGTAGTCAGTGGTGGTGTGCTTTTCATCGAACGGGACGTTGAACGCCGGATGGAAGCCGATGCCGAAGCGCAGCTCCTCGGTGCCGGGGTTCGTCACCTGCAGGGTATGGTGCACGGTCTTGCCCTCCAGTCGGAAGGTGCTGGTAAGTACAAAATCATAGGGGAAGCGCTCTGCCTTGATGGCATCGTCCGCCCGCAGCTCCAGCTGGATGGTATCCCCTTCTGCCCGCAGCAGGGTGTGCTCCAGATCCCGGGCAAAGCCGTGCTGACCGCCCTTCCATGTTTTGCCCTTGGCAGTAAAGGTGCCGTCCACCAGCTTGCCCGTCCACGGGAACAGGATGGGTGCATGGCGCTTCCAGATGGCGGGGTCGGCCTGCCAGAGCATCTCTTCGCCTGCGGCATTCTTCAGGCTGACGGCCTCTGCACCGTGGGTGTCCACGGTCAGGGTCAGGAATTCGTTGTGAATGGTTGCCTGCATTTTCAGTATCTCCTTTGTCCTTCTTATTTTCCGGGGTCTGCTGTTTCCAGTATACTCCCCCGTGTGCCAAAAATAAAGTCCCTTCCCATGCTTGCACAAATCGTCACTGGGCAAAAGGCTTCCCCCGACCGGGGGAAGCCTTTATTCGGAAGCACGATTTCCATGCTCTGCTTGCTTCAGCAGGGCTGTACCAGCGGCAGGGTAACGACAAAGGTGGTGCCGTTTTCGCTGCTGCTCTCCACGGTCACGCCGCCGCCGTGCAGTACGGCGATCTCCCGCACAAGGGCAAGCCCAAGCCCCACGCCGCCCATCTCCCGGCTGCGGGACTTATCCACCCGGAAAAAGGGCTGGAAAATGCTGTCCCGGCAGTCTGCGGGGATGCCCGGGCCGGTATCTGCAACGTGCAGCACGGCAGTTTGCTTTTCCTGCCGCAGGGTGACGCGCACTGCCCCGCCGGGACGGTTATACTTGATGCCGTTTTCCACCAGATTGAACACCAGCCGGTAGATCAGCGCATCACTGCCCACCATGCCCAGCTCCGCGCAGTCCTGCTGCAAGGAGATATTGTTTTTCTGAGCAAGGGAGGTCAGGTCGGTCAAGATTTCCTCTACCAGCGGTGCAAGGGCGATCTGGTCGGTGCGGGAGACCGATTGCAGATTGCTCATTTCCAGCAAAGTGTGCACAAGGGCGGTCAGGCGGTCCAGCTGCTCCCGCAGGGAGCTGACCAGCCCGGCGGTCTCAGCGTCCATGGCCGGGTGCTCCTCTGCAAACAGTTCCAGCTTTGTCTGCAAAATAGCCAGCGGAGTGCGCAGCTCGTGGGCGGCGTTACCCGCAAACTGCCGCTGCAATTCAAAAGACTGTGCCAGACCATCCAGCATCCGGTTCACCGACCGGCTCAGCTGCCCGAATTCCTGCACGGTATCTTCGTCCAGACGGACGGTGGCGATGCTGTCCTGATCGACCCGCTGCGCCTGCTGCGCAAGCTGCTGCAAAGGCTTCAGCGCTCTGCCGCTGACAAAATAAGCGATGGCTGCGCTGAGGATGGTGACCACGGCAGTGATACACCAGCCCTTGCGGCCAAAAACCACCTTTGCATCGTAGACTTCCTGTGAAAAATGCGCCAGCAGGCTGGACATTTCCTCCTGCGGGATCTCGATGGTCAACGAATCCGCACTGCCGGGCTGATACTGCATCATAAAGCCGTTGAGGGCATCCATGCCGGTAACGCCGGTGCGATACAAAAGCAGATTCATGCACACGCAGGCGCAGGCGATGAGCAGCGCCGTCAGCAGGGTGATGCGCCATTGCAGGGATAAACGCTTCATTGTGCCTCGCCTCCGATCTCGTAGCCTTCCCCGATGCGGTTGCGGATGGGGTCGTAGCCCAGCGCCGCCCGCAGCTTTTTGCGCAGGGCAGAGATATGTACCCGGATGGAGTTGCTGAAGCTGTCCACGCTGCCGTCCCAGACGTGCTCAATCAGCTCTTCCTGACTGACCGGGCGTCCCTGATGCAGCAGCAAATATTCCAGTACGCCGCTCTCCTTCCGCGTCAGCGCAAGGGTCTGGCTATCCACCGTGGCAACGCGGCTGCGGGTGTTGAAGCTCAGCCGCCCGCAGCACAGGCAGACATCCTGCTGGATGAACTTGCGCCGGGTCAGGCTGCGCACCCGGGCCTCCAGCTCTGCAAGATGGAAGGGCTTGGAAAGATAATCGTTTGCCCCGGCATCCAGCCCCTCCACCTTATCCGCGATCTCGCTGCGCGCCGATAAGATCAGCACACAGGTCTCAAGGTCGTGCTGCCGTAAGCTGCGCAGCACCTGCATCCCGTCCACCTTGGGCAGGTTGAGGTCCAGCAGTACAAGGTCGTACCGCTCTGCCGCCAGTGCTTCCAGCGCGGCTTCGCCATCTGCACAGGCATCCACCTCGTACCCGGACAGCCGCAGCTTCCGGGCAATGTCCTCCCGCAGGGAGTGCTCGTCCTCTACCACCAAAAGACGCATCTTGTGTTCCACCCTTCCCATAAAAATTGCGTTTTTTTCATTATAACAGATTATAGCAGACGGTGTTAAGATTCGTGTTAAGATTTTCTTAGCAGAAATTTTATCCCGCATGGTGTATACTGGTGCCATCAAACAACAGGAGGCTATGATGTTCATGACAAAAAAACAGGCGCAGCTGCTTTTGCTTGCCGCCGGGGTGCTGATGCTGCTGTTCGGCGTGTGGCGGGGCGAGGCAGACACCGTATTTTCAAAGGCCATCCGGCTGTGTATGGAGTGTGTAGGCATTGGATAAGAAAAAATTAAATCCCCTTGCTCGCTTCCGGGGCTTTATACAGGCCGGGGCGACCCTTTTAACCAACCTCCACCTGCCCAACTTTGCCAAAGGGACACTGTATCAGGGCAGTGGCAAATACGTCTGCGTACCGGGGCTGAACTGCTATTCCTGCCCGGGCGCTGCCGGTGCCTGCCCGGTGGGAGCGTTTCAAGCGGTGATAGGCTCCTCCAAATTCCGCTTTTCCTACTACATCACCGGCATCCTGATTCTCTTCGGGGTGCTGCTGGGGCGGTTCATCTGCGGTTTCCTCTGCCCGTTCGGGTGGTTTCAAGAGCTTTTGCACAAGATTCCCTCCCCCAAGCTTTCCACCAAGAAGCTGAAGCCGCTGCGCTATTTAAAGTATGCTGTGCTCCTGGTCATGGTGGTGCTGCTGCCATTGCTGGCGGTCAACGAGCTGGGCATGGGCGACCCGTTCTTCTGCAAGTATCTCTGCCCGCAGGGCGTGCTGGAAGGTGCCATTCCCCTCTCCCTGACAAATGCGGGTATCCGCGCCGCGCTGGGCAAGCTGTTTACATGGAAGGCCTGCATTCTGTTGGCAGTCATTGTGGGCAGCGTGGTGTTCTACCGCCCCTTCTGCAAGTGGCTGTGCCCGCTGGGCGCGTTCTATGCACTGCTGAATAAAGTCTCGCTGTTCCAGATGCGTGTAGACACCCACAAATGCGTCTCCTGCGGCGCCTGTGCAAAGGCTTGCAAGATGGACGTAGACATTACCAAGACCCCCAACCACGCCGAATGTATCCGCTGCGGGATGTGCATGAAAGCCTGCCCTACGGACGCCATCCAGTATAAATTCGGGCTGGGAGACAAATCAAACACTGAAACGACAAAGGAGTAAAACCATGAAGCTTAACCGTGTAACCGCACTTTTTCTTGGCCTTGTGCTGGCCTTCAGCCTTGCCGCCTGCGGGCAGGGCGCATCCTCTGCCTCTACTGCATCTTCTTCCGCTTCCTCTGCGGCAGCGGAAGGCAAGACCGAGGAGCAGCTGCTGGCCGATGAAAACGAGATCCTTTCCGCAAACGATGCCCTGTGGGAGAAGGTGTTCTCCTCCATGGACAAAAACGTGACTGAGACCACCCTCAGCACGAACTACGGCGATTTTCTGCTGAGTGCCGTGGAAAAGGCAAAAGATCAGTTCTCGGATGAGGAGTACAAGACCCTGACCGCCGATGCAGAAAAGATCCGTGCCATTGAGGAACAAATTGCTGCTCTTGCCCCTGCGGACGCGGCTGCTTCCAGTGCCGCCGCACAGGGCACTGCTTTCCCCCAGTTTGAGGGCAGCGATTTAGAGGGCAACCCGGTGGACAACAGCCTGTTTGCGGGCAACGCCTTTACGGTGGTGAACTTCTGGTTCAACGGCTGCAAGCCCTGTGTAGAGGAGCTGGACGACCTGAACGCCCTGAATGAAAAGGTCAAGGCACAGGGCGGCGAGGTGGTCGGCATCAACACCGAGACGCTGGATGGCAGCCAGCAGGGCATCGAAGCCGCCAAAAAGCTGCTGGCTGCAAAGGGCGCAAGCTACCGCAACATCTACTTTGCCTCCGGCAGCGAGGCCGGCAAGTTTGCACTGAACATCATGGCCTTCCCCACCACCTACGTCTTTGACCGGGACGGCAATGTTGTAGGCCAGCCCCTGCTGGGCGGCATTGACAAGGAAGAAAACCTTGCCGCCCTGCAAAAAAATATTGACGCCGCCCTTGCCAAGGACAGCGCCAAATAAGCTATTCTCCCCTGCCGCCTACGGGCGGCTTTTTTTGTTTGCTGCGGGCATTGCCATGCACGCCCGGGCACCGGACGGAATACGCTGGGGCAGAAGCATACTTTTACCAGCAAAGGAGCGTATCTCCATGAAAAACACCGGAACTCTCCGCATCCAGACCTTTGCGGCACGCCAGTCTGCCCCCGTGGAGGGGGTGACCGTTGCGGTGCAGGGGGACGGCTTTACCCTGCACCGCATCACCGATGCCACCGGCAGCGCCGCCGATATTCCCGTTGAAGCCCCCGCCTGCACCCTGTCGCTGGACGAGGACAACACCACTCGCCCCTACGCCATTGTCAGCCTGACCGCCGCAAAGCCCGGCTACCGCACCGTGCGCATTGAGGGCATCCAGATCTTTGCCGGGCAGGTAACGCTGGCGCAGCCCCAGATGCTTCCTGTTACCGAGGAAGACCGGGATATCCCGGACGCACCCATCGTCATCCCGCCGCACGCCCTGTTTGCCGGCAGCGGCGGCAGCGGCCCGCAGCCGCGGGAAAACTGCACACCCCGGGTACTGGATCAGGTCGTCATTCCCAAAAATATCACGGTGCATCTGGGCAAACCGGCAGCTTCCGCCCGCAACGTGACCGTCTCCTTCCGGGATTATATTGCCAACGTAGCCTCCAGCGAGGTGTATCCCACCTGGCCGGAGCAGGCACTGCGGGCGAACATCCACTGCCAGATCTCGTTGGCGCTGAACCGCATCTACACCGAGTGGTACCCCAGCAAGGGCTACACCTTCAACATCACCAACTCCACCAGCTACGACCAGTACTACGTCCACGGACGCACGGTGTTTGAGGTGATGGTGCGCATTACGGACGATATCTTTAACACCTATCTGCGCAAGCGTGGCACGGTGAACCCCTATTATTCCGAGTACTGCGATGGCAAGTCGGTCACCTGCCCGGGGCTCAAGCAGTGGGGCACGGTTACGCTGGCCAACAACGGACGCAGCGCCTTGCAGATCTTGCGCTACTACTACGGCAGCAGCATCGAGATCGTGCGCACCAAAAATATCCGCTCTATCCCGCAAAGCTACCCCGGCACGCCGCTGCGGCAGGGCAGCCGCGGCACGGCGGTATTCACCCTGCAAAGGCAGCTGAACCGCATCGCCAAGGACTATCCCTTCCTTGGCAAACTGACGGTAGACGGCGTATTCGGCAGCCGGATGGCCGCAACGGTGCGGGCGTTCCAGAAGCAGTTCAACCTGACCGCCGACGGCGTAGTGGGGCGGCAGACATGGTACAAGATCAGCTACATCTATGTATCGGTAAAGGACCTCGCCGAGCTGACCAGCGAGGGCGAGACTTCCACCGGCACCCTGTCCAACGGCACATGGAACGGCACGGTGCTGAGCACCGGTGCTTCCGGCAGCGCGGTGGAGCAGGTACAGTTCTGGCTGAACACGCTGGCGCAGTACGACAGCGCCATTCCATCCGTAAAAGTGGACGGCGTATTCGGCACCGCCACCGCCAATGCGGTACGCGCCTTCCAACGCAAATACGGCCTTACAGTGGACGGCATAGTGGGCCAGACCACTTGGAAAGAACTGTACGACGAGTTTTTGAGCATCCAGTCCGACAATGGCACCCCCAACGCCTACCCCGGCACGCCGCTGCGGGAGGGTTCCTCCGGGCAGAATGTGAGGCTGGTGCAGTTCTGGCTGAAGATTGCCCGCACCGTGTACACGAGCCTTGAAAGCGTGACTGTGGACGGAAAATTCGGCGCGGGCACGGCGGCAGCTGTTCGGCGTTTTCAGCGGTACTTCGGGCTGACAGCAGACGGCGTGGTGGGGCGCACCACATGGCAAAAGCTGTACGAGGTGTACAACGATATCGCCAACCGGCTGCTCTCCTCTTCCCTGCGCCCCGGCGAGTACCCGGGCGTGCTGCGCAGCGGCTCCACCGGCACGCCGGTGCGGGAACTTCAGTTTTACCTCTACCTCATGAGTGCCTACGAAAGCAGTATCCCGCCGGTAAGCATTGACGGCAAGTTCGGCGCAGATACCGAGCGGGCGGTGCGGGCGTACCAGCGGTTTGCAGGGCTTACCGTGGACGGCGTAGTGGGGCGCACCACATGGAACTCCCTTTATGGCCGCGCCAGCCAGCTGCGCTCTTCCGGCCCGGTGGTCACCTTAAAGCGTCTGCCCTACCCCGGCACCCCGCTGACGGTGGGCAGCAGCGGCAAGGCGGTGCTGTACTACAATCTGCTTTTGCTGCGCATCGCCTATTATTTTTCCAGTGTGGAAGCCCCGCCCCTTGCCGACCGTTATACCGACGAAACTGCCACAGCCACCCGCAGCGCCCAGCAGCTATTAGGGCTGGAGCAGACCGGCATTGCCGATGCCGACACATGGACGGCGGTGGAAGCGCTGAGTTTGCAGCTGGCCGCCCATGCCCCGAACCCCGATAGAGACACACCATCCGGCACCGCCTACCCGGGGCGCGCCATCGCCGAGGGCAGCGCCGGGCAGGAGGTAGGACAGGTGGAGCGCTGGATCAACCGCCGGGCACAGCTTTCCTGCGGCGAGGGCTATGTGGCCGATAACAACCGCTTTGGCGCGTCAGACGCCGCTGCCGTGCGGGCTGTCCAGCAGCAGGCGGGGCTGCAGCCGGTAAACGGCATCGTGTACCGCGAAACATGGCACGCCTTGCAAGCCCAGTGTACCGACCCCTGCGGCTGCGAGAAGGAGGAATGAGGGATGGCACGCCTTTTGATCTATGACGCCTACGAAAACAAGGTATACACCTACGCAAACCTGAACGAGAACGACCCCATGCCTTACAGCACCCTGACCACCCTGCGGCTGCGGGAGTTCCGGGGCAAATCGGCCAGCCCTACCCTATGGACCACCATTGCAGCCATGGAAGCGTGGAACCTGACCCGCCGCAAATACGGCAGGGGCATCCCGGTAGGGTACGCTTTCCGCCGCATCTGGGAGGGTGGCCACGGCACCCGCAGCCAGCACTACGCGGGGGTAGCGTTCGATGTGGGGCAAAGCCTTGACCAGCGCCAGCGCACCGCCATTTACAACGCTGCCCGCACTTCCGGCGCATGGGGCTATGTGGAGCCGCTGAGCCAGACCCCCACATGGGTGCACTTTGACCGCCGCTACGGCACCCCGGCGTGCAGCGGCACCACCGCCGGTTACCCCACCCTGCGCCGGGGCAGCCGGGGCTGCTATGTCATGATTTTGCAGGATGCGCTTTCCACCCTTGGCTACCAGACCGGCAGCCGTATCGACGGCATCTTTGGTGCCCGCACCGAGCAGGCTCTGCGCGGCTACCAGAAGCGCACCAGCCTGCGGGTGGACGGCGTGTGCGGCTGCGACAGCTGGAAAAAGATCTCCACCGCCGTCATCGGCATCGGGCGCACCAAAACCACCATTGACTAACGTTTGTCCTATATAGCTTATACAGAAAGAGCGACCGCACAAAACAATGTGCGGTCGCTCTTTTTCACTCACTTTACGGCCTGCTTCAGCTGTTCCAGATCTGCGGCATCCGGGTGGGAGAGCGCCTTATCGAAGTTTTCGATCAGGGCATCCAGATTGGGGATGTGCAAAGGCTTTGCCTTCATGGCCTCGTACCGCTGCCGGACGGACACCGGCATTTTGCCCTGACACATAAAGCTGCCAATGACGGTGTTGCTGCCGTCCAGCGCCTTCCGGGTGGCGGCAAGAATCTTTTCGAAGTAGGGCGCACTGCCGCCAAAGCCTGCGGTGCCAAACAGGAACACCCGCTTGCCGTGCAGCTGCTGCAAGAAATCCAGCGTGTCGGCGTCCGCCTTGCCCTTGTCTGTCCAGAAACCCACATACAGGGTGTCTGCTGCCAGCGCGGCAGCGTCCGGTGCGCCGAAATAGCAGCAGTCTGCCTGCGGCAGCTGCTCCTGCAGGGTCTGTGCCAGCAGTGCGGTGTTGCCGGTTTTGCTGCTGAATACGATGGCGTAACTCATTTTTACCTCCCTCAGAGCAGCGGCAAAGCTGCCGGATGCTCTTGTGCATACGTTATTTTTACGGCAGTTCCTTTGCCGGGAGAGCCTGAAATCATGGAACAGTATAGTACAGTGCCCTGCCAAAATCAAGGGTTGACGATATTCTCGCCTTTCCCGGCCAGAAAGCTGCGCAGGTTGCCGGTGGTGATATCCATCAGCCGCTGCAATGCTTCCTTGGTGGTCCATGCGATATGCGGGGTGAGCACCGCGCCCGGCAGACTGCGCAACCGGCTTTGGGGCGGCAGCGGCTCGGTGGCAAAAGCATCTGCACCGTAAAAGGCAAGCTTGCCGCTTTCCAGCGCATCGGCTACGGCCTCCTCGTCCACCAGTGCGCCCCGGGCAGTGTTCAGCAAAATAGCGCCGGGCTTCATTTTTGCAAGGGCTTCCCGGCTGACCAGCCCGCGGGTTTCCGGGGTGGCCGGGCAGTGCAGGCTGAGCACATCGCTGCGGGCAAGCAGGGTGTCAAAGTCCACGAACTCCACCCCATCGGCGGCGTACTCCGGGCGCACCGTGCGGGTGCACACCAGAACCTCCATGCCAAAGGCCCTTGCAATGCGGGCGGTCTGGCGGCCGATGCTGCCGTAGCCGTAGATGCCAAAGGTCTTGCCCAGCAGCTCCACCTGCGGCAGCAGACCGTACTCTGCCGGGATGCCCAGCTGCCAGTATCCGGCCTTTACTGCCCGGTCGTACCGCTGGGCGCACTGGCAGATGGCCAGCAGCAGGCTAAAAGTCATCTGGGCCACGCTATAAGTAGAGTACCCTGGCACGTTGGCCACTGCCACCCCATGGCGGCGGCAGGCTTCAAGGTCGATATTATCCGTACCGGTGGCGATGATGCCCACCCACTTGAGGTTCGGGCACTGCGCCAATATTGCCTCGTCAATGCGGCACTTGTTGATGAGCACCAGTTCTGCATCCCCGATGCGGGGCGCGATGTCGGCGTAGTCGGTGCGCACATAGCTGGTGGTGTCCGGCACCAGTGCCTTTACCCCGGACCAGTCCAAGTCCCCTTCTTCCATCACATAGCTTTCCAGAATCACTGCCTTCATAATTTCCCATTCCCTCTCTGGTTTACGTTATTCCGTTTCTTTCAGCGGATAGAGCGCCAGTGCAAGACTGCCGCCGTAGGGGCGGCTGTCCAGTGCAGCATAGCCCTTTGCCAGCAGCAGCGCCAGCTGTACCCTGTCCTCCAGCGGCACCCACACCGGCGCGGTGCGGGCGGGCACGCAGCCGGTGCGCAGCAAAAAGCAGGGCGCAAGACTTTCCAACGGGCGCAGCGCCCGCAGTCCGAAGCCCTGCCGAAAATACAGCGGCAACAGCGCTGCCGCCGTTTCGGTGCACTCTACCACCGCCCATGCCGTGCCCTTGCGGCGCAGCCGGTCTGCCCGGGCTGCGGCAATTTCCACCAGCCGGGCGGGCAGCTCCTCGCCGGTATTTACCGGCGGGGTGAGCAGGCAGCCGCCCTCCAGCTGCCGACGTCCCAGCCAGTTGCGCAGTGCCGCTGCGGCGGCGGTATCGGCGGTAAGGGGCAGCACCAGCAGCGCTGCCCCGGCTGTGCCCCACGCCTCTCCTGCGGTCAGCATCCGCAGCACCTCGGAGCAGGGACGGTAAAACCCCGCCCCGCCACAGCGCACCAATGTAAAAAATTCCTCGGCGGAAAGCCGCCGTACCTGCCGCTGACGCGGCGGGTCACATACCTGGATCATTTGCAGTTCCTCCGTTCTGATGTTCTTTCCATCAGCATACGGAAAACTGCGTGCGAACCGGCGCGAAACGGCGCGCCTTACAGTGCAAAAATCAGTCCAGCGAGATGTCCTCGCTCAGCACCTGCCCGATGGGCTTTGCGATGCACAGGTCGGCAGAGGCATCCGCTCCGGTGGGCTGCATGTTGATGACCACCAAATTATCGCCCCGGAAATACCGGATGAGCCCGGCGGCGGGGTACACCACCAGACTGGTGCCGCCGATGATAAGGGTATCGACATGGCGGATGGCATCCACCGCGCCGGACAGCACCTCCTCGTCCAAGCCCTCTTCGTAAAGCACCACGTCCGGCTTTACGATGCCGCCGCACTCGGTGCAGCGGGGCACACCGGTGCTGTTTGCGATGAAATCCACATCGTAGAACCTGCCGCAGCGGGTGCAGTAGTTGCGCAGGGTGCTGCCGTGCAGCTCGTACACGGTTTTGCTGCCCGCCGCCTGATGCAGGCCGTCAATGTTCTGGGTGACCACAGCCCGCAGCTTGCCCTGCTGCTCCAGCTTTGCCAGCCGCAGATGGGCGGCGTTGGGCTTTGCACCCTTTACGATCAGCTTGTCGCGGTAAAAACGGTAAAACTCCTCCGGGTTTTCCTCCCAGAAGGTATGGCTGAGGATGGTTTCGGGCGGGTAGTCGTATTTCTGGTGGTACAGGCCGTCCACGCTGCGGAAATCCGGGATGCCGCTCTCCGTAGAAACGCCCGCGCCGCCAAAAAAGACGATGCTGCTGCTTTTTGCAATGATGTCTTCCAGTGCCTTGACCATAGTTGAAACGCCCCTTTCCTCATGGAAGCTTTTGTGTTAAGATAATACCAGTATAGCACATTCTTGCAGGAAAGGAAGAGGCCGGTTTTGAACGTCTGGTACATCAACAGCATCCTTGGTGCCATCTGTCTGGAGGAGGAGAACGACGCGCTGTGCGGGGTACATTTTTGCCCGGACGGTGCGCCGGAGCTGGAACCTCTGCCACGCAGGGTGGTGGAAACGCCCCTGCTGCAGGAGGCCGAGGAGCAGCTGAACGAATATTTTGCCGGGGTGCGCCGGGAGTTCGACCTGCCGCTGGCGGCAAAGGGCACGGCCTTTCAGCAGGCGGTATGGGCGCAGCTGCGCAAGATTCCCTATGGGGAGGTGCGCACCTACGGACAACTGGCGGCGGCGCTGGGCAAACCCAAGGCAAGCCGCGCCGTGGGCAGCGCCTGTCACCGCAACCCGCTGTGCATCGTGGTGCCCTGCCATCGGGTCATCGGCGCAGACGGCAGCCTGACCGGCTACGCCGAGGGACTGGAGATCAAGGAATATCTGCTGGAACTGGAACGATTTTAAGAGAATGATAAAGGCTGCTGCGCATCGTTTGCGCAGCAGCCTTTGGTGTTTTATGCAGTTTTAAAAGCCCGTAGGCGGGACGTAATAGCTTGGGATAGACCCGCTTTTGGGCATAGCTGCGGCCTGCTGGCGCAGCGCCGAGCGGGTAACCTCTGCCCAGGAATACTGGGTCATATACTCGCCCCGGTAGGAGTTGAAGGCTGAGCGGTCTCCCCGCAGGAAGTTATAATAATCGCAGTCCACCTTGCTGGTATCCAGCGCCAAGGTGCTGCGGCCGCGTACCAGCAGCCCGTTGACCCCTGCATCCTCCAGCGTATGGCTGAGGTCAAAGATCAAATTGCGCAGGTGGCTGTGCAGCGAGGCGGTGTCGGGCTTATCCTCCCACAGGACAGCCAGCATCTCGCCGTTGGTACAGGTGGCGCCGTTGCGGTCCACAAGGTAGGCCAGCAGCTCCTTGCTTTTGCTGCGCTTGAAGGAGAGCGGACGTCCGCCCACAAAGATCTCAAAGTTGCCGAAGCACTGGATCTTGATGCCCACAGGTGCCGTTTCCGGCGGGTAGCGCAGATTTTCCAGCACATTGCGCACATCGGCCTCGTTGGCGGGCTTGAGCAGAAAACCGCTGACGAAGATCTGCAATGCTTCCAGTGCATACTCCGGGTGCTCGGTGACCACGATGATATTGCAGCGGGGCTGCAATTTCTGAATCATGCGGGCAAGGGCAAGGCCATTCATGCCCGGCATTTCCAGGTTCAAAAAGGCAGCATCCATTGGGCCCTGCCGCATCCACGTCAGGGCATCGTCAGTCGTCATGGCACTGATATAGTCACAGTCCGGTGCCACCCGGCACAGGATGCGGATCAGCGAATTGATCGCAAGCTGACCGTCATCCACAACCAGTATTTTCATAGCTTCATCCCCCTATCTGCTTACGCAAAACAATTCCCCGCTGTTAGTTTAGCACGCTGCAAACTTTTAGGCAAGTTTTTTTCCGGAAAAGCCCAAAAAAGAAACGTTTTCGCCC